>Ga0268265_10000031_pt1 | contig 226725 bp, 203 predicted proteins | sample KBSSwiS52_FD_190355 | JGI IMG/M metagenome (GOLD analysis project Ga0268265, IMG submission 190355) | Switchgrass rhizosphere microbial communities from Kellogg Biological Station, Michigan, USA - KBS Switchgrass S5-2 (SPAdes) (version 2) | ecosystem: Host-associated > Plants > Roots >... | reverse complement strand
ACCGCCGGATCGAGCTGGCACGCGGCCGGCGGCTTCCACGCCATCAACAGCGATCCCGGCATTGCGATGCTGCAGTCCTACACGATCTCGCTCTACAAGGAGATCGAGGAATATTCCGAGCAGTCCGTGGGAATGCACATGACGGGCGGGCTGAATATCGCTGCGACCCGAGAGCGATGGGAATTGCTGCGCTCGGATTACGCCAAGCATCCGGTGTTGGGCCTGCGGACCGAGCTGCTCGGCCCCGACGAGATCAAACGCATGTGCCCATTGATCGACGTTTCCGGCGTTTTTGGCGCGCTCTACGACAAGCACGAAGGGCATGTCGATCCTTCGGGCGTAACCCATGCTTATGCCAAGGCGGCGCGGCGCAACGGTGCCGATATCTCCCGCCACACGCGCGTCATGGACCTCAAGCCAACCGGCCGGGGCACCTGGCGGGTGATCACCGACAAGGGCGAGATCGAGGCCGAACATGTCGTAAACGCCGCCGGCCTCTGGGCACGGGAAATGGGCAGGATGGTCGGTGTGCAGCTGCCGCTGGTCCCGATGGAACATCACTATCTGCTAACCGATCCCATCCAGGAAGTGATGGACTTCCCCGGCGAGCTGCCGCTGATCGTCGACCTCGATAACGAGATCTACATGCGCCAGGAAGGCAAGGGCATGCTTGTCGGCGTCTATGAGAAGAACGCCACGCCCTGGGCTCTCGACGGAACGCCATGGGATTATGGCGAGACCGAACTGCTGCCGCCTGCGCTCGATCGGATCAGCGACGCGCTGATCAAAGGCTATGAGCGGTTCCCCGCCGTTGCGGAGGCGGGCATCCGCCGCATCGTCAATGGACCCTTCACCTTCACGCCGGACGGCAACCCGCTGGTCGGTCCGGTACCCGATGTCCCGAACTACTGGAGCGCCTGCGGTGTCATGGCGGGGTTCGCGCAGGGTGGCGGCGTCGGGCTGTCGCTGGCGGAATGGATCGTCAACGGGGAGCCGGGTGTCGATATCTTCGCGATGGATGTCGCCCGTTTCGGCGATTACGCCTCGCCCGAATGGGTCACCGAGAAGGCCCGCGAGTTCTACTCGAAGCGCTTCGTCATCTCCTATCCCAACGAATATTGGCCCGGCGGGCGGGAGCTGCGCACCGATCCGCTGTACAAGACGCTGAAGGCGAAGAACGCCGTCTTCGGCGTCAGCTATGGGCTGGAGGTGCCTCTCTATTTCGCGCCGGAGGGCGATGTCGCCGCCGAGACGCCCTCGCTCAAGCGCTCGAATGCCTTCGAGCCCGTGCGCCGCGAGGTCGAAGCGGTGCGCGACGGTGTCGGCGTGATGGATGCCTCGTCTTTCGCGAAATATGAGATCAGCGGCCCTGGCGCCGCAGCGGCGCTCGACCGGCTGATCGCGAACAGGCTTCCGTCGGTTGGCCGCGTCCGGTTGGCGCCGCTCCTGGCGCACTCGGGCCGGCTGATGGGCGATCTTACGGTCATGCGTCTGACAGAGGACCGCTTCGTGCTGTTCGGTTCCGGTTATCTTCAGAACTGGCACAGACGCTGGTTCGGCCAGATTCTGGCCGGGCAAGACGTGACCGTGCGAAACCGCTCGGAGGAATGGCAGGGGCTGATCCTGTCGGGGCCCAGATCGCGCGAACTTATGGCGAGGCTCACCGACGTCGACATGTCGGCTGAAGCGTTCAAGCCAATGAGCGTCAGGCAGGCGACCGTCGCAGGAATAGCCGCCACCGTCGCACGCCTGTCGCTTTCGGGCGAACTGTCGTTCGAAATCTATGTCGCCAGCGATGCGCTGATCGCGCTCTACGACGCTGTCGGCGTGGCCGGCGCAGATCTCGGCCTCATCGATTTCGGGTTGCACGCGCTCTGGTCGATGCGGCTCGAGAAGAGCATCGGCGTCTGGAGTCGCGAGTTCAGCTGGGACAAATCCGCCGGAGCCAGCGGGCTCGATCGCTTCGTCGATTTCACCAAGCCCGACTTCGTAGGCAAGGCGGCGGCGCTGGCGGAACGCGATGCACCTTCGAAGCAGGTGCTCGTCACCTTCGTCGTCGATGCCGTCGATGCCGACGCCGGGGGCTACGAACCCGTCATGCTCGATGGCGAACGGGTCGGCTACGTCACCTCTGGCGGTTACGGTTTCCGCGTCGGCAAGAGTATCGCCATGGCCTATGTCGACCGTGAAGCGGCGCATCGCAGCGATGGTTTCACGATCCCGGTGCTGGGCGAACCGTGCGCCGCCGTGCGGGTGGAAGGTGCGCTTTACGATCCGAGCGGGAGCCGCATGCGCGGCTGAACACATCGATACATTAATGTATTGCATTTCGTGATCCAGCCGTGGTCGCGACCCCTAGAAAGGAGATGCGGCCGCTCTCGCCCCGATCAGGCAGTGGGTTCCGGGGCTAAGCCGAGTGCGGTGAAAGGCGCTCAGGACAATGGCTATCGCCCACTTGAGCGCGCCCCGATCCAGCCCAGCGGCCAAGCGCAGGAACTTGAACACAGCGCTTTACTCACGCGATACACAACTGTATTCATCCATCATGGCCTCGAGATATTCCGCCTGGAGATTGCTGAAAGAGGGCCTGCGCGGGCAGCGGGGCTGGCAGCCGGCCTGGCGGGACCCCGAGCCGCGCGGGCGTTATGATGTCGTCCTCGTCGGCGGCGGCGGCCATGGGCTCGCGACCGCCTATTATCTGGCGAAAACGCATGGCGTGCAGAGCATAGCGGTTCTCGAAAAAGGCTGGTTGGGTGGAGGCAATACCGGGCGCAACACCACCGTCATCCGCTCGAACTACTATTATCCGGAAAGCGCCGCGCTCTACGACCTTTCGGTTCGGCTCTACGAGGGCCTGTCGCGCGAGCTCAACTACAACGTGATGTTCAGCCAGCGCGGCATGGTCATGGTCGGGCACAGCCGGCATGATCTGGAGGCTATGGCGCGCTGGGCCGGCGCGATGCAGATCAACGGCGTGGACTGCGAAATACTGACGCGCGAGGAGGTCGGACGGCTGGTGCCGGCGCTCGATCTTTCGCCCACCGCCCGCTACCCGGTCCATGGCGGCATGATCCAGCGACGCGGCGGCACAGCACGGCACGATGCCGTCGCCTGGGGTTACGCCCGCGCCGCCGACGCGCTGGGCGTGGACATCATCCAGAATTGCGAGGTCACCGGTTTCGTCCGCAGCCCCAGGGGAACGATCATCGGGGTGGAAACGACGCGCGGAGGAATCCTGGCCGACAAGGTTGGGCTTGCGGCGGCCGGCCACACGTCCCTCCTTGGCGAAATGGCCGGGTTCAGCCTGCCGCTGACCAGTTATGCGCTGCAGGCCTTTGTTTCCGAGCCCGTAAAGCCGGTGATCGACACCGTGGTCCTCTCGCTCGCCACCGGCACCTATATCAGCCAGTCGGACAAGGGCGGACTGGTCATCGGCGGGGGTCTTGATCTCTATCCGTCCTATGCGCAGCGCGGCAATCTGCCCGTGGCCCGCAGCGTACTCGGAGCAATCGTCGACCAATATCCCTCGCTGGGCAGGGTACGTTTCCTCCGCCAATGGGCCGGGATCGTCGACGTCTCGCCGGATTCGAGCCCGATCCTTGGCGGTACGCCGGTGCCGGGTCTCTACATGAATTGCGGCTGGGGCACGGGAGGCTTCAAGGCGATTCCAGCCGGCGGCACCTTGTTCGCGCATCATTTGGCCACTGGACGTCCGCACCCTTTGGCCGAGGCCTTCGGGCTCGACCGCTTCGCGCGCGGCGCCCTGATCGACGAGGCCGCTGCCTCCGGCATCGCGCATTGAGGGCGGGCGATGCTGCTGATCAAATGTCCCTGGTGCGGCCCTCGTGACGAGCACGAATTCCGCTGCGGCGGCCAAAGCCATATCGCGCGTCCAGGCCCGCCCGAAGCGGTGAGCGACGAGGAATGGAGCCGCTACATGTTCGAGCGGATCAACCCCAGGGGCGTGCATTACGAACGGTGGGTTCACGCCTTCGGCTGCCGGCGATGGTTCAACATCGCCCGCAGTACCGCCGATCATACGATCTTCGCGGTCTATCGGATGACGGATGCGGCTCCCCAGCTCGACGGTTCGGGGGAAAGCGGCCAATGAGCGAGGGACAGCCCTTCCGCCTGGCGGCTGGCGGCGCGATCGATCGAAGCCGCCCGCTGCGCTTCACCTGGTCCGGACGGACCTACACCGGCTACGCCGGCGACACGCTCGCCTCGGCACTGATCGCGAACGGCGTCAAGGTCGTGGGGCGCTCGTTCAAATATCACCGGCCGCGCGGCCTGATCGCCGCGGGCGTCGAGGAGTCGAATGCTCTGGTGCAACTCGGTGAGGGCGCCCGTTCGACGCCTAATATCCGCGCGACCGAGGTGGAACTGTACGAAGGCCTCGTCGCCCGGCCGGTGAATTGCTGGCCCAGTGCCGAGTTCGACGTGGGCGGCGTCATCAACCTGGCGTCGCGGTTCCTGATCGCGGGGTTCTATTACAAGACGTTCATGTGGCCCAGCTGGCACCTGTTCGAAGGACTGATCCGCCGCATGGCGGGTCTTGGCAAGGTTGCCCCGGAGGCTGATCCCGATCGGTATGAGGATCGCTTCGCGCATTTCGACGTCGTCGTGATAGGCGCGGGTCCAGCCGGGCTGACTGCGGCGCTGGCGGCTGCCGCTATGGGGCGCCGGGTCGCCCTGGTCGAGCAGGATTGCCTGCTCGGTGGGTCGCTGCTCCAGGATTCCGCGATCATCGACGGACTCGACGGCGACGCCTGGATTGCCGCTGCTCGCGAGACGCTGGCGGCCGCCGGCGCCGCCATCCTCACGAGGACGGTCGCCACCGGATATTTCGACTGCAATGCCCTGGCTCTGCTTGAGGGGCTCGATCCCGGGCGGCACGGGGCGGATACGCCGCGCTATCGGCTCTGGCAGGTCCGAGCCGGGCGGGTGATCCTGGCGACCGGTGCCATCGAGCGTCCCCTCGTCTTCTCGGGCAATGACAGGCCGGGCGTGATGCTCGCGGGGGCGGTCCGCCATTATGTCCGCCGGTTCGCTGCCTTGCCCGGTCGGCGGTTCCTCGTGTTCGCCAATAATGACGATGCCTGGCGCACGGCAGAGGCGCTGGCTGATGCCGGGGCTCAGGTCGTGGCCGTGGTCGATACGCGGCGGGATCTGCCGCCCGATTGCGTCAGCCGCATGGCCGCGCGCGAGATCCCGGTCTTCGCTGGCGCTGCGGTGATCGAAACGAACGGATATAAGCGGCTGCGCTCGGCACGGGTGCGCCACGCGACGGGGCAGGTGACCGACATCGCCTGCGACGGCATTGCCATGTCGGGCGGCTTTTCGCCGACGATCCATCTGTTTGGCCAGGCGGGCGGAAAGCTGCGCTACGACAAGGATCTTGCCGCCTTTGTCCCGGCCACCTGCCCACAAGCGGCGGTCTGCGTCGGCGCCGCTGCGGGGCGCTTCGACCTGGCAGACCTGCTGGAAAACGCCCAGGCTGTGGGCGAGGGCCGTCCCGCGACCAAGCCCGCACGGGTCGCCTTTGGCATTCAGCCGGCCTGGCAAATCGGAGGTTCGGGCAAAGCCTTCGTCGATTTCCAGAACGACGTGACCGCGCAGGACATTGCGCTGTCGGCGCGCGAGAGCTTTCGTTCGGTTGAGCATCTCAAGCGTTACACCACGCTGGGCATGGCACCCGACCAAGGCAAGACATCCAACGTCAATGCCCTCGCGATCATGGCCGACGAGACCGGTCGCACGGTTGCCGAAACCGGCACGACGCGGTTCCGCTTTCCCTATACGCCGATGCCGCTGGCCAGTTTCGCCGGACGCGCGCGCGGCGAGCTTTTCCGTCCGCTGCGCCGCATGCCCGGCCACGCGCGGCATGAGGCGCTGGGGGCGGTGTTCGAGGACATCGGCGGCTACCTGCGCCCGATCGGCTACCCTCAAGCGGGCGAAAGCCGCCACGGCACCGAGCAGCGCGAGGCCGCAGCGGTTCGGGCGGGCGCGGGGCTGTTCGAGGGATCGCCGCTCGGCAAGCTGGAGGTCGTCGGACGCGACGCCGGAGCCTTCCTCGACCGGATCTACGCCAACCGGGTCTCGAATCTCGCCCTCGGGAAGATCCGTTACGGACTGATGTTGAACGAACTCGGGATCATCATCGACGACGGCGTCGTGACACGGCTGGCCGAAGACTGCTTCCTGGTCTCGACGACCAGCGGCGGCGCCGATCGCATCGCGGCCTGGCTCGAAGAGTGGCTGCAATGCGAGTGGGTCGACCTCGACGTGGTGGTCGCACCCGTCACGACGGCCTGGGGCGTGCTGACCCTGACAGGTCCCCATGCCCGTGCGATACTTGAGGCGGTGGGAACGTCGATCGACATATCCCGCGCCAGCTTCCCCCACATGTCCTTCAGGAAAGGCGAGGTCGCGGGGATGTCGGCCCGCGTCCACCGCGTGAGCTTTACCGGCGAGCTGTCCTACGAGGTCGCGGTTGCTTCGTCGCGGGTACCCTTGCTGTGGGACAGCCTGATCGCCGCCGGGCGCAATCGCGGCATTGTTCCGGTCGGACTCGACGCGTGGATGGTCCTGCGCACGGAGAAGGGCTACCTCCACGTCGGCGGCGACACCGACGGCACGACGACGCCTCTCAACGTGGGATGGGATCACGTTCTCAAAAAAGCTTCGGACTTCGTCGGCCGCCGGTCGCTGACCCTGCCGCACAACCGGCAGGAGGATCGGCTCCAGCTCGTCGGGCTCGCTGCGGACGACGGCAAGATCCTGCCGATCGGTGCTCATATGCTGGACGCCGCCGGCAGGAGCCAAGGCTATGTCACCTCGTCGCACTTCAGCCCCACGCTGGGCCATGGCGTGGCACTCGGCATGCTGAACGGCGGGGCTCGGCGCATCGGCGAGACGGTGACGCTGCGCACCTTGAAGGGCCTGGAGCGCGTCCGCGTTGCCCCGCTGTGCGCCTACGATCCAGCGGGAGACCGGCTCAATGGCTGACCTTCGCTTTTCCCTGACCCGGCATGGTGTCACGGTGGAGCGTCTCGCGCCGGAGCGCGTCGTCGTCATCCGCGTCCGCAACAGCGATGCCGCTGCCGTTGCGCGGGTGGAGGAGGTCCTTGGCGAGATGCTGCCGACCACGCCGAACGCTGCCGGGGCTCATCATGGCGGCAGCATCTGCTGGCTGAGTCCCGGTGAGTGGATGGTCGTGGGCGAAGGCATCGACGTCTCGGCGCTCACCGCTGCGATCGCGCCTGCGACCGGCCATGTCGCCGATATCGGCGAAGGTCGCGTGCGCTATCGGATCGAAGGCGATTTCGCCGCCTACGTCCTGACCAAGGGGACCAGCCTGGACCTTGCCGCGGCCCTTTCGGAAGGTCGCTGCGCGCAGACCCTCTTCGCTCAGATCCTGGTGCTGCTCGCCCCCTATGGAGCGGGCTACGAGATGACCGCGGATATCAGCTATGCCCATTACCTCGAGACCTGGTTCGAGGACGCGACGCGCGAATTCGTCGAGGGAGCCTTTGCGTCATGACCGATCGTGCCAACCGCTTTGTCGTCGTCATGCGGGGCCCCGAACGGCGCGGCATCGTTGCGCGCGTGGCGACCCACCTGGCCGACGACGGCTTCACGATCACCGAGTCGAGCCAATATCATGATCCCTCGACCGACACATTTTTCATGCGCATCGTCTTTCGCTTCGAAGAGGGCGAAGGGCCATCGGCTAAGGATGTTTCCAGCTCCTTCGCCGCCGTCGCCGCCGAACTCGGCATGGCATGGGAAGTCCACGATCTGGCGCGCCGGCCGAAGGTCGTCCTGATGGTCTCCAAGTTCGGCCATTGCCTGCATGACCTCGTCTATCGATGGAAGTCGGGGCTGCTGCCGATAGATATTGTCGCTGTCGTCTCCAACCATGAGGACATGCGCCCCTTCGTCGAATTCCACGGGCTGCCCTATCACCACCTTCCGGTGACCAAGGAGGCCAAATCCGAGCAGGAATCGATTCTGGTGAAGATCATCGAGGAAACCAGGACAGATCTCGTGGTTCTCGCGCGCTACATGCAGGTTCTGTCGGATCACCTCTGCCGCTATCTTTCACTGCGCTGCATCAACATCCACCATAGCTTTCTGCCCAGCTTCAAGGGCGCCAAGCCCTATCACCAGGCCCATGCTCGCGGTGTGAAGATGATCGGTGCGACCGCGCACTTCGTGACCGCGGATCTCGATGAAGGCCCGATCATCCATCAGGACACGCGTGCGGTCGATCACAGCTTCACCCCCGAGCAACTGGTCGCGCTCGGACAGGAGGTCGAGGCGGCAGTACTCAGCCGGGCGGTGACCTGGTTCGCCGAACATCGCGTCATCAGCAACGGGGCAAAGACGGTGGTCTTCCGCTAGAAACGGGGCTGCCCTGAGCACCCTTGAGGGGAGAAGTCATGGCGAACGCGACATTGAACGCCATCGAGGACGATCGGACAGCGCCTTCCGCGCGCTGGTACGTTCTTTTCGTCATGACCCTGATCTACACCCTCAACATCGCCGATCGATTTGTCGTCTCGACGCTGATCGAGCCGATCAAGACCGAATTCGTGCTGAGCGACGCAGCTGTGGGCGTGCTGACCGGAGCGGCGCTGGCGGTGTTCTACGTAACCGCTGGCATTCCGCTGGGCATGATGGCCGATCGCATCAGCCGCAAGCGAATGATCGTTGCATCCCTGGCGGTCTGGTCGGTCCTCACCGCCATCTGCGGTCTGACCCGGAGCTATGGACAACTGCTTGCGATGCGCATCGGTGTCGGCGTCGGCGAGGCTGGCGGAACGCCGCCTGCGCAATCGCTGCTGGCCGATATTTTTCCTGCCGAATCGCGCGCCTTCGCCATGTCGCTCTACGCGCTCGGCGCTGCGGCCGGCGCCGCACTGGCGTCGGTGCTCGGCGGTTTGATCGCAGATAGTCACGGCTGGCGCGCGGTGTTCATCCTTTTCGGGTTGATGGGTCTGCCGGTCGCGCTGCTTGCCGCCCTGACTGTTCGCGAGCCTCTGCGTGGACGCCATGATGCGGACGGTGGCACGGCGTCGCCCAGCTTCGCCGAAGCGATACGCATCATTCGCAAATCGAAACCCTTGACCCACCTGCTTGTTGGCACCGCGGCGATCACTTTTGCTGGCTGGGGGTTGGTCTGGTGGGTGCCAACCTTCCTCCTGCGGAGCCATGGCATGAGCCTGCAGGAGAGCGGCGTCGTGCTTGGCTCGATGCACGGGATTGGCGGCGTCGCCGTCACCATGCTCACGGCTTGGGCGATGGGTGCATATGCTGCCCGCGGTTGGCGGTTCCAATCGCTGTTCGTCGCCGCCGTCACGGCCTTGGTCACCATACCCGCCGTAATCGCCTTCGCGACCGCTTCCAAGCCGCTGGCCCTGGCGATGCTGTGGATCGTCGTGCCGAGCATCTATCTCTATATCGGCCCGACGCTGGGTATCGCGCAGAACCTGACACCCGCCAATATGCGGGGTATCGTCTGCGCGCTGATATTGTTTGTCGCCAATTTCGCGAATCTGGTGATTGCCCCGATCTTGATCGGGCTGCTCTCCGACCTCGTCGCCTCCCGGGTCGCCAATCCGGCTGAATCGTTGCGCTATGTGCTGACGGTCATGGCTTTCGCCGGATTCTGGGCGGCCTGGCATTATCTGGCCGCCTCGCGGCCACCCTCGACCAGCGAGATGCCTAACCCATGAGCTTTACCGTCTATTCATCCGCCGACGTCCGCGCTCTGCTCGACTATGACGGCTGCATCGCGGCCATGCGCGAGGCGATGATGGCTTTCACCGCTTCGGCGATCCCGCAGCCGCTGCGCAGTATCACGGCGCTGGAGCCGGGCAAGATGTTCGCGTTGATGCCGGGCGCCTTGACCGACCATCAGGGCTTCGGCGCCAAGGTCATCACGGCCTATCAGGACGCCGACCGTCCAGGTCGCTCGGCCCACCGCGGCGTCGTGGTTCTGTTCGATCACGAGAGCGGCGAAGTCGCGTGCGTCGCCGATGCCGGCGAAGTTACCCATATCCGTACGGCATGCGCGACGGCGATGGCGACCGACATTCTCGCCCGCCCCGATGCAGCGCATCTGACGATCTACGGCTGCGGCGCCCAGGCGGCGAGCCACATACGCGCGCTGTCCCGCGTGCGCCGGCTGGACCGCGTCGTTGTCTGGGGACGTTCGCACGATGGCGCGAGCGACTTTGCCGGCAAGATGGCGGACGAAACCGGTCTCGATGTGATCGCTGAGGCGGATGGCGCCGTCGCGGCGAAGCATGCGGATATCATCTGCACGGTAACCGGATCGGCCACACCGGTGCTGCTGGGCGAATGGGTGAAGGCCGGCACCCACGTCAACGCAGTCGGTTCAAGCCATGCCGGCCCGGTCGAAGTCGATACGCCGCTCGTCCTCGCCAGCCGCTACATCGCCGACAGCCGCGCTTCCGCCGAAGCCGCGGCAGCTGAACTGATCGTCGCGCGGGAGGCGGGCGCGCTCACCAACGCGCACATCGCCGCCGAGATCGGCGAAGTGCTGCTGGGCAATGCGCCTGGACGGACCTCGCCGGAAGAGATCACATTTTACAAATCGCTTGGCCATGTCGTCCAGGACCTGACGGCGGCCCGCTATCTCCATCGCAGAGGTCATTAGCATGAAGAATATTTCCTCACCCGCACGGCAGGATGTCGCCGATCTGATCGCCGCGCAGCGCCCCGGCTGGTCGCTCGACCAGCGGTTCTACATGGATCCGGCGATCTATGCGCTGGAGAGTGAATTGTGGTTTCCGCGGCAATGGACCGTGATCGCCCACGTCTCGGAAATTTCGAAGAAGGGCGACCATGTCGTCCGCGATCTCTTCGGCAGCGAGATCGTGGTCGTCAACGCCGGTGACCAGGGTTTTCGTGCCTATCACAATGTCTGCACCCATCGCGGCTCGCGCATCTGCAAGGGCGACGGCCGCTCGAAATTGCTGGTATGTCCCTATCATGCCTGGTCGTTCGGGCTAACGGGCGAGTTGCGGACCACACGCGATCTCGGGGAAGGCCTCGACCCCACCCGTCTCGGCCTTCATCCCGTGTCGCTGCGCGAGGCCGAAGGCCTGATCTTTTGCGCGCTGGACGCAGAAAACCTTCCCGACCTGTCTCCCGCGCTGGCGACCCTGGCGCCGGCCATGCGTCAACACGGCTTCGACCGTGCGCGGATCGCGGTCCGCCGGTCCTACGCCACCGCCGCCAATTGGAAGCTGGTGCTCGAGAATTTCTTCGAATGCTATCATTGCCGACCCTCCCATCCCGAATATTTCCGGATGAACGGGCATGTCGCGGTGACCGCCGGCCGTGAAGGCTCGGCGGCCGAGGCCTGGAACAGGGAGGTCGAGGCCTGGAGCGCGCGGATCGGCGATCAAGGATGGTATCGCACGGTCCGCGAGCCGGGAGCGGTGGATCGGGTCAAATACTCTTTATATCGTCAGCCGATCGGCCTCGGGCGGATGACGCAAAGCAAGGACGGATCGCCGGTCGCGCCGCTAATGGGCGGATTCGCCGATTACGATGGCGGCGAGACCGCGATGCATTTTGGGCGCTTCAGCTTTGCCGGCTGTTGCAACGACCACATCATTGTCTTTCAGTTCATCCCGCGCGGCGCCGAGGACACAGATGTCGTCGCGACCTGGTTGGTCGACGCAGAGGCGGACCTCGATGCGATCGATATCGACGCGCTGACGTTCATGTGGGACGTGACGACCCGGCAGGACAAGGAACTGATCGAGGAGAACGCCTTCGGTATCCGCTCGCGTGCTTATCGGCCAGGGCCTTATACGATGCTGGAGCAGCAGTCGGCCGATTTCGTGACGTCCTATCTCACGGCGATGACCGAGCTGCTTGGTTAGTCTGCCACTTCTCTCGGAGCGCCCCGGGTCCACGCCGAGCGCGCCGGATCCGACATTACAATACACAACTGTCTTGACAATGGCCGGGCAAGCCCCAGTCTGCTGCTCGGCTTCGGGTGAATGAGGTGTCCAGATTGTCAGCCTTTAGCAACGAAGCGTCCCCTGCGCCGACTTCAGCCTTCCCGGGTAGGACGATGCTCGCGGTCCTGTCGCTGTTCCTCTTCGTCAATTATCTCGACCGTTATGCGCTTGCGATCCTCCTCGAGCCGATCAAGGTGGAACTCCAGCTTTCGGATACGCAGGTCGGGCTCCTGACCGGCGCCGCCTTTGCGCTGCTCTACTCGACGCTGGCGCTTCCCGTCGCGCGGATCGCCGAACACCGGAACCGGACGACGGTGCTCAGCGCGGCAATCCTGATCTGGAGCGTGGCGACGGCGCTGTGCGGCCTCGCGGGTTCGTTCATGGCGCTTTTCGCTGCGCGCATGCTGGTCGGCGCGGGGGAGTCGGGCGCGGTGTCGCCGGCTCAATCGATGATAGGCGATGCATTCTCCCTGGAACGCCGGGGGACGGCGCTTGCGATCTTCAGCATAGGCGGTGCACTCGGCACGTCGCTGGCTCCTATGATTGGCGGCTATCTCGAGGCGCATTTCGGCTGGCGAGGCGCACTTCTGTTTCTCGGCAGCCTTGGAGTCCCGGTAGCTCTGCTGCTTTTGCTGGTGGTGCGCGATCCGCCGCGCGGCTTCGCGGATCGACTCGTGGCGCGAGCCCCGCCGCCGCCCGTCGGACTGGCTATGCGCCGTTTGTTCTCGCGCCCGGCCTTCGCGCTGTTGATTCCGGGCATGGTCGCGATCGGGCTCGCGGAATACAGCTTCTTCCTGTGGCTGCCATCGTATCTGTCACGCACCTTCGGCCAGCCGGCCGCGGCGATCGGCACCTCACTGACGCTGTACCAGGGCATTCCGCTGTTGATCGGAACCCTCCTGGGCGGCGTCGTCGCGGATCGGCTGGTGCTGCGCGACCGGCGCTGGCTGGCCTGGCTGCCGGCGGCGGCCTGTGTCTTCGCCGCGCTGACGATCGGCGTCATCTTCACCAGCCATTCGCTCGCCGGCGCGCTGGCCTTGCTCGTGTTGCCGTCGATGGCGCTGGGCGGCTATCTGGCCCCCTGCTACGCAATGATTCAGGCGCTGGCGGGGCCGCGCTCGCGCGCCACCGCCGTCGCGACGCTGACCTTCGCGGTGAACCTGCTCGGGTTGGGCCTCGGCCCGCTGATGATCGGCACGCTGAGCGACCTGTTGCATTCGACCTACGGCGAACAATCCCTGCGCTATGCTTTCCTGGTGGTTCCGCCAATTTATGGCCTGGCCGCCACCTTTCTCCTCCTCGCCTCGCGCTTCATCCTGAGGGATATGGAACGCGCCGCCCGCGATTGATCCCGGTCGGTGTCGGCCCTGCCTACCCGATCGCGGCGAGGGACGCCCGCTACGAAGACTGAACGCTAGAGCGATATGAAGTCAGGTGGAATCACCTGACGACTCGCATATCGCGTAAAATCAGAGACCTGGAGCGGCTGATCCGATGCAATCGGATCACATGCCGCTCTAGAAGCTCGCGCCGGAACCGTTCGCAAGGAACAGGCGCAGGTCATGCTCGATGGCCTGCAAAGCCATGTTATCGGCCGCCGGACATCCCACGGCCGACTGGTTCAGAAATGCGATGAGGGCGGCCTCGTGGCGCACGAGCAGATCGATAACTTCCCTTGTCGAGGAATCTGCCGATCGGCGCAATGACTCGAAGCGAGCCAAGGCGGGTTCGAGGCTCTTGCTCGCCAATGCAAGAAACTCCGTCCAGCGGGTCAGCGGCGCAACGGTGCGGGCCGCGTGTTCGATCGCTTCGGCGCGGCACATATCAGGATCGCCCGGATCTACGAGCACCCGTGCCAACGCGTCCGCCATCAGTCCTTCGGTGCGCGCGATCATATCCAATTCGCTCGCATGCATTGCCGCATCCTCAAGTTGCTTGCGCAGCGCGCGCATCAGCGCCTCGCCGAACAGCTCTCCCCGCCAGGCGTCCGTCAAGCCCTGCCGAAGGTCCGCTTTCACGCTTAACGCGCCAGCTTGCCACTGAGAAAAGCGCGCACATCCCGAACAAGCAGGGGCCTTGCATCGGCATCGTCGCCGATCGTGTGTCCCGCCGGATAATCCCGGAAGATGATGCGATCGACCGGCATGCCGGGCCGGGTGAGCGAATAGCGAGTGTCGGTCAGCGGAATGGTCATAGCGCCCTACTCGGTCACGAAGTGGCGCAAATCAGCCGCCAGTTGCGCGCGCGACGCGGCCCCGAGGTATGGCATATGCCCGGACTCGTAATAGGCGAAGCGGGTCGCCGGCAGGGGTATCCCGGCATGGTCAACTGTGTACTCCGCCAGACCCAGCGGCGTGACAAGATCATAGTAGCCTGACCCCACCATCAGCTTCAGGTGCGGGTTGCGAGTCATCGCGGCGGCGAGGTCGGTAGCATAGTTGCGGCTGCCGACCATCACGCCCGGCCCGAAACCGAAATCCCAGCGAACTCCGACCGTGCCGAAGGCGATCGGTTCGTACTGGCGATCGAGCCGAACCTTCAGCACGCCGCGCGCGTAGTCGCCCCACACCCCGATAAAGGCCGGCACGTATTGGCCCATGGCGGCGTCGTCTGCGACCGAATCGCCACCGTTGACCTCGGCCGGCAAAGTATAGCGGGCGTCATACATACCGAGCCGCCGCCGCTCCTGACCCAGCAGGAGACCGGCGAAGGTGACCGCCGAAATGCGCAGATCATGGGTCAGCACCACCTCCGGCGTGAGGCCAATGAGGGCGCCAAGCTGCCGTGCAACCGCAGCGCGCTCCGCTTCGGGAAGCGTCGCTCCCTGGTAAAGGGCCCGCAGGTAGACGTCGCGGACGAACTCGCGGGCCTGTTCGGCCTGGCTGGCCGGCGTGCATGCGCTTGCGATCTTGTGATGGTAGCAGGCTGCAGCCGCCAGGCTTGGCAGCGCGTGGACGATCCCATCGTCATTCGGCGGGAAACGAGGTAAGTCCATCGCCTGGCCTAACAGGATAACGCCATTCAGGGTGATGCCGTCCATCGTGCCCGTGGCGGTCGGGCCGCCAGCCAGCAGCTTGGCAACCACGGCCGCCCTGACCGTGCCGTAGCTTTCGGACAGGACATATTTCGGCGCATTTTCCCGACCATGCCGCCGCAGCCACTGCCGCATGATCTCGACGGTCGCACGGGCATCGGCATCGACACCGAAGAAGTCTTCCGGCTTTCCGCCGGGCATGATGGTGCTGTAGCCTGTCCCTGGGGGATCGATCAGCACGATGTCGGCGACATCGAGCGGACTATCCGGATTGTCGACCATACGGAATGGCGCGGTCGTCCGCGGCGCGCCGGCATCATCCATGTCGACCCGGCGGGGACCGAGGAACCCCAAGTGCAGCCACAGCGAGGACGAGCCCGGACCGCCATTGAACACGAAGATCACTGGGCGCTGGGCGGCGCCGGGCGGCAGGACGCTCTCATAGCTGGTGACGAAGACGCTCGCCTTGGCGGGGCCATCGGCCGGTCCGAGCAGGAACTCCTCCACCCGTGATCGGTAACTGATCTTCCGGCCATTGAAGACGCCGCGATGCTCCGCATCGAACTGACGGAGGCCCTTGGGAGCGCCATGCGCGACCTCGGCGGGGGCGGCGTTTGCGGAAACCGGAACCATGATCGCGCTGGCCAGGGCCAAGGCGGAGGGAGCGAGCAGCGCCTTGATCGAAAACGGCATCGAGCGTCCTTGCTGCAATAGGTTGATGCGCTACAATACATTTGTGTATTGCGGGTGGAAAGATGCCTCATGCCGTTGCGGGAGAAAGCCTTTGCGAGTGGGAGAACCCGAATGATCCGGCAAGCGATTCGCCGCGTCGACGCGGTCGGTTCCAGCCGGATCGCAAGCGCGATCGTGCTGGCGGCGGCCGCACCGGGTCTGCTCGCCAACGTCCCCGCTAATTCGGTTCCTACGGCCGCAACCGTGGGCAGTTTTACCATCAGCAGTGTCGGGGATCTTATCAACGCCGAGCCGCTCGACATCGAGCGCGATGCCGAGGCGCGCAAGCTCGCAGAGATCCTGCGGGCCAGCGATGCCGCCATCGGCAATCAGGAAACGACATTCTTCGATCTCGCGACATTTCCCGGGTCCGGTCCGGGCAGCCCCTATATCCTGCTCGGCCGCCCTACCCTGGCCAAGGGGTTGAACGCGCTGGGCATCACCATGGTGTCCACCGCCAGCAACCATTCCAACGACTGGGGCATCGAAGGGCTTGCGGCCATGACCCGGCTGCTCGACGCGGCCGGCTTGGTTCACGCTGGAGACGGGATGACCCTAGCCGACGCGCGCCGCCCACGCTTCCTGCAGACGGCAAAGGGCCGGGTCGCGCTGATCGCGGCAGCCTCCACCTACAAACAGGGGGCCAAGGCCCAGGATGCGATCCAGGGCGTGCCAGCCCGGCCCGGCATCAACGGCCTGCGGATTCGGCCGATCAATATCGTCACCGCCGGAACGATGCGGCATCTGCGCGCCGCGTGGGGGCAGACGCGAGGGAGCGGTGATCTGGTCGTGTCGGTCGACACGCCCTTCGCCCAGCCGATCGAAAAAAGGTACCGCGTCGGGCCCCGGCCCGGCGTGATCTATGACATGAACGTGATCGATCACGATGCGATCATCGATGCCATCCGCGCCGGAAAGCGGGGTGCCGACCTGGCGGTCTTCACCATCCATGCGCACGAGAACGCCGACACCATGGACGACATGGCGCCCGGCCCACCGGCGGATTTCTTGGTCCGCCTGTTCCATGATGCGGTGGACGCCGGGGCCGACATCGTAATGGGCGGCGGCCCGCATTCGATGCGGGGGATCGAGGTCTATCGCGGAAAGCCGATCTTCTACGGGATGGGCGTGTTCCTGTTCGGCGGCAATGTCGTGTTGACCCAGGAACAGCGCACCGAACGGTACGAGGACGGCGCCCAGGTCGACCGCCGCAACCCCAAGGACCAAGCCTTTCAGGAGCCGGCGAGCTGGAGCGAGAGCTTCATCGCGACCACCCGGTTCGAGGGCGGGAAGCTGCGCGAAGTCCGGCTACACCCCCTCGACCGCAAAGGCGGGGGCGGCACGCGCCTGGCAGAACCCGAGCGAGCGCGGCAGATTCTGGCAAGTCTCCAAACGCTGTCCCGGCCCTTCGGCACCACGATCACCGTGGAAGGCGCAACCGGCGTGATCCGTCCTTGACCGCCGGGCCAATCACAAACGAACGATCCGTGCAACCTGCCCCATCTCGTCGCGCGCCGCGGCTGATACATCAGTTCAACCGGCCGCCAGCCTGATCTCGATCGACTATGTCGGGACGGACCAGCCTGCACCGCCGACCCGTCCGGTCGTCTTCATCTACAATGACGGACCGGGTGGGGGATCGAACTATCTGAAACTGGGCGCATTCGGACCCATAAAGATGGCACGGTTCGATGCCGTCGCCCAGGTCGATCCGGCCACGCCCTTGGTGGCCAACCCGGATACGATCCTCGACCTTGCTGACCTGGTGTTCATCGATCCACCTGAATCCGGCTTCAGCCACCTGCTGCCCGGGATCGATACGCAAACCTTCCGCGGCAGCGATGCCGATTCCGCCGCCTGCGTCCAGCTCATCCGCGCTGGCTGAACGACCACGGACGCTCCGCGTCGCCGGTGTTCCTGATGGGCGAGAGTTTCGGGGAGCAAAGCCGCCAGGGCGAGGTTTGAACGCGTGAAGGTATCTCTCAAGAGCAGTCGTGCTGTCATCTGGGGCTTGGCACGATGTTCGGCAGGGCTCCGTCCGCAGGCATCCCGCCCGTTACGAAGGCGCGGATGTCGGCGTTGAAGGCCCCCCTTCCGCCGTCATCGGAATAGACCATATGCCCACCAGGATAATAGCGGATGCCCACCCGATCGGGTCCGGTCGAAAGCTGGCCGACGAGCAGCTCGGTTGCACCCATCGACGACGTGGTATCGAACACGCCGAAGGTGAACATGACCTTCAGCCGCGAATTGAGCTGCAACTGTTGGGCCAGCACCACATCCAGCCCGGGTTGCGGCGGTTCGATATAGCGCCAGCTTTCCTCGAACCCGTAGGGATCGGGCACGATCGAGCGATACGGAGGAAGGCCCGTCGCGCCGAATACCTGGCGCGTGAAGCGCTCCATTGCACCGGTCAATCCGGCGAATGCCTTCTCCCAGTCTCGGTCCGCGTCGGCTACGACCCGGTTCAGCGGCTCGGTTTCGCGCCCATCGAACTGGCCGAGCGCCAGGCCCCGTGCCGCCAGCAGATCACGCCGCGCATTGACGATGCGCAGGTCATTTTCCAGGAAATAACTGGCAGGGAGGCCGGTAAGAGTTGCCAGTTTCGCAGCGACGCGCGCCCGTCGCTCCGCGCTCAGCCGATTGCCCGCCAGAATCGCCGCGGCATATTCTCCTCGCTCGAAGTCGATCGCGGCCGTCACGGCCTGCGCAAGCGTTTGGCCGCGATTGTCGATCAGGCCGTGATACCAGGCCAGCGGCACGACATCGTGCAGGCGGACGATCGCGCGCAGCGGATCGGGCAGCCGGCGGATGGCCCGATCCGGCGGCCCATTATAGGTAAGCCCCTGGGACACCAGCACCAATCCCGCGACGTTGATGCTCGGGCTCGCGGCGCGCAGATCGCGCGCGAGCATCACTGCTCTGTGCGTTCCATAGCTTTCGCCCACCAGATAGACCGGCGCGTCCAGCCGATCGTGCCGGCTCAGCCAGTGGAGGATGAACTGTGCGGCGGCAAAGGAATCGGCGTCGTTGGATCTGAAGGTCTTCGGATCGGAACCTGGCAGGGGGCGTCCAAAGCCCGTCTCGGGCGGATCGTAGAAGATCAGGTCGGCGACATCGAGTACGGCGCTGTCGTTCGCCGTCAGGCCCACGGCTGGATCGGCCTGCGCGGCCGCCGTGAAGGAGGTCATGCGCTGCGGACCCATCGCCCCGAACATAAGGGCGTTCGAAGCGCCGCCCGGCCCGCCGTTGAAAATGAAGATGACGGGGCGGGCCGGAGCGGTCTTGCTGTGCGCGACGAACGCCGTCGAAAATATGCTGCTTGCAGGGCTGCCATTGCGGTCCCGCACGATTGTTTCTTCAAGCAGCGCCGAATAGCGCAGCTGGCGTCCCCCGAATGTGCCGGTGAGTCCGCGTGCGTAGCGGCGCGGTCCGTCCTCGGCGTCCAGCCTCGGCGCGGGCCACGTGGACGCAGAGACGGTCCCAGGCGTGTCCGCCACGACTGGCGAGGCGGCGAATGTGGCAGCTAGACCAAGGGCGAGACATGCGCGCGACGCCCGCAATAGCCATGGTGCCTTTAACATCATTTGGCTCCCGCCTAGGCATAGATCCGCAATACATATGTGTATTGCGCTGGCGGTGAGAGTCAACCGGGCCTTCGGCTTTACGCTGCCCTTTCAAGTCCTGCCGGTCACGCGCAACGCATGGTCGTGGCGGGGCGAGCAACCGCCTGGAGGGTATTCCCGCAACTGCTCGGCTGTTATCACCCGGCCGCACAGCGAGATCCGCCACCCGCCGCTCGTAATGGATTTGGAGCATCGACGGAGACTTATGCCTCGTGTCAGCGGCGGGATGTTTGTGCGGCAGATGGTTGTGGAGCGCGGTGATCTCGATCCCGCCGGAAATCAGCTTCGCCGTTGCCGGGTTCGCTTCGGTATCGGTCAGCACGAAGTCGCCGATGCGGTAGATGCCGTTCACATCCGGACGGGTTCGAATCCTACCAAGGGATCATGTTGCTGGTCCACACTCAGTCCCACAGTCGCACAAAGAAGCCGATCATCTCGATCTAGGTTGACTGACGGTCAATCCTATAACATTGTTTTTGCGATATAAAATGTGGCGGAGCGGGAGGGATTCGAACCCTCGATGCGGTTTTGCCGCATACTCACTTTCCAGGCGAGCGCCTTCGACCACTCGGCCACCGCTCCGCACCATCGCTGGAAGGGTCGCTCCCTAGCGGCTGGCAGCTGCTTCCGCAAGGCGGTGGCGCGCGCCACGCCGGGGCCTTCGGAAGACGCGGCGATCTGGATGGCGATGCCGCGCAGCAAAAGGGGCCCGGAGATCGCTCTCCGGGCCCCTCTTGTAGGTGAGTGCGCGTAATGCGCTGGTCGACGGGACTTAGAAGTCCATGCCGCCCATTCCGCCCATTCCACCCATGCCGCCGGGCATGCCGCCCACGGCCGGCTTGTCCTCGGGCGATTCGGAGATCGCCGCTTCGGTGGTGATGAGCAGGCCGGCAACCGAGGCCGCGTCCTGCAGCGCGGTACGAACGACCTTGGTCGGGTCGATCACGCCTGCCGAGACGAGGTTCTCATAGGTGTCGGTCGAGGCGTTGAAGCCCTTGGTCTCGTCGTCCTCGCGCAGCAGGTTGCCCGAGATGACGGCGCCGTCATGGCCCGCATTCTGCGCGATCTGCCGCACCGGCGCCTGGATCGCCTTGCGAATGATGTCGATGCCGCGGGTCTGGTCGTCGTTGACGCCCTTGAGGCCTTCGAGCGCCTTGGTCGCGTAGAGGAGCGCGGTGCCGCCACCAGGGACGATACCCTCCTCGACGGCGGCGCGGGTCGCGTGCAGCGCGTCATCGACACGATCCTTGCGCTCCTTCACCTCGACCTCGGTCGAACCGCCGACCTTGATCACCGCAACGCCGCCGGCGAGCTTGGCAAGACGCTCCTGGAGCTTCTCCTTGTCATAGTCGCTGGTGGTGTTTTCGATCTGGCGGCGGATCGCATCGACCCGGCCCTTGATCGCATCGGCAGCGCCGGCGCCATCGACGATCGTGGTGTTGTCCTTATCGATGGTGACGCGCTTGGCGGTGCCGAGCATGTTGATCGTGACGCTCTCGAGCTTGATGCCAAGATCTTCGGAGATCATCTCGCCGTTGGTCAGGATCGCGATGTCCTCGAGCATCGCCTTGCGGCGATCGCCGAAGCCCGGCGCCTTGACGGCGGCGACCTTCAGGCCGCCGCGCAGCTTGTTGACGACGAGCGTGGCGAGAGCCTCGCCCTCGATGTCCTCGGCGATGATCAGCAGCGGACGACCCGACTGCACGACCGCCTCGAGGATCGGCAGCATCGACTGAAGGTTCGAGAGCTTCTTCTCGTGGATCAGGATGTACGGGTCGTTGAGCTCGACCAGCATCTTCTCCGGATTGGTGATGAAGTAGGGCGAGAGATAGCCACGGTCGAACTGCATGCCTTCGACGACGTCGAGCTCGAAATCGAGGCCTTTGGCTTCCTCGACGGTGATCACGCCTTCCTTGCCGACGCGCTCCATCGCCTCGGCGATCTTCTCACCGACGACGGCGTCGCCATTGGCCGAGATGATGCCGACCTGGGCGACTTCGTTGGTGCCCGCGACCGGCTTCGAACGCGCCTTGAGATCCTCGACGACCTTGTTGACCGCGAGATCGATGCCGCGCTTGAGATCCATCGGGTTCATCCCCGCCGCAACCGACTTCATGCCTTCGCGGATGATCGCCTGGGCAAGCACGGTCGCGGTGGTGGTGCCGTCGCCGGCGACATCGTTGGTCTTCGAAGCGACTTCGCGGACCATCTGCGCGCCCATATTCTCGAACTTGTCCTTAAGTTCGATTTCCTTGGCGACGGTGACGCCGTCCTTGGTGATGCGCGGCGCGCCGAACGACTTGTCGAGGACCACGTTGCGCCCCTTCGGGCCGAGCGTGACCTTCACCGCGTCTGCGAGAATGTCGACGCCGCGCAGAATGCGCTCACGGGCGTCGCGCGAAAACTTAACGTCTTTCGCTGCCATGATTCAATCTTCCTTCCAGATTCGTTGCCCCGGCGGAGGTCGGGGTCGCTGTGAACAAGGATCCACCCAGGCGGTGGCGGCTCCGGCCTCCGCCGGAGCGGCGGAATCAGCCGACGATCCCCAGGATGTCCGATTCCTTCATGATCAAAAGGTCTTCGCCGTTGATCTTGACCTCGGTGCCCGACCATTTGCCGAACAGGATCTTGTCGCCGGCCTTGACGTCCAGCGGGGTCACCTTGCCATCCTCGGCCTTGGCGCCGCCGCCGACGGCGACGACTTCGCCTTCCTGCGGCTTTTCCTTGGCGGTGTCGGGGATGATGATGCCACCGGAGGATTTTTCCTCGGCTTCGACGCGGCGGACGAGCACGCGATCGTGCAGCGGACGGAAACTCATGCGCTTCACCCTTTCCTTGACGCTTCCCGGCCATGGGCGGGTTGGAAGCCCATCGCCGATTCTCTCGGTTGGAAATTTTTAGCACTCACTTGCGGTGAGTGCTAGCGGCCATATGTGCGGCAGCCCCTGGGCTGTCAAGCATTCCTCTTCGTCGATCTTTGTTTCGTCGATTTTTGTTGCGTATGTGCGACGCCGCGCCGTACCGGCGGCAGCGCGCCCGGGATATGGTGGCGCGCCCTTTTTGTTCAAGCTGGCGATGCGCAGACTGACCCCTTACAAAAATCTGCTGGTCGCATTCGCGCTGGGCCTCACGTCGGCGCTGGGCTTCGCCCCGCTCAACTGGTGGTTCGTCACCCTGCTTTGCCTCGCGGGGCTGATGTGGCTGCTGATCGAGTCGCGCCGCGCGGCGATCGCGGGCTTGTACGGCTGGTGCTTCGGGGTGGGATATTTCACCTTCGGGCTCAACTGGATCGCGACGGCGTTCACCTTCCAGGATGCCATGCCGCATTGGCTCGGCTGGATCGCGGTTTTCCTGCTTGCGCTCTACCTGGCGGTTTTCCCCGCGCTGGCCGCGGCGCTGGCCTGGTCGCTGAACCGGTTGCCCATGGCGTTTGCGTTGCGGCGGCAGCGAATCGAACTCGCGCAGCGGCGCAGCAAGCTCAAGGGCCTGATCCCCCAGGGCATGGAAAGCGCGACGCTGTTCGTGCCGCCCCAGCCCAATCCCTACGGCTTCATCCTGTTGTTCGCGGGCAGTTGGATCGTCGCCGAATATCTGCGCAGCATCGCGTTCACGGGCTTTGCCTGGAATCCGCTGGCCGCGATCATGGTGGCGGCCGACAGCGCCGAGCCAGGCTGGATCGGCTTGACGCGGCTGATCGGTACTTATGGCCTGTCGGGCTTCATGATCCTGCTGGCGGGGATCTGGCTGCTGGCGCTGCTGCCGGGGAGCCGGCGTATCCGCTGGCAGCGGGTCGGTTGGGCGGCGCTGATCGCGATGCTTGCGCAGATCCTGTCCGCCTATCTGCTGCGGGCGCCGCCGCCACGCGATCATCCGCACATCGTCGTCGTCCAGCCCAATATCAATCAGAACGAGAAATGGGATCCCAAGCTCCAGCAGGCCAATTTCGGACGGCTGAGCACGCTGACCGGGAGGCCGCCCGCGGGCGATCCGCCACGGCTGATCCTGTGGCCTGAGGCCGCCACCGCGGATTTCCTCGAGTTCGACCCGGCCGCCCGCGCGCGGATCGCCCGGCTGCTCGGCCCCCGCGACATCATCCTGCTCGGCGGCGACGCGCTGATCTTCAATCAGGCGGGCGACATGATCGGCGCCCGCAACAGCCTGTTCGGCCTCGACGCCGCCGGCGATATCCTCGGCCGCTACGACAAGGCGCATCTGGTGCCTTATGGGGAATATCTACCAGCGCGCTCGATCCTCTCCGCCATCGGTCTGTCGCGACTCGTGCCGGGCGACGTCGATTTCTGGCCGGGCCCCGGACCCGCGACGCTGAAGCTGCCCGGCTTCGGCAAGGCGGGCATCCAGATCTGCTACGAGATCATCTTCTCGGGGCAGGTGGTCGATTCGCGCAACCGTCCCGATTTCCTGTTCAACCCCTCCAACGACGCCTGGTTCGGCCGCTGGGGGCCGCCGCAGCATCTCGCCCAGGCGCGGCTCCGCGCGGTCGAGGAGGCGATGCCAGTGATCCGATCCACCCCCACCGGCATATCGGCGGTGATCGACGCCGATGGCCGCCTGCGCCAGAGCCTCGGCTGGCGCGAGGCGGGGCGGATCGACACGGCGCTGCCGCCGCCGCGCCCGCCCAGCCTGTTCGCCCGCTACGGCAATCTGCTGCCGCTGCTCTTTGCTGCGCTGCTGATCGCGGGCGGAATTGCCATCCCGCGCAAGTGGCGCTAGGGGCCATATAACGAAGTCTTTATATCCTTGTGCCGGTTATATTCTTATGTAGGCCGCGCCCGAGCGGGCGGCGATCATCCTAGAGGGCCTTTCGACAGCAATGCACAGCAACTATCTTTTCACGTCGGAGAGTGTTTCCGAGGGACATCCCGACAAGGTTTCTGACCAGATTTCGGACGCGATCGTCGATCTGTTCCTGTCCAAGGATCCCGAGGCGCGGATCGCCTGCGAGACGCTCACCACCACCCAGCTGGTCGTCCTCGCCGGCGAGATCCGCTGTAAGGGGGTCTACGAGAATGACGCCTGGGCCCCCGGCGCGCGCGAGGAGATCGAGCGGACCGTCCGCGAGACCGTCCGGCGGATCGGCTATGAGCAGGACGGCTTCCACTGGCAGAGCTTCCGCTTCGAGAATAATCTGCACGGCCAGTCGGCGCACATCGCGCAGGGCGTCGACGCGAGCGGCAACAAGGACGAGGGCGCGGGCGACCAGGGCATCATGTTCGGCTTCGCCTGTGACGAAACCCCCGATCTGATGCCCGCGACGCTCTATTACAGCCACAAGATCCTCGAGACGATGGCCGCCGATCGCCATTCGGGCGCGGCCGGCTTCCTCGAGCCCGACGCGAAGAGCCAGGTCACCCTGCGTTTCGAGAATGGCAAGCCGGCCGCGTGCACCGCGATCGTGGTGTCGACTCAGCATGGCCGCGGTTATGACGAGGGCGACAAGGAAGCCGAGCTCAAATCCTATGTGCGCAAGGTGGTGGCCAGCGTGCTGCCCGCCGAGCTGCTGTCAGACCAGACCGTCTATCATATCAACCCGACCGGCAGCTTCGAGATCGGCGGCCCCGACGGCGACGCGGGCCTCACCGGCCGCAAGATCATCGTCGACACCTATGGCGGCGCGGCACCGCATGGCGGCGGCGCGTTCAGCGGCAAGGATCCGACCAAGGTCGATCGCTCGGCCGCCTACATCACGCGCTATCTCGCCAAGAATATCGTCGCGGCCGGCCTCGCCCGCCGCTGCACGATCCAGCTGGCCTATGCGATCGGCGTATCCCAGCCGCTCTCGCTCTATGTCGACACCCATGGCACCAGCGCCGAGGGCGTCACCGACGCCGCGATCGAGCGGGCGATTGCCGGGCTCGGCGAGCTGGGCGGGCTCACCCCGCGCGGCATTCGCACCCATCTCGGCCTCAACAAGCCGATTTACGCGCGGACCGCGGCCTATGGCCATTTCGGCCGCAAGCCCGAGGGCGACTTCTTCCCGTGGGAGCGCACCGACCTCGCCGACAAGCTCAAGGCGGCGCTCGCCTAGCGCCGCGGCGGGAGCCGCGCCGGCGGCGATGCTCCGGCGCGGCAGAAAGCTGGAGAGGCCTGCGTAAAGCGCTGGCAATTCCGCCCGATCTCTGGCTAGGGGATCGGCGATGCCCGAAAAGAAGCACGTCCATGTCTGATCTGGCTGCGTTCCTGCGCGCCTGGGCCAAGGATCCGCTCGGGATCGCGGCGGTGGCGCCTTCGGGGGCGGCGCTCGCCCGGCTGATCACCGCCGAGATCAAGCCCAGCATGGCGCCCGTGATCGAGCTCGGCCCTGGCACCGGCGTGTTCACCAAGGCGCTGCTCGCGCGCGGGCTTCGCCAGTCGGATCTGATCCTGATCGAATATGAGGCCGATTTCGTGCAGCTTCTGGCGCGGCGCTTTCCGCAGGCGACCGTGCTGCGCGGGGATGCGGCGCGCGTCCGCAAGCACCGCGCGCTGCTCAACGGTGAGCTGGCCGGAGCGACCGTCTCGGGCCTGCCGATCCTCAACATGAGCGCGCGCCAGCAGATGATGATCATGCGCGGCTGCTTCGATCTGATGCGCCCCGGCGGCCGCTTCTTTCAGTTCACCTATAGCCCGATCAGCCCGGTGCGCCGGCCGGTGCTCGATCGGCTCGGCCTGCGCGCGCGTCGCCTGTCGAGCACGTTGCGCAACCTGCCGCCCGCGGCGGTCTATGAGTTCAGCCGCCGCGATGAATGACCCGCTGTCGATCCGCCGGCTGTATGGCCGCCGCCAGGGTCACAAGCTGCGCCAGGGGCAGGCCGGACTGGTCGAGCAGCTGCTGCCGCAGATCTCGGTCCCTCCGGCCGGCGAACTCGACGCCCGTAGCCTGTTCGGCGACGATCGGCCGCTTGAACTCGAAATCGGCTTCGGGAAGGGTGAGCATATGGCCTGGCAGGCAAGCCAGCGCCCCGCGCATGGTTTCATCGGCTGCGAACCCTTTCTCGACGGCGTAGTCGGCGCGCTGGTGAAGATCGACGAGCTGGGCCTCGGCAATGTCCGTATCCATATGGGAGACGCGATCGAGGTGCTCGAGCGGCTGCCCGATGCCGCGCTCGAGCGCGCCTGGTTGCTCCACCCCGACCCCTGGCCCAAGGCGCGCCACGCCAAGCGCCGCTTCATGAACCCTGGTCCGATAGGGTTGATCGCGCGCAAGCTCAAGCCCGGCGGCGAGTTCCGCTTCGGCACCGACCATCCGGTCTATGTCCGCTGGGCGATGATGGTGATGGGCGGCTCGCCCGATTTCGAATGGCTCGGCGAGCACCCAGCCGACTTCTTGATCCGACCCGACGACTGGCCCGAGACCCGCTACGAAGCCAAGGCGCGGACCAAGGGGCATGAGGTCTGGTACTTCCGATATCGGCGGATTTAGGGCGAATCACGAATCGGTAAAATCTTTATTTTTCTGATGCTTACTTCGCCGATTGTGCGAGGCAGTATCCGGCGATATCCGTCGCGGTGATTATACGGTGATTACAAATGTGGTACCTGAGGTATTGCAATGGCGACCGGAAAAATCACCAAACGGACCCTGGACTCGCTTCTCGGAAGCGGCGTTAGCGGCTACCTATGGGATGAGGATCTGGAGGGCTTCGGGCTTCGGACAAGCTCGACGGGCGCCGCTTCATACATCCTGCAGTACCGAATGGGCGGCCGGGAATCGAAGACCAAGCGCTATACGATCGGCGGACATGGCTCTCCATGGACCCCCGCGACCGCTCGGGAGGAAGCTGGCCGGTTGCTGCGCCTCGTCGCCCAAGGGATCGATCCTGCTGAGGCGGATCAGCAGCGGCGCCGGGAGGCGGTCGACCTCGCCTTCTCGAATTATGCAGACCATTTCTCGAAATCGTGCACCGGCAAGGGTTGGACGACGTTGGTTGTTCGGTCGCTTCGTCTCCACGCAAAGCCGGTCCTGAAGGACAAGCCGCTCCCCAAAATTGCCCGCAGCGATATCGTCTCGGTTCTTGATCGCATGTCCGCGGATCAGGTCGCCAACCGTCGCAACGTCTTTGCCGTGTTGCGCCAGCTCTTCAAGTGGGCGGTAAGTCGTGGCGACATTGACCGTATGCGGCTTCCAAGTCCGGCGTTCACTGGCTGACCGAGGCATTGGCGGAGGAACTTGCCGGAAGCGCGGTCACGGTGAACGCACTGCTTCCCTCGATCATCGATACCCCTGCCCAATCGCGCAGACATGGCGGACGAAGACTTCTCCCGATAAGTCCGGCCTGAAGCCATCGCCGATGTAATCCTGTTCATTGCCCTGAATCAGGCCCGCGCCATTTCAGGCGCACTCATCCCGATGACCCGGGGCGGTTGATCAGCCGGCTCGCAGGGGCGGTCATGTCGTCCTGACGAGGGCGGTTCGCAAGCGCTTGACGCAGGCCGTTCCGGATCGACTATATCCCGCCATGACGGGCGGAAGATTGACACAGACCACCGCGGACCGCCTCAGGGAACTCGCGCTGGGCGTTCCGGAAGGCGAGTTGCTGGGCACCGAGAAGGAATTGATTGCCCGGTTCGGCGTAAGCCGGCCAACGTTCCGCCAAGCCGTGCATATCGTCGAGGCGGAGCGCCTCGTTGAATCCGTGCGCGGGCTCAATGGCGGGCTGTTCAGCCGGCGACCCGATCTTGAGGGCGTGATTGCTTCAGCCGCGACCTATTTGCGGTCGCGTGGCTCGAGGCTGCGCGACGTCATGATCGCAGCCAATGCCGCCTTGCGCGAAGCGGTCGGCGCTGCGGCGGACTGCCGCGATGCGGACCTGCGCGAGCAACTCGACCGCCTGATCGCAGAACTGGCGCTCCGCGAGCACGGCCCGCAGACTGTCACCGCGTTTCACGATGACGAGATGGCGGCCACACTGCTGATCTGCCGGATGTCCGACAATCCGGCGTTGGACCTTGCGGTCAGGCTGTTTTTCGAAGTGGGGATGGTCGCGTTGAAGGCGATGTTCGACGGCCGCAGCGAACTCATGCAGGATCGCCGGACGGAGCGCCTGATGATCCTGCGCGCGGTCAGCGCAGGCGACAGGGACCGGGCGATGGCCCTGTGCCGGCGCAACGCCGAGTTTTCACTGCGCGGCTTTGGCGCGGTACTCGACCAGCCCATGCAGGCGATTTCGCCATCGCAGGGGCTTGCCTAGGCTTAGGCGAGGGCTTCGGCACGACCTGCGCTTCATGTGTGATGATAATGCGCCGTCGGTGGACGGATCGCATCGGGGCGTTCAGGTCGTGGATCGAAACGGCTGGGAGCCATGGTGTGACAGACCGCAACGTCCTTGTGATCGGCGCATCGGGCGATGTCGGACAGGGGATCGTCCGGGTCGCGCTGCGCGACGGGTGGGGCGTTGTCGCTGCGGCCCGCACGATGGACCGGCTGGCCGCCAGACTGGCTGAGCCCCGTCCCGGCCTTGCCTTCTGTACCGGCGATCTGTCGACCCAAGAGGGGGCAACTGCCCTGTGGGAGGCCGCCGAGGCGGTAGCGGGCAGCATTGATGCAGTAGTGGTGTCTGTCAATGCGCCGGTGCGGACCGCGCCACTTGGGCAGTGGTCGGCAGAGGATATCGCGGCGCTAGTTGCTGCAAACGTGCTGACCCATTTCGTTGCGGCGCAGGTGATGCTCCCCCGTTTGCCCGCAAGCGGCCTGTTCATCGGGATCGGCGGCGGGACGGCGGACTTCCTGCTTCCGGGCATGGCGCCGCTGTCGGTCGTCCAGGCGGGGCTGCGCATGCTTTACCGGGGCGCGGCGCGGGAAATGGCCGGCCCCGCGCAGGTGCGCGAACTGATCATCAATTCGATGGTCAACGGCCCGCTCAAGCGGTCCGTGGCGCGTCCCGAATGGCTGACCGACGACGATGTGGGCGCGCATGTCTGTGCCATTCTGGCCGATCCACCGGCATTTCCCGGTCCGATCCTGCAACTGCGCTCGCGCGACCAGGTGGGCAAACCCGAATACACTGCCGTGAAAGGATAGCATATGGCACCCCAGGCAGAGGCTGATCGCACGGTTCTGCGCATCGAGCGCGAGGGGCCGGTCGTCATCCTCACGATCGATGACCCGACGACCCGCAACGGCCTGAGCCCGGCTCTTGCCCGCCAGATCGTGGCTGCCTGCGATGCGGTCAATAGCGACATGACGATCAAATGCGTGATCCTGACCGCCGCTGGCAGCGTGTTCTGCGCGGGCGGCAATCTCAAGGACATGTATGCCCGGGCCAATCACTTCGCGGGCAATGCCGCAGAGATCCGCCGGACCTACCTGACCGGCGTCCAGACGATCGCGCGGGCGCTGCATGACCTCGAGGTGCCGAGCATCGCGGCGGTCAATGGCGCGGCGATGGGGGCGGGGATGGACTTTGCCACGATGTGCACGCTGCGCATCGCATCGGACCGGGCGAAGTTCGCGGAAAGTTTCATTAAGCTCGGCCTCACCTCGGCGGCAGGCGGCGCGTGGTTCCTCAATCGCGCGATCGGTCCGCAGCGCGCGGCGGAATTGGCCCTGACGGGCGAGACGATCAGCGCCGAGCAAGCGAGCGATCTGGGCCTCGTTCTGAAGGTAGTGGCCCATGACAGCTTGCTGGACGAGGCGCGCGCGCTGGCGGCCCGGATCACATGCCACGCTGCGCACTCGATCCGGCTCAACACACGTCTGCTGCGCGACAGTGCGAAGCTCGATCTCCATTCGGCGCTCGAACTCGGCGCCGCCATGCAGGCCATCGTGCAGCAGACCGATGACCAGTATGAGGCGGTGGCTGCGGTGATGGAAAAGCGCGAGCCCAGGTTCACCGGGCGGTGAGGGATGCGCGTGACGGCAAAAGCCATCACGCTGCTGATGCCTTCATGAAAGGGACGGATTTGCTTGATTTTACGCCGGATCGGCGGCGCAGAATGTGGACGCCTTGGAGATGGGTGACTGGCCTTCCGAAAACTATCAGGAACGAGGACCGGACATGGCGGCGTTTGATAGCGGCGATCTGACCGTGGAGGAGCGTCTGGCGCGGATCAGGGTGGACTGGCCTGCTCCCGATCATGTTCCGGTCGATCGCAAGATCAGCATTCCCTGGGCGTTCGGCTTCCGGGCGAATGACCTTGACGATCCTTACGAACCGGCCGGATGGCTTGCGGATCCGGCCGTGCCGCGGCTACTGTTCCTGCCGCTTCCGCCGGAGGGTGGGGGGCATGGTGCGGCCGGCAACCCGGATGCAAGCTGGCTGGTCACCCATTATGACGATATAGAACGGGTATATACCGACAACGAAACCTTTTCGAATGCCGGTCAGGCCGAGTTCCAGTCCTATGTCGGCGAAACCTTCCGCTCGATCCCGCTGGCGGTGGACCCGCCGGAGCATCGCCGCTTTCGCCTCTTCCTGATGCCGTTCTTCTCGCCCACGCGGCTCAACCGGATGCAGGACGATATCCGCCGGGTCGTGGTCGAGATGCTGGACGAGTTCGCCGACAAGGGCGAAGTCGATATCGCGTGGGATTTCGCGCGCGTCTATCCGGTGCGCATCTTCATGAACATGATGGGCTTTCCGCCCGCCATGTTCGACCAGTTCCTGGATTGGGAATGGGACATTCTCCATTCCAACGATCCGGGGAAGATGGCGGCTTCGATGACCGGAATTCTCGCCTACCTGCGCGGCTTCATCGCCGAGAAGGAGCGCCATCCCGACGATACGCTGACCTCTTCGGTGGTCAACGGGCGCATCGATGGCGAGCCGCTGAGCGACGATGACAAGATCGGCATCATCTGGTTCCTCTGGCTGGGCGGTCTGGATACCGTGGCGGCCAACATCGCGCACATGTTCCGGCGCATGGCCCGCCATCCGGAAATTCAGCGCCAGTTGGCCGCCGATCCATCGCTCGTCCCCACTGCGGTCGAGGAATTTCTCCGAATGCATCCTGTGGTGAACAGTAGCCGGCGCGCCAAGCATGATTTCGAATGGCACGGCATGACGATCAGGAAGGGCGAGCAGGTCCAGTGCCTGAACGCTGCCGGCAACTTCGATCCGACACGTTTCAAAGACCCGCGTCGCTTCGACCCGGCTCGCGGCGCCAACCGTCACTTCAGCTTCGTCGCCGGGGTGCATATCTGCCTCGGTTCCTCGCTGGCGCGGCGCGAGCTGCGCATCCTGCTGGAAGAATGGTTCAAGCGCATGCCCGAATTTCGGGCGAAGCCGGGGAGCGATACCAGCGTCTATCCCGGTCTGCTCGCGATCAGGCACCTGCATATCGCCTGGGACCCAGCCGCCGTGGAGCGGACCTGAACAGCTGTCCCCCAACCAGCCTTCGGCTTTGCCATGATCACGACAAGCAGTCCGATGCTGGACCTTGCGGCGGAGCGGGTCGATCGTTCGAGGCTGGCTGCGGTCGCCGCGATCAGCGTGCCGCTCGCCACCCTGAGCCTGCCGCTGGTGGTGTTCCTCCCGGAATTCCACGCCAACGCCCTGGCCAGCGGAATGACCTCGGCCGTAAGTATCTTCTCCAGACGCGTGCGATGATGCTGCCCCGTGCCCACGTTTCCCTCGTCCTGATCGCGCACATGAGCGCCGCGCTGCTGTCGGCGCCGATCTGGATGCGGATCGGCCAGACACTCGGTAAGCACCAGGCGATCATGCTTGCGGTGTTCCTCTATATTGCGAGCCAGCTGGCGCTGTTGGCGGTGCCGCCGGGATCGCTGCTGATGGTGTCGCTGGTCTCGCTCGTCGGTGGATCCACTTACGCCGCTTTCGCCATGTTTCCGCACGCAATGATGGCCGACATTGGTGATGAGGAATTGCTGCAGCGGGGAGCCGATCGCACCGGGCTGCTTTATTCGCTGCTGATGGGCACCTGGAAGGTGGGGCAGGCGGCGTCGGTCGGCCTTGCCTTCGCGCTGCTGGCCGCGCCGCAGTTTCGGCCGCGGGACATGACGACCAGCCCGGCGGCGGTCACGGCCCTCTACCTGATCTACGTGGGTGGGTCCGTGCTGCTGGCGAGCCTCTCGCTGATCGCCCTCCGCCGCTACCCGCTCACCGCCCGGCGTCACGCCCAAATCCGTGCCGCCCTGCGCGAGCGGGCAGATGCAACACGATACGACAAGAAAGGACCCGCCCATGGTTGACCGGAACAAGAGATATGCAGGCAAGACGGTGCTGGTGACCGGCGCGGCCGGAGGGCTGGGGCGGGCCTATGCCCTGGGCTTCGCGGCGGAGGGGGGCGCGGTCATCGTCGCCGATATCAATGCGCAGGGGCTTGCCGAAACCGCAGCGATGGTCGCCGACGCAGGGGGCAGTGCCGAGGTGATCACGGTGGACATGGGTGACGAGGCGAGCATCCTCGCCATTGCGCAGGAGGTCCGTGCCAAGCGGGACGTGCTCGACGTCCTGATCAATAATGCCGGCATCGCCTATGGCCATATCTCGCAGAATTTCGCGGGCGTGGGCCAGCAGCAGTGGCTGGGCTACCTTGCGGTGAATTCGGTGGGGCCGGTGCTGCTCGCCGATGCGCTGCGCCCGCAGCTTGCGGCGAGCCCGGCGGGCGTGGTGATCAACCAGTCGTCAATGTCATCCTACATGCCCGACACCATCTATGGCGTGACCAAGGCGACGCTCAACGCCATGACCTATGGCATGGCCAAGGCTTACGGGCCGGACGGCATCCGGGTGGTGGCGATCGCCCCCGGGCTGATGGAAACGCCTGCCAATCGCGCCGGGCTCAGCGCCGAGTTGTACAGCATGGTCCAGAACATGCAGATCCTGAAATCCGAAGAGGGAAAGGCTGAGGACATTGTCAACCTCGCGCTGTTCCTGGCTTCGGACGAGGCGCGCTTCATCACGTGCGACGTGTTCAGCTGCGATGCGGGCAATTCGATCCGCGGCTGGCGCAACTGACTGGAGGGGGACGGGGCTCGATCCCCGAGAGGGTGGATCGAGCCCGGTCCGGCTATCAGTCCTTGGCGGCAGCCCTGTTACCCTCCACCATTTCCGCAAGACCGGCGGTGGTGACCTGGCCGTGGGTGGCCCAGGCATTGGCATGGCCGAGCGAGTGGGTCAGGAAGCCGACTTCCAGCGCCTGATGCTGGCCCTGTGCGTCGAGCATGGCGTTGATCGAACGCTTGGCCATGCGCATGGCATGGGGCGCCATCTTGGCGATCTGGCTGGCAAGTGCAAAGGTGGCGTCGTCCAGTTCAGCGCGCGGCACCACGCGGTTGACCATGCCGAGGCGGTGCGCTTCTTCGGCGTCCATCCAGCCGGCGGTGAACAGCATTTCCTTGGCCTTGCGGGCGCCCCATTCCCAGCCATGTCCCTGATATTCGACGCCGCCGATGCCCATGCGCGCGACCGGATCGGTAAAGCGCGCATCGTCGGCCGCGATGATCAGGTCCATCGGCCAGCACAGCATCAGGCCGGCAGCCACGCAGGCGCCCTGGACCGAGGCGATGGTCGGCTTGGGGATGTCGCGCCAGCGGCGCGAGTAGCCGAAATAGTGCTTCGCCTCCCAGTCGTACATGCGCAGCAGGCCGGTCTGTGAAACGTCGTCGAACATCGTGTTCCACGGCGCCTGTTCGAGCACTTCGGGCGCGATGTCATGGCCGGTCGAAAAGTGCTTCCCCTCGGTCCGCAGCACGATCACGCGGACCTCCTCGTCGTCCACGGCGCGGGTAAAGGCCTCGTCCAGCTCCTTGAGGAGGGCGGCGTTCTGGGCATTGCCCGCTTCGGGCCGGTTGATCGTGACGACGGCGACGCGTTCGCGCATGTCGTAAAGAATGTAACTCATGCTCTGCTCCTCTCGAAAGCCATGTTCCGCCGGATCAGGCGCCGACGATCTTCTGCACGGACGTGGCGGTGAAGACCAGCTTGCCGTCGCTCTCGCCGCGACACTGGGTGAAGACCAGCGTACGGGTGCGTCGGGTGGTCCAGCCATGGACCTCCAGCAGTTCGCCGAGCTTTGGCGCACCGATGAACTGGGTGGAGATCTCCACCGCGACCACGGGCGGCCCGTCGGCGACATAGGCGGTGCCGGCGCAGCCGACCTCGGCCATCCCGGCGATCAGCGAGCCGTGGGCCAACCCCCAGCTGTTGACGTGATGCGGTTCGATGCGCAGCGCGGCCGAGACGATGTCCTGCCCGCTCGCATCGGTTGAACGGCGCAGATAGACCTTGCCCATGTGATTGACATAGGCGCTCGGCGAAGGCTCATATGTATAGCCTTCAGGCACGGTTGTTTCCGACATGCTTTGATCCGATCCAATCCTGTTTCGCCCACGATCGGCCGCCGGGCGCGGGCTGTAATCGCTCCTGCGCCTTATGGCCCAGGTACCCATGGCGACCAATCTCATTTCCGATGATTGTCATGGCGCAAGATGCCCCACGGATCACGGATTTTGGGGCAGCGCACGGCGCTCTGCCCAATCCATCGCAGTTGCGATATAGCTTGGCATGGACTGGCACGGGCCTGCATTCTCGGCCACTTAGCGGGTTCGATCGGGGATCGATCCGTCAAAGGCTTTTCGTGTGCAGACCTTTACCATCAAGCCGTTCGAAATGCCCGCCGAGGCGGCGGCGCTGCGCGAACGGGTCCGCTCGATCATCCACGAGCATGTCCCGCCGGGGAGCATCGCGCGCCGGGCCAACTGCTGGCAGGTGAACGACCCGGCGTTCAGCCGCGAGCTGGGCAAGGCCGGGTTGATCGGCATGACCTGGCCAAAGGAATATGGCGGTCACGAACGTACAGCGCTCGAACGTTACATCGTGCTGGAGGAATTGCTTGCCGCAGGCGCTCCGGTCGGGGCGCATTGGATCGCGGACCGTCAGACTGCGCCTTTGCTGCTACGCTACGGTAGCGAGGAACAGCGTCGCCGGTGGGTCCCGGGCATTGCCGCGGGCGAGATCTACGGATGCATCGGCCTCAGCGAGCCCAACGCCGGTTCTGACCTCGCCTCGGTTCGATCTTCTGCCCGGCGGGATGGCAACGAATGGGTGCTTAACGGCCAGAAGATATGGACCACCAACGCCCATATCGCCCACATCATGATCGGCCTGTTCCGCAGCGTGGAAGGGTCCGAGCGCAATGTCGGGCTGAGCCAGTTCCTGATCCCGCTCGACACACCGGGCATCATCGTTCGCCCGATCATCAACCTGACCGGCGAACATGATTTCAATGAAGTGTTCTTCGATGAGGTCCGCCTGCCGGCCGATGCCCTGGTCGGGACCGAGGGCGCAGGCTGGACGCAGGCAACCGCCGAACTCTCGCTCGAACGGTCCGGGCCGGAGCGCTATCTGTCGAGCATGGTGCTGGTGACGGAACTGGTCCGCCACGCGGCGAGCACTGGCGATCCGGCTGCAGTGGCGCTTGCCGGGCGCTTTGCGGCGGAGGCCTGGACGCTGCGGCAGATGTCGCTGGCGGTGGCCGGACGCATGGCGGCGGGCGAGGATCCGGCGCTCGAAGCGACAATCGTCAAGGATCTTGGCAACAGTTTCGAACAGGCCGTGCCGCTGCTTGTGCAGCAGGTCGTCGAGCTTGATCTTGCCGCGTCGGAGCCGCTCGCCCAGCTGACCGCGCAATTGCTTCAGGTTTCGCCGAGCTTTTCGCTGCGCGGCGGCACGCGCGAGATTCTGCGGGGCATTGTGGCACGGGGGCTCGGCCTGCGATGAACGAACAACAGACCATGCTGGCGGACATGGCCGACGCTCTCTTCGCCGAACTGTCGCACGGCGCATCGATGGCGGATTGGGGGCGGATCGAGGAGATGGGTTTTGCCGGGCTGCTGCTGGACGAGGCTGCGGGCGGTTTCGGTGGCAGCTTTGAGGATGCCGGGATCGTGTTCCGGCTGGCGGGCTACAATGCCGTCGCCCTGCCGGTGGTCGAGACCATTCTCGCCGCGCGGCTTGCCGCCGACGCCGGATTTGCGGCCAGCGGGACCGGGAGCCTTGCCGAGGCGGCCAGCGGTTCGATCAGCGGTGGCGCCTTTACCGGCACGCTGCGCGGCGTTCCCTGGGGACGGTCGGTCGATTATGTTGCGGCGCCTGCCCCCGACGGCGGCGCCATGGTGCTGGGCGCGGCCGGCGCGCGGATCGAACAGCGCGAGAACCTGGCCGGCGAGCCGCGCGACGTGCTGCACATTGCCGATGCGCCCGTCTGCCGGACCGACGCCGACCCGTTCGCGCTGGGCGCGGCGGCGAGGGCGGCGCAGATTGCCGGGGCCTGCGATGCCGTGCTGGCGATGGCGGTCGGCTACGTCAACGACCGCAAGCAGTTCGGCAAGCCCCTCGGCAAGCTCCAGGCGGTGCAGCAGGCTCTCGCGGTGTTCGCCTGCGAGGCAGCGGCGGCCAATTGCGCCGCGGTGGGCGTAGCGCAGGCGCTTGATCGAGGAGACGCCAGCTTCGAGGTTGCGGCGGCCAAGGCCCGCGCGAACATGGCGGCCGGCGTCGGCACCTCGATCGGTCACCAGGCGCATGGTGCGATCGGCTTCACCATGGAGTATGGCCTCCATCCGTTGACCCGCAGACTATGGTCGTGGCGATCGGAATTCGGGGGCGAGCAATATTGGACGGAAACGCTCGGCAAGAAGGTCGTCGCGGGCGGCGGCGACGACTTCTGGAGCGGAATGGCGGCTAGGATCGATCCGCCGGCATGACGCAGCGGACACCCTCATTCCGGCAAACCCGCCAGGAGAAATACGTCTCGCAAAGCCTGTCCGTCTCTTGCGGCAGGGTTTCAAGGGCGATGAACTGGGAGAACGAAGTTGAAACTGGCTGACCCTGCCGAGCGCCGCGCGACCGGCATATCCACCATGGCGCAGGTCATGGACGAAAGTCCGCCCGAGCGGCCGACGCTGCTCGAAGAGACCATCCGCGATTTCGGCTGCGCCGAAATCTGGTCGCGCCCCGAACTCGACCTTCGTTCGCGCCGCTGGATCGCGATCAGCGCCGCCGCCACAACGGGCCTTGCCGATCCGGTCGAAAGCTATGTGCGCAGCGCTTTCAAGAGCGGCGATATCACCCTGGCCGAAATGCGCGAGGGCGTGCTGCACTTCGCGATCTACCAGGGTTGGCCGCTCGCGCGGGTGTTCGACCGGATTGTGACCAAGGTGGCAGCCGAACTGGGGCTTGAGGCCGAGACGCCAGCGCTGTGCGATGCGCCCTGGGATCCGGAGGAACGCTACCGGGGCGGCGTGGCAGCCTACACGAAGATCATGACCTTCGCCCCGCCCGAGCAGCCCGCGGCCTACTATGACGCCGGGATCAAGAACTTCGTGTTTGGCGAGATGTGGGAGCGCCCCGGCCTTGATCAGCGCGCGCGGCGCTGGATCACGCTGTCCTGCGTCGGCGCGTCCGATACGCCCAACCCCATCCTGACCCACGTCTATGCCGCGATGAACGCGGGCGACGCGACGCTGGAAGAGATGCACGAGTTCGTGCTGCAGTTCGGGTTCGAGGTGGGCTGGCCCAAGGCCTCGGTCATGATCGCGGCCGTCTTCGATGCCGCCGCCAAGCTGGAGCAGGGCAAGGGCTGGATGTAACGCAGCCCCGGCCTTGTCCGGCACGGCGCAGCACATATCGGCATCATGATGTCTTGTCGCGGGTCTTCGCTTTTGCGGGCCGGAAAGCGCACGTGCGGGGCACACATGCTGCGGCCTGGCCCGCCTTTCCGTGACAATGCAAGACTGAGGGGACAGTGGAGTGACGATCAAGCCTGACGATGCGGTTCGCTATGAGGTGCGCGACGGCGTCGCGCTGCTGACCATCGATTTCCCGCCCGTCAACGCGATCGGCTACCCGGTGCGCGCCGGCATGCTGTTGCGGCTGGAACAGGCGTTGGCCGATCCGGCGGCCTCAGCCATCGTCTTCGTCGGGGCGAATGATCGCTTCATTGCCGGGTCCGATATCCGCGAGTTTGGCAAGCCCAAGCAGCCGCCGGAACTGGCAACGGTTTTAGAGGCTATGGAACGGGCTGCCAAGCCCATCGTCATTGGGATCGACGGGCACGCGCTTGGCGGCGGGCTCGAATTCGCCATGGCCGCGCACTATCGTGTGGCGGCGCGCCGGGCCAAGCTAGGCCTGGTCGAAGTCAACCTGGGCCTGTTGCCGGGCGGGGGCGGCACGCAGCGGCTTCCCCGCCTCGTCGGTCCGGAAGCGGCGCTGGACCTCATTCTCAACGCCCGCCACGTGACTGCGACCAAGGCGTTCGAACTCGGGATCGTCGACGAAGTCACCGACGGCGACGTCACCGCTGCCGCGCTCACCTTCGCCCGAGCCAGGGCAGCGGAAGGTGGGCCGTGGCCGGTGGCGATCGAACGCGGAGACCGGATCGGCGATTTCGATCCCGCCCTATTCGAAACTGTTCGCGCCCGCAACGCGGCCAAGTGGAAGGGCATGGTGGCCCCGTCCCAGATCGTGAATTGCGTGGAGGCCGCGACCCGGCTCACGCCCGAGGAAGGGCTGAAGTTCGAGCGCGAGGCGTTCAAGCTCTGCCTCGAGGCGCCGAGCCGCCCGGCGCAGATCCATCTGTTCTTTGCCGAACGCGCTGCGGCCAAGGTCGACGGCGCGGACGGGATCAAGCCGCGCCCGATCCGCTCGGTGGGCATCATCGGCGCCGGAACCATGGGCGGCGGCATCGCGATGAGCGTTGCCAATGCCGGCCTTCCGGTGGTTCTCGTCGAAGCGAGCCAGGCCGGGCTCGACGCGGGGATGACGCGCATCCGCAACAATTACCAGACCTCGGTCAAACGAGGGTCGACGACACCCGAAGCAGTCGATGCGGCGCTCGCGCGGATCACGACCGCGCTGGACTATATCGCGCTCGCCGACGTCGATCTGGTGATCGAGGCCGTGTTCGAGACCATGGAGGTCAAGCACGAGGTCTTCGGCAAGCTCGACCGGGTGTGCAAGCCCGGAGCCATCCTCGCCACCAACACTTCGGCGCTCGATATCGACCGCATCGCCGAAGCAACAAGCCGCCCGGCCGATGTCGTGGGCCTTCACTTCTTCTCGCCTGCCAACGTCATGCGGCTGGTCGAGGTGGTGCGTGGCGAACTGGCGGGGATGGAGACGGTGGTCTCGGCGATGGCTTTCGCCAAGGCGATCGGAAAAGTCCCGGTGCTGGCGGGCAACTGCTTCGGTTTTATCGGTAACCGCATCTTGCATCGCTATGGAGCGGAAGCTGACCTGCTCCTGCTCGAAGGCGCCACACCGTGGCAGATCGACGAAGCGCTGAAGGAATTCGGCTTCCCGATGGGACTGTATCTGATGCGCGACATGGCGGGCCTCGATGTCAGCTACAGCGTACGCAAGAACAAGGCCGCGATCGGCCAGCTCGACACGGCCGAGTTGGCCTACAATCCGTTGGCCGACCGCCTGTGCGATCAGGGCGAGTTCGGGCAGAAGACCGGCAAGGGTTACTACGCGTACCAAGGAAGGGCCGCCACGCCGCGGCCCGAGGTGGTCGATCTATTGGCCGGGATCTCGGCGGAGAAGGCGATGGAGCGTCGCGCGATAGACGCCGAGGAAATCGTGTGGCGCATCCTGTCCGCCATGGTCAACGAAGGCGCGCGGATCGTCGGCGAAGGCCATGCCCAGCGCCCGTCGGACATCGATGTCGCCTATGTGGCGGGCTATGGCTTCCCGAAATATCGCGGCGGCCCGATGTTCTGGGCGCAGCAGCAGGGCCTCGACAAGGTGCTGGCCCGAATCCGCGAATATGGCAAGGCCTATCCCGAGCGTTGGCAGCCCGCGCAACTGCTGGTGGAACGGGCCGAGGCGGGCAAGGGCTGGTCGGATTAAGGCGGCTTTACCGCACTGGCGTTCGGTCCGCCCCCGTGCTGAAAAGTCCGCAAGGAACGTAGAAGAGAGGTGATTTCCGGATGGTAGTACGTGTGCCCCCGCGCATCGGCCCGCTCAATCGATTCTACTGGGAATCGGGGCGCGATGGCGTGCTGAGGATCATGCGCTGCCAGGACTGCGCAACATGGCTCCATCCGGCGCGGCCGATATGCTCTTCCTGCTTGAGTGAGAATGTCGCGCCCGAAGCCACCAGCGGGACCGGCTCGGTGTACAGCATCACCATCAACCATCAGGCGTGGCAACCGGGCCTCGAAGTGCCTTACGCAATTGCGCGCATCGCTCTGGATGGCCTGGACGGGGTGCTGCTGACGACCAACATCGTCGGACCGGGCGCGCTCGATACACAGATCGGGGACGCCGTGCGCGTGACCTTCGAGGAGCAGAACGGGATCTGGTATCCCCTGTTCGAGCGGGCCTGAGGCGTCCGGCGGGATGATGCCATTCAACCATATCGGCTGAACCGGCTGGAAAAAACTGGGGAATTGCAATGTCGAGCAAGTTGGATCCGGTCATCTCGGGCGTCGGGCAGTCAGCCGTCGGCAAGTTCATCGATCGTGCACCGCTGATGCTGACGATCGATGCGGTGAAGCTGGCGCTGGACGATGCCGGGCTGACGGTGGCCGACATCGATGGCGTCGCGACCTGGCCGGGTCGAGTGGAGACCATGCTCGACATGGGGCCGGTCGGCTGCGACGACCTGATCGAGGCGCTGGGCATCAAGGCGACATGGTATATGGGCGCCTGCGAGGTGGCCGCGCAGTTCAGCGCGATCGCCGAGGCGGTCGCCGCCGTGCGGGCCGGGTGGGCGCGCCATGTCATCTGCTTTCGCACGGTGGCGCAGGGTTCTGCGCGGCGCCATCCCGAGGAATATCCCAATGCGACGGCGCATGGCGTGGTCGGGTCGGTCGAGCATGTCCTGCCCTATCACGCCTATTCGGCGGTGAACTGGGTCGCGCAATTCGCGTCGCGGCACTTTCATGATTATGGCACGACGCGCGAACAGCTGGGGCAGATCGCGATCAACGCCCGGCGCAATGCGGCGCGCAATTCGCGGGCGATCTTCCGCGAACCGATCACCCTGGACGACTATATGTCAGCGCGCATGATCTCATCGCCGCTGTGCCTGCTCGACTGTGATACGCTGTCCGATGCTTCGACGGTGATCATCGTTTCGGCTGCCGAAACGGCCAGGGATCTCAAGAATATACCGATCCGGATCGATACGGTGGCGCAGAGCCTGCCCGGTCGGTTCACATGGGATCAGCCGGTCGAGGCGGCGTGCTATCCGACGGGGCGGCGGCTGTGGGAGCTGTCGGACTATACGGTCAGCGACGTCGATGTTGGCCAACTCTACGACGGGTTCAGCTTCCTCACGCTGCAATGGATCGAGGCTTTGGGTTTCTGTCCGGTAGGAGAGGGTGGCCGCTACCTCGAAGGCGGGCAGCGTATTTCGCGCGACGGCGAATTTCCGATCAACACTAATGGCGGACAGATCGCCGCCGGGCGGACCCATGCCTTCGGCTATGTGTGGGAGGCAGTGCGCCAGTTGCGGGGGCAGGCGGGCGAGACACAGCTGGACAGGGAAATGAAGGTGGCCGTCACCGGGGCAGGCGGCGGCCCGCTGTCGGTGGCGATGCTGCTGGTCCGCGACTGAGGGTAGGGTAGCTCGAATGCGGGCTGGCAACGGCGAGGGCGGCGGTCACGATCTCATCGGCCGAGCGCATTGCCGCCCTTCCCGCGGATTTCGGGCGTCCAGCCCTGGGCAAAGTCGGTCAGGAAGGCCTTTCGGCAAATGCCTCCAGGGGCAGGCGCTACCGGCCTCCCGCAGCCGAAGCCGGGAGGCCGGTCATTATCGGCGTGATCAGGTGCGCATGACCCAGCCGCCGTCGATGTGAAGCACCTGCCCGCTCATCCAGCGGCCCGCATCGGAAACGAGGAGCAGGAGGCCGCCGCACAGCGCGTCGGGCGTATCCCGCGGCTGGATGACGCAGCGGCTGACGACTGACTGGATCCACGGGCTGTCGTCCGGGGTCATGGAAAGGCCGGCGTCGGTCTTGGTCATGCCCGGAGCGATCGCGTTGACGCGGATGTTGTGGCCCCCCAGTTCGGTTGCCAGAGTCGAGGTGACCCCGCCGAGCGCGAGCTTGGTGATGCCGTAGAGGCTTTGCGCCGGGAAGGCGCCGGCCGACATCTGGTTGACGATGGCGCCGCCGCCGCGCGCGATCATGCTGGGCATAACCGCCTGCGAGCAGTTGATCGCGCCCCAGACGTTGACGCCCACGAACATGTCGAAGTCCTTGCGGGTGACCTCGACCGTGGCCGCCGCGCCCATTTCCACCATCAGGGCTGCATTGTTGACGAGAATGTCGACCCCGCCGAAGGCCTCGACCGCGCGGGCGACCATGGCATCGACGCGGGCGCGGTCGGTGATGTCGACATCGACCGCGATGGCATTGGCGCCGATCTCGGCCGCTACCTTTTCGGCGCCTTCGAGGCTGAGATCGGCCACAACGACCTTGGCCCCGGCATTGGCGAGGGCATGGGCATAGGCCCGGCCGATAGAGTTGCCGCGCCCGCCGGCGCCGGTGACGATCGCGACCTTGCCGGTGAGATCGAATTCCTGGTTGGTGAAGTCCGCCATGGTCTTGTTTCCCCTTACTGCGCCAGGCTCTTGATGTTTACGGTCTTGTAATTGAGAAATTCGTCCAGCCCGGCGCGGCCGCCTTCCTTGCCGAAGCCCGAGATTCCGACGCCGCCGAACGGGGTGTAGGCATTCACCTGCGAGCCGCCGTTGATGTAGACGCCGCCCGAGACGAGGCGTTCGGACAGGCTGAGGACGCGCTGCACGTCGCGCGACTGGATATAGGCGGCAAGGCCATATTCGCTGTTGTTGGCGATAGCGACGGCCTCGTCCTCATCATGGAACTTGGCGATGATCAGCGCCGGGCCGAAGATTTCCACCTGGCTGATTTCGTGATCGGGATCAGCATCGGCGATGAGCGTCGGCTCGATGAAGTTGAGCCCCGCCAGCGCGCCACCGCAACGGTTGCCGCCCATCAGGAAGGTGGCGGCATTGTCCTTCTTGGCGCGCTCGAACATGCCTTCGATGCGGTCAGCCGCGGCCTTGTTCATGACAGGGCCGACGATCGTGGCGGGATCCGACGGATCGCCGACGGTCAGCGTTGCCATCAGCGCCTTCACCTTTTCCACGAAGACATCGTAGATGTCGGCATGGACGAGCGCACGGGTCGGCAGAGCGCAGCCTTGCCCCGAACCGAACATGAACACGCCGTAGACTGACAGGGCGGCTGCGGAATCGAGATCGCAGTCGGGGAATACGATGTTAGCGGACTTGCCGCCCAGTTCCATCACGGTCGGCTTGATCTGTTCGGCGCAGGCGTGAAGGATCTTGCGCGCGGTGATCGGGCCGCCGGTGAAGCTGATCTTGCGGATCTTCTTGTGGCGGATGATCGCCTCGCCCGCTTCGCCGGTGCCGTGGAAGATCGACAGCACGCCATCGGGAATGCCGGCTTCGCGGGCGACCCGGGCGAACAGGTTGGGAACGTGGGCGTTGAGCTCGGCGGGCTTGCAGATCACGCAATTGCCGGCCGCAAGGGCGGCGATGACCTTCATGCCGAGCGAGATGAGGGGGCCATTCCAGGTGATGATGATGCCGACGATGCCGATCGGTTCGGGCGCGGTGTAGGCAAATTCGCCGCGGGTATCGAGCGTGCCCATCAGTTCGCCAGTCAGCTTGTCGCACCACCCCGCATAGTAGCGGACATATTGCAGGACGGTATCGACCGTCACATTGCCGGCCCAGGCGGTATGTCCGTTGTCGCGGCGGGCGGCCTCGACGAAGCCGGCGCGGTTTTCCTCGATCAGGTCACCCAGGCGATTGAGGATGTCGCGGCGCTTTTCTGGCGGGGTGCGCCGCCAGCTTTCCTGCACGGCGAGCGCGCGTTCAACGGCTTCGTTGACTTCGGCCTCACCAGCGAGAGGGACGAGAGTCTGCACCTCCTGGCTGAAGGGATCGAGATGTTCGTGCACCCCGCCGCTGCCGCTTTCGCGGGGCTCGCCACCGATATGGAGGTGGATCTTTTGCAGGTCGTTTGCTTCGGCACCGTTCGGCATGGGTCGTTTCTCCATGAACTTTGTCGCGTTGTTTCCGTGTGGGTCCGAAGATGCACCGTGCCACCGGCAGCGGTGGCCACTACCGTCCGCTCCCGCGCGCAAGGCGCGATGGGACGTTCGCCGGCGATTCCAGACTCCTCTCTTGCCAGCAATGTAAACGACTGTTTATATCCCTTGTCAATGGCACCGACCGATCCCCAGACCACCGGCAAGGACGCTGCCCGTACGCGCCAGGCCCTGCTCGATGCCGCGCAGGAGATCTTCTCGATTCATGGCTACGCCGATGCCGGTGTCCGCCAGATAACGGCCCGCGCGGGGGTCAACATGGCGCTTGTCAGTCGCTACTTCGGCAGCAAGGAACGGCTGTTTGAAGAGGCGCTGCGCGACATCCTCGGCACCCGTCCGATTGTCGAGGCCGAGCGTGTGGACTTTGGGCGTTCGATGGTCGAATTGCTGCTCGATCGCTCGGAAACCCACGTGGTCGCGCTGCCGATCATCATGATGGCGAGCGGCGATCCAAAGGCGCGCGCCATCGTTGAACGGGTGCTGATGGAGATGGTCTACGAGCCGCTTTCGCGCTGGTTCGGACCGGACGAAGGGGCAGTGCGGGCGGCGCGCTTCATGATCGTTTCGGCGGGCATGACGCTCTATTCCCGGCTCTATCCGCTTGACGTACTGGTGCCGGTTGCGGCGCCTTCGCTGCGCGCCTGGCTGATCGACCAGTTCCAGATTCTGGCGGAGTGAACGGCAAGACAACATATGGACGATGTTTTACCCGAAGCGCGTCCGTGGCTGGACGAGGTGCGGTGGAGCCGCTTCACAGGCGGGTGAGCGAGGAGTAGCCCCGTCGGGTCCGTCGGACCATGCGCAGATCAAGAGGACAGGACATGCCGCAGCAGATCGGCTTCATCGGATTGGGCGATCAGGGAGGACCGATGGCCCGCCGCATCGTGGACGGCGGCTTTCCGCTGATGCTCTGGGCCCGGCGCACCGAGGCACTTGAGCCCTATCGCGACACGGCCGCCACCTATGCAGCCTCAATAGCGGACCTGGGCGCAACGTGCGACATCGTCGGACTTTGCGTCTTTGCCGATAAGGATGTCGAACAGGTGGTGGGCGAACTGTTGCCGGCCATGCGACAAGGCAGCGTCATCCTGATCCATTCGACGGCCAGCCCGGATCTGTGCGCAAGACTGGCGGGCGATGGCGCGATGCGCGGGATCACGGTGCTCGACGCACCCGTCAGCGGCGGCAACGCCCGTGCGGCGAGCGGGGAGCTTACCGTGATGGTCGGCGGCGACCGCACCGCCTTCGAGCAGGTCCGGCCGGTGCTGGGCACTTTTGCGAAGAAAGCGGTGCGGCTTGGTGATGCGGGCGCGGGGCAGACCGCCAAGTTGATCAACAATGCAGTGGTGACGGTCCATTTCGCCACGGCGCTGGCCTTCTTCGACGTGGGCGAGCGGATGGGGCTGGATCGGGACGCGCTGGGCGAAGTGCTGTCGAGCGGGTCGGCACAGTCGTTCGGCATCCAGCAGATGGTCGGTGCGACGCCCGAAATCCTGGGCTTTGTCCTGCCGCGTCTTGGCAAGGACGTTCAACTCATGCTTGAAGCCCTGCGCGCAGCGGGCTTGGACGATAGCTGCGCGGCCCGGCAGTCGCGGCGCGGCGCCGAAGACTTCGCCGCCTATGCCGACGGCAGATCATCCTCGGTATGAACGCCATTCACAGCACCCGCATTCTTCAATAAGTCATCGCGCGACCGGGCGGCTCCTGGCAGGTGCGTGGGTGACGGCGGAGGATCGAGTAGCGGGTATGACCAGGGCGGGCACGGCCAGTAAGGCGGCGGGGCTGGGGCGCAAGGGCAGGGAGACCCGCGCCCGCCTGCTCGCCGCGACCCGCGCATTGCTGGAGACGACGTCCCCCCTGCATCTGACCGCCGCGGCGATCGCCAAGGAGGCCGGAATCGCCCCGGCCACGCTCTACGTCTATTTCGCCGATGTGCAGGACATTCTTTATGCGCTCGCGTTGGAAACGCACGTAGCCTTTGCGCGGATGGCCGATATCCATGCGGAATGGTTCACCGACAGCAGCCGCTTCGAAAGCGATGCAAAGGCGCTGATCGCCGCGTATAACGAGGTCTATAGCGCCCACGCCCGCGTGTTGCAGTATCGCAGTCTCGAAGCAGACCGTGGCAACGCGCGTTTCGTGGAATTGCAAATGACCGATGCCGTGCCGGTCATCGAGCTTCTGGCCCGCGCGATCCGCCGCAACCGGCCCGACCTGTCGAAAGCCGAGGCCTTTGCCGATGCGGTCGTGTTCCAGTGCGCGATGGAGCGACTGGCGAGCGTGGGCCTGCAATTTCCCCCGGATCGGCCGGGACCATCGAGCGACGAACTCGATCGCGCGCAGGCGCGGATCATCGCGCGCCACTTCGTCCCTCCGATCCGATGCTGATCCGCCGTGCGCGGCTGCTGGACGGGCAGCTGGTCGATGTCAGGCTCGATGGCGAAAGAATCGCGGCGGTCGAGCCGTCTGGATCGGAGGAGCAGGCGGCGGATAGGTCAGCGCTGGATGCGCGGGGCGGGCTGCTGTTGCCGGGGCTGCACGACCATCACCTGCACGTGGCGGCCACGGCTGCGGCGCTGGCTTCGGTAAAATGCGGGCCGCCCGACCGCTTCACCGCAGACGCGCTGGCGCATGCGCTCGCTGCTGCGCCGGGGGAAGGTTGGCTGCGCGGGATCGGTTATCATGAGAGCGTGGCCGGTGAACTTGGCCGAGACTGGATTGACGGGGCGGCGCCGGATCGGCCGGTGCGCATCCAGCATCGGTCCGGGCGGATGTGGTATCTGAACAGCGCGGCGCTGAACGTGCTGCTGGCAGGGCGTGAGCCGCCCCCCGGGCTGGACGTGGCCAAGGGGCAGTTGTTCGACAATGACGCCTGGCTGCGGCAGGCGCTTGCCAGCCAGTTGCCCGACCTTGGCGAGGTCTCGCGGCGCTGGAGCGCGCAAGGTGTGACCGGGCTGACCGACATGAGCCCACGCAATGGGCGGCAAGAGGCAGAATGGCTGGCCGCCGAGCAGCGCCGGGGGACTCTGCAGCAGCGCCTGGTGGTGGCCGGGTCGGCTGCACTGGGCGGGGTGGTGGCAGGTCCGGACCTCGCCATCGGTCCCGTCAAGTTTCATCTGCACGAGGCGGACCTGCCCGACCACGCCGCTTTCATTGCCGCGGTCCGCGCCGCGCACGATCGGGGCCGGGGGGCGGCCGTCCATTGCGTGACCGAGACCGAACTGGTCTTCACTCTTGCCGCATTCCGCGAGGCAGGAACCGCGCCGCTCGACCGGATCGAGCATGCCTCGGTCACGCCTGCCGCGCTGCTGGAGCAACTGGTCGAGCTTGACCTTGCGGTCGTGACCCAGCCCAATTTCGTGGCCGAGCGGGGCGATGCCTATCTTGCCGACATGCCGGCGGACGAGTGGGGCTCGCTCTACCGCCTGCGCAGCTTTCGCGACGCCGGCCTGACCCTGGCCGGCGGCAGCGATGCGCCGTTCGGATCGACCGACCTCTGGGCGGCCATGGCGGCTGCCGTCTCCAGGCGAACCGCCGCCGGGGCTGCGCTGGGTCCGATCGAGGCGCTGAGTCCCGAACAGGCATTGGCGCTGTTTCTTGCTGATCCAATGGACCTTGCGCGGACGCGCAGGGTGGAGCCGGGGGCTGTCGCGGACTTGTGTCTACTCGACCAGGACTGGCCGGAACTGCGAACCGATCTCGCAGCGGCGCGGGTGGTGGCGACGATCATCGGCGGCAGGCTGGTGTTCGCTACCATCTGAGGCAGGAGCTAGCCATGTTCAATCAGGCTGGTGATGAGTTGCCGTGCAGATGGCGCTGCGTTGTCCCGGTCGAGGTCACGGGCCTATCGACAAGATGATCATCAGCCGCGCGGCAATCAGCCTCCGGCCGGGGAGCCGAGCCTATGCCAGTGTCACGTCATATAAGCTTCGCCGGGAAGCATGTCCTCATTCTGGGCGGGGCCAAGGGCATCGGACAGGCGCTTGCCATGGAACTGGCGCGGCACGGAGCGAGGCTTTCGTCGGCCGACATCGATCTGGCCTCGGCGCAAGCGACGGCCGATGCCATTTGCAAAACGGGAGGGGAAGCGCAGGGGCTGCTGGTCGATGTGCTGTCGGCCGACTCTATTGCCGCAGTGGTGAGCGCCGCCGAGCGCGGCTTTGGCCCTGTCGACGTGCTTATCAACAACGTCGGCGCGATCATCAACGGTTATCCCGAGGACATGCCGCTGGCCGAATGGTACCGGATCGACGAGTTGAACGCGCGGGCGGTGATGCGCGGGGTCACTGCGATTCTGCCCGCAATGCTCGCGCGCGGTAGCGGGCACATCGCCAACACGGCTTCGTTTGCCGGCGCCTATCCCTATGCCGCGACCCGCATACCCTATGCGGCGTCCAAGGCGGCGGTGATAAGCCTGAGCCAAAACCTTGCGCTGTATTGCGAGCCGCGCGGAGTTCGGGTTTCCTGCCTGGTTCCGGGTCCAGTCAGAACCGGAATCGCCGCGTCGATGCGCAACTGGAGCCCCGACGCGCCGATCCGTGGACCAGGATCGCAGCTTCGCATGCTGTCTCCCGAAGAGGCGGCCGAGCGGTTCGTGGCGGGCATGGCCGAGGGGCGCATCCTGATCGCTTCGGACGATGCCTTGTGGGATATCCTGCGCGACTGGGCCGCCGATCCGGACGCCTTCATCCGCGCCCGGATCGAGGCTTTCGCTCGCGGCGAAGCGGGGCTGCCCCCGAGCCTCTGAACCGCTTCGCAACCGGCCATGCCTGCTCCAGGCAATCAATCCTCGCGCGGAACCCGGAACTGTTCGACGTAGTCGGCGAAGCCTTCGTCGAGGCTGGAGCGCTCCACCCCGAAATCGTCGAGCCCGTAGCTGTGCGCGCCGTGCTTGTTCTGCGGGTTCGCCGTGCAATATGCCTGCATTCCGGCCTCGACTTCGGTCGTGAAAGGACGGCCGAGATGGGCATATAGCGCCTTCATTTCGGCGATGGGGTCTTGGATCAGATTGGCGTAGCTGACATGGGCGATCCGGCCGGGATTGGCGCGGTCGAACGCCCAGGCGCGGGCGATGTGCGCGAACATCTGGGGGACATAGACGCCGCGTATGTAGTCGATCGAGGTCTTCTTCACGAATTCCCGCTGCGCAGCTTCGATCAGGCTGAGGAGTGAGGCGGTGGCCTTATACGGATCGCGGTGGATCCAGACCAGCCGTGCGTCGGGGAAAACCTTGACCAGGCTGTCGAGGAACAGGGCGTGGCTAGGCATCTTGACTGACCACACGCCGCCGGTGTGATGCTGCAGCACCTGCATGAACCGCTTTTCATAGGCGTAGGCTTCGGTCAGGTCGGCTTCGGCGGACAGCCACTCGGTATAGGCCGGGGCAGGGGCCAGCGACTCGAGCATGCAGGCCTTGAAATCATGGCCGTGGATGAAGGTGCATTCGGTCGGCGCATCGGCCGGTTCGAAATGGCGCTTGGCCATCTCCGGGTTGGACTTGATCTTGTCGGCGTCCTGCGCCTTCGCCGCGATGCAGCGCGGATCGGTTTTGAGCTCGCCCTTCGCCACAGGGGGGACCGGATCGTTCGATTCCCATGAGAGCATCGAGCGCAGGCCGGAATCCGTGGCGAGGAGGTTACTGAGCAGGGTGGTTCCGGTGCGCGGCATGCCGAACTGGAAGATCGGCGCTTCCACAGCGCTGTCGGCAAGGTCGGGGTGACGGCGGTGATAGTCGTCGACCTTCAGTCTGCAGGCGAGGTTGCGCGTCCAGATGAAGCGCAGGATCGCGAGACCCTGTTCGGAGATGTCGCTGCTCGAGCGGGCGTTGGCCGTGAGCAGGTCGAGCCCTGCCCGAAAGCTGTCGGAATGAAAGTCGATCAGCCCGGTCTGCGTCATGGCGTCGTCGATGATGTCTTGAGACTGAAGCATGGCCGTCCTCCCCTTCTGCTGTTCCGCTCTCTTGCTGGCACCTGGTCGGAACGACAATCACAAACGGCCTTTCGCCATCCCGCGGGGGCCACAGTTCACTTGGATTATGCGCTGCGGGCGTGCCTGTTCCCCCCGGTTATTCATGGCGCGGCGGACATCCATCACATCAGTGTTATGCTGGCCCGCCGCCCCAGATGCCGCCTCGCACCGGAGCGGTCTTGGGACTAGTGAAGACCTGACAAGGAGACCGAGATGAACAGCGTGGCCCAGGACATCCAGCTAAAGGCGCTGACGAGCCTGCATCTGCCCAAGGACGTGGTCGTCAAGATTCCCGACGCGGGAAGCCCGCAATGGGTGAAACGGCCGGCGGGCCACTGGTATCTGCCGCTGATGTTCGATCTGGCGGGCGGCGTGACGGTGAATGTCATGCGCTATGAAAAGCCGGGCATCGTCGGCCGCCACATCCACGACGGTCCGGTCTACTCCTATACGATCGAAGGCAGCTGGTTCTATCCCGAGCATGACTGGGTGGCCGAGGCGGGCAGCTTCGTGTGGGAGCCGACTGGCGACATCCACACCCTGACCGTTTCGGCGGACAAGATGATGGCGCTCTATGTCATGCATGGCGGGCTCGTCTCGGTCGACGAGAACGATAAGCCCATCGCCTATGACAACTGCATGAGCCTGCTGACCTATTGCGACCAGTGGTATCGCGACCATGGCATGGGCGAGGACTATATCAAGCAGTTCATCCGCTGAGGCAGGCGCGGCCTGCGCAGGACCGGCGGGAGCTGAAAACTTTTCACAATGCCCGGAAGACTTATGGCCAAGCATGTATTGATCGCCTTCACTAATCCCGTCGAAGGTCAGGAAGACGCCTATCACGACTGGTACAACACAACCCACATCTCGGAGATCCTGAGTGTGCCGGGCATTCTCAGCGCGCGCAGGTTCAAGACCAAGATCGTCGACGTTAAGGGCGGTCCTGCTTGGAAGTTCATGGCGATCTATGAAGTCGAGACGGACAATCTGGGCGAGACGCTCAAGGCACTTGGCGCGACCACAGGCGAGGTGATCGCGGCCCTCGATCAGAGCACTTCGGGCACCATCATCGCGACCGAAATCTTTTCCCGGACCGAGAACGACCCGGCCTGATCGGCAGGACCCTGGCGGATACCATCACCAGTCTGATGGTTTGAACTAGGCCCGCTCATCGGCGGGCGGAAATCCTTCAATCTGCGGGCTGCCGGTACGGAGGTTCGCACCTTCCCTCCTGAAAATTGACGATCCGTCATGGACAAGCACGACCCTGCCTGTCATTTCTGACGAACCGTCATAAATGATTCGACCGAGTCACTTCGGCCGTCATAAGCAGCATTTTGCGAGTGTGCGGCCCTGTTCCGGAACGGTCGGCAACAGGGTTGCCGCCTTGGGATGAGGAGAGAGGGAGATGCCAGTCCAGGAAGTGATGGAGCGGGTCAGGGAAACCCGGAACCTCGGTTATCCGGTCTATGATGCGGACGGCCATTACTACGAAACCCGCGACACGTTTCGCCGTCACCTGCCGAAGAAGTTCCACAAGGATTTCCAGTACGTGCAGGTCGATGGACGCACGAAGTTGGCCATAAACGGCTATCTTAGCGACTATATCCCCAACCCGACGTTCGACGTCGTTGCCGCACCCGGCACACATGAACTGTGGTTTCGGGGAGACAACAAGGAAGGCAAGAGCCTGCGCGAGCTGACCGGCGATGTGCTGCGGGCACAGCCGGAATTTTCGGATGCGGAGGCGCGGCTCAAGCTGCTGGACGAGCAGAAAGTGCAGGCGCAGCTGGTGTTCCCGACGCTCGCCTCGGTCATCGAGGGGCACATGGGTCGCAATGTCGAGCTGGCTGCGGCCTGTGTCCATTCGCTGAACGCGTGGGTCGCCGACGAGTGGACCTTCAACTACAAGGACCGCCTCTACCCTTGCGCCTACATCTCGCTGGCCGATGCGGACCTTGCCTGTGACGAGCTGGACTGGGCGCTGGCGCGCGGCGCCCGTCTCATCCTGATCCGCCCGGCACCGGTGCCCGGCCTGTTCGGCACCCGCTCGCCGGGCTCGCCGGAGTTTGACCGCTTCTGGGCCAAGGTCAACGAAGCCAACATCTTCGTGGTGCTCCACGTGTCGGACTCCGGCTACGAAGAAATCTACCGCTGGTGGGGCAACAAGGCGACCGAGGCTCTTGCTTTCGACCGTTCGGACCCGCTCAAGGCCTGCATTGACAACCAGGGCCGAGCGATTGCCGACATGATCTCGGCGCTGATCGCGCACGGGGTGATGGACCGCTTCCCCAACATTCGCTGGGTCTCTGCCGAGAACGGATCGATCTGGGTGCCGCACCTGATGCACATGCTCAAGCGCGCCTATGGCCAGATGCCGAAGAGCTTCGCCCGCCATCCGCTCGATACCTTCCAGGAGTGCGTCTATGTCGCGCCCTATTACGAGGAGGACCTCCACGAATTGAAGCGGCACGTACCGGCCGAGCGCATGCTGTTCGGCAGCGACTGGCCGCACCCCGAAGGGCTCAAGCTGCCGCTCGACTTCGTCAACGAAGTCAAGGACTTCACGCTTGCCGAGCAGGAGATGTTCATGAGCTCGAACCTCAAGGGACTGCTTGAAGGAAAGCGCTGACCACGGCCGCGTACGCTGCGTCCGGGTTGAGCAAGGGAGTTGGATACCATGGCACAAGTTGGAATCGATCCCGCCTGGGGTCCGAACTACGATGAACGCTTCGACTACCGGGTCGACATTCTCCGTCGGCGCAATCCCATTACCGCGAAGGCGCCGGACGGCACGCAGCTGGCACGATCGGAGCGCGCCTTGCTGGTCGACGAGCAGAACCACGGGCTGGTGTTCTACCTACCGGTGGGCGACATCGACATGGCGAAGCTCGCGAAGATCGAGGGCCGCGCAAGCCATTGCCCGTACAAGGGCGTGGCGACCTACTGGGCTCTTGCCGGTGGCGATCCTGAACATCCGGTGGCCTGGGCCTACGAGACGCCCTATCCTGAGGTCAGCCAGCTCGCCGGTCACATTGCTTTCTATCAGGACCGCGTGACGGTTTCACTGGGCGTAGCGATCTTTCCTCATCCCAAGAAGGGATGATCGCGATGGTTAGCGAGCTCACCAATGATTACTACGACAAGTTGTGGGGCGATCTTCAGGACCTGATTCGGATCATCGACCTTGAGCCCAATGGCCCCGGGGTATTCACCGCTCCGCCACACATGGGCGCGCCGCGCAACGTTGTCGAAGGAAGCCAGATGCTGGCCCAGTCGATCGTTGCAGCCTCCAAGGCTGTGCCCGACAAGCGGGTCGTTTCCGCCTACGCGCAGTTCGTTCGCGTGGCAGGATTTCACATCCCTCTCGATTTCCGCACCGAAGTCCTCCAGTCAGGCCGCACTTTCTCCAGCGTGTCGATCTCGGCCGAACAGGAAGGCAAGCTGCGCTGTGCCGCCTTGGCGATGCTCGACAGCGGTGCGCCGGACATGATTGCGCACCAGGTGGAAATGCCCAAGGTACCTGGGCCTGAAGACTGTCCCGAGTTCGACTTCGGCATGACCGGGCGCGACGTGCGCTTCGTCAATGGCGATTACTCCCCCCATGAAGACCGGATCGGGCTGCCGGTCCTGTATTGCTGGATGCGCTGCCGGGACAAGCCGGAGAACCAGTTGCTGAATCAGGCCCTGTTGACCCAGCCGCTCGGCCACATGACCATCGGTGCCTCCATGCTCCCACACGAAGGGATCAAAGAGGGGGATGCGCACGTCACCATGTCGACAGGGATCATGTCGATCGCGGTGGCTTATCACGCAGATGCGGACGTGTCCGACTGGGTGCTCTACTCCAATCCGTCGATCCATGCTGGCCGAGGGCTGGCGCAGGGCCATGGGACGGTCTTCTCGAAGGAGGGCGTTCTGCTTGCATCGTATACCGTCACCGCGATGATCCGCGAGTTCTCCCGCCCGCTCGGCGGGCTGGACGTGGCGGCAAACCAGTGGATGTAGACGACGGCGCCAAATTCGCCGCCGGGTTCATCAAGATGGGCCTGATCCCTGGCGACGGCGGCGCGTGGTCCCTGCCGCGTGCGGTGGGCTATGCCCGGGCTGCGGAAATGCTATTCACCGGCGATACGCTGAGCGCGGAAGAGGCCCTGGCCTATGGCCTCGTCTCGCGCGTGGTTTCGGCCGATACCCTGATGGACGAGCCTTGGCGCTCGCCGAGCGGGTCGCCGCCAATCCTCCGCGCTCGCTGCGCGTGGCCAAGCGGCTCCTGCTGGATTCGCAAGCCCTTCGGCTTAACGAAGTGCTGGAAATGTCGGCGGCCTATCATGCGCTGGTCCATGAAACGCCCGACCATCACGAGGCGATTGACGCCTTCCTTGAGAAGCGTAACCCCAACTTCACCGGAGCCTGAGCAAACGGGATACGGTTTGCGTTTCAATCATTTGCTACGGAGCTGGCGCTATTTCGGGACTTAGCGTACAAACCGGCGTGACTGTGGCGGTGGACGATGATTTCGCCGTGGCCGTGCGGGCGGGCCTTGGCCAGCAGCGCAAGTCCATTCCGGCGCGCTTTTTCTACGACTACGCCGGGTCCGAACTGTTCGAACAGATCACCGGCCTGCCCGAATACTATCCGACCCGCATAGAGGTGGCGCTGCTGACGGCATATGCTCCGGATATCGCGCGACTGGCCGGCACCGGGCGTGCGGTGGTGGAATTCGGCGCCGGTTCCGCCACCAAGACCCCGCTGCTGCTTTCGGCCACAGCTTCGACTACTTACGTGCCGGTCGACATCTCGGGCGAGTTCCTGGAACAGGCGGCGACCGGGTTGCAGCGCGCGCTTGCGGGAGTGGAGGTGATCCCGGTGGTCGGCGATTTCACGCGGGCGCTGGACTTGCCTTCGCTTTCCGGGCCGCTGATCGGGTTCTTTCCGGGCTCGACCATCGGCAATTTCGACCCGGCGCGGGCGGTCGACCTGCTGCGCTCTTTCCGAGCTACGCTGGGTACGGGCGCGCGGCTGGTGATCGGCATGGACCTGTGCAAGGCGCCGAGCCTGCTCGAGGCCGCCTATGACGACGCGGCAGGGGTCACCGCAGCGTTCAACCGCAACCTACTCAACCGCATCAACCGCGAGCTTGGCGGGACCATACCCGTCGATGCGTTCGAGCACCGCGCTGTGTGGAACGACCTGCTCGGCCGGATCGAGATGCACCTGGTGGCTTCGCGCGCAGTGCGCTTCGAGGCTGCGGGCGAGCAGTTTTCCCTGCAGCGAGGGGAGACAATCCACACCGAAAACAGCTACAAGTACACGCCCGAAGAAGCCCGCCTGCTGGCGCGGGCGGCAGGGTGGGAGCCGATGGCGATGTGGAACGATCCGGACGGGCTGTTCTCGCTCCACGTCTGGGCCGCCGCCACGGACGTTCTCCAGCCATGAGCGGGACCGGGTCCTCGCCCCCCCTGCGCGCCCGCTATGCCGAGGTGCGCGCCCATAGCGAGGCGCTGATCGCGCCGCTGACGGCCGAGGACTGCCAGGTCCAGTCGATGCCGGACGCGAGTCCCGTCAAGTGGCACCTTGCCCATACCGCGTGGTTCTTTGAGACCTTCCTGCTCAAGCCCCTGCTGGCAGACTACGTTTCACCGGACCCGGCCTATGCCGTGCTGTTCAATTCCTATTACGTCGGGGTGGGGGAGCGGTTTTCGCGTGCCCGGCGGGGCCTGCTGACGCGTCCCGGTCTGACCGAAGTGCTGGCGTGGCGAGCAGACGTGGACGCGGCCATGGAATGGCTGATGGCCACGGTCCCTGCCGAGGAGTGGGAGTCGCTGGTGGCGCTCGGGCTCAACCATGAGCAGCAGCATCAGGAACTGTTGTTGATGGACGTGCAGCATGCCCTTTCGTGCAATCCGCTGCGCCCGCCCTACCGCGCGGCCCGCGCGCCTTATCCTGCGGCCCCGACGGCGGAATGGATCGCCATTAAGGGCGGGCTGTTCGAGATCGGCCACGATGGCGCGGGCTTTGCCTTTGACAACGAAGGCCCGCAGCACCGCGTCTGGCTTGAGCCCTTTACCGTTGCCGACCGGCTGGTGACGGCGGGCGAGTATGCCGGGTTCATCGAGGACGGCGGCTATCGTCGGCCCGAACTGTGGCTGTCCGACGGGTGGGCCACGGTCGAGGCGCAAGAGTGGAGTGCGCCGCTCTACTGGGAAGCGGCGGGAGCGGGCTGGGCGGTCTTCGGGCTCGAAGGGCTCGCTCCGCTCGATCCCCATGCCCCGGTGCGCCATGTCAGTTACTACGAAGCCGAGGCCTATGCCCGCTGGGCCGGGGCGCGGCTGCCGACCGAGGCGGAATGGGAAGCTGCCGTCGGGCAGGTGGACCTGACCGACGCATTCGGCGAAGCCTGGCAATGGACCGCATCGCCATATGTCGGATACCCCGGCTTTGTCCCCGCAGTGAGCGCTGTGGGCGAGTACAACGGCAAGTTCATGGTCAACCAATACGTGTTGCGCGGCAGCTGCCTAGCGACGCCCGATGGGCATGCGCGGCTGACCTATCGCAACTTCTTCCCGCCGCATGCGCGCTGGATGTTCAGCGGGATCCGGCTGGCGCGGGGTGCTGCGCCCCGGGACTGATCCGCACCGCACGCGGCGTTGCACGAGCCCTGCGGCTGAGCATCAAACACCCTTGTGACGGATTGCCTGTCGGCATGCCGCCGAGGTGCAACGTAGCTTAACCACCGCGTCTGCTGATTTGGTCCCGGGGCATTCTGTTAATGGCAGTTCGGTAGAGGCAGGGCGATCCGGACCACTGATCTCGCCGAAATCGATTCCGATGGGTTCGTGTTCCGCAAAGGGCGCGGAGACGGGGCAATCCTACGCGGGGGCTTCAAAGTCCTGCCTGAAGTGGTGGTTGAGGCCCTGCGCAGCCATCCGGCGGTGCTGGACGCGGCCGTGGTGGGATTGCCAGACGACCGCCTGGGCGCGGTTCCCGTTGCCGCAGTGGAACTGAAAGCCGGAGCCTCTGCACCGGCGGAGGAGGCCCTGCGCGATCACGTGCGGCGCGAGCTGACCCAGCCGCAGGTTCCGGCGAGAGTCGTGATCCTCGACGTCTTGCCTCGCACGCCTTCGATGAAGATCGACCTGACCAGCCTTGGCCGCATCATCGCCGAGGCGACTTGAGCCTCTACTGACCAACCGGCCCGGTGTGGAGCGGCAGGTTCAGCAAATCCAGAGCCGCGCGGTTGAAGCGCTCCGGCTGTTCGTACATGCACCAGTGCCCGGCGTCGTGCACAACGCGCAACCTGGCTTCGGGCTGGAAGGCGCGGATCACGGCGCAATTCAGCTCCGGGTCCGGGTGGAGGACGTCATGCTCGGCCCAGATCACGTCGATCGGCACCGGAACTTTCCGAAGTGTGGCCAGGAGCCTGTCCGGCATCACGTGGTGCTGCAGACGGGCCCTCGCGCGCTGGCCGCCATATGCGGTGATGGCGATGGACGTTTCATCGACCCGTGCGGGGTCATGGATCATCATGGCGGCCAGGTTGTGCCGGTTGATCGCATCGAGCTGATCGGCCGGAGCGCCTCGGATCTGTCGCAGGCCCGGCGGTTGATGCGGGGTGCCGAGCCCCCCGGTACCGATCAGCACGATCCGCCGCAGCAACTCCGGCTCGAACACGCTCATGTGGCAGGCGAGCGTCGAGCCGAGCGAGAAGGCCAGCATGTCGACCGCGCCCGCCGGCGCGATCTGGCGCAGTCCCTCAATCAGCGCGCGGGCGTGGTCGGCCGCACTGTCGAGGTCGGCGGGGGCTCCAGAATCGCCGAGGCCCGGGAGGTCGGGCACGAGCAGCCGGCGGCGGGCTGCCAGCGCCGGTATGTTGCGGAGCCAGTGCATCCAGTTGCCATGCGCGCCATGGAGCAGGACAAGGGGGATGTCGGTCGCTGGACCCGGCGCCTCTGACCCGGGGCCCCATTCCCGCCAGCACAGGGTCAGGTCGCCCGTGACCTTGGTGTGCGTGATCCGCGCTGCGGCGTCGAGCGCGCGCGCCTCGGCGGGCATGTTCGTTTCTACGCTGGCCAATCCGGTTTCTCCATCGCCTGGTTCCACAGCAGCACCGGGCGGGCCGCCGATCAAACCGAAACGACGCCGCACCTTGCGCGATCACAAGGTTGATGAGTGGCGGCGCGCGCTTGTCTTGCCCGGTCGGATGATGCCCAAACAGCGGACCGCGTGGAGAGGATCGGGTATGGTGAGTGAAGGCAAGGACGCCGGAGCAGGGCTGCTGAGCCTTGGCGGCCGGGTCGCGGTGATCTCGGGCGCGGGACAGGGCGTTGGGCGGCGGATAGCCGAGCTGATGCTGGCGCACGGGGCAAAGGTCGCGGTGAATGACTTCTTTGCCGCGCGGGCCGAGCAGGCTGCAGCGGACCTGGCCGCGACCTATGGCGCCGACATGGTGGCGCCGTTCGCCGCCGACGTGAGCGATATCGCCTCGGTTCACGCCATGGCTAAGGCCATCGGTGCGCAGTTGGGCGCGCCCGACATTCTCGTCAACAACGCAGGCAACGCCGGTCCGGGCGAAATCCGTCTGCCCGAACGGCCGTTCTGGGAGGAAGATCCCGACCACTGGGCGCGGTGGATGAAGGTCAACCTGTTCGGGGTAATGAACTGCTGCCACACCTTTACGCCCGGCATGGTCGCGGCTCGGCGGGGCTCCATTGTCACGATCATCTCGGACGCCGGGCGGGTCGGGGAATCGCGACTGGAACCCTACAGCGCAGCCAAGGCGGGGGCCGCCGGGTTCATGCGCGCGCTCGCCCGCTCGCTTGGGCGTTATACGGTGCGGGCGAACTGCGTTTCGATGGGGACCATGCGCACCTCCATCGCTCCCGACGGCGTGACCGCAGCGCATGACACGCAACTCGCCAAATATGTGCTGCGCCGGTTCGGCGAGGCCGACGATGTGGCCAATATGGTGCTGTTCTTGGCCTCCGACGCCTCGAGTTGGACGACGGGTCAAACCTATCCGGTCAATGGCGGCTACAGTCTGGCGCTTTAGAGCGCGGTCCAGTCGAGCAAGGGTCGTTCAGAACCCTGATGCCTGGGCATATCGGTAACGTCGGCGAGATGGACGCCGCCTTTGGGGGCCAGCAGGATGGCGCGCATGGCGGTTGCGAAAAGGCCCTAGACCTCGATCAGCACCGCGCCGCCCTGCCCGCCGCCGGCGCACATCGCCGCGATGCCAAGGCCACCGCCGCGCCGCTTGAGATCGTTGATGAGGGTGGTGAGCATGCGCCCGCCCGACGCGGCTATGGGGTGGCCGATGGAACAGCCGCTGCCCGAGATGTTCACCACGTCCTCGCGGATGTCGAGCATCCGGCAGGCCGCCAGCGGCACCGCCGCGAAGGCTTCGTTGATCTCCCACAGGGCGATATCCGATACGGAGCGCCGCGTGCGGTCGAGCAGCTTGCGGATCGTATCGATGGCGGCCATCCCCGTGTCGCGCGGGTTCGCCCCCTTCGCGGTCCAGCCCAGCACCCTGGCGATGGGAGAAATCCCTTCGCCGCTGGCGAGGTCCGCGCTCATCACGGTGAGGGCCGATGCGGCATCGTTGATCCCGCTGGAATTCCCGGCGGTGATCGAGAAGCCCTCAATCTCCGGGTGAAGAACCTTGAGACTAGCGAGCTTTTCGGCCGAACTGTCGCGCCGGGGGTGTTCGTCGACCGCGAACGTCACATAAGAGCCGTCCATTTGCAGGGCCTCGATCGGCACGATCTCGTCCACGAACTGTCCGGCATCAATGGCCGCAATCGCACGCTGATGCGAGCGAAAGGCCCAAGCGTCCATGTCTTCGCGCGTCAAGCCCGCCGCCTTGGCGGTGTTCCAGCCGACCGTGATTGTCATGTCCTGGTTGGGGGCCTCCGCGCTGTCGGGATGGGTCGGCGGCATCCAGAAGTCTTGCCAGCTTTCCGTCCCGGGCACACGCCAGCGCATCACCGGGCCGGTGGAAATGGACTGGACCCCACCGGCCACGATCACCCGCTCGATCCCCGCCATGATCTGGGCCGCGGCAAGGCCCACCGCTGTAAGGCTGCCCGCGCAGTGGCGGTTGAGCGCCATGCCGCCCGCCTGGAACATGCCGAGTTCGACGGCGGCATGGCGGGCCAGCGCGCCGCCGCCGTACATCGATTCGGCGAAGATCACGTCGTCGACGAGACCAGGATCAATCCCGGCGCGATCCATCGCCGCCTGCAGCACCGTGGCGGCGAGCTTTTCGCCGGGCGTATTGGCGAGGGTGCCCTTGCGCGCCGTTCCGACGGCGGTGCGCACGGCGCTGACGATGACTGGCGATGACATAGCGGCCTCTCTGGTCGATCCACGACACGGATATGAATATTCTTCATTTTTCCGGATAAAGCGTCGGGGGCCGCCTGCGCAAGCCGACGCGCTAACATCGCATCCGTGCTGGAATGATGTGCTTCACGACACGGCCGTTATAGCGGGCCCGAACCAAGGGTCATGGTGCCGAAGGCGAGGCGGGAGACGATCAGTCCACTGTTACCGAGCCGCGAATACCGCATAGCACATCCTCTCGTAGTTCGGTCTGGTACCGTTGGAGAGCGGCAAGCATGTCATATTTTGCCCGATGGCGGCCATGGCCGACGCTGCTGCATCGCATGAGGGATCGATAGCCAGCCAAAGCGCCTGTCCTCTTGTCGCGCGCCATGCAGGAGATAAGACGGGTCCGAGCCCCCAGAACATTACCCTGCGATCAGGATGTGAACATGCAAATCAAGGCCGGTACCAAGCTCCATAGCGCAGTGTGCGACACCGATGTGATGGTCATCAAAGGAAGCGGCGATGTCGCGCTGACCTGCGGGGGCCGGGACATGGTCACCGCGCGATCGGCAGCGGTTGGCGAACCCGATGCGGCGTTTGCCGGCGGCACGGCGATGGGCAAGCGTTATCAGAACGCGGACGGCTCGGTGGAACTGCTGTGCATCAAGCCGGGCAAGGGCACGCTGGCGATCGATGGCGTTCCGCTCGAAGTGAAGGCGGCAAAGGCCCTGCCTTCCTCGGACTGAGCTAGGGTCCGCCGGCAATTCTCCCAAATATATAGCAGAGCACGCTGCACGCGATGAACATCTCCCTTGTCCTGCAAATGGCCGCCGACACCTTTCCGGATCGGGTGGCGCTCACGCATAAGGGCGTCCATTTCACCTATGGCCAGATCCACGCCGCAGCGATGGCGGCTGCGGCGCGGATCGTCGATAGCGGGACGGACTATGTGTCCTACCTGGGAGAAAGCAGCCCTGCGTCGGTGATCGCGCTGTTCGGCGCGGCGATGGCCGGGCGGCCCTTCGCGCCGCTCAACTATCGGCTGACGGCGCCGGAAACGAACCGGCTGATAGAACGGCTCGCCCCGGTGTACCTGATTGCCGATGCGGACAAGGTGCCGACTGTTGCCGGAGGCGCGGCGCGGGTGCTGCTCTCGGGCGACGATTTCCTGGGCTTGGTGGCGGGCGGCGGGCCAGAGGAATGGGACGCGCCGCAGGACGAGGAAGGTGTTGCCGTCCAGCTGTTCACCAGCGGCACGACCGGCGAGCCCAAGGCCGCCCTGCTGCGTAACCAGAACCTCCTCGGCTACGTGCTCGGCACGGTGGAATTTGCTTCAGCGCAGGAGGACGAGGCTACGCTCGTGTCGGTGCCGCCTTACCATATTGCCGGCATCTCTGCGATCCTGAGTTCGATCTACGCCATGCGCCGGATCGTCCAGCTGCCGCAATTCTCTCCGGCGGAATGGTTGGGTCAGTGCAGCGCGCAGCAGGTGACCAACGCCTTCGTCGTGCCGACGATGCTGAGCCGGATCATCGATCATATCGACGAAACCGGCGGCCATCCCGACCTGGGTGCGCTGCGGGCCTTGGCCTTTGGCGGCGGCAAGATGCCGTTGCCGGTGGTCGAGCGGGCGCTGACCCTATTCCCGCATGTCGCCTTCGCCAATGCCTATGGCCTGACCGAAACCAGTTCGACCATCGCCCTGCTCGGGCCGGATGATCACCGCGAGGCGCACGGCCATCCCGACCCGTTGATCGCCCGGCGTCTGGACTCTGTGGGCAAGCCCCTGCCCACGGTGGAGGTGGAGATCCGCGACGAGGACGGCAAGCCGCTGGGGCCTGACCAGATGGGTGAGGTTTGCGTGCGCGGGCCGCAGGTCTCGGGCGAGTATCAGGGTCGCAAGCTGACTGACGAGGATGGCTGGTTCCCGACGCGGGATGCCGGTTTCCTTGACAAGGACGGGTTCCTGTTCCTTGCCGGCCGGATCGACGACGTGATCGTACGGGGCGGCGAGAACATCTCGCCGGGTGAAGTCGAAAAGATATTGCGCGAGCATGCCGCCGTGCAGGACGTCGCGGTGATCGGCGTGCCCTCTGTCGAATGGGGCGAAACCCTTGCAGCAGCAGTGGTGTGCAAGCCGGGAGCTGCCGTCAGCGTTGACGAACTCAAGGATCTCGTCCGCCGCAAGCTGCGCTCGTCGCGGGTGCCCGAGCATGTGCGCTTCATCGATGCTCTGCCTTACAACGAGATGGGCAAGCTGCTGCGCCGCAATGTGAAGGCGTTCTTCACTTAATTCGCAATTTCATCGATCAGGCCCCAGCGCAATGCAGTGCGCGCGCTGATGCGGGCGCCGGTCATGATCAACCAAGCCGCGCCCTGGCGGCCAAGGCGCCGGGTCACGCTGACGCATCCGCCCGCGCCGGGGATCAGACCCATGCCGATCTCGGGCAGGCGCATGAAGGTGCCCGATCCGCCAATCATCCCATGTATGTTAGCGATCGAGCGCTTTCGGTTGTAGCGATCAGAAAAGAGGTTCGACCCGGGCGAGCCGATCGCAAAGGAGAGGCATCATCGTGAGACGCGAAGCTATCGTTTCCCCCTTGCGGACCGTCGTTGGCGGCTTTGACGACGCGCTGAAGTCGATCAAGATGGAAAATGTCGGCACGACGGGAGGCAGGATCATGGCGACCATGCAACGAATTGCAGCGCCGACAGGGCCGTTATGCGCTGGAGACGTTGTGCATCGGCGGCGGGCATGGCATTGCCGCCCTGTTCGAGCGGGCCTGAGGTTGGCGTCATGAGCGATCCTGTCTCCGCCCCCTTTTTCGAGCCCTTTCGCATCCGTGGCATGAGCCTGCGCAATCGGATCGTCATGGCACCGATGACGCGAGAGTTCTCGCCCGGCGGGGTGCCGACCGCAGCGGTCGCCGAATATTATCGCCGCCGCGCTGCCGGCGGGGTCGGGCTGATCGTCACCGAGGGGACGGGGATCGACATCCCGGTGGCGGTTGACGGGCCGGCCATTCCACACATCCATGGCGAGAGCGCGCTGGCAGGGTGGCGCGCAGTGGTCGATGCGGTCCATGCCGAGGGTGCGGCGATCGTCCCGCAGCTGTGGCATCAGGGTTGCCTGCGCGACCCGGCACGGTCCAGCTTTCCCGAACTGCGCGGCCATCGCCCGTCCGGGCTGTGGGGAACGCCCGGGGTGGCTTCCTACGCGCCGGACTATATCGAGCGGGTCAGCATGCCGACCGAACCGATGACCGACGAGGACATCGCCGATGTTATCGCCGCCTTTGCCGATGCCGCCAGGAATGCGGCCAGGGCGGGGTTCGATGGCGTGGCCATCCATGGCGCCCACGGCTATCTGATCGACAGCTTCCTTTGGCGTGACACCAACCGTCGGACGGACCGCTTCAACGGCGACGCGCGTGCGCGCGCCCAGTTCGGCGTCGAGGTCGTGCGCGCGATCCGCGCCGCCATTGGCGATGAACTGCCGATCATCTTTCGTTTTTCACAGCACAAGCAGCAGGACTACAAGGCCCGCTTTGCCCACAGTCCCGAAGAACTGCGCGTCATCCTCGGCGCGCTGGCGGACGCCGGCGTGGACCTGTTCGATGCAAGCAGCCGCCGCTTCGACATGGCGGCGTTCGAGGGGTCGGACCTCAACCTTGCCGGGTGGGCGCGCAAGCTCACCGGCAAGCCCAGCATGGTCGTGGGTGGCATCGGTCTCAACAACTGGGTGCAGGACACGTTCAAGGGGCGCGGCGAGACCCTGGCGATCAACAATCTCGACGAGGTTCGGCGGCTGTTCGATCGGGGCATGTTCGACATGATCGCTGTGGGGCGCGCCCTGATCAGCGATCCGGCGTGGGCGGAGCGGGCGCGTGCCGGGGAGCCCTTCATTCCCTATGATCCGGCCAGTCTGCAGCATCTGGTCTGACACGCGACGCCGGGCGGGCGGACGAGACCCTATCGACGACGGAGGACGTGATGGACGACCTGCAACGGCTTGTGGCCATCGATGCAATCAAGGACGTCTTCGCCAAGAAGCTGCGCTACATGGACCTCAAGCGGTGGGACGATTACGCCTCGCTCCACACGGCTGACGCCTATTCAGAAACCTGGAAGCACAGCCTGCCGACTGCGGCGCAACCGGTGTCGGCGGGCGGGGAACGTGGCCGGGTGGTGGGACCGGTGGCGATTGCGGGTCAGCTTGCGCGCGTGTTCGAACATCCGACACCGATCACCTCGGTCCATCACTGTCACGCAGCCGAAATCGCGTTCCAGTCCGATACAGAGGCCAAGGGCATCTGGTCGATGGAAGATTCGCTGTGGTGGCGCAATGGCGCGGTGGAGGAACATCTGCACGGCTATGGCCATTATCATGAGACGTTCCGCAAGGAAGGCGGCCGCTGGTTGTTCACCTCCCGCCGACTGATCCGCCTGCGCGTTGATCATTCGCCCGACTTCTGGTCGCGCCTGACTGCCTGACACTTCTGATTGCAGGGAAATCCCATGAGCAGCAGGCTTGGCCTGACGGCGCGATTTGCGGTGACTAAGCGGGACGGGCGTGAATAGGATGGTGCAAGTTGGCCAAGCACGAAAAAAAGGGGCTGACCCACGCCAGCCCCTTTCCGGTGTTCTTCACAGTCCGGGCGAGCGCCCGGATGCCATCAGAACTGGTAAGACACCTGGAGTCCCATCGTCCGCGGCGGGCCGACCAGGTAGCTGATCGAGCCGAGGCTCAAGTTTGACGAACCGGCGCCGAGGTAGGTAACCTCGTTGGTCAGGTTGCGGATGTATCCGGCAATCCCGAGGTTCGTGCCACCGATGTTGTCCAGGGCCACACGCAGATCCAAGTTGTTGTAGCCGGGGATCGTCACTTCCACCTGGCGCACCGACCCGGTGTGGTGGAAGTCGAGCGTGGCGTTGAGATCGCCGCCCAGGACTTTGCTCGGCCATTGTCCCGAGATACCCGCATTTGCCGTCCAGGTCGGCTGTCCCTGGATCGAGATCACCGTGCTCTTTCCGGCCGCCGTCAGATAATTCTGGAAATTGACCGGCAGGAGGATCTTGTCGACACGGACGTCGACGTAGGCGGCGCTGCCCGAGAGCGTGATGTAGCGCACCGGCGACAACGTGGCGGCAACTTCGAAGCCCCGAATTGTCAGCTCGCCGCCGTTGGCGGTCGTGGTGGCGCCGTTTACGAACACGAGCGCGCCAGGTGTTCCACCGACGCTGCAGTCGGAGGTCGGATGGCCGTTGGTGGCGCCCAATGCCTGCACGAGGCAAACGCCTTGGGTGCTGTTCGACGTATCGACAGGGAGCTGGTTGCCTGAGTCCTTGCCGGAGAATGCCGCCACGTCGAGACTGCCGCGCATGCCGCCCGTCCGGAAGCGCAGCTTGGCGCCGAGCTCCCAGTCCGTCAGCGTTTCCGGGCTGAAGGTCTGCAGATTTGCCAGATAGGGATCGATCACCGGCGTGTTGAGACCCCCGGCGCGGTAGCCCCGGCGACGCGTGATATAGACCAGCGCGGAGGGCGAGACCTGCCAGTTGGCGCCCAGCGTGTAGGTCAGTTTCTTGAACTTCGCCTTTGAGAAGATCTGAGCGGTGTCGATGTTCACCCCCGTGCCGGCGCGGCACTCGGCCTCCGACGGGATGACCGGGCTGTCGGCCGTGATCAGATACTGGGCGTCGCCAAGCGGGCTGAACGTCTTGTTCGTGGTGCAGGCGGACTGCTGATCCCAGCTCTGCCGGACACCGGCAGTGAACGTCAGACCTTCGACCAGATTGCTCGGCGAATAGTCGAACTGCGCATAGACTGCCTGGCTGCTGTTGTGCAGATAGGTGGTGGACAGGTTGTGTGACAGGCCGAAGAAGGCATTGACTTCCAGCGCCTGGTAGCCGCCGATGCCGTTCGGCTTCTCGTTATAGAAGAAGCCGCCGACCGTGTACTTCAGGTCGTTGTTGAAGAACGAACCCGATGCCTGGATTTCCTCGGTCGTCTGCTCGAGCCGCGTCAGCGCGGGCGTCCCGGTGATTTGCGGCGCGAGGCCCGAGAGCGTTACGTTGCTGAACGAGTCCGTGGTGCGGTAGGCGAAGATGTTCTTGATCTGGTGGTTGTCACCAAGTCGGATAGTCGTGGTGTTGCCGATGCCCTTGATGATCGTGCGAGCCAGCCACGGGTCGTTGGTGGTATAGCTGACACGGTTATGCAGGGCATCGGACGTCGCTGCCGCGGCGGCGAAGACGTTGCAGCGAACATCCTGCGTCGGGCACTGCGCCAGCGACGGGATGATCACCCCCGAGTAAAGCCGGGCGAACGCCACGGCGTCCTGGGCCGCCTGCGGCAGCGTCGAGATGACGGAATCCGGCAGCGAATTGAGACCGTTGCCGCTGCCATTGCCACCGGTCAGGATGTCGGCGATCACCGACGGCGGCGCCGAATAGAGGCTGCCGAAGAACTTGCCGTTGAGGTGGCCGGGAGCGCCGCGGATCTTGCTGTAGTCCCCGACGGTGACGTTCTTGATCCAATCGGTCGGCTCGATCAGCAACGAGGCGCGGAAAGACTTGTTGTTGTATTCACTGCCGTTGTGCCGCAGCGAGCGCAGGTTGCCTGGCGTGGCGGTCACGCCCCCGGCGCCGACGGAAATGGTGTACGGCGAATAGATGAACGACTTGATGTCGTCATCGGAGTGACCGACCTGGGCGGCCAGGCGCAGCGCGACCTTGCCATCGACGATCGGCATGTTGATCGCGCCTTCGATCTGCTTGTTGTTGTGCTCGGCGATGTCGGCCCGAACATAGCCTTCGAACTCATAGGTCGGGGCCTTGGTGACGGTAAGCACCGCGCCGCCAATGGTGTTGCGCCCGAACAGTGTACCCTGCGGACCCTTCAGGACCTGGATGTTTTCCATATCGTAGGATTGGATGAGCGACCCGTATGTGGGCAGCGGTACGTCGTTCATGTAGGTGATGACGCCCGGCGAACCGTTGCCGGTAACGGCTCTGGATTGCCCGCGAATGACGATGAAGGGGTTCACCTTGGTGGCGCCGCCCTGAATGTTCAGGCCAGGGGCGATCTTCACCAGGTCGATGACGTTGGTGATGCCCTTGCTGACGAGCTGCTCGCCGCTGAATGCCGAAATCGAGATCGGCACCTTGGACGCGTCTTCAGCGCGGCGGCGGGCCGTCACGACGATCGCGTCGGCGTCGGGCGCATCAGCGCCGGCCTGCGGTTCGGCTGCCGCCTCTTGCGCATAAGCGGAGCCGGTCGAGAACAGCACGATCGCGGCTGCACTCGCCATGAGAGTTTTCTTGGTCATATCCCCTCCCTATTTTCCTGAACGTAACGATGAGACTAAATAACTCTGCGACAAGTTCAAATAATCATCGCAAAAACAAACCAAAATCTGCACCGTCCTGAAATGGACAGCGCATCTACATAAGGTTCATCTGTTATCCAATACGTTCTGGCAATTAATTCATCGTCTCATGCACGTTTATCCCATTCCGATATCGTTGTGTTAGGAAAATCAAATCATCAATCCATATGTGATGAAAGCAGCGGCAGCTCGCTGGTCATCTCGCCCAAGCAGGGAGATCGCCAGGCTTGCCAGTCTGGGTCCCCGCCATCGCGATGGCATGTTGCGCGACAGGTCGGCAGCGACAGGAAAACATCGCTGGCCCGGCCGCGCCTGGCAGCACTTGAAGTCGGATCACGGTTGTTCTTCCTGCTTGAACCTTTCACGTCGAAGGGCGGCAGCGCGTGGTGCGACATTCCCTCGCCACGCGCATTTGGGGAGTCCCGGGGGGCTATCCATCATGTATGTGTGGCATCATGTATGTGGGATCTGCCCTGCGCACGGCTGGACCCCTGGGCGGTATGACGTCATTCGCTTGAAAAGAGATCGATCGAGGACGCACCGATGAACTATATCCGCACCGGCCCGGAGGTCAGGATCTTCGGCGCGCCGTCGCGCTACTATCAGGGCCCCGACGCGCTGGATGCATTGCCGCAGGTCTGTGCAGGTCTGGCGGAGAAGCCGTTCATGGTGGTCGATGCGGACGTGCTTGCCTTCATCGGCGCCAGGCTGGACGCGATGTTTGCCGGTGAACCCCACATCATCGCCCCTTTCCGCGGCGAAGTTACGGCGGCGGCCATGGACGATATCGCCAGCCAGGCCAGGGCGGCGGGCGCCGATCTCGTCGTTGGCATCGGGGGGGGCAAGGCGCTTGATGTCGGCAAGGGCTGCGCCAAACGCGCCGGTTGTCCTTTCGTCTCGGCGCCCACGGTGGCATCGAACGACAGCCCTACGTCCATCGCGCTCGCGGTCTATGACGACCATCATCAGATGGTGGCGGTAGAAACACTGGATGGCAGTCCTGCGGCCGTCGTCGTCGACACGCGCCTGATCGCCGGGGCTCCGGCGCAGTTCCTGCGCGCCGGCATTGGTGACGCGATCGCCAAGAAGTTCGAAGGTGAGGCGTCACAGCGCCATGGCGGTGTCAATGCTCACTACAGCTTCCAGTTGCGCACCGCAGGCTACATCGCCGACGGTTGCTATCGCACGATCCGCGAGTTCGCGGCGGATGCGCTGGCGGCGGCCGGCAGTGGCAACCCTACCCCCGCGTTCGAGGCCGTGGTCGAGGCCAATATCCTCATGGCTGGGCTTGCGTTCGAGAATATGGGGCTCGGCGTGGCGCACGGGATCACGCGGGGCCTGGTTCGCCTTCCAGCCGTAGCGCGCGCGCCGCACGGTTTCCACGTGGCCTATGGAGCGCTTGTGCTGCTGGCCTCGGAACAGCGGGACGACGCTTTTCTTGAGGATTTCATGCAGTTCCACCGGGAGATCGGCCTGCCGTGCAGCCTCACAGACATGGGGCTTGACCGGATCGGACCCGAACTGATCCGCGAGATCGCCGCCAATACGGCCGTCGCGCCGGCGGGAGCCTACCTGCTGGTCCCGGTCGGCGCGACCGAGCTGGTAGCGGCGATCGAGCGGGTCGAGGCCATGGCCCTCCGGACAGGGCGAGGGCACGGCCATGCATGATTTCAGCGGTAAGGCCGTGCTCGTAACCGGCGGCACCGGCGGCATCGGCGGAGCGGTTTCGGTGGCCTTTGCGCAATCCGGAGCCGAGGTGATCGCTGCGGGATGGGGAGAGGCCGAACTGGACGCGCGCCGCGCCGATCCCGCGTTCGCGGGCGTTGAGATCGTATCTCTCGACGTCGGTGATGACGACGCGGTCGAAGCCCTTGCCCGGCGTATCAAGCGGCTCGACGTGCTGGTCAATTGTGCGGGCATTCCGGCCCGCAACGACCCGTTCGCGACCGCGACTTTCGCTCACAATTACGACATCAACGTGCTGGGTACGCTGCGCATGTGCACTGCCTTCCTGCCGCAGCTCGAAGCATGTGGGGCGGGTGCGATCATCAATACGGCATCGGTGCTCAGCTTCCATGGCTCGGCAACGTCTCCAGCCTATGCGGCGGCGAAAGGCGCGGTGGTCCAGGCGACCAAGAGCATGGCCATCGCCTGGGCGAGCAAGGGCATCAGGGTGAATGCGGTGGCGCCGGGATGGATCAGGACGCCGATGTCGGCTGCCGCCGTTCATGAGCCTGCCTTTGCCGCAAAGGTCGCCGACCGCACGCCGATGGGTGGATGGGGCGAGCCGCATCATCTGGCAGGGCCGGTGCTGTTCCTCGCGTCAACTGACGCCGCATGGGTCACGGGCGTCGTCCTGCCGGTAGATGGCGGATATTTGTGCACATGATGGCGTGATGCTGTCATCGACACCACGTCCGCGATGTCTTTGGGGCAAAGGATGGACGCCTGCGGTTCGCTGAGGCAACGCCAGTGCTTTCAGGTCCGAGTGGGAAGGAACGTTCATGGATATCAAGGGTGGCTCCGCGCTGATCGTAGGCGGTGCGGGTGGTTTTGGCGCGGCGACGACGCGGCGTCTGGCGGCAGTCGGCGCGCACGTGGTAATCGCCGACCTCGCCGAGGAGCGCGGTACGGCCCTTGCTGCCGAACTGGGCGGTTCGGCACAATTCGTGAAGACCGACATCCTTGACGAGGCCTCCGTCTCGGCCGCGCTGGCGGTGGCGAGTTCCAAGGGGCCACTGCGCGCCGTGGTGATCGTCAACGGCGGACCTGCCGCAGGCGCGCGGATCGTCGGCCGCGACGGCAAGCGCTATCCCTTCGCAACGTTCAAACGCACGGTCGACATCTTCCTCAACGGCACTTTCAACGTGCTGAGCCAGGCTGCGGAAACGATGGCGGCGAACGAGCCGATGGCCGACAACCAGCGCGGGGTGATCATCACCACCGCATCCATCGCCGGTTTCGAAGGGCAGGTCGGGCAGAGTGACTATTCCGCCGCCAAGGGCGGCGTGATCGGGCTGACGCTGACTGCGGCGCGCGATCTTTCGCCACTGGGCATTCGCGTGATGACCATCGCCCCGGGCACGTTCCTCACCCTTGCCTATGGCGATGGCGACCCGGCCGAACTCAACGCCCGCTGGGGCGCGGCCGTGCCGAACCCGCGCCGCATGGGCGATCCTGATGAATATGCTGCGCTGGCGGCTCACATCGTCGAGAATGACTATCTCAACGGCACCACGATCCGCATCGACGGCGCCCAGCGGTTCGGGATGAAGTAAGCCGGGCCGGTGCGCCTCACGATGGCGAGGGGGCCGCGCCATGGATGCCAGAGCTTCAAGCGCCGCGCCATCTCCGCCGCACAGACGAAGGTCAAGCGTGAGTTGGCCGAAGGACGGGCCATGCTTCTTGCGGCCTTGCCGATCAGCGCCCCGGCGGTCATTCCGGCAGGGAAAGGAATGCAAGCGTGTCAGCCGGCGGCGTGTTGACCCAGCCGGCCCCTGGCCAGTCGAACCAGCCGCTCGACGCCATGGTTCCCCCGTCGCAGTGCAGGGTGGTGCCGGTGACGTAGGCGGACAGGTCCGAGGCGAGAAACAGGGCGCAGCCGGTAAGATCTCCACCCGTGCCATAGGTCTGCATCGGCACGGCCATGCGTTGCTGAAGGGCCAGCAGTTCTGGATCAAGACCGAACGCATCGGAGCCGCTCGCAGGGGTCGGAAAGATGTCCGGCGCGAGGGTGTTGACCCTGATCCGGTCGGCGCCCAGTTCCAGCGCCAGCGATTTTGCGAGGTTCGTGACCGCGGCTTTCATCGCTCCATAGACGGCCCGGTTCGGCACCGCCCGGTGCGCCTCGATCGAGGTGATGAAGATGATGCTCCCGCCCGTGCCCTGGGCCTGCATCCGCCTGATCGCTTGCTGGCTGGTATCCAGCACGTAGAGGAAGTTCTGGCGGATGATCGCGTGCCAGCCTTTGGGCGCGGTCTGCATCAGCGGTGCGACGAAGCCGCCGCCGGGGACGTCTACAAGGATATCGACCCGCCCAAATCTTTGGTCGATCTCGGCGAAGAAGCGTTCGACTTGATCCGGCTCGCGCACGTCGGCGTGGCAGAGCAAAGACTTGACCGGGTGGCTGGCGATTTCGGCGGCGATAGAGTCCAGCGCGGCGGCGTCACGGTCGCAGATGGCGACATGCGCCCCAGCCCGCGCAAGGTCGCGCGCGATAGGCCAGCCAAGCCCGCCCGCGCCCCCAGTGATGACCGCGACCTTGCCGACCAGCCCCGCCTTGTCTTCAAGGAATCCCATCGCCTGCTCCATTATTTAGGGGCACAAGGCTGGCCGTCTTCCGGGCTCATCGCAACGACGGACTGCGGATATCGAGAGTGTGCTGGAACCGGCGTTGCGGACGCTGCGGTTCTGGCGCAAGACTTTGATCAAAGGGCTGCAAACGTCGGAGCAGAACACGTTGTCGCCGCCCTCATCGACAGAGCTTATGGAGAGATCATGGTCAAGGTCATGGAAGGGGTGCGCATTTTAGAAATTGCGCAGTTCACATTCGTCCCGGTCGCGGGCGCCGTGCTCGCCGACTGGGGCGCCGACGTGATCAAGATCGAGCATCCGGTTCGCGGCGATACCCAGCGCGGCTTCGTCCGTCTCGAAGGGGTGAAGGTCAACCCCGACCGCAACGTGATGATGGCCCACCCCAACCGGGGCAAGCGCAGCGTCGGGGTCGACGTATCGACGCCTGAAGGCCAGGCCCTGATCTATGACATGGCCAAGGAATGCGACGTATTCCTGACCAATTATCTGCCCGAGCAGCGCCAGAAGCTGAAGATCGACGTTGAACACATTCGTGCGGCGAACCCGAACATTATCTATGCCCGCGGCAGCGCACTGGGCGACAAGGGGCCTGAACGGACCAAAGGCGGGTTCGATTCCACCGCTTTCTGGGCCCGTGGCGGGTCGGCCATGTGCGTCACCCCGTCTGAACTGGGTGGTCCGCTGACCCAGCCGGGGCCGGCCTATGGCGATACCATCGGCGGCACCAACATCGCTGGCGGCATCTGTGCGGCGCTGTACCATCGCCTGCGCACCGGCGAAGCGGTTGAACTGGACGTATCGCTGCTCTCGTCGGGCGTTTGGGCCGTCGGCATGGGGCTGGCCATGGCGATAGAATCGGGCGAACAGCCTTTCACCCCGCGCATGCCCCAGTCCGGTGGGGCGAAGGGCAATCCCTTCGTCGGCGTGTTCCAGACCGCCGATGGCCGTCACCTTAACCTGACGGTGCTGACCCCGGGGCCCTACCTCCAGGACACGTGGACTCACCTCGACCGCCCTGAGTTGATGGACGATCCCCGCTTCAACACGGCCGAGGCGCTGATGGAGAATTGGGTCGAGGGCAGCGTCGAAGTGACCCGCGCGATTGCAAGCCAACCCATGGCCTACTGGCTCAAGCGGTTCGAGACGCTGCGCGCCCAGTGGGCTGCCTATCAGACCCTGCTCGAAATAGCAGAGGACCCGCAGGTGCTGGCGAACGACATCATTATCGAGGTCGAAGCCACCAGCGGCGGCGCGCCGATCAAGCTGGCCGCGGCTCCGGTGCAGTTCAACCACGAACCGACCCAGCCCGGCCGCTCGCCCGAAGCATCCGAGCATACCGAACTGGTGCTGCTTGAAATGGGGATCGAATGGGAACGGATCGAAAGCCTCAAGGCCATCGGGGCGGTCGCCTGACGCCGTGCCTGTTGGCGGCGGAGGGCCGACGGGTTAGCTGGTGACCGTCAACTGGCAAGGCGGGGCCATGATGCGGCAGAACCCCGATGATGATGGTCTCGCGCTGCGGCATGCGAGAGGGCTGCTGGCAATGCTTGGCTGTCGCGCCGATCCCGTGGCCCATAGCCTCCACCCGGCGCTTGCATGGCGGCGGTCGGGACTGATGGCGGTGACCGGGTGGGCGGACGGTTCCGCGCTGGTGGTGCCTGCAGCACTTACTTGCGCGGCCGAAGGCGCGCTCGCCGCATTCCGGAGACTGGCCCCCGCGGCTGCGCGAAATCCGCCCGGATGGACTTTGCTGGGTGAACGCGCGCGCCTGCTTGGTTTGCGGCGACAAGGCCGGATTTCGGCCAGTGGCAGCTGCCGGCTTCTCGCCGCGCGGGGCGGATCAGTGGCGCTCAACCTTGCTCGGCCTGATGACTGGGATCTCATGCCCGCCCTGCTGGGCGAACCCTGCGCCGACTGGAGCGCGGTCGAACATACTGCCGCATCATGGCCCGCCGGGGAACTGGTGGCGCGGGGGCGTGAAATGGGCTTGCCAATCGCCCCGAGCACGCCAGTCCCCGATAAAGCTCCCATGCCGTTCACGATCGAACGCCTCGCTCCGCCGCGCCCGCTGCGCCGACCACCCCTCGTCATTGACCTTTCGTCGCTCTGGGCCGGACCACTCGCCTCCTCCCTGCTCGAACAGGCGGGGGCGCGGGTCATCAAGGTGGAAAGCCGTCACCGACCCGATGCCGCGCGCGACGGCGATCCGCACTTCTTCGACCTGCTCAATGCGGGAAAGCAGTCAGTTGTGATCGACTTTCGCACCCCAGACGGCATGGGGATGCTGCACGCGCTGCTGGACCGGGCAGACATCGTGATCGAGGCAAGCCGGCCGCGCGCATTGATCCAACTCGGGGTGGATGCGAGAGCGGCAGCCCGACGCGGGGCGACGTGGTTGTCGATAACCGCCCACGGGCGTGTAGGTGCGGCGGCCGACTGGATCGGCTTCGGCGATGATGTGGCCGTCGGTGCCGGCGTTGCTTCCATCATGGCTGACGGTTGGGGCGAACCGATGTTTACCGGCGATGCGCTGGCCGATCCGATGACGGGCATCACCGCCGCTCTTGCCGCGTGGGCCGCCTGGCAATCGGGCGGAGGATGTCTGGTATCGGTGCCGATGATCGACGTCGTTGCTCACGCCTCGGCGCTTTACCGTCCGGACCAGGCCGAACTTCAGCAGTGGCAGGCCCTGGCCGAAACGGACCACGCGTCACTCGCGCCCTTGCGCGAGATAGAGCGCCGCGCGGCACCGTGGGGGAGCGATACCGCCGATGTCCAGGCTTGGCTCGATAGCCCAAGCTCCGGTTGAACGAAGTCCGTCAGCGGCCAACCGGCCAGACCTTCCCCGCCCATGCCACGACATCCTGCGCGAACAAGTCTGGTTGTTCCATCGCAGCGAAATGTCCGCCAGCCGGCATGTCGGTCCAGTGCATGAGATTGCTGGCGACAAGTTCCACCCGGCTGCGCGGCGGCACCGGCAGCAGCGCGTCGTTGGGGAAGGCAGCGATGCCCAGCGGGACGGTGCATTGCTCCCCCTCGGCAAGATCGAGCCGCCCTTCGCGGATCAGCCCATGATAGAACCAAAGCGCGCTCTCGAAGCTGCCGGGCATGACATAGAGCATGATGTTGGTGATCAGGTGATCGAGCCCGTAGACGCTGTCGAGATCGCCGTGCGTGAGGTCTGACCAATCGTGGAACCGCTCAAGAATCCAGGCGGCCTGACCTAGCGGGTTGCCGGCGCCAAGATAGGCCAGCGACATCGGCTTCATCATCTGCACCATGCTGTAGCCACTGAGCATCTGGAAGGCGAGGGCCGACCGCTGGGCCCAATCCTCTTCCGCGGCATTCTGCATGGGGAGCTCGGAGCGGAGCGAAGCGGCCATGTTGAGGTGAATGCCGCGCAGGCTTTCCGGATGGTGGAGGCCAAGCTTGGCGGTGACGAGGCTGCCCCAGTCCCCGCCCTGAGCAAGATAGTTGGGATAACCGAGCCGCCCGGTCATCAACTTGTCCCACAGGCCTGCGGTGGTGCGTGGACCGATCGGTTGTTCGGGCTTTCCGCTGTAACCGTAGCCGGGCAGCGTCGGGATCACGAGGTCGAACGCGTCCTGTGCCTGACCGCCATGGCGCGAGGGGCAGGTCAGCCGGTCAATCACCGCCCAGAATTCGTAGACGGAGCCTGGCCACCCATGAGTCAGGAGCAGCGGGCGTGGAGCGTTTCCTTCACCCTTCACATGGATGAAGTGTATCGCTAGTCCGTCGATCTCGGTGATGAACTGGGGGTAGCGATTGAGCTCGGCCATGGCAGCGCGCCAGTTGTAGTCCTGCAACCAATGATCGCGGAGCCTCAGCAAAAAGTCGCGGTCGCAGCCCAGTGCCCAGCCAACGCCCGCCGGGGCGGGCGGGACAGTTGCCCCCGCAAGGGTCTGCTTCAGCGTTTCGATTTCAGCTTCGGTCCAGTTTACGCGGAACGGTCGCATGATGTTCTCCCGGGGGCTTTGCGGGGTGGAGCAGTCAGTCTGGCCAGTGGCCCTCAGGGATAGGCTTCCCCGAATGTCCGCCCTTCGCTGGCCAATGTCCTGAGCAGTTCCGACGGCTTGATCCAGTCGCCATATTGACGATGCATGTCTTCAACCCGGCTGAGCACCAGGTCCAGCCCCACCTGATCGGCCCAATACATCGGGCCACCGCGATAGGCCGGGAAACCATAGCCGTTGGTCCAGACGACATCGATGTCGGAGGCGCGCTGGGCGATGCCTTCTTCAAGGATGCGCGCGCCTTCGTTGATGGCCGGGAACAGCAGCAGTTCCAGCACCTCCGCGGAATCGTACCGCTGCTGGGAAATACCGAGCTTCCTGGCCAGTCCCTCGAGAAGCGCGTTGGCCACAGGTGAAGGAATGCGGTTGCGCTTGTCGTCATAATCATAATAGCCGGCTTTATTCTTTTGACCGAACCTTCCCGCTTCGCACAATACCTCCTTGGCGGTGGAAGACGTGGATTTCTCCGCCGCCCAGCCGACGTCGAGGCCGGCCATGTCCGACATGGCGAAAGGACCCATCGGAAAGCCGAAATCCTGCAGGACATCGTCGACCTGGATCGGTTCGGCCCCGGCCAGCACCAGCCGCTCGGCGGCCTCGCGGCGCATGCGCATCATGCGGTTGCCGATGAAGCCGTGGCACACGCGGGCGAGCACAGGGACTTTGTCGAGTTTGCCGGCCAACTTCATCACCGTCGCAATCACCTCGGCCGAGGTCGCTTCCCCCCGCACCACTTCGAGCAGTTTCATGATGTGCGCGGGTGAGAAGAAGTGCATGCCGATGAAGCGGTCGGGACGCCCGCTCGCCTGCGCCATAGCGTCGATGGACAGGTAAGAGGTGTTCGTCGCCAGGATGGCCGACGGCCTCACCAGTCCCGCCAGTTGATGGAACAGGGCCTGCTTGACCGCCATGTCCTCGAATATGGCCTCGATCACGAGATCAGCCCCGGCAAGGTCCGCCATGTCCGAACTCGGCCGCAGCAATGCCATGCGCCGGTTCACTTCGGCAGGGTCGACCTTGCCCCGCTTGATCTGTCCATCAAAGCTCGCCCTCATCAGGTCGACGGCTTTCTCCAGCGCCGCGGCATTGGTTTCCACCAGCGTCACGGGCAGGCCGGCATTGAGGAATACCAGCGCAATTCCCCGGCCCATTGTCCCGGCCCCCACGACACCGGCGCTAGCAATCGGCAGGATGGCTGTATCGCGCGGCAGGTCGGCGATCCTGGCGGCATCTCGTTCAGCTAGGAAATTATGCAGCAGCGCCTTGTTCTGATCGCTGCCGCGCACCGTCTGAAGTAGTGCGCGCTCGGTGGCCAGGCCCTCTTCGAAAGTCCCTGCGTTGACTGCGGCCTCGACGGTCCGGATGATCTTCTCGGCGGCATCGAGATGGCGCAGCCGCTTGACATTCGCCTTGCGGTAATCGGCGAACAGTTCCGGCTTGCCGCGATCGGGCGCGACCTTGTCCTCGATCTCGCGGGTGCGTTTGACCGGCGATCCTTCGGTCACAATCCGCCGGGCGAATGCGATGGCGGCATCGCGCAAGCTTTCCTCGGCCACGATCTCATCGATCAGCCCGATCCGGAGCGCCTGGGCGGCGTCGATCATTTCCCCGGTGGTCATCATGTCGAGCGCGTCGCGCGCGCCAACCAGACGGGTAATCCGCTGAGTTCCGCCGCCGCCCGGCAACAGCCCCAGCTTGACCTCGGGAAGCGCGAACCGCGCCGAAGGAACGGCGACGCGGTAGTTCAGTGTCATGGCAACCCCGAGCCCGCTGCCCAGCGCCGTGCCGTGGATGGCGGCGAGCGTGGGCTTGGCGGAGCATTCGATCCGTTCCTGCAACGCGAAGAAATCGACCCGCGGCTGCGCATCGGCGCTGTTGATGTTCTTGATGTCGTCCACGGCGAAGGTCCGACCGTCACAAATCAGCACGATCGCATTTGCCGCATCGTTGCCAAGAGCCATGTCAAAGGCGTCATACAACCCTTCGAAAACCGCGACGGATGGGGCATTGGCCGGCGGGTAGTCGAGCGTGACGACGGCAATGCCCTCTTCCACTGCATAGTCCGTCACCGGGTTGATCTGCGTCATTGGTCCTACCTCATGCGGGCCTTGCCGGGTCTTTGCAGCGGCCGCCGTTCGGCGCAACGAAGCGGTAACTTGATCATATACATGTGGGTCTGGTGCCGTCGGAAAATACAGCCTGCCCTCCCGGCAGACCCGGACATTGATCGCATGCATGTCGGTTAGCCGCGTCGGGTTGCGCTTGGGCGAAGCGTCGGCCTAGTCGTCGCCGGCCCTGGCCGGGCAGTGATCGGGAGATAATAGATGCACCTGGGATTGTCGGAAGGCGAGACGCTTCTCCAGGATACCGTCGCCCGGCTGTTCGGTGATGCAGTCACCAGCGCCAGCCTGCGCGAGGCGGAGGCGACCGGTATGGATCAGGCCTTGTGGGCCCAGCTCGTCGAACTGGGCATCGTCACCATGCGCGCGGCTAGTCCCGCAGATGGCGGCATGTCGCTGCTGGACGCGGCAATCGTGGCCGAACAGGCCGGTCGCGTCGTCGCGCCCGTCCCCCTGATCGAGGCGATGGTCGCCGCCGCCTTGCTAGGCAGGGCGAACGCCTCGGCGGAATTGCAGGACCGGGTCGCCTCAGGCGAAGTCGCCACGATCATGATGGCCCCTGCGGTTGAAGGTCGGGCGCAGCCGGTGCTTGGCGGTTCGGTCGCCGGGATCGTGCTGGCGCTGGTTGATGACGAACTCGTTGCCTTGCTTGGTCTGCCGACGAGCAGGGTGGCCAATATGGCCGATGCCGCGGTCGCGATGGTGGATGTCGCCCAGGCTGCGGAACGTCGCGTCCTTGCCAGCGGCGCCGAGGCAGCCGCTCTCTACAACGCGGCGATCGAGGAGTGGCGCGTGCTGACCGCCATCCATCTCGCCGGGCTCGGTCGTCGCGCGCTTGAACTGGCCGCTGCATATTCCGCCGAGCGCAAGGCTTATGGCACGCTGATCGGCAGCTTCCAGGGCATTGCCCACCCCATGGCGGATGCCGCCATCGCCATGGATGGGGCAAGGCTTCTTGCCCTGCGCACGATCTCCTCGATCTCGCTCGGGCAGGAGCGGGCAGGCGCGCGCAGCGCCATGGCCTACTGGTGGGCGGCCCACAGCGTCGATCAGGCCGTGGCCCATGCGGTCCGCACCTTTGGGGGATATGGCGTCAGCCTCGAATATGACGTCCAAATATATTTCCGCCGCGCCAAGCTGCTCGCGCTCATCGCCGGTGATCCGGATTCGGTGCTGGACTGCGTCGCGGAACGGCTTTGGAGCGGTGCGCCGGTCGCCTTGCCCGAAACCGGGCCGGTCGGGATCGATTTCGAATGGGGCGAGCAGGCCGAAGCCTATGCGGCCGAGTTCAAGGCCTTCATCGAAAGCAACATCGATGACGAGGTCCGCGCGAAAATTCACCATTCGACGTCCGGCTATCACGCGGGCTTTCACAAGAAGATGGCGCAGGCCGGGCTGGCGTTCCCCGACCTGGCGCTCGACGGAAAACCGGCCCGTTCGCGCTATGAAGTCATGGCCGCGGCCCCGGTGTGGGAGGATATGGGCTGGAACCGCACCGCGCAGGCCGTCACCGAATTCGTCGCCGGTATGGCCCTGCTCTGGGCCGAACCTGAGACCAGGGACGAGATCGTCACCGCCGTGGTCGCGGGCGACGCCCTCGGCTGCCTCGGCTTCTCGGAGCCGCAATCGGGCTCGGACATCTTCGGCGCGCGGTTCGGCGCGGTGCGCGACGGCGACCACTGGGTGCTGAATGGCCAGAAGATGTTCACCACGAACGGCCACCAGGCCGACTACATCCTGCTGCTGACCCGCACAGACGGCAGCGGCAAGAAGCATCAGGGCCTGACCATGTTCATCGTGCCCATGAACCTGCCGGGGATCGAGCTTCATCCGGTGCACACGCTGCAGGACGAAAAGACCAACATCACCTACTTCACCGACGTCCGCGTGCCCGACAGGTACCGCCTTGGCGAGGTCAACGATGGCGCGCGGGTCATGGTGTCGGGCCTCAGTTTCGAACATGGCGGTTCTGGCTATTACGCCGCGCAGAAGGCCATGCTCAGGCGCGCGGTTGCCTGGGCTGAACGTCCGGATGTCGACGGTTCCCGGCCGATCGACGATCCCGTGGTTCGCCGCACCCTGGCCCGCGCGGCGGTGCGGGACGAAGTGGCGGACGTGCTGTGTCGCCGCCAGGAATGGGCGACTGTCGAAGGGATCCACGAGATCGCGTGGGGGCCTATGGCCAAGGTTTTCACGACGGAGGCGATCTACCGCGACGGTTCCGACATCGTCGCCGCTGCCGCGCCGCGGTCCTTGGTGAGGGGGTTAGACCCCGACCTCGATATCGTGGAGGTGACCATGCGCCGCGGCCTTGCCATGACCCTTTATGGGGGGACGAGCGAAGTGCACCGCAGCCTCATTGCCGAGAAGTCGCTGGGCATGCCCAAGTCGCGGTGACGACATGCAGCCTGGCCGCCAGCCTTGACGAAAAGACAGCGATTCGATAAATAGGCACATATTTTATAAGGGTGTCAGGAGGCGGTCATGAAAGCTCGATTCCCGAAGTTCGATTTCTCGCAGGTAAAGGCGCACTGGGCGCCTAACCTGGAATTCTCGCAGAACTTCAACAGCGCGTCGCTGATCCCGGCCTATGTCGAGCCATATCTGCTCAAGGTGATGAAACGGGCGCAAAAACAGCTGAATCCCGCGAACACCCGCCTGCTTGAGGAAGTCGACATCTTCTGCAAGCAGGAGATGCAGCATTGCAAGCATCACATCAATTACAACAAGGCTATCCGGGGCCAAGGGTATGAAGGACTGAAGCCGTTCGAGGACGCGATTCAGGCAGACTATGACCGATTCCTCGAATCAAAGTCGCTGCGGTTCAACCTCGCCTACTGCGAAGGGTTCGAAGCGATGAGCGCCAGCGCGTGCGTGGCGTGGTTCGAAGACTATGACGATTTGCTGGACGGTGCTGACCTGGCGACGGCGGATATGTGGCGCTGGCACCTTGCCGAAGAATTCGAGCACCGCACCGTCTGTTCGGATGTCTACAACGAACTGTGCGGTCTCAATCCGGTGGCCCGCTACTTCTACAGACTCTACGGCTATTTCTATGCCCTGAAGCACCTCGGGGCGTTTCAGTCGGCGACCAGCGCCTATCTGTTACGGACGGACCGCGCGAAGATGACCCCAGCCGAGCTGGAAGAGTCGCTCGCCAGGCAGAAGGCGCTGAAGAAGCGTCTGTTGAGAAGCGCCTTGCCCGCCATGCTTAAGGTTCTGTCGCCATTTTACGACCCTGCAAAGCGACGCTCCCCCCGTGGTCATGAGGCGTTCCTCGAACAGTTCGAGACGCGGCGCGAAGCCCTCGCCGCCTAGCAGGCAACCGGCGTTGGGGGCGTATATTGTGCCTTCAGTGCCAGAACCGCCCGGTAGGCCATATGCACGGCATCGCCGATCCGGCCAACCTGCCTGCTGTCGCCGATCATGGTGGCGGTCAACCCCGCGCGCTCCAACTCTTGGAACAGGGTGTTCGAGGGTTGTCGCCCCTGAGCCAGCAGCAGCCGGTCAGCAGGAATCACCCGCCCGCTTTGCCCGTCAGACGCTTTGGTTTCGATCACGACGCCTTCGTCTCGTGCGGCAATCACATGGGTGTTGTCGATGATCGTGACGAGCGGGTTGGCATGCAGCCGGCGCAACAGCCCGCCGCGATAGACCCAATCCGCTGAACGGGCCAGCTTGTCTGCGGGAGAACGGCTCACCAGCGTGACGCGCAGTCCCTTCTCGGCGCAGAATTCGGCCGTTTCGCAGCCGGTTTCGCCGCCACCGTAAACGACCACGCGCCCACCGGCCTCAAGGTCGATCTCACGCTCGCCCATGAGCAGGTCATAGGCATCCATCACGAGGGAATTGTCGCTGCCCTCGATCGGCAAGTCGATGCGGCGCGTTCCTGTGGCCACCATCACCACATCGGGGGCCAAGGCCTCAATGACATCCAATTCAACCCTGACGCCAAGGTGAAGCGTAACCGCGCTCGCATTCAGCCGATCCCTGAGATAACCGGCATACCAGAACAGCTTGTCCTTCCCGGGCGGCGTGGCCGAAGCCACTATTCCGCCACCGGAAAATGGCCGCTCCTCAAAAAGGTGGGTGTCAAAGCCGCTCTGCGCCAGCAGCAGAGCGGCCGCGGCTCCGCCAGGCCCGGCGCCAATGACGACTGCACGGCGACCATTGCCGATCTCTGGCGTGAGCGGCGGGTCCAATTCGTTGCCGGTGCGCGGATTTTCCGCACAGCCTACCTGATGGCGCCCCTCATGCGCGCTGATGCACCAGTTGCATGAGGTGCAGGGACGGATCAGATCCCGCCGCCCGATCTTGGCTTTGGCGGCCCAGAACGGGTCGGCCAGCATCGGCCGTCCCAGCGCGACCAAATCGGCCTGTTCGCCTGCAATCGCGGCTTCCGCCATTTCGGGCCAGCGAATCTGCCCCACGGTGATGACGGGCGCCCCCGCCGCCTTCCGGATGCGAGCCGCATAGGGAATCCGCCAGCCTTCCGGGGTGGACATGGGTTCCACGACCGTTGCAAAGGCCGCACCAACGCCCCAACCCGCCGAACAGTGCAGGACGTCGACCCCGGCCTCGACCAGCCGGGGGGCAATCCGTTCCATGTCCTCGATGGTCAGGCCGCCCGGGGTGAACTCGTCGACCGACAGACGGTAAGTCATCGGCAGGTCGCCAAGCGCCTTGCGCACGGCGCGGATCGTGGCGAGTGGAAAAGCCAGCCGCCGCTCGAAATCGCCGCCCCATGCATCATCCCGCCGGTTGGCCAACGGCGAGAGGAACTGGCTCAGCAGATATCCGTGAGCGCCGTGCAGTTCGACACCGTCATAGCCAGCCTCAACCGCAAGCGCCGCCGTGGCGCCGAAAGCCTCGGCCATCCCCGCCACCTCGTGCGGGGTGAGGGCACGGCAGGTCCGGCGGGTCGCGTCCTTCTTCGAGAAGATGTCGACTGGCCCGACCGGCATCCCCCCCGGCAGAACCGCCCGATTGGCGTACTGTCCGGAATGCTGCAATTGCATGAACGCCTTGGCACCGGCCTCGTGGACCGCGCGCACCAGGCGCCGGTGCCCGTCAAGGTTGCGCCGGTCCTTCAGCGTCAGCTGATATTCGTTTGACCGGCCTGTTTCCGGATCGACGCAGGTGTACTCGACGATGATCAGGCCGATCCCGCCGATCGCCCTTTCCCGGTAGAAGGCGATCATGTCAGGCGTCACTTCGCCGTTCCGGCCGCCCATTTCCGTGGACATCGGCGCCATCACTGCCCGGTTGGGCAGGGTCAGGCCGCGAACCGTAAAGGGGGAGAACAAATGCGGGTAGGGGGTGTCCATCTCAGCGACGGCGGGTTTCGATCACGGCATCAAGCGCGATCACGCCGCCGTTGCCGGGCTGCACCACAAGCGGATTGACCTCGATCGTGGTGATCGTGTCGGCATGCTGGGCGGCCAGAACTGAAATCCCGGATATGGCCTTGGCCAGCGCCTCCACATCATGGCGCGGACCGCCGCGATAGCCGGTCAGCAGCGGCGCCGTGCGCACTTGCCCGATCATCTCCATTGCGCGCTCCTCGCTCACGGGGGCCAGCGCGCAGACCGTATCCTTGAGCAATTCCACCAGGGTGCCGCCAAGGCCGAATGTGACCACCGGCCCGAAAGCCTCGTCCTGGCTGATGCCGACGATGCATTCCACACCGCCTCTGACCATCTCGGAAACCAGATAGCCATCGATCCGGGCTTCCGGCAGATGGGTGGGAATGCTCGCCATCATTCGCGTAACCGCCGCCTCCACCGCAGGGCCGTCAGCCAGTCCAAGAGCAACGCCGCCGACTTCGGTCTTGTGAAGGATGTCGGCCGAGACGACCTTCACCGCCACCGGAAAACCGATCCGGGCTGCCAGGCCTGCGGCCTCGGCGGCGCTCGTCGCCAGCCCTTCGCGGGGCGAGCGGACGCCATGGCTGGCCAGCAGGGCCTTGGCTGCGGCCTCGTTCAAGCGGCCGTCCTCCGGCAGGGCAAGCGGTTCGGCCGGGGGCAATGCCGCCGGCGGGGGGAAACCACGATCGAATGTCCGCCGGAACTTCCACAGCGCGGCCAGCGTCGCCACGGCGCGGGACGGGTCTTCGAACCCCAACATTCCTTGCGCTTCATACTCGCGCATCATTTCGGGCGGGCAAGTGACTGACACCAGCACCAGCTGGTCGGGGGCGCGGGCATGGGCGCGGGCAATCGCCTCTTGCAACGGCCGCGCCATCGACGGCGCGGCGCCGGCGATCCCCAGGAAGATCAGCGTGGCATCGAATGCGTCGGCCTCGAACACCGCCTCCAGGGTCTTTTCCATGATCTCGTGATTGGTGGTCACCAGACCCGTCATGTCGATGGGGTTATTCGGGCTGCAATGGGGCACCAGTGCACGCAGGCGCTCCTGCGTTTCCGGTGGCACGCTGCCCATTTTCAACCCCGCGTCGCTGACGAAGTCGGCGATTTGAACGCCGACGCCGCCCGAGATGCTGATCACACCGACGCGCGGCCCCTTGGGCAAGGTGCGGCGCGACAGCGCAGCGGCAACGTCGAGCAGTTCGTCGGTAGTGCGGGCGCGGTGGACTCCATATTCCGCGAACAGGGCATCATAGACGCTATCCTGCCCCGTCAGCGATGCGGTGTGCGATGCGGCGGCGGCGCTGCCTTCGGCGGTGCGACCGACCTTCATCACCACCACCGGCTTGCGGTTCTCGCGCGCCCGGCGCAGCGCCGCGATCAGGCTGTCCTTGGACCGGAGTCCTTCGATGTAGGCGATAAGGACGTCATTATCCTCTTGGCCCGCCATCCAGTGCAGCGCCTCGCCGACGTCGATATCGCCCTCGTTGCCGGTCGTCACCCATTGCGAGACGCCCAGGCCACGCAGGAACAGGTGGCGCAGCAGGTAGCCGCCATAGCCGCCCGACTGGCTGGCGATCGCGATGCGCCCGGCGGCCGGCACGCCATCTTCCAGCGCAGAGGCAAAGGTGCCGTAGAACTTGTTGCGGGCGTTCAGCGCGCCCATGCAGTTCGGGCCAAGCAGCCGCAGCCCGCCGGCTCGCGCCGTTTCGATCAGCTTATTCTGGCGCGCGATCCCCTCGCCGCCGACCTCGGCAAAGCCCGCGCCATAGGAGATCGCCGCCCTGATGCCGCGCGCGATGCAATCCTCTATCGTCTGCTGCGTCACTTCCGAGCCGACCGCCAGCAAGGCCAGGTCCACCGGTCCTGGTACGTCTGCAATGGATTTATACGCCTCCAGCCCCTGGATCTCGTCCCGCGCGGGATTTACGGGATAGATCGGCCCCCCGAACCCAGCTTCGAGCAGGTACTGAATGGGTCGCCCGCCAAACCTGCGCTGGTCAGACGAGGCGCCGATGATCGCCACCGACTTCGGCGCGAACAGCGCGTCGAGGCTGTCGCTGTCCCGGTCGAACAGTGCAGACGTGGAATTCATAGTGCGACGGTATCCCGATGACTTTTCAAGATGGATCAGGCCTCAGCACTGAACGCAAGTTTAGCCTGGTCCAAGGGCTGAAAATCAAGCAGCGCATATATGCTAAGTCCTCTTCGACCGATTACGAGTGTGCTAGGTTCCGTGTAGGCGATGGTCATCACAGCTAGGCGGGTTTAGCCCGCATTTCCCACAGACAATGGTGACAGGGTGAACGAAACCGTGGCGAAGACGCTGCCTGAAGAGGCTATATTATGCGATCAAGTGGACGGTGCCGTCATTCTCACGCTGCACGCGCCCGCATTCCGCAATTCCTGCTCGCCCGCCATGCGGGAGGTGTTGCTGGAGCAGCTGCGATCGGCGTCCAGTGACGATAAGTGTCGTTTCATCGTTTTGACCGGCGCCGCAGGTCATTTCTGTTCCGGGGGGCGGGTGTTGACCGACATCAAGCCCGACGTGGAACGGACCCGCCGAAATGTGGGCGTGCTGCAGGACATCGCGCGTTTTCTGCATCGCGGGCCGAAGCCGACGATCGCTGCGGTCGAAGGCGCTGCAACCGGGGCGGGCTTTTCGCTTGCGATGGCATGTGATTATGTCGTCGCCGGGGATGGTGCGCGTTTCTGTGCATCCTTTGTAAAAGTTGGCCTGCTGGCCGATGCGGGCCTTGCCTGGACTCTTCCCCTGCGTGTCGGTGCGGCGCGCGCACGGGATCTGCTGCTGACCGGGCGCGAGGTGCGCGGACCCGAGGCCAAGGCCCTGGGTCTGGTGGATTTGCTGGTGCCTGCTAGCGAGAGTCTCAAGGTCGCGCTCGGCTCCGGGCAGCGATACGCCGGGGGCGCGCCGCTGGCCATTGCCGCTACCAAGCGCCTAATGGGCGCGTCGCACAATTCGCTCGACGATGTGCTTGCGGCGGAGGCCAAGGAGCAGCCGCAGCTCACGCTGTCGCAGGACTACGCCGAGGGACGTGCGGCCTTCCGCGAAAAGCGCGCGCCCAGGTTCCGCGGGCTTTAGGGAGTAGTTCGAAATGAACCTCGCGATCGACGAGAAGGTTGCTGCGCTCAGAGCCGAGATTCGCGCCTTCTTGGCCGAGAAGCTGCCGCCCGAATATGCGCGCAAGACCCTGGCGGGCGAGAAACTGACCAAGGAAGAGCACAATCACTGGCACAGCCTGCTGCGCCCGAAAGGGTGGAACGTGCCGCTCTGGCCCAAGGAGTATGGCGGCCCCGGCTGGGGGCCGATGGAGCGTTTCATCTGGGAGGAGGAGTCGGGCCTCGCCGGCGCGCCCCGGCTCAACCACGTGTCGCAGGATCTGCTCGGCCCGGTGCTGATCGAATTCGGCACACCCGAACAGAAGGCGGAGCTTCTGCCCCGCATTCTGTCGAGCGAGGACTGGTGGTGCCAGGGCTTTTCCGAGCCGCAGGCCGGTTCGGACCTGGCCAATCTCCAGATGCGCGCGGTCCGGGACGGGGACGACTATATCGTCACCGGGACGAAGCTGTGGACCAGCTACGCGCATGTCTCCAACAAGATCTTCTGCCTCGTGCGGACCTCGGCCGATGGTCCAAAGCAGGCGGGCATCTCGTTCCTGCTGGTCGACATGGAGCAGCCAGGGGTAACGGTCAGTCCGATCTACACTCTAGGCGGCATGCTGACTGTCAACGAAGTGCAGATCGAGGATGTGCGGGTTCCGGTCACCAACCTTGTGGGGAAGGAGGGAGGCGCCTGGGACATCACCAAGTTCCTGCTCGGCAACGAACGCCTGATGGGCGCGTGGATCGGCGTCAACATGGCCTTTGCCCGCCAGGTCCGCGCCCGGCTGGAGGAAATCGGCCCCGACGGGCGCAACCGCAGCGAGAACCAGGTGCTGGCCCAGCGCGTGGCTGAAGTCGAGACCGACCTGCTCGCCCTGCGCTACACGACCTATCGCGTTCTGGCCGACGAGCTTTCGGGCAAGGCGCCCGGACCTGAAGTTTCGGTGATCAAGGTGCGCGGCGGTGAAATCATGCAGGCCCTGACTGAGCTTTTGATGGAAATGGGCGAGGCCGAGAGCATGGTCCACCCGGCCACTCTCCCGCACGATGGCGTTCCGGTCGTTCCGTTCGAACTGGAGCATTTGGCGCAGCAGTTTTTCGACCGGCGCAAGGTGACGATCTACGGCGGCAGCTCGGAAATCCAGCGCAACATCATCGCCCGGCGCCTGCTGAACGTCTGACAGGATCGCACTCATGGATTTCAACCACGACGACAACCAGCGGATGCTGTTCGACATGGTCGACCGCTTTCTGGACGACAAGCACGACCTCGCCAAGCGGCACAAGCTGCTTGGCGACCCTGCGGCGGAAGCCGCCCTCTGGCGCGAAATGGCCGAGCTCGGCCTGATGGGCGCGGCTTTCACCGAGGATGTGGGCGGTTTTGCCAGTTCGTCCGCCGATGCCATGGTGATCATGGAACGGTTTGGACGTCATCTCGTCACCCAACCCTATCTGTATACCGCCATCATCGGCGGCCGCCTCCTTACCGACGGCCTGTCAGGCGACGCCCGGGACGCGGCCATTGCCGCCGTCATTGCCGGGGAACAGCACCTCGCCCTTGCCGCCGGCGGCGCGCACCTCTTGCGCAGCCCTCAGGACACGACATTCACCGCGCGCCGGGACGGTGCGGGCTGGCTGATCGACGGGCGGATGCCGGTGGTCATGAACGGCGACCGGGCGGACCGCTTCATCGTCGCTGCCCGCACGTCGGGCAGCTTTGGCGAAGTTGACGGCGTCACCCTGTTCCTTGTCGATGCGGCCATCCCGGGCCTGTCGCGACGCGCCTTCCGCACCATCGATGCCTTCGGCGCGGCGGAGCTGGTCCTGGAGAGAGTCGCAGTCGGCGCTGAAAATCTGCTCGGCCCTGCCGATGGCGGAGCGCCGCTGGTAGAGACGGCGCTGGACCACGGCGTGGTCGCCATCTGCAACGAAGCCATCGGTTCGATGGAATATTTGATCCCCGCAACGGCGGAATATACCCGCACGCGGATTCAGTATGGCGCGCCCTTGGCCAAGTTCCAGGTGCTTCAGCACCGCATGGCCGACATGTACATCCAAACCCAGACGGCCAAGTCGATGGCGCGGGTCGCGGCCATGTCGCTGGATGGTGACGCGGCTGAGCGCCAGCGGATGGCGTCGGCGGCCAAGGCGCAGGTGGCCCGGTCGGGAAAATTCGTGGGATATCAGGCGGTCCAGCTCCACGGCGGCATGGGCGTGTCCGAAGAACTGGACATCGGCCACCACTATATCCGTCTCAACATGATCGGCCATCTGTTCGGTGATACGTCCTACCACCTGCGGCGCTTCGGTGCGCTGGCCCGGTCCGAAGCGGCCTGACGCCTGAATTGCGGAGATTGCACTGATGACTTTTGACTATTCGCGGTTTGACCGCATCAAGGTGGAACTCGATGGCGCGGCGCTGCGCATCACGCTCAACAACCCGGAAAAGCGCAACATCATCACCGATCCGGTGAACGAGCAGATCTCCGACGCCTTCCAGGCAGCGTCGTTTGACGAACGCGTCCGCGTCGTCGTGCTCGCAGGCGAGGGCAAGGTGTTCTGCGGGGGCGGCGACTTCGCCCAGATGAAGCGCAAGGTCGATGACCCGGGCCAGTTCTTCAAGAATCTGTGGGGCTCGCGTCGCCTCGTCTACACGGTGCTTGATTGCCCCAAGCCGACCGTGGCCAAGGTCCACGGTGCCGCGATGGGCCTCGGCGCAACCCTGCCGCTGCTGTGCGATCTCGTGATCGCCACCGACGATACGAAGATCGCCGACCCGCATGTCAGCATCGGCCTTGTCGCGGGCGACGGCGGCTCGCTGATCTGGCCGCAGCAGATGGGTTATGCCAAGGCGCGCAAGTTTCTTTTGTTGGGGGAACCGATCCTCGGCAAGGACGCGGCGGAGCTCGGCCTGATCGCCGAGTCCGCTCCGACCTTCGAGGCTATGCAGGAAATCGCCGAACGCTGGGTGACCAAGCTTGCCAATTCGGCCAGCAATGCGATCTATGGCACCAAGACCGCGATCAACCAGCCGCTCCGGCAGCTTGCCCAGTCGATGATGGATGCCGGGATGGCCTATGAAGGTCTGTCCAACATCAGCCGCGACCACGCCGAGGCGATCGATGCGATCCTTGAGAAGCGGTCGCCGACCTTCACCGGGGACTGACGGCGCGGCGCACGACGCGCTTTGCGGCAATCATGGAGTCACCGGGGGCGTGGCATCCGCTGCGCCCCTTTGCATGGGATCGGGGGTGCTTTTCCATCACCTCGTATGTGATTGATTTATCCGCTGCCTTGTCTTGGTGCGGCCCGGCTGAAAGCAGGAACGGCAAGACCATTCGACAGGACCACGCCGTGCTCGACAGCTTCTTCCGACCCTCAAGCATTGCCGTTGTCGGCGCAGCGGACGATGTGACCAAAATGCGCGGGAAGCTGTTCAAGATCGCCTTGAACAGCGCCTATGACGGACCGATCCATCCGGTTCACCCCAAGGGCGGCATGGTTCAGGGCCATCAGGCCTATGCCACGGTGAGCGAGATTCCCGGTGGCGCCGAACTCGTGCTGGTGGCGACGCCCGGCGCGACCGTGCCGGGCGTGATCCGCGATGCCGTGGCCGCCGGCGCCAAGGCCGCCGTAATCCTTTCGTCCGGGGTGAATATGGACGAACTTGCCGACGCCATCGGCGACAGCGGCCTGCGCTACATGGGCCCCAACTGCGAAGGCTATGTCGCGCTCGACGGAGCCGCCGCCACGTTCAGCGCCGTCACGGACGTCGTTCTGGCGGGCGATCGGGCGCCACGACGGCCCGGGCGCAAGATCTCGATCGTCTCGCAATCGGGTGGACTTGGCTTTGCCCTGTTCGGTCGTGGCCTTGCCGAAAATCTCGATTTCCACGCCGTCGTCACCACCGGCAACGAAGGCGATCTGGAAAGCCTCGACTTCATCGATCACCTGCTCGACGAAGGCGAGACCGGGGTCATCGTGATGTTCATCGAAGGGCTGAAATCGCCCGGCCGGTTTGCCGAAATCGCCAGCAAGGCGGCAGACCGGGGCGTGCCGATCGTGATGATGAAAGTGGGCCGTTCCGAAGCGGGGCAGCGCGCCGCCATATCGCATACCGCCCACCTGACCGGCGCCGACACGGCCTATGACGCGATCTTCGAACGTTACGGCGTGATCCGGGTGTTCGATCAGGAACAGATGCTCTCGGTCGCCGCAGCCCTTGCGCGCTTCCCCCATGTCCCGGTCGACAGAGTCGCTGTGATCTCGACCTCGGGCGGGGCGGGGGCGTGGGCGGCGGACCTTTGCGGAGCCAGCGGGCTCGATGTTCCCGTGCTCAGCGAGGCGTTGCAGCAGGATCTTTCGCAATGGGTGCCGGATTTCGGGTCCACCGCCAACCCGATCGACGTCACCGCCACGGCGGTAGAGGCTGGCGGACGCCCTCTGGTTCATGTTCTCGACCGGCTTCAGCACGGCGACGAGGTCGACGCCTTCGTGGTCAACATCGGGCTGCATACGCCCGGCCGCATCGCAAAGCTGGCCGACCTGCTCGGCCCACTGTTCGCCGGTGCGACCAAGCCGGTCCTGTTCACTTCGCACATCCTGCCGATCGCCGAAAACATGGCCGCGCTTGCCAGTCTGGGCGGCCAGGGCTTCCACAGCTATACCGGCTGCGCCTGGGCGCTTAACGGGATTGGCAGCTACGCGGCATTCCAGGCCCGCTGGAAGGCGCGGAACGTCACGACACCTGCCGGGCCCGCAAAACTGCCCGACCTTGCCCCCGGTGTTCTTAACGAGGCGGATACCGCCGCGCTGATCGCGGCCTACGACATCCCGGTCCCGCCCTCGGCCCTCGTTGCAGACAGTGCCGCTGCGGTGCGCGAGGCTGCTGCCATGGGCTTCCCGCTGGTGTTGAAGGTCCAGTCGCCCGACATCTCGCACAAGACCGAGGCCGGCGGAGTCAGGCTCGGCGTCCAGGCGGACGAAGTCGAGGCCGCGTTTGGCGAGATCATCGCCAACGCTCGCGCCTATGACCCCACCGCCCGGATCGAGGGCGTGCTGATACAGAAAATGATGCCCAAGGGCCACGAACTGGTGATCGGCGTGATCCGCGATGCTGACTTCGGTCCGCTCGTCATGCTGGGTTCGGGCGGGATTTATCTCGAAGTGCTCAAGGACGTGGTCTTCGCCCCGCCGCCGATCACGCCAGCCGAAGCGAAAGAGCTGATCCTTCGCCTCAAGACCGCCCCGATCCTCGCCGGGGTCCGTGGTGAGGCGCCGGCCGACATCGATGCGCTCGCCGCGCTCGTTTCCCGCGTTGCGGATCTCGCGCGCACCGAAACCGCGATCGAGCAGATCGATTTCAACCCTGTGTTCGTCTATTCCGAGGGCCAGGGGGTGGTGGCGGTGGATGCCCTTGCCGTCGCGGTCGATCCCTCAGCCTCCGGCCCGCATCATTGAGGCGCGGGAGGTGAGCGTAGTCATTCATCCCGAAGCCGAATATGCCGCCTTCGTCGCAGAAGGGCGGCTGATGCTGCAACGCGTGCGCGGAACTGGCGAATATGTCTTCTTCCCGCGTGTGGCCCAGCCGGGCACGGGCAACGCTGATCTTGAATGGGTCGAAGCATCGGGCGATGGCGTGCTCTACAGCTACACCGTCACCCGCAACCGCCCGCCTGCCGAAGACTATGTCATCGCGCTGGTCGATCTCGCCGAGGGGGTGAGGATGATGAGCCGGATCGTGGACTGCGACCTTGCCGACCTCACCATCGGCATGGCCCTTCGCGCCCGCGCGGGCGCGGTTGACGGCACGCCTGCTATCCTGTTCGCCCCAGCCGAAGGACCGGCGGCATGAGCGCCTTTCCCCGCGGCCACACGGCCATCGTCGGCGCCGCCGTCACCGGGATCGACAGCAAGCCCGGCCTTTCCGCGATAGAGCTGCTGGCGCGCGCCGCCCTGCTTGCCCTTGCTGACGCCGGCCTCACGCCCGCCGATGTGGACGGCGTATTTTCCACCCTGCCCGAAGACCCATTCAGCGCGATGAGCGTACCGGAATATCTCGGCATCCGGCCCCGCGTCGTGGACAGCACGCGCACCGGTGGCTCCGGCTTCCAGGTTCAGGCGATGTGGGCCGCCCTCGCGCTCGATGCCGGGCTCTGCGACGTGGCCCTGATCTGCTATGGCAGCAACCAGCGGTCCGGCGCGGGCGGACTTGTGCGTAGCGGTGGCGCCCCGTTTCCCTATGAGGCGCCCTACAAGCCTCGCAATCCCACCACCTCCTATGCCTTGGCGACGCAGCGTCACATGCACCAGTATGGCACCACGCGCGAACATCTCGCCGAAGTCGCCGTCGCCGCGCGCAAATGGGCCCAGCTCAATCCCGATGCCTTTTCGCGCGACGACCTGTCGATCGACGACGTCCTCGGCGCGCGCATGGTGTCCGATCCCCTGACCGTGCGCGATTGCTGCCTTGTCACCGACGGCGCCGCCGCCGTCGTGATGACCCGGGCTGACCGGGCGAGGGATCTGGCGAACAAGCCGGTCTATCTCCTCGGCGCAGCCGACGCGACCTGGCACCGCAATATTTCGACCATGGACGACCTCACCGTCACCGCCGCCAGCGAGGCCGCGCCGCGCGCCTTTGCCCAGGCGGGGGTGTCCCCGTCGGACATCGATGTGGTCGAATTGTACGACGCGTTTACCATCAACACGATCCTGTTCCTTGAGGACATGGGCTTCTGTCCCAAGGGGGAGGGTGGTCGTTTCGTTTCGGATGGTGCGATTGCCCCGGGCGGGCGTCTGGCGGTGAATACGAACGGCGGCGGCCTGTCCTGCGCCCATCCCGGCATGTATGGCCTGTTCACGATGGTCGAAGCAGCCACGCAACTGCGCGGGCAGGCGGGCGATCGACAGGTTGCAGGGGCGAGGCTCGCGCTGTCCCATGGCAACGGCGGCGTCCTGTCCAGCCAGGCCGTGACCATCTGGGGCACCGAAGACTGCCTCTAAGGGGACCGTTTCGGGCGCGCTGATCTGCGGCGCGCCGGTTGACTCGGCTCGCGCGGCGGGGTCTGTGTGCCTTCGAAAGGGGGTAGCATGAAACCGACGAACAAGCAGGGCCAGAGGCTTGGGCGCAAGGGAGAGGAAAGCCGCCGCCGCCTGCTCGACGCCACCCTGTCGTTAATCAAGGTAGAGGCGCTGCACAAATTGAGCGCCAGCCGGATCGCGCGCGAAGCCGGCATGTCTTCGCAAAGCTTTTACCTCTATTTCAAGGACATGGACGATATTCTCCTGGCCTTGGCGGAGGAACCGGCGACCGACGCCGCTGAGGTTGCCGCAGCCCTGGCCAACGCCCCGGACGACCTCCCGCCCGAAAGCGCAGCGCGGACCTTCGTGAAAGCCTATTCGGAGTACTGGAACAGGCACCGGGCCACTCTCAATGTGCGCAATTATATCGCCGACAGCGGCAACATGGCCTTCCTGAAGCTTCGCCAGGACACGACCATGCCGATCATCTATGCCGTCGCCGACCGCATTCTTGCCGCTCACCCCGCCGGCACGCTTGACCGGCCGTCCGCGGTTGCGCGGGCCGTCATCGTCTATCTGGCGATGGAGCGCATGGCGGCGCGTTCGGACGCCGTCCAATATTCGCCGCTCGATGTGGGGGCGGTCGATCTGATCCAGGCAGAAATCGAAATTCTCGCCCAGCTGTTCACGCGCACCCAAGGCCGATCGTAGTTATCCGACGGTCGCCAGACCGGCGTCCGACACGGCGGGCCAGAATGCTTCACGGTCAAGGTGGATGAATTCCCGCGCAAGCAGGCGCCGCCAGTAGAGAGTGCTGCCGAAGTCATCTCGCCAAGCCATCAGGCGCCGGGTGCGGGAGTTCAGCGCATATTCAAGGCTGAAACCCATCGCCCCGTGGACCTGATGGGTGATGGTGATCGTCGCGTCGATCGCGTCTCCCAAGCGGGATCGGGCTGCCGCAATCAACTGCGGGTTCATCGCCTCGGCCGCCGCTTCGACTAGACCCGCGCTGGCCAGCAAATGGCCGGCCAGTTCGGCCAGCATCTGCTGGATCGCCTGGAACTTGCCGATTTCCCTTCCGAACTGCTTGCGCTCACCGGTATATTCGACCGAGCGACGGAACGCCCACTCGATCGCGCCGAGACACTGCGCGGCGCGCAGGATAGCGGCAGTGCGCAGCCAGGCGTCGCCATCGGCAAGCGCAATGACGGTTACCGGCAACGATCGCGCTGACAGGGTGTCGCGGGGTTCGCCGGCGGCGTCCCGCTCCGGCGTGACGGTCCAGTCGGCGGCGTTTGTCACGATCAGGCGGCTGCCCGCCACGACGAGCACCTTTTCAACCGCCGCGCCCCACGGCACCGCATGGATCGTGGCATCGCGCCAATGCTCCGCGCCGGGCTCGGGGACATCAAGGCCATCGACGAACACGAGGCTGATGAGGCCGGAGGCCAGTTCCAGCCCGGAGCCGGCGAGGAGCTGCTGGCCCAGCATGGTATCAAGGATCGGGCCTGGCGCCGCCGCCTCGCCCGCCGCGCGCAGGATCGCCGCAGCATCCGCCACTGTCGCGCCGATGCCGCCCTTGTCCTCTGGCACCAGCATCAGCGGAATGCCGTTTTCGCTCAGGGCATCATACAGTCCCGCCGGAAGAACCCGCTCTTCGGCTGCGTCGATGTCCGCCTTGTCGAGCGCGTCGGCAAGGATGCGCTCGACGGTTTCGCGGAAGAAAATTCTGTGCTCGCTCATCTCAACCCGATCCCCTTGGCGATGATGCCGCGCAGAATTTCATTGGTTCCGCCCCGGATCGTGAACGCCGGAGCATATTGCTGGGCGTGGATCAGGAGCGCGCGCAGGCGATCTTCGCGGCCATTGGCGGTGAGATCCTCCGCGCTGATGATATTGCGGACCACACGCACCGTTTCCTGCTCGAACTTGGTGCCCAGATCCTTGACGATCGAGGCTTCCATATTGGCTGACTTGCCCTGCTGGATCATGCTGGCGACCGACATCGAAAGTTGGCGCAGGGCCAGCAGGTGCGACAGGACACGCCCCAGCTCCTCCTGGGTCGAAGACTGGGCTTCCGGGCCAAGCGCGCCGACCAGCTCGCTCACCAGCCGGAAACTCGACAGCCAGCGTTCCGGGCCGGAACGCTCAAGGGCCAGTTCGGCCGAGACCTGGTTCCAGCCGTTGCCTTCCTTGCCGATCAGCGCATCCTCGCCGACCACCACGTCCTCGAACAGCACCTCGTTGAAGTCGTGCTCGTTCGCCATGGACACGATCGGGCTGATGGTCACGCCCGGCAGCGACAGGTCGACGATCAGCTGGCTGATGCCCTCGTGGCGGGAGCCGGTTGCCTCGGAGGTGCGGACCAGGACGATCATATACTGCGCATGATGGGCGTTGGTCGTCCAGATCTTGCGGCCGTTGATCCGCCAGCCGCCGTCGACCTTCTCCGCCCGGGCCTTGAGCGAGGCGAGGTCCGAGCCCGACTCCGGTTCGCTCATGCCGATGCTGAAGGTCAGGTCACCGGTCACGATGCGAGGAAGGTAGGCACGCCGTTGCACCTCGGTGCCGAATTTCAGCAGGACCGGACCGGACTGGCGATCGGCCACCCAGTGCGCGCCGACCGGCACCGCCGCCGCCAGCAGTTCCTCGGTTACCACGTAGCGCTCGAGCGCGGTGCGCTCCTGCCCGCCATACGCCTTTGGCCAGGTCATGCCGATCCAACCTCGCGCGCCGATCCGCCGGGACATTTCGCGGTCGAAGCCGAGACCGATCTTGCGCGGCGGCGGCAGCCTGCCTGCCTCGCGCTCCTCGGCGATGAACATGCGAATTTCACGGCGCAGGGTTTCTGCCTCCGGTGGCAGCTCGGGCAATTCGATGCTCAGCTGCGCCACGCTCATGGGATTCTCCGGGCGTGGCGGCGCTTGATTTGGGCGGTCATATTCATTCCTGTTCGGGTCTGCCAACCGCGGCGTTAGGCGCGCCGCGCGCGGTGGGGCAATCGCGGCCGGCCATTGATCATGGTTCTGCTGTCGAAAACGTGCGGCGCGTCCGCCATCGGCGCGCAAAGGCCGGTCCGTCGCGAAGAAGCGCCGTGCGCGGCCACAGCCAAGACGCTGCAATATTGGCTGGTTTGTCCTAGCGCCCTGGTGAAGGCTCAGCATGGGGCTTGGCAAATCGGCGCCTGCCCGTTGAGACGAATGCAACAACGCATTTGTGTTCTGAAACGCCGTATCCGCTTGGATGTGTCGCTCGTTGCCGGGAAATCGCGCCGGCATATGACAATAAAAACAATATAAAACAGATGTTTACTATTGAGAAAAGGGGTGGTCTGGACATCAAGAGTGTGATCTGCGAAGCTGATGAAACATCAAAAATGATGAGTCGGAGGATGCAGCAGTGGGACGTCGGAAGGAAAGCGGTACACGCGACCGCGTCAGCGCGAAGATTCCAGTCGAGAACAATCTGGTGAAATCGGCTGGTCGCGTACTCGAGATTCTGGAGTATTTCGACGATCTCCAGCGACAGTCTTCAGTCATGGAGATTGCCGACGCGCTGGGCTACCCGCAGTCGAGCACGTCGGCGCTCCTGCGCAGTCTGGTGACGATGGGCTACCTCAATTATGATGCCCAGAAGCGCACCTACATCACTTCAAGTCGTGTCGCCCTGCTTGGCAGCTGGGTAAACTCGCCCTTCTTTGCCGAAGGCGCCGTCATTTCGATGATGAAGGAACTGAACGAGGAAACGCACGACACGGTCGTTCTGGCGATCCGGAACGGCCAGCACATTCAGTATATTCACGTGATCCAGGCGACGAGCCCTGCGCGGTTGCACGTCACCTTGGGCACCGTGCGGCCGCTTGCTGCGTCCAGCGCCGGCTACGCGATGCTTTCGACCATGACCGATACTGAAATCACACGCATTGTGATGCGCGCCAATGCCGAAGCGGCCGAAGGCGAGCCGCTGATCAAGATCCGCGCCTTGCTTGATGAGATCGCGGCTGTCCGCCAGAAGCGTTATGCCTTTACATGTGACATGGTGACGCGCGGCGGAGGGATGATTGCAGCCCCGCTTCCGCGGATGGCGGGCCAGCCGCAGATGGTGGTAGGCATCGGTGGTATCAGCGAAGTCATGCGCCAACGTGAGAGCACTCTGGCAAACGCGTTGCGCACGCAGATTGAGCGGCGTTTCGGGTCCGCCTACTGCGACCTCGCCCGGATCGAGGACGAGACTCTCGATCCGTTGGCGCGTGCGTGCCTGCGCTTGAAGACACGGTCCGCTGCTTGAGTTGCCGAACGGCGCCTTATCGCCCGGAAGATAGGTCCGGCGTCGTTTGACGAGATGCGGCTGGAACAACGCTTTCCAGCCGTTGCCCCCAATCATCACTCATCGGCCTTCGCATTCCCGCATGATCAGGGCTCTCGGAAACCATCACATCCCTGATCCACTTGTAGTGAGCAGGGGGCGGTCTTGCGAAAGCGAATTAACTGACATATTGTAAGTTATACGCAGAAGCTGAGGAGCCTGAGATGAAACTGCAAGACATGATTCTCGTCAGTGTCGACGATCACATCGTTGAGCCGGGCGATATGTACGTGAACAACCTGCCCAAGGAATGGCATGATCGCGCGCCGCGGATGGGCAAGGACGCCAATGGCGCGGATTACTGGATCTTCGACGGCAAGCGCGCCGGCGCCATCGGGCTCAACGCCGTGGCCGGCCGGACAAAGGAAGAATATGGCTGCGAACCAGCCTCGTTCGATCAGATGCGCCCCGGCTCGTATAATATCGATGCGCGCATCGACGACATGAACGTCAACGGTATCCTGTCATCGATCAATTTCCCCTCGGTGGTCGGCTTCGACGGCAGCCGTTTCATGCAGTTCGACGACCCGGCGGTCGGCCTGCGCATGCTGCAGGCCTATAATGACTGGCACATCGACGAATGGTGCGGGAAGCACCCCGGTCGCAATATCCCCGTCGCGATCGTGCCGTTCTGGAACCCCGAAGAAGCCGCCAGGGAGATCGAGCGTACCGCCAAAAAGGGCGTGCGCACCATCACCATGTGCGACAATCCTACGATCCACGGCCTGCCGAGCATTCACAACGAATGCTACAAGCCCATGTGGAAGGCGCTGGCCGACCATAATGTGGTGGTAAGCAACCATATCGGCAGCGGCACGCCCGCCCCCCATGCCTCGGACGAAACACCGATCGAAGCATGGATTACGACGATGCCGATCGCCATTGCGAATTCTGCGGCGGACTGGCTGAACCTCAAGGCCGTGCGCGACTATGATCTCAAGGTCTGCCTGTCGGAAGGCGGCATCGGTTGGATTCCCTACTTCCTCGAGCGCTCGGACTTCTCGCATCAGCAGCATCGCGCCTGGACGCATTCCGACTTCGGCGGAAAGCTGCCCAGCGAAGTGTTCCGCGAGCATTTCATGACCTGCTTTATCGACGATGCCTTTGGCCTCAAGAACATCGACGCAATTGGCGAAGACATGATCGCCTACGAATGCGACTACCCGCATTCCGACTGCCTCTGGCCCGAAGCGCCTGAACGCCTGTTTGAGACGATCAAGCACCTGAGCGACACGCAGATCGACAAGATCAGCCATCGGAACGCACTGCGCTTTTTCGATTACGATGCGATCGGGATTCTCGGCGGACGCGAAAACTGCACCGTCGGCGCATTGCGCGCATCGGCCCAGCACGTCGACACGACCGAGCGCTCATATGGTGGGCCTGCTCCGCTTTCGGCGGGCGAGAGCCGGCGTCCGGTCACTTCTGGCGACATCCTGCGCATGTTCGGCAGTGTCACCGCAGCGGACGGCGAACTCGAAAAGGCCTGATAGGCTCAGTTGAAGCTCGCGGGGGTCGGCGTAGGTGACTGCGCCGACCTTTTCTTTTGCGGCCAGGCGATAGATCGGTGCCGGACAAACCGCATTGGTCCTGCTGCCGGAGCTGGCGTTCCATTGCCGCCAGCCGCGTTCGATGGACGTTACCCTTCGGTCCCATCCGTGATGTGTTCTTATGCGGCGACAAGCCCCGGCTGCGCTGTTCTTGCTGGAAATGGGGCCGTGGGCGGCTACCCTCCGCCCGTCTGGAGCCAATGCGCTGTCACTCTGATCGTCGGGTTCCCGGTTTGCAACGGTAAATGTGTCAGTTTTACGATAATGGCTTGGGAGAGCAGCGTGAGCATCTGGTCTTACGAGGGGAAACGGGTTGTAGTCGCGGGCTGCTTTTCCGGCATGGGTGAGGCAACGGCGCGCGAACTCGTTGGATTGGGGGCAGAAGTCCACGGCGTTGATATCAAGCCTTCGCCGGTAGACCTCACCTCGTTCACGCCGGTGGACCTGCGCGATCCTGCCTCCATCGATGCCGCCGTCGCGTCCATCGGTGGTGAGATCGACGCCTTGTTCAATTGCGCCGGACTGCCGCAGACCTTTCCCGCGCTCGACGTGATGAAGGTCAACTATATCGGCATGCGCTACTGGACCGAGCAATGGCTGCCGCGCATGCGCTCCGGTGGCGCTGTCGCGACCATCACTTCCACCGCCGGCATGGGCTATATGGCGCATGCGCGCGAGATCGGTGAACTGATCGCGCTCGACGGTTTCGCCGAAGCGGTTCGCTGGGTCGAGGACCATGTCGATCTGGTCGGCGACGGCTATGGCTTCTCCAAGGAGGTCAGCACCTTCTGGACCATGCTGATGGGCTCCGCGACGATCCGGCAGGGCGTGCGGATCAACTGCATCGCCCCTGGGCCCACCGAGACGCCGATGATGTCCGATTTCGAGGAGGTCGCCTCTGCCGACATCGTGGATGTCTTCATTCAGCCGATCAACCGCCGGTCAAAGCCGATCGAACAGGCCCTGCCACTCATCTTCCTGAACAGCGACGCCGCCAGCTTCATCAACGGGCACGTGCTCAACGTCGATGGCGGCTTCGTCGGGGGTGTTATGACGGGCAAGATCGATGTGGAAGGCTCGATTGCCAAAGCGATTGGTGGCGCCTGACATTGGCATAACTGCACGACGGCGGGCAGCGGTCAAAAAGAACGAGGAGAGGGAGATGGGCGAAAAGATCGCGGTGGTGACTGGTGGCAGCCTGGGGCTCGGCCGGGAAACGGCCCGGCTTCTGCTTGACCAGGGCTATCGCGTCGCGATCTTCGGCCGCGGTCAGGCCTCTCTCGACGATGCCGTGGCCGATCTTGGGCGCGGCGTCCTCGCCGTCTCGGTCGACGTCAGCGACGATACCAGCGTGGTCGCCGGTTTCGCAAAGGTGGATGAGGCGCTCGGCCCGGTCGACATCCTCATAAATTCGGCTGCCGTCTTCCGGCCTTTCCTGATCGAGAAGGCCAGCGCCAGCGAGGTCATGGCGATGGTCAACACCAACTTCTGCGGCCAGATCTATTGCGCGCGCGAAGCTATAGCGAGAATGCGTCCGCGCGGCGGGGGCGACATCATCAACGTCAGTTCTGAATCCGTCAGGCAGTCGACGCCCTGCTTCGTCGTCTATGCCGCCACCAAGGCTGCGGTGGAATCCTTCACCAAGCAGATGGGCGAGGAACTGCGTGAGGACGGCATCCGCTGCACCACGTTCCGCGTGGGCCGCATGCTCAGTCCCGGCGCTGCCAACGCCACCTTCGAGCCGGACCTGTGGGAACGCTTCGTGGAACGTTGCCAGACGACGGGCGCCGGATACTGGACGGGCGTGGGCATGGCGCCGGCCAGCGCCGCGCAGGTTCTCGTCGACATACTCCGGACCCCGCGCGACGCGCGTCAGGAGTTCGTCGAGCTGCGGTCGGTCTGATCGAACAAGCGCCCCTTGTTACGGGCCGTGCGCGATGCCGGGCCAGTTGGAGAAATTACCGCCATGTCCAGATTCCCGACATCCCTTCTCTACATCGACGGAGCGCTCCGTCCGGCCGAAGGGGGGCGCACCTATGCGGTCGAATCCCCGCTGGACGGACAGGTCGTCGCACAGGCTGCCGACGCTTCGGCCGCCGATGTCGACGCGGCGATCGCCGCAGCCCGCCGCGCATTTGACCTGACTGACTGGCCCTCCAACCTTGCGCTACGACTTGATGCGTTGCGCCGCTGGCAGCAGGCCTTGAAGGATCTTGCGGAAACCTACCGCCCGCAGATCAGCGCGGAGGTCGGTTGCACCCGCCTGCTGACGCACCTGATCCAGCTCGACATGCCGGTCGACATGATGAGCTGGACCATCGACCATGCCGAAGGATACGAATGGGAACGTGATCTCGGCGTCGGCAATGTGTTCGGCGTGCAGAGCCGACGCACGGTGGTGAAGGAGGCCGCCGGCGTCGTCGGCGCGATCATTCCGTGGAACGTGCCGGTCCAGATCGCGCTCGCCAAATGCACCGCCGCGCTTGCCGCCGGCTGCACCGTCGTGCTCAAGAGCGCGCCCGACACGCCGCTGTCCGCCGCCTTCCTGGGCGAGGCTGCATACCGGGGGGGGCTGCCGGCCGGCGTCTTCAACATGATCACCTCGGCCGACAAGGCTGCGGCGGGCGAGCAGATCGTGGCCGATCCACGCGTGGACGTGATCTCGTTCACCGGCTCGACCGGCGTGGGAAAACGGATCATGGCGGCCGCCGCGCCAACCCTGAAGCGGGTCTTCCTCGAACTCGGCGGCAAGTCCGCAAACATCGTGCTCGACGATGCGAAGTTCCCCGATGCGCTGGAAAGCGGCCTTGCCGTCTGCATGAACGCGGGGCAGGGCTGCGCCATTACCACGCGGTTGCTCGTTCCCCGCTCGCGCTACGAGGAGGCCGTCGCCATCCTCAAGCAGATGTTCGAAGCCGCGCCCTTTGGCGATGCGGAAGCGATGGACCAGGTGATGGGCTCGATGGTGTCGAAGGCGCAGTTCGACCGCGTGCTGAACTATATCGAAATCGGCAAAGCGGAAGGAGCCCGGCTGGTGGCGGGCGGCGAACCGGCGTTCGCGGAACGCGGCGGCTACTACATCAAGCCGACCCTGTTCGCCGACGTCGACAATTCGATGCGCATCGCCCAGGAAGAAATCTTCGGCCCCGTGCTGGTTGTCATTCCCTATGAGGACGATGACGATGCGGTGCGCATCGCCAATGATTCCCCCTACGGCCTGTCCGGCGCGATCCAGTCGACCGATCCGCAACGCGCCATGGCGATGGCGCGACGCATTCGCACCGGAACAATATCGATCAACAAGGGGGTCTATTTCGGGGCGGACGCGCCGTTCGGCGGCTACAAGCAAAGCGGTATCGGGCGCGAGATGGGAGCGGAGGGCTTCGACGAATTCCTCCAGACCAAGACCATCGCAACCGAAGCCGAACCGGCCTGAATCGAAAAAGCCCGGTCGCCGCAGCAACCGCGCCTTTTCCGTTGTTCACGCCTTGTGGCGGGGCCGTCAGTCGAACTCGACCATCACTTTCGCGCTGGCGGCCTGCTGCGCCACCGCGAACGCCTCGTCGAAGCGTTGGAACGGGAAACGGTGGCTTATATAGGCGTCCAGCACCGCCGGATCGATGTCGGGCAGGGCATTCAGCACATCGTGCAGTTCGGTCGGGTAGCCCACGGCGGCGGTCAACTCCAGTTCGCGCGCAAGGATCTGCGTCATGTCGATCGGCACCGGCTCCAGATAGACCGCCGTCACCACCAGCCGGGCGTGGAATTGCGCCATGCCCACGATGTCCGTGATCACCGTTCGCCCGCCGGCCATGTCATAGAAGATGTCGGTCCCGACCGTCTCCTGCCCCAGCGCCGGGCGCCCGGCGCCATGCACCGCGAACAGCCTGTCTCGCAGCTTTTCGCGCATGGGATTGATAGTCACGTGCGCGCCCATCGCGCGGGCGAAGGCCAGCCGCTCTTCCGAAATGTCGACCGCCACGATATCGCGCAGTCCCATCCGCGCCAGCCACAGGATCGCGCCCAGGCCGATCGGGCCGCAGCCGAATACCGCAACGCGGGAATCGCGCGTCGGATTGCCCCGGTTCACGCCGTGCAGGCCCACCGCCAGCGGCTCCACCAGCGCGGCATGGGACAGGGGCACGCTATCCGGCACCGGCAGCAGCGTTTCACCCAGCACCGCATCGCGGACAAGGATCTCTTGGGCGAAAGCGCCTTCGCTGCCGCCGTTGCCGATCACATTGCCTGGGTCGCCCATCGGGTTGATGAACACCCGCATGCCCGGCGTCACCCCGCGCACCGCATCGCCAACCTGCTTCACGATGCCAGCCGCCTCATGGCCCAGCGGCATCGGTTCGCCATTGGGCTGGAGCATGCCGCCGCGAACAAAATGCACGTCGCTGCCACAAACCCCGCAGGATACGACGCGCACGATCGCATCGTTCGGGCCTGCCTCCGGCGCCGCCACCTCGTCGATGGAATAGCGACCAGGCGCGTGCACTCTTACGAGTTCCATGTGTTTCGCCTTTCAGTAAAGCTGGGCCATCATCCCGCCGTCCAGCGTGATGGTGTCGCCGGAGTGGTATTTCGACATGTCGCTGGCCAGGTATACCGCGATGCCCTGAAGATCCTCAGCCGTCCCGATCCGTTTGATCGGGCTTCGGGCCAAAGTGGCGTCGATCAGTGGTTGGCTTTCAGGCGACGTGATTTCGGTGGGGATGAAACCGGGGCAGATCACGTTGACGCGCACGTCATATTCGCCCAGCTCGACCGCCAGCGGCTTGGACATCGAATTGAGCGCGCCCTTGGCTGCGGCATAGTGGGTCAGGCCGGGCACGCCGCTGAACACCGACAGGCTGGCATTGAGGATGATCGACCCACCCCGATCGCCGTCGGCAGCCCGCGCCTTCATGTGGCGCGCCGCTTCGCGAACGGTCAAGAACACCCCGTGCAGGTTGGTGTTGAGAAGGCCGTGCCAGGTCTCGGCGGTCATATCGACCATGGGGGAAAGCCCGGCGGTTCCGGCATTGGCGATCACGCAGTCCACCCGGCCGAATTCAGCCACCGCGGCGACGAAGCCTTCGACTACGGCCTGTTCGCTGGACACATCGACCGAGCGCGTCGCCACGCGTCCGCCATGCGCCCGCAGCCGCTCCGCCGCCTCGGCATTGCGGTCTTCGCGTCGCCCCCAGATCACCAGGTCGGCGCCAGCACGGGCCAGCCCTTCCGCCATGGCAAGGCCAAGCCCTGAGTTGGCGCCGGTCACAAGCGCAACCTTGCCCGTCAGATCGAAAAGATTGTCAGCCATCCATCACTCCGGTTCATATTGTCTTGCTGTCCTTTGGGTGCTGATCTCCTCAAGCTCAGCCGTTCAGCACGGCCTTTGCCGCCATCACCCGGCCCTCCAGCCAGCCGAGCAGGTCAAAGATCCGTCCCTCGGTCCGGTCCATTAGAACATCGTAAACCGCCAGTTCCGTTTCCCGCACCTCCCGGTTTTGCGGCTCGGCGACGACCGCCATCTCTATGAAATGCAGCGCGAGTTCGGCCTTTCCGGCATCAAGATGCTCACGCGCCCGCTGCACCAGCACCGCTGCGCCGCCGGCCATGGCCACCACCTCCGGCCAGATGGCATTGGGCGGGGTGGGATAAAGTTCGCTCGTGCGCTCTTGCCGGAACCAGCCGGTATATTCCTCCCACACGCTGCGGGCGATCCAGTGCGGCGGGCTACGTCCGTCACGCGGGGTCAGGTCTGCGGGCAGAGACATCCCGGCCTGGATTTCGGGCAGGGTCTTGCCCGACGTCATGCCATCCACGGTCTGGTCATGGATGAGCTGGATGGTCCGGCGCATCTTCTGCCAATCCGTCCGGATGCGGTCGGCCCCGGCGATCGCCTGCTCGTGCCCCGTGATGAGCAGTTCCGGCTCCAGCGCCAGAAGCATGTCGCAATCGTTCAGCCAGCCGGGGATCGAACGGTCGCGGTCACCCCGCGCGGTGTAGAAATTGGGCAGCGCGCCATGGATCGCGCCGGCCCAGTTGCCGGTGAACAGGGTCTTCTCGTCGGGCAGCCATACCGCAAGGGCATCAATCGTTTCGCCCGAAGACACCGACAGCAGTTCATAGCGGCGGCCGGCCGCCTCGAAGGCGAGGCTTTCGGGAAAGGTGGTGAGCGGTTCGGGGTCGGGCGTGTCGAACCAGCCATGGGTCACGCCCGGGGGGATCATCGCCGCAAGCACGTTGGCATTGCGCGTGGCAAAGAACGACCCCAGCATTTTCCGCTCCGCGCAGATCTGGCGGAACATGCGCTGGCCGAACATCCGGGCGCCCGGCTGCGCAAATGTCTGCCAGCCGCCGATGTGGTCGGGATGGCTTTGCGTGAAGACGATCGCCACCACGTTCAGCGGCCGGCCCAGCAGGGTCTCGAATTTCTCCCGGGCGCGCGGCGCCTGCGCGGCGGTGGTTGTGTTGACCATCACGTCGCCCCGGTCCGATGCGATGACATAGGCGTTCGACGTCGCATGAACCATGGCGATATGGTCGTTGACCCATTCCGCCCGCCGTTCCGGGTCCCACGCGATGATCGGCAGGATCAGGTGGTCAAGCGTGCGATAGACGGTCATGGCGCGCCTTCTTCAAATGGTGCGGTAGGTCGGCACGGTCGCGGCCATGCTGGCGGCCGTCTCTGCCGAAAACCAGACATGCTCGACATACATGCCCAGCGTCTTGCGTTCGTCGGTATAGACGAAACGGCAGCCCGGCCCGACATCTCCGGTATAGACCACCGGCCGATCCAGACCCAATGTGGCGAGATACGCCCCCCAGTCCTCCAGCGAACCTTCGATCCGCACGCAGACATGGTGGAATATGTTGGCGTGCGATCCGTCGCGCGGCAGGACATCGCGATAGATCCGGTCGACGTCGCCCCCCAGCGGCTGGATCAGCTCCAGTTGCATGTTGTCCACGTTGGCCAGCGCGATCCGCAGGCTCATCTCGCCCTTTTCGCCAAAGACTTCGGCGGGAAAGCTCTGCTCCATCACCATGAATTCGGGCACCCGGTACATGGTCCTGAACTGCTCGATCGTGGCGTCCATGTCCGGGGTCACCCATGCCACTTGCATGATGCTGCCCAGCGCCGGTCCGGCGAACGGAACTTTCATCGTCTCTCTCCGCGTGGGTCGATCGCTGTGGCGATGCGCCGCGCCGGTTGATGCCGGAGCGGTCAGCGCAAGGCCAACCCCGCGCGCGACATATCATACTCGGGATCACCGGCTCGCTGGACAGGTCCGTGCTTCACTCCGGGCAGGGATCGTGAAACCACTTGCCGATGGGAGGAACCTGAATGGCATCCAAAGTGCGGGCGGTAATGCCGTGGTACCATGGCTGGAATATCGTGGCCGTCTGCATCATCGTGCAGGCCGCCGGCCTTGGCGTCATGGCCAACTGTTTCAGCTTCTTCCTGGAAGACTGGTCGAGGGCGTTCGGCGTGCCGGTCAGCACCATGGTGATGGCGATCACGCTGTTCAGCTTCCCGTGCGCCTTTCTGGCGCCGGTGGCGGGCTGGGTGGCCGGTCGCTTCTCGATTTCGAGGACGATATTGGTCGGCATGGCCGTCGTCAGCGCCAGTTATGCAGCTGTCGGTTTCGCCACGCAGGCCTGGCATGTCATTGCCGTCTTTGCCCTGTGCCTGCCCATCGGCATAACCTTTTCGTCGAGCATTCCGGCGCAGTCGCTTGTCTCGCGCTGGTTCGTCCGGCGCCGCGGCCTGGCTTTCAGCCTATCTGCGATCGGGCTCGTCGCTGCCGGGGTGGTCTATCCGCCCTTGGTGGTCAGGCTCATGGAATCGCTGGGCTGGCGCTGGACGTGGTGGATCTTCGCAGCGTTCAATCTCGTCGTCGTCTGCACCCTGATCGCGTGGGTGCTACGCGATTTCCCCCGGCCCGACGAGACGGCCTACGGCGCCCACGCCCCGGAAAACGCCGCCGACGCCGCCAGCCCGCAGATGACGCTGCGTAAAATCCTGTCGCGGCGGAATTTCTGGATCACCATAGCGGCCTGCCTTCCGCCGATGATGGCCAACAGCGCCATGTCGGTGAACCTTGCCCCATTCGTCGCCGATCGTGGCCTGGCAATGGATGAGGCGGCCACCCTGTTGGCCCTGTTCAGCGTCAGCGCGGCTGTGGGCAAGCTCAGCTGCGGCCTTCTGGCCGACCGATACGGTAATCGCGTGCCGCTATTCCTCATGGCGGCGAGCAGCACTATTGGGCTGGTGCTGCTGGCTTTGGCCCATGGCAGCCTCGCGCTTGGCGTCGCCTACGTACTGCTTGCGCTGGGGCAGGGGGCCATGGTCATGGCCGCCTCCTGCATTGCCAGCGAGTTCGGCTCGCACGGCTTCTCGCGGGCCTATGGCTTCTTCAACTTTTCCGCGCTGATAGGAACCGTCCCTGCGCCGATGGTCGCCTATGCCGCCGAGGTCACCCACAGCTACGTCCCCGCCGTGCTGATCCTCGCCGGCCTGTGCTCCGCGGCCATGGTCGCCAGTCTTCTCTTCGTCGCGCGTCGGGCTGACAGCGTAGCGCCCGGGACCATCGGACGATCGAGCGAACGTCCAGTGGACGAGGGGGCAGCCCGATTCCCACCCAGCACAGCATGCGCGGCGCTATGGCCGGAGCCTTGCGCGGAGGATCGCGTGGGAAGATAGTCGTGCGCATCCGCCGCCAAGGCAATGCGCGAGCGTTCATGTTCGCGATAAACGAACGGCGCGCATAAAATGTCTTTCCCTGCCGATTCCACATGCCACCTTAGGGGCCAGAGGAACTGTCCATGCCCATGATCAATGTCCCAACCGTGCGCGGTCCGGCGCCGCCGACGCCGCCAAGACACCCATGGTCGGTCAGGCGCACGTCCACGATCGATACGTGCTGGCCCAACGGCATGGGCACGGACCTGCAAATGGTCGGCCAGGCGCGCGACCTTCTTACCACCAGCGATGCCGACGCGCCTGTCGTGGTGGCGGAGGACAGCTTCACCGCGCGCCTCACGCCGGGCCGGCAGATCATCGAAATCGACGCCCTGCCGCCCAGAGAAGGGTTGGAAAAACTGGCAGGCGCGCAAGCAGGAAGGCAGCTTCGCACCACGATCGTGGACTCGATGCCCTCCGAAATGGAGCGCGGCACGCCGCTATACCTCCTGCTTGATGACATTGCCGGTGCCAGCCTCGTGTGCCTCGGTGTATGGTCGCTTTGGCTGCCGGACTTGGCAGTTTCGGTCAGCAAGGGGCCCGGTGCCGAAGCCCAGCGCGAGAAGATGCGAGGCGTCTGCATCGGCTTCAGCTCGGACTCGCCAGTCATGCTCGGTGGCCCCGAAGACCGCATAGAGCACCCGCAGATCGTCGCCTCGCTGGACGATGTCGCCGACCCTCTGGCCTGGCATTCGCTGCCCGCGCAGGACGGGCCGGCAGCGCGCCGCGCGCGCCGCATCGATGTTCGCATAGAGGATGACAAGATCGTGGTGGGCGCTCATTTCCAGGACAGCGCCACCCGGCCCGACGGTCAGCGGATGGCCGTCCACGAATATCTGTTGCATGCCAGAGTCGACTGCCAGACGATGCTGATCGAAGAGATTGCGGCCGACCCGCGCGTGCTTCCGTTCGACTATTGCCCCGCAGCCGTTCTGAACATCGGCCGCCTGGTGGGCACTGCGGTCTCAAGCCTGCGCACCACCGTCGTCAGGGACCTGGCGCGAGAGCAGGGCTGCACGCATCTCAATGACATGCTGCGCTCCCTGGCCGAAGCGCCGCACATGTTGGCTCCGCTAATGGCTGCAAGGGCTGAAGGCAAATAGCGCGCGCGATACCTTGATCAACCTGCGGTGATGCCCGCGTCGGTTGAAAGGCAGGCGCCATGAATGTTGGACGCCCGATCGGACGCCAGATAGACGATCAGATCAGCCACTTGCGCCGGATCCGCGGCGGGCCTGATCGACATGAACCGCTGGAAAAGCTCGAGGTCGGCGCCTTCGGGCAGGACGTCATTGGCCGCCATGTTCGTAGCCATGGCACCGGGTGCAACGGCGTTTATGCGAATGTTCTGCTTGATGAACTCCATCGCCATCGACTTCGTCATGTGCATGAGCGCTGCCTTGGATGCCGTGTAAGGGACCAGATAAGCCTCCCCGACGATTGCACCTGACGACGCCACATTGACGATGTTCCCTCCCCGCGCAAGGAGATAGGGCAGGGCTGCCTGGGACAGCCAGAACGGAGCCGAGAGGTTCACGGCGATGATTGTGTTCCACAACTTCTCGGTGACGTCGGCGACGGCGGTGATGCCAAGCACTCCCGCGACGTTGACCAGCACGTCCAAGCCTTGCAGTGCCCCGGCAGCCTCGTGCACAAAGCCGCGGCATGCAGCGGGATCGGCGAGATCGACCGTGCGCTGGAAAACCGCCCCGCCCGTTGCGGCAATTTCGGTAGCGGTCGCGGCAAGCCCAACGGCGTCGACATCGCAGATTGCCAGATCCGCACCGACCGCCGCAAAAGCGCAGGCGGTGGCCCTGCCGAGGCCCCCTGCAGCGCCGGTGACGACCACGACCTTGCCGTCGAAACGCTCCAGTCCTCCGTTGTTCGTGACCATGTCGCCATCTTCTCCTGCCGGGACATGCGCTAAGCGCGATCAGACCTAATGCGAAGTGTTTGTTCCCGAGGGCAACATGACACTTACAGGTGCGGGATGGCTTGTCTGCCTGAGACGACAAGATATCATGATCATATTCTCATAGTTATGGGCAAATTGAACCGTCGGGCCTGCCGGAGGCATGGATGTGTTAGCCACGCGGCCATGTCGATGATGTCCGCGGCAACGTGATATTGCTCTTCGGCTTCGGTAGCTGGGATGTTGCCGAGGACGCTCAGAATAGTGTCGCGGTTCATCCCGTCGACCGCGCGCCCGCTCTGGGGATGGCGGCGGAATCGTGCTGATCCACGATAACGGCACGTCCAATACGGAAATCGACGGGTCCACCATCAAGCCGCTCCAGCGTACCTGATATTAGCGTATCACGTTAGGCAGTCCATTTTTGCAGAGGTCAAAACTCTTCGCCTTTGAGGCAAGGGCCTCCGGCGCACATCGGTCCGATCTTGATCGCCCCAATCGCACTGGGTGTGGGATTGATGTCCTGCCAGTTGGCTGCCGATGATGCTTGGCGATCGCCCCAGTTCGGGCGGTCTGCATCTTGTCGACAGCACCGGTACCAAGATGATGGGTTCCTCCTCATCGAGGACTCCAACTGGCAGGATGCTCTAATGTGACAGGCTTTTGCAGATGTGCTGAAAACGCAACCTAACCACTTTTGTCGTTTTCGTTCGTTGAGAAGAATGCCCATCATGCGACAGGCCGTGTGGAGGGACGTATGACCGAAAATGAGAAGATTGCCGCAACCTTGGAAATCCACGGGTTAAAGGCCCGCTATTTTCGTATGATGGACATGAAGGACTGGGCTGGCCTGGAAGCCGTCTTCGCGCCGGACCTTCTTGCCGATTTCCGTGCCTCCACGGGCGGCTCGGACGAAGATATGCTTACGCAGGGCGCCGCCCCCTACGTTGCCAAGCTCGCGCCGATTCTGGAGAAAGTCACCACCGTTCACCATGGGCACATGCCCGAAATCACGATCCTGTCAGCCAACGAAGCCACCGGCATCTGGGCGATGGAAGACAAGCTGTGGGCCGACGACGACTCAGGACTGCCGTTCCGCTGGATGCATGGCTATGGCCATTATCACGAGCGTTACGTGCGTCTTGAGGGTGAGTGGCGGATCAAGGATATCCGCCTGTCGCGGCTGCGCGTTGATGCCGGATGAAGGCTCTGAGAGGCGCGATTTCAGGGTAGCGGCATGTCGTCCGGCAGGCTTCCATTCCCTCTCCGCATCTGGATGAAGCGCGCCGGCGAAGTGCCGGCTTCACGTCGAAATGCAGTCGAAAAGCTGCTTGTCGATCGAAAGCCGACGCGCTTTGCGACGTCGCCCACCGCCATCAGCCCTTCGCTCAGCAGGGTCTTTGCGCGTAACATGCGGACCATCGCCGAATAATCGACAAGGGTCGATCCGGTCGCCTGCCGAAAACTTCGGGACAAATGACATCGGCTAATCCCACATGCTTCTGCAAGGCCAGCAACGGTAGGCCATCCGCCGACACTATCATTAAGCATGTCCTTGACCCGTTTTACTTGCCACGCGGCAAGTCCACCTTGAGAGACGGATTCCTGTCCCGTCGCCATATGGAACCAGCGGGCCAGGTCGATGAGGATCGACTGAGCGAGGGACTCCACCAATATGTCACTTCCAAACCCTGGCCGTTCCAGTTCCTGCGCGATGCGCCGCATGGCCCGACCGATGCCGGGCGATCTTATATCAACGCACCGGCGCAGGCGCCCATCGTCCCAGTCGGAAAGCTCCGTCAGTTGTTCGAAAGCGACTTTATCATAGTCACATGTAAGGATCCGCGAAGGACCACCGACGCCGTAGGCGTAAAAAGGGTTGGCGGGCGGGCGTAGGATGACGGGTCCCAGGCCCGACAGGGACTTTGACCCATACAGAAACCGGCCCCGTCCTTCACGACCGTGCATGCGCGGAAATGCGAAGGACAAGATCGGTCGAGCCTCATCCTCGACCACTTCGTTAGGGGTGGGAAAATGATATTGACGCAATTGAACAGTGGCCAGCGGTGCTACGCTTTCGGCTTGAACGGTCCACAGATCAGGCGAAACCGTCACAATCCTCTCCCCGCTTCGCGCTCATTCTATGACAAACTCGACACCAATAAACATGATTCCCGCAAGGATCACCATGCCACAAATTGTAAAGTCCGGCACATCCACGAAATTGCGGGCTACCAGCGCATGGGATATCGCGCCTGCATCGGCCGCGCCCGTCCCTTCCACGACGCGGTATAAGGGAGAGACGGAGTGGGGAGATTGAACGGCAAGGTAGCGGTCGTGACCGGCGCGGCAAGAGGCATGGGCGAGGCGACGGCGCGCCTTTTTGCCAGCGAAGGGGCCAAAGTCGTGATCGCGGACGTACTCGATGGCGAGGATCTGGCGCGCGAACTCGGGCCCAACGTCTTTTTCCAGAAGCTGGACGTATCGCAACCGGATGACTGGCGGGAACTCCTGCAACGGACTGAACAGACGTTCGGCGTGCCCGACGTGCTGGTGAACAACGCCGCAATCCAGCGCTTCCGCTCCTTGCTGGAATGCGAGCTTGATGATTTTCGGCAAGTGCTCGACGTCAATCTGGTGGGCACGTTTCTCGGCCTGAAGATCGTCGGCGGCGCGATGGTCCGCAATCGCAAGGGCGCGATCGTCAACATCTCCTCGGTCGACGGGATGCGCGGGGCCAACGGTTACGCGGCCTATTCGACCAGCAAATGGGGTGTGCGGGGCCTGACCAAGGTTGCCGCGCTGGAATTCGGGCCGCGCGGCGTGCGCGTGAATTCCGTACATCCGGGCGGCGTCTATACTACGATGGGCAACCCCGTCGACACGGCCAGGGAGGAGATCGACAAGGGCTTTGGCACCCTCGTTCCAGCCGGCCGCATCGGCCTTGCACGCGAGATCGCGGCCGCCAGCCTCTTCCTGGCGAGCGATGAGGCGTCCTATATTATCGGTGCCGAACTGGCGGTCGACGGCGGCTGGACCGCCGGCATCTACAACATGATGATGTCTGGATCGCCCGAGGACAGCGACTATGGCCTACGTACGGAAACGCACGCCGTAACGCGCTTCATGGATGACGCTCTCAAAGCGAAAGCGGGTACACGCGTATGACCGATATCCAGGCATTGCTTGACGAGCGTGAGATTACCCGCGGTCTTGGACGTTTCGCCCGTATCCTCGATCAGAAAGAGTGGACGGGACTTCCTGACGTGTTCGCGCACGATCTTACCTTCGACTATGGTCAAGGTGAGGAAGCGGGAATCGCGACGCTGGAACAGCGGATGCGGGTCTATCTTGATATATGCGGTCCCACGCAGCATCTGCTGGGCAGCATCGTTGTCGACGTAGCCGGCGACGAGCGGTAAGTCGGGCCTATGTTCAGGCGCGCCATCAACGCCGGGATGATCCTGTCGGTCCAATATTCGATTCGACCGGCGAATATGTCGACCGTTGGCTGCGTCGGGCCGAGGGATGGCGGATCGTTCGGGAAACATGATTTCAATGGGCGTGTCCGGAAGAAAAAGTGAGCGTCTGCGTGCGGACTTGCCAGCTCGTCATTGAAGCGCTTCGGACATCCCTTCGCTCCACCGTAAACGAAGGTCCTGGGAATCATGAGATGGATGCTCCAAGAGCCGGCCATCGGGTTTCACCACCGCAGCCGCCTTGGTCCAACGAGCGCCCCAATCGCCGCGGCCAGACCGATGCCAAGCGTGTACCAGGTCAGGATGAAGAGTGCCGAGACCTCGGGACAGTGCAGACAATACAGCGTTGCGGCGCACGCACCCGAGGCGAACCCTGCTGAGGTTCCCGCGGCGCGCAGGCGTGTCGGTGCCAGTCGTCGGAACGACCATAGCAACCCGATGAAGATCGGCGCCGACAGCATAAGTACGAGCCAGGGGCACTTCATCCAGCTCTGCCCGAGCCACATCGTCAGCCAATCGGCAGGTGGGGCATGCGCCATTTCCAGCCCGGCGAGCAATGCGAGCAGCGTCATCGGGATTGTGGGCAGCCACAACCGGCGCCGCCGCACCGTCTCAGGAAGAGCAAGCCGACCCGCCATGACCGCTCACCGTCACCCGGCCATGCCGCACGCTTCCTGCTCCTGTGCGAAGCGCTGGAATCGGTTCGCGAAGACACCGCGATCACTGCCTTCGAACAGCTCTTCAAGGAGGACCCGGGTGGCTCGCGCCTGTGGACCGCTACACGGAAACGCCAAGCGGTGGCACATGGACTGGCGCGCTCGGCGGGCAGCCATTCGAACTCCGGATTCTAGCCCAGCCGGGCTGCTCCGACGGCATGTCCGACAAACGATATCCACTCTCGGTCGAGCTGTCAGTACAGGGGGAGCAACGAAGAGGATGTGCGGAGCTAATCTGACCTGCGCGGTAGCCCCGCGGCCGTGTCCAGACAGGCAGCTTTCGGTTGCCTTATAGCTGCTCTTCCTCGAGCTGAAGTGCCGTCGGCCGCTATCACCCTATAACGCTTCTGGATATGCTCCGATCAGTGCGGGCGGCACGCGATGATCCGTTCCGCAAGGGCGGAAGCCGGTGGCTACGCTTTGACGCCGGTTCCCAGGCCCCGCGACATCGGCGGCATCGGGACAGGAGGCAGACATGGAATGTTGTGAGGATTTCTACGGCCGGGTCGAGCATTCACGCCAAGAGCGTCCGATCCGCCTCGGCTCCCTGCTCTTCACCATGGTCGAGCCCCGCCTTGGGCATGAGGTCGCCTATAATCGCTGGTATGAGCGGGATCATTTCTACAGCGGGTGCATGATCGGCGCCTACACGCTGGCGGGCGGCCGGTTCGTCGCGACGCGCGACTGCAAGGCGCAGCGCTTCGGCTCCGGCCGCCTTGATGCGGCGGTGGGATCCTATCTGGCGCTCTACTGGATCCTGGACGGTCATTACAAGGACTGGGACGAGTGGGCGGTGGTGCAGGTAAACCGCCTCCACGCCGAGGGCCGCATGTTCCGCGAGCGCGACCATATCCACACCGGATGCTACCGATATGAAGCGGAGTATAATGGCGAGGGCAGCGCCACGCCGATCGAGTTGGCGCTCGACCGTCGCTATGGCGGCGTGGTTGCCTTCATCCTCGATCTGGCGCCCGGCAAGGGCGCCAAGGATGTGGCGGAGTTCCTTGACGCGTGGGATCGTCCCGGGGATGTGGCCTTGCTCGGTTCGCCCGTCCCCCTGGACGAACGGAGCCCGGCGGACGTGCCGGAAAGCGCGGGTAACCACGCCCTGTTCCTCAGCTTCTCGATAGAGGATCCGTTGTCGGTCTGGGAAGAGCGCTATGTCCCGCTCGGCCGCGCGCTGGAGGCCGCGGAGCTGGGGTCCATTGCCTTCGCCTCACCGTTCCTGCCGGTCGATTTCGGGACCGACCGGTATACGGACCAACTGCGGTGAGCGGCGGCCTGCTCGCGGGGCGCAGCATCGTCATCAGCGGGGCGGGGCCGGGCCTTGGTCGCAAGTTAGCGTTGCGCTGCGCGGCGGAGGGCGCCGTGCTGACCCTCGGCGCGCGCTCGGCGGACTTCCTCGAAGGGCTAGGCCGAGAAGTCGAGGCGGCCGGCGGAACGGCGCTGTGGGTGGCCACCGATGTCACGGACCCCGAAGCCTGCCGCCGGCTCATCGACCTCGCGGCCGACCGCCATGGCGGGATCGACGGCCTCGTCAACAGCGCCTTCCGCTTCGAGACCGGCCTGTTCGAGGACGCGGACCTCGAAAGCTGGCGCGCCGCGATGGACGTCGCCTGCTTCGGCTCGCTGCGGCTGACTCAGGCCGCGCTCACCCACTTGCGGGCAAGGCGCGGCACGGTCGTCAACGTGAGCACCATCGGCACGCGGGTCATGACCGTGGGCGCCGGCGGATACAATATCGCCAAGGCGGCGCTGGATATGGCGACGCGGCAGCTTGCCCAGGAGCTCGGCCCCTCTGGCGTGAGGGTCAATGGGACGCTCATGGGCTGGATGGACGGTGAGCCCCTGCGCCAGGGATTCGCCGCCCGCGCGCAGGCGCGCGGCGTGACGCAGGCGGCGCTGACACAAGAGCTGATGGCGGCGATTCCGCTGCGCCGCATTCCGACGGACGAAGACTGTGCGGGCGCCGTGATCTTCCTGCTGTCTGACCTGTCGGCGGCCATGACGGGCGCGTTGCTCCACGTCAACGGCGGGCAGCATATGGCGGCGTGACGCGGGTCGGTGATTGGCGGCGATCGCGATTCGAATAGTTCCCATTCAGAGTCCTCGGTGAGGCGAAACCCCTCCGACTTCAGTCCGATGTTGGCTGCGGTCTTGAACTCGGCGACGAAGGGCTGCCCGCATCAGGCCGCTGCACTTCCAATTCAACGCCGCCCACCCAAGAGGGCAGGCCTCACGGCCGCATCGACGAACCCCCGTCCACCGAAAGCGTCTGGCCAGTGATCCATTCGCCGTCGCGCGAAAACAGCATGGCGACCATGGCGGCGATATCACATGTTTCGCCCAGGCGGCCGGCGGGAACGGCGTTCTTCATCTGTTCAACCACGGCCTTGTCCATGTTCCTTTTGACTTGGTCGCTGAGCACCAGCCCGGGGAGAATAGCGTTGGCGCGCACCCCTTCAGGGCCCCAGCGGCGGGCGATATGGCGCATGAGCGCATTCATGGCCGACTTTGCCATGGCGTAGGAGAAGCGCTGCGCCTCGCCCGCATGGGCAGCGCCCGAGCTCATGAAGACGAGCGCCCCACGATTGGCAACGATGTACGGCAAGGCCAGCCGCGCGCACATCATGACCCCACGCATACCCACCGCCATGGTGCGGTCGAAGATCGCCAGATCGATCGCGAGCAAATCGCTGTCCTGTGTCAGTGCTGCCATGTCTGCAGCGTTGGCGAGAAGGAAATCGATCGTTCCAAATTCGCGCACCGTTGCCTCGACGAGCGATGCCACGGAGGCGTCGTCGGCTTGGTCATAGCCATGCGCGGCGCAGATCCCGCCGCTTTCGCGGATGGATTGCGCAGTCGCCTCGGCCGCGTCGGCGAAGAGATCGCCGATCATTACCTTGCACCCCTCAGCCGTCAGTCGCCGCGCGGTTTCTCCCCCAATGCCTCCACCCCCGGCAATCAGTGCGACCTTATCTTTCAGGCCGCGATCCAGCGTTTCGATACTCATCACACTGCTCTCCCGTTCCAACCGCTCCCGCTTCAGCTCGGCCGAGATAGCGCGCGCGATAATCGGCGATGAACAAGTCGGGAAACGCCTATCGATAACTTGCTGCTGATCAACTGGCCAGCAGCAGGATATTCAGGGAGGTTGCCGGGGAGGTGGCCAGGCTGCAAGCAACCCATGGAGGCGGGCGGGATAGCGAGGATGACGGCCCAATCGCCAGACTTGAGCCCGGCGGGCCATCATAGCCGCTGCCTGCGCGCCGTTGGTTTCTCAGCAAGGGCTTATGCGAATGTGGAGAGCATGGTGCGTGCCTGGTACGGAATGTGCTACAAGCGGCGAATGATCTCCTACGCGCAATGGCAGGTTCTCGGCGAAATTACAGCCGGAGACATGTGGGTGGCAGTGGCGGAGCACCCGGGCGTCGATCACATCGATCGCACCCACTGCGACAGTCGAACCACCCTCGGCTTCTGGATGTCGCCTCAGCCTAACTCCTCACGTGGCCGCTTTCTCACCAAGGAATGGCATTGCGGAGACGTGCCGCTTGGATCAATCGTGACGGTTCCGGCGGGTTTTCCGCTTCGTGTTCGGTCGGAAGCGATGCCTGCACGCAGAATGTTGCACTGTCGGCTGCCTTCTCGCGTTTCCTTCGAGCTTGAACCGTCCCTGCTGAATGGCTGTACCGACTTCCATAATGACGCGATCTTCTCAAGCCTCGCCCAGCTAGCGCGAGAGGCTATATCCCCTGGCTTTTGCAGCAACGCCCTCGTGGAAGGACTGGGACTTGTGATTGGCGCCGAATTGGGCCGGGCCATGTCATTACGGCAGCCACATCGCCATCGCAAAGGGGGACTCTCCCCATGGCAGTTGCGCCGAATAGACGATTATCTCCAGTCTGGTCAGTGGAACAGTTCAATCAGCGAAATCGCGGAGCTTTGCGGGATAAGTGCTGGGCATGCGGCACGAGCATTCCGCCAGAGTACGGGCCGGTCCATCGCGACTCACATCGCGATGTTGCGGATCGAGAGGGCTTGTACTCTGCTAACCGATAGCAGCCATTCCATTCGGGATATTGCAGCAAGCTTGCGCTTTGCAAACGCCTCTGCCTTTGCTGCGGCATTCCGGCGTGTACTTGGCATGAATCCGAACAGCTACCGCCAGCAGCGGCGGTCGGGCCATTGATCGACCAGGGCTGTCCCGTCCAACCGACGCGCAGCTAGCTGCGCACCCCGTACCCGCCCGGTCGGCTCCGACAGCTGCGCCCAAGTCAGGCGATAAGAACGTCGCGGACGCATAATATCGCAAGACGCGCATGTTTTCTGCCACCGTCTTGAAAGGTGACGCAAGCGATGAAAGCTGTGCTCTCAAGGAGAGTGGCGATGGACGATATCACGAGCCGATTGACGCGGCCGACCGACCCTCAACAGGCCGATGCCTCGCTTGTGCATGTTTGGCGCGGCTTCTGCGATCAGCTCGCCGAGGCGGGCGAGGTCTTGCTGCGGCCGGAAACACCGAAGAACGCGTTGGACCAGGCCGAGGGGCTGCGATATCTCAGCCGGCTTACCCGAACCGCGCTGAACATGGAGGTCGATTCCTCGGACCCTGACTTCCCCAGGCTCTTTCAGCTGAGCGACGACGCGATCAAGATCGGCGCGGACAATCCCGACAATATCTACCAACAGGCCGTAGTTTCGGGTGATCGCGACTATCGGATCTGGGGCAAGCGCGGAACCGTTCCGTACCTCAGCATCGGCAGCAAGGCGAACCGCTATGCGACCGATGGTTCGATGGCATCGACAGGTGAGATCGAGTTCTCCAGCGTTAAGGTCGATGAAAATGGCTGCTTCGAGATCATCGCCAGCCGCGAGCCCAAACCCGGTCGCGACTGGCTGCCGCTGGCCGAAGATAGCAGTCTGCTGATCATCCGTCAGACGTTCGAGGACAAAAAGCGTCAGATTCCGGCCGAAATCTACGTCGAATGCCTGAGCCGCCCCCCGGCAAAGCCGTTGCTGACGCCCGAAACCATCACAACACAACTGAACAAGGCAGCGGCGTGGGTGAAGGGCACTGCGAACATGTTCGCGGATTGGTCGGAGTGGTTCAAGCAGGAACCCAATCGGATCTATCAGCAGAAGGACCAGTCCGTCTGGTATCGGGCGGGAGGCGATCCGAAAATCTGGTACGGCCATTTTTACTATGACCTGAAGCCGGATGAGGCATTGGTCATCGAAGTTCAACCGCCGCGCTGCCGTATGTGGAACGTTCAATTGGACAACTGGTGGATGGAATCGCTGGACCACGTCCATCAGAAGATTTGGGTGAACAGTTCCCAGGCCACCTATGAGGAGGACGGACGCATCATCGTCGTGTGTGCGGACGCGGATCCGGGCTTTGGCAATTGGATCGACTTGGCGGGTCACCGGCAGGGAACGGGTCTGTGGCGCTGGATCGAGGCCGAGAGCCATCCCGTGCCCACCTGCAGGGTCATCTCGCTCAAAAGATAACGGGGAACATGTGGTGCGGGAAACCACGCTCGACGCCCTGTGGACCAATTTCTGCAAGCAACTGGCGGAGGCGCGCCACGTCCTCGTGCGGCCCGAGGCGCCTCGGGACGCACTGAGCCAGGCCGAGGGAGTCCGTTATCTCAGTCGCCTCACCAGGGCGGCGCTGGACTCGCTGGTGGAATCCGCTGACCCGGATTTTCCCCGCCTGTTCCAGATGTCGAATGACACGATCAAGATCGGTGGCGACAATCCCGACAATGTCTACTGGAATGCCACGATAGCCGGGGATCGCGATTACCGCATTTGTGGCAACCGCGGATCGGTGCCCTATCTGAGTTTCGGAACCAAGGCGAACCGCTTTGCACTCGATGGCGGCATGGTCTCCACCGGCGAGTTGGAAGACACGAAGATGCATTTCGAAGCCGATGGGTCGTTCGAGATCATCGTCAGCCGGACAGCCCAGGGCGGTAACTGGCTTCCGATGAGCGACGACACATCTTTCCTGCTCGTCCGTCAGACGTTTCTCGATCGGGCTGCGGAGCGACCCGCCTCTATCACTATCGAGCGCCTGAACGGTCCTGTAATGCCGCGCCCATTGTCGTCTGATTGGCTGGAACGGCAGCTTGGTCAAGCTGCCAGCTTTGTGAAGGTCACGGCGAGCACATTTGCGGATTGGGCGAAACTATTCATGACGCGGCCAAATGAGCTTTTGCCCTGGGACCAGGACATTTTCCAAAAGGTCGGCGGCGACCCAAATATTCATTATCTTCACGGCTATTGGCGCCTGTCTCCAGGAGAAATGTGGGTGATCGAAACCGATGTGCCGCAATGCCGGTTCTGGAACTTCGTCCTGCAAAACTGGTGGATGGAGTCAGCCGACTACCGCAATATCCCATCGGCCTGGACCAACATAAACAAGGCCAGGCTGAGCGCTGACGGACGTTTGGTGATCGTGGTTTCGGAAGAAGACCCGGGCTTCGGTAACTGGATCGACACTTGCGGTCATGCAGAAGGCACCGCGCTTTTGCGATGGATCAGCGCGGATCGTCATCCTGTCCCGAGCTGCAGATTGATCAGGCCATGAACCAATAGGGGCATTTTTCGCCGGCGATTTGAGGCGAACCCGCATGCCTTAACGTCGCCGCCTCATCTGGGACCACGAGCCTCTGGAGCTATGGCGCCGGTTGCTTATGGTGCCGTGCTGGGAAAGGGAGCCGCATGACGGTCGGCGGGCAAAGCGAGCGGTCGACCGATCCTGCCGCCGACGAGGCCGGCGGGTGGCTCGACGCGCTGGCGCGGCGCTATTCCCCGGCGCTGTCGTGCTTCTTCCGGCGGCGCGTGGCGCAGAGCGAGGAGGTGCCCGATCTGGTGCAGGAGGTATTCCTGCGGCTTGCGCGCCTGCCCGATCCAGGCCGCATCCGCCAGCCTGAGCAATATCTGTTCACGACGGCGGCGAGCACGCTGCGTGATCATTTCCGGCGTCGCGCGGTGCGCAAATCGGACCGGCAGGAAATTTTCGATGCAGAGCGCCACGGAGGTTCCGATTTCTCTCCCGCCGACGTCTTGGAAGGAAGACAGGCGGTTGATCGCTTGCAGATCGCGTTGAAAAGCTTGCCCGAAAGGACGCGTGACGTGTTCGTGTTGAAGGTGCTGGAGGATCAGAAGACTGCCGCCGTGGCCCGTGCGCTGGGTATTTCGACGCGCGCGGTGGAGAAACATCACGCCAAGGCGCTCGTCGCGATCGCCCTCGCACTGGCCCCTTTCCAGGGCTGATCGGATGACGCGTGCCTCAGCCATCGACGAGAGGGAGGGGCCCGCGATCGCCGCCGCACGCTGGCACGAACGGCTCGCGTCCGATCCGCGCCCAGCAGATCTGGAGGCCTTCGATAGCTGGCGTTCGGCGGACCCGGCCAATGCCGCCGCCTTCGCGCGCATCGAGTGGGCTTCGGCGCTGGCACGGTCGTTCGGCTCCGAGCCCGATATCATGGCGCTGCGCCATGAAACGCTGGCGCGGGTCGTGATGCGCGGCCATGCCGCGGTGCCGTGGCGGACGGTCGCCGGGATGGCCGCGAGTCTCGTGCTGGCTGGCGGGACGCTGTGGTGGACGCTGTCCGCACGGCCCGAGCCGAGGGCCGCGACGGGCATCGCCATGATCGCCGAAGGCCCTGCACGCAGCTTCGGCACGCGGGTGGGCGAGCGGCTGAACGTCGTGTTGGAAGATGGATCGGAACTGCGTCTCGACACCGGGACGACGGTGCGGGTGCAATATACGGCCGGTGCGCGACGGCTTGCGCTGGTGCGGGGGCAGGCGCTGTTCGACGTCGCGAAGGCGCCCGCGCGGCCCTTCACCGTCGCCGTCGCAGGTCGCACCGTCACAGCGCACGGAACGCGGTTCAATGTCCGATATGACGAGCGGGCAATGGAGGTGGCGTTGGTCGAAGGGGTCGTTACCGTGGCGAAGCTCGGCGACAAGCCGGCCCGAGAAGTCACGATGCGTCCGAACGACAGGTTGGTGGCGACGGGGCGGGGCGTGTCGGTGCGCCACTATGCCGATCTCGGCCGTTTCCTGAGCTGGACCCGGGGCGTCATTCAGTTCGACGATGTGCCGCTGGCGGATGCGGTGCGTGAGTTCAACCGCTACAATGCGGTTCCCGTCCTGCTCGATGCCCGGGCGGGGGCCATCCGGATCAGCGGATCGTTCCCGACGCACGGCAGCGCGGGCTTTGCGGAGGCGATGCAGGCTGCCTTTCCCGTGCGAATGCACCGCAGCGCTGGAGGGCAAATATTCCTCAGCTACCGGGATTGATTTTGAGCCTGCCGGGAGGGGTGTGGAAAAATGTCGGCGGGAGGGTTCGGGTTCCGGTTTGCGCTGCGTCTAACGGGATGGACCGGGGCGAGCGCCGGTCTCAACAATATGGAGGGGCAATCATGAGGAATCTCATCTTGCGCGCCGGATTCGGCTGCGCGCTGACCGCCATCGCGATTGGCGTCGCGACGCCCGTTTTCGCACATGGGCAGGAACAGCGATTTCCGGTACGCATCGCTGCCGGCAATCTCGGCCCCGCGCTCTCGAAACTGGGAGAGCAGACGGGGCGGCCATTGCTCTATGATCCCCGCTTCGTGCGCGGGCTGCGCTCCAACGGCGTGAATGGCACGCTCACCTCGGCGGCGGCGCTGCGCGTGATGTTGAACGGCACCGGCCTCGCCTTCCTCGAGGCGCCGGGCGGCGCGCTCGTCCTGCAACGCGACGAACCACCCGCGCCGCGATCGGAGCCGACGCCTGCGCCGATCGCCGAAGCGCCAACCGGCGGCGGTCTTCAAGACATCGTGGTCACCGCCGAGCGGCGCGAGCAAAATCTGCAGGACATCCCGATCTCAATCAGCTCGTTCGGCCCGCGCGCGCTGGAGACGAAGGGCATCACCGGCATCGGTGATCTGAACGCGGCGATCCCCAACGTCCAGTTCACTCCCTTTCCCAACGTCGGCACCAACATCCGTATCTTCATCCGCGGCATCGGCAACGTGAACGACCAGATCACGCAGGATCCGAGCGTCGCGGTCTATCTCGACGGCATCTACGCCGCGCGTATCCAGGGCCAAGCGACCGAGGTGGCCGAACTCGAGCGCGTCGAAGTGCTGCGCGGTCCGCAGGGATCGCTCTATGGCCGCAACGCGACCGGCGGCGCGATCAACTTCATCTCGCGCGCGCCGAGCTTCGACGGTTTTTCGGGATCGCAGCGGCTGAGCATCGGCAATTACGACTTGTTCGAGGCGCGGACCTTCGTCAACGCGCCGATCGCCGATCGGCTGGCCGTTCAGCTTTCTTATCTCCATTCGGAGCGTGACGGCTTCGTGAAGAACCTCGGCACCGGCGCGCCGCGCTTCGGCGATCGCCGCCGCGACGCCTACCGCGCGGCGGTGCGCTGGCAGCCGACCGACGACATCGACATCCGCTACAGCTATGACCGAAGCGAGGTGGGCGATACCGCACCCTATGGCCTGACGCCCGTTCCCTTTTATCCCAACAGGGCGCGGCGGCCGAGCGAATCCTCGCCGTTCGTGCGCGATCTGGAGCGCAACGACATCACCGCGCAGGGCCATTCGCTGATCGCGACCTGGGACGTCGCCGATACGCTGCAGATCAAGTCGCTGACCGGCTATCGAAAGCTCGATACGCAATATAACCAGAACGCCGCCCCCGGCGCGTTCGGGCCGTTCCCGGCGAACCGCAACCAGTTCTTCCAGAATCAGGATCAATTCTCGCAGGAAATCCAGCTGATCGGCGACCTGTTCGACGATCAGCTGCGATATGTCGGGGGGGTGTATTATCTGACCGAATCGGCGGATAACTACGATACGTCGCGTCAGTTCAATTTCAATTTCGCCAATCCAGGGTTGAATTTCATCGAGCGCAACGTGACGGCGAAGAACACCGCCTACGCGGCCTATGCGCAGGCGACTTACAGTCCGGAGGGGCTTGGTCGCCGGCTGCACCTGACCATGGGCGGCCGTTATTCGCACGACAAGCGCGCAGGATCCTTCCAGCGCAGCGTAACGCCGATGGTCGGTCCGCAGGTCGTCGGCCCGTTCGGCGAAGGCACGCGATCGTCGAGCGACTTCAGCCCGAACTTCACCGTCGCCTATGATGTGACGCGCGACATTAACTTCTACGCGAAGTTCGTCAGTGGTTATAAGACCGGCGGCTTCAACGTGAACGCCTCCTCGCTCGCCAAGTTCATCGCCGGATTTGGGCCGGAGGACGTGAAGTCGTACGAGGTCGGGCTCAAATCCGAATGGCTCGATCGGACGCTTCGCTTCAACCTCGCGCTGTTCCACATGGACTATCGCGACATCCAGGTCGGCGTGCCCGATGCGGTCAATCCGGTCCTCGTCGACATCATTAACGCGGGCAAGGCGCGCATCCGCGGGCTTGAAATGGACATTACCGCACGACCGACCGACGGCCTGACGGTCGCGGTCAACTACGGTTATCTCGACGCCACATTCACTGAGGTAATCAACAGCGCCGGGGTCAACATCGCGCCGACCTTCCCCTTCGTGCAGGCGCCGAAGCATTCGCTGACCGCATCGGTCGATTATGTGTTTCCGGAGACGTCGGTCGGCGAATTCAGCGTCAACGTCAGCTATTCGCAGGTCGACCGGCAGTTCAGCCAGCCGGGGGACGCGCGCTACATCATCCCGAGCTACGGCCTGCTAGACGCGCGGCTGACGCTGGCGAAGATCCCGCTGTTCAATTCGGGTGTCAAGCTGGCGGTCTGGGGCAAGAATTTGACGGACAAGGAATATTACATCACGCATTTCAATGCGTTCGTGCCCGGCGCGCAGTTCGGCACGCCGCGCACCTACGGCGTCGATCTGACGGTCGACTTCTGAGCGTCGGCGCAATCGGGAGAAACATCGCATCATGGCATCGTCGAATGCGCGGCCCAACATCCTGCTGATCGTCGCGGATGACCTGGGCTTTTCGGATCTTGGCGCGTTCGGCGGTGAGATATCGACCCCCAACCTGGATGCGCTGGCCCGCGCCGGCGTCCGTTTCCGCGACTTCCATTCCGCGCCGGCCTGTTCGCCGACGCGCGCGATGCTGATGACGGGCACCGACCCGCATATTGCGGGGATCGGGACGATGCTGGAGGTGGCGCATCCGGATTTTACCGGCGCGCCCGGATATGAAGGCCACCTCAACGATCGGGTGGTGACCGTGACCGAGCTGCTGCGCGAGGCCGGTTACCACACCATTCTTTCGGGCAAGTGGCACCTCGGCGAAACGCCGGAGAGCATCCCCGCCGCACGCGGCTTCGCCAAGTCCTTCTCGCTGCTGCCGGCAGGGGGTAGCCATTATGGCAAGGGCGACATCAACCGCTTTTCGACCGTAGAGGCCAATTATCAGGAGGACGGAAGGCCTGTCGCGCGGCTTCCCGACGACTATTATTCGTCGGACTATTTCGCTGAACGGATGGTTGGTTTCCTCAGAGACCGGCCGGCCGTAAAACCGTTCTTTGCCTATCTGCCGTTCACCGCGCCGCACTGGCCGTTGCAGGCTCCCGATGCAAGCATCCTGCCCTACCGCGGCCGCTATGCCGACGGCCCCGAAGCGTTGCGCGCGGCGCGGCTGGAAGGTCTGAAGGCCGAGGGGCTTTGCGCTTCGGACGTCGTCCCCCATCCGTTCGTCGGCGGCACGCCCTGGACCGAGATGACGAACGACGAGCGCGCCTGGTCGGCGCGCGCTATGGAAGTCTATGCCGGGATGGTAGACCGGATGGACTGGGCTGTCGGCCGGGTCATCGATCATCTGCGCGAAGCCGGCGACCTCGATAACACGATCGTCATGTTCCTATCGGACAACGGCGCGGAAGGAGCGATGGTCGAGGCAATGCCGATCGTCGGCGCCATGATCGCCGATCAGATTGCGAAGCATTTCGACAACAGCATCGACAATCTCGGCCGGCCCGACAGCTGTTTCTGGTACGGCCCGCGCTGGGCGCAGGCGGCTACCGCGCCTTCGCGGCTGCATAAGGCGTTCACCTCCGAAGGCGGCATCCGCGTGCCTTTCTTCGTGTCCGGACCGGGCGTGGCGGGCGGGGGCCGCGTGAGCCGCGCCTTCGCCACCGCTATGGACGTTCCGGCGACCATCCTCGATCTGGCGGGTGTCGAGCATCCGGCGGAATGGCGCGGCAAGGCGATCGCGCCGATGCTCGGACGATCGATGCGCGCGCATCTGGCGGACGAGGCGGCCGCGGTTCATCCATCGGGATTCGAGGCGGGATGGGAGCTGTTCGGCCGGCGGGCGATCCGGCGGGACAGCTATAAGGCGATCTGGCTGCGCTCGCCCGAGGGCGAGGGCCGCTGGCAGCTTTACGATCTCGACGCCGATCCGGGGGAGATCGACGATCTCACCGAACAGCGGCCGGCGATATTGGCCGAGCTTGTGTCCGCATGGAATCGCTATGCGGCGCAGGCCGGGATCGTCGACGTGCCCGCCAGCGTCTTCGAGATGGACGACATGGATGGCTGACCCGCGGGCTGCGGCGCCACGCGAACGCCTAACCGGACGGGAGATCGCGCTGATCGCGATGCTGGCGCCGGTGGTGATGTTCGAAGGATTCGACATCAGCCTGTCGAGCGTGGTGCTGCCTTATCTGGCCAAGGATTATGGCGCAGCGCCCGATCTCCTCGGCCGCGCGCTCGCGGTGGTGGCGACCGGTGCGATCGTCGCCTGCTTCGTTATCCGCCTGGCCGACAGTTTCGGCCGCCGTCCGATCCTGTTCCTGTCGTCGGCCGGTTTCGCGCTCGCGTCGCTCGCCACGGTCGCGACCACCAGTGTCACCGGTTACGCGGTTGTCCAGTTCGTCGCGCGTGTGCTGCTGGTGACTCAAATTGCGATCTCCTACCTGATCGTATCGGAAACGCTGCCGCCCCACCTTCGAGGACGGGTGAACGGCCTGTTGGGCTCGCTGGGCAGCCTCGGCGCGGCGCTGCCGTTCTTGTTGCTCGCTTCGGCGATCGAAAGCCCGCTGGGCTGGCGGCTGTTATTCGCTATAGGTGCGGGACCGCTGCTGATCGTACCGCTGATGCTATGGAAACTGCCGGAAACGCCGTTGTGGCTCGCCACCCGAGGGAAAAGCGTGTCGCGATCTTCGCTGCTGGCGGAACTTCGCAACCTCTGGGCGCCCGCGCTTCGCCGCCGGTTTCTCGCGATGAGCACGCTCTGGTTCCTCGTCAATTTCGCCTCGGCCAACGCGGCGCTGTTTTTCACCCTTTACGTGATGCGCGAGCGCGGGTGGCCGGCATCCGATCTCGCGCTGCTTGCGCCATTCGGGCTGGCAGGCGCCTTCGCGGGATCGGTCGTCACTGGGTTGATGCTCGACGCGATCGGTCGGCGTTACACCATCGCGGCGCTGATGGGGCTGCTTGGCGGCCTGACCGCTGTCGCCTATCAGGCACATAATTGGTGGTCGATCGGCGCAGCCTTCGTCGGCATCCAGATCGTGCTCGGCGTATGGATCGCGGCCTACACCGTCAATTCGGAACTGTTCCCGACCGAACTCCGCGCCGCCGCCAACGGATGGTGCAACAACCTCATTGGCCGCTGGGGATTCGTCATCGCTCCGTGGCTGTCCGGTGCGCTTGCAGAGGCGACGGGCGGGGTCGGGGGCGCCAACGCTGCATTGGGGATGCTCGCGTTGCTTGCCGTCCCGCTGGCGCTGTTCGTGCTACCCGAAACGCGTGGGATCAGGCTCGGGGACGCGGCCTGAGCGCCACCGCTGGCCATAGACGCCCGAGTTCATCCCAGCGCCCGGTGAAAGGCTGCCGCGAAGGCCGACGCGGTGGTGAACCGCAGCTCTGCCGCGATGCGCACCGTGGCTTGTCAACGCCATCTACGTCAAAAAACTGAGATTTATCAACGGCGTGCGGTGGTGGAGCTGAGGGGAATCGAACCCCTGACCTCTGCAGTGCGATTGCAGCGCTCTCCCATCTGAGCTACAGCCCCGCACGCCGGGCGCTCCCTCTAGCGGGAGCGGGCGCGCGATGCAACAGGCGAGAGGCTTCCGGCCCGCCTTTCTTCCGGCCCGGCTCGCCGCCGAACGTTTGTCTGCGCTGTCCTTCCAGGAACAGCGATCGGGCCGACGCGTTTTCCTGCAACTCGACCGGGCGACGCCGAAGCGCGAACGCCACGGCAGCAGCTATCCAACGCAGGAGGATGTCATGGGATATGAACGCAACCCCGGCCGCTATTATCGCGGCGAGGACGAGCGCGGCTACGGCGTGCGACGTCGCGACGATGACGTTGAACGGCGTTATCGCGACCGGGAGGCCGGCTATGGCCGCCCGCGCGATTATGACGAGGATCGTGGTTTTTTCGATCGCGCGGGCGATGAACTGCGGTCCTGGTTCGGCGACGAGGAGGCCGAACGCCGCCGCCGCTGGGACGAGCGCGTCCAGCAACGCGGATATGAGCGCGGTGATCGCGACTATCGCAACGATCCCTATGTCGATCGGAGCGGAGGCTATGCATCGGGTTATGGCGGCGCGGCCGGCTTCGGCGCGGGCTATGGCAGCGCGGGTTATGGCGGTGAAAGCTACGGGGTCGGCCGCGGCGCCGGCGCCACCAGCACTTATGGCCTCGGCGCGGGCCCCGATCATGACGGCTGGGGCCTCGATCCCAATTATCGCAGCTGGCGCCGCCGCCAGATGGAGGCGTTCGATCGCGATTATGAGGAATATCGGCGCGAAAATCTGAACCGCTTTCACGACGATTTCGGCAGCTGGCGCAGCAACCGCCAGGTCCAGCGCCGCGCGCTCGGCCAGGTCCAGGAGCATCAGGATGTCGTCGGATCGGACGGCGTTCATATCGGCACCGTCGATCATGTCCGCGACGACCGAATCCTGCTGACCAGGACCGACAAGGACGCAGGCGGCCGCCATCATTCGATCCCGTGCGGCTGGATCGCGGAGGTTGGCGACAAGGTGCGGATCAACCGCACCGCGGCGCAGGCCCAGGCCGCCTGGAAGGACGAAGAGCAGGGCGAAGGCCCGCATATCCTCAATCGGGCGTTCGCGGGCACCTACTGATCCGTGACGCCTGCTGAGCAAGGGCCGGTCGTTCGACCGGCCCTTTTTGCGATCGCCCTGTCGGTCCACTCTTGATGCGCTGCAACATCGGCCCCACTATGGGGTATGGCCGATGCCGAACCTTCGAAGCGCGCCGCAACGGGCCTGCCCTTGCCCGATCAGGTGGCGCTGGTGCTGCAGGGCGGCGGAGCGTTGGGGGCTTATCAGCTCGGCGTGTTCGAGGCGCTCGATGCCGCGCGAATCGAGATCGACTGGGTCGCCGGCATCTCGATCGGCGCCGTCAACGCCGCGATCATCGCGGGCAATCCATGCGAGCGCCGGCTCGAACGGCTCCACGCATTCTGGGATCGGATCACCGGGGCGCTCCCCGCGCTGGCGGTGCTCAACGGCGATTATGGCCGCGAGGCGCTGCACCAGGCCGCGGCCGCGATGGTGGCGGCGTTCGGCGTGCCCGGCTTTTTCCGCCCCAGGCTTCTCCCGCCCTTTTTCGCGCCCGACGGAACCCCCGAGGCGCTGAGCTTTTACGATAGCGCGCCGCTTGCCGAAACGCTCGACGAGCTGGTGGACTGGGATCTGCTCAATGACGGGCCGATGCGCCTGTCGGTCGGCGCGGTGGAGATCGAAAGCGGGAATTTCCGCTATTTCGACAACCGCACCGATCGCATCGACGCCCGCCACATCATGGCGTCGGGGGCGTTGCCGCCCGGGCTGCCGCCGATCGAGATCGACGGCAAGGCCTGGTGGGATGGCGGCCTCGTCTCGAACACCCCGCTCAGCCACATCGTCGACAACCAGCAGGCCGACATGCTCGTGTTTCAGGTCGATCTGTTCTCGGCCGCCCACGAGCCGCCCCGGACGATGCTCGATGTCTTCGCCCGCGAAAAGGAGATCCGCTATTCGAGCCGCACGCGGCAGATATCGGATCAACTGGTGCGGGCGCGCCGCGAGCATCAGCGGGTCGCGCGGCTGCTTGACAAGCTGCCGGCCGAACTGGCCGACGATCCCGACGTGATCGCTCTGCGCGCCGCGACGCGCGAGTCGAGCCTCAGCGTCGTCCAGCTGATCTACCGCGCCAATGCGTGGGAAGGCGGCTCCCGTGACTATGAATTCTCGCAGCGGACGATGCGCGACCATATCGCCGCCGGCCGCGCCGCCATCGCCGAGACGATGACCCGATCCGAACTGATCGCACATAACATCTATAACGGGCAGACGGCTGCCTTCGATCTCACCCGCAAATAGCCGCCACGGAGACGCTTCCATGTTCCTCAAGGGAAAGACCGCGCTGATCACAGGTTCCACCTCGGGCATCGGGCTGGCCTATGCCAAGGGGCTCGCCGCCGAAGGCGCCAATGTGGTGATCAACGGTTTCGGCGACCCCGCCGCGATCGAAACCGAGCGGCAGGCGCTCGAGTCGGTGAGTGGCGCTCGTGCGCTGTATAGCGGGCATGATCTTTCGAAGACCGATCAGATCGAGGCCATGATGGCCGACGCCGCAGCAGCCTTCGGAGGCGTCGATATCCTGATCAACAATGCCGGCGTCCAGCATGTCGCGCCGATCGAGGAATTCCCGGTCGAGAAATGGAATCTTATCATCGCCCTCAATCTGACGAGCGCCTTCCACACCACCCGGCTGGCGCTGCCCTGGATGAAGTCGCGCCGGTGGGGGCGGATCATTCAGACGGCCTCGGCCCATTCGCTCACCGCCTCGCCGTTCAAATCGGCCTATGTCACCGCGAAGCACGGCCTCGCCGGCCTTACCAAGACCATCGCGCTGGAAACGGCGACGTTTGGCATCACAGCCAATTGCATCAGCCCCGGCTATGTGTGGACTCCGCTGGTCGAAAAGCAGATTCCCGACACGATGAAGGCGCGCGGGCTGACGCGCGAGCAGGTGATGAACGACGTGCTGCTCGCCGGGCAGCCGACCAAGCAGTTCGTCACCGCCGAGCAGGTCGCCGCGATGGCGCTTTATCTGTGCCGCGAGGAGGCGGCGTCGATCACCGGCGCCAATATGTCGATCGATGGCGGCTGGACGGCGCAATGACGAGGGATCGCGGCGGCGCTTGCCAAGCCGGGCTGCGGCGGGCAGGCTCGGCTTTTGGGCGAGAGGAGACGGCTCTTGCGATGTTGGGCGGCGACGCTGGCCCTGGCCGCGGTGCTGATGCTGGCGGCCTGCGGGTCGAAGACGCTCGAACCGAAGGCGCCCAAGGCGCGCCCCAATGACTGGCGCCTGATTGCCAGCCAAGCCGATCGGGAACGGCTTGCGCGTTGGCGGACCGCCTGGATCACCGGTCTCGAGAAGGCGACCTCATCCGGCAACGCGGCCCAGATTGCGGCCCAGGGCGCGCTGCTCAAGCCCGATCTTGCGCTCGATGATCCGCTGCCGCCGTCCGGCGACTATCGCTGCCGCACGATCAAGATGGGCGCGCAGACCAAGGGGCTGCTCGATTATGTCGCCTATCCCGCCTTCCTCTGCCGGGTTGGCGTCGAGGAAGGGCTGGTTCATCTCGCGAAGATCGACGGCTCGCAACGACCGGTCGGCGACATCTTCGCCGATGAGCCGCGCCGGATGATCTTTCTCGGCGCCATGACGCTCGGTGACGAGGCGCGCCCCCTGCCTTATGGCCGTGATGCCGAGCGCGACATGGCGGGGATCGTCGAGCGGGTTGGTCCGCGCCGATGGCGGATCGTTTTCCCCTATCCGCATTGGGAGTCGACCATCGACATCCTCGAACTCGTTCCAAAGGAATAATATGCTCTCCAGATTGGTCGCGTTCGCTCTGCTCGCCGTCGCCGTCGCGCCGGTCCGCGCCGATCCGCTCGATCAGGCGATCGCTACGGACTTGCCGAGCCTGATGGCGATCTACCGCGATCTGCACGCTCACCCTGAGCTCAGCTTCGAGGAAAGCCGCAGCGCCGGGATCATGGCGGCCGAGGCCCGCAAAGCGGGGTATGAAGTGACAAGCGGCGTGGGCGGCACGGGTGTCGTCGCGGTGTTGCGCAACGGTCCCGGGCCGGTGTTGATGCTGCGCGCCGACATGGATGCGCTGCCGGTGACCGAACAGACCGGCCTTGCCTATGCCAGCCAGGTTTCGGGCGTGATGCACGCCTGCGGCCATGACACGCATATGGCGAGCTGGATCGGGACCGCGCGGCGGATGGCGGCGCTCAAAGATCGCTGGTCGGGCACGCTTGTCATGATCGCCCAGCCCGCCGAGGAGCGGGGGTCGGGCGCCCGCGCGATGCTCCGCGACGGTCTCTACAAGCGCTTTCCCAAGCCCGGCACGGTGATCGCCTTCCACGATTCGGCCAGCCTTCCCGCGGGCACGATCGGTTATGTCGACGGCTATATCTTGGCGAATGTCGATTCGGTCGACCTGCTGGTGAGGGGCGTCGGTGGCCACGGTGCCTATCCGCATCTCGCCAAGGATCCGATCGTGATCGCGTCGCGGATCGTCACCACGTTGCAGACGCTGATCTCGCGTGAGATCGATCCGCTCGAATCGGGCGTCGTCACCGTCGGCAGTTTTCAGGCGGGCGCCAAGCACAACATCATTCCGCCCGAAGCCAAGCTGCAGATCACCGTGCGATCCTACAAGCCCGAGGTGCGCCAGCATCTGCTCGACGGAATCGCCCGCATCGCGAAGGGCGAAGCGATCGCCGCAGATATGCCCGACGATCTGCTGCCGGTCGTCAGGATCAAGGATGAACATACGCCCGCCACCTTCAACACCCACGAACTGACCATGGCGATGATCGGGCTTTTCACGCAGCGGTTCGGCAAGGATCGGGTGACCGCGGTGCGCCCGCAAATGGGTGGCGAAGACTTCAGCGAATATTATCTGGCCGATCCGTCGATCCAGTCGATGCTGTTCTGGGTCGGCGGCGTGCCGAAGGCCAAATGGGAAGCGGTACAGGGCGACGTGACCAAATTGCCCTCGATCCACAGCCCGTTCTGGGCCCCCGACGCGCCAGCTGTGATCTCGACCGCGGTCGAGGCGATGACCAGCGCTGCGCTCAGCGTGCTCGCGCGGAAATGATGCGGGCGGCTGGCGTTAGAGCCCGGAGCCCCGGTCAGCTGGCGAGGGCGTTCGCGATCATCGTCGCCAGCTGCTCGATGCGATAGGGCTTCGAGATCACTGGCGCGTCGGCGAAGCCGGTGCCGGGCGGGAGCCCGTCATAGCCGGTCGCGAAGATAAATCGCTTGCCGTCGTCCCGCAGTCGCTGCGCCACCGGCAGGCTGTTCTCGTCCTTCAGGTTGAGGTCGAGCAACGCGATGTCGAACTCGGTGTCGTCGGCGCGCGCCAGCGCTTCGGCCACCGTGCCGGCGATGGCGGCCGTCTTACAGCCGACCTCATCCAGCATGTCTTCCGCCGTCATGGCGATGATGGTGTCGTCCTCGACGATCAGAACCCGCGTACCCGATGGAGGGTGGCCCACAGCATTTTCCTCGTCAGCATGCCCGACCACCGGTGATGACCTAGAAACGCACTTTACGCAATCGCCCGACGCAGATCGGGGCTCGGCTATACGATAGCGCTCTCAAATAAGACGCCCGCCAGGAGGCCTGGCGGGCGTCGCTCTTCCTCCCCAGGAAAAGATCGTGGCCGGATTTACAAAGCTTTCTTCCGAGCTCGTCGCGGCTATGCATCCTCGCCCTTCGTCTACGGGGGAAAAGGCCGGTCCTTCCATCCATATCATCTGATTTTGATGTTCGGTTGTTGGTGATCCTGCTAGAGGGCATGTAGTTTTGTAAGGATCTTACTCGATGGCCAAGCAGGGAATATTGGCGGGACCGCGGGTTCGGCGGTTGCGTCGTGATCAAGCGCTCACCCAGCAGGTCATGGCCGAGATGCTCGGCATTTCGGACAGCTATCTCGCGCTGATCGAGGGCAATCGGCGCCCGCTGACCGCGGCGCTGATTCTCCGGCTGGCCGAGCTGTTCGACTTCGACATTCGCAGCCTCAGCCAGGAGGAGCCGGGAGGCGGCGCCGCCGCGATGCGGCGGCGGCTCTCCGATCCGCTGTTCGCGGACATCTCGGTTGATCGCGCCGAACTCGAGGCGTGGATGGACAACGCTCCCGCGGCGGCCGAGGCGTTTGCCCGGCTGTTCGATCGCTGGCGCGAAGGCGGCGGGAGTGGCGACGAGCAGGGGCCGGGGCCGGTCGGTGCCGTGCGGCGCGAGGTCGAGCGCTGGCGCAACCATTTCGCCGATCTTGACGCGCATGCCGAGGCTCTGGCCGACGAATTGCGGATCGGCGCGGGCGATCTCTATGGCGCGATCGCCGAACGGCTGCGCGTCAAGCACCAGCTCACCATCCGCATCCTGCCGTTCGACGTGATGCCCGATCGGCTGCGGCGGCTCGATCTCCACGCCCGGCAGCTGCAGTTGTCCGAACTGCTCGATCCCCCGGCGCGCTGCTTCCAGGCGGCGTTCCAGCTTGCGCAAATTGAGGCGCGCGGCGAGATTGATGCGCTGGTGGCGGGGGCGGCCTTCGGCGACCGGGGGGCCGAACGGCTCTACCGCCGCCATGTCACCTCTTATTTCGCCGCCGCGCTGATGATGCCTTACGGGCGGTTCCTGCGGGCGTGCGAAACCGCCGGCTATGACATCCAGTTGCTTCAGCGCCGTTTCGGCGCGGGCTATGAACAGGTCGCTCACCGGCTGACGACGATGCAGCGCGTGGGCGCGCGCGGGCTGCCCTTCTTCATGCTGCGCATCGACCGGGCGGGACAGGTGTCGAAGGCCTTTGCGGGAGCGAGCGGATCGGCGCTGGTCGATGCGGCGCGTCGCTGTCCCTTATGGGCGATCCACCATGCCTTCGATCGGCCCGGGCGGTTCGTGCATCAGCTTGCCGAGCTCGAGGACGGCTCGCGCTGGTTTACGGTCGCCCGCAGCGTTCGTCACCATGGCGGCGCAGCCGACGTGCCGGTCGCCGAACATGTCGTCGCGCTCGGCCTTGCGGCCGAACATGCGGGCCATATGGCGCTTGCCCGCGGGATCGAACTGTCGGGGCCCGCCGAGCCGATCGGTCTTGGCTGCAGCCATTGCCAGCGCGTCGAGTGCGTCCAGCGCGCGGCCCCGCCGATCGGCCGCGTGCTGATCATCAACGAGCGCGAGCGCGGGCTGGCGCCGTTCGCCTTCGCAGGCGATTGATCCCGCCAAGCCCGCAGGCTCAGAAGGGTTCGTCGAGTGTCTGATGCCCTTTTTGCTTCAGCGTCTCGACGATCTTCTTGACCTCCTGGCTGCTGCCGCGGGGCAGAATCATGACGGCGTCGTGGGTCGCGACCACGATCAGGTCGTGCACGCCGACCGTGGTGATCACCGGGCCCTCGCTGCGGATCAGGCAGCCGCTGGTATCGAGCGCCACGACATCGCCCTGTGTGACATTGGCCTTCTCGTCGCCCAGCCCGAGCGCGTGGAGCGCGTCCCAGCTCCCGACGTCGGACCAGCCCATTTCCACCGGCACCACCGCCACCCGCTCGGCTTTCTCCATCACCGCATAGTCGATCGATTCGGAGGGGCAGGCCAGGAAGGCCTCACGTGCGGGACGGATCATCGTCCCCTCGCGCTCGGCGCTGGACAGTGATTGGCGCACGGCGCTGACCATCGCGGGTTCGAACTGCTCGAGCGCCGCGAGATAGGCGTCGGCCCGGAACAGGAATATCCCGCCGTTCCAGCTGTAGTTGCCCGCGGCAAGATAGGTCGCGGCGCGCGCGAGGTCAGGCTTTTCGATGAAGGCGTCGACCTTTTGCACGCCGGGCGCCACCGTCTCGCCGCGCCGGATATAGCCATAGCCGGTTTCGGGCTTGTCGGGGGTTATCCCGAAGGTGATCAGCCAGCCGTCCCGCACCAGCGGGATGGCCGCCTCGATCGCGGCGTGGAATGCCGCGACGTCATCGATCACATGATCGCTGGGCATCACCAGCAGCGCCGCATCGGGCGTAGCCTCCATCGCGGCGAGCGCGATCGCGGGGGCGGTGTTGCGGCCGACGGGCTCGAGGATGATCGCCGCGGTTTGGTCGCCATCTAGCTGCATCGCGATTTCGTCGGCGTGGAGGGCGTTGGTGACGATGATCGCCTTGCCGAAGCGCGCGGTGTCGGCGCAGCGCTCGGTGGTCATCTGAAGCATGGTGCGATCGCTGGTGAGCGCCAGCAGCTGCTTGGGTTTTTTCGATCGCGACAGCGGCCATAGCCGCGTACCCGAACCGCCGGAAAGGATCACGGGCGTAATCAAGGTGGTGGAAATGGTCGGCTCCATGGTTCAGAAGAGTGAATGGTTAACGGGATTTTCTCTGTTATCGGACAGGAAATGGACGGGCGGCAAGGGGGTTTCATGTCCGAGATGGTGAAACATCCGGCGGTGCGGTAACCGTGGTGGTTCTCGGAATGGAGATTGCGACCTTCGCGCAGCCAGCGGAGCTTGCCGCTCTGCAGACGACATCGCTGCCCGTGCCTGTCATTCTCGCTGCGACCCAGTGGGGCCATGCGCTCGCCGCTTTCATGTTCGCCGCGTTGGTGGGATGGCAGGCCACGGTCAGAACCGGCGGCTGGCGCCGCGTCGCGCTGGCCACGGCCTGCGCGCTGACAGCCCTGTGGTGCGGGCTGGTGGCGGTCTATGGGGCCGGCGGGATATCGTCGAGCGTCGCCAAGAGCATCGCCGATGCCGGCTGGCTGGCATTCCTGTTCGCGCTGCAGCCACCGGTCGCGGCGGGGCGGCGGCGCCCTGTCATTCTTGGCCTGTTCGTCCTGATCTTGGCGTTCATCGTCGCGGCGGTGACGATCAAGCTGCTGCCGCTGCTGTTCCCGGGCAGCCCGCGGATCAGGGAAGGGCTGTTCCTCGCCGGCCAGGCGTCACGAATCATGATCACGATCGGCGGGCTGTGCCTGCTGCACAATCTGTATACCGCCGCGTCGCCCGAGGCGCGCTGGGGGCTTGGCCCGCCGATGCTGGCGCTCGCGGTGATGTGGGGCTTCGATCTTCACTTGGCGACGGTCGCCTATCTGATCGATGGCTGGCCGCTCGGCCTGTTCGCGCTTCGCGGGATCATGATGGTGTTGATCGCGCCGATGCTGGTCACCGTCAGCCGCCTTGCAACGCTCGATCGTATGCGCGCTTCACGCGGTGCGCGCTTGCAGTCGCTCACGCTGGTGGTGAGCGGCGCCTATTTGGCGCTGATGGTGTTGCTCAGCCGCCTGCTTGCGGTCGGCGGCTATCAGGCCCGGCTGCCGCAGATCACCATCGCGCTCGCCTTCGTGGTTTTCGCGCTCAGCTTCTTCCCGTCGACCCGCTACCGCCACCGCACCAAAAAAGCGCTTGCGCGCCATCTGTTCCAGCATCGCTACGACTATCGGCTCGAGTGGCGGCGCTTCACCGAGACCGTGGGGCGGGCGAGCGAAGAGACGCCCGGCCTCGCCGAGCGGACGGTCAAGGCGATCGCGGACATTTTCGATTGCCCCGGCGGCCTGCTGATGCTGCGGGGCCATGACGGCGGGCTCGAAAGCTCGGCGCGCTGGAACTGGCTCGAGCTCAACGCGCCCCAGCTCGCGGCGGAGCTTCCGCTCGCCCACCATCTCGAACGCGACGGCGAGGCGATCGAACTCGAACGGCTGCGGCAGGGCGAGGAGCCGGCCGCGCTGCCGTTCATCCCCGAGTGGATCGTGGCCGAGGACGAAGCCTGGGTGCTCATGCCGTTGATCCATTTCGACCGGCTGGTCGGCGCCATCCTGCTGGCAAGGCCGCGCGAGCCACGGCTGCTCGACGGCGAGGACCATGATCTGCTGCGGGTGGCGGGACGGCAGGTGGCGAGCTATCTGGCCGAGGCCCGGGGACAGGAGGCGCTTTCGGATGCTCGCCGCTTTGATGAATTCAACCGGCGCTTCGCCTTCATCATGCACGACATCAAGAATCTGGTGAGCCAGTTGAGCCTGCTCGCACGGAACGCCGAGCGCCACGCCGACAATCCGGCGTTTCGCGCGGACATGATCGATACGCTGCAGGGATCGGTGGGCAAGATGAACGATCTGCTCGCCCGCCTTTCGCAGCATCACCGCTCCAAGCCCGACGAACCTGCCCCCCATTCGCTCCGCGCGCTGGCCGAGGAGACGCTTCGTGAGCGCGCCAACGGCTATCCCGTCCGCATCAGCGCGCGCGACGAGGTGATGGCGGTGGTCGATCCCGACCGGTTCGAACAGGCGCTCGGGCATATCGTCCAGAACGCCATCGATGCGAGCGACAACAGCGAGCCGATAGATCTGATCATCGGCCGCCGCGGGCTCGAGGCGATCGTCGAGGTGATCGACCGCGGCTGCGGGATGTCGGCGGAGTTCATTCGCTCGCGGCTTTTCCATCCCTTTTCGTCGACCAAGGAGGGCGGGTTTGGGATCGGCGCGTTCGAGGCGCGTTCGATCGTCGCGGGCCTCGGCGGCCGGCTCGAGGTTCAGAGCCGCGAGGGCGAGGGGAGCCGCTTCACGATCATCTTGCCGATGGCGGCGCTGTTCGGCGGGGGGCTGCCGACGGGCCAGTCGGCCGGAGCGCCCGCATGAGCGGGGGCAAGCCGCGGTTGCTGATCGTCGAGGACGATCTGGGGCTGCAGAAGCAGCTTCGCTGGGCCTACGAGGATTATGAGGTGATCACAGCTGCCGATCGCCCGGCGGCGATCGACGCGTTGCGCCATTATGAACCGGCGGTGGTGACGCTTGACCTCGGGCTGCCGCCCGATGCCGAAGGCACGAGCGAGGGCTTCGCGACGCTCGACGCCATACTCGCGCTCAAGCCCGACACCAAGGTGATCGTCGCCTCGGGGCAGGGCGCGCACGAAGGTGCGCTACGGGCGATCGCGGCGGGAGCCTATGATTATTACCACAAGCCGGTCGATATCGATGAGCTTGGCCTGATCGTCGCGCGCGCCTTCTACCTTCATGAGCTCGAGCGCGAGAATGCGCGGCTGCAGGCGCATGGCGATGATGCGGCGGCGGACGGCGGTCTTGTCACCAACGACCCGGCGATGCTCAAAGTGGTGCGGACGATCGAGCGGGTGGCGGGCAGCGACGCGTCGCTGATGCTGCTGGGCGCGAGCGGCACCGGCAAGGAGGTGCTCGCGCGCCGGCTGCACCGCGAGAGCAAACGTGGGCAGGCCGCCTTCGTCGCGATCAACTGCGCCGCCATCCCCGAAAATCTGCTCGAGGCCGAGCTGTTCGGTTATGAAAAAGGCGCGTTCACCGGCGCGATCAAGACGACCGAAGGCAAGATCGAGCAGGCCCAGGGCGGGACGCTGTTTCTCGACGAGGTCGGCGATATTCCGCTGGCGCTCCAGGTCAAGCTGCTCCGTTTCCTACAGGAGCGGGTGGTCGAACGGATCGGCAGCCGAAAGCCGATGGCGGTCGACACGCGGATCGTCTGCGCGACGCACCAGAATCTCGAAACGATGATCGCCGACGGCCGCTTCCGCGAGGATCTTTATTATAGGCTCGCCGAGATCGTCGTGCGGATTCCGGCGCTCGCCGATCGCCCGGGCGACGCGCTGCTGATCGCGCGCATGCTGCTCAAGAAGCTCGTGCGCGAGATGGACTCGCCGGTGCGCGGCTTTGCGCCCGACGCCTTGGCCGCGATCGACGGATGGGCCTGGCCGGGCAATGTCCGCGAGCTCGAGAACAAGCTCAAGCGCGCGGTGATCATGGCCGACGGCAAGCTCGTGACCGCGGAGGATCTCGATCTCGTCCCCGAGCGCGCGGATGGCGGATTCCTCAATCTGAAGGCGGCGCGCGAACTCGCCGACCGCGCCGCGATCACCCGCGCGCTGGCGCGGAGCGAGGGCAATATTTCGAGCGCGGCGAAGATGCTGGGGATCAGCCGCCCCACGCTGTACGACCTGCTCCGCCAATATGGGATGGGGGCGTAGGTCCGCCGCCGATCGGATGGGCTGGTATGGTGGGCAGGCTTCGATTATCGCCGCGTCATGACCGATCCCGCCATTCTCGCCCGGATTGCCGCCGCACTCGACAGGATCGCGCCGCCGCCCGCGCCGCATGCCGATCCTGCTGCGCACGCCGCCTATGTCTGGCGCGACGGCGGCCTCGCCGAAGCGCGCGCCTTTGCGCCGCTGCCGCTCGATCTGCTCACCGGCATCGACGCGCAGAAGGCCGCGCTGGTCGATAATGCGCGGCGGCTCGCCCGCGGCGCGGCGGCGCACGACGTGCTGTTGTGGGGCGCGCGCGGCTCAGGCAAGTCGGCGCTGGTCAAGGCCGCGGTTGGGGCGCTGCGCGACGAGGGGCGCGATATCGCGTTGATCGAGGTGGCCGGCGAGCGGATCGACGCGCTCCCCCGCCTGTTCGCGATCATCGCCGATGTGCCGCGCGCCTTCGTTCTGTTCCTCGACGATCTTGGATTCGATGATGCCGCGGGCGGGCAGGGGCCACGGCTGCTGCGCTCGATGCTCGAGGGCGGTGCGGAGGCGCGGCCCGCCAACGCCCGACTGCACGTCACCGCCAACCGCCGGCATATCGTCTCGCGCGACCTGCGCGAGCAGGACAGCCCGATCAATCCGCGCGACGTCGTCGACGACAAGCTCGCGCTCGCCGATCGCTTCGGTCTGTCGCTCGGCTTCCATGTTTGCGATCAGGACACCTATGTCGCGATGGTCGCCAGCTATGCGGCAAAGCTTGGCCTCGAATTCGAGCCGCTCGACGCGATCGCATGGGCGACCCAGCGCGGCAGCCGCTCGGGGCGGGTCGCCTGGCAATATGTCGTCGAACTGGCCGGCCGCGCGGGGAAGCCGGTATAGAAGGGGGCGGCCAGCTGCGAGACGCCAGGAGGTTTTCCTTTCCGGGATTCCGAGTCGCCAGATGATTCCATCTGGCTCGAATCGCTCTAGGCCGCCGCCGGCAACCGGACTTTCACCATCAAGCCGCCCAGATCCTCGCTTTCCTCGAGGCTGATCGCGCCGCCATAAATGCCGATCACGTCGCGGACGATCGCGAGGCCGAGGCCGGTGCCCGGCTTGCCGGTGTCGAGCCGCGCGCCGCGCTCGAACAGCCGCCCGCGTTCGACGGCGGGGATGCCCGGGCCGTCGTCTTCGATCAGGATCTCGACAAACTCGGTCCTGCGCGGGCCGGGTTCACCCGGCGCCTCGCGGGCGACGGTGACGAACACGCGCCCCTGCCCGTATTTCGCGGCGTTCTCGACGAGATTGCCGAGGATTTCGTCGAGATCCTGGCGCTCGACATGCACGACCGCCTTCTGATCACCGGCGAGGTCGACCGTGACGTGGCGGTGCATGCGCGCCATCGCCCGTTCGACCGCCTTGAGCGAGGGCCAGACCTCGGAGCGCGCCTGGGCGTTGGCGCGGCGGCCCACTGCGCGCGCGCGCGCGAGGTGGTGATCGACCTGGCGGCGCATGTCGGATGTCGTGCGCGCTACCGTTTCGGCCAGCTCGGGGCCGTTCGCCGTCGCCTCGTTCATCAGAACGGTGAGCGGCGTCTTGAGCGCATGGGCGAGGTTGCCGGCATGGCGGCGCGCTTCCTCGGCCTGGCGCTCATTATGCGCGAGCAGCTCGTTGAGCTCTTCGACCAACGGGCGAACTTCGTTGGGCAGCTGCGCGTCGATCCGCGCGCTCCGGCCCGATCCGACCGCCGCGACCGCCCGTCGCAGGCTGCGTAATGGCCAGAGGCCATAAGTCGCCTGCAGAGCGGCGAGAATGATCAGGCCGAGGCCCAGGATCGCGAAGGAGCGCACCAGCGTCCGTCGCAGCACGGCGATCTGGTCGTTGAGCGTGGCGCGGCTCGCCGCGACCTGAAACCGCCATTCGGTGGCCGATCCGGGCAGGCGCACCTCGCGATCGAGAATCCGCAGCGGCTCGCCGTCGAACTCGTCGCTGTCGGCGACATGGAGCTGCTGCCCCTGATGGTCGCCCGTCTGGCGCAGCGCGCGATCCCACAGCGAGCGCGAACGGAAGGGTTCGTGGCCGGTCGCCGACACCTGCCAGTAGAGGCCCGAATAGGGCTCGAGAAAGCGCTGATCGCCCAGCGGCCGGCTGAAGCGGACCTCGCCGTCGGGGCCGATCTCGGCGGTCCCGATCATCGCGTTGAGCACATAGCCGAGCTGCGCGTCGAAATTGCGGGTGATCGCTTCGGTCAGCACGCGATCGAGCGCGAAGGCGCCGCCGACCAGCAGCACGCTGATCCACAGCGCCGCGATCGAGATCATCCGCCGGGTGAGCGACCCGGTCGACTGGGTTTCGTTGCGTCGCCGCTTGAGAAACCAGGCCTTCGCGGCGGCCAGCGCCGGTTTAGGCCGGGTCATCCAGCGAGTAGCCGAGGCCGCGGATCGTGGTGATGACATCCTGGCCCAGCTTTTTCCGGATGCGGGTCACGAACACCTCGATGGTGTTCGAATCGCGGTCGAAATCCTGATCGTAAATATGCTCGATCAGTTCGGTCCGGCTGACCACCTTGCCCTTGTGGTGGAGCAGATAGCTGAGCAGCTTATATTCCTGCGCGGTGAGCTTCACCGGCTCGCCCGCTAGCGTCACCTTGCCGCTGCGCGTGTCGAGCCGGACGTCGCCGGCGATAAGCTCGGACGAGCTGTTGCCCGATGCGCGCCGGATCAGCGCGCGCAGCCGCGCGATCAGCTCCTCGGTCTGGAAAGGCTTGGCCAGATAGTCATCGGCGCCGGCGTCGAGCCCGGCGACCTTGTCCGACCAGCTGTCACGCGCGGTGAGCACCAGCACGGGGGTATCCCTGCCCTCGCGCCGCCAGCGGTCGAGCACCGTCAGGCCGTCGATCTCGGGCAGGCCGAGATCGAGGATGATCGCGTCGTAGCTCTCGGTCGATCCGAGAAAATGGCCGTCTTCGCCATCGGTCGCCAGATCGATCGCATAGCCGGCGCCTTCCAGCGTGGCGCGGAGCTGCCGGCCCAGATTGGGTTCATCCTCGACGATCAGGACGCGCATCTTTTCCCCCTTCAGCCGGTAATCATGAGGTGGCGGTTATTGACCGACGCGGCCCAGTTCGCGCCCGGTGCGGCCGTCCATGTCCATCCATATCACCGATCCGCCCCGCTGGAACTTGAAACGATAGCGTCCGGTTCCCGGATCGAACTCCGAACCGATCATCTGGCCGTCGACACGGCCCTGCGCCCTGGCGCGCATCTCCTGATAAGGCAGAAACTGCCCCGAGCGCACGCCGTTGCGCAGCGCATCCTGCTCGGGCACGCGATTGCGTTCCGCCGAGACGGGTGCGCCAGCAAGAAGGAACGTCGCCAAAGCGATGGCGGCCAAGGGGTTACGCATTGACATTGGCTATTGGCATAGGGTCTTGGGCTTGAATAGGGCATGAATGTTCGTGCTTTAGCGAAAATCCGAAACCTGCTGTCCAACGAAGACCTATGCCCGCACCCATTCTCGCCTATCAAAATCTCGGTCTCGTGCAGGGCAGCGGATGGCTGTTTCGTCAGCTCGACCTGTTCATCGCCCCGCGTGACCGGCTCGCGCTGATCGGGCGCAACGGCGCGGGGAAGACTACCCTGCTCAAGCTGCTTGCGGGGGCGATCGACGCCGACGAAGGGCTGCGGACCATCGTCCCCGGCACGCGGGTGATCCTGCTCGAGCAGGAACCGTCGATGGCGGGGCATGCGAGCTTGCGCGATTTCGCGCTCGCCGGGCCCGGCGCGCCCGCAATGCACGTGGTCGAGGCGATCGCCGATCAGATCGGCATCGATCTTGCGCGCGACGCGAGCAGCGCGAGCGGGGGCGAGCGGCGCCGCGCGGCGATCGCGCGCGCGCTGGCGATGGAGCCCGATGTGCTGCTGCTCGACGAGCCCACCAACCATCTCGATCTGGCCGCGATCGAGTGGCTGGAGAGCTGGCTGCAGCGCTTCACCGGCGCCTTTGTCGCGATCAGCCATGACCGCACCTTCCTCACGCGGCTCACCCGGCAGACGCTGTGGCTCGATCGCGGCGGAATCCGCCGGGCGGAGATCGGTTTTGGCGGATTCGAGGCCTGGACCGACAAGGTCTATGAAGAAGAGGCGCGCAACGCCGAGCGGCTCGACGCCAAGCTCAAGATCGAGGAGCACTGGATGCTCCGCGGCGTCACCGCGCGGCGGCGGCGCAACCAGGGGCGTTTGGCCAAGCTCCACGAGATGCGCGCCCAACGCAAGGCGATGCTCGGACCGCCGGGAACGGCGCGGCTGGCGATCGCCGCCGACGATGTGAAGACCAAGGTGGTGATCGACGCCGAGCATGTCACCAAGCGCTTCGGGGACCGGACGATCATTCGCGATTTCAGCTTCCGGGTGACGCGCGGCGACCGCATCGGCGTGGTCGGCGCGAATGGCGCGGGTAAATCGACCCTGCTCAAGCTGCTGACCGGCGAACTCGCGCCCGATGAAGGCGCGATCAAGTTGTCGAAGACGCTCGACGGGATCGTCATCGATCAGCAGCGCAAGCTGATGGCGCCCGAAAAGCGCGTGCGCGACGTGCTCGCCGATGGCGGCGACTGGATCGAGGTGCAGGGCGTCAAAAAGCATGTCCACGGCTATCTCAAGGAATTCCTGTTCGAACCCGCGATCGCCGATGCGCGGATCGCGACGCTGTCGGGCGGCGAGCGCTCGCGGGTGTTGCTCGCCCGTGAATTCGCTCGGCCCTCCAATCTGCTGGTGCTCGACGAACCCACCAACGATCTCGATCTCGAAACGCTCGACCTGCTGCAGGAGGTCATCGCGGACTATCAGGGCACGGTGCTGATCGTCAGCCACGATCGCGACTTTCTCGATCGCACCGTCACGGTGACGCTCGGGCTCGACGGATCGGGCAAGGTCGACATTGTCGCCGGCGGTTATGAGGATTGGGAGCGCCTGCGCAGCGCGCAGCGGACCGCCAAGTCCGAGCCGAAGCGCGCGGCCCGGCCCGGCGCCGACGCGCCCGCGCCGCCGTCCGGGGCGCGAACCAAGCTCAGCTACAAGGATCAGCGCGACCTCGATCTCCTCCCGCGCGAGATCGAGTCGCTCGAGGCCGCGATCGAGCGCGACGAGACCGCGCTCGCCGATCCGAATCTCTATGCCAGCGATCCCGCGCGGTTCGAACGGTTGATGCAGGCGATCGAAGCCAACCGCTCAAAGAAGGAGGCCGCCGAGCTGCGCTGGCTCGAACTGGCCGAGATGGCCGAAGGGCTGGCCTGACCTTGCCTGCGCGGGAGCGCGCGGTAACTTAGAGCCCCGCGCGCGCCTCGGCTCGGGCCTCGAGCAGATCCCATAGCCCCCGATGCTGGACGAGCAGCTGCTGCGCGCCGAACACGATCGCCCGCTGGACTGCGGGCGCGACGGCGTCGTCGATGATCGCCATGGTCTGGCGCGGCGACGGCAGCGCAGGCGGGACGAGTTGCAGGCCGAAGCGTTGGGCGGCGGCGTCGATGACGGTGCGCGCCGCGCGCCAGTCGAGCACCAGCGCCATCGCCGCGCCCAGCGCGCAGCCGTTGCGGTCCGAACGGGCGAGCATTTCGAGTGCATGGCGCTGCCCCGCCACCGCGGCTTCCGATTCGGCCTGTCCGGGCGTGCTCGGCAGCGGCCCCACCGCGACCACGGTGCGCATCAGATAGGCGCGCTCGGCGGCGAAGCCCTCCGCTGCGATGTCGAGCCACCGGCGGCTGGCCTCGCCGGATGGCTTGTCGCGGGCGAATTCGATCACGCCCGGATTGCGGCCATGGACATGCGCGAGAAGGTGGACGGCATCGGCCAGGTCGCGGGCGGCTTCGCGGCCGCGCGCAAATATATGGGTGGCGACATAGGGGTGGTTTTTGCCACCCTCGGCGCCAAGCAGCGCGTCGATCATCTCGGCTGCGCCAGGACGCGCAGCCTCCTGCTGAATATTCAACACCATACGCGACATACCCCGAATACAACCGGTCCGTGCGAGCGCAGCTAAACAATGCCGTCACCCGCCCCTTCCTCTTTAGCGTCGCTGGGTAAATGGCTCGTTACGCCTCGTGAAATTTCCTTGGCGGAAATCCGCCATGGCCCGCTCGGCGGTTCGGCGCTAAAAGCGAAAGCTTATGGCACGTTCCTCTTCCCGTTCGAATGACTGGGGCTTTCCCCGCTGGCGCGGCTATGGCGGCGAGCGCGGCGCTACCAAAGTGCGCCTGTGCGATCGGCATGGTTGCGACAAACCGGGCGACCGGCCCGCCCCCAAAGCCCCCAACAGTCCTGAACGCTGGTATTTCTGCGAAGAGCACGCGGGCGAATATAACCGCAACTGGGATTATTTCGCGGGCCTGTCGGCCGAGGAGGCCGCTCGCCGCGAGGCCGACGAGCGGCGCTCGGCCTCGGGTTATGCCGAGCAGGCGCATTATGGTTGGGCGGGGCCGGGCGACGGCCGCTGGTCGCGCGACGAGATGCGCGCCTTCGAGACGCTCGAAATCGAATCGGACGCTGATTTCGAGGAGGTCAAGGCGGCGTGGCGGCGGCTCGCCAAGGCCAATCACCCCGATGTGAAACCCAATGATCCGGCCGCCGCGGTGCGCTTCCAGGCGGTGCAGGCGGCGTTCGAAATCCTGCGCCGGGCCGAGGAACGGCGGCCGCGCTGACCCGATACAAAAGGGCCTATCGGCTTCTGCCGGTGAGCACCGCCAGGCTCGCCCGCTCGTTCAAGCGCAGCGCACGGGGCTCGGCGGGCACATGCTCGATTCGCCGGCCCGCCTTGGCCATCTCGATGAAGGCGGGGGCGACATAGGATTTGCGGCACACCGCCGGGGTGTTGCCGAGCGCGCGGGCAACCTCGGCGAGCAGCGTCTTGACCGAGGTGCGCCGATCCCGCGCGAGCAGTCCCGCCGCGACCGCGCAGGCGCGCCAGGTGCGGAAGGTCTTGGCGGTGCCGGCACCGTCGGTCAGCTCGCAAATCCACTGGTTGATGTCGGCGGCGCGGACGCGGAGCCCCGATCGGCTCGCGAACAACTCGCCTGGGCCGGCGGTCTTGAGTTCGGCGAGCGCCGCGGCGAGCGCGGCGTCGCGTGCCGAAAGCTCGGCGCGGATACCATGCTTGCCGTAGAAGCAAAGCTGGATCTCATCGCCCTTGATCCGCGCATGGCGGTTGAGCAGCGTGGTCGCGCCGAAGCTGCCGCGCGCCGCCGAATCGGCCGACCCGACCCGGATCGCGAAGCCGTCGAGCAGGCGCACCGCCGCCGCCCGCGCCCGTTCCCACGGATCCTCGCTTTTCAGCGCGCGGCGGACGGCGGCGCGAAGCTGGGGCAGGTGGCTCGCGAACTGCGGGAGACCTGCGAATTTCTCCTCGTCGCGCTGCTCGCGCCACGCGCTGTGATAGCGATATTGCTTACGCCCCGCGGCATCGAGGCCGGTCGCCTGGACCGGCGCATCGGGGTCCGGGTTGATCCACACCTTGCGCCAGGCGGGCGGAATCCCGAGCCCCAGGATCCGCATCCGCTCCTCGACGTCGCGAACGGTCGTCCCGTCGGGCGCGATAAAGCGCCAGCCGCGGCCGCGCCGGGTGCGGCCAATGCCGGGCGCCGAATCGATCGTGTCGAGTTGGTCGACGGAGTGGTGTCGCATGGAAGGAGCACAACGCGGCGCGGGCCGAAAGGGTGCGCGCGCCGTGGCAATGCGATGGCGGGGGCGTTACTCGCCGCCGAGATCGTCGGGCAGCGGATCCCTGCCCGAGATGCGGCGCGCAAGCGCCTCGGCGTCGCTCAGCGACCAGCGACCGGGGATCTCGATCACCCCGCCGGTGACGGGCTTGCGGATCAGTTCGGCGCCAAGCGTCTTGCCGTCGAGCGCCACCAGCATTGGCTTGCCGACGAGCGCGCGGCTTATCTCGCCCAACCGTTTGGCGGCGGCGGGCGTAAGGGTGAGCATGACCCCGACCTTCTTGTTGATGTCGGGCAGCGCGCGTGCATCGATGATCTCGGCGGCGGCGAAGGGCTCGCCGGCGATCGTCAGCCTTCCGGTCTCGAAGCGCTTGGCCGCGGGTTCGGCGGCGCAGGCCTGCATGGCGAACGGCGCCGCGGCGAATAGCAGCAGGGCGGCCCGCCGCTTCATGCGTAACGCTCCGCTGTGGCCTTGATCAGCGCGATCATGTTCGGAATTCCCTGGGTTCGGTTCGAGCTGAGCTGGTTGCGCAGGTCGAAAGGTTCGAGCGCGGCGGCGATGTCGGTGTCGCGGATCGTCGCGGCGGGCTGGTCCTGCACCGTCAGCAGCACGAGCGCGATGACCCCTTTGGTGATCGCGGCGTTGCTGTCGGCGAGGAAATGGAGCGCGCCGTCGTCGCGCACCGTCGGATAGACCCATACCGCGGCCGAACAGCCGCGCACCAGCGTGGCGTCGGTCTTGAGCGCATCGGGCATGGGTTCGAGCGCCCGGCCGAGGTCGATCAGCAGCCGATAGCGATCGTCGGCGTCGAGAAACGCATATTCTTCAACGATGTCGGCGAAGCGGGTGAGCTCGGTCATGATGCGAGCGCCTACTGCCTTTTCCGACCGATTTAAACCGGCTTCGCTTCTTTGGCGTGTGGAAAACCGGTTCAAGCCGGCGGCTGAGCGGCCGTCAAAGGTCGACCCCGGCCGCGATCGCCTCGAGCTTGCGGACGCGTTCCTTGAGGTCGGCGAGTTCGATGCGCGCCGCGGGCGACGGCGCCGAGGCGCCGCCGGTCGGTTCGTGACGGCCTTCGAGCCTCATCCGCTCGAGCTCGAGCCAGCCGCGCCAGCCGCTGAGCGCGGTCAGCGCCAGGATAGCAACGCCGATCAGGCCGGCGCCGCTGATGGTAAGCCAGAAGATGGGATCCTGCATGGTCCGGGTCCTCTATCGGTTCGGCGCTCAGTCGCGGTGCCGCAAGGCTTCGATCTCGCGATCGAGTGTCAGGCCGCGATCATTGTCGGTGGCGATCCGTTCGAGCACCGCCACGCGTTCCTTGAGCGCGCGCAATTCTTCGCGCAGCCGCTCATTCTCGCCATTGTCGGGGCGGACGAAGTCCTCGCCCCTGCCGCGGCGAACCACGCCATATTTGGCGCGGACGACGCTCGCGATCGCGGTGATCGCGACAATCAGCACAACCATTTCGAAGGTGTTCATCTCGGATCTCCGAAATCATCTGTCGGTGAAAGGGGCGATCGCGCGGATGGCTCGATCTGGCCGGCGGGGATCGCGGCGATCGCCATGCCGAACATCAGGATCGGGAAAGGTTGCGAGGCGGACATGTGGAGCTCCACAATCTAGGCGATCCCTATTTACAATGATGTTGGTCGCTTTTTTCGACGAACGCCAGCGCGGCTTCGATCAATGTCATGAAGCCGACGGAGTCGATTGCGCGCTGCCTTGGCTTAGCGCAGTGCGTCGATCTCGCGGGCCAGCGCCGAATTGTGGCTGGTCACATGCGCCTCGATGTCGGCGATGCGGCGATCGATGTCGCGAAACCGGCCGCGGACATCGCGGACCGAAGCACCCGGCCGCGCGCGAACCGTCTGCCAGAACTTCTCGTCCTCACGGCTGGTCTCGTAAAATTCGCCCGGCTTGTCGCTCGCGAGCCAGTTGACGACCAGATAGGCGATGACGGTCCACGGGAAGCCGCCGATCAGCGTGAGGAGCACAGTGCCCACCCGGACCAGCGTCACGTCGATGCCGGTATAATCGGCGAGCCCGGCACAGACGCCCAGCCATTTGCGGTTGCGCCTGTCGAGATAGAATTTGGTGCGGCGAGGGGACATTTCAAAAACTCCCTTTCAGTCGGGCCGCCGGCGATCAGTGATCGCGGCGCCAATCTTCGTCATGGCTGCGTTCGGTCGTCTGGCGGGGCCGCCACGACGGATCCTGGCTGTCGAGGATCCGCTCTAGCGTGCCCAGCCGTTCGTCGAGGCGGCGGGCCATGTCGTGCATGTCGTCGAGCAGCCGCTCGTCTTCGACCGTGAGGCCGCCATTCTTCTTCCATTGCGTGACATAGTGGAAGATCAACCATGGCAGCCCGAGGAACAGGATGCCGACCACGACGATGGGGACGAGCGTGTCTTCCATCGGGTCAGGCCCCCTTGCCCTGCGTCCTCGCCTTCAACGCGGCGAGTTCGGCATCGACCTTGTCGCTCGAGCGCAGTTCGGCGATTTCCTCGTCGAGCGTCTTGGGCGCGGCGCCCATGCCCGCGGCCTCGGCGCGTCCTTCGGCGAAATCGACCCGCCGTTCGAGCAGCTCGAAACGCGAAAACGCCTCGTCGATCTTGGGGCCGGCATATATTTCCCGCATCCGGGTGCGGTTGTTCGCCGTTTCGAGCCGAGTGACCAGGCTGTTCTGGCGCGCGCGCGCCTCGCGCAGCTTGCCCTGCAGCTTGGCGATATCGGCCTCCGACGCCTTGAGCGACTCATCGAGCAACGCAATCTCCTCGGCCAGCTGCTCGGCAAGGTCGGCGGCCTTCTGCCGCTCGGTCAGTGCCGCCTTGGCGAGATCCTCGCGGTCCTTCGACAGCGCGAGCTCGGCCTTTTCGAGCCAGTTCGCCTGCACCGCGTCGAGCTTGGCGATCTGGCGGCGCAGCTCCTTCTGGTCGGCGATCGTCCGGGCGGCCGAGGCGCGGACCTCGACCAGCGTCTCCTCCATCTCGAGGATGATCATGCGGATCATCTTCGCCGGGTCCTCCGCCTTGTCGAGCAGGTCGGTGACGTTGGCGGCGATGATATCGCGGGTGCGGGAGAAAATTCCCATCATGTGGCTCCTTGGGTTACGCTCTGTACTGCGGTTCGGGAGGCGGTCCGGAGATTAGTCGCTTCCGGCGGCCGCGCCATGCTTTAGTTGACCGTCTTGACGGCCTGTGTTGCCGAGACGCCGACGCGGGCGGGGGCAATCGCTCCGGCGATGCAGATCGCGGAGAGAAGCACGGCGCCGATCGCCGAGACGGAGATGCGCTGGAGATCGATCCGGTCGAGCTTGAACATCGTTGCTGCCTTTCGAAGATGGCATCGGCTTACGCCGCTGTCGATTGCTACGATGCAGAGACCGTGCCAATTGCGATCACGCCCGGAAATCGGCGCTGGCCGTGCGATCGGCGAATTTTTGTCGTTGCCAAGACTTGGGCAAATTTGCCAACTCTCGGCCATGGACCGCGAAGCCCAGTTCATCGGCCAGTCGTTTGCCTTTCTCGACTCGGTCGAGCGGGCGAGCCGCGCCGCCGCGCTCAACCGGCCGGTGCTGGTGATCGGCGAGCGCGGAACCGGCAAGGAGCTGGTAGCCGAGCGCCTCCATCGGCTTTCACAGCGCTGGGCCGGGCCGCTGGTCACGATGAACTGTGCGGCGCTGCCCGAAACATTGATCGAGGCCGAGCTGTTCGGCCACGAGGCGGGCGCTTTCACCGGCGCGAGCAAGGCGCGCGTTGGCCGGTTCGAGGAAGCCGACGGCGGGACGCTGTTCCTCGACGAGCTGGCGACATTGTCGATGGCCGCGCAGGAACGGCTGCTGCGCGCGACCGAATATGGGGAGGTGACGCGAATCGGATCGTCGCGGGCGATTCGGGTCGACGTTCGCATCGTCGCGGCGACCAACGAGAATCTGCCCGAGCTCGTCGAACGGGGACGGTTCCGCGCCGATCTGCTCGATCGATTGTCGTTTGAGGTTGTGACCTTGCCGCCGCTGCGCGTGCGCGAAGGCGACGTGCCGGTGCTCGCCGATCATTTCGGACGGCGTATGGCCGCCGAACTCGGCTGGCCTTACTGGCCGGGTTTCGGCGCGGCGGCATCGCAGGCGCTCGCCGACCATCGCTGGCCCGGCAATGTCCGCGAGCTGCGCAACGTCGTCGAACGCGCGGTTTATCGCTGGGACGATCCCGAGCGGCCGGTCGATGCGATCCAGTTCGATCCGTTCGATAGTCCGTGGCGGCCGCCATCGGCGTTGCGCGCGGCGTCCGTCGCCGACGCGCCGGGCGCCGGGGCGGTGACTTCGACCCAGTCGCCCGCGCCGGCGGCCGCTACGACGCTTGACTGCGACGACTTCCGCGCCGCCGTGCTCCGTCATGAAAAGGCGCTGCTTGAAGCCGCGCTGAAGCGCTGCCGTTTCAACCAGCGCGCGACGGCACTGGCGCTCAAGCTCAGCTATGACCAGCTTCGCCACGCGCTGCGCCGGCATGACCTGCTGGACCGCGCCGGATGACGCCGGCCGATCGGCTTTTCGCCAGCTTCGATCGGCTTTACATCCTCAATCTATCCGACCGCACGGACCGCCGGCGCGAAATGGCCGGCGAACTGGCGAGAATTGGCACGAGCTTCGCTGATCCGCGGGTGCGCTTGTTTGGGGCGACCCGGCCCGACACGGCGGGCCACTTCCCCAGCGTCGGCGCGCGCGGCTGCTTCGTCAGCCATCTCGCGATTCTGCGCGAGGCGCACGCGCTCGGCTGCCATGCGATCCTGATCCTCGAAGATGATTGCGACTTCGTCGCCGGGTTCGAAAGCCTGCTCAGGCCTGCGCTCGACATGCTCGATATTCTGGGCTTCGATATTTTCTATGGCGGCTACGAACTGCCCGATGGCCCGGGTGGCGCGGATGCGGGCGCGACCCCGCTCGTCCTGGCCGATTGGGCGACGCCGGTGCGCGTCTCGCATTTCATCGGCTTCGGCCGCGCGGCGATGAACGGCCTCATCCCCTATCTTGAAACAATGCTCGAAGCGCCGCCCGGGGGCTCCGGTCATGGCGGCACCCATATCGACATCGCCTATAGCCGCTTCCGTGCGGGCCGGCCGGATCTGATCGCCTGGCTGGCGAGCCCCCAGCTCGGCTACCAGCGCCCCTCGCGCCCCGATGTCGCCCCGCCGACTCCGATTGACCGTCTGCCGGGGCTCCCGCGGATCGTCGCACGACGGGTGAAGCGCTTCTGGAAGCGCCGTTTTCCCGCCTGATATCGGAATGAAAAAAGGCCGGGGACGCGTCCCCCCGGGTGTTCTGGTTCAATTGGAACCAGAACACCCAACGGCCGCAACGATGATCAGCCCAGATTGGCGTTGGTCATCGCATAGAGCATCGGGATCGAGAGCAGCGTATTGGTGCGCGAGAAGATCATCGCGGTGCGCGCCGCCTTCGCCTTGGTGTCGGCGTCGGCCTCGACAAGGCCCAGCGCCTTCTTCTGGGCCGGCCAGATCAGGAACCAGACGTTGAACGCCATGATCAGCGCCAGCCACATGCCGATCCCGATCAGCAGATAATCGGGCTGCAAGGTCAGCGCCTCGACCAGGTAGCCGGTCAGATGGGCCACGATCAGGCCCGTCAGCACCGTGAAGGCGGCGCCCCAGCGGAAGAAGAACAGCGCCTTGGGCGCGATATATTTGGAAACGCCCGGCTTCAGCTCGGCCGGAACCGCGGGCATCGTCGGAATCTGGACGAAGTTGAAATAATAGAGCAGCCCGATCCAGGTGATGCCGAAGAAGACGTGGAGCCAGCGGAAGATATAATTGAGCGACACCAGCTCGTGATGCACGCCGAAAATCAGCGCGATCGCGGCGAGAAGGCCGACGACCAGCACCAGATGTAGATTGCCGAAAAATTTGTCCATGGCGTTCCCCTGCGGTTGCGTCCGCTCCCTTGCATGCGGATCGCTTCGCCGGCCAGTGTAGGAATCCGGAACTCATTTGTCACACGTTATGATCGCGTCGGCGCTCCATCGCAGAAATGCCACGGAATCCCGCTATCGGGGAGCCTCGGGCACGCCCCGCCCGTTAACCGCGAAGCGAAAATCTATCCCCTTGAAAGGAGCTTCCTTCATGGCCTTCACGCTTCCCCCTTTGCCCTTCGACCGCTCGGCGCTCGAACCGGTGCTGTCGGCCGAAAGCTTCGATTATCATCATGGCAAGCATCACAAGGCCTATATCGACAAGGTCAATGGCTGGGCCGGGGAGAAGGGGCTCGAGGGCAAGTCGCTGGTGGAGGTGATCCGTCTCGCCAAGGATCGCGGCGACAAGCCGCTGATCAACAACGCCGGTCAGATCTGGAATCATGATTTCTTTTGGCAATGCCTCGCGCCGCCGGCTTCGACCCGCCCGTCGGCCAGGCTCGCCGCGCTGATCGACAGCGCCTTCGGTTCGCATCAGGCGCTGATCGACAAGCTTGCGGAGGAAGCCGCCGGCCATTTCGGTAGCGGCTGGGCTTGGCTGGTGCTGGCCGGGGACGCGCTCAAGATCACCTCGCTCCACGATGGCGACACGCCGGTCGGTCTCGAGGTCAGGCCGCTGCTGACGCTCGATCTGTGGGAGCACGCTTATTATATCGACTATCGCAACGAACGGCCGCGCTTCGCCAGGGAAATCCTCGGCAAGGTAATCAACTGGGATTTCGTCTCGCAGAATGTCGAAGGTGACGCGCTCGCCCGCGGCGACCAGCTGCACGCGATGGCATAACGCCAGGGCGGGAAGCTAGGCGGCGTCGAGGTCGGCCAGGAAGCGATCGAAACGCTGCTGGAGCCGGTCGGCGCGCACCGCAAGCGTGCGGGCGATTCCCGTCACAGCCGCCGAGCCGGCCGCAGCCGAAGACGCGGCCGCACTGATCTCGGCCGCCTGCCGGCGGATATGGTCGTTGGCGTCGGCCGCGTCACGGACGTTGGCGCTGATCCGCTGGCTTGCAGCCCCGTTCCGCGCCATCGTCTCGTCGATCGTGCCGGCGATGCCGTCGAGCGCGCTGATCGCGGACTCGACCCCGTTCTGCGCGGTGAGAACGCTGTTGACGCTGCTCCGCACGCCGGTGATCTTGGTCGCGATCTCTCCCGCTGCCTCGCGGGTCTGCTGCGCAAGCGCCTTGACCTCTGAGGCGACCACCGCGAAGCCGCGACCGGCGGCGCCCGCGCGCGCCGCCTCGATGGTCGCGTTGAGCGCGAGCAGATTGATGCGCCGGGCGATCCGATCGATCGCTCCCACCACCTCGTCGATCTCACGCGTGGTCTGCCCAAGCTGCCGCGCGCGCCGGCCCCCATCCTCGATCAGCGCGCCGACGCGGGCGGTGGACGCGCGTGCCTGCGCCATTTCATCGCCGAGATCCCGAAGCTCATCGGCAAGCTGGTGCCCCTGGGCGGCGATCTCGCCCACATTGTCGGCTGCCTGCGTGGCGGCCGACATGACCGAAAGACTCTGGGCACCCGCCTCGGCGGCGCGTCTGTTCATGTCGGCGGCCGCCTCTTCGAGCCGGGCGGACGCCGCCGCGATCTCGTGTGAGGTCAGCTCGGCTTCGGCGCGCATCGCGCTCGAAGCATCGGCGATCCGGTGCAGCCTTGCCTCGCGATTCGCGGCGATCTTGGCCTCGCGCTGCGCCGCCATGCGCAGCAGCTTGCGTCCGCTCACCGCACCGCGAAAACGCGTCCCATCGGTGAGGATCAGCGCGTCATGACCGCGCCCCTCGGACATCAGCGCGGAGAGATGGCCGAAGCCGGCGGCCATGTCGGCCACCGGCACGGGGCGCACAAACCCGTCGAGCTGGCGATAAAGACTCTGATTCTGGAGCAGCGCGTGACCGAACGGATTGAGCAGAAAGCCGCGTATGTCGCGTTCGAGCACCGCGCCGAGCGGCCGGCCGGCCTGATCGACCACGGGCAGCGCCTCCAGATCGGGCCTCGCGCGGAACAGCGCGATGACATCGCGCAACGCCGTATCCTCGGCGATCTTGTCGGTGCTGAGCGCTCCGGCCAACGCATCCTCGAAGGAGTTGCTGGTGCTGATCGCTATGTCGCTGGTCATCGTCGGCTCCCTCGCGGCTTCGACTAAGCCCCGATGGTAAAGAGGTGGTAAGCCGAATGTTACGCAGCCGTGAAAATTCGAGGAATCCGGACTATTTTGAGCCATCGGTGCAGGGACGGTGATTTCTTCGCCGCGGCTGCTAACCGTCGGGCGGCGGACCCTAACCTTGCGGTGGCAGAGCTGCCTCTTCCGCCCTGCCGGCGTTCAGGCCATGCTTGGTGAGCATCGGCACATTGGCGAGCGCAAACAGCACGGTCGCGGGCATCGCGCCCCATAATTTATAGCCCAGCCAGAACTCCATGCTGGTCGAGCGCCACACCATCTCATTGGCGATCGCCATCGCGACGAAGAAGATCGCCCAGTTGCGGGTCAGCTTGGTCCAGCCGAGGTCGGACAGGCCAGGATAGGCATGGCCGAGCACAGCCTTGAGCGTCGGACGGCCGGTGAGCAGCCCGAAGCCGAGGATCGCTGCGACCATCAGATAATAGACGGTCGGCTTCATCTTGATGAAGGTCGCATCCTGCAGCCAGACGGTCAGTCCGCCGAACACCAGCACCATCGCGCCCGAAAAGCACAACATCGCCGAGATCCGCCGGCTGGTCAGCCATGAACCGATGATCGCCACAAGCGTGGCCGCCATGAAGATCGCGGTCGAAACCACCACATTCTTGGTGATCCAGAAGGCGGCCATATAGACCAGCAGCGGCCCGAGATCGATCGCGAGCCGCATCGCCGGGCCGGGCTCGCGGGTTTGTCTGGATTCCGTCAACCTCGTCTCATGCCTCACTTGCCGATCCTCTCGAGCCCAGCGATGGCGCGCGCCACCTCGGCGGGGTCGAAAGGCTTGAGATCGTCTATTCCCTCGCCGAGGCCGATCGCATGAACGGGTAGACCATAACGTTCGGCCGCCGCCACCAGCACGCCGCCGCGCGCCGTGCCGTCTAGCTTGGTCATGATCAGCCCGGTCACGCCCGCCGTCTCCTTGAATATCTCGATCTGGCTCAGCGCATTCTGTCCGGTGGTCGCGTCGAGCACCAACAGAACGTCGTGCGGAGCCGCCGGGTTCAATCGCCCGAGCACCCTTCTGATCTTCGCCAACTCGTCCATCAGGCCAGTCTTGTTCTGCAGGCGGCCGGCGGTGTCGACGATCAGCACGTCGATGCCCTTTTCAGTGCCCTGCCGGACCCCCTCGAAGACGAGACTCGCCGCGTCGCCGCCTTCCTGGCCGGTGATGATCGGTACGCCGACGCGGTCGGCCCAAACCTTGAGCTGGCCGATCGCTGCGGCGCGGAAGGTGTCGCCCGCGACCAGCATCACCGCATAGTCCTGCTCCTGGAGCCAGTGCGAGAGCTTGGCGATCGTGGTGGTCTTGCCCGATCCGTTGACGCCGATCACGAGGATCACCTGCGGCCGGGGAAACGCCTCGATCTCGAGCGGCTTGGCGACCGGCGCGAGCACCTTTTCGATTTCCTGTGCGACGATGTCGCGCAGCGCAGTTTCGTCGAGGCCCTTTTCGAAGGTTTCTCCCGCCAGCCGGTCGCGGATGCGCCGCGCGGTGGCGGGGCCCAGATCCGAGGCGATCAGCGCTTCCTCGATGTCGTCGAGCGTCTGCTGGTCAAGCGCGGCCCTGCTGAACAGGCCCGTCAGATTTTCGCCGAGCCGGTCGGAAGTCTTGCGGAAACCGCCAAGCAATTTCTCGTGCCAGCGCAATTCGCTCATGCCGCCATGCCCGCAGCGCGTCCCTTCAGTCCGTCGGCCTCGACGCCGGTGATGATCGTGGAGATGATGCGGCCCGGCGGCGGGGGCGCGCCCTCGAAGCGGACCCGCGCGAAATTAGCCGCGTGGCCCGCGCCGCCGCGCTCGGCGAGCACCGCCTGGCATGTGCCGAGCAGCGAGCCCAGCCAGGCTGCCCGCCGGGCCGCGGCGCGCTCGCGCAGCGCGGCGGCGCGGCGGCGGATGGTCGCCGGGTCGAGCTGGGGCATCCGCGCCGCCGGGGTGCCCGCGCGCGGCGAGTAAGGGAAGATATGGCCGAAGACGATGTCGCAATCGTCGATCAGCGCCGCGGTGTTCGCGGCCATCGCCTCATCCTCGGTCGGAAAGCCGGCGATCAGGTCGGCGCCGATCGCGATCTCGGGTCGTGCCGCCTTGAGGCGTTCGACCATCGCGACCGCATGGGCGCGGTCGTGGCGCCGTTTCATGCGCTTGAGGATCATGTCGTCGCCCGCCTGCAGCGAGAGATGGAGATGCGGCATGATCCGTTCCTCCCCGGCGATGAGCGCGAACAGCCGATCGTCGATCTCGACCGAGTCGAGCGACGAGAGGCGCAGGCGGCGAAGCTGCGGTACATGCGCGAGGATGCGCTCGACCAGCATGCCCAGCGTCGGCGCTCCGGGAAGATCGGGGCCGTAGCTGGTCAGATCGACGCCGGTCAGCACCACCTCGGCATGGCCCGCATCGACAAGCGCCTTGATGCGCTCGACCACCAGTCCCGCCGGGGTCGAGCGGCTATTGCCGCGGCCATAGGGGATCACGCAGAAGGTGCAGCGATGGTCGCAGCCATTCTGAACCTCGACGAAGGCGCGCGCATGCCCTGCGAAGGCCAGCGCGAGGTGCGGCGCGGTCTCGCGGACCGCCATGATGTCGGAGACGTGGATGTCGGCGGCGGCGGCGCGCTCGAACCCGAACAGCTCGGCGCGGCCCTTGTCGGCATTGCCGATCACCCGCGCCACTTCGGGCATCGCGGCAAAGCTCTGCGGCTCGGTCTGCGCGGCGCAGCCGGTGACGACGATTCGCGCGCCGGGCCGCCGCCGCGCCGCCTGGCGGATTGCCTTGCGCGCCTGCTTCACCGCTTCGGCCGTGACCGCGCAGCTGTTGACGATGATCAGATCGTCGGCGTCCCCCGCGAGCGCGCGCATCGCCTCGCTCTCGGCGATGTTGAGACGGCATCCGAGCGTGATCAGTTCGGGCCCGCTCATCCGAAAGCGCTCAAATCGGTCTCTGCGGTGAAGACATGGGTGGCGGGCCCCGACATCGCGATCCGTCCGCCCGGCGCCCAGCCGATGATCAGCGGCCCGCCCGGAAGCGTCACCGTCACTGGCGAGTCGACCAGCCCGGCGCGGATCGCCGACACCGCGGTGGCGCAGGCGCCGGTGCCGCACGCGTCGGTGAGCCCGACGCCGCGTTCCCAGACGCGCAGCCGGATATTCGCGCGATCGTCGACGGTGGCGACATTGACGTTGACCCGCGCGGGAAACAGCGGGTCGGTCTCGATCAGCGGCCCGAGCCGCGCGAGGTCCACCGCATCGGCATCGGCGACAAAGAAGATGACGTGCGGATTGCCGACATTGGCCGCCATCGGCGAGGCCAGCTCCTCCCACGCTACCGGCATGGCGCGCGTGTCCATCGCATAAGCGAGCGGGATGGCGTCCCAGTCGAAGCGCGGCGCTTCGAGTTCGACCGTCACCTTGCCGTCTTCGCTCCGCCCGTCGAGCAGGCCGCCGAGCGTCTCGATCGTCGCGCTGCCGCCCAGCAGGCGGACGACGCAGCGGGTCGCGTTGCCGCACGCCTCGACCTCGCCGCCGTCGGCGTTGAAGATCCGCATCCGCGCGTCGGCGAGGGAGGACGGCTCGAGCAGGATGAGCTGGTCGCAGCCGACGCCCGTGCGGCGATCGGCGAGCGCGCGCGCGCGGCGCGCGGTCATCTCGACCGGCTCCGAACGCGCATCGATCACGACGAAGTCGTTGCCGAGGCCATGCATCTTGTGAAAGCGGACCATCATCGTCCGCGCGATCTAGGGATTAGCGCCGCGCAAGTCCATAACGGCCCGATCGCGCATGCCCGGGATCAAAGCGTCGCTTTCGCGCGACGGTGATGGTGGATGACCTCGTCGATGATGAAGCGCAGGAATTTCTCGGAAAAATCGGGGTCGAGATGGGCGCTTTTCGCCAGCGTCCGCAGGCGCTCGATCTGGACCTTCTCCCGTCCCGGATCGGCTGCGGGAAGGCCGGCGGCGGCCTTGTGTTCGCCCACCGCCTTGGTGATCTTGAAGCGCTCGGCCAGCATGAAGATCAGCGCCGCATCGATATTGTCGATGCTCTCGCGGTAGCGATCCAAGATATCGTCGGCCATGGCGCTCCCCGATTGATCCGCTTCGTATCGTGGATCGACTCTGCGCTTGGCAAGGGGGCAGATCGATTCGGGCTATCCCCGCATCTGCGGCCGATCATATCGTTACCGTCTTGCGTTTCGACGGATCGGGGCTCATGGGCACGCCCATGACCGCCACCGTCACCCCGATCCGCCGCACCGCGGCGCCGTCGCTCGATCCGATCATGGCGCTGGTCGCCTCTGAAATGAACGCCGTCAACAGCGTCATCCTGGCGCGGATGCAGTCGGACGTGCCGCTGATTCCCGAGCTGGCGGGCCATCTGATCGCGGGCGGCGGCAAGCGGATGCGGCCGATGCTGACGCTCGCCTGCGCCCGGCTGCTCGATTATCATGGCGAACGGCACCACAAGCTCGCGGCCACGGTCGAGTTCATCCACACCGCCACACTGCTGCACGACGATGTTGTCGACCAGTCGGGGCTGCGGCGCGGGCGCAGCACCGCCAACATGATCTGGGGCAATGCCGCCAGCGTGCTGGTCGGCGACTTCCTGTTCAGCCGTTCGTTCGAGCTGATGGTCGAAGATGGCTCGCTGCGCGTGCTGCGCATCCTCTCGAATGCCTCGGCGGTGATCGCCGAGGGCGAAGTCAATCAGCTCAGCGCGCAGCGCCGCATCGAGACGAGCGAGGAGCGCTATCTCGAGATCATCACCGCGAAGACCGCGGTGCTGTTCGCGGCGGCCTGCCGGATCGCCGCGGTGGTCGCCGAGCGCGAAGCCGAAGTCGAGGACGCGCTCGATCGATATGGCCGCTATCTCGGCATCGCTTTCCAGCTGGTCGACGACGTGATCGATTATGTCTCGGACGGGGCGACAATGGGCAAGGACGTCGGCGACGATTTCCGTGACGGCAAGGTCACGCTGCCGGTGATTCTCGCTTATGCGCGCGCCGGAGCGGCCGAGCGCAACTTCCTGCGCGAGGCGATCGAGGGGCTGCGCAACGAGGACGAGGATCTGATTCGCGCCACCGCGATCTTGCGCGATACCGGCGCGCTGGCCGATACCGCCGCCCGCGCACGCCATTATGCGCAGCGCGCGATCGACGCGCTCGCCCGCTTTCCCAATGGCGCCGCCAAGGCTGCGCTGGTCGAAGCCGCGCAATTCGCGGTGGCGCGGGCCTATTGAACCGGCGTCGTCGCCGATGACGATTTAGATTGTTTGACGGGGCCTCAAACCCCAAACCCGTCTCATGCTGCCGATCGACGCCGTCCTGCCCGATCTGATCGCCGTGCTCGCCGGCGCGTCCAATGCGGTGCTCGTGGCCCCGCCCGGCGCTGGCAAAACGACCGCAGTGGCTCCCGCGCTGGTCGGGCAGAGCTGGTGCGACGGGCAGATCCTGCTGCTCTCACCGCGACGCCTGGCCGCGCGCGCGGCGGCCGAGCGGATGGCGGGGCTCGCTGGCGAATCGGTCGGCGGGACGATCGGCTATGCGACGCGGCTCGACAGCCGGCACTCGGCGGCGACGCGGATCCTCGTCGTCACCGAAGGCATTTTCGTCAACCGCATCCAGGCCGATCCCGAATTATCGGGCGTCTCCGCGGTGCTGTTCGACGAGGTTCACGAACGCAGCCTAGACAGCGATTTCGGTCTCGCGCTCGCGCTTGATGCGCAGGCGGCGCTGCGGCCCGACCTCCGCCTGGTGGCGATGTCGGCGACGCTCGATGGCGGGCGCTTTGCTGCGCTGATGGGAGAAGCGGCGCTGATCGAGAGCGAGGGGCGCAGCTTCCCGCTCGACTATCGCCATATCGCGCGCTCGGCCGAAAAGCGGATCGAGGACGACATGGCGGCGCTGATACGCCGCGCGCTGGCCGAGGAAGCGGGAAGCCTGCTCGCTTTCCTGCCGGGCGTCGCCGAGATCGAGCGCACCGCCGAACGACTCGATCGCCTCCCCGAGGACGTTGTCCTCCATCGCCTCCACGGATCGCTCGATCCCGCCGAGCAGCGGGCGGCGATCGCACCCGCGCCGCCCGGCAAGCGCAAGCTGGTGCTCGCCACCGCGATCGCCGAAACCAGCATCACCATCGACGGGCTGCGTATCGTCGTCGATTCGGGGCTGGCCCGCCGGCCGCGCTACGATCGCGCTGCGGGTATGACCCGTCTCGTCACCGAGCGCGCGAGCCAGGCCGCGATCACGCAACGTGCCGGCCGCGCCGGACGGCAGCAGCCGGGTATCGTCTACCGGTTGTGGGAAGCGGCGGCGACAGCCGGGCTGCCGCGCTTCGATCCGCCCGAAATATTGGAAACCGACCTGTCCGCGCTGACGCTCGATTGCGCGCTTTGGGGCGCCGAGCCGGGTGCGCTGCGCTGGCTCGATCCGCCTCCGGCCGCCGCGGTCGCCGAGGCTCGCCAGCGGCTCGCCCGGCTCGAGGCGCTCGACGCCGATGGCCGTCCCACCCTCCATGGAAAGGCGATCGCCGCGCTGCCGCTGCCGCCGCGGCTCGGCCATATGATGATCCGGGCGGCCGAGGGCGGCTTCGCGGAAACCGCCGCCGAGGTCGCGGTGCTGCTGTCCGAACGCGGGCTGGGCGGGCACGACGCCGATCTCGAATTGCGGCTGCGGCGCTGGCGCGGCGAGCGGGGCAAGCGCGCGGAAAGCGCGCGCCAGCTCGCGCGACGCTGGACGCGGCTGGCCGGCCAGGCAGGCGGCGACGACGCGATGGTCGCCGCCTGCGTCGCGCTTGCCTATCCGGATCGTGTCGCCAGGCGCCGCTCGGCGACGGGCGAGGAGTGGATATCGAGCGGGGGGCGCGGCTTTCGCCTCGACCCGGCCTCGCCGCTAGCGCGGAGCGAGTGGTTGGCGGTGGCCGAAATCCAGGGTGCGGCCTCGGGCGCGCGGATCCTTTCCGCGGCGCCGATCGAAGCGGCCGCCGTCGAACGGCTCTTTGCCGAACATATCGAGATCCGCCGCACCGCGCGCTTCGATCCCGCCACCGGCGCGGTCGAGGCGCGGCGCGAGCGCCGGCTTGGCGCGATCATGCTTGCGGCAGGGCGCGACGAGACGGCGTCGCCTGCGATGATCAGCGCCGCGCTGATCGACGCGGTGCGCACGCGCGGGCTCGACCTGCTCGACTGGCCCGAGGGCGTTTCGGCGCTGCGCGCCCGCGCCGCGTTCGCCGCCGCGCAGGGCGGCGAGCTGCCCGACTTGTCCGACGCCACGCTGCTCGTGACCCTCGACGACTGGTTCGCCCCCTTGGTCGAGGGGAAGAGGCGCATTTCGGATATATCGCCGGCCGAGCTCGCGCATGCGCTCCACGATCTGCTCGGCTGGGAAGGGCGGCAGGCGCTCGATCGTCTGGCGCCCGAGCATCTGATGTCGCCGGCGGGCAGCCGGCACGCGATCGATTATGGCGCCGAGGGCGGGCCGGCGGTGGAGGTGCGGCCACAGGCGCTGTTCGGGCTGTCGGCGCATCCGATGGTCGGCGAAGGCCGTGTGCCGTTGACGCTGCGGCTCACCTCGCCCGCCGGCCGGCCGATCCAGACCACCAGGGATCTGCCCGGCTTCTGGACGGGGAGCTGGGCCGCGGTCGCCAAGGAGATGCGCGGGCGCTATCCGCGCCACCCCTGGCCCGACGATCCCGCCGCGGCCGATCCGACGCTCAGGACCAAGAAGAAGATGCAGCGTTCTTGACGGAGGTCGCTACACTGCGGCAAGGGTCGGTAGGCGGATCAACGCTTTCGGGACATGGATATGGCGCACGCGCGCATCTATCAGCGGATCAAGAATGCGATGCAGTCGGGCCGGGCGCGGACCGACGGCTGGGTGCTCGAATATGAGCCCACCGAACCCAAGCGCCCTGATCCGCTGACTGGCTGGTCAGGTTCGGGCGACACCCGCAATCAGGTCCGGTTGTCTTTCCCGACGCTTGACGCCGCCAAGGCCTATGCGGATCGGCACGGCCTGATCGCCCACATCGTTCCCGGCCCCCAGCGGACCCTCAAGCTCCAGGCCTATGCCGACAATTTCCAGGTCGGGCCGATCAGCCTTTGAATCGTCGCTGAGAAGCGCGGCCCCGGCCCCTCCGGCCGGCGCGACGATCAGTCGCGAAGAATTCCGCCGCCGAGCAACAGCAACAGCTTGACGTCCATCTTCTTGCCGAGCGCGCGCTGGCGCTCGAGGAAGGCGGGCACCTCGGCGAGCCGCACGCGGTGGACGATGATGTCCTCCTCGTCGGTGCCGCCACCATCATGGACCTTTTCGAGGCCGGTCGCACGGACCAGCGTGAAGGTTTCGGAAACCATGCCCGGCGAGGAGGCGAACTCGCCCAGCTCCTCGATCGCCGTCGCGCGATAGCCGGTCTCCTCCTCGAGCTCGCGGGCCGCGGCGTCGGCGATGTCCTCGCCGGCGGTCTCGTCGCCGATCAGGCCGGCGGGCAGCTCGATGCACGGGGCCTTGAGCGGAACGCGATATTGCTCGACCAGAAGGACATGTCCGTCATCGACCGCGACGATCACCGCGGCGCGGATGCCGCGCGACCGGCCGACATATTCCCAGCGTCCCTCGCGCTTGGCCTCGATGAACCGGCCCTTCCACATCGTCTCTACGGCTTCGCTCACAGGCAGATCATCCGGTTGGGCATCTCGTTGGGATCGTCCCCGCTGTACGGGAAATGCTCGGCGAGCACATCCGCGATCGCGGCGACTGCGGCCGCCATGCCCTCGCCGGGCCGGCCCGCCTTGAGTTGGTCGATCATCGCCGCCATCGCCCCGCCCCATCGCTCGGGCGCCACCTTCGCCACGATCGCCTCATCGGCGACGATCTCGGCACGGTGCTCGGCCAGCGACAGGTAGATCAGCACGCCGGTGCGGCTGTGCGTGCGCCGCTCGGTCGACGCCTTGAACAGCTCGATCGCGCGGCGGCGGACACGGCGCGTCTTGGTCTTGCCCGGCGTGAACGCCATCCGCAGCGGCCACCAGGCGAGGATGTAGCGGGTCGCGAGGAACTTGATCGTCGTCGCAAAGACGATCACCGTCATCAGTTCGCGGAGCGTCCAGACATGCCAGCCGCCGGTAACCCGGTCGAGCAGCGCGACGTAGAAGTCGGGAAAGCCCGCATAGACCGCCAGCGCGAGCAGCGCGACCAGCGCGGCCCAGATCAGCGGCACGTCATTATAGCTGTCCGAGCGGTCGGCGACGATCGTCGCGATCTCGGCGTCCGACCGCGTTTCGGCCTCGGTGACCGCGCGGGTGACCCGTTCGATATCGGCTTCGACGATCCGCATCACCAACTCCCCGACGATCCGCCGCCTCCGAACGATCCGCCGCCGCCCGAAAAGCCGCCGCCATCGCCTCCGCCCCAACCTCCGCCGGAACCGCCGCCCCAGCCGCCATCGCCACCGCCCCAGCCTGGGCCCCATAGCACGACCGGGCCGCCGCCGCCGCGATAGCGCCGGCCGCCGAAGCGGTTGGCCAGGCTCGATCCGAAGATGAAGAGCAGCACGACGCCCCAGAAGATCAGCGACACGGGAAATCCGCCCCTCTGATCCTCGCGATCCTCGGCGACCATTTTCTGGGCCCGCGCCTGCGCTTCCTCGGGCGGCAGCTGGAGCAGCTGGATCAAGGCGTCGGCGCCCGCGACGATGCCGCCCGCCATGTCCTTGTCGCGGAAATGCGGAAGGATCTGGCGATGGATGATCACGCTGCTCAGCGCGTCGGTGACGAGCCCTTCGAGACCGTAGCCTACCTCGATCCTTACCTTGCGCTCGTTGGGCGCGACCAGCAGGAGCAGGCCGTCATTGGCCTTCTTCTGCCCAATGCCCCAGGCACGTCCGAGCCGATAGCCATAATCCTCGATCGCATAGCCTTGCAGGTCCGGAACGGTCGCGACCACCATCTGGCGGCCGCTCTGCCGTTCGAGCTCGGTCAGCTTGGTATCGAGCGCGGCCGCCTGCTCAGGCGATAGCAGATGCGCCTGATCGACCACGCGGCCGGTGAGCGGTGGAAAAGTCTGCGCGGAGGCGGGGGCGGCGAGCAGGAGAGCGAGGAGCGAAAGGAGGAAAGCAACGGCAATTCCCCTCTCCCGCAAGCGGCCAGATTCACACATCACGCTGTCCTTCGGCCGTTATCCCAGCCCTTCGACTGTCTGCAAGGGAGGCGCTCAGGATAAACTGTCGCCACCTCAGAACTGGACCGTCGGCGCATTGGCCGCGCCGGCGCTCGCCTCGAACGGCTGCATCGGCTGCGCGCCGTGGAACACCTTGGCGCCGATCGCGGTGGGGAAAGTGCGGATCAGCGTGTTATAGCTGCGCACCGCTTCGTTATAGTCGCGGCGCGCCACGGCGATGCGATTTTCGGTGCCTTCAAGCTGGCTCTGCAGCGCGAGGAACTGGTCACTCGACTTGAGCTCGGGATAGGATTCGGACACCGCGAGCAGCCGGCCGAGCGAGCCGCTCAGCTGCGCCTGCGCGTCCGCGAAGGCCTTGACCTTGGCAGGATCCTGGAGGTCGGCGCCCGACAGCTGGATGCCGGTGGCGCGTGCGCGCGCGTTGGTGACGTCGGTCAGCACGGTCTTCTCCTGCGCGGCATAGCCCTTCACGGTGCTGACCAGATTGGGGATCAGATCGGCGCGGCGCTGATATTGCGCCTGGACATCGGCCCATTTTGCCTTGGCTTCCTCTTGCGCGGTCGGCACGCTGTTGATGCCGCAGCCGCTCACCGCGATCGCGGCGACGGGGGCGAGCAGGGCGGCGGAGAAACGGCGGTCGATGGTCATTTGCTGGGCTTCCCTGATGGCAACTGTATTAGCCGCGTAGGTAGGCGGGGCGCGGCCGACTTCAATGCCCCCGCTTGACCTTTATTGCACGGACGTGATGATCGCGCCACGGCCAACGCAGCAAGGAGCGAAGCGATGCTCAATGATTTCAAGGCCTTCATCAACAAGGGGAATGTCATCGATCTCGCGGTCGCGGTGATCATCGGCGCGGCATTCGGGCGAATCGTCACCTCGCTTACTGACGATCTGATCATGCCCGTGGTCGGCTATTTCACCGGCGGGCTCGATTTTTCGAGCTACTTCGTCCGGCTGGGGCCGATTCCCGCCGATTTCGCGGGTTCTGCGGCGAGCTATGCCGATCTCAAAAAGGCGGGGGTTCCCCTCCTCGGCTTCGGGCAGTTCGTCACGGTCACGGTCAATTTCCTGATCGTCGCTTTCGTGATCTTCCTGCTGGTGCGCTTCGTCCAGCGGATGAACAAGCCGGCGGACGCCCCGATCGTCCCGCCCGAGGATGTCGTGCTGTTGCGCGAGATATTGGCTGAGCTCAAGAAGAAGGGCTGACGCGACGCTTCGGGCGCTTCAGCTTTTCGAGTGCGCATGCGTCAACGCGGCCAGATGCTGATAGCTCTTCAAATCCCTACGGCCCCCTCCTATATGGTTCGTGCCGGGTTCGCCCGGCTATGGCGATAAATGATGTCGTGAAATAGACGCAGCGGACCCGGGGGCAGTACCCGGCGGCTCCACCAGAAGGCCCGGCGACGGGGTTCCTGACGGGGCCGAACCAGGATCGACGTGTGTTCAAAGACGATGTTTTTGCCCGGCCTGAATGCGCCGTTAAACCGTTCGAACCTACAAGTGCCAACGATAACGAGGCGCTCGCGATTGCCGCGTAACTGAGTCCTAACGGACGACGTTACAAGGCTTAAGCGCGGTTCGGTCCGCACCGGGCAACAGAAGCGGAATCCAGCGGTTCGGGGAGCACCGGGCAACAGAAGCTCCCCACTTGGCGCAGAAGCGAATCCGCCTGGCGCAACCAGGTGTCTTCCGCCGGTAATACAGTCTTGTCTCGGCGGAATCCGCCGATAGTCTCCCGGGGTATAACCCTTTCGGGAGACCGCATTTCATGGATAGACGTCAGTTCATCGGCTCGGCCGGCCTCGCCGTGCTGGCCAGCGCCCTGCCGCGGCTGGCCGAGGCGGCGACCGGGTCGGGCCGGGCCGCCGATCAGGCGCTGTCGGCGCTCGCCGCCCATCTGTTCGAGCAGAAGCTCGACGCCGAGCCCGAGACCGCCACCAGCCTCGGCCTCGACAAGGGCGGCCGCGCCGCCCAGAAGGCCGAGCTCGACAGCTATTCCAAGGCCGGGCAGGCCAAGACGTTGGCGCGCAACAAGGCGGCGCTGGCGCAGCTGCGCGGGGTCGATCGCGCTGCGCTCTCGCCCAAGGCGCAGCTCAATTATGACGTGATCGTCTACATCTATGAGCAGATCACCAAGGGCGGGTCGAAATATCCCTATGGCAGTTCGGACGGCTATTACCGGCCTTACGCGATCAGCCAGCTGACCGGTCCCTACCGTTCGGTGCCCGACTTCCTCGACTCGCAGCATGTGATCGAGACCAAGGCGGACGCCGAGGCCTATCTCGCCCGGCTGCGCGCGTTCGCCCGCGCGCTCGATGACAGCGCGGCGTTTCAGCGGGAGGATATCCGCTACGGCGCGATCGCGCCCGACTTTTGCCTCGACTTGTCGATGGCGCAGCTCAGGGCGCTGCGCGACCAGCCGGCCGCGAAGACGGTGCTCGTCGAATCGCTGGTACGCCGCACGCGCGCGCAGGCGATCGCCGGCGACTGGGGCGCCGCCGCCGAAAAGATCGTGTCGGCCGAGATATTCTCCGCGCTCGATCGGCAGATCGCGCTCGTGGCTGAGCTCCGGCGGAGCGCGCGCCATGACGCCGGCTGCTGGCGGCTGCCCAGCGGCGACGAATATTATGCCGATGCGCTGGTCAATGCCACGACCAGCCCGCTGTCGCCCGAGGAGGTTCACAGGCTCGGGCGTGAGCAGGTCGACGAGATCAGCGCGCAGATCGATTCGATCCTGAAAGGCCAGGGGCTGACGCAAGGTTCGGTCGGCGAGCGGCTGACGGCGCTCAACAGCGATCCCAAACAGCTTTTTCCGAACACCGATGCCGGGCGCGCCGAACTTATCGGCTATATCAACGGGCTGGTGAAGGCCATCGACGCCAAGCTGCCCCAGCTCTTCGCGACGCTTCCCAAGGCGAAGCTCGAGGTCAAGCGCGTGCCGCCCTTCATCCAGGACGGCGCTCCCAACGGCTATTACCAGTCGGCCGCGCTCGATGGCTCCCGGGGCGCGATCTATTATATCAACTTGAAGGACACCGCCGACTGGCCCCGCTACGGGCTGCCAAGCCTCACCTATCATGAAGGCGTGCCCGGCCATCATCTTCAGATCAGCCTTGCCCAGGAAGCCAGCGATCTGCCGATGCTGCGCAAGGACGCGCCCTTCGGCGCCTATGTCGAGGGCTGGGCGCTCTATGCCGAGCAGCTGGCCGACGAACTCGGCGTCTATGCGGGCGATCCGATCGGGCGCGTCGGCTTTCTGCAAAGCTTCCTGTTCCGCGCGGTGCGGCTCGTCACCGACACCGGCATCCATCACAAGCGCTGGAGCCGCGAGCAGGCGACCGATTATATGGTCGCGGCCACCGGTTTCGCGCGGCCGCGCACTCAACGCGAGGTCGACCGTTACTGCGTCTGGCCCGGGCAGGCCTGCAGCTACAAGGTCGGCCACATGAGCTGGACCAAGGCGCGCGAGAAGGCGAGGACGATCCAGGGCGCGGCATTCGACATCCGCCAGTTCCACGAAGTCCTGCTCGAAGGCGCGCTGCCGCTGACGATATTGGAGAATGTCGTGGAGGCGCGAGCGCGCGCCTAGCGTGCGCAAGCGCTAACAAAGCCTCTCTCCGCCAGGGCCCTTCCCAATCGGTGCAGCCATCGCTACGTACCGATCTGTAACATCAACTCCGGATAGGGAGCCAGGCAATGATCGACCTCTATTATTGGGGGACCCCCAACGGCCACAAGATCACGCTGTTCCTCGAGGAGGCGGGCCTCGAATATCGCGTCCATCCGATCAATATCGGCAAGGGCGACCAGTTCGCGCCCGAGTTTCTCGCGATCGCCCCCAATAATCGCATTCCCGCGATCGTCGACAATGATCCCGCCGACGGCGGCGCGCCGGTGTCCTTGTTCGAATCGGGCGCGATCCTGCTATATCTGGCCGAGAAGACCGGCCGCTTCATCGCACCGGATCTGCGGGGACGCGCCGAGGTGCTGCAATGGCTGTTCTGGCAGATGGGCGGGCTCGGGCCGATGGCCGGCCAAAACCATCATTTCGGTACTTATGCGCCCGAGAAATTGCCTTACGCGATCGATCGCTACGTCAATGAAACCGCCCGGCTTTACCGCGTGCTCGACAAGCGGCTGGCGGACCGCGCCTTCGTGGCGGGCGACGCTTATTCGATCGCCGACATGGCGAGCTATCCCTGGATCGTCCCTCACGCCAGGCAAGGCCAGGATCTCGACGATTTTCCGCATCTGAAGCGTTGGTTCGAGACGATCGCCGCGCGGCCGGCCACGGCGCGCGCCTATGCCGTCGCCGAAGCCTTCCAAAATCTTCCGCAGCCGCCCGAGGAGGAGAGCCGGCGCATCCTGTTCGGCAACCAAACCGCCAGGGCGTGATCTCGGCGGGTCCGGTCGTCCGATCCCGCTCGACAGTCCGCAGCGCGGCATATTAAGGACGGCCCGAGCGATCCCGTTCCGCTGAGCAGTGCAGCCGCGTCGGTTCGTGTCAGGAGTGCGTGCGGGTGGGGCGATGAAGGCGGCGCTGGTTCTGTTCGATCGGACGGCGGTATTGTTTCTGGGTGTCGCCGCCGGGGTCGCGATCGGCTATGCGTTCGGCGTTCGGCAGCAGGTCGAGGCGCCGATGTCGGTCGGCAGCTCGGACGAGGCCGCCCCCGTCCCCGCGGCCGATGGAGAAGGCGCCAACGCCTTCGATGTCCCGCTCGACAAGACGAAGCCGGCCGCCGCAGCCCCGGGCGCGTTGCCCCAGCCGCCGGCGCAGGTCGAGACCCGCCCGATTCAGCCGGGCATTGTCAACGCGATCGCCGCCGGCCGGCCGGTACGCGTCGGGGTGTTTGGCGACAGCTTCGGCGACGGCATCTGGTCGGCGCTCTACAATCAGCTCAGCCGCAAGGCGGGCTATCAGGTCATCAAGTACAGCCAGCAGGCGACGGGCTTCACCCGCTACAAGACGCTCAACCTCGAGGAGCATGATCGCGCGCGCCTGGCGCCGGCGCCGGTCGACGTTGCGGTGATCTCCTTCGGTGCGAACGACATGATGGGCGTCGCCGATGGCGGCCATGTCTATGCGCTGCTGACGCCCAAATGGAAGGCGGCGATCGCGCGGCGGGTCTCCTCCTATGTCGCCATGCTGCGCGGCCAGGGGGCAATCGTCTATTGGGTCGGCCTGCCCAAGATGCGCGAGGCGGCCTATGACGCCGACGTCGTGCGGATGAACGCCTTCTACCGCGACCTGATGGCGCAGCTTGGCGTCGCCTTCATCGAAACCGCGCCTTACAGCATCGATGCCGAAGGCCGCTATGCCGCCTATTTGCCCGACGCGGCGACTGGCAAGCCGATCCTGATGCGCGCGAACGACGGCATCCATATGTCGATGAACGGCTATATCCGGATCACGCGCGGGCTCGCCGGGCGTATCCGCAGCTATGTCGATCAGGCGCGCGCGCAGGCCGGGGGCGGCGCGCCGCCCCCGCCGGTGGCGCCCTCCGCGCCGCTGATCACGCCGCCGCCGGTCAGGCCCGCCCCGAAGGCCGCGCCCCGGCTCGACGACCCGCTCGCCGGCGAGCCCGAAGCCAAGCCCGCCAAGGTCGCACCCCCCGAGCCGCTGCCGCCCGCGAACGGTGCGCCTGCCGACCTGCTGCCGCCCGATATCGGCGGCGGCGCGGCCGATAATGGCCAATAGCCGATGCTGACGATGCTCGGCCTGGCGGCTGCGGTCGCGGCGGCGCCGGTGGTCACCACCGATTGCGCGGGGGGGCTGTGCGATTTTGCGCTGCTGAAGCCCGTGTTCGACAAGCTGGCGACGGCGCGCGGCGGCAGCGGTAGACCGGTCCATATCCTCCAGATCGGCGACAGCCATACTGCGGGGGACGCGATCACCGGCGCATGGCGCGATCTGCTCCAGGCGCGCTATGGCAGCGGCGGGCGCGGCGTGATGCCGCCGGGCCGGCCCTTCGCCGGCTATAATCCTCGCGGCGTCAGTGTCGACATGTCTGCCGGCTGGACGGTCTCGTCGATCTTCGGCGCGGGTTCGCGGGATCCGCGCGGGGCGCTCGGCCTCTCGGGTTTCAGCATCACCTCGACGGGGGAGGGCGCGCGGATCGGCATGACGACCGCCGCGACCGAAACCTTCACCCGCTTCACGCTCTGCGCGATTGCCGAGCCCGGGGCGGGCGCGCTCGCGATCAGCATCGGCGGCAGGACCGAGCGGATGGAGCTGGGCGCGCTGATCAGCCGGCCCGAATGCAAGGAGATGCGCTTCGACAGCCCGCAGGCGGCGGTGTCGGTCGTGGTCGAGGGCGGGCCGGTCACGATCACGAGCTGGGCAAGCTTCCGCGACCGCGGCGGCGTGGCGCTATCGAATGTCGGGGTGGTCGGATCGCAGCTCGTGCATTTCAGCCGCAACAGCGACGCGGTGCTGGCCGAAGAGTTCCGCAGCTACGATCCCGATCTGATCGTGCTTGCCTTTGGCACCAACGAGGGCTTCGCGCCGCGGGTGAATGCCCAGGAATACGAGATCACGCTGCGCAGCCAGATCGGGCGCATCCGCCGTCTCGCCGGACGGGTTCCGATATTGCTGCTGGGAGCGCCCGACGCGCTGACGCGCCGCAGCGAGCTGCTCAACAACGCCCCCACGGCGACCCCGGCGCCCTGCATCGAGCCGGTGCCGCTTCCGCCCATCGCCGCCGCATCGCCGCCGTCGGCGGCCGCCGCCGCGGGCGGGCCTGCGGATAGTATCGATGATGTCCTCGATGCGCTGGGGCAAAGCGCGGGCGTCGCACGGGCGACCGCGCCGGTCGTTCCCGCCTCGGCGACGCCGGCCTCGACGCCGCAACGCATCGGCTGGTCGATCACCGCCCGGCCGCTTTTCCCTCCGCCCGGCCTCAAGGTGGTGCGCGAGGTGCAGCGCCGCGTCGCCCGGCAGCTGCGGCTCGCCTATTGGGACTGGGAAGCCCGCATGGGCGGCCGCTGCACTGCGGTCAGCTGGGTGAAGCTCCAGCCGACCCGGATGCGCGGCGATTATGTTCATTACAACAGCGCCGGTGGCCAGGAAATCGCGGAGCGGCTGCAGGCGGATCTCGACGCGGCGGCGAACGCCGGATGGCGCTGGTGATGCGCAGGCGACGGTCCCGCGCCAGTATCATGGATCGCTAAATGCTGTTTCCGACGCTCGACTTCGGGCTGTTCTTCCTGGTCGCCTTCACGCTGGTCTGGGCGGTATCGGCCAGCAACGAATGGCGCAAGATCCTGCTGCTGCTCGCGAGCTGGGTATTCTACGGCGCGTGGGATTGGCGCTTCGTCGCGCTGTTGATCGCCTCGGCGTTCATAAATTGGGGTTCGGCGCGGATCATCTACGAGGCGGACGACCGCCGCACCCAGAAGCTGGTCGCGGCGATCGGCATCGTCGCCAATCTCGGCATTCTGGGTTTCTTCAAATATTATGATTTCTTCCTCGAGCAGCTCGGCGCGCTGCTGGCCGGCTGGGGCTTCGGCCGCGATCTGCCGTTGCTGCAGATCGTGCTGCCGGTGGGAGTGTCGTTCTTCACCTTCCAGGGCATGTCCTATCTGATCGACGTTTACCGCGGCCGGATCAGGGCGGGCTCGTTGCTCGACATCACCCTGCTGATGTCCTTCTTTCCGCATCTGGTCGCGGGGCCGATCGTGCGCGGGGCCGATCTGCTCCCGCAATTCCGCCACACGCCGAAGCTGAACCGCGACATGGTCGCGATGGCGCTGCTCCTGATCGTCTGGGGGCTGTTCAAGAAGGCGGTCGTCGCATCGGAGCTGTCGGTCAACCTGGTCGATCCGGTGTTCTTCGATCCCTCGGCGCATTCGAGCCTCGATCTGCTGCTCGCGGCCTATGGCTATGCGGTGCAGATCTATTGCGATTTCTCGGCCTATAGCGACATGGCGGTCGGGATCGCGGCGCTGTTCGGCTATCGTTTCCCGCGCAACTTCGACCAGCCCTATCGCGCGGCTTCAATGCAGGATTTCTGGCGGCGCTGGCATATCAGCCTGTCGAGCTGGCTGCGCGATTATCTCTACATCGGGCTGGGCGGCAACCGCGGCGGCCTCGCGATGCAGTGCCGCAACATCCTGCTGACGATGTTGCTCGGCGGTTTCTGGCATGGCGCGAAATGGACCTTCCTGATTTGGGGCGGCCTGCATGGCCTGGTTCAGGTCGTCGAAACGCTGTGGCGCAGGGCGGGCCTGCCGGGCCTGCCACGGCTGCTTGCGATTCTCATCACCTTCCACATCGTCACGCTCGGCTGGATCTTCTTCCGGGCGGAGAGCTTCGACGCCGCGATCGCCTACCTTGGCGGACTCGGCGCGCTGGACTGGACCAACGGCATGACGACCCCGCTGCTCGGCGCGCTGATCCTGCTCGGCATGCTGTTCCATTTCACGCCGCCCGCGCTGCCGCAGCGGATCGCGCTTGGTCTCCGGTTGCTGCCGGCGCCGCTGCTCGGCCTGCTCGTCGCCGGGACGATCCTGCTGATCGACGCGATGCGCTTTGAAGGGGTGGCGCCCTTCATCTATTATCAGTTCTGAGGAGCATCCGAATGCGCGATCATGAGTTGTCCTCGCCGGTCGATCTGCCCGGTGAGCCGATCGAAGGAAGCGATCCGCTCGGTTGGACGGTGATCACCATCGGCGTGGCGGCGCTCGTGCTGCTGTTCGCCAACGCCGGCACGCTGTCGGGCTGGGTCGATGAGAAGCCGCCGACACCCTTCCAGCAGCAGGTCTCCGAGCAGGCCAATCGTTGGACAGCCTTGATGGACAGGGCGGGGGTCACCACCCCGCGCCGCACGCTGCACGAGGCGTGGAAGAGGGCGCAGGCCGCCCGGTTCGGCGAAGAGGCCCCGGCCGGAACGCAATAGCAGCTGGAGCGCGTTCAAGCGACGATCGCCGCCCCCGTGGCGCCCAGCGCCCGCACCGCATCGCCCGGCGCCAGCCGCACCTGCAGGCCGCGCTGCCCGCCATTGATGTAGACGAGCGCCTCGGCGAGCGCACCCGCCTCGAACGCAACCGGAATCCGCTTCTTTTGACCGAACGGGCTGATCCCGCCGACATGATAGCCGGTGATGCGTTCGGCATCGGCGGGCTTCATCATCTGCGCCGACTTGGCGCCGAGCGCCGCCGCCACCTTTTTCATGGACAGTTCGCGATCGGACGGGATTACGGCGCATGCCGGCCTGCCGTCGATCTCGATCATCAGCGTCTTCAGCACCCGCGAAGGCGCTTCGCCGAGCGCCTCGGCCGCCTGCAGCCCGACGCGTTCGCCGCCGGGCGCATAGTCGTAGCTGTGGACGCTATACGCCACCTTGGCCTGGGTCAGAAACTGCGTGGCGCGGGTGGTGCGGGACATGCCGCCCGCTACACCCATGCGTGGTTTCAGAAAAGGTCGCAAAGGGCGAGCGAGGGCGCGAAGCCCCGCTTGATTGCCCCGATCAGCGGTAGAAGATGTGATCGCCGACCATCGAAAGCCGCTCGCGCGAGCGGAAGAACCGGTTCGGGGTCGCATGCGCGGCGTGATAGAACACGGCGCCGGGAACGACCTGGTCGGCGTTGCCCGCCATCGCCTGGCGCGACACCTCGACCGCGGTGGCCCAGCGCTGCGAGCCCTGATGCGGGTTATAGGACGCGGTGCGGAAGAACTGGCCGGGCTGGTTCACCACCTCGCAGACGGTGCTGCCGAAGCGCTCCTGGCCCACGCGGTTCATGATCAGCTGGGCGACGGCGAGCTGCCCCGCGCGCGGTTGATTGCCGGCTTCATGCATGACGACCTTGGCCATGCATTCGAGTTGCTTGTCGATCTTGCTGCTGGAGGCGATCGCCTCCTTGTAGAGCACCTGGTCGATGCCGTCGTCGGCGACCTTGTCGTCGCCGGTAATCTCCGCGCTCATGTCATAAGCGAGCGTCGGTCCGGATGTCGGAATAGCCGCAAAGCCCATCGCTCCCGTGGCCGCCGCAAAAAGTATCGCTGCGAACATGAGCGGATGTTGAGCCAGTTTCGCGGACATTCAGAACTCCATGTCATGCGCGAAAGCCCACACTCGCCCGAACCTCAAAACCAGGGGCGAGGTGCTCATCCACGACTTGTCGGCAGGGGGGCGGAAAAAACGTCGGGCCCCCGGGCGACCGATTTCGCGTCCCCCTTGGTCGGCGGGCGCGCGCGAGTCAACGAAAGCACGACGAGCCGTTTCATCGCTAGGATGGAACGAGCCCCTATATATGGTGTTTTTGTGCATCTGCTAACGCAACCGGCCACATCTTCGCCACGAAGCTGTTGTGTTGTCGTAATATTCCGGGGGCATTCGGGCCCGCTGGCGTGCTTGCTGCAAATTGCCGAAAATGGGAGGATAGTCACCCTCCCGGCGGGGCGGCCGGCGGAGCGAATCGATGCAGGACGAGGTGATGGGGGAGGAGCAGCAACGGAGTTCGGGCGGCTCGGGGCCTGTGGTGGAAGTGCTGCGCGAGTCGATGGCCAGCCAATCCGAGATGGCGTATCGCCGCGATCGGCTGCTCGCCTGGCTCGCGCTGACGACGGGGGCGGGCATCATCCTCGCCATCCCCTTCGCGCTGCGCGCGGGCTCCGAATTCTTTCTGCCCGTGACGAGCGCGCTGGTGATCGCGGTCGCGATGGTGCCGCTGCTCGAATGGCTGGAGCGGCGCGGCCTTCCGTCGCCGCTTGCGGCGCTGCTCTGCGTGCTGCTGTTCCTCGGCCTCGCCAATGCGGCGATCGCCTCGGTGATCTTTCCCGCGACCGAATGGTTCGCGCGGCTGCCTTCGCGGATCCTGTTGATCCGGCGCAACCTGTCGCCGCTGATCGATATCTACTCCTCGTTCGAGCGCTTCGTCGACGAGACGATGGGATCGCTGCTGCGCAATTCGGCGGCGCGGGGGCGCACCGTGACCGTGCAGTCGCCCAATTCGCTGTTCGACTATGTCGCAAGCTCGGCGCCCCACGCATTGGTGCAGATGGTGTTCGCGACGCTCGTAGTCTATTTCTTCCTGTCGAGCTGGACGCGGATGCGCCGCCGGACGATCACCAACCGCGGCAGCTTTTCGAGCGCGATGACCACCGCGCGTGTCATCCAGGAGATGGTCGACCGGACCTCGGCCTATCTGGCGACGATCACCGCGGTGAACATCGGGATGGGGGTTCTCGTCTCGCTGATGCTGTGGTTCGCCGAGATGCCCAGCCCGATCATGTGGGGCGGGCTCGTCGCGATCTTCAACTATGTACCCTATTTCGGACCCATCGTGGCCGCCGGGCTGCTTGCGATCGGCGGGCTGATGACCTTTTCCGACCTGGGTTATGCGCTCGTTCCCGCGTTGCTGTTCGTCGCGGTACATCTTGTCGAGGCCAATGTGCTGACACCGACGCTGGTCGGCCGCCGGTTGACGATCAACCCCCTGCTGATCCTGGTCGCGCTGAGCTTCTGGAGCTGGGTGTGGGGGACGCCGGGCGCGCTGCTCGCGGTGCCGTTGCTGATCATCCTCAAGACCATCCTCGATGCCGCCGGCTGGCCCGACATTGCAGGCTTCCTGTTCGCCGAGGGGACGTTCACCAACGCGCATGAAGACGAAGATCCGGCCCTGCCCGTACAGCTCCGAAAATGATGCTTAGCCATGTTGACAGGGGGTCGGGGCTCCACTAGGTGCCGCCTCCACGACGCGTTCGTTTGCGGGTGTAGCTCAGTTGGTTAGAGCGCCGGCCTGTCACGCCGGAGGTCGCGGGTTCGAGCCCCGTCACTCGCGCCATTTTCTGAAATGGCGGTTTTCCGTAAGCCGGTTGGGCCTGCGACAGCGCTTGCGCAGCCGGCCGGGCTTTCGCTCGGTTTGCTATCGATGGTCGGGTTTCAGCGAAGGCCGTGGGCGAGGCGCATCGCCCTTCGCTCGCAACGGCTTGTCGCGCGCGAGGGATGTCGCTTCCGGCAGTCGCTTGTCGCTATGCGCGGAACGGATGCGGTTGCGAACCGAGCAGGGTGGGGAAGGGCGCGGCGACAGCAGCGTCACGCGCACGGCGGCGCACCGCATGCAGCGACGCACCAGGCGCTTCGGGTTGAGCGTCGCCATTTTGGCCTTCCAGCGATGAAGACCCAAAGCACACAAAATACTCATGGCTACCCCAATCGCCACAGCGGGTTCGACCATATACGACGCAGGGCGGCGAAGGTTGCCGCCGCGATCTTAATAGGCCGTCATCGCGGCGATGGCGGTCCAGAAAATGGCCGAGGATCCGATTAGAAAAGCCGCCCTCGCGGCGCGCGACCATTTCCCTCCGGAATGGGCCATCGCCGATATGGTCGGAACAAACGATCCTGCCAAAGGGATCGATGCCATGAAAATCCTCCCCCGAAGCGCCCGCGTCGCAGCAGGTCTGCATCCCTACATGAATCTGGTTAACGCGGATTGCAATAGCTAGTTCGAAGTGCGGCGCAGGACGGCGCGGGCAGGCTCAGTGCTGCACTGCGCTCGCGACCATCTGGTCGACGATCGCTGCGATCGCCTGCCAGCTTTCGATATGCTTGAGCTCGCCGTTCAGCGCGAGCCGGCCGACGCGCTCGGCCAGTATGCGGCCCGCCTCCGCGCCATGTTGGCGGATGAGCTTGTCGGCTACGCTCCAGGCGCCCTGCGCCCGATCTCCGGCCTCGTCGCCGGGCGCTTCGGCCGCCGGCTGCGGGACGGCCTCCCCGCCGTCGGGCGGCGGCATCAAGGATGCGGCATCCTCCGGCGAGAGGCGGACCCGCCGGTGCGCGGCATCCTTGACTTGCTGGATCAGGATCTTGGCCTCGCGCACCGCATTGGCCTTGTTGAAGCAGGCCGATGCGCCCTGCCGCAGAGCCCACGAGCGCTGCTGCGATCCCTCGACGGTCTGGCCCGAAAGCATCACCGTGGGAATGCGCCGCCGCGCCAGTGTCGGAAGATAATCGAGCCCGCTCTGCCCCGGCATCTCGATATCGAGCGTGACGACGTCGACGATGTTCTGTCGCAGCATCGCGTCCGCATCGACGGCGCTGGCCGCAGCGCCGACCACCCGGATCTGGGGATCATTTTCGAGGATGTTGACGATCATACCGCGGATGACGAGGGAGTCGTCGACGACAAGAACGTTTATCTGCTCCATCATCGCATCCTCCCTCGTCACCGCCATCAACGACTTTACTTAGCGCCCTAAAGCGTTAACAGAGTGTTATCGCCAAATAGAGCTGGCGCCAACGCCAAATGGGTAGCAGCGACCACGAAAATAAACCTGTATTAATTCTGACAGAGAAATGATCAGACATTTCGGCGATTTCCCGTTTATATCAGCCTGTTTGGGTACGGAACAATAATCAGTAGCCTCGGATAAGTGCGTACGACGAAAGTCGTAGTCAAAAAATGGAGAAACGTCACGAAAGGCGCGGGCTGGGCAAGATGCAGAAGCTTGCGGACGCCCGCCCCGGGTCGACGAGCGGTTCGGTCGTAGTGATCGTCCCTCATGCCCACCCCTGCCGGCGGAAATCCCGGTCTTCGCTGGGATGGCGTCCGTCCTTCGCAGCACCAATGTGGTTACCATCCCGAAACAAATGGAACCGTCGGCGTCGCCGACCGTCTAGCGATTGGGCGATTGGGGCGCTGATTGTTGGAGTAGATCGATGGGTCTCATCATTCTTCTGGTCGTGGGCGGCATCATCGGCTGGCTTGCGAGCATGGTCATGCGTACCGATGCCCAGCAAGGCATCGTGCTCAACGTGGTCGTCGGTATTATCGGTTCGCTGATCGCCGGCTTCCTGGTTTCGCCGCTGCTCGGCACACCGCCGATCACGAGCGGGGCGATTACGGCGTCCACCCTCATCGTCTCATTCCTGGGCGCGATCATCCTGCTTGCGATCGTCAACCTGTTCCGTCGCGGCGCGATGCGCTGAAGCCGGACGGCGGTTACGCCCCCACCAAAGGGTTGGCGGGGGCGTTTACCGTCGTGGAAAATTGCCAGTTCCGCCGACCCCCCGGGGTCAGCCGCGCGAGGGCAGCGTAAGGGCCTGCTCGCGAGCCGGGGACGGCGGACAATCCGGCCAAAGAGAAACCCCGCCGGCCACAGCCGGCGGGGTTCTTCCTGTGCGATCGCCGCGGAGTGCGCGCGCTCACTCCTTGGTCAGATAGTCTCCCGCATCCGCGTCGGTGCCGTGGGTCTCGCCGATCATCGTGCCGAGCACATCGTCGCCGATATCCGCCTCGACCGGCTGGCGGAGCTCGGCGGCATGTTCCTCGGCCGCGCTTTTCGGAGCGATTAGCGACTCCTGCCAGTTGCGCTGCGCGGCGCGAAGCGCAGCGTCGCGGCTGGTGGCGGTGACGCGCAGGCGGCTCATGCCGGCGCCGGTGCCCGCCGGGATCAGCCGGCCGACGATGACGTTCTCCTTGAGGCCGTTGAGCGTATCGACCTTGCCCTGCACCGACGCGTCGGTGAGCACCCGCGTCGTCTCCTGGAAGGAGGCGGCCGAGATGAACGAGCGCGTCTGGAGCGAGGCCTTGGTGATGCCGAGCAGGATCGGCTTGCCCTGGGCGAGTTCGCGGCCTTCGGCCTCGACCTTGGCGTTGATCTCGTCCATCTCCTCGCGATCCACCTGCTCGCCCGGGAGCAGGGTGGTGTCGCCGCCATGCGTGATCTCAACCTTCTGCAGCATCTGACGGACGATTGTCTCGATGTGCTTGTCGTTGATCTTCACGCCTTGCAGGCGATAGACCTCCTGGATTTCCGACACGAGATATTCGGCGAGCGGCTCGATACCGAGCACCTCGAGAATGTCGTGCGGATCGGGGGAGCCGCCGATCAGGTTGTCGCCGCGCTTGACATAGTCGCCTTCCTGCACGTCGATCACCTTTGACTTCGGCACCAGATACTCGACCGCATCGCTGCCATCGTCCGGACGGATGATGATCTTACGCTTGGCCTTGTAATCCTTGCCGAATTCGACGCGGCCCGAGACCTTGGCGATGATCGCGTTCTCCTTGGGCTTGCGCGCCTCGAACAGCTCGGCGACGCGCGGCAGACCGCCGGTGATGTCGCGGGTCTTGGCCGACTCGCGGCTGACGCGGGCGAGCACCTCGCCGGCCTTGACCATCTGTCCGTCCTCGACGGAGAGCATTGCGCCCGGCGCCAGCATGTAGCGCGCGGTTTCGCCCGAGGCGTCGTCGAGCAACGTCAGGCGCGGACGGAGATCCTCCTTCCGGCTGGTGGCGCGATACTCGATCACCACCTTCTGGCTGATGCCGGTGGCCTCGTCGGTCTGCTCGGTCAGGGTCTGGTTGTCGATCAGATCCTGATATTTGACGATGCCGCCGGTCTCGGTGATCACCGGCATCGTGAACGGATCCCATTCGGCAATGCGATCGCCCTTGGAGACGATCGCGCCGTCGTCGACGAGCAGGTGCGCGCCATAAGGCAGACGGTGGGTCGCACGCTCGCGGCCCTCCAGGTCGATGATCGCGACTTCGCCGCTGCGGCTCAGCGAAACATGCCGGCCGCGGGGATCGGTGATCGTCCGCAGTTCGCGATATTCGATCCTGCCGTCGGCGACCGCCTCGAGGTTCGACTGTTCGTTGAGCTGGGCGGCGCCGCCGATGTGGAAGGTCCGCATCGTCAGCTGGGTGCCCGGTTCGCCGATCGACTGTGCCGCGATCACGCCGACCGCTTCGCCGATGTTCACCGGCGTACCGCGGGCGAGATCGCGGCCGTAGCAGGCCGCGCAAACGCCGCCCTTGGATTCGCAGACCAGCGGGCTGCGGATCTTGACGCCCTGGATGCCGATCGCCTCGATCGCGGCGACCATCGGCTCGTCCAGCAGCGTGCCCTCGGCGATGAGGATCTCGTTGGTCTTAGAGTCGACGATATCCTCGGCCGTGGTGCGGCCCAGGATGCGCTCGCCCAGCGAGGCGATGGTCGCGCCGCCCTGAACGATCGCCTTCATGTCGAGTGCGCGTTCGGTGCCGCAATCATTCTCGACGACGACGCAATCCTGGCTGACGTCGACCAGACGGCGGGTCAGGTAACCCGAGTTCGCCGTCTTGAGCGCGGTGTCGGCCAGGCCCTTGCGGGCGCCGTGGGTCGAGTTGAAATATTCAAGGACGGTCAGACCTTCCTTGAAGTTCGAGATGATCGGCGTCTCGATGATCTCGCCCGAAGGCTTGGCCATCAGGCCGCGCATGCCGGCGAGCTGCTTGATCTGCGCCGCGCTGCCGCGGGCACCCGAATGCGCCATCATGTAGATCGCGTTGATCGGCTTCTCGCGGCCATCCTCGCCCTTCTTGACCGCCGAGATCTCCTTCATCATCTCGGCTGCCACGCGGTCGCCGCAGCGCGACCAGGCGTCGATCACCTTGTTGTACTTTTCCTGCTGGGTGATCAGGCCGTCCTGATATTGCTGCTCAAAGTCCTTCACCAGCGCGCGGGTCTCCTCGACCAGCGGCTCCTTGGCGTCGGGAATGATCATGTCATCCTTGCCGAACGAGATGCCGGCCTGGAAAGCGTGGCGGAAACCCAGCGCCATGATCGCGTCGGCGAACAGCACGGTCTCCTTCTGGCCGGTGTGGCGATAGACGATGTCGATGACGTCGCCGATCTCCTTCTTGGTCAGCAGGCGGTTGACCGTTTCGAACGGCACCTTGTGGCTCTTCGGCAGCGTCTCGCCGAGCAGCATGCGGCCCGGTGTCGTCTCGACGCGCTTCATATAGCTGTTGCCGTCCTCGTCGGTCTGGGGGACACGGCTGACGATCTTGGTGTGCAGCGTCACTGCCTTGGCGGCGAGCGCCTGGTGCACCTCCTGCATGTCGGAGATCAGCGCGCCTTCGCCCGGCTCGCCTTCCTTCATCATCGACAGATAATAAAGGCCCAGCACCATGTCCTGCGAGGGCACGATGATCGGCTTGCCGTTGGCGGGCGAGAGGATGTTGTTGGTCGACATCATCAGCACGCGCGCTTCGAGCTGCGCTTCGAGCGACAGCGGCACGTGCACCGCCATCTGGTCGCCGTCGAAGTCGGCGTTGAACGCCGAGCAGACCAGCGGGTGCAGCTGGATCGCCTTGCCCTCGATCAGCACCGGCTCGAACGCTTGGATGCCGAGGCGGTGGAGCGTCGGCGCGCGGTTGAGCAGGACCGGATGCTCGCGGATCACCTCGTCGAGGATGTCCCAGACTTCCTTGCGCTCCTTCTCGACCCACTTCTTGGCCTGCTTGAGCGTCATCGACAGGCCCTTGGCGTCGAGCCGCGCATAGATGAACGGCTTGAACAGCTCGAGCGCCATCTTCTTGGGCAGGCCGCACTGATGCAGCTTGAGTTCGGGACCGGTCACGATCACCGAGCGGCCCGAATAGTCGACGCGCTTGCCGAGCAGATTCTGGCGGAAGCGGCCCTGCTTGCCCTTGAGCATGTCGCTGAGCGACTTGAGCGGGCGCTTGTTGGCGCCGGTGATGGTGCGGCCGCGCCGGCCGTTGTCGAACAGCGCGTCGACCGATTCCTGCAACATGCGCTTTTCGTTGCGCACGATGATGTCGGGGGCACGGAGCTCCATCAGCCGCTTGAGACGGTTGTTGCGGTTGATCACGCGGCGATAGAGATCGTTGAGATCCGAGGTGGCGAAGCGGCCGCCGTCCAGCGGAACCAGCGGGCGCAGATCCGGCGGAATCACGGGGACGACCTCGAGGATCATCCATTCGGGGCGATTGCCCGATTCGAGGAAGCTCTCGACGACCTTGAGGCGCTTGATGATCTTCTTCGGCTTGAGCTCGGACTTGGTCTCGGCGAGCTCCTTGAGCAGCTCCTCCTTCTCACCCTCGAGATCGAGCTCTTCGAGCATGCGGCGCACGGCTTCGGCGCCGATGCCGGCCGAAAAGGCATCCTCGCCATATTCGTCCTGCGCTTCGAGCAGCTCGTCCTCGGTGAGCAGCTGGAACTTCTCGAGCGGAGTCAGGCCGGGCTCGATCACGATATAGGCTTCGAAATAGAGCACGCGCTCGAGCTGCTTGAGCTGCATGTCGAGCAGCAGGCCGATCCGGCTCGGCAGCGACTTGAGGAACCAGATGTGCGCGACCGGCGCGGCGAGCTCGATATGGCCCATCCGCTCGCGGCGAACCTTCGAGACGGTGACCTCGACGCCGCACTTTTCGCAGACGATGCCCTTGTACTTCATGCGCTTATACTTGCCGCACAAGCACTCATAGTCCTTGATCGGACCGAAAATGCGCGCGCAGAACAGGCCGTCACGCTCGGGCTTGAACGTGCGATAGTTGATCGTTTCGGGCTTCTTGATCTCGCCGAACGACCAGCTGCGGATACGCTCGGGGCTCGCAATGCCGATCTGGATCTGGTCGAAAGTCTCGGGCTTCGCGACCGGATTGGCGAAATTGGTCAGTTCGTTCATGACGTTACCTCATTCAAGCCCCTCGCCTTTGGAGGAGGGGTTGGGGTGGGGCGTGGAGCAGGAGAGCGATCAAGCTCTATATCTGCCCCGCCCCCCGACCCCCTCCCTTGAAGGGGAGGGGGAGGTGGTGATTACTCCGCGGCTTCGGCCAGGCCGTCGCCCTCGTCCTGCTCCTCGATCGAGGACAGTTCGACGTTGAGGCCGAGCGACCGCATTTCCTTGACGAGCACGTTGAAGCTCTCGGGAATGCCGGCCTCGAAGGTGTCGTCGCCCTTGACGATCGCCTCATAGACCTTGGTGCGGCCGACGACATCGTCGGACTTCACCGTGAGCATTTCCTGCAGCGTGTAAGCGGCGCCGTAAGCCTGGAGCGCCCAGACCTCCATTTCGCCGAAACGCTGCCCGCCGAACTGCGCCTTGCCGCCCAGCGGCTGCTGGGTGACGAGGCTGTACGGCCCGATCGAGCGTGCGTGGATCTTGTCGTCGACCAGATGGTGGAGCTTGAGCATGTAGATGTAGCCCACGGTCACCTTGCGGTCGAACTGATCGCCGGTGCGGCCGTCGAACAGCTCGACCTGGCCGCTTTCGTCGAGCCCCGCCTTGCGGAGCATCGCGGCGACATCGGCCTCGCGCGCGCCGTCGAACACCGGCGTCGCCATCGGAACGCCGTTCTTCAGCACTGCCGCCATCTCGATGATCTGGTCGGCAGACCGCGCGTCGATCTCGGCGTGATACTGATCGCCGTAGATCTCCTTGAGGCGATCGACCACCACTGCGGGGGGCGAGCTCGGGGTGACGCCCGGATTGGCCTCGCGCCAGCCTTCCAGCGCCTCGGTCACCTGTTTGCCGAGGCCGCGGGCGGCCCAGCCGAGGTGGGTCTCGAAGATCTGGCCGACATTCATGCGGCTCGGCACGCCGAGCGGGTTGAGCACGATGTCGACGGGCGTGCCGTCCTCGAGGAAGGGCATGTCCTCCTGCGGCAGGATGCGGCTGATCACACCCTTGTTGCCGTGGCGGCCTGCCATCTTGTCGCCCGGCTGCAGCTTGCGCTTCACCGCGACGAACACCTTGACCATCTTGAGCACGCCCGGGGGCAGTTCGTCGCCGCGCTGCAGCTTCTCGACCCGGTCCTCGAACTTCTTGACGATCAGGCTGACGGCTTCATCATATTGCGCCTTGACCGCCTCGAGGTCCGCCTGGCGGGCGTCGTCCTGCACCGCGAACTTCCACCATTCGCGCTTTTCGACCTCGTTGAGCAGCTCATCGCTGATTTCCGAGCCCTTCTTGATGCCCTTGGGCGCCGCGGTGGCGACCTGGCCGAGCAGCATCTCGCGCAGCCGTGCATAATTGGCGCGGTTGAGAATCGCGCGTTCGTCCTCGCGGTCCTTGGTCAGGCGATCGATCTCCTCGCGTTCGATCGCCATTGCGCGCTCGTCCTTGTCGATGCCGTGGCGGTTGAACACGCGCACATCGACGACGGTGCCCGAGACCCCCGGCGGCAGCCGCAGCGAGGTGTCGCGAACGTCCGAAGCCTTCTCGCCGAAGATCGCGCGGAGCAGCTTTTCCTCGGGCGTCATCGGGCTTTCGCCCTTCGGCGTGATCTTGCCGCACAGAATGTCGCCCGGCTCGACCTCGGCGCCGATATAGACGATGCCCGCCTCGTCGAGGTTGCGGAGCGCTTCCTCGCCGACGTTCGGTATGTCGCGGGTGATGTCCTCTGGCCCGAGCTTGGTGTCGCGGGCCATCACCTCGAACTCGTCGATGTGGATCGAGGTGAAGACGTCGTCCTTCACGATCCGTTCGGAGATCAGGATCGAGTCCTCATAATTATAGCCGTTCCACGGCATGAACGCGACGAGCACGTTGCGGCCGAGCGCGAGCTCGCCGAACTCGGTCGACGGGCCGTCGGCGATGATGTCGCCGGCCTGGACCACGTCGCCCACCTTCACCAGCGGACGCTGGTTGATGCAGGTCGACTGGTTCGAGCGCTGGAACTTCATCAGCGTGTAGATGTCGACCCCCGACTTGCCGGCGTCGACGTCGCCCGACGCGCGGATCACGATGCGGGTCGCATCGACCTGGTCGATGATGCCCGAGCGGCGCGCGGCGATCGCCGCGCCCGAGTCGCGGGCGACGGTCTCTTCCATGCCGGTGCCGACGAACGGCGCCTCGGCGCGAACCAGCGGCACCGCCTGGCGCTGCATGTTCGAGCCCATCAGCGCGCGGTTGGCATCGTCATTCTCGAGGAAGGGAATGAGCGAGGCCGCGACCGACACAAGCTGCTTGGGGCTGACGTCCATCAGCGTGACGTGATCGCGCGGGGCGATCAGGAACTCGCCGGCCTCGCGGGCCGAGATGAGCTCCTCGACGAAGGCGCCGCTGGCGTCGAGTTCGGCGTTCGCCTGCGCGATGGTGTGCTTGGCCTCTTCCATCGCCGACAGATAGACGACCTCGTTGGTCACCTTATGGTCGATCACCTTGCGGTAGGGCGTCTCGATGAAGCCGTATTTGTTGACCCGGCTGAAGCTCGCGAGCGAGTTGATCAGGCCGATGTTCGGGCCTTCGGGGGTCTCGATCGGGCAGATCCGGCCATAATGGGTCGGATGGACGTCGCGGACCTCGAAGCCCGCGCGCTCGCGGGTGAGGCCGCCCGGCCCGAGCGCCGAGACACGGCGCTTGTGGGTGACCTCGGACAGCGGATTGGTCTGGTCCATGAATTGCGACAGCTGCGACGAGCCGAAGAATTCCCGGACCGCGGCGACCGCCGGCTTGGCGTTGATCAGGTCGTTCGGCATCGCGGTCGACACGTCGACCGACGACATGCGCTCCTTGACCGCGCGCTCCATGCGGAGCAGCCCGACGCGATACTGATTCTCGAGCAGCTCGCCGACCGAACGGACCCGGCGGTTGCCGAGATTGTCGATGTCGTCGATCTCGCCCTTGCCGTCCTTGAGGTCGACCAGCGTCTTGACCACCGCGAGGATGTCCTCCGAACGCAGCGTCGTGATCGTGTCCTCGGCGTCGAGTTCGAGCCGCATGTTGAGCTTGACGCGGCCGACGGCCGACAGGTCGTAGCGCTCGGGGTCGAAGAACAGGCCGGCGAACAACGCCTCGGCGGTCTCCTTGGTCGGCGGTTCGCCGGGGCGCATCACGCGGTAGATCTCACTCAGCGCATGGTCGCGCTCCTCGACCTTGTCGGCCTTGAGCGTGTTGCGGATCCACGGGCCGGTCGAGATGTGATCGATGTCGAGCAGGTCGACATGGTCGAAGCCCGCCTTGTCGAGCGCCTCGAGATTTTCGGGGCTGACCTCGTCGCCCGCCTCGATGTAGATCCGGCCGGTGCTTTCATCGATCAGGTCATAGGCCGAATAGCGGCCGAAGATCTGGTCGGTCGGGATGAGCAGGGTCTGGAGCCCGTCCTTGCCGGCCTTGTTCGCCGCGCGCGGGCTGATCTTGGAGCCCGCCGGGAAGGCCACCTCGCCGGTGTCGGCGTTGACGACGTCGAACGCCGGCTTCTGGCCGCGCCAGTTCTCGGCGACGAAGGGCACCTTCCAGCCGCCCTCGCCGCGGACGTAGCGCTGGGTCCGGTAGAATTGATTGAGGATATCCTCGCCGTTGAGGCCGAGCGCGTAAAGCAGCGTCGTCACCGGCAGCTTGCGCTTGCGATCGATGCGGACGTTGACGATATCCTTGGCGTCGAACTCGAAGTCGAGCCACGAGCCACGATAGGGGATGACGCGCGCCGCGAACAGATATTTGCCCGAGGCGTGGGTCTTGCCGCGGTCATGATCGAACAGCACGCCCGGCGAACGGTGCATCTGCGAGACGATGACGCGCTCGGTGCCGTTGATCAGGAAGGTGCCGTTCTGGGTCATGAGCGGCATGTCGCCCATGTAGACGTCCTGCTCCTTGATATCGAGCACCGAGCGGGTGTCGGTATCGGGATCGACCTCGAACACGATCAAGCGCAGCGTGACGCGCATCGGCGCCGCATAGGTCATGCCGCGCTGGCGGCATTCCTCGGTATCATATTTGGGATCTTCGAGTTCATATTGGACAAAGTCGAGCTCGGCGGTGCCGGCGAAGTCGCGGATCGGGAAGACCGAGCGGAGCGTCTTCTCGAGGCCGGAGACATAGCCGTCGGCGGGGCGGGAACGCAGGAACTGCTCATAGGATTCGCGCTGAACCTCGATCAGGTTCGGCATCTGCACGACTTCGTGGATGTTGCCGAAGACCTTGCGGATGCGCTTCTTGGCGGTCGCCGGAGCTGCCTGGGTGGCCATTGCGTTTTTTCCTCGCGTTCAAAATTTTCTCCGCATCCCAGCGGAATTCAGCCCTGATTCGTGCCTGGTCCCAAGACCGTCTCACGACAAAAAGTGCGGGTCCGAGGCTGTTCGGAACCGCACTGCCAGCGTTCTGGAAACCCTTGAAATCCTTCTCCAATTCGTCGCGGTCCGTTCGCAAGGCGGGCCGTGTCCCGGAGGGTCAAGGGCGGCGCCCGCGCTAATGCGCCGGGCAACTGCCGATGTAAGTAGAGGCGGCTATATAGGCTTGCCTGTAGGCTTTGGGAAGGGGGAACGAGCTGCCTTGGTCATCGCCTCAGTATGTGCTGCTGACATATCGCTGCACTGCCCAGCCTTGATGGCTCATAACAAGCGGCGGTGTCATGCCTCGTCACCCCTCCCCTTCAGGGGAGGGGCAGGGGGGTGAGGGCTCTCCTCAAACACCACGCCAAAGGGGAGGATGATAGACCCTCCTCAGCGCGGGGTGGTCTCAGGAGTTCTGATAGGACTGATCGAGCAGCGGCTTCGCCCGTTCGAGGTCGGCGGCGGTGTGAATCGTGATCTCTAGGTCCCCGGTGCCGAAATGCCCGATGCTGCGCACGTCGCGGGTGAAACCAGCCTCCAATACCACCCTGTCAGGATCGACCTTCACGAAGATCAGCAGCTTCTTCGCCTGGTTGCGGAGTTCGACGCTGGCGAAGTTCTTGATGCGGCGGAAGGCGACATAATAATCGGTGGTCTTCACCTGAACATCGTCGCCCAACGCGGTCAGATAATCGCCGAGCAGATGATAGAGGTCGAGCAGGTCGGCAGGCGCTTCGGCGATCTGGCTGCTGATCGTCTTATACTTCCCTTTCGCGACGGGGCCGGCTGACCCCGTGGACGGCGCGGCAGCGGCGGCACTTGGCTTAGCGCTGGCGGCGGTCAACTGTTCGAGCAGCAGCAGGTCGCCCTCGAACTTGCGATAGCGGATCAGCGCGATGTTGCGGTTCATCTGCTTGACCGCATGCTCGTCATATTTGCCGAAGTCCCCGGCGATGCAGATCAGCCGTGACCCCGACCAGTCCACCGCCTTGGCCTTCTCCGCGCCGAGCCTTTCCAGCACCAGCCATTCGAAATCCTTGCGATGGCCCATCAGCCAGTCGAGATAGAACAGCCCCTGGTTGATCACATTCTCGTTGGACGACCGCTTATACTCGATCACCACCGGGCTATAATTCTCGTCGATGCCGAGCGTATCGATCCGCCCCTCGGTGATGGCGAATTCGGAGGCGAGGAAGCGCACGCCCAGCAGATTGTCGAGATTGGCCTCGAACAAGGTCTGCAGCGATTTTTCCAGCGCCACCGCCCCGCCCGCCAGCTCGCTGACGACCGAACCGGCGGTGCGGAACAGCTTGATGTCGCTCACGTGGCGTCCTGCGCTGCCGCCCGGCGACCGCGCTTCGCCTTGGGCGCGGCGGCCCGCTGCGCATGGATACGTTCGAGCAACACGCTGGCAGGCTCGTCATTCGGATCCTGCGGCACCAGCTCGCCGCGAAACGCCTTGGCGAGGATGGCGGCTTCAAGCCGGTCGATCAGCGCGCGGGCGCGGGCGGCCTCGGCTTCGAGGCGGTCGGCGCGGGCGAAGATATTGTCGAGGCTTTCAGCGATAACCGCTTGAACGCTTTCGGGAGCCAGTGGGGTCGGGATTGTATTCAACGCGTTTTGATTGATCTTCGGAAGGACGGTTCGCCCCTCTTGCTGTGAAGCCAGCCAGGTAAATTGCGGGGAAAGCATCCAGTACATCAGATAACGGGAGTGGCAGCGCGCATTGATCGGATACATGTCCGCACTGCAGCCGCCGTCGAAGGCTACTTGTACGACCTTCCGCAGATAGGGTCGGATCTTCGAGTAGATGATCTGCCCGGCATAGAAATGGTGCTTTGCGCTGATCACGCCGTCCTCGGCAATCGTCCGATGTGGCAAGAGCTTTGGCAAACCGGATGAGATGTGATTCGGCGCGATGTGCGGCAGATCACCGATGTCCCGGGGATCAACAAGGTTACTTGCGATCTCGCCCGCTTCGCTGAACGGAACGACAATCCAGCTTTCCCGCGGAGCGTCGGCCTCTTCGATCAATCTGCCTTCAAACGCGGCTGTGAGAGCGACGTCGCGAAGCCTTTTAGCCAGTACGGGCACCCGATCCAGTTCCGCCCGCGCGCGGGCGAGGCGGGCGGTCAGCATGTCCAGCTTCGCGACGATACGGCGTTGTTCGGCTTGGGGTGGAATGTTGATAGCTAAGGCATAGGCTTCTTCGCGATTGAGCCCGGGCACTGCCGTTGCGCGATTGAGTTTCTCCAGCCCCAGACCGTTAAGCAAGTGTGCCGAAAAGCTAAAGTCGAGAACTTCGAAATCATCAACATAGTAGGTCGTATCGATGGGAAAGCACGGAATCTCCGATTGATGCACCCTTCCAGCGCTTCCTTTACGGCCTACGATCACAGTTGGACCGTTTGTCAGAGCCGCAACATTGCTCCCAACTAACCCGTTGGAGCCATACACTGGCACCCCTCCTGGAACACGGAGGTGTTCAGGTAGCGGCCTGCCATATTTCAGCTCGAGAGCATTGCCCAACCGAGCCTCAACCCACCCGGCAGGCAACATCACTCCGCCGCCTCCGCCATCTCCGCCTCGCCCGCATCGCTCTCCAGCTCCGCCACCAGCGCGGCAATCTCCTCCAACGCCACCCTCAGATGTCCTTCTATCGCCGCCGCAATGTCCTCGGGCGTATCCAGCCCATCCTCCGAGTCCGCGCTGGTGTCCTTGAGCCAGCTGATATCGAGATTGTCGCCGCGCGCCGTGATCTCTCCGCGGGTGAAGCGGCGGAAGCGGCCTTGCTCGCCCTGGTCCTCGCGCGCCGCGCCGCCCAGCGGATCGTCGCCGAAGGCGCGCACGAAATCGGCGAGGTCGGCGGCCTTGAACGGGTTGGTCTTGCCATAGGACGGCGCGCCCGAGCGGGCGTCATAGATCCACACTTCCCGCGTCGCGTCTTCGGTCGGCGCTGCCTCGTCGGCGCGGGTGAAGAACAGGACGTTGGTCTTGACGCCCTGCGCATAGAAGATGCCGGTCGGCAGCCGCAGGATGGTGTGGAGGTTGCACCAGCTCATCAACCGTTGGCGCAGCGCCTTGCCGCGCCCGTCGTCGAACAGGACATTGTCCGGTACCACCACCGCCGCGCGGCCGCCGAGCCGGAGCGAGCGGATGACATGCTCGACGAACGGCAGCTGATAAGAGGAGACCCGATCGGTGATCGTCAGGTCGTCGCGCGTCGGCGGTCCGCCGGCCGGGCCGAAGGGCGGATTGGTGAGGATCAGGTCCGCATTCTTGAATTGCGCGCGCTGGCCGGAAGGGCTGAGGGTGTCGGCAAGATCGAGATTGTCCGGGTCGATCGCATGCAGGTGCAGGTTCATCAGCAGCAGGCGGAATGTGTCGGGGACATTCTCGATCCCGCGCAGCGCTTGGCTGAGCTGGAAGGCCTGCTGCTTGGGCGATAGCTCGAAATAATCGTCGCTTTCCGCTTTCATGTAGCTGTTGGCCGCGATCAGAAAGCCGCCGGTCCCGGCCGCCGGATCCTGGATCACTTCGCCCGGCTGCGGCTTCATCAGCCGCACCATCACCCCGATCAGTGAGCGGGGTGTGAAATATTGGCCGGCGCCGCGTTTGGTCTCTTCGGCCATGCGCTGGAGCAGGCCTTCATAGGCATCGCCGAACGCATCGCGCTCGTCACTGAACCAGTGGAGCCCGTCGATCGCGTCGATCAGCTGGCGCAGATTGGCGGGGGTGCGGATGACGGTCGCGGCGTTCTGGAAGATTGCGACGACCGAGCGGTCCTTCACCTTTTCGCCGTCGCCCAGATCGGTCAGCGCCTGGCGATAGCGCTGGAGCACCTCGGTTTCGCTCGCCGTCTTGATCGCCCCCCAGCGATATTGCTCCGGGATGCGGCTCTCGTCCTTCTGCTCCGACGCCATCTTGAGGAACAGCAGATAGGTCAGCTCGGTGACATATTGCTGGTAGGTCACGCCGTCCTTGCGGAGCAGTGCGCACAGGCGCCAGAGCTTGTTCACCAGATCGGCGGAAGGATTCATCGTTTCGCTTTCGTCATGCGGCCCGGTCGCCGCCCCAGATGGCGGCGTTCAGGTCCTTGAGCACAGCCCCTAGCCCAGAATCGAACTCGCGGTCGACCATGTCGAAGCCACCTGCCTGCGCAAAAAGGGGATCGGAGAGGATTTCAGGATCGCCGACCGGCTGCGCCTTCAGCGCGCGGCCGATCCGGTTGAGCCATTGGCGCTGTCTCGACGTCCAGTCCCGGCTGGCGAGGATGCGCTGGACGCCGTTCTCCACGCGGGTCTCATAGGGGACGAGCGGGTCGCCGATCGCCGCCTGGCGCACGAAGCCGATGATGTGCGCGGCGATGTCGGCATTGCGCGTGCTGCCATAGGCCCGCCGCAGTGCCGCTTCCGAATAGCCATTGCCGTCGAGCAGGATGGCGAGTTCCTTGAGCTCCTTGCGGGTCAGGTCGCGGGGGCGCTGGGTGGCGGCGATCATCGCGGGGACGGCGTTCATGTTGGCGCGGACGAACGCCTCGAAGCGTTCGATATAATCGCCGGGGCTGGCCTTGCCGCCATAATCATCCTCGACCGACAGCAGCTCGTCAGCATGCTCGGAGATGTAGATGCCGCCGTCGCGCCGTGCCGGCCCCGCAGCGTCGAGGATCGTGACGAGCGAAGAGTGCTGCGCGAACAACGCCTGCGTGTCTGCCGGCGGGGCGCTCTTCAGCCGGTCGGCCAGTTCGGCCAGCGGGCCGACCACCGCCTCGATCGTCTCGCGCTGGTCGTCGGGGACATGCTTCACGCGCTGGCGCAGCTTGACCACGATCTGGTCGCGGACGAAGGCGCGATCCTCCTCGGTGACGGCGCGGCCGATGTCGCCGATCAGCGTTGCGAAGCTCAGGCCGGGGTCGACCACCACCGGCCGCATGTCCGTCACGTCCTGCAGGTTCGCGTAGATATCGACCGCGTCGAAGATGCGGAAATATTCCTTGCCGATCTCGTCGCAGCGTCGCGTCGCGCGGCCGATCATCTGGTCATAGAGGATGCGGCTGTTGACGCGGCGAACGAACACCAGGTTGGTGATCGCCGGAACGTCGATGCCGGTGCTCAGCAGGTCGACTGTCACCACATATTTGGGCCGCGGATCGTTCTTGAAGGCCTTGATCCGGTCGAGCGGCCTGTCGACCGACCCGGTGATCTTCTCGACCAGATCATGCGGTTGCGGGCCATATTCGGCAGTTAAGGCAGCGGTAAGTTGCTCGACCAGGATATCGGCATGGTCATTCGTCGCGGCGAACAGCAAGGTCTTGCCGGGCTGATCGGGTGGGCATTCCGCCGCGACCGCTTCGGCGACCGCCCGATTATAGGCCTGCGTGTAGACCTTGCGGTTGAACTGCGCGACCTCGAAATCGACCTGATCCTCGAGGTTGAACAAATCGATCTGACCGGTGCGCGGATCGACGATGTTGACCTCTTCGCCCTTGTCGAAGCTGATCCCGGTCTGTGAAAGCGCCGTGGTGATCCGGCGGGGCGGGCGATGGTCGATCAGAAAGCCGTCGATCACCGCCTGCCGATAGCCGTAGCGGAACACCGGCGCGCCGAAGATCTCGCGTGTGTGGAGAGCCGGGGTTGCCGTCAGCGCCACCTTCGTCGCGTCGAAATAGTCGAGCACCCGGCGGTAGGCGGACAGATAGTCATCGAGATTGCGGAAGCTCAGATCGTCCTCGCGCAGTTCGGCGTCGAGCGTGTAGCCGCGATGCGCTTCGTCGACGATGATCAGGTCATAGGTGCCCGGCGTCGGCCGTTCCGCGCCGGGCTCGTCGAAGATGCGGCGGATCATCGCCTGCACTGTCGCCACCTGCACCCGGTCGGTCGCCTCGGGGAATTTGCGCGCCATGTCGGCAACCGGGAAAACCTGGTCGAACTTCAGAAATCCCGATGTGTCTGTCGTGCTCATCGCGTCGAGGGTCTGCCGGCCGAGCGCGTTGCGATCGACCAGGAAAAGGATACGGCGGAAGCGTTTGGTCCGCAGCAGTTCGTACATCAGCGCGATCGCGAGCCGCGTCTTGCCCGTGCCGGTCGCCATCGCGAGCAAAATATGGTCCTGGCCCGCTGCCACGGCGTCTTCGACCGCGCGGATGGCGTCTTGCTGATAGGGGCGCAGCCCCGTCACGCCCAATTCGCGCTCGGCGACGGCGTGGACATCGTCGCCAAATGATTGTTCGAGCCGTTCGAGCAGATCGCGTGGGCTGAACCATTCGGCCAGCGGCCGTGGCTGCGCACCGCTTCGCGCATCCCAGAACCACGTACCGGACTTGGTCGAAAGCTGTTTCACATAAGGACGGCCGTTGGTCACGAACAGGAAGGGCACGCGAAAGCGGTCGAGGCCGTCCTGCCAGGGGCCCCCCGTTGCAAGCTCGTCCTGCGTCAGCACGATATCGCGAGCGTAGCGCTTCGCCTGGCCAAGCCTTCCCGGCACATCGCGAATCTGGCGTTTGGCTTCGATCACGCCGACGCAGCGGCCATCGATGAAAAGGGCATAGTCGACCGGGCCGGACTCGGTCGGCCACTCGGCAATGGCGACCGCTTCACCAGTTCCTGGACGTGCGCCACTGGCATGACGAAGAAGCGCGCTGTCGACCTTCCAACCTGCCGCCCGGATTTGCTCGTCGATCAGGACCCGTGTCGTCGCTTCGTCGAGTTCGATCGTTTCCGCCGCCTTCGTGGCCGTTTGGGCCAGGAGCTCGAGCTGGTGGGCCGGTTCGGCGGCGGCTTCCCTCTGCACGGCCGTAAGCCTCTGCTCCGCCGCCTTGAGCGCCGCCTCGGTTTCAGCGGCGTAGCTTTCCCAGAACGCTCGCTGCTCGCGATCATAAGCTGATTGGCCTTCGAGTGCGCGACGGGCTTCCTCCGCTTCCTGCGCTTTCATCAGCGCTTTTGCTTCCGCATCCGCGCTTGCCGTGATGGCCGACTTGAGTGCCGCGAGTTCCTGCCTCAGGGCGATGCTCGCATCGACCGGCACCGCAGGGGGCACGAACGGGCCGGCCTTGAACGATGGCTCGCCTTCATAGGTCTGGTGGAACCAGATGCCGATGGCGCGGGCGATCTTGAGAGCCGTCAGCGCGTCGCCCGCTGTTCCCTTGTCTTCATGGGCCGCGGCATTCCCGATCCGCTTGAGATGGTAGAAAAGATCAGCAATCTCGCGCTGCAGGACCGACCGGGTGCGCAAGGTCCGCAATATTTCGTCGAAAGAGGCCCGCGAGTCCGACAGTAGCGCCTGGCGCGCCGCGATCTCTTTCGCGACAATCTCCGCGAACTGGCGCAGCTTGAAGAGCGCCGCTGGCGGATCGTTCGAGAAATAGCGTTCGGCCAGCCGCCCAAGCTTTGCCAGCTGGGGACTGCGTCGATCCAGAAAGGTGAAATTGCCCCCAGTTTCCACCGGACCAAGCTACCATGCCGACGCTCAAGCTCAAGCCGTCAAGTTCCGGCCGACCGGCCGCTTGACCCATGCCTTCCCCAGGCGCAGATTATCGCCATGACGCTGCAAGGCTTCCCGCGCATTTCCGTCGATCCCGCCATCTGCGGCGGACGCCCCACCATAGCGGGGACACGGATGCGCGTTTCGGATGTGCTGGAGGCGTTGGCGTCAGGCGCCAGCCAGTCGGAAATCCTCGCCGATTTTCCTTATCTTTCAGCCGAGGATATCCGCGGGGCGCTGGCCTATGCCGCGCACGCCTCCGCTCACCCGATCGTCATCGCGGCTGAATGAAGTTCCTGGTCGATGCGCAATTGCCACCGGCCCTGTGCCGCTGGCTGGAGGCGCGTGGTCATGAGGCCGAGCATGTCGCCTCCCTCGGCCTGGTAGCGGCGCCTGATGAGACGATTGCGGCCCATGGCGAAAGCCATGGAGCCATACTGATCTCGAAGGACGAGGATTTTCTTGTCCTCCGCTTGCCCGACAGATTTGGGCTACTCTGGCTGCGATGCGGCAATGTAACCAATGCTGCTCTTTCCATCTGGCTGGATGCGCGGTGGCAACATGTCGAGCAGCTTCTGAACGATGGCGAGAGGCTCATAGAGTTGCGATGATCAAGGGTATCAAGATCAGTTGGATGGCCGGAGCGCTCCTGTTGGCGTCTCCTTTGACGGCGGCCCCCTCGCTCCAGGACGCCACCGTCGGCCAGGCGGTCGCGGCGATGAAACCCGGCGATTTCCTCTGGGCCCCTCATGTCGCGCCGGCCGGCCCCGTCGTGATCGTGGTCAGCATCGCGCAGCAGCGCGCCTATGCCTATCGCAACGGCATTCCGATCGGCATCTCGACCGTTTCTACCGGCAAGAAAGGGCATGAGACGCCGACCGGGGTGTTCACGTTGCTCCAGAAGAATGTCGACCATAAGTCGAACCTCTATAACAGCGCGCCGATGCCCTATATGCAGCGGCTGACCTGGGACGGGATCGCGATGCACGCCGGCAACCTGCCCGGCTATCCCGCCTCGCACGGCTGCGTGCGGCTGCCGCTCGGCTTCGCCAAGCTGCTGTACAGCGTGACGAAGCTCGGGCTGACCGTGATCATCACCGCCGGCGCCGAGGTGCCGCGCTTCGCGCCGACGCCGAGCGTGCTCAGTGCCGATCCGAAGAAGGCCGATGACGAGCTGTTCGGCGGCATGCTGTGGCAGCCCGAGCGGCAGGCGACCGGCCCGGTCTCGATCATCGTCAGCGCCGCCGACGGCCGGATGCTGGTGCTGCGCAACGGCGTGCCGATCGGTTCCGCGCCGATCAAGATCGCCGGCGAGGTTACCGGCACCACCGCCTATACGCTGGGCAGCATCGAGGGCGATCGCTATCGCTGGATGAAGCTGCCGATGCCCGGCGAGACGCTGCCCGGCCCGGTCGAGGTCACCCCCGACGAGCGCGCCCGCCTGACCGTGCCCGAGGAGATGATCCGCGCCACCGCCGCCGTGGTAACCCCCGGCACGACCGTGGTGGTGACCCCCGACACGCTGCAAAGCGGCGGCGCGGGCAAGAAGATGACGGTGATGACCTCGGGGAAGTAGCCGCTTCGACAGCGTAGGAATAGAGAAAGGGCGGCCCGTCGCCAGGCCGCCCTTTCTCCAGCCGCTCGATGCGGTCAACGACAGCAATCAGGGGGCAGCTTTTTTCGGCACGGCCGAGCGTTCCTTGATGTCCTGGGGCGACGGGATGATCTTGCGAAGATCGTCGATGATCATGTTGGCGTCCAGATATTGCTGATCGGTAACGCCCGGTGCACCGCGGTTGGCGAAATAGACGAACGCGACGCGCGGCTCATCGGGGATCAGGCGGAACACCAGCCCGCTGAACCCGCGCGCCTTCGCTTGCAGGGCAGCATGAAGAAGCAATATTTCCGGCTGGGTGAGCGGATCGGCATCGAACACCGACAGCATGTAAACGTCCGACTTGGGTCGCTTTTCCTTGGCGATGATCCTGTTGTTGCCGGTGTTCCACACACGGCCGGACATCCGCTCATAACCCGAGACGGGGGCGTAGGGGAGGATGTAGCTGAACAGCGATTTATTATCCTTATCTCGCTCCAGAAGGCGGGCGAGGAGTTCTTTCCTGCGCCGTTCGATCAAGGTTTCGGGGGCGTCCGCCAGGAAGCCGAACAGTTCCTGTGGCTGCGCGCCTGCCCGAAGCCGCCGGTTCATCTCGAGCACCTGCCCGAAAGAGGGAGCGGTCCAGCGGGATCGGGCGGCGAAGGCCCGCCGCGCTTCCGGAAGCGCGCCGTTCCGCGTGAGCTTGGCGATAGAAAAAAAGTCCATCCGCTCGACGAGCAGCGCCTCGTCCCTGATCTCCTTGCCATCGGTTCGCAGCCGCGAGATCAGCTTCTGGTTTCGCGCGTCGAACAACTCGGCATTGGCCCAGTCGTTCGCCAAGGCATAGCTGTTGGCGAGCGCAGTCCCGAGGAGAAGGGCTATGCTGTCGCTACTGTCGTCATGATAGGCGGTAGCCTGGAAATCGTCGAGCGACCGCAAGGCTGTCGCGCTGTCCGCGAACCGCCCGGCCTCGTCCAACAGGGCCGCAAGCTCGAAGACGCTGGACGGCGAAAGTTTCGCGATGTTTCTGAGTCTCGCTTCTTCCGGCGGCGTGATCGGCGCGGCGGAAAAGGCATTCATGGCCCTCACGACAAGCAGCGGGTAATAGCTGAACGGCGCATCTTGCGCCGCGCGTACGTTGACCGCCCGGGCTTCCTCGACCTTGCCCATGCGCAGCAGGGCCTGCGCCTCGATCAGGTTGAAGCCCAATCCCGTGGATCGATCGAAATAGGGGTTGCCCGCAAGCCCTGCTGCCCGGGCCTCGTTCCGCGCCGCTGCCACGTCGGTTATGGCGCCGGCATAGTCCTTGGCTTCGATCCGGTGAAGCGCCCGGGCGAGAATGAGCGGGATGCGCCGGACCGCATTGCCTTCAGCCTTTTCCCCGGAAAGAATTCCATCGCACGCGGCCACTCCCTCGGCGCCGAACTTGCGCTTGGATGCGTCGGGCACTTCAGGCGGCGGCGCGAGCAATCCAATCACCGCCGACAACGCAATCAGACGCGCGATGGACTCGCCGGCCGACATATTGTTGGGATTGCCGTCGCATTGCAGATAAAGCGAACCGGCCTTTTTGAGATCAGCAGGGATGCCGGGTACAGGTTCCGCCCCATGGGCGATCACCGGCGTGAGCGCCAGGCTCAGCGCGGCGCAATGTAGGCCTATTGTACGTATCATCTATCTCCCCTGTAGCGCGAGGCGCTTCGCGCCGGTCTTACGGTTGCCCCACGGCTGACTGCGAAGATGCGCTGCCTTCGTAGGGCGAGGATTTCGATGCCGGCCCAGCGACATAGCCGGTGAAAGTGTCTCCGGCTTTGAGACGCGCGCTGTCGCCTGCGTTCAGCAGACCGAGCGGACCGAAGCCTATCACCGCCAGCACGACGCCGGCCCCGTTGCCGTCGCCGCGATCCGAATATTCGCCCCGGAGCGGTACCGCGCCGTCCGGTAAATCGAGATATAACAGCTTCGCGCCGAGCCGGCCGCCCTTGCCGACCGCGCCGTTTCGCTCGGTGCTCGCGATCTCGCCCCACGCCGCGGCTCCGATCGGCACAACGGGCTTCCCATTAATGTAGACAGGCTCGATCACCCGCAGCTTGAAGCGTTCGCCCACTATGGCATGGCGACTGTTGATTTCCCGAAGGATCATCAGGCGGACGGGAGTGCCTTCAGGCAGCAGCTGCTCGGCTTTCGGCAAGGCCTCCGCCGCTATCTCTCCGGTTGGCGGCGCTACGGTGGTTGCTGCGGGGATTGCCGCCGCCGCAGCGACGGCGATCATCGCGCCGATCATCAATTGGGTAGTTTGCCCGCTTGTGGGCCGGGGTCGGAAGGGCCAGCCGAAGCCGGATCAAGGAACTTGATGGCAACGCCGGTCGCGCTGCTTGATCCCCAGCTCATCGCGGTCACATGGGCGTCGCCATATTGCGCTTTGATCACTGCGTCCGCCCCGAGCTTCTGACCGCGTTCCCAAAGCTCCCGATATATCTTTTCCTGGCTCGGCGCTTTGCTGAAGATGGTGGCTTTGCGCACGCCCGCCTTGAGTTCGCCGAGAACCCTGTAGGGTCGGTCGGTGATATCATAGGGGTAGACGGGAACGCCGACATCCTCGTTGATCACCGCAGGCTGTTTGTCCGGTGCCGCGGAAACAGGTCCAGCCATCACCATGGCCGCGAGAACCGCGGCTAAAATACTCTTTCCCATATAGATCCCCCCGAGGCTCAGACGATGGCGTCTTGGCTTGTGACGGTCAAGGCGGTGGGATGCGCGATTTGGTCCAATTCGGAGCATCCACATAACATCATGGATGGGTCAATAGATGGCGGCGTGAAGCTCCAACGGAATGAGCCGGGCTGTTCCGCCCGACGCAAACGGAAAAGGGCGGCCCGTCGCCAGGCCGCCCTTCCCGAAGTCTCGCCGCGCGGGGGGCGCGGCAAGCAGGCTTACTTGAGTTCGACGGTCGCGCCGGCTTCCTCGAGCTGCTTCTTGATCTTCTCGGCTTCGTCCTTGTTGATGCCTTCCTTGACGGCCTTGGGGGCCGACTCGACCAGCGTCTTGGCTTCGGTGAGACCGAGACCGGTGATCGCGCGGACTTCCTTGATCACGTTGATCTTCTTGCCGCCGTCGCCGGTCAGGATGACGTCGAACTCGGTCTTCTCTTCGGCGGCCGGGGCAGCAGCGCCGCCGCCCGCGGGGGCCGCAACTGCAACCGCCGCAGCGGCCGAAACGCCCCACTTCTCTTCGAGGAGCTTCGAAAGCTCCGCGGCTTCGAGAACGGTGAGCGCCGAAAGATCGTCAACAAGCTTCTGAAGGTCTGCCATTTTTAAGTCTCCATCAGGGCCGATCGGCCCGAACTGTTTCAGTCAAAACGATATCGAAAGATCAGGCGTCTTCTTTCGCCGCATAAGCGCCGAACACCCGGGCCAGCTGGCCGGCGGGTGCCTGGACGATCTGGACGACCTTGGTCGCGGGCGCCTGGATGAGGCCCACGATCTTGGCGCGCAGCTCGTCGAGCGACGGCAGCTCGGCCAGCGCCTTGACGCCGGCCACGTCGAGGACCGTCTCGCCCATCGCGCCGCCGACGATTTCCAACTTGTCGTTGGTCTTCGCGAATTCCACGACCACCTTTGCGGGTGCGACGGGATCGGCGGAGGTGCTGAGCGCGGTCGGGCCCACCAGCAGATCGTTGATCGCTGTGTAGACGGTGCCCTCGACGGCAATGCGGGCGAGCTTGTTCTTCGATACCTTGTAGCTGGCGCCGGCTTCGCGCATCTTCGTGCGGAGCGCAGTGGACTGCGCGACCGTGAGGCCGAGATTGCGGGTGACGATCACCACGCTCGTGCCCTCGAAGGTGCTCTTCAGATCGGCGACCAGCTCGGCTTTTTGAGCTCGATCCATGCCTTACTCCTTAGAACCACCCCTGCAGCACATCCGCAGGGGCCTTGAGCCAAAGGACCGATACGCCGTCCCTTGACCCGTCCGAGGGGTCGGTCGCCTGGCCGAGAGCCTGGAAGGACATCGGCAGACCCGGCTGACACCCGTAAGGGCTGGGCCGGTAAACTTTTCCCCGTCTAGGCAGGAGATTAAGCCGGGCAAATTCCCGGCGCCTGCTGTCTCGGACGGTACAATCCCGATCCGGCCGAAGCTGAATCGGGACATGAAGGCGCGGCCCCTAAAGGATCGCGCGCCGATTGTCGAGTCTCATCCCGCGCGCTACGCCCCCGGCGCCCCGCGCCACATGCGGATGAGGACGTTGTCCTTGAGGATGAAATGGTGGCGCAGCGCCGCGCCGACATGGAGCAGGATCAGCGCGATCCACGCGAAGCCGAGGATCTCATGCGCCTCGTGCGCGATGTCGACGATCGGCATCGACTTGTCGACGGCCAGCTTCGGAATCTCGAAGAGACCGTAGAAGGGAAGGGGCCATTTGCCTGCCGAGCTGAAGATCCAGCCGCTCAGCGGAAGGATGAACATCAGCGCGTAGAAGGCCCAGTGGGTGAGGTGCGATGCCAGGCGCTCCCAGCCGGGCATCTCCGGCGGGAGCGCGGGACCGGGCCTGGCGATCCGCCAGACCAGCCGGAACACCGTCAGCCCCAGCACCGTGAAGCCGATCGACTTGTGGATCGGCATCAGCGCGACGATGTCTTCGAGCGGATCGTGGAGGATGCCGAACGCGAGGTTGAGGATGATCAGAATCCCGATCGTCCAGTGAAGGCCACGCGCAACGCGGTTATAATGGAGTTCGGAACCGGCCATGGGGCGCTTCTCCTCGGCTGCGATCGGTCAACCCTGCCGGTTGGCGACGAGATCGTCGACGACGGCGGGGTCGGCGAGGGTCGAGGTGTCGCCGAGCGCCTGGGGGGAGACGTCGCCTTCGGCGATCTTGCGCAGGATGCGGCGCATGATCTTGCCCGAGCGGGTCTTGGGCAGGCCGGGTGCGAACTGGATCGCGTCGGGGGTGGCGATCGGGCCGATCTCGGTACGGACCCAGTCGCGCAGTTCCTTCCTGAGCGGCTCGCTGGTCTCCTCGCCGGCGTTGAGGGTGACATAGGCGTAGATGCCCTGGCCCTTGATGTCGTGCGGGAAGCCGACCACCGCCGCCTCGGCGACCTTGGCGTGGAGCACGAGCGCGCTCTCGACCTCGGCGGTGCCCATGCGGTGGCCCGATACGTTGATCACGTCGTCGACCCGGCCGGTGATCCAATAATAGCCGTCCTCGTCGCGGCGGCAGCCGTCGCCGGTGAAATATTTGCCGGGATAGGCCGTGAAATAGGTCTGGAAGAAGCGCGCATGATCGCCCCACACGGTGCGCATCTGCCCCGGCCAGCTCCGCGCGATGACCAGGTTGCCCTCGGCCGCGCCCGCGAGCAGCCGGCCCTCGGCGTCGACCAGCTGCGGCTCGACCCCCGGCATCGGCAGCGTCGCCGATCCCGGCTTGAGCGCGGTCGCCCCCGGCAATGGCGCGATCATCGCCGCCCCGGTCTCGGTCTGCCACCAGGTGTCGATGATCGGGCAGCGCCCTTCGCCGATCACCTCATGATACCAGCGCCAGGCCTCGGGGTTGATCGGCTCGCCGACCGTGCCGAGCAGGTGGAGGCTCTTGCGCGAGGTCGCCTTCACATAATCGTCGCCGTCCTTCATCAACGCGCGCAGCGCGGTCGGCGCGGTGAACAGGATGTTGACCTGGTGGCGGTCGACCACCTGCCAGATCCGGCTTGCGTCGGGCCAGTTGGGAACGCCCTCGTACATCAGCGTGGTCGCGCCGTTGGCGAGCGGGCCGTAGACGATATAGCTGTGCCCGGTGACCCAGCCGATATCGGCGGCGCACCAGTAGATCTCGCCCGGGCGATAGTCGAAGCACAGCTCATGGGTGAGGCTCGCCCACAGCAGATAGCCGCCCGATGTGTGCAGCACCCCCTTGGGCTTGCCGGTCGAGCCGCTCGTATAGAGGATGAACAGCGGATCCTCGGCGTTCATCGGCTCGGGCGGGCAATCGGCCGGCACGCCCGCCGCCGCCTCATGAAACCAAAGGTCGCGGCCCGGCTCCATCGCCACCCCGCTTCCCGTCGCCTCGAACACCAGCACCGTCTTGAGGCTCGGGCAATGCTTCGCCGCCGCATCGACATTGGCCTTGAGCGGGACCAGCTTGCCGCCGCGCCGCCCGCTGTCGGCGGTGATCACGACCGAACTGTCGCAGTCCTGGATCCGCCCCGCCAGCGCATCGGGCGAAAACCCCCCGAACACCACCGAATGGATCGCCCCGATCCGCGCGCAGGCGAGCAGCGCGAACGCCGCCTCGGGGATCATCGGCAGGTAGATGGTGACGCGGTGCCCCTTGCCCACCCCTTGCGCCTTGAGCACATTGGCGAGCCGGCACACCTCGGCATGAACCTGCCGATAGGTGAAGCGGCGCGGCGCCTCGTCCGGGCTGTCGGGCTCCCACAGGATCGCCACCGCGTCCCCGCGCTCCGCGAGGTGCCGGTCGAGGCAGTTGACGCTCACGTTGAGCTCGCCGTCGGCGAACCACTTCACCTGAAAATCGGCCTCCGCAAACGAACTCTCGTCGCTCCGCGTCGGCGGCTTGATCCACTCGAGGCGTCTCGCCTGCTCAAGCCAAAAGCCATCCGGATCAGCCAGCGACCGCGCATGAAGCGCCGCATAATCGGCCGCCGTGACCCGCGCGCGCGCGGCCCACTCGGCGGGAACAGGGTAGATACCGGTCATGAGGCCCTCTCGGTCGTCGAATCGCCGACACTATTGGTTCAGCGGCCCGGCGGCTTCAAGCGCGACGATAAATGTTGCAGCGCAACCATTTCGTCCTCTCGCGAAATGCTCTATCGGCGCGCGATGCTGAATTTCTCGAATCTCACCGTCCGGCTGGGGGGCCGCACCATTCTCGATCGCGCGTCGGCCGCCTTGCCGCCCAGGGCGCGCGTCGGGCTGATCGGCCGCAACGGCGCGGGCAAATCGACGCTGATGAAGGTGATGATCGGTTCGATGGAGGCCGACGACGGCGAACTCGACAAGCCGCGCGGCCTGCGCATCGGCTATATCGCCCAGGAAGCGCCGAGCGGCGCGGCGACCCCGATCGAAACCGTGCTGGCGGCCGACGTCGAGCGCGCCGCGCTGCTGGCCGAGAGCGAGCATTGCCACGATCCCGACCGGCTGGGCGAGATCCACGAGCGGTTGAACGCGATCGACGCCTATACCGCGCCGGCGCGCGCCGCTCGGATCCTCGTCGGGCTCGGCTTCGACGAGGACATGCAGGGGCGGCCGCTCGACAGCTATTCGGGTGGCTGGAAGATGCGCGTCGCGCTCGCCGCGCTGCTGTTTTCCGAGCCCGATCTGCTGTTGCTCGACGAGCCTTCGAACCATCTCGATCTCGAAGCGACCCTATGGCTCGAAAGTTTCCTGAAGAGCTATCCCGCGATGATGGTCGTGATCAGCCATGAGCGCGATCTGCTCAACAATGTCGTCGACCATATCCTCCATCTCGAAGGCGGCAAGACCACCCTCTACACCGGCGGCTACGACAGTTTCGAGCGTCAGCGCGCCGAACGCGCCGCGCAGCTCGCCGCCGCCAAGGCGGCGCAGGACGCCCAGCGCGCCAAGCTGCAGGACTATATCGCCCGCAACAGCGCACGCGCCTCGACCGCCAAGCAGGCGCAGTCGCGCGCCAAGGCGCTTGCGAAAATGCAGCCGATCGTTGCGATGGTCGAGGATCCGACCTTGTCGTTCGACTTCCCTTCGCCGTCGGACGGGCTCAAGCCGCCGCTGGTGACGCTCGACGCCGCGAGTGTGGGCTATGCGCCGGGGCGGCCGATTCTGCAGCGGCTCAACCTGCGGCTCGATCCCGACGACCGGATCGCGTTGCTCGGCCGCAACGGCAATGGCAAGACCACGCTCGCGCGGCTGCTCGCCGCCCAGCTCAAGCCGATGGAGGGCGCCATGAACGCGGCGGGCAAGATGCGGGTCGGCTATTTCACCCAATATCAGGTCGAGGAACTCGACGGCAACGATACCCCGCTCGAACATATGACCCGGCTGATGCGCGGCAGTACCCCCGGCGCGGTGCGCGCGCAGCTCGGCCGCTTCGGTTTTTCGGGCGACAAGGCCACCACCAAGGTCGGCAAGCTGTCGGGCGGCGAGCGGGCACGGCTGGCGCTGGCGCTGATCACCCGCGACGCGCCGCACATGCTGATCCTCGACGAACCGACCAACCATCTTGACGTCGACGCGCGCGAGGCGCTCGTCCAGGCGCTCAATGCCTATGACGGTTCGGTCGTGGTGGTCAGCCACGATCGGCACATGATCGAGCTGGCCGCCGACCGGCTGGTGCTGGTCGACGGCGGCACCGCGAGCGAATTCGGCGGCAGCCTCGAAGACTATACCGATCTGATCCTCGGCCGGAACCAGCCCAGGGCGGGCGAAGCCCAGGCCAAGGGCGGCGGCGGCCGCAAGGACGATCGCAAGGCGGCGGCGCAGGCGCGCGAGAAGAGCCAGGCGCTGCGCAAGTCGATCAAGTCGCTCGAGGCCCGCATCGCCAGCCTCACCGCCCGCCGCTCCGAGATCGACCGCGCGCTGTTCGACCCGAAAGCGGCGACGCCCGCCGATGCCAGGCGCACGATGACCGAACTGATGAAGCTGCGCGCCGACACCGAGCGCGAGCTCGAAAGCGTCGAGGCCGAATGGCTCGAGGCGAACGAAGCGCTGGAGGCGGCCGCCTGACACGCTTAGCTCGTGGACAACCCGTGCAACAATCCGAACAATCCGGTGACAGTGCATTGAATTGCTCGGGCGGCACATCAGTGGTAGCCCGCGGCCATGGCACGACAATCCAATCCGGTGCGTTCCGGTGACAGTGCATTTAACTACCCCGGCGAAGAGGACGAGGACCGGGTGACGCGCCTGCGCAAGGCGGAACGGATCGGCCGGCCGGTCGGCGATGCCGCCTTTCTCGATCGGCTCGAAGGCGCGGCGGGCCGGTCGCTCAGGCCAGGCCGGCCCGGGCCGAAACCAAGATGACTACACTGTCACCGGAGCCCGTCACCGGAACCCAGCATGTTCATTGAAGAGGTCCTTGCGACAGAGCGCGCAGCCCATGCCCTCGCAGCGGCAAAGGCGACCGGATCCACCAGCCAGGTCAGGGCGGCAGCGGAGGGTGGGCGCCAATGCCCGCAGATATTGATCGAGGCGGCAGACTATCTTGCCACCCACGGCGAACGGGAGGCCGCACTCGACATTCTTCGCCACGCGCTGACTCTCGACGGGCCGACGGCGCCGACGCAGCATGCCTATTCACGGCATTGCCGGGAAGCGGGGAGCATGGACGAGGCGGCTCGCTGGCTGAGAGGCGCTATGCTCCGTGGCCGGGCCACCGCAACCATGGCGCTCGAGTTGTGCGAGATCGAAACGCGCATGATCGACGGCAATCCCGACGCGCTGGCGGAGCTCGCGATAGAATTGCGCTGGACAGATCCACCCGGCCTCAAGAGGGCGGCAGGTCTGCTCGTCCAATCTCCGCGCCCGGAGCTCGCAGCGGTTCCGCTGATGATGTTGCACCAAAGGCAAGAGGACGATCCGGCGACGCGCGTCTCGCTGGCCGAACTCATGCGCCGGCATACGCCCTTTTCCGGCTTGCCCGCATCGGTTCGACGGCGCCTCGACCTCGATGATCCCGCCAATATCGTCAATACGCACGCCGCATCCGCCCACGACAAACTCGCGGCGACGATCCCTCCGGGCTTCGTCGACACGCTGCGCGAGCGCGAAGCGGACGATCGGTGGATCCCGCTCGATCGCCTGTGGCGATATCTGAGGGCACGGATTGAAGCCGGCGACCCATTCTCCCTGATCCGCGGCAGTGACGGAGAAGGCAGGTTCGCGGCAGCCATGAACCCTGAACTGTTCCCGGATATGGCGGCAGCCGACCTCGCGGCGATGCTGCAGCAGATATGGTCCTGCTGGTTCGGGCAGGACATCCGCGCCGTCGAGCAGGTGCGGCTTGAGGGGCTCGTCGACCAGGTGGAGGATGCCTATCGCGCCGCGGATATGCTGGGCCTGACGTCGGGGGCGGTGTTCGACACCGACAGGCGGCATTGGGCCTACCGTGCGGCTCTGGAGATATGGGCAGGCAAGATCGCAAGTCCGGGGATGAAGATGCTCACGGAGGCGGCCAATTTGCTCTTCGTCAATGATCGCGACCCGTTCTTTCGGAAATTGCTTTCGGGCCAGCCGTTCATCGGCGTCATTTCGCCGCACCGCGGCATGGCCGATCGCCTGGCAAGGCACATCGGCATTGCTGCTTCGGCCGAATATCTCATTCCCGGCGAGTCCCGCCTGGGCCGGGCCGAGGAACGTGCCAATCGCGGTGAACATTTCCCCCGGGTGTTCGATCGGTTGATGGCGGAGATCGAGGTACCTCATCGCGGCGCCTGCTTCCTGGTTGCGGGCGGGATACTGGGCAAGGTCTATTGCGCGCGCATCAGGCGATTGGGCGGCATCGCGCTCGACATCGGCGCGATCGCCGATGCCTGGATGGGCCTCAACACCCGAGGAAGGGGCTTCGAACGGTTTGTGCAGAACCCGTTGCCAGCATAGCTCCCTGCGCCGCCGCTGCTCAGGGTTCCGGTGGGTTCCCGGTGGGGTTCCGGTGACAGTGTATTTAACTACCCCGGCGAAGAGGACGAGGACCGGATGACGCGCCTGCGGGTTCCGGTGACAGTGCATTTAACTACCGTCAGAAATAATCGCGCAATCTATATCCAAAATGGTTCAATCTCATCCATTTAGCAATCTTTGCCCCTCTTGACCGTGCGGCGTTGGAGCGGACAACTCATGCGGCGGCGGGCCGCATTTTGGACGGGGGAAATCATGAAACAGTTTATGGGAGTGTTGGCCTGTGTGACCTTGTTGGCCGGTTGTGCTTCGACACAAACGGTCTTGAGCGAGCCGGTGACGGAGACTTTTCACTCGCCGGACTCGATGACCAAGGTTGCTTTCTGCCTCGCAAACAAAAATAATACGGCGGCGCTCGATCAGGAAGACGGATCGAAGGTCGTGCTGATCAAGAACGGCTATGGCGGGGTGTCTCTGGCCTTCTCGGTTTATCCGGAAGGATCGGGAAGTCGCATCGACTATCGCAGGAAATTCGGCACGGTGGGTGGCATCTGGAAGCAATGTGTCAACGCGCCTGCCGGCCGGTAGCGTCGTCAATTCCGCACCATCGCGAGGTTCCGGTGACAGTGCATTTAACTACCCCGGTGAAGAGCGCGAGGACCGGGTGAAGCGCCTGCGCAAGGCGGAACGGATCGGCCGGCCGGTCGGCGATGCCGCCTTTCTCGATTGACTCGAAAGCGCGGTCGGCCGGTCGCTCAGGCCCGGCAGGCCCGGGCCGAAACCAAGATAAATACACTGTCACCGGAATACCGAACCAAGATAAATACGCTGTCACCGGAATACTGTCACCGGAACCCGCCGGAACCCAAAATAGACCTCGCTTCCAGAATGTAATTGCCTGCGCCAAAAGTGTGGTTAGAAATGTCTCGTAGCTATCTGGCCATGGGGGCGTATTTTGATCCATGAAACAAAGGTTGGGTCAGTGTCGCCGCTAGCTAATGTGGTTCCCGCGGGCGCGAAGGCTGCTCACGTGCAAAACGCTATCGCCGTCTCCCCGATGGAGCAGCTGATCTTTTTGACGCTGTCGGCGGACACCGAACTCACGGTTACGCCGAGTGGTGAAATGTCACCCAAGCCGGTGCGAGAGAGCGGCGATTTCACAGTTAGCGCAGTTTGTGGTGCATCGTCGCGGCCGCCGACTCCGGTGATATTCAGCGATTACGCGCAGTGAGGTTATGGGGCGCATCCGCATGGGTGCGTTTAGCTACCTATTACGCAACACAGATCTTCAAAGGCAGGATAGTTCGCGGCATCACAATGGTTGCCGCGCCTAAGAGGGGGCTGGCATGGCCACGATGACGGATATTGCTGAACGCACGGATTCCGCTCATCTCACGGGGCATCTCCCCTATCTTGATGGGTGGCGCGGAATTGCTATCGCCCTGGTCCTCGCCGGGCATTTCATGCCGAGCTTCGGTCTCAATCCTGCGCCGCTGGGCGTTAATTTCTTTTTCGTACTCAGTGGGAGACTGATGGCCGAAATCCTTTTCGTCAGAGCCTCCCGATTTGACATGTTCTATCAGCGCCGATTTTCGCGCATCTACCCCGCGCTCGTGGCGCTGGCATTCGCCCTTTTAGCGCTGACACCCTTCTTGCCAAAACTGCGCGTGGGTTGGCCCGAAGTACTGATGGCGCTCACCTTCACGTTCAACTATTTCGGCGTGATAACGGGAGAGAAGATGTCGGCCCTAGGACATGTATGGTCTTTATGCGTCGAAGAACATGCTTACATCATACTCACGCTAATTGCATTCTCGCATCGCCGTTGGAACACGAACGTGCCGCTGGTGTTGGCGGTTATAACCGTTGCCAGTATGATCAATCTGGCTCTTCGATCATACTTGGCTACCGATCCCTCGGGCAATATCGGCTTTTATACTGACACGCGGATAGGTTCTATCTTTGCCTCTGTTGCGCTTTATCTGTGGATGCGGCCCAAGCTGTATAAAATTGGGTCTGTTTGGTTGGCAGCGCTGCCGATTGTGGCAGGCCTGCTCGGCGTCGCGCTAAGCACCTTTGCAGCCCCCGGATGGGTACGATCCACTGTCGCTCCTGTCTTTCTGGCGATTTCGGTGTGTTCGATCGATGTAGCCTATCCATTTGTCATCAAGATGCTTTCGCTTCGGTTCATTACGATGATCGGTGTCTGGTCATATTCCTTATATCTGTGGCAACAGCCGCTTATGGCTTTCCGGCCATCGCACCAGACATATGATTTCAATTTGATGGCCATGGCCTTCATTCCCGCATTGATCAGCTTTTATTTAATTGAGAAACCTGCAAGAAATGCGATAAATCATGCATTTGCCTTCCGAAGGCGTTTGGCCACCGCGTGATATGCCGCCAGACCGGGTGATTTAAGAGCCAATGTTTAATCTTTGGGGTTCCGGTGACAGTGCATTTAACTACACCGGCGAAGAGGACGAGGACCGGTGACGCGCCTGCGCAAGGCGGAACGGATCGGCCGGCCGGTCGCTCAGGTCCGGTAGGCCCGGGCCGAAACCAAGAGGACTACACTGTCACCGGAACCCAATGACTACAGCGTCATGTCGCCACCATGCGTCATTGACCTATACGCCATTGGCATATATATGATGGGAATGACCGGCTTGCAGACCGTGGTGGAGTTGCCCGAGTTCCTGCGGCGGGCCAAGGCCATCATGTCCGACGAGGAACGCGCCGCGCTGGTGGACACTATCGCCGCCAACCCGGAAGCGGGCATCTCACTGGGCGGGGGGTTACGCAAGATCCGCATCGCCCGCGAGGGCGGCGGCAAGAGCGGCGGCTACCGGACCATCTATGTGTTCGGCGGCGTGCATGTCCCGGTCTTTCTGGTGACGCTGTTCGCCAAGAACGAGAAGGACAATCTGAGCAAATCGGAGCAGGCCGACCTCATCGCAATGAGCAAGGCCCTGCTCGCACATTATGGAGACCGGCAATGAGCGCTTTTGAGAGCATCAAGCAGGGGCTGACCGAGGCCCTGGCCTTCGCGGAGGGTAAGGAGACGGGTGCCGTCGTCCATCGTGTCGCGGTGCCTGCCGTCGATGTCGCGGCCATCCGTGCCAGCACCGGTCTGTCGCAGGGCGCGTTCGCGCGCAGCATCGGAGTCGCCAAGGGCACGCTGCTCAACTGGGAGCAGGGCCGCCGGCGGCCGACCGGTCCAGCCCAGGTGCTGCTCGCGATGATAGCCAAGAAGCCCTCGCTGGTGAGCGAACTGTTGCGCTAGCTGTCTTCGTCGGCCTCGGCATCGAGGGTGGTTCCAGTGACAGTGCATTTAACTACCCCGGCGAAGAGGACGAGGACCGGGTGACGCGCCTGCGCAAGGCGGAACGGATCGGCCGGCCGGTCGGCGATGCCGCCTTTCTCGATCGGCTCGAAGGCGCGGCGGGCCGGTCGCTCAGGCCCGGCCGGCCCGGGCCGAAACCAAGATGACTACACTGTCACCGGAACCCGACCGGAACCCATTGGGTCCGCGATCACGAAGGCAGCCTCAATTCTACCCACATACGGGCATTCGCCACGATGTCGATCAGAAGCCGAACTTTGGCCTGATCGTCACGCATTTCTGCCATTTACTTGTAGACAATTCCTGCGGCTGGCTTGCCATTGCGGTGGCGTTCGTTTTCACGACTTCCGAAACCAATCCGCCCCGTTATAGATGCGGTGATGACGTGTGACCTAAACGGAGGATGCCTTGACCTTACCGCTCTTAGTTTTGGCCGCAGCGTTCCCTTCTCAGCCTGTCTCTTATCCGTTTCTGCCTGTCAGTCCGGCGCCGATCACCATCACGCCGGACAATGTTGATCTCGACGGAGCGGGAAGCCTTGAGTTCAATCCCGATCCGAAAGCTTTTCACGCAAATCCCCCTCCGGGAGGCGATGGCGTAACTATCGCCGTTCGGTTGTGGATCGATCCCAGTGGCCAGCCCGTATCCTGCGATGTGGGGCAATCAAGCTTGCCCGAGGTCGCAAAAGTTGGCTGCTCGCAACTGCTGAAGACGGCAAAATTCCATCTGTTTTCTAGCTTCGCATTGCCGCTGAGGCGAGGCTTTGTCGATGTCCAGTTCAGCTTTTACAAAGACCCGCCGAATATGCCAGCTGGCGAAGTCATGTTCGCGCACGCATACCCGGGGTATATCAACACAGAAATTCGTTACCCGCCTAACGACACACCCGCTGATCGAGTGCTCGCCAGCACGGATGGTAGTTTCACGCTGCCGGGTGGCATCACGAACATGGATTATCCTTCCATTGCGATCCGTTATGGAATGGAAAGTCGTAGCTCGGTGCTGCTCGGCATCGATCGTGAGGGGAAAGTCCACAGTTGTCGTCCAGTCGGCACTCCATCATCAGCCAATACCGCATTCTTAGACAATTATACCTGCCAATTTCTGATGAAGCGCGGGCATTTCGATTTTCACCCTTCCGCGCCCAATTACGATGGTCTGCGATATCGAGTTCAGGCATTGTCGTGGAAGATGCCGCAATAGTGGCCTCGCAAGAGTTCCGTAGGGTTCCGGGGTTCCGGTGACAGTGCATTCAACTACCCCGGCGAAGAGGACGACGACCGGGTGACGCGCCTGCGTAAGGCGGAACGGATCGGCCGGCCGGCGCCGCCGCCTTTCTCGATCGACTCGAAGGCGCAGCGGGCCGGGCGCATCAGACGCGGCGGCTAAGCGAGCTGCAGATTTGATTGACGGTAAGGAAAAATGAGCAGTGTTTTTAGAATAGATGGAGATGAACTCAGGAGTGTTCTGCTCCAAAAGGGATCGCAGCTGTGCGTAATGCCAGGGAAGGCGCGCTGTGTTGCGATCATGGTATTTCTATTGTGTATTGATACGCTTATTGTTCTGGTGGCAGCAGATAAATATCTAAATCACGGTATTTTGGAATATAAGAAAAACATAAAAGATGTTCCTTGGATATTTATAATTATATTTATGGTATCTTTTTTGTATTTTACACTGAAGTGTTCAATTATTTCATTGAGAACTATATTATCGAGATATGCAGTTGTTTTAGCAAATAAAGAATTTATTGTGTTTAGCAATCATGTATTCCTTTTATCAAATCTATCAAAAATGGAAATAATTCAGGACAGAGGAGATATATATATTACGGTAGTTGATGAATTAAATAAGTTGCATAAAGTTAGCTTCTATCGGCTATATCCTAATTTGATATTCGTCATGGCCCGACTTCTAGCGCAGAAGTGAGGGCAATTTAGTCGGCGGTGAACCATTTGAGATTCTTCGCTTCGGATCTGCAGGTGTCGAGTAGAGCTACGAGGCGGTGTCAAGCTGAAGCCCAACACTGCTGACCAGGAGCGTTTGCCTCGGGCACCAGTTGGGTTCCGGTGACAGTGCATTTAACTAGCCCGGCGAAGAGGACGAGGACCGGTTGACGCGCCTGCGCAAGGCGGAACGGATCGGCGGGCCGGTCGCTCAGGCCCAGCTGGCCCGGGCCGAAACCAAGATGACTGCACTGTCACCGGAACGTCCAAGATGACTGCACTGTCACCGGAACGTCACATTTCGTTTTCGGGATCCCAGTCTCGAATGCTTCGCGCGATGGGCATTCCGAGGCTCTGCCCGTCCAACCACTCAACATTACGTCCGTCCATATTTCGCGCGGCTAAGAGATTTGCGTGTGCGCCCATCATAGCGAGCAAGAGCGCCTGCACTTCGTCAACACCGCCAGCCCTGTGCACCTTGGTGCCCTCGGGCCAGTCAATCTCATAACGGCAGAAGAAGCTTCCACCATCCTCTTCAGGTCTCTCGAAACGGCACTCGGCATCGTGTCCATCAACTTTGAACGTGCGCCGCAAAATCACCTGATCAACCACTCGCAGCTCCCCTCGCCGAGATCGTAGCGTCCTTTCCTAGGGCTGCAATTAGGGAGACCGCCAGCCGACGCTTTCCCGACCGACGGGCGTGGCCGGGGTTCCGGTGACGGTTCCGGTGACAGTGCATTTAACTATCCCGGCGAAGAGGACGAGGACCGGGTGACGCGCCTGCGCAAGGCGGAACGGATCGGCCGGCCGGTCGCTCAGGTCCGGCAAGCCCGGGCCGAAACCAAGATGACTACACTGTCACCGGAACTTATCAGCACACGGCGATCATCGACGCGCGGCACGCCTCGTGGCTTGTTGGGTAGCAGCGGCTTGATCACGCGCCACTCGAAGTCGGTCAGATCATATCGGCTCATGGCCGATGCTGAATCACCTTCGAGGCACGTTGAAAAGCCTCACTGCTCCAAGATCGCCATGCCGACAAAAATCAGCATGGTCGCCAACCAAGTGCCGAACGCCGCCAGCGCATATCCGCGAGCGCTGCCTCCAAACTGCCGGCGGCCGTAAGCAAAGCCAAAAATGGCCGCCCACATAAGCGCTGCACTGACCGCGATCCCACCCCACGTCATGCGCAACGCATAGCGTGCGGCACACCGCTCCCGCCACCTTTTATGAGTTCACGACCTAACGCAGAGTTTGTTCGATCAACCAAAGGTGCAGAACGTAAACAGCAACAAATATACCGCCAATGAAAAGCACGGCAGGCAGCAGCATGCCCTCTTGCCCAGGACGCGGCGTCAGTACCGATGCGCCTATGGCAATCAATGCTAGGGTGCAGATCGCAAGACCGGGTACAAAACTCAGAACGAAAACCCGAGGCCCTGACCGAACGACCGTTTTGGAAAGCGGCTGTGATCTGGAAATCAGCCACTGAAGGGGCAAGATATCTTCATGCTGGAACCGAGCATTAGCCCGGACAGACAGTCCCACCATGAGCAGTCCGAAAATCGCACAAACAATAATGACGATCACGGTCATGAACTGTTCCTCCTCAGCCCAGCGTAGCACCTTCACCGACGTCTGCAACGTGGACTGATCTCCACTCTACCTTCTGGCCTGCCACCCCAGACCGGACGCTTACTGATATCCGCCCGTCCGAACGCCCGAAACCCGCCGTTCACGCACGATAGTTCTTGATTTGTTCCTATTCCCGTGCTACGCATTCCGGCCCCTCGAAAGGCCCCCGATGCCCGAAATCCGCAAGCCGGACACCCCCGCCCGCGAGGCCGCCCGCGAGTCCGCCCCTGGGACCGCCCGCCATCGCCCGCCCGATCCCATCGCCGATATGAGCGAGACGCTGGCGGCCCAGGCGCGCACCCTCGATGCGATGTTCAACGAGCTGGCCGTCTACGGTGCGCGGCATTTCGCCGAATGGCCCAGCTCGTCGGCCGCCTATATGCGGCTCGCGCTCAGGGCGCAGTCGAACTACCGCGCGTCGGTCGAGGCGATCGCGCGGGCGGACCGGGCGATGCGCGAGGCGCGCGCTGGCGACGACGCGTGAGCGCCGCGTCCGAGCCGGCCTCGCTGGCGCAGGCGCCCCGCTGCGGCGCGCGGACGCGGGGCGGGGCGGCGTGCCGGTCGCCGGCGGTCGGCGGGGGCAGCGGGCGCTGCCGAATGCACGGCGGCAAGGGCAGCGGCGCGCCACGCGGCAATCGCAACGCTTTCAAACATGGGGTGCGCTCGGCGCGGTTCCGGGCAATGGCGCGCTATGTCCGCGCCTCGTCCCGGCTGCTGAAGGATGCCGCGGGTCTCGCGACGCTGCGCGCGCTGCCGCCCGCCGCGCTGGCGGCCCCGGCCGGCGCGACATGCGAAAATCGTGCGATCAACCCCATGCAACGGGACAATGTCCGTCCGCGCGCGCCCCTGCCCGGCGCGGAGATGCGTCGTCCGGTGGAGTCCCGCCTTCAGCCCCTGGCCGAAGTCCGTCCCGGGCAGCGGCCTTGCGGGCCATCGAAAAGCGGGAACGACCAGCCGGGAAAGACGAGCGAATATAATAGCTTGAAAGAAAGCAAGAAGGGCGTTGGGTCTACAGCCGCCGTTCAGCTTGCCCCCGTTAGGGAACTTTCGCAGGCGCCGGCGGTCTTGAACCGCAGGCGAAACGACACGCGACGGAGCAGCATGATCGACAGACGGCAAGGCATTGCGCTGCTGGGCGCGCTGGTGGCGTTCGGCGGCAACGCGCTCGCCGCGCCGCGCCGCGCACCGCCCGGCCAGCCGTTCAGCTGGGACTGGCTGCGCGGGCGCGCGGCGGCGCTGGCGCATGGGCGTCCCCGTCCGCTCCCGCATCCCGACCCGCGCGCGCAGGCGATCGATTATGACGCCGCGAACCGGATCGTCTTCCGGCCGGATCGGACGATCTTCGGCGATGGCTATGGCGTGCAGCTCTTTCCGTTGCTCAAGACCGCGCCGATTCCCGTACGCGTCTGGATCGTCGAGGACGGCCGCGCGCGCGAGATCGAGCATAGCGAGGACATGTTCGAGGTGACCCCCGGGGCCGGGCCGAGCCCTCATCCGGTGCCGGGCATCGCGGGCTTCCGCGTGATGAACAAGGGCGGGGTGGGCGACTGGCTCGCCTTTCTCGGCGCGTCCTATTTCCGCACGGCGGGGGCGTTCGACCAATATGGCCTGTCGGCGCGCGGCCTCGCGATCGATACCGGCCTTGACGGCCGCGAGGAGTTTCCGCTGTTCACGAGCTTCTGGCTCGAACGCACCGGCGAGGGCCTGACGGTCTATGCGCTGCTCGAGGGGCCGAGCGTGGTCGGCGCCTATCGGTTCATCAACCGCAGCCGGCGCGAGGGTATCGTTCAAGACGTCTCGATGGCGCTATGGCTGCGCAAGGATGTCGAGCGGCTCGGCATCGCGCCGCTGACCAGCATGTTCTGGTATGATGAGGGCAATCCGCAGGCGCGGATCGACTGGCGGCCCGAGATCCACGATTCAGACGGCCTGCTGATCCATAACAGCGCGGGGGAGCGGATCTGGCGCCCGCTCGGCAATCCACCACGCCCGACCGTCAACAGCTTCGCCGATCCAAAGGGGACGGGCGCGTTCGGCCTGCTCCAGCGCGATCGGGCGTTCGATCATTATCAGGACGACGGCGTGTTCTACGAAAAGCGCCCGAGCCTGTGGGTCGAGCCCAAGGGTGACTGGGGGCCAGGTGCGGTGATGCTCTACGAAATCCCGACCCGGCGCGAATATGAGGACAATATCGTCGCCTTCTGGACGCCGGCGCGGCGGGCCCGGGCGGGGAGCAGCTTCGCTTTCGACTATCGGCTGCGCTGGATCGGCGGCGAGCCCGAGCCATCGCCGCTCGCCCGCGTGATCGATCGCTGGACCGGAACCGCCGGGCGCCCCGGAACCGACCCGATTCCCAATGCGCGCCGGCTTGTCGTCGATTTCGAGGGCCCGGCCCTCCAAGGGCTCGGGCGGGGTTCGGGCGTCACCGCGGCGGTCACGCTTGATCGCGGAAAACTCCTCTCGGTGGACTGCTATCCGGTGGTGGGGCAGGCGGCCCGGTGGCGTTTGATCGTCGACTCGACCCGGTCGGCCCAGCCGGCGAATCTGCGCGCGACGCTCGAACGCGGCGGCGCGGCGCTGAGCGAAACGCTGATCCATCAGTTCAATTGAGAATGATTGTGCGCTGCATCAGGAACCTGTCACTGATCCGTAGGTTGGGGCAGTTGGACGCAAAGGCGCAAAAAACGGGGCTGTTTCTGTCATGAATGGCGATCGTCAGTTGCGGGAAGCGGATTTGAACCAAGTAAGCGATATCATCAGGCAAGGCGCTGCGCCGCTGTCCGGCCCGGCGGTGGAAGGCGATTTGCCGGCGGAAGCGCCGCTGGCGATGCCGGTCCAGGATCTCACGCTCAAGCCCGAGGCGACCCGGTCGGCGTCGCTCGGCTATGTCGGTCCTCTGTTTCAACGCCGGTTGTTCCTGATTGTCGGCAGCTTCCTATTTGGCCTGCTGGCCGCGCAGGAGATGTTCACCCCGCTCCGGTCGGACGGGATCGATTGGATCGATGCGGGCTTCTTCCTGCTGTTTTTCGGTCTGTTCGCCTGGATCGCCTTCGGCTTTCTCAATGCCGTGGCCGGGCTGTTCGTGCTGCTGGGGCGGGGCGCCATCCAGCCGCAGCCGCAGCCGCATCGGTTGCCGCTGCCGGCCACCCGCACCGCGGTGCTGATGCCGATCTACAATGAGGATGTCGGCGCGGTCTTCCGGCGCTTGGCCTCGATGACCCAATCGATCGACCGCATCGGCGCGGCCGACAAGTTCGATTTCTTCATTCTCAGCGATTCGAACGAGCGTGCCCATGCCCGCGAATATCTCGCCTTCCGACGCCTGCGCGAGAAGAGCCGCGTCCAGGTTTATTACCGGCGGCGCGAACGCAATATCGCGCGCAAGCCAGGCAATATCGCCGAATGGGTGAGCCGCTTCGGGGGCGCTTATGACAATATGCTGGTGCTCGATGCGGACAGCCTGATGAGCGGCGCCGCGATGGTGCAGCTGGCGACCGCGATCGAGGCTCGCCCCAATATCGGCTTGCTCCAGACGGTGCCGCAGCTGATCAACGGCCAGACGATGTTCGCCCGCTGGCACCAGTTCGCCTCGTCGGTCTATGGGCCGGTCGCCTCGGCGGGGCTGCGCTGGTGGTCGGGGACCGAGGCCACCTTCTGGGGGCATAACGCGATCATCCGGGTCAAGGCGTTCGCCGAGAGCTGCGGCCTGCCCGAACTGCCCGAAGGCAGCTTGCTCGGCGGCCACATCATGAGCCACGACATGGTCGAGGCGGCGCTGCTGCGCCGGCGCGGCTGGGCGGTGCATATGGTGACCCTGTCGGATGGATCGTTCGAGGAATTTCCGCCGACGATGATCGACCATTCGGTACGCGACCGGCGCTGGTGCCAAGGCAATCTCCAGCATCTGCGGCTTCTCAACACCGCCGGCCTCCACTGGGTCAGCCGCCTGCAGCTGCTCATGGGCGCGTCGGCCTATCTCACCTCGCCGCTGTGGCTGCTGCTGCTTGGGGCCGCGATGTTCGAACAGCTGCGCGCCAATTATGACGGCTTCGTACTGATCTCGTCCGGCTGGTTGCTCGGTCTCACCATATTGATGTTGTTCGGTCCGAAGATCATGGCGCTGCTGGCGTTGACCCAGGACGCCGATCTGCGGCGCCAGCTTGGCGGCTGGCGCAGCATCGTCCGCGGGACGCTGCTCGAGATCGCCGTGTCGATCATTGCGGCCCCGGCGATGATGCTGACCCAGACGATCGCCATTGCCGATATCTTGCGCGGCCGGCAAAGCGGCTGGCTGCCGCAGCGGCGCGAGGTCGAAGGTCTCGATTTCGCCGAAGTGACGCGCTTCTACCGCTGGCACGTCGCGCTGGGCGCGGCGCTGATGGCCGCGATCGCGATGGGCATCGATGGCACGATCTGGTCGCTGCCGGTGGCGCTCGGGCTGCTCGTCACGCCTGTGACGGTATGGGTGACGGCGCGCGCCGACTTGGGCGATTGGCTGGTCCGCCGCGGCTTCCTGGTGTCGCCTGCCGATCAGCGGCGCTTCGAGGAGGGACCGCTCGAACCGGTGGAACTCGTGCTTGAGCCGCGCTTTGCGATTGCGCGAGGCTGATCGGCGGCCCTACAAGCCCTCGCCATGGAATTACTGGGTCGCAAGGTCGGGCTCGACGAGCCGCTGTTCGTCATCGCGGGTCCTTGCGTGATCGAATCGGAAGCGCTGGTGCTCGGGGTCGCCGCGCGCTTGCGCGCGATCGCCGACCGGCTCGGATTGCTGCTCGTCTTCAAAAGCTCGTTCGACAAGGCCAATCGCAGCTCGACCGCCTCGTTCCGCGGCCCCGGCCTCGACGAAGGGCTACGTATCCTCGAAAAGGTGCGCGCCGAAACGGGGCTGCCGCTCCTCACGGACGTTCACGACGCCGAGCAGGTCAGGGCGGCGGCCGAGGTGGTGGACATCGTCCAGACCCCGGCTTTCCTCGCGCGCCAGACCGATCTGATCGAGGCGGCCGGCGCATGCGGCAAGGCGGCCAATATTAAGAAGGCGCAGTTCATGGCGCCGCACGACATGGCGCATGTCGTCGCCAAGGCGCACGGCGCGGCCCAGGCCGCCGGCAATACCCCCGCCATTCTGGTCACCGAGCGCGGGACCTCGTTCGGCTACAACAACCTCGTCACCGACCTGCGCGGCCTGGTGATTATGCGCGAGACCGGATGTCCGGTGGTGTTCGACGCTACCCACTCGGTGCAGTTGCCGGGCGGTCTCGGCGCGTCTTCGGGCGGGCAGCGCGAGTTCGTGCCGATATTGGCGCGCGGCGCGGTTGCGGTCGGCGTCGCCGGGCTGTTCATGGAAACCCATCCCGATCCGGCGCGCGCGCTGTCCGATGGACCTAACGCCTGGCCGCTCGACCGGCTCGAGCCGCTGCTGGCCGAGTTGCAGGCGCTGGATGCGCACGGGATCGAGGCGCGGCGGCGCTGGGCGGATCAAGCCTGACGCTGCGGCGATCAGCCGGAGATTACGCGATCGTACATCGACGCCAGTCTTTCCCGATAGGCCTCTTCGCTAAACGCCGCGGCCTGGGTGGGGCCCGCGGCCGACAGCCGCGCGGCCGTCGCCGGATCCTCGTCGATCGTCGCGATGGCGCGCGCGATCGACTGGACGTCATAGGGATTGACCAGCAGGCCCGCCGCGCCGACCACTTCGGGCAGCGAGCTGAGGTTCGACGTTATCACCGGCGTGCCCAGCCGGATCGCCTCAAGCGCGGGCAGGCCGAAACCTTCATATAGCGAGGGAAACAGCACCGCCTTGGCGCCGCGCACCAGCCGCAGCAGCATCTCGCGGGGCAGATAGTCGAGCCGGACCAGGCCGCTCGAGACGGCATTGCCGTATAGCGAGACCTGATCGCCGCCGAAGATGCGGCTCTCTTCCTCGGTGCCCCAATGGCGCGCGCCGACGATGACGAGCGGCGTCTTCGTCCGGCTGGTGATATAGGCTTCGATGATGCGCGCGAGATTCTTCTTGGGATCGAGCGCCCCGAAGAACAGGAAATAGCCGCGCGGTTCGAGCCCGAACAGATCCTGGACGATGCGCGCGTCGAGCGCGGGATCGCGCGCGAGCAACGCGTCGGGAATCGGCGCGGTCTGATAGGTGTTGGTGACCTTCTCCGGCGTCGCGGACGGAAACAGGCGCAGGATATCGTTGCGGCTCGATTCGGATACGGTGCAGATATGATCGCCCTGCGCGACGCACAGCTCGATCAGCCGATGGTAGAGATGCTTGCGATCGAGCGTGGTGTAGGGCAGCTTCAGCGGAACCAGATCGTGCAATGTATAGACATTGCGCGCGCCCGCGAGGCGGATCGGCACTGGATAGGTCCAGTGCATGATGTCGGGCGGATTATCGACTTTGAGGGTGAGAAAGCTGCCGAGGTTGCGGAGGCGGCGCTCGGCGATCTCGAACAGGCTCGGCGTGCTGATCACGCGATCGAAAACCGGAAGCCGATCGGCGAAGCCCTGTTTCTCGACGGCGTCGGTCATCGGCACGTCGAGGCCCCGGACCGGCATCAGCGATTGAAGCCATTCGCGCCGCATCCGGCGCTTGTGCTGCTTGCGGGTTTCGCCTGGGCGTTCCTTGCCGATCCGATCGAAGAAGAAGAGCTCGCGGGTCCGCGGCTCTTTGCCCACATCGACACCGAACACGCCGAGTGTCGCGTGCCCCATGTCGCTGACGGCGCGGCTGAGCGCGAGGCCATAGGTGGCGATGCCCGTGCCGCGGGGCATCGCCAGATTATAGCCGTCGATGCCGATAGTGAGCCTGGTCATCCCGATCCGTCTTCATAGTGCCGCGCCGCCCCTAGCGGCTCGATCGGGCTTTGGCCACCGTGCCGCATGCGCGCATGGATTGCGTCGAGCCGCCGCGCGAATGCCGCGGGGGTGAACATCTCGGCGCGGCGGAGGCCGCGTTCGACCAGCGAACCATGGGTGGCCGGATCGTTGAGACGGCCGAGCTGGCCCGCCAACTCCTCGACCGATAGCGGGTCCGCGAGCAAAGCCGCGTCGCCGGCGATCTCCTCGGTCGCCCCGCCGCGCGAGGTGAGGACCGGGGTCCCCAGCCCCATGGCTTCCGCGATCGGCAGGCCGAAGCCTTCGGCGAGGGTCGGAAACAGCAGCGCCCGCGCGCCGGCGATGAGCGCCACCAACGCGGTGCGTGGCATATAGCGGATGCGTATGAGCCCCGGCATGTCGTCGAGCAACGGCGTGATTTCCTCGGCGCGCCAACCATCGGGTCCGGCGATCACCAGCGGCATCGCCAGCCCGCTGCGGCGATGAGCATCGGCCAGGCGCAACAGGTTCTTGCGCGGCTCGACGCTGCCGACGAACAGCATATAGCCGCCGGGCGTTAGGCCCGGCGGCAATGGAACCGCCGGTGTCGCGATCTCCAAGCCGGGCGGGCAAGCGCTGATGGCGTCGGGATCGCAGCCCAGCGCGGCGATGATATCGTGGCGCGCGGCTTCCGAGACGGTCAGCATATGCTCCGCACTGCGGGCAAGCATTGTGAGAAGCCGGTAATGGCGTTGCGGGTCGATCGAGCTCAGCGCCGGATGGACGAGCGGGATCGCGTCGTGGATCGTGTAGATGTTGATCCACCCCTCGATCCGGACCGGCAACGGATAGGTCCAGTGAACGATCCCCGCAGGACCTGGCGCGTACAGCCGCAACGGAGCGTGATGCCGATCGAAATGAACCTGGGCGAGACGGAAGATGTCGCGCGCGCGGAATCCCCCGGTCGCGTGGCGGAGGCGGCGCGGCCTGTCGACCAAGGCTTCGGTCCATCGCGCCCAGCGGGCGAGGGTGCGCGCCGGCCGCATCGGTCCGCTGCAGCCCGGATCGGCAACTCGTATGACGGGGCCGGCCAGCAGGCCCAGCGCGTGATGCAGCGCACGCGCATAGGTAGCGACCCCCGTGCCTTCGCGGTCCAGCATGCGCGCGTCGATGGCGAGAGGCGGGTTTTGCGTTTGCTCGAGCATCGTCTATGCTGGCCCGCATTGCAGCATGGGCGGGGACCGTCCAGCATTTTGTAGTCGACGTGGCCAGGATTGGAGAAGCCGTTCGATGATCCAGTTCGAGAATGTGTCGAAGACCTATCATATCCGCAAATTCCAGAAGCAGGTCTTCAGCAATCTCAGCTTCACGATCCGGCGCGGCGAGAGCATCGGGATCTGCGGCGCGAACGGCGCGGGCAAGTCGACGCTGATGCGGCTGATCGCGGGGGTCGAGCAGCCCACCGCCGGCAATATCGAGCGCGGCATGACGACGAGCTGGCCGATCGGGTTCACGAGCTGCTTCCAGCTTTCGATGACGGGCGCCGACAATGTGCGCTTCATCGCCCGCATCTATCGCCAACCCGAACAGGCGGTTCTCGATTATGTCGAAGATTTCGCGCGGCTCGGCCCCTATTTCCATCAGCCGGTGCGCGCTTATTCGTCGGGCATGATCAGCCGGCTCGCCTTCGGAATTTCGCTGGCGATCAACTTCGATTGCTATCTCGTCGACGAAGTCACCGGCGCGGGCGACGAACGCTTCCGCCAGCGATCGCACGAGGAGCTGTTCAAGCGGCGCGAAACCGGAACGCTGGTGATGGTTTCGCACGATCCGCACACGCTCCAGCAATATTGCGAGCGCGGTGCAGTGCTCTACGGCGGCAATCTGACCTTCTACGACACCGTCGCCGAAGCCTGCGAGGTGCATCATGGCCTGCAGATGCGCGCGGCGTGATCGGCGGCGGTTTCGACCCTTCACCGGGCGATGGAAATAGAACTTGACGAGGCGCCGCTCCCCGCGCTTCTCGTCCCCGCAATGCACAGATTTGCAGATCGTCGATATAGGGTCCCCATGCAGTCCAGCTCCTTCGTCCGCTTCCGCGCGACCGCGGCCCTCTCCACGCTCGCGGTGCTGCTGTCGGGATGCGCCGCATTGCCGTCGAGCGGCCCGACCGGCCGGCAAGTGGTGCACGCCGCCCGGAACCCGCAGGCTGACTTGAAATTCCAGGTGGTCGAGCTTGACGGAGCCGCCTTCCAGAAGCTGCTGACGATTCCGCCCGCCGGCCGCGCCATCGGCCGACTTGCCGCGCTGGCGCGCGAGGGCCGGGTCGATCGGATCGCGCCGGGCGATGCGCTGCAAATCAATATCTATGAAGTGGGCATGTCGCTGTTCGGGAGCAGCTCGCAAAGCGCAACCGCTGGCCTGGGCGGCGCCATGATGGCGCCCGACTCGGTCGACACCAACGTGCGCTCGCAGCCGGTCAATATCGTCACCGTCGCGAGCGACGGCACGATCAGGCTTCCCTATATTGGGCGGCTGATGGTGGCGGGCTCGACCCCTTATGACGTGCAGCGGATGATCGAGCAGGGGCTGCACGGCAAGTCGCAGAGTCCGCAGGCGCTGGTGACGGTGGTCAGCAGTCCCGGCAACAGCGTCTATCTGCTCGGTGACGTCATCCGCACCGGCCGGATGCCGCTGACGGCAGCGCGCGAGCGGCTGCTCGACGCAGTGGCGACCGCGGGGGGCTCGAAGATCAGCAGCGCCGATACGGTGGTGCGGCTGACCCGCGGCGGCGAGCGCGCCGAGATGCGCCTCGGCGATATCCGTCCGGGCAGCGGCGATGATCTGAGCCTGCTGCCCGGCGACCGCATCGAGCTGGTCAACGAGCCGCGCAGTTTCAGCGCCTTCGGGGCGACGCCCAGGGTTTCGCAGGTGGCGTTCGAGGCGCCGAGCGTGTCGCTCGCCGAAGCATTGGCGCGGATCGGCGGACCGAATGACGCGCAGGCCGACCCGAAGGCGGTCTTCCTGTTCCGCTATGATGCAGCCGCGATCGCCGCCGGCGATCCCCCGCTCATCTATCGGCTCAATCTGATGAAGCCGGAAAGCTATATCATCGCGCAGAACTTTCCGATGCACGATAAGGATCTGATCTACATCGCCAACTCGGCGGCGAATCCGGTGACCAAGTTCGTCGGGATTCTCAACCAGCTGTTCGCGCCGCTGCTGACGGCGAGGGTGCTCACGCGCAATAACTGATTCGGGGCTGCCCGAGGGGGCCGCGCGGCAGGATTTTCGCGGGTTCGCTCGGCCCGCGAGGGGAAAAATCGGGAGCGGCAAAAAGGGCTTGACGCTCCTGTAGGCTTGGCCTAGAAGCGCCCCTCACCGGCGGCGGCGAGTTGGACTTTCCGGTTCGCTTCCGCGCCTTTTATCGGATCGTAATGGCGATCTCCCCGGGGCTCTGTTCCGGGTGGTAAAGGGCTGTCCGGATCTTTCTCATTGTTGGATGATGAAGGGACATGTGGGCGGCGGCTCCGGGACTGATGGTATTCGAGGCCATTGGATTTCGGTTAAAGCTAAGCCGTTCCATGTCTTATATGCTTTAAGTATATG
>Ga0268265_10000029_pt1 | contig 229499 bp, 206 predicted proteins | sample KBSSwiS52_FD_190355 | JGI IMG/M metagenome (GOLD analysis project Ga0268265, IMG submission 190355) | Switchgrass rhizosphere microbial communities from Kellogg Biological Station, Michigan, USA - KBS Switchgrass S5-2 (SPAdes) (version 2) | ecosystem: Host-associated > Plants > Roots >... | reverse complement strand
GACGGTCAGCTTGGCCTGCTCGGCAGCATGGGCCGACTTGGCCCGCTCCAACTCCGCAATCCGATCCACCAACGCGGCCTCCTCGGCACACGCATCGGATTCATCGAACATGTGAGCGACTATAAACAGCACCTGTGACATTGAACGTTCCGCGAGGTCAAGGCAGAATCGCGACTTCGAGCGCTTCGAGACGAGCGCGTTCGCCGACGATGTCGATCCCGGTGATCCGGCCGTCGCGGACCGTGAATTGCAATATGAGCACGAGCTCGCCGTCCGGTGCGACCACCACACCTACCGCGCCGTCGATCGAAGCTGCTTCCGCGTGATGGGCGTTGTCGCCGAACCGCTGCGCGCTCGATGCCACCGCATGCGCGCCGCGGACGGTCAGCCGTGCGGAACTACCCGTCGCCGCGGCATCGACCTCGAGTTCGACCTCGGGGTGCAGTACCTCCATGAGCCCATCGAAGTTGCCCTCACGCGCGGCGGCGAGGAAAGCCTCCACGACCCGGCACTGATCGGCGAGGTCAGTTGCGGGCGAGGGTGTTTGGCCCCGGACTCGTCGCCGAGCCCGCGAGGCAAGTTGGGCCGCCGCGTTGGGGGATCGGCCGACGATCGGCCCGATGTCGGAGAACGGAACGTCGAACTTGTCGTGTAACACCAGTGCGAGCCGCTCGGGCGGCGACAGCGTCTGCAGCGCGACGAGCAGTGCAGCACCAACGGAGTCGGCCAGAAGGGCCTCCTGCTCCGGATCGACGACACGTGTGTCGGCGACCTCTTGCTCTAGTGCGTCGAGCGGTTCCTCGTCATGGGTGCGTCGTGCCCGCAGGACGTCCAGACAGATCCGCGCGACGACGGTTGTCAGCCAACCTCGCAGGTTGTGTACGTCACCGACCTCGGCACGGTTCATCCGCAGCCAGGCCTCTTGCACCGCGTCGTCGGCGTCACTTTGCGAGCCGAGCATGCGGATGGCGACCGCCCGCAGATGCTCGCGGTGCTCGGTGAAGTCGTCCACTGTGTCCTCTGCGTCCTGTGTCGTATTCGCTCGTTGGGGTCCGTCATATCTAGTGACGACGGAGAACCCGTCGACGTGACGAGAGGGACGAGATGAGCACGTTCTTGCCGACGGCCATACCCGCCACGGTCTGGATCAGCCTGGAGCCCAAGGAGTACCTGATCGTCTACCTCGTAGGGGCAGCGGGGCTAACGGTAGCGGTATTGTCCTTCGGCGCAACGAGACTCACGGATCGGCAGGCGGTTGGGCTCGTCATCGCGACGTTGGCCGTCATGCATGGCGCGAGCGGCCTTCTCAACGTGTTGTACGCAGCACAGACGGGGTGGACGACTGTGCTCGCAGTGAACACCTCCGCTCGCCTGGCCGCCGTCACCGTGCTTCTCGTCGCGTTGGCAAGTGGATGCGCGCCGAATTCACCAGACGTAGGGCACCAACCGATCGTGCACCTTGGCCATGTATTGCTCGTACCCGGTGAGTTCCTGGCGCATCAGCTTCTCCTCGTCGAGGATGCGCACCGCTAGCACCGCGAGGCCCGGCAGTAGCACCGGCAGCGCCCACAGGGAAGCCAAGGCGAAGGGCGAGCCGATCATCATGATCAGCGCTCCAAGGTACAGCGGGTGTCGTACGACTCCGTACAGCCCCGTCGACACCAGCGGTTGTTCCTTCTCGACCGTGATCGTCGCTGCGGCGTAACCGTTTTGGATGACGGCCCATTGCGCGAGCACTAGTCCGGCCGCCACCAGTAGGTCGCCTACGAGCACCGCTGGCACGGGTACGGTCGACCAACCGAAGCGGTGGTCAAGTCCCGCGGTCACCATCATCACTGGCGTTAGCAGAAAGCTGATGGCAATGACGACGCGCTGCACGGGCCTGGTCTCGTTGGTCGGACCTGCCTTCATCCGCCGCTGCAACGCCTTGGGGTTCGTCACGCCGAGGTAGACGCCCGGCACCAGGGTGGACAACCCGAACACGACGATGAACGTCCAACCCTGCCAATAGTTCAGGGTCCCGGCGGGGACGAACAGAAGTAGGACGAACACGCCAATGCCGAGCACCGACGTGACGGCGGTCTGCAATGCGAGTTTCACGATTCCTCCTCGGTGCTTCACCACAACCCCGGCACCAACCTGTAGTGGATCTTCTTCATGTACTCGGGGTACCCGACGAGGTCCTGTCGCATCGCCTTCTCCTCGTCGAGGATGCGTGCGACGAATACCAGCACGCCCGCGACGACCACCAGCAGGCCCCAGTAGGACCCCAGTGCAAGCGGTGTTCCGAACGTCATGATCAGCGCTCCCACGTACATCGGGTGTCGAACGATGCCGTACAGACCCGTCGATACGACCACTTGGCCCGTCTCGACGGTGATCGTGGCTGCGGCGTAATTGTTTTGGATGATCACGACGTACGCCATGCCGATTCCGACCGCGACGAGCACGTCGCCTACCACGACCAAGGCCGTCGGCACCGACGACCAGCCAAATCGGTGGTCCAACGCACTGACCACGGATACCGCGATCACGCTCGCCATGATGCCGAGGTTGATGAGCTTCTGCGCCAGCCTCGTCTCGGCGAGTGGGCCGGAACGCAGGCGCCGCTGGAACGCGTCGGGGAGGTCGATTGCGAGGTGGATGGTCGGACCCATGGTCGCGACGAGGAACACAGCGATGAACACCCACGCCTGCCAGTATTCGAACGTTCCCGCGGGCCAGAACAACAGCACGCCGAAGAACAGGACGCTGCCGACGGCAGAGCCGATCAGTTCCACGGCTATCTTCACGTTTCCTCCTAACGGATGTCGCGGCGTCGAAAGGCCATGACTCCCAACGTGATCAATGCCACGTCGATGACGAGCAGCCATATCAGCGGAGTCGCGACGAAGGAGCCCGATCCGACGTGCGGGGTGTGGCTGAAGGGAGTCAGATCCAGCAGCCATTGCGGCGAGTTGGCTAGCGAGCCAAGCATGTACAACGCGATGAACGCCACGAGCGCGCCCCACGCCACCGGGGTGTAGCGGGGCAGCAGGCCGAACAAGGCGACGGTCACGGCGACCGACAGCCAAATCGCCGGAAGCTGCACCGCCGCAGTTCCGAGTGCCATGGACAGCTTGTTCCCGACCTCGCCTGCCGCAGAACCCCAGGCCACACCGGCAGCAACGGCTGCGATCATCAGCGCGGCTGCCGACCCGAGGATCGCGATGACGAGATGGCTTGCCAGCCAACGTGTTCTGCCGACGGCGCCGGCGAGCAGAGTTTCGGCGCGCTGGCTTGCCTCTTCCTGGTGCAGTCGCAAGCTCAGCGAGATCACGAAGGCCGAGGCGACCATGCCGAACATGCTGAAGGCGATGGCGACGAAGCCCTGCTCGAGGGCGTCGGTTCCGCCGAGTCGCGCGACGACTTGCTGCGCAACGCCGTCCTTGCCGATCTCCCCACCGATGCCGTTGACGACGCTTCCGATCAACAGCCCGTAGAGGCACAGCCCGACGGTCCACAGCACTAGCGAGCCGCGGCTCAGTCGCCACGCCAGACCCATTGGGCCGCCGAGTGCCGATCCGGCACGGGCCCTTCCTGAGCGTTCGGCGATCATGCCGGACCCGACGTCGCGGCGCGACAGCAGCTGGTACGCGACGACGATCAGGGTCGCAGTCGTCGCCACCGAGAGCAGCAGCACCCAGAAGTGGTCGCCTGCATACGGTTTGACGAGCAGCGCCCAGCCGAGCGGCGAGAACCACGACAGCACGCCGTCTCTCGCGTCGCCGACCGCGCGCAACGTGAACGCGGCGGCCAGCACGCCGAATGCCGCGCCGCGAGCGAATCGAGCGCTTGGGGACAGCTGTGCCGTCACCGCCGCGACTGCCGTGAACACGAGACCGGAACAGGCGAGCGCCAGCCCGAACGCCACCGAACCCCCCGCGGGGATGTCGAGTGTGAGCAGTCCGGCCATACCGATCAGGCCCGTGAGGATGGAAGCACCACAGCACAGCAGCAGCGCTGCAGTGAGATTGGCGTATCTCCCCACCGCGGTCGAGTCGATGAGCTCGGTACGGCCCGTCTCCTCGTCGGCGCGGGTGTGCCTGATCATCGTGAGGATCACGGCCACGGCGATGAGCAGGTGGAACATGCCCGCCTTCCAGACGCCCGTCGCACCGAGGCTGTCGCCGTACACGTTGCCGTAGAGCGCGCGCTGGGCGGGGCTGGCCATGATCGTAGCGGCGAACGCTGTGCGGTCGGCCTGAGTGGGATACACCGCCTCGATGCTGCTGACGTACACGGTGGCGAGCGGAACCGATAGAAGGAGTATCCACAACGGCGCGACGATCCGGTCGCGGCGGAGATAGAGTCGAAGCAGCCCAAGGGTTCCCGAGAAATTCGAGCCTCGCGGTGCGGCGCGGTGGGCATGCGGGTTCGGCCGGTCGAGGACGGTGGCCATCATGCATGCACCCTCTCGGCGGATTCCGTGTCGTCGTTGTCGTAGTGACGCAGGAACAAGTCCTCTAGCGTGGGCGGCTGGCTCACCAGCGAACGGACGCCAGCGTCGCCGAGGCGTTTGATCACTTCGCCAAGGCTGTCGCCGTCGACCTGTGCGCGCAGCATCGAGCCCTCGAGGCTGAAGTCCGCAACGCCCTTGATCGTGCCGATGTCGCCTGGATCGCCGATCATGTCGGCCTTGATCGAGGTCCTCGACAGGTGGCGCATGGAGTCGAGCGTCCCGCTCTCAACGGTCTTGCCTGCGCGGATGATGGTCACGCGATCGCAGAGCGCCTCGGTCTCGGCAAGGATGTGGCTGGACAGCAGCACCGTTGCGCCACGATCGCGTGCCTCGCCGACACACTGCTGAAAGACGTTCTCCATCAACGGATCAAGGCCGCTGCTCGGCTCGTCCAGCAGTAGCAGTCGTGCGTCCGATGAGAACGCCGAGATCAGCGAAACCTTCTGCCGGTTGCCCTTCGAGTAGGTGCGCGCCTTCTTCGTGGGGTCGAGGGCGAATCTTTCGATGAGCTCGGCTCGACGACCGTCGTCGATGCCGCCGCGCATTCGAGCCAGGAGATCGATGGTCTCGCCGCCCGTCAGTGACGGCCATAGCGTGACATCGCCTGGCACGTAAGCGATCTGGCGGTGTAGGTCGACGGCGTCGACCCACGGGTCGCAGCTCAGCATCCGTACGGTGCCCGCGTCGGCTCTGACGAGGCCGAGCAGCACGCGGATGGTCGTCGACTTGCCCGCGCCGTTGGGACCGAGGAAGCCGTGTACCTCCCCCTCGGCGACGGTGAGGTCGAGCCCGTCGAGTGCCCGCACCGAGCCGAAGTTCTTGGTCAGGCTGCGAACCTCGATTGCAGGGGCTGATTTGGCTGTCATGTCTGTTAGTCCTTTTCCTCCGCTGTGGACGTCACGATCGGAATGCCTTGTTCGCGTTGGGCCGTGAACGCGTCGTACATCGTCGAGTCGGTCATCAGCCCTCGCGTGTAGACCTCGAGCGCGGGCAGCACCATGTCCTGGGCGTAGTCGTGCAGCACGGCGCGAAGGTCATTGGGCGTGTCGTGCAGCTGGATGTACAGCATGAGTGCACCGCCACCGGTCATCGCAAGGAACTTCGCCCTTGCCTTGGGATCGGGGCTCGGTTTGATCGTGCCTGCGCGCACGCCTTCCTCGATGTACTGCTCGGTGTTGTCGATCATGGTGCGCCACATCGCCTTTGCCAGATCTCCTCCGGCTTGCATGCTGCGGACCAGGTAGGCCATCTGCGGTGCGAACGACTCGATTTCGGCCAGCTGCGCGAACCAGGTCGCGGGATCGGAGGTCTGTACGGATTCGGTCTTGGTGGTTCGGATGTTCTCGGTGATGAACTCGTCGCAGGCGCGACGGAGGCCGTCCTTGGAGCCGAAGTGGTGAATCACCAGGCCGGCGCTGACACCCGCCGCCGCGGCGATGGCCCGTAGGCCGACGTTGAAGCCGTGCTCACCGAACTGCTCGATGGCCGCGTCTCGAATCCGCGCGACCGCGGTCAGATCATCGACTGAACGCATGTTTAGTACACTAAACATGCGTTCAGTGCTTCGTCAAGCCTTCCGGACGTCAGGAAAGCGTCAAGATCGCGCATCACCGCACACTCGGCGATGGCAAAGCGTCACCCAGAGTGCGGGACGGTAGGGGGTCAGTCGCGAGCGGCGGCAAGCAAGCCGTCGCCGAGCGGAATCAGAACGGGAGTCAGCAGTTCGTTCTCGGCGATCATCCGTGCGGCCTCCCGCACGGCGCTGACTTCCTTGTCGCTGGCGCCAGCGTCGCCCGCACGTCCGCCAAGTGCGGCGCGGTGCACGATGATCGTGCCGCCGGAGCGCAAGAGGCGGACGCCTTCCGCGACGAACTGCGGTTGGTCGATCGGGTCTCCGTCGATGAACACCAGGTCGTAGGAGTCGTCGGCCAGCCGCGTCAGGACGTCCTGGGCGCGACCGCTGATCAACCTGGTTCTCGACGCGCCGATGCCCGCCTCGGAGAAGGCTTGCTTGGCGAGGCGCTGATGTTCGGGCTCGACGTCGATCGTGGTGAGAACGCCGTCGGGACGCATCCCAGAGAGGAGCCACAGACCGCTCACGCCGGACCCGGTGCCGACCTCGACGACGGCCTTGGCGCCCGCCAGCTTCGCCAACACGCTGAGCAATGCGCCGACTGCAGGCGTGACGGCCGCTGCGCCAACGTCGGCACCGCGCTCGCGCGCGGACGCCGTGATGGCATCCTCGGAGATGGACTGCTCTGCGTGCGTGACGATCGACAGCGCGCGATTGGCCTCGTCTGAGTTGCCGCCGGAATCGTCGGTGGGGGCCATGCCCGCAGCGTAGAGCGAACGGCGACCCCTCCCGGCGGCGACACGCCCGCGTCGGGACGCGAAAATCTCGCCGAATCAGCGAGTTTGCGCAGCTCGGCTTGGGGGTATTTGAGCTTTCTCAGGAAAAGTTCAGTTAGCTCATATGCCAGGCTCACGCGGGTGGTGAACGGTTAGCGCATGACAAACGGCGGAAGTTGGCCATCGGACACGAACGCGGGTACTGACGCCGGGAATAAGCCGCTCGACATTCCCGTTGCCGCCGGTATTGGTCCGTCGCTCACTGCCGACGCGTCCGTTACAGATCTGGAGGATCAGACCACCCTGATGACCGCCCCCGCGTTCATGTCGCACTTCGAACAATCCACCGAAGAAGATTGGGTTGAACCCACCGATGAGCTGACGGGCACTGCCGTGTTCGACGCGACCGGAGACATGACCACCATGCCGTCCTGGGACGAACTCGTCCGCCAACACGCCGACCGCGTCTACCGACTGGCCTACCGGCTTTCCGGGAACCAGTACGACGCAGAGGATTTGACGCAGGAGACGTTCATCCGGGTGTTTCGGTCCGTGCAGAACTACCAGCCGGGCACGTTCGAGGGCTGGTTGCACCGCATCACCACGAACCTTTTCCTCGACATGGTTCGGCGTCGCAATCGCATTCGGATGGAGGCGCTGCCCGAGGACTACGAGCGCGTTCCCGCCGACGAGCCCAACCCCGAGCAGATCTACCACGACTCCCGATTGGGTCCCGACCTGCAGGCCGCGCTCGACTCGCTACCTCCGGAGTTTCGCGCCGCCGTCGTCCTGTGCGACATCGAAGGTCTGTCCTACGAGGAGATCGGTGCGACGCTCGGCGTGAAGCTGGGCACGGTTCGCAGTCGGATTCACCGTGGACGCCAAGCGCTGCGCGATCACCTTGCGCGGCACTCCGACGCCAATGTCGATGGTGTGGCGAAGTCGGCCTGACCGTCATCGATGTCTAGTGCGGCCCGTCGCGCTACATTCGAGGGTGCAAACGTTGCGGTAGGTTGCGACGTCCCCGAGAGGAGCTGGCCGATGTTCGATCCGGGACACGTGTTCCGTCGGGCGTTCTCCTGGTTGCCTACCCAATTCGCGTCGCAGAGCAACGGGCCCGTCGGGCCTCGCGAGTTCGGCTCCACCGAGCACTTGTCCACCGAGGCGATCGCCGCATTCGTCGACGGCGAATTGCGAATGAATGCACATCTGCGCGCGGGGCATCATCTGTCGCTGTGTCCGCAATGCGCCGCCGAGGTAGACGCACAGGGGCAGGCCCGAGCGGCTTTGCGGGATTCATGCCCCATCAACGTTCCGAGCGGGTTGTTGGGGTTGTTGTCCCAGATACCGCACAGTACGCCAGAGGATCCAGCTACGGGCGACGCCGCCAATGAGTTTGCCACTGACCAAGTGCGGGACCGTCGCAAGCGCTTGTAGGCTGGATGTGCGAAGTCGATCGAATGCGCCCGCCGAAATTCGGCGGGCGCTCCAATGGAGAGTGAAACAAGCGTGACGAATCAGGACCGGTCGAAAACGGCCCCGCGCTTGATCCCTCGCCCAGTCGATCGCCCGCCGGTCGACCCGGCTGCCACGCGTGCATTCGGTCGCCCCGACGGCTTCGAGGGCGCGTTCCTTGCCTCCGATCAGGTGCCCGACCAAGGCGCCGACGCTCCGATCGATCAGCCTCCGGACCGCGTACTCGCCGAGGCGTTCGGACGAAACGGCGTCGAGGCGCCTGCGGATTACGACCAGACCATGGCAGCGCCGGTGGTGGCCGAGGAGGTTCGCGAATATCCGGCGGCCGAACCGTTGCCGGAGGAGGCCCCCGCCCCAGCCGAGGTTCATGCCGCTCCCGTTCGGAAGCTCGGCGTCAGCGAGTTGCTGTTCGGCCGCAAGACGACGTGGACGGCACTGGTCGTCCTCGTCGTTCTCTTGCTGGGGATGTCCTTCGTGGGCGGAGTGATCGGCCGCTACACGACCGAGGTGTTGGGGGCGTTCACCGCCTCGAAGGTTTCCCTTGGCGACGACGCGAGCCCACAACCCGCCGCCGACGGCCGGTTCGTGAAAGCGGCTGCAGCGGTGTCCAATTCACTCGTCGCCATCGAGGTCGCCGGTGACGATGCGGTATTCGGCGGGTCCGGGGTCGTCATCGACGGCAATGGCTACATCGTGACCAACAACCACGTGGTGTACGACAAGGCGAAGGAACCGAACAAATACGTGATGTCGGTGATCTTCAACGACGGCACCAAGGTGCCTGCCAATCTGGTGGGTCGCGATCCCAAGACCGACGTCGCCGTGATCAAGGTGGACAACGTCGACAACCTCACCGTCGCCAGACTTGGTGACTCGGACAAGCTGGTGGTCGGCGATCAGGTGATCGCGGTCGGTGCGCCACTTGGCCTGCGCAACACCGTGACTCACGGCATCGTGAGCGCGCTGCATCGTCCCTTCACGACGTCGGGTGCAGAGGGATCCGGCGACACCGACACCGTGATCGACGCGATTCAGACCGACGCCTCGATCAACCACGGCAACTCCGGCGGCGCGCTGATCAACATGGACGCCGAAGTGATTGGGATCAACGCTGCGTTGGCCGCGCAAGGTGACACCGGCTCGGTCGGCCTGGGCTTTGCGATTCCGATCAACGAGGTCAGGTTCGTCGCCCAAACGCTGATCAGGGACGGCAAGATCGCCCACCCCGACCTCGGCATGGCCGTGGAGTCGGAGTCCGATACCGCAGCCGCTGGTGCCAAGGTGACCAAGGTGAACCCCGGCTACCCTGCGCAGGCCGCCGGTGTTCTCGAGAAGGACATCGTGGTCAAGCTGGGTGACAGGAAGGTCGACGACGAAGAGGGCTTCGTCGTCGCCGTGCGTCAGCTGACGGTGGGCAAGGATGCGCCGATGGAGGTAATCCGCGACGGCAAGCACATCGTGCTGACGATCCGGCCGCAAGCGGACAAGACCCCCTAGCGGTGTCGGCCGCATTGCAGGAGGCGTCGGTACTGTGAATCAACGAAATGCGTCCACCCAGGAAAGCGATCGCGCGTGACCAATGAAGACCACTCCGACCCCCGAATGGGGCCTCGGCCGGTCGCGCGTCCACCCGTCGATCCCGCGGCGGCGCACGCATTCGGCCGACCGCGGGGCTACAGCGGCTCCTTCCTCCGGTCCGACCGGCCCAAAGACCCCAGCGAGTACACGCCGAGGGACACCGTGCCCGACCCTGTGCTCGCAGAGGCGTTCGGCAGGCAGATCCCAGGCGAGGGGCTGCAGCGCCACCCCGCCGACGCTGGCGCGTTGGACGCCGAACGGAATCCGGACGGTCCCGAACTTCCGCCCGACCCCTGGCGCGATCCAGAGGCCGTCCCGTCGCTGGGCACGCCCGCCGCTCGCAACGCGCCAGGCAGGATTGCCGCCGCCATCGACAAGCTCGGCGTCCGCGACGTCTTGTTCGGGCACAAGGTGTCGTGGCGGGCACTCACCGTCTTAATCGTCGTGACGGCCTTGATGGTCCTCATCGGCGGTTGGGTCGGCCACTACACGGCCCACGTCGTAAGAGCCGTGACTACCAACAACCTGTCGGCCCAGACGGACGACAACCCGGAAGCTCCTACCGACAGGTTCGCCAAGGTCGCTGAACAGATGGCGAATTCGCTGGTCTCGATCGAAGTGCGCAAAGACGACGGCGGCTTCGGCGGTTCGGGCGTCATCATCAACGACCAGGGCTACATCGTTACCAACAACCACGTCGTCTATGCGTTCGCCCACGAACCAGCCGCGTACAAGATCTCCGTCATCTTCAACGACGGCACCAAGGTACCCGCCAACCTGGTCGGTCGCGATCCCAAGACCGACGTGGCGGTCATCAAGGTCGACAACATCCCCAACCTGTCAGTCGCCCGCCTCGGGAACTCGGACAAGCTGACCGTTGGCCAAGAGGTCGTCGCGGTGGGTGCCCCGCTCTTCTTGCGCAACACGGTCACTCAAGGCATCATCAGCGCGCTACATCGGGCACAACGAGGCGCGCCCCCTGATGAGACGGACGACACCGACACGGTGATCGATGCCATCCAAACCGATGCCTCGATCAACCACGGCAACTCCGGCGGCGCACTCATCAACATGGATTCCGAAGTGATCGGCATCAACGCCGCGGGTCTTTCGGGTGGCGGCGGGTCCATCGGGCTCAACTTCGCGATCCCGATCAACGAGGTCAAGTTCGTCGCAGAAACGCTCATCAAGGACGGCAAGATCTCGCACCCCACGCTCGGCGTGACGGCCAAGACGGTGGCCAACTCCGTGATGACCGGCGTGCAGATCGACAAGGTGGTCCCCGGCCGTGCGGCCGACAGGGCTGGCATCGAACCGAACGACGTCGTGGTCAGGGTCGGCGACCGCAAGGTGACCGACGTCGATGACTTCACGGTCGCGCTGCGACAGCTGAAGATCGGTGAGGATGCGCCGATCGAAGTGCTGCGCGAGGGCCGTCACGTCGTGCTGACCGTCAGGCCCGACGCTGACAAGGCTCCCTAGGAGACGCACGGTCGCGTCCGCCGAGTGTGTAGTGCCCGACGGTAATGTGGAAACGAAGCAGATGCGTCCACCGGTGGTGAACGCTCCAACCGAAAGTGATCACGGGTGACCAATCAGGACCAGTCTGGCCCTCGCCTTGGGCCGCGTCCGGTCGTACGCCCACCCGTCGATCAAGCGGCCACCGAGACGTTCGGTCGGCCAGACGGTTTCACCGGTTCGTTCGTCGAAACCGATCAGCATCTCGCCGACCGCGAGTACACGCCGACCGACCACCCCCGCGACCCCGAGTTGGCCAAGGCGTTCGCACGGAACGGCGCAGGCGAGTCGTTGCAGCGCCCGCCCGCCGGGGCAGGCGGGTCGGAGGCAGGCGATGGGGCAGGCACGCCGGGGGAGGTAGCGGGCGACCCTTGGAATGATCCGTCGGCCGCTCCCTCGCTGGGCACCCCCGCAGTGCCGAAGCCGCGACGGGTCCAAACCGCTGAAACGACGACGGACAAGGTCAAAGTGCGTGACGTCCTGACGGGACGCAGAGTGTCGTGGACGGCGCTGGGGATGCTCGCCCTCAGCGCGTTGGTGATCGGCCTCGTCGGCGGCGTCATCGGGCGCAATACCGTCGAGCTCAAGCCGCCCGTCAACGATGCCGAGGTGACGCTGCAGACCGATGAGAGTTCGCACCTGCCGACCAGTCGGTACGCCGCGGTCGCCGCCGCGGTGGCCGACTCGGTCGTCCAGGTGAGGACCTTCAGCGACGACGACGAGACCCCTGGCTCCGGAGTCATCACCGACCCTCGCGGCTACATCGTCACCAACAATCACGTGATCACCGACGCGGCAAGGGATCCCGCGAAGTACAAGATCTCCGTCGTCTTCAACAACGGCACGGAGGTGCCCGCCACTCTGGTGGGACGGGACCCCAAGACCGACATCGCCGTCGTGAAGGTCGACACACCTGACAAGTTGACTCCCGCGCGCCTCGGCAACTCGGACAAGCTAACGGTCGGTGAAGAGGTGATCGCGGCGGGTGCTCCGCTCGGGCTGCGCAGCACCGTCACCCACGGCATCGTCAGTGCACTGCACAGGGCCGTGAACTTGGGACCGCCCGACGGATCCGACGACACGGACTCAGTTCTCGATGCCGTGCAGATTGATGCCGCCATCAATAGGGGCAACGCCGGTGGTCCGTTGATCGACATGAACTCCGAAGTGGTCGGCATCAATGCCGCGGGCAATGGCGGCGGCGGAAGCGGGTCGATCGGTCTGAACTACGCCATTCCGGTCAACGAGGTCAGGTCCGTCGCCGATGCGCTGATCCGCGACGGCAAGATCGTGCACCCCACACTCGGCCTCACGGCGAAGTCGGTGAGCGACTTCCTGGCCACCGGTGCGAAGGTGGCGAACGTCGTCGTCGGCGGTCCAGCCGAGAAGGGTGGAGTCATCGAGAACGACGTCATCGTCAAGGTGGGCAACCGACCGATCGCCAACGCCGACGAGTACGTCGTGGCAGTGCGTCAACTCCAAATCGGCCAAGACGCCCCGATCGAGGTGGTGCGCGGCGGTCGCACCATCACGCTGACCGTCGACCCCGCCGCAGACAACCCCGCGTAGCCATGTTTGCCAACGTGGGATGGGGTGAGATGTTGGTGCTGGTGGTCGCCGGTTTGGTGATCCTCGGGCCCGAGCGACTGCCCGGCGCAATCCGCTGGACCACCGGCGCCATTCGTCAGGCTCGCGAGTACCTCAGCGGTGCGACCAGCCAACTGCGCGAAGACCTTGGCCCCGAGTTCGACGACCTACGTGAACCGCTAGGCGAACTCAGGAAGTTGCGCGGCATGTCGCCAAGGGCCGCGTTGACGAAGCACCTGCTGGACGGCGACGACTCGTTCCTGACGGGCAACTTCGACACGCCGCAGAAGACCACCGAAAACCCTGGGTCCGCCGATCCGCCCGTGATGACGCCTCGTCCGCAGGCCACGCCTACGACACCAACCGAGCCGCCCGACACGACGCCCTTCGACGTCGACGCGACCTGATCCGGCTGCTAGCGACGGGTCGTATCGAGACCCAGCGACATGCCTGCGAGTCCGCGCTTGCGCGAGGCCAGTGCGTCGGCGACCTTCGTCAATTCCTTGCCCGCAGCCGAGTCCGGCGAGCTGAGCACCAGGGGTACTCCCGAGTCGCCAGCCGATACCAAGGCAGGGTCGAGCGGCACCTGTCCGAGCAGCGGCACGTCCGCACCGACGGTGGTCGACAGTCGTTCGGCCACCTGGGCCCCGCCGCCCTCGCCGAACAGGTGCATCGTCGTTCCATCGGGAAGAAGCAGTCCCGCCATGTTCTCGACGACGCCAACGATCCGCTGGCGGGTCTGTAGCGCGATCGCACCGGCCCGCTCGGCCACCTCGGCTGCCGCGAGCTGTGGCGTCGTGACCACCAGGATCTCCGCACCGGGGATCAGCTGCGACACCGAGATCGCGATGTCGCCAGTACCCGGCGGCAGGTCGAGTAGCAACACGTCCAGGTCGCCCCAGTACACGTCCGCGAGGAACTGCTGCAGCGCACGGTGAAGCATGGGTCCGCGCCAGACCACCGGGGTATTGCCCTGGGTGAACATGGCGATCGAGATGACCTTTACGTCGTGTGCGACCGGCGGAAGGATCATCGACTCGACCTGAGTCGGTCGATCGGTGGTGCCCATCATGCGGGGCACGGAATGGCCGTAGATGTCGGCGTCCAGCACGCCGACCGACAGTCCGCGGGCTGCCATCGCGGCGGCCAGGTTCACGGTGACGCTCGACTTGCCGACGCCGCCCTTGCCGGATGCGACCGCATAGACCCGCGTCAGCGATCCAGGTTGGGCGAACGGAATGACCGGTTCACGGGAGTCGCCGCGAAGTTGCTTGCGCAACTCGGTGCGCTGCTCGTCGTTCATCACGTCCAGGGTGACCGTCACGGCGCCGGTGCCTGGGACGTCGGCGACGGCCTTGGTCACCTGCTCGGTGATCTCGGTCTTCTTGGGGCACGCGGCGATCGTAAGGAAGATTCCGACGTGGACGCGGTGGTCGGCGTCGATCGTCACGTCCTTGACCATGCCGATCTCAGTGATCGGCCGACGCAGTTCGGGGTCGATCACCTTGGCGAGCGCAGCCCGAACCGCGGATTCGAGTTCGGTTGGATTTGAAGACATCACCCGCGAGTGTAGGCGGCCGCGACGAGCCCTTCGGCAGTGGTCAGGACGCAGGGCCCGGCGGGGGTCCCAAATGCGGCTGATCGGAGGCGACGGGGATCGCGGGCGCTTCCGTCGGCGGCGCAAGCGGCTGCGCTTCGGGAACCGCAGCCAGCGGGCCCGTGGGTGCGCCAAGCGGGCCGAAGGGGAACGGTGACGCCGGCTGCGTCGTGTCCTGCGGCGGTTGGCCGTTCAGACAGAAAACCCGGCAGTCCTGCACCACGTTCGACGGCAAGCCAGTCTCGGCGGGCCCTGGCAACGGACCGGCCGTCGGTGGGATCATCTGGCCTGCCTCGTCCCAGCGGCCGAGTTGGAAGATCGAAGCGAGCGCCATCGGGTCGGTGGACGGGAGCCCGGCCGCACTGAGCGGCAGCCCTGGGCCCAGGCCCTCCGGATTGGCGTCGAGGTGAGCGTCGCCGATTGGCGCGGAGCCGCTGATGGGTGGCAGGTCGACGGGGACGACGCCCGTCGCGTACGCCGCGGCCCAACCCAGCACGTTCTGTGCGTATGCCGCCGAGTTGTTGTAGCGCAGGATGGCCGCGAGCACCTGCGTGCGATCGCGCAGGTTCAGGCCGCCGCTGCACAGGTACCGCGCTGCCGCCAGCGTCGAGTCGTAGAGGTTCTGTACGTCGGCCTTGCCGTCGCCGTCGCCATCCGAGGCGTAGCGAGCCCAAGTACCTGGAAGGAACTGCATCGGGCCCATCGCGCGCGCATAGGTGACGCGGCCTGATGCGACGCTTTGAACGATCGTCTCGTTGCCTGCAAGGGTGCCGTCGAGGGTGGGACCGTAGATGGGCTGCACGGGATTGCCGCGCGCATCGGTGGCGCCGCCGTTGGCGTGCCCGGATTCGATCCTGCCGATGCCTGCCAGCAGATTCCAGCTGATGCCACAGCCGGGGTACGCCGACGCCATCATCTGCTCGGCGTTGCGGTAGGCGTTCAATGCCATCGCCGGGATGCGCAGACTGCTCCCGCCGCTTACGACGAAGGAGGGAGGCGGTCCAGCGACGCTGGCCGCTGCGACGCGGAAGGCCTGCGGCGGCCGCACGGCGGCGACGATCTTTGCCGTCGTCGATCCGTCGGAGTCGGCGACGGCGGCCATTTGGGCGATGCCTGCGTCACCGACGGTGTTCTTCGGCGTTGCGGGGGAGCCGCCGACGGCACTCAGCAGCACGAGCGGCACGATTGCGACCAGGCCGAAGGCAGGTGCGCCAACCACCCGCTTGGCCCCGCGCTTCATCGCCGCGAAGGCGTTGAGTGCTTGGCCGCCGCCCGGAATCTCCACTCAATTCGTCCTAGCTATTCGGGCGCTCGCCGTGGAGACCGAGTCACCGGAAACATTGTGAACCCCGTCACCATACCTATTTGTTTCATTCGCGATACCGCAATGCCTGAGCAAGCTTTCACTCCGATTGTTTGGAGCGCTTCTCGGACGCATCCGCCTTCGACGAGGCTTCGCCCGCCTGGTCCCTCTTCTTGTCGAGTTTCTTCATGAGCGCGCGCAGCTCCTCGATCTCGCGCCGTAGGTAGTCGCGGGTGGCCACTTCACCCACCGCGAGGCGCAGCGCCGCCAGTTCACGTGCCAGATACTCGGTGTCGGCCTTGGTCTGTTCTGCGCGTCGCCGGTCCTCTTCCAACGCCACCCTGTCGCGGTTCTCCTGACGGTTCTGCGCCAGCAGGATCAACGGGGCTGCATAGGCAGCCTGGGTCGAGAAGGCCAGGTTGAGCAGGATGAACGGGTACGGGTCCCAGCGCAGGTTCAATGCGAACAGGTTCAGCAGAATCCAGACGACGACGAATACGGTCTGGATCGCGAGGTAGCGACCCGTGCCGAGAAACCGCGCGAACGACTCGCCGAATCGACCGGCCGCCTCGACGTCGAACTGCGGCGTCAGCCGACGGGACGTGCGGGGCGTGTCCAGCCTCTGGCGGGCCGAGAGGTCGCTCACGACGTGCCTCCCGTCGCGATGTCGACCTCGCGCAGATCGGGTTCTTCACCACTGAGGCGCCAGTCGTGGGGCAGCAGATGATCGAGGACGTCGTCGACGGTGACGGCGCCGAGGAGGTGGCTCTCCTCGTCGACGACCGGTCCGCAGACCAGGTTGTACGCAGCGAAGTACCGCGTGACGGCCGCCAGCGAGGTGTCGGGGGTCAGGTTGGGCAGGTCGGCGTCGATGATGCCGCTGACCAGGGCCGAGGGTGGTTCGCGCAGGAGTCGTTGTAAGTGCACGCAGCCCAGGTAGCGCCCCGTCGGGGTGGACGTCGGCGGCCTGGCAACGAACACCAGCGAGGACAGCGCGGGGGTGAGGTCCGGATCGCGGACGCGCGCCAGTGCTTCGGCGACCGTGGTGTCGGGGGCGAGCACCACCGGGCTCGGCGTCATGAGACCGCCCGCGGTGTCCGGCAGGTGCTTGAGCAGTCGGCGCACCGGCTCGGAGTCCTCGGGATCCATCCGTGCCAGGAGTATCTCGGCGCGAGATGCGTCGAGCTCGCCGAGCAGGTCGGCCGCGTCGTCGGGGTCCATCTCCTCCAGCACGTCCGCAGCGCGCTCGGTGTCGAGCTGCTCGAGAAGCTCGACCTGCTCGCTCTCGGGCAGCTCCTGAAGGATGTCGGCCAGGCGTTCGTCGCCGAGTGCGTTGATGACCTCGGTCCGCCGCTTCGACGGGAGTTCGCGGATCGCGTCGGCGACCTCGATGGGACGCTGGCCTTCGAACTGTGCGAGTAGCTGTGCCACTCCCTGACCCGGCAGCGCCAAGGCTGACGGCGTCAGGCCTGAGACGTTCTGCCAGTCGACGACGTGTACGGTCGTGCGGCGGCCGAGCCTGCGGTGGTTTCGCACCGCGATCCTCGTCACCATCCAGTCGCGTGTCCGGACCTGCTCGATCGCCAGGTCGACCACGACGACGTCGATTCCTGCCAGGTTCTCCAGCTCCGGATCATTGACGCGCACGCGTGTGTCGAGGATCTGGCCAAGCACGAGCACCTCGCCGGGACGTTGGGCGAAGCGCTGTAGGGATACGTTGGCGGTCGTCAGGGTCACCGCGTTGGGTTCGATCGCCGTGACGCGCAGGATTGGAACGAAAATCCTTCGACGCGTAAGCAATTCGACGACGAGGCCGAGCACGCGCGGCTGCTGGCGCACGATGCTGATGCTCACCACCACATCGCGGACGCGGCCGATCGACTCGCCGTCAGGACCGAGCACCACGAGCCCAGCGAGGCGGGCCGCGTAGACCCTGTTGACCGCCACCATGCCTCAAAGGGTAGAGAGTGAATCCGTGGACAACGTGTATCGCCCCCGGCGAACCTGTCTTTCGGTTCCTGGCAGCAGCGCGAAGATGATCGAGAAGGCCAAGCGATTGCCCGCCGACGAGGTGTTTCTGGACCTCGAGGACGCGGTCGCCCCCGATGCCAAGGCGCAGGCGCGCGGTCGGGTGGCCGCGGCGCTCGCCGAGCCTGGATGGGCGGGCCAACTGCGTGGCGTTCGCGTCAACGACTGGACGACGCCGTGGACCCACGCCGACGTCATCGAGGTCGTCGCGATCGCGGGTGCGCAACTCGACCTGGTGGTCTTGCCGAAGGTGACCGACGTCAGCCACGTCCATGCACTGGACTTGCTGCTCACTCAGCTAGAGACCATCCACGGACTTCCGGTGGGACGAATCGGCGTCGAGGCGCAGATCGAGAACGCGCAGGGGCTCACCAACGTCGACGCCATCGCGGCAGGGCCTCGCGTGCAGGCGCTGGTACTCGGGCCCGCCGACATGATGGCGAGCTTGAACATGCGCACTCTGGTGGTCGGCGAGCAGCCAGAGGGCTACGACGTGGGAGACGCGTACCACCACGTGCTCATGCGCATTCTGATAGCCGCGCGGGCGCATGGCATCAACGCGATCGACGGCCCCTATCTCAAGGTGCGCGACGTCGACGCGTTCCGACGGATCGCTGGTCGCTCGGCCGCCCTCGGCTACGACGGCAAGTGGGTTTTGCACCCTGACCAGATCGAGGCTGGCAACGAGGTCTTCAGTCCCCGTCAGGACGACTACGACCGGGCGGAGTTGATCCTCGATTCCTACGAGTGGCACACCTCGAGGGCAGGCGGGGCAAAGGGTGCCGTCATGCTCGGCGACGAGATGATCGATGAGGCCAGCCGCAAGATGGCGCTGGTGATCGCAGGGAAGGGAAGGGCGGCCGGAATGTCGCGCCTTGCCAAGGGTTTCGAGCCGCCGGAGTAGGTGCTAGACGGCCGACCAACCGCTGACGGCAAGGCCGAAGATCAATATCAGATAGAGGACCCAGCCTGCCGTGACGAGTCCACCGACGATTACGCCTGCGAGCGCGAGCCCGTAGCCGTCCTGGCCGGTCTGTTTCGTCTCGCGCATGGCGATGATCCCGAGGATGAGGCCGACGATCGAGGGGAGTCCGCAGAAGAACAGGCCGGCAAGGGAGGTGACGAGCGAGGCGATGGCCTTGCCGTTGCTGCCAACGGGATGCATGGCCCGGTAGGGATCATAGGGATCTAAGCCATGAGGAAACCCGGGTGCGCCCGGGTAGCCGCCGGGGCCTTGGGGGTAGCCGACGGGCGGGGGATAGCCCGCGGTGGCTGGATAACCGGGCGGGGCCGGATACCCCGACGCGGGCGAATAACCGGCGGGTGGGCCATAACCCGGTGCAGCCGGGTATGCGGGAGGCGTCGGGTATGCGGGCGCGATGACGGTTTCCGGCTGACCCGGGTTCGTCGCCGGATAGTCCACGGGCGCATAGGGATCGTATTGCTTGGGGGTGTTCTCCAGCGGCGCGAATTCGTTGGCGCCGCTTGGCTGCTCGGGAGGGTTCGTCATGGTCAGTAATGCATGACGGTGGCGTAGAAGATGCCGCCGAGCACCAACGTCACTGCACCGACGGCGATGCCTGCGATGGCGAGTCCGCGGCCGGCATCGTTTCCGCTCTGCTTGATCTGATTCAGCGCGATGATGCCGACCACGATGCCCGCGATCGAACCGAAGCCGCAGAAGATGCCGATGAGGGACAGCACGAGCGACGCGATCGCCATGTTGTTGTTGCCGCCCTGCGGGGTGCCAAAGCCATAGCCCGGTGCGCCGTAACCGGCCGGTCCGCCGAACTGCTGAGGCGGCGGCGGATAGGCGCCAGGGGGCGGGGGATAGCCAGGGGCCGGACCTGGCGGGGGCGGGTAGGAAGGTGGCGCGTACTGCGGTGGCGCAGGCGGGGGATACGACGGTGGTTGCTGGGACGCCTCGATCGGAGGTGCCTCGTAGGCGCCTGCCGCGGGTTCCTCTCCGCCCGGATTCGACATGTGTGCCAACCTAGCGCAGATGCAGAAGCCCGGCGGGGAGTCCGGTTGAAGGGCACGATTGGCCTTCGTGAGACGTTGCCATAGCGATAGCCGCCGAGCACGAGGAGATGACGAGCGATGACCAGCCCGCTACAACCGGGACCGACCCCGGGGCGCGGTGGGGCCGCAGGCCTGCCGACGCCGCCGAAGGGATGGCCGATCGGTTCATACCCGACCTATGCCGAGGCGCAGCGGGCGGTGGACTACCTGTCCGATCAAGAGTTCCCCGTTCAGCAGGTGACCATCGTCGGCGTCGACTTGATGCAGGTGGAACGGGTGACGGGCCGGCTGACCTGGCCGCGCGTCCTCGGCGGCGGAGCGTTGACGGGGGCGTGGCTGGGCGTGTTCATCGGGTTGGTGCTGGGGTTCTTCAGCCCCAGCCCGTGGGGTGCCCTCATCGCAGGCTTGATTGCCGGTGTGTTCTTCGGCCTGATCACGTCGGGCATCCAGTACGCGATGGCGCGCGGCACAAGGGATTTCAGCTCGACCATGCAGCTCGTCGCGGGCCGCTACGACGTGTTGTGCGACCCGAAGGGTGCCGAACAGGGCCGGGATCTGCTGGCGCGCTTGAAGATCTGACGCGGCGCGCACGGCCCTGGACGTCGCTGGCCTTCGCTGGAGCGCCTTGCAGAGGTCACGATTGCGACGCGCGTTTTCGAAAGTGTTGCACTTCACAGGTGGTGCGCTCTACGGTTTGCGCGCGGGTTGAACTCGCAATTCGGACGCGGACAGGAGGCGGGCGGTGCGCGCTCGGCGGCTACAGGCTGCGGCGTTGGCTGCGTTGATGACGGCGTCGACGGTCTCGTCGTGCAGTTCTCAGGGTGGCGGCAACGTCATCAACCTCTACGCACCCGCTAGCGATGCGGGGACCTTCGCGGTGTTGGCCAACGCCTGCAATGGAGAATTCCACGACCGATTCACCATCAAGACGATCACGTTGCCCAAGGGCGCCGACGATCAGCGACTTCAGCTAGCGCGCCGGCTCACCGGCAACGACACGACCCTCGACATCCTGCCGCTCGACGTGGTGTGGACCGCTGAGTTCGCCGCGGCGGGCTGGGCCGTGCCGCTCTCGGAGGATCCGAAGGGCCTGGCCGTCGCGGATGCCACCGACGACACGCTGCCCGGGCCGTTGGAGACCGCCAAGTGGCAGGGTCAGCTCTATGCTGCGCCCTTGAACACGAACACCCAATTGCTTTGGTACCGAGCAGATTTGATGGCTGACCCGCCGACTACGTGGGACGGCATGGTCGGGGAGGCCACCCGTTTGCACTCCGAGGGCGGCCCGAGTTGGATTGCGGTTCAGGCCAAGCAGTACGAGGGGTTGGTGGTCTGGTTCAACACCTTGCTGGTGAGTGCAGGCGGCCAGGTGCTCTCGGATGACGGCAAGACCGTCACGCTTACCGATACGCCCGAACACCGGGCCGCGACCGTCAAGGCCCTGCAGATCCTCAAGGCGGTCGCGACGGCACCGGGCGCCGATCCGTCGATCACCCAGACCGACGAGGGCACTGCACGGTTGGCGTTGGAGCAGGGCAAGGCGGCGCTGGAGGTCAACTGGCCCTTCGTGCTCGCGTCGATGCTCACGAACGCGATCTCGGGAAGCGTGGAGTTCCTACCGCTCAACGACGTCGCGAGCCTTCAGGGTAGCGTCACCGCGAAGGGTGACTTCGCGCCAACGGCCGAGCAATTCACCGAGGCACTCGAGCAGAGCAGGAAGGCATTCGGATTTGCGGCCTATCCCGGCGTGCAGCCTGGCCAGCCTGCCAGGGTGACCATCGGCGGGCTGAACCTGGCGGTCGGTGCGAATAGTCAGCACAAGGCGGAGGCGTTCGAGGCGATTCGTTGCCTGCGCAGTCCGAAGAGCCAGAAGTCGATGTCGATCGACGGCGGCTTGCCCGCGGTCCGCGCGTCCCTCTACGACGATCCGGACTTCCAAGCCAAGTACCCGCAGCACGCCCTCGTTCGCGAGCAACTCGTCAACGCCGCCGTGCGGCCGGCCACCCCCGTCTATCAGTCGGTGTCCACCCGCATCTCGGCGACGCTGGCGCCCATCACCGACATCGACCCAGAGCGGACCGCCGACGAGCTCGCCGAGCAGGTTCAGAAGGCCATCGACGGGAAGGGGTTGATCCCGTGACCGCCGTCATGCCCGACGCGCCCGCCCGCGGCGAGACCGACGACAGCAAGTCGGACCGACGGCTGGCCTTCTTGCTCGTCAGCCCGGCCGTGGTCTTGATGCTCGCGGTGACGGCCTACCCGATCGTCTACGCGGTTTGGCTCAGCCTGCAGCGCTACAACCTCGCAACGCCGAACGACGTCGAGTTCATAGGTCTCGACAATTACGTGACGATCCTGACCGACAGATATTGGTGGACGGCCTTTCTCGTCACGGCGGCCATCACGCTCGTCTCGGTGGCCATCGAGTTCGTCCTCGGCATGGTGCTCGCGCTGGTGATGCATCGGACGATCTTCGGCAAGGGCGTGGTGCGCACCGCGATCCTCATCCCGTACGGGATCGTCACCGTCGCGGCGTCCTACAGCTGGTACTACGCGTGGACGCCTGGCACCGGATATCTGGCCAACCTGTTGCCGGAGGGCAGTGCGCCATTGACGGAGCAGATCCCGTCGCTGGCCATAGTCGTGCTCGCCGAGGTATGGAAGACGACGCCGTTCATGGCGCTGCTGCTCCTCGCGGGTCTTGCGCTGGTTCCGCAGGACCTGCTCAACGCCGCTCAGGTCGACGGGGCTGGCCCGTGGAAGCGGTTGACGAAGGTGATCTTGCCTCTGATCAAGCCGGCTATTCTGGTCGCGCTGCTGTTCCGCACCCTGGACGCGTTCCGGATCTTCGACAACATCTACGTGTTGACCGGCGGGGCCAACGACACTGGGTCGGTGTCAATCCTGGGCTACGACAACCTCTTCAAGGCCTTCAACCTCGGCCTCGGCTCGGCGATCAGCGTGCTGATCTTCCTGACGGTCGCGGTGATCGCGTTCATCTACATCAAGCTGTTCGGTGCGTCGGCGCCCGGCGCGGACGAGGCGAGCTGAGATGGCGGAGCGGGTGGGCGCAGGCCGCGCGACGGGCTGGACGGTCGTCAACGTACTGGTCGTCGTATATGCACTGCTGCCTGTGTTGTGGATCTTGTCGCTGTCGCTCAAGCCGACGTCAACGGTCAAGGACGGCAAGCTGATTCCGTCAGAAGTGACGTTCGCCAACTACAAGGGAATCTTCACGGGCAACGTCTTTAGCTCGGCGCTGGTGAACTCGATCGGCATCGGTCTGATCACGACCGTGATCGCGGTAGTAATCGGGGGCATGGCCGCCTATGCGATCGCGCGGCTGGCGTTTCCTGGAAAGCGGGCACTCGTCGGGGTGGCACTTTTGATCGCGATGTTTCCCCAAATCTCGCTCGTCACACCGCTTTTCAACATCGAGCGGCGCATCGGCCTGTTCGACACCTGGCCAGGCTTGATCATTCCCTACATCACGTTCGCGCTTCCGCTCGCGATCTACACCATGTCCGCGTTCTTCAAGGAGATCCCATGGGACTTGGAGAAGGCGGCGAAGATGGACGGCGCCACGCCGGGTCAGGCCTTCCGCAAGGTCATCGCGCCGCTGGCTGCGCCTGGCATCGTCACCGCGGCGATCCTCGTTTTCATCTTCGCGTGGAACGACCTACTGCTCGCGTTGTCCCTGACCGCCACCCAGCGCGCCATCACGGCGCCGGTGGCAATCGCGAACTTCACGGGCAGTTCGCAATTCGAGGAGCCGACCGGATCGATCGCGGCGGGCGCCATGGTCATCACGGTGCCGATCGTCATCTTTGTTCTGATCTTTCAACGCAGGATCGTGGCCGGGCTGACGTCCGGCGCGGTGAAGGGGTAACCGATGGCAGAAATCGTGCTGAACCACGTGACGAAGAGCTATCGGGATGGTGCGACGGCCGTATCGGATCTGTCGCTGACCATCGCCGACGGCGAGTTCATCATCTTGGTCGGACCCTCGGGTTGCGGAAAGTCGACCACCCTCAACATGATTGCCGGTCTAGAGGAGATCAGCTCCGGTGAGCTGACGATCGGCGGCGAGCGGGTCAACGAAAAGGCGCCGAAGGACCGCGACATCGCCATGGTCTTCCAGTCCTACGCGCTGTACCCGCACATGACCGTCCGGCAGAACATCGCCTTCCCCTTGACGTTGGCCAAGGTGTCCAAGGCCGATATCGCCGCCAAGGTGGAGGCGACCGCCAAGATCCTCGACCTGACCGAATTCTTGGATCGCAAGCCCGCCCAACTCTCGGGTGGGCAGCGTCAGAGAGTGGCAATGGGGCGCGCAATCGTGCGCAGCCCCAAGGCATTTCTGATGGACGAGCCTCTGTCGAACCTGGACGCGAAGTTGCGCGTGCAGATGCGCGCCGAGATCGCCCGGCTGCAGAGCCGTCTCGGCACGACGACCATCTACGTCACCCACGACCAAACGGAGGCGATGACGCTCGGCGACCGGGTCGTCGTCATGTTGGCGGGCGTGGCCCAACAGATCGGTACCCCCGAGGAGCTCTACAACAGCCCGGCGAACTTGTTCGTGGCGGGATTCATCGGATCGCCCGCGATGAACTTCTTCCCTGCGCAACTGACGGACGTCGGAGTGCGGCTGCCCTTCGGTGACGTCACGCTGAACTCCGAGGTGCACGAGATGATCGCGCGACACCCCAAGCCCGCCAACGTGATCGTTGGCGTGCGGCCGGAGAACATCGATGACTCGGCGCTGATCGATACGTATGCGCGAATCACGTCGTTGACGTTCCAAGCGACCGTCGACGTCGTCGAATCGCTTGGGGCCGAGAAGTACCTGCACTTCCGGACCGACGGCGCAGGTGCGCAATCAAGACAGTTGGCGGAGCTTGCGGCCGAGTCCGGCGTCGGGGAAAACCAATTCGTGGCAAGGGTTTCCGCCGATTCCGTGGTGAAGGCAGGTCAGACCGTCGAGCTCGCCATCGATACCACCAAGCTGACGCTGTTCGACGCGGACTCCGGGGTTAACCTGTCGATTCCGCCGGCCGTGTGAGCTCTGTCGTTTGAACGACGTCCTTCTCGAGGTCCGGGCCCGCCTGCGCGAGCATTTCGCGGGCATCGGCATCACCGGTGACCCCGATTCCGCCAGCGTGACATTCCTCGGCCTGGAGGCCATCGACGTATTGCGCTTTGGGCCCGATGCCGAGTCGCTCCTCCACTACGTGTCGGTGGGCTGTTCGCGGCATCCGATGGCCGACCCGAGCGAGATGGTGGCGGACGGCGGTGGCCCCCGCGCAGAAGTGTCGATGTCGCTACGCGGGCCGACGCCGAGCGGACTGGTCCAGTCGATCGCGGTGGTCGCCGCAGCGCCGGCGGTGGAGGGCGTTGTGCTGGTGCGCGACGCGCTTATCGACTTGGAGACGCCGCTGTGGGTCGGCGCACCGTTCACGGCCGTTCTGCTCGGGCAGAGCGGCATCGACGACGTGGAGTTGCCGCAGCCGTTGTCTCCCGTGACGGTGTTGTCGGCGACCCCGATCACCGCAACGGAGGCTGCCTGGGTGCGACTCAAGGGTGCGGAGGCCCTCCGAGAGGCCTGGACCGCCGACGGCGTCGACGTCTCCGACCCCCGACGCCGAGCGTCGAAACCCGTCTGAACTGGAGAAATACTCCACTCGCGCGGCGGTCCAAGAATTCACCAAGCCTGCCAATCGATGCTGAGCCCGCGATCCATGCGACCTCGGCAAAGGAAAGGCGGCACGAAGTGTTTCGGTTCATCAAGCGGCGATTGGCTCGCCACAAGGCGGTGTCGATTCGCCACTTCCAGTAGGGAGGTGATGCGCTGGCTTAACGACAACTCCTCAACTAAGCGAGAATGACAGGCTGACCCCGGACTGCTGTCCGGGGTCAGTTGTCGTTGTCTGTGGTGAATCTTGCTGCGCTGCTTGGTGATTCGGATGGACTCGCCAGGAAGGTCTACAGTCCATCGACGGATTCCATTGGCGCGTAACGTGTTTCGGCAAGCCGACAGCCCCGTCCCAAGGATATGCCAAGAATCCGCCAAGCCGAATGGCGAATGGTGGAGTCACAGATCCAGAGGGTAGGTAGCAGTAACGGGACGCTGGGGGGTGTCGTCGTTGAGGCAATCGCCGACTCTCGCGACGCAGAGAGGTGGACGAGGCACTGCAGAGCTCGTGGCGCAGCCTTTGCTCGGGATTCCGGGGGAGGGATTCCCGGGGAGGGATTCCGGGGGAGGAATTCCGGGGGAGAGGGTAGAGAGCGCGCCATGTTGATCGGGTCAGGTTCGCAACCGCGAACCTGACCCGATTTGTTTGGTCCTGTGTCGACTCAGAGCCAGTCGTTGTGGCGGAACGTCACGTAGAGAATCGAGCAGACCACCAGCATGATCCCGATCACCATCGGATAGCCGTAGGTCCACTCCAATTCCGGCATGTGCTCGAAGTTCATCCCGTAGATACCCGCGAGCGCGGTGGGGACGGCGGCGATGGCGACCCACGCGGAGATCTTGCGCATGTCGGTGTTCTGCTGCATCGCGACCTTGGCCAAGCCGGCGTGGACCAGCGAGCTGAGCATCTCGTCGTAGCTGGAGATCCGGTCAGCGGCCTGACTGTTGTGGTCGAGGACGTCGCGCATGTAGCGGCGTACCTCCACCGAGACCAGGTCTTCGTGGTCGGCGAGGAGGCGCTGCAGGGCCAGCGTCAACGGGCTCACTGCACGGCGCAATTCGACGACCTCCCGCTTGAGCAGGTAGATGCATTCGATGTTGGTGTTGCTGCGCGCCGAGAAGATGTCCTCCTCCATGGCGTCGATGTCGGCCTCGATCAGGTGCGTGACGTCAAGGTAGTCGTCGACGATGTGGTCGGCGATCGCATGCATGATCGCGTAGGGGCCGAGTTTGAGAAGCGCAGGGGCGGCCTCCAATTGTTTACGGACGCCTGCCAGCCCGCCGTGTTCGCCATGTCTGACGGTCACCACGAAGTCGGGTCCGACGAACACCATGATCTCGCCGGTCTCGACGATTTCGCGCGCCTTCGCCACCGACTCGTGTTCGACGTAGGTCACGGTCTTGAGCACGAGGAACAGGGTGTCGTCGTAGCGCTCCAGCTTTGGCCGCTGGTGGGCGTGCACGGCGTCCTCGACGGCCAGCTCGTGCAGGCAGAAGCAGTTGGCTACGGCCTGCATCTGATGCTCGTCGGGTTCGTGCAGTCCGATCCACACGAATGCATTGGTGCCGTCGCCTTCGAGCTCGCGCACCTTGGCCAGCGCGGCGGCGTGGGTGTACTTGCCAGGCAGGCGGTTGCCCTCGGCGTAGACCGCGCAGTCGACGATCGCCCGCGCCGTGGGGACGTGGATCGGTGGCGCGTCCAGCTCGACCCCGCGGCGCAGCATCGATGGCTGCAAGGCCCGAAACGATGGCATGGTTTCACCTCTCGTAGGGCGATTGAGCAGCGTGTGAATCGTACTCGCGAACCCTGGCAGAGCCCTGGATGAGAATGACGTTCCGCTGAGATATGACGGTGGCGTAACGTACGCGGAGTGTCAGAACTGGTACGTACTCCCCAAGTTGTCATCAATGATGCGGACATCTTCGAGGCTCACGAAGGCGGCAAGCTCTCGGTCGAGCTAAAGGCGCCGCTCGATACGCAGCGAGCACTCTCCATCGCCTACACGCCGGGTGTGGCGCAGGTCAGCCGCGCGATCGCGTCGGACCACACGCTCGCCGCCAGGTACACGTGGGCCAACCGACTCGTCGCGGTGATCAGCGACGGCACCGCGGTCCTCGGCCTCGGTGACATCGGGCCTGCGGCGTCGCTGCCCGTGATGGAGGGCAAGAGCGCGCTGTTCAAGACGTTCGGCGGGCTGGACTCGATCCCCATCGTGCTCGACACCAAGGACCCCGACGAGATCGTCGAGACGATCATTCGGCTGCGGCCGACGTTCGGCGCGGTCAACTTGGAGGACATCTCGGCGCCGCGATGCTTCGAGATCGAGCGCCGCGTCATCGAGGCGTTGGACTGCCCCGTCATGCACGACGACCAACACGGCACTGCGATCGTCGTGCTGGCGGCGCTGATTGGTGCCACCAAGGTGCTCGACCGCGACATGCACACGCTCAAGGTGGTCATGTCGGGCGCGGGCGCGGCCGGTGTCGCATGTACGAACATCTTGCTGGCCAAGGGAATCAGCGACATCACGGTGTTGGACAGCCAAGGCATCCTTCACACCGGCCGCGACGACATGAACCCCGTCAAGGCAGAGCTGGCCACTCGGACCAACCCGCGCGGCCTGACCGGCGGCATCGCCGAGGCGCTCAACGGCGCTGACGTGTTCATGGGCGTTTCGGCGGGCCTGGTCCCGGAGGAACTGATCGCCACGATGGCGCCTGGCGGCATCGTGTTCGCGATGTCGAACCCGGACCCCGAGATTCACCCTGACGCGGCCCGCAAGTACGCGGCCGTCGTCGCGACCGGACGCAGCGACTTCCCGAACCAGATCAACAACGTGCTCGCGTTCCCTGGAGTCTTCCGCGGGGCGTTGGACGCGGGTGCGCGACGCATCACCGAAAAGATGAAGGTGGCTGCCGCCGAGGCGATCTTCTCCGTGGTCGGCGACGACCTCGCGGTCGACCACATCGTGCCGAGCGCACTGGATCCGCGTGTCGGACCGGCCGTGGCCGCTGCGGTGGCCGCGGCCTCGAAGGACTGAGCTTGGCGATGCGCCGGCTGGCGATCGCGCTCGTCGTGCTGCTGATCGCCGGTTGCGGGGGTCAAACCGCGCAACCATCGATGGCGGTCGGTGCAGGCCCTGACCCCGAGTCCACGCTTCTCGCTCACGTGTACGCCGCCGCGCTGCGGTATTACGGCAGCCCGGCACACGTCGTGTCGAGTAAGGATCCGGTAGCCGACCTCGACACGGGCGACGTCAAGGTGGTGCCTGGCCTCACTGGACGACTCCTGCTCCGATTCGATCCGACGGCGACCGCACGGGCAGACGAGCAGGTGTACCGCACGATGATCTCGTCGCTGCCCGAGGGCATCGCCGCGGGCGACTACGCGCAGTCGGCCATGGACAAACCCGCGCCCGCGATCCTGGAATCCACGGCCAAGGAGTGGGGCGGTCGCGACGTTGCGGTGCTCCTCGGTCATTGCGACAAGCTAACCGTCGGTGCCGTCGCAGGGACCCACCCGCCCACCGCAGTCGGCACCTGCAAACCGCCAGCAGCGCGCGAATACCCCGACGCTGCAGCGCTATTCGCGGCCTTGCGCTCGGGTCGAGTGAACGTGGCATGGACCTCGACCGCGGCGTCGGGCGGCAAGGACGACGTCGTTGTGCTTGCCGACCGCACGTCGCTGATTCTGGCGGAGAACGTAGTGCCGCTGTATCGCCGCAACGAACTGACCGAGCGCCAGGTGTTGGCGCTCAACGAGATCGCAGGGGAACTGGACACCGCGGCGCTGGCCGACATGGTGCGTCAGGTCGCTGGCGGCGCCGAGGCGGGTGCCGTCGCCGCTGCGTGGTTGGACGCACACCCGCTCGGCCAATAGCCGAGCTCGTACCTTGCCGTCAGGCCGACTTGCCTAGCGTGCCTTGGGTATGACGCGTTCAGCGGCAAGGGCGAACAGCCGCTGGTACCCCGATCCGGTGATCCGGACGACGATGTCGAGCACCTTGGCGTCCGGTCCGACGAGCACTCGCGCCTTGTTCTTGCGCACGGCTTCGAGGATGACCTTGGCAGCCTTCTCCGGCGTCGTGCCCGCCAGTCGCTTGTCGAAGGTGTTGGCGAGCTTCGCGTGGTCGATGCCCTCGACCACGGTCATGTTGCGGGCGATCCCGGTCTTGATGCCACCGGGGTGCACGGTCGTCACCTTCACCGGATGCTTGGCCAGCTGCATCTCCTGGCGCAGTGCCTCGGTGAAGCCGCGCACGGCGAACTTCGCCGCGTTGTAGGCGGCCTGGCCCGGCACCGCAAAGATGCCGAACAGGCTGGAGACGTTCACGACGTGGCCGTCGCCCGACTCGATCAGGTGGGGGAGGAACGACTTGGTGCCGTTGACGACGCCCCAGAAGTCGACGTCCATGACGCGCTCGATGTCCTTGTACTGACTGACCTCGACGTCGCCGGCGAACGCGATGCCCGCGTTGTTGTAGATCTGGTTGACCTTGCCGAAGTGCGCCTTGACCTCGTCGGCGTACACCTCGAAGGCCTCGCGTTCGGTGACGTCGAGCCGGTCGGACTTCACGGGCGCGCCGATCGCCTTGAGGCGTTCCTCGGTGACGGCGAGGCCTTCGAGGTCGACGTCGCTGATGGCCACCTTCGCGCCGGAGCGCGCGAGTTCGACGGCCAACGCCTGCCCGATCCCCGATCCCGCACCGGTGACGACGCAGACCTTTCCGGCGAAGCCCTCCATGAACACTCCTCGGGTTGTTGTTGGACGCGTGTTGAGCGACCCACAGGGTAGCCGATACCGCGGGTCCGCCTTCGGTCGCCCTGTGCCCTCAGCCAACAGTACGGTCGTCGATCTGTAACGGTCGGGCGCAACGGACACACGATCTCGGGGTGGAGCAGACCATGTGCACGCAGCTGAAGGGAAATCGATGAGCACCAGCACCTCAGACACTGACACCGACCGCGCCGAGGGGATGACCGGTGCGCTCGCAGGCAGACTCATGGCCGTCGGCGCGCTGGTATTTCGATACGGACTGGTCGTCGTTCTGGCGTGGATCGGCTTCGGCAAGTACGTGAAGATGGAGGCTCGGGTTCTCATCGAGCACAACCCTCTGATGTCGTGGATCTACGACGTACTCAGCGCCGGGGCGGTTGCCGCGACGCTCGGTACCGTCGAGATCGTCGCGGCGGTGCTCATCGCCCTGCGGCCGGTGTGGCCACGCATCTCTGCGCTGGGCAGCGCGATGGCCGTCGTGCTCTTCCTCGGCACGCTGAGCTTTCTATTCACCACCCCCGGTCTAGTGGTCGGGCACCTGGCCGGGGTACCCGTGCTCGGTGCACTCCCAGGGCAGTTTCTGCTGAAGGACGTCGTCCTCCTCGGCGTCGCGGTGTGGACGCTGGGGGAGGCGCTGAGCACCTCACGGCCTCACCCGCGCTAGAGGCGGAGTCCGTTCCACGGGTAACGGTTCTTGGCCGGGTTACGATTTGCTCACCATGCAACGAATCCGTAGCGCCATCATCGCGTCTTCAGCCCTGGCAATCTCTGCAGCGGCGATCTCCCTGTCCGCACCAGCTCAGGCCGATCCCGGCGACGCCTTCCTTTCGGCGCTCGATTCGAGCGGGATCAGTGGCATCGACCCTGGTACCGCCGTCGAGGTGGGGCAATCGGTGTGCCCGATGCTTTCGGAGCCGGGCCAGCGCATGGCCGACGTCGCGAGCAACGTCGCCGACGCTCTTGGCAGGCCGTTGGGCCCGTCCACGATGTTCACCGGCTTGGCCATCTCGGTGTTCTGCCCGTCGGCAGTCTCACGGCTGGCCGACGGCCCGTCCTCGCTCCCGATGCTCGGCGACGTCCTCGGTGGCTTCTAGCGAGGACCCGCAGGCCGCCTAGCCGAACGCCTCGTCGATGATCTCCTGTTGCTCGACGGCGTGCACCTTCGACGACCCCGACGACGGTGCCGACATGGCCCGCCGCGAGATGCGCTTGATGCCCGTCAGCTTGTCGGGCAGCTGCTCCGGCAAGGTGAGGCCGAACGTCGGCCACGCCCCCTGGTTGGCAGGCTCCTCCTGTACCCAGAAGAACTGCTCGGCGTTCGGATAGTCGTCAAGCGTGGCGCTGAGACGCCGTTTCGGCAGCGGGTAGAGCTGCTCTATGCGGACGATGGCGACGTCCGCGCGATTCTCCTTGGCCTTGCGTGCAGCCAGGTCGTAGTAGATCTTGCCGCTGGTCAACAGGATTCGCGTTACCTTCGACCGGTCGCCGTCGCCGTCGGTGTACGTCGGCTCTTCCATGACGGAGCGGAACTTCTGCTCGGTGAAGTCCCGGATGTCGCTGACGGCAGCCTTGTTGCGCAGCATCGACTTCGGTGTGAAGACGATGAGCGGTCGGTGGATGCCGTCTAGGGCATGCCGACGCAGTAGGTGGAAGTAGTTCGCAGGCGTCGACGGCATCGCGACCGTCATGGAACCCTCGGCGCACACCTGGAGGAACCGCTCGATGCGGCCCGACGTGTGGTCGGGGCCCTGGCCCTCGTGGCCGTGCGGCAGCAGCAGGATGACGTCCGACAGCTGGCCCCACTTGGCCTCGCCCGAGCTGATGAACTCGTCGATGATCGACTGCGCACCGTTGACGAAGTCGCCAAACTGCGCTTCCCACAACACCATTGCATCGGGGTTACCCACCGAGTAGCCGTACTCGAAGCCCACGGCGGCGTATTCGGACAGCGCCGAGTCGTAGATCATGAAGCGGCCACCGGTCGGCGTGCCGTCCTCCTTGAGGGTCAGCAGCTGTAGTGGCGTGAACTCCGCGCCTGTGGTGCGGTCGATGATCACGGCGTGCCTCTGGGTGAAGGTGCCGCGCCTGGTGTCCTGCCCGGACAGCCTGACCAGCTTGCCCTCGGACACCAACGTGCCAAGGGCGAGCAGCTCGCCGAACGCCCAGTCGACCTTGCCCTCGTACGCCATCTCGCGGCGTCGCTCCAGGACGGGGAGCACGCGGGGGTGCACGGTGAAGCCCTCGGGAACGTTGAGGTGCGCATCACCGATGCGCGCGAGTAGCGACTTGTCCACTGCCGTACTGAGTTTCGCGGGCAGCTGCTGGTCGGACTCCACCGACTCGCTCGGCTCGATCTCGTGTTTCTCCAGATCTCGGACCTCGTTGAACACCCGCTCCAGTTGGCCCTGGTAGTCGCGAAGGGCGTCCTCGGCTTCCTTGAGCGAGATGTCGCCGCGGCCGATCAGGGCTTCCGTGTAGGTCTTGCGGACGCCGCGCTTGGTGTCGATCTCGTCGTACATGTAGGGCTGTGTGACCGATGGATCGTCGCCCTCGTTGTGTCCGCGCCTGCGGTAGCAGAGCATGTCGATCACGACGTCCTTGTTGAACGCCTGACGGAAGTCGACCGCGAGGCGCGCCACCCAAGACGCGGCCTCGGGATCGTCGCCGTTGACGTGGAAGATGGGCGCTCCCACCATCTTTGCGACGTCGGTGCAGTATTCACTGGAGCGGGAGTCCTGCGGCGAGGTGGTGAAGCCGATCTGGTTGTTGACGATGATGTGGATCGTGCCGCCGGTGCGGTAGCCGCGCAGCAGGGCAAGGTTCAGCGTCTCGGCCACCACACCCTGGCCTGCGAACGCCGCGTCGCCGTGCAACATCATCGGGACGACGGAGAACCTCTCCGTCTCGCCCGCATCGAGCAGGTCCTGCTTGGCGCGCACCAATCCCTCTAGAACGGGGTCGACGGCCTCGAGGTGGGACGGATTGGCGACGAGGGAAACGTCGATGTCGTTGTCGCCGAACATCTGTATGTACTGGCCGCTCGCACCGAGGTGGTACTTCACGTCGCCAGAACCGTGTGCCTGCGACGGGTTCAGGTTGCCCTCGAACTCGCTGAAGATCTGCGAGTACGGCTTGCCGACGATGTTGGCCAACACGTTGAGCCGACCTCGGTGGGGCATGCCGATGACGACCTCGTCGAGGCCGTGCTCGGCCGCCTGGTCGATCGCGGCGTCCATCATCGGGATGACCGTCTCGGCGCCCTCCAGTGAGAAGCGCTTCTGGCCAACGTATTTCGTCTGCAGGAAGGTTTCGAATGCCTCGGCGGCGTTCAGCTTGGACAGGATGTACTTCTGTTCGGCGACGGTCGTCTTGTCGTGCTTGACCTCGACCCGCTCCCGGATCCACTTCTGCTGTTCGGGCTCGAGGATGTGGGTGTACTCGACGCCGACGTGGCGGCAGTACGCGTCGCGCAGCACGGACAACACGTCGCGAAGTTTCTTGAACTCGGCGCCTGCGAACCCGTCGACCTTGAACACCCTGTCCAGATCCCACAGCGTCAGGCCGTGAGTCAGCACGTCGAGGTCGGGGTGGCTGCGGAACCGGGTCTTGTCGAGCCTCAGCGGGTCGATGTCGGCCATCAGGTGCCCGCGATTGCGGTATGCCGCGATCAGCTCGATGATGCGAGCGTTCTTGTCGCTGATGGGATCTGGGTTGTCGATACGCCAGCGTACGGGCTCGTACGGAATGCCCAGCTCGCGGAAGATCTCGTCGAAGAACTCATCGGACAGCAGCAGCTCGTGGATGGTGCGCAGGAAGTCACCCGACTCCGCACCCTGGATGATGCGGTGGTCGTAGGTGGACGTCAGCGTCATGAGCTTGCCGACGCCGAGCTCGGAGATCCGCTCCTGGCTGGCACCTTGGAATTCGGCCGGGTACTCCATCGCACCCGCACCGATGATGGCGCCTTGACCGCGCATCAGCCGGGGCACGGAGTGCACGGTGCCGATGGTGCCGGGGTTGGTCAGCGAGATGGTCACGCCTGCGAAGTCCTCGGCGGTCAGCTTGCCGTCGCGAGCGCGCCGCACGATGTCTTCATATGCAGCGATGAACTGACCGAAACGCATTGTCTCGCAACGTTTGATGGCGGCGACCACCAGTTGGCGGGCACCGTCCTTGCCCTGCAGGTCGATGGCGAGGCCCAGATTCGTATGGGCAGGCGTGATGACGTTGGGCTTGCCGTCGACCTCGGCGAAGTGCCTGTTCATGTTCGGGAACTTGTTCACCGCTTGGACGATCGCGAAGCCGAGCAGGTGAGTGAAGCTGATCTTGCCGCCGCGGGTGCGCTTGAGGTGGTTGTTGATGACGGTTCGGTTGTCGAACATCAGCTTGGCCGGGATGGCCCGCACGCTGGTCGCCGTCGGAACGTCGAGTGACGCGTTCATGTTCTTCACCACGGCCGCGGACGCACCGCGCAGAACGCGCGACTCGGCATCGTCCGCCGGTGCCGCATCGGGGGTGCTTGCCTTCGTCTTCGCAGGCTCTGTGGCGGCCTTCGCGGCGGGCTCGGGCTTCTTCTCTGGGGCCTCGGCCTTGGCAGGAGCCTTCGCGGGGGCGTCTTCGGCAGGAGCGGACTTGGCAGGAGCGGACTCGGCAGGAGCGGACTTGGCAGGAGCGGCGGCAGACTTCGCAGGTGCCGACTGACCGTTGCCCGAGGCTGCCTGCTCGGTCGTCGGCTCCGGGGAGTAGTCGACGAGGAACTCGTGCCAGCTCGGATCCACCGAGGAGGGATCCTCGCGGAACTTGCGGTACATCTCCTCGACCAACCACTCGTTCTGTCCGAATGGTGAAGGTGAACTGCTCACGGCAGCTTCTCGCCTCGATTCCTCTGCCCCGGCACGCGTATCGAAGCTCGCGCGCCACTGTGTCAAATTTTTCGACCCGCGGTTGCCCGCCGAATACCGCCTTAAAGGCTAGTCCTTCGGGTCGCGGCCGCACCGCCCAACGGCTTGAGTTCGGTCATTGCCTTGGCGCGGGCAACACGAGAAGCGTCGCGGGCCAGCGCGGCGGCGGATTGCCAAACGCGAGCTTGGCGTTGGAGACGATCTTGCGACCCATCATCCTGTTGCCCACTCCACCGATGACGGCGCCGATGCCGACGGGAAGCATCTTGCCGAACGCGATGGCCCCACGCTTGAGCGCGTACTTCTTCACGAAGAACTTCAGTAGTCGGCCGTTCAACTGCGATACCGCGGGCAACGGGAGGGAGGCCGCCCCGTCCGCGAGCCACGCGCCGCTGGTCCTGCCGGGCCCGAGGAGGTCCATCACCGCGTGCTTGCCGTCTTCGCCGACGAGCACTGCCAACACCAGCGCACGGCGACGTTCGCGGTGTTCGGCGGGAATTCCGTAAACCTCGGCGACGGCAAGGACGAACAGGGCAGTCGCTTCCAGGAACACCACCGTCTCACCGGCGACGGCGGACATCGCGACGAGCGTGCCGATGCCGGGGAACGCGGCAGCCGAACCAACGGCAGCGCCGCTGGCCATCACCGCGGCGAGGTAGTGCTTTTCGAGCTTGGTGACCATCTCGGCAGGCGTCGCGTCCGGGCTTTGCGCGCGCAACCGGTCGACGTAGGCCTTCACCGCGGGGGCCTGTACGCGAGCCCCGCTCTCGATGATGTGCGACAGGACGCGTACGGCAGCGCTCGGATCGTCATCCACCACGGCGGGTGTCTGGCTCTTGGCAATGGATCGAGCGCTCATCGGATCGGCCTCCATGTCCGGGACTCTCAGGCTAACGCCTCGTCAACGAACGTGACCGGCCCCTTCGTGCCCCGAGGTGATCGTCGTCACGTACAGGAACAATTATTTGATGCGCCTTGCTAAACACTTTCGTGGCAACATCGGCTGACGTGGAGCTTTCGAATGCCGTCACCGACGGCCCAGGGGGTTTCGCCGTGGCGGTGAAGACGCCGAGTCGAACGCGGATGATCGTGGTTCTTGGCCTTTTGGTGGCGCTCGGTCCCCTGACCATCGACATGTATCTCCCGGCGTTGCCCCGCATTGCCGAGGACCTCTCCGTCTCGTCGTCGGTGGTGCAGCTGACGCTCACCGGGACGCTCGCCGGACTCGCCGTTGGTCAGCTGGTGGTCGGCTCCCTCTCGGATTCGCTTGGCAGACGTCGCCCGCTGATGGCCGGAATCGTCCTGCACATGCTCGCGTCGCTGATATGCCTGTTCGCACCCAACATCCTGATCCTCGGCGTCGCCCGCGGCCTGCAGGGCGTCGGCGCGGCAGCGGCTGCGGTCGTGGCGATCGCGATCGTCGGTGACCTGTTCGTCGATTCGGTCGCGGCGACGGTGCTGTCGCGCCTCATGCTGGTCCTCGGCGTCGCGCCGGTGATAGCGCCGTCGCTCGGCGCAGCGGTGCTGTTGCGTGCGTCCTGGCATTGGGTGTTCGCCGTACTGGTGGTGCTCGCAGGCGCGTTGCTGCTTCTCGCGGCGCTCGCGCTACCCGAGACCCTGCCCGCGTCGCATCGACGGCCACTGAAGGTGCGCAGCATCATCGGCACCTACCTCGAGTTGCTCCGCGACTTGCGGTTCGTGGTTCTCGTGCTGGTCGCGGCGCTCGCCATGTCCGGTCTCTTCGCGTACGTCGCAGGCGCATCCTTCGTGCTGCAGGGTGGATACGGGCTCAATCAACAGACCTTCGCGTTGGTGTTCGGTGCGGGTGCCGTCGCGCTGATCGGGGCGACGCAGCTGAACGTCGTTCTGCTGCGCCGCTTCAGTCCTCAATCGATCGTGATCTGGGCGCTGGTGGCGTCGACGGTCGCTGGCGTGATCTTCGTCGGCCTGGCATTGGCTGGCGTTGGCGGACTTGTTGCCTTCGTCGTGCCGGTGTGGGCGATCCTCGCGGCGATGGGGCTGGTGATCCCCAACGCGCCCGCCGTTGCGCTGTCCCGTCACCCCGACGCGGCGGGCACGGCGGCCGCGCTCCTTGGCGCCGCACAGTTCGGCCTCGGTGCCGCGGTGTCGCCTCTTGTCGGGTTGCTCGGCAACGACGAATTCGCGCTCGCGATCGTCATGACGTCCGGCGCCGCGATCGCCTTGGTGGCATTGCTCCTCGCGGGCGTGTCCGGCCCCGCCGTCGAGGGACGGGGAATCGGCGCCGCTGTGGCCGACGCCGCCTGATCGGCGCAGGTCGCAGACCCGTCGACTTGTCCGGATCCTGTCGGGTCCGTAGCGTCGACCATAATTTTATGGTTCGCACGGTCGAGTAGATGTTGCAGACACTGGCTCTCGAGAAGATTCCCCCCACGGGCGCGGCTTGGGTCGTGGGGCGAGACCAGTTGGTCTTGATGGCGCGATGACCACGTCGCAGAGAACGTCGCAGAGAACGTCGCAGCGAACGTCGCGGCCAGCATCGCAGGGCAACCCTTGGCATGCCCTCTGGGCCATGATGGTCGGCTTCTTCATGATCCTCGTCGACGCGACGATCGTCGCCGTCGCCAATCCGTCGATCATGGACAAGCTCGACGCCGACTACGACTCGGTCTTCTGGGTGACCAGCGCCTACCTTCTGGCCTACGCAGTGCCCCTGCTGCTGGCCGGCCGCCTGGGCGACCGGTTCGGACCCAAGAAGCTCTATCTCGTCGGGCTCGCGGTCTTCACCCTCGCCTCACTGGGGTGCGGTCTGGCGGGCAGCATCGGCGTGCTGATCGCCGCCCGCGTCGTTCAGGGGTTGGGCGCCGCGTTGTTGACACCGCAGACGTTGTCCACCATCACCCGGCTGTTCCCGCCGGAGCGCCGCGGTGTGGCCATGAGCGTGTGGGGCGCGACCGCAGGCGTCGCCACGTTGGTCGGGCCGCTCGCGGGCGGGGTGCTCGTCGACGGTCTCGGCTGGCAGTGGATCTTCATCGTCAACGTCCCGATCGGCATCGCGGGGTTGGTGCTCGCGTACCGACTCGTCCCCGATCTCCCCATCGAGAACCACGACTTCGACGTACTGGGCGTACTGCTCTCCGGAGTGGGGATGTTCCTGGTGGTGTTCGCGCTTCAGGAGGGCCAATCTCACGATTGGGCGTTCTGGATCTGGGCGATGATCGTCGTTGGAGCGCTCTTCATGGCGGGCTTCGTCTACTGGCAGGCGGTCAACCCCGGCGAGCCCTTGATCCCGCTAACGATATTCCGCGACAACGACTTCAGTTGGTCGAATCTTGGCATCGCGGTGATCGGTTTCACCGTGACTGCGATGGTGCTGCCCCTGTTGTTCTTCGCGCAGGCGGTATGTGGTCTCTCGCCGACCAGGTCTGCCTTGCTGATGGCGCCGATGGCGATCGCGACGGGCTTGCTGGCGCGGTTCGTCGGCAAGATCGTGGATCGAACTCCGCCGCAGCCGATCGTCGGATTCGGTTTCTCGACGCTGGCCATCGCCCTCACGTGGTTGTCGGTCGAGATGACGCCGACGACGCCGATATGGCGCATCGTCCTTCCGATCATGTGCATGGGCGTCGGGATGGCGTTCATCTGGGCGCCGCTGGCCGCCACGGCCACCCGCGGCTTGCCTCCGCACCTCGCGGGCGCAGGCTCCGGCGTCTACAACGCCGTCAGGCAGGTGGGCTCCGTGCTGGGCAGCGCGGGCATCGCGGCCTTCATGACTGCGCGGATCAGCGCCGAGATGCCCGGCGGCGGGGACGCCTTGAACCCCGAGGGCTCCGTCACCCAGCTGCCGCGGTTCCTGCACGAGCCGTTCGCCGCAGCGCTGTCGCAATCATTGCTGCTGCCTGCGTTCGTCGCGTTGTTTGGAGTCGTCGCTGCGCTCTTCCTCGAGGGCACGGGCGATGCGGTGATTCGTCGTCCCGCAGGGGCGAAAGTCGGTGCCGGTGCCGATGAGCTGGAGAAGCACACGGCGTCGCTGGGTTCGTTGGCTCGTCGGTCCTCAGCCCGCGGTTCATCGGTTCCGAGGCGGGCGCCGGCGCACGTTGCGACCCGCTCCGGCTATGTCGAGAACCTCGACCGCTTCAGTGATCCCGAGTACGCGGACGATCCAGGTGGCGACTTCAACGACCGTGGCGACTTCAACGACCGTGGCGACTTCAACGACCGTGGCGATTTCAACGACCGTGGCGATTTCAACGACCGTGGCGATTTCAACGACGATGAGTACTTCAACGACGATGACGACTACGTCGAGTACACCGTCGACTGGGATGACCCCGGTCCCCAGGTCCCCCCACCAACGGTCGCGCCGGTAGCGCCCAGCGCGCCGGTTGCTCCCAATGCCCCCGTCGATCCGCACGCGTTGGAGGCCGCCTACGACGAAGCCTATGAAGTCGACGACGCGGATGCGATCGCCCTTGCCATCGCGAATGCGCGCCAAGTTGCCCTCGACGTCGACGAGGTGATCGACGCGGTCGTCATCGTCGACGAGAGTGACACCGAGCCCCTTCCTGTCCACGCTCCGCATCCGCTGCACGCGCCTGCCGAGACATGGCACGGTGGCTCGGCCGAGTCATGGCGACACTGGGTCCCCGACGACGAGCAGGCGCCCGTCCCTAGCAACAACGGCCACGCGCCACGTCACACGATGCTGGACGATTGGTTAGGCGGGACCTTGGGCGCCGCCGAGGCCGAACCAATGGAGCCAACGCACAACGGTTTTCGCGGCAAGGAGCTGCGGCGCACAGAGGTGCCGACGCCGCCGTCGAGTCGCGGCGGTAGGCACTCGCGCGGCGACGACGACGCAGGCACCTACGGCAGGCATTCGATGCCGCACGGCTGATGTCAGCTGAACAGCACCGCGGGGTTGAGATATCCGGTCGGATCGAACGCGGCCTTGAGGGTCCGCATGGCGGCGATGTCGGCGTCGGTACGTGACATCGAGAGGTAGTCCCGCTTGCGGCTGCCGACGCCGTGCTCGGAGCTGACGTTGCCGCCGAAGCGGGCGATCAACGCCATCATCGCGGCGTAGAGCGCCCGCTCGCGTTCGCCATCGAGCGTGCAGCGCACCAGGTTCAGGTGCAGGTTGCCCTCGCCGATGTGTCCGAACAACACCGGGATCGCGTCGGGCGCGTGTTCGGCGACGAGTTCGGTAGCCGCGTTCGCGAACGAGGGAATCGCGGAAAGCGGAAGCGAGACATCGAATTTCAGTGGTGGCCCGTAGATGCCGAGCACCTCGGCCACGGCCTCGCGGACCTGCCAGAGACGATGCGCCGCACTCGGATCGATGCCCACCGCTGGTTCGCCTGCGAGGTTCGCGCGTTCGAGTGCGTCGGCCAGTCGTTCCGTTTGATCCGTGTCGCTTGCGAGTTCGATCAGCAGTTGCCATGCCCCGTCGACGGGAGCGCCGACGCCGACATGCTCGGCGGTCAGCGCGCTTGCCCGAGCATCGATGAGTTCCAGTGCCGCGATGCCGTCCGCGTCGCGGAACTCGCGACCGACCTCGATCAGGTCTGCCAGCGAGTCGAATCCCGCGACGGCCGTCACCCGGTGTGGGGGGGTGGGATGGAGCCGTACGTCGAGGCCGGTGATCACGCCGAGGGTGCCCTCCGCGCCAACGAACAGCGAGGCGAGGTCGTATCCGGTGTTGTCGCGTCGAACTTCGCTGTGCCGCTTGACCAGTGAGCCGTCTGGCAACGCGACGTCGACGCCGAGCACCTGTTCGCCCATGTTGCCGTAGCGCACGGTCCGTAGGCCGCCTGCGTTGGTCGACGCCATTCCGCCCATCGTTGCGGAGTCCCGCGCAGCGAGGTCGACGCCGAAGACCAGTCCGGCATCGCTCGCTGCGCGCTGTACGGCGGCAAGCGTGGCGCCCGCGCCGACGTACACCCGCCGCTCGATGGTGTCGACTTCGCCGATGTCGGAGATTCGCTCGGTGGACAGCAGGACGTCGTCGTGCTCCGGGACGGTGCCCGCGACGAGAGAGGTCCGCCCGCCTTGCACGGTGACGAATACCCCTGCGTCCCGGCAGGCGGCCAAGACCTCCGCCACCTCCTCTGCGGAGCCGGGCCGCACCAGCGCGCTCGCCGATCCCCGATAACGCCCGGTGTGGTCCACGCTGTGCGCGGCGAGGACGTCGGAATCCGAGCTGACGTATCGGTCGCCGACGATCTTCGCGAGTCGTTCGGTCAGCGTTTCACTCACTCAGTGTCCCTATCACGCGAAGGGTCCCTATCACACGAAGGCAGCGACAGGAACGCACCGAGTTCGATCAGCCGGTCGGGCGTCGAAGGCAGGTAGTCCGTCAGTAGCGCCGACCGGACGACGATCGCGCTGTACTTGGCGCGGCTGACCGCGACGTTGAGCCGATTCCTGTTGAACAGGAACGAAACTCCACGCGGCACGTCTTCTGCCGCCGAGGCGGTCATCGACACGAACACCACCGGCGCCTGGCGGCCTTGAAACTTGTCGACGGTGCCGACCTCCACGTCGGTGAGCCCCGCCGCGTCGAGTCGGCGCCGGACCATGATCACCTGCGCGTTGTAGGGAGTGACGACCAGGACGTGTTCCTGTGCCAGCGGAACGGTGCCGTTCTCGTCGGTCCATCGGCTGCCGAGCAAGGCAGTGATCTCGGCGACGATGGCGTCGGCCTCCTCGGGACTCTCGGTGGCGTTGCCCGTGTGAGGCACCGTCAACACCCGAACCCCCGGGGCCACACCGTCGAGGTGGCGTTCGGCGCTGACGTCCTCGCGCGCCTGCAGGCGGCCGTCGTAGGACAGTCGCGACACCGGTCGGCACACCGCGGGGTGCATCCGATACGAGTACTCGAGGAAGTAGCCCCGTTCCTCGGGCAGAGTGTGTTGACCGTCGACCAGCCAGCCGAGCGCCGATTCGTTGACGGGTTCGGGGTGGGTGCCCTGGCTGACCTGGGGCAGCTGTTGCGGGTCGCCCAACAGCACGAGGTTGCGGGCAGACGGCGCGACGGCGATGGTGTTGGCCAGGCTGTACTGGCCGGCCTCCTCGACGACGAGAAGGTCGAGGCTGCCGCGCGGCACTCGCCCGGCATTCGCGAAATCCCATGCGGTGCCACCGATCACGCAGCCACCGGATTGCGCGATGAAGGTCGGATAGTCTTTCTCGTCGACGTCACACCACCGTGCACCCGAGCTCTTCTTCTTGCCAACCCGATCGGGATCCACCCCTGCTTCGATGACGCAGCCGAGCAGGTTCTCGACGACGGCATGCGACTGGGCCACCACCCCGATCCGCCATCCGTGCCCAGTGACGAGCGAGGCGATCACCCGCGCCGACGTGAACGTCTTGCCGGTGCCGGGCGGTCCGTGCACGGCAAGGTATGACGAGTCGAGGTCCAGGAGTCCGGCGGTGATGTCGTCGGCGGGGCTGCCCCCATGTGGGAGGGGATTGCCGCTGACGGTCCGCGGAGCGCGCCGCAACAGGATGTCGGTGACCGCGTCGGCGGGCAGGTTGGGGAGCCCTGCGGCGACCATGGCCGCGGTATCTTCGATCGACTCCTGCAGCGGCTTGGTGTTGATTGGCGAACCTGGCGTCAGCGCGAAGGGCAGCCGATCGAACACGTCGCCGTCCTTGGGCTGCCGTTCGACGATGACGGCTTCGGTGGGAGCCTCGGGGTTGTCACACTCGACGACCGTGACCGAGGCGAAGGCCCGCCGGTCCGGATCGTCGGAAAGACCTGCGGGAGTGGGCGGGTCGTATAGCGCGAACATGTCCTTTGCCAGGTCGCCGTTGGCGAGCTCGCCGGTCAACCGCACGTGCCGCTGAGGTTTGCGCGCCCGCGGCGGGGTATGCCAGTCGTTGACGATCTCGGCCCGCTCGGCGATGAAGACGTCGGCGTTGTCGGCCCATTCGTCGACGGGGTTGTTGACGCGGTCGAAGTGGGCCCACCAGAAGGGTTTGTCCTCGCGCTTGTGGAATCCGCGCGCCGCGGCGACCATCGCCACGGCGGTCTGTTCGGCGGTGCGTTGTTCGATGCCGTCGCCCGCGAATTTCAGCAGCGTGCGCTCGAGGGCGTCTGCCGGTTGGGCTGGGCCGCCGTCGACAACCGGCTGAGGACCCCGCGGCGGCACCCCGGATTCGATGGCGCGGGCCATCATCCAGTCGCGCAGTCGGCGCGTCGACCGGCAGTCGTAGCGGTTGTACTCCTCGATCTCCTTGAGCACCGTGGCCGCGTCGTCAGTGCGGCCTTGGTCGCGCAGCGCGCAGAAGCGGGCGTACTGGGTGATGGAGTCGGCGGCGGTCGTGACCTCGCCGCTTCGCAACTCGTTGCCCATGTAGAGCGGCTCCAGATACTTGATGCTGTAGCTCTCGGTGCCGACGCGAATGCTCTTGCGCACCAACGGATACAGGTCCACCAGTACGCCGTCGCGCAGCATCTCGTCGACGTCCTGTTCGCCTACGCCGTAGCGGCCCGCGAGCCGTAGCAGCGTGCTCTTCTCGTAAGCCGCGTAATGGTAGACGTGCATCCCGGGGTAGCGCTTGCGTCGCTTGCGCACCATGGCGAGGAAGTCGACGAGGGCTTCGCGCTCGCTGGCCCGGTCGTGCGCCCAGTACGGGGTGAATTCGTCGGTGGTGGTCAGCACGCCCCACAGGTATTCGAGGCCCCACTCGCTGCCGTCGACCGTCCACAGCGGGTCGCCCTCGAAGTCGAAGAAGAGGTCGCCCTTGTTGGCGTCGGGAAGCACCATGAGCGGCTGAGGATCGATTACCTCGTACGGCGGCTTGCCGTCCACGCGTTCGGCGACCTGGAGTCTGGCCTGCGCGGTGAGGGACTTGGTCGTGCGGGCCGACAACTCGGGTACCTGGCCGTCGTGTGTCGCCAACTCCGCAATGGTGGTGATGCCCGCGTCGAGCAGTCGCGCGCGCTGGCTGACTCGCATCCCCGCGACGAGAAGGAGGTCCTGATGGGCGCGGACCTGGAGCGTGCACTCGGGACACCGGAAGCAGGCACGGACGTCTGCGTCCTCCCACGAGACAGCCGCACCTCGGGCGAGGTGGCCGTCGAGCAGTCGTTCGAGAGCTTCTCGGCGGGGCAGGTATATCGGTAGCAGCTCGTCTGTGCGGTAACTCGCGACGACTCCGTCGCCGAGCACCAAGTCGACTTCGGCCGCCACTGGGATACCCGAACGCGCGAGCGTGTCGGCGTAGGCGGCCAGCTGCAGGAGCGCCTCGACCTTCACCGAGCGCGCGAGTTTGGTGTCGCGCAGCCGGTACCGGTCGGGGCCTGCGCCGTTTTCGAGGTGCTCTAGCACCAGAAAGTCGGCGAAGCCCAGGAACCGACCGTCGTACATGGCGGCTTGGTAGACGACGGGCGAACGGTCTCGAACGGCCCGCAGCGTTTGATCGTTGGCCGCGCGCAGCGCTGCGTCGCTGTAGCTCGGCCTGCCGATCACCGTGATCTCACCGCCGAATTCCGCGCGGAGGTCCTCTAGATGGCGACGTTCGTGCTCGTCGCCGAGGGTGGAGGTGCGTGCGAGCAGTTCGTCCTCGACGGCGACCTGTGGGCCGCGACCCAGCTTGGCGTCGAACGCGCGCAGCAGCGCGTACTCACACCGCGCGGCGGCGGCGAGATCGGAGGCGCTGTAGACGACGCGGTCGTCGGCCCCCTCGGACAGGACGAACACGCCCGCAACTGTAGGTCAGCTCACCGACGTCGACGCCCGACCGCAGGGCACTTAGCCCGTATTGCCGATCAGCTCGACGCCGTTGCCGTTCCAGCGGAATCGCACGACGCTGTCCAAGCCGGTCGTGCCATTCGAATACTTCAGCGCCACGGTGTCGCCGGTCGAGACGGTTTCGTCGATGCCGTTGAACCCGTACGTGTCGGGCACACCGGTCGGGATGAACTTTCCGAGGTGGAACATCACCGCGCGGGTGTTCGGATTGGCCGCGTTGGTGTTGGCCCTGATCACCACCACCGACAGTTGGGCGCATTCGTTGTAGTTGCCTGCCAACGGCTCGGGGCTCCACGGCTGCTGGCTGCGTGGATCGCGAGGCAACTGGGCGACGGCGTGGGCGATCTCCGGTGCGGCGAGATTGACAGCGCACGGGTCGACGGGTCCGGCCGTGGTGGTCGGGCCTGCCGCGATGGTCGGTGACGGGGACGGCGGGGCAGCTGACTGCACGGTCTCCGTCGCCGACGCCTCCGGTGTCTTCGAGACGGTCGAATCGCTTGATCCGCAGCCAGCGAGGACGAGCGCCGCCGCCAGGATCGCCACCGATTTCACGTCGCGTTTCGGGTCCGATCTCACAGAAGGGCACCGTACCTGTCGCTGCTCGACGTCGTCGTAGAGGCGCGCGGCGATCAATGAGCCGTTGAGCACGTAGACTGCCAACTCGATGACGACGCCGGAACCGGACGCGGACAACGCCGCCCCTACCTTTGCTGACCTGCAGATTCACCCGTCGGTGCTGCAGGCAGTCGTCGACCTGGGATACGAGTCGCCCTCGGCCATCCAGGCGGCGACGATTCCCGCACTGATGGCGGGCTCTGACGTCGTCGGTTTGGCTCAAACCGGGACGGGTAAGACTGCGGCCTTCGCGATCCCGATCCTCGGCAAGATCGACACCTCCAGCAAGGCCACTCAGGCGTTGGTCCTTGCGCCCACCCGCGAGCTGGCCCTGCAGGTCGCGGAGGCGTTCGGCCGCTACGGAGCGAAGCTGCCGGGAGTCAACGTGCTCCCGATCTATGGCGGCCAGTCCTATGGCGTCCAGCTGGCCGGCCTGCGCCGCGGCGCCCAGGTGGTGGTCGGGACGCCTGGCAGGGTCATCGATCACCTGGAGCGCGGCACCCTCGACCTTTCCAAACTCGACTACCTGGTGCTCGACGAAGCCGACGAGATGCTGGCGATGGGCTTCGCCGAGGACGTCGAACGCATCCTCACCGGAACGCCGGAGTACAAGCAGGTCGCACTGTTCTCTGCGACGATGCCGCGGGCCATCCGGGCGATCACCTCCAAGTACCTGCACGACGCCGTCGAGGTCTCCGTCGAGGCGAAAACGACTACGGCCGAGAACATTTCGCAGCGCTACATCCAGGTGGCCGGGCCGCGCAAGATGGATGCGCTGACCCGCGTTCTGGAGGTCGAGCCGTTCGAGGCGATGATCGTGTTCGTCCGCACCAAGCAGGCCACCGAAGAGGTTGCCGACCGGCTGAAGTCGCGCGGCTACGCCGCGGCGGCAATCAACGGTGACATTCCCCAGGCGCAGCGCGAGCGCACCATCGCTGCGCTCAAGAACGGCACCGTCGACATCTTGGTCGCCACCGACGTCGCGGCGCGTGGCCTTGACGTGGAACGCATTTCGCACGTGCTCAACTACGACATCCCGCACGACACCGAGTCGTACGTGCACCGCATCGGCCGAACGGGCAGGGCGGGCCGGTCGGGTGCGGCCCTGCTGTTCGTCTCGCCGCGAGAGAACCACATGCTCAAGGCGATCGAGCGTGCGACGCGGCAGAAGATCACCGAGGCGCAACTTCCGAGCGTCGACGACGTGAATGCGCAGCGGGTCACCAAGTTTCAGGACTCGATCACCGACGCCCTCGGCGCGCCGGGGTTCGAGTTGTTCCGCCGCATGATCGAGGACTACGAACGCGAGCACGACGTCCCGATGGTCGACATCGCCGCGGCGCTCGCCGCCCAGCCACGCGATGGCGAGCACTTCCTCCTGTCGCCCGACCCGCCTCCGTCGGAGCGTCGGCGCCGCGACGACGACGATCGTCCGGACCGCTCCGCCAAACCACGTCGCACGACGGAGGGGCTGGCGACCTATCGCATCGAGGTCGGCAAGCGGCACCGGATCGGCCCGGGGGCCATCGTCGGTGCGATTGCGAACGAAGGTGGCTTGCACCGAAGCGATTTCGGCCACATCACGATCCTGCCCGACCACTCGTTGGTGGAACTGCCAGAGAAGCTGTCGGGCGAGACCTTGAAAAAGCTCGAGCACACCCGGATCTCGGGTGTCCTGATCAATCTGAAGCCGGACAGCGGAGGCGCGCGCGGCCCCCAGTCGCGCGGCGGGGGCAAGCCTCCCGGCAAGAAGCATCCCAAGTCGTCTGGTAAGCCCTACCGAAAGCCGTGATGAGCTCTCCGCCCGCCGCACAGGTCGGCGAAGACCGGGCGGTCGCATCGCGTCGCGTCGATTCGCTGACCGGCATCCGCGCGGTCGCTGCGATGACCGTCGTCTTGACCCATGCCGCGTACACCACTGGCAAGTACGTCCAGGGCTTCGGCGGAGTCGTCTTGTCCCGCATGGAGATCGGCGTCCCGATCTTCTTCGTCCTGTCCGGCTTCCTGCTGTTCGCCCCGTGGGTGCGCAACGCCGAGGCGGGGAAGTCTGCGCCATCGGTGCGCCGATACGCATGGCACCGAGTGCGACGGATCATGCCCGCGTACGTCGTCACGGTGTTGATCGCCTACGCCCTCTACCACTTCCGGATGGCGGGACCGAATCCCGGCCATACCTGGATCGGTCTGTTCCGCAACCTGACGCTGACCCAGATCTACTCCGACAAGTACGTGTACACGTATCTGCACCAAGGGCTTACGCAGATGTGGAGCCTCGCGGTCGAGGCGTCGTTCTACGTGGCGCTGCCATTTCTCGCCTACCTACTGCTGGTCGTCTTGTGCCGAAGGCAGTGGCGGCCAGGGCTATTGGTGGGGGGACTGTGTGGGTTGGTGCTCATCACACCGGCGTGGATCGTGTTGTTTCACACGACCCACTTTCTGCCGGATGGGGCGCGGTTGTGGCTTCCGACCTACTTGGCGTGGTTCATCGGCGGCATGCTGTTGGCGGTACTGCAGTCGATGGGCTTTCGCGCGTACGCGATCGTCTGCATACCCCTTGCGCTGATCTGCCTTCTCATCGCTTCAACGCCGATCGCCGGTGCGCCGACGACGTCACCGGCAGAGTTGCGTGAGGGCTTGGCCAAGGCGGCGTTCTACGCGGTGATCGCCACCCTTGCGGTCGCACCCCTCGCGCTGGGGAATCAGGGTTGGTATGCGCGGCTCTTGGCGACACGACCGATGGTCTTCCTCGGCGAGATCTCCTACGAGATCTTCCTCATCCATCTGGTGACAATGGAATTGGTGATGGTGGAGATCCTGCGATACCCGATCTACCACGGCTCGTTCATATGGCTGTTCATTGGGACGATGGTGGCGACGATCCCGCCCGCGTGGCTTCTACACCGGTTCACGCGGGTGAAGAGCTAGACGGGCGACTCGTAGGCCCAAATCCCCGTGCCCGCACACCTCCCGCCATAGGCTGTGGCCCTCGGACTCGAGGAGAGTGGTTCGAGATCGCCGCGGTGGCGATTACTTCGGCGAGTGGACACATCGTGAGTTCTTCCGACCAAGCACCATCAGTCCGACGCGACGTCCTTCCCATTCCCGACGTCGCCCACGTTGGGTTGACGACGTACGACGCCAAGGATCCGGACACGAGCTACCCGCCGATCAGGGACGTGCGACCACCCGCGACAGCCCCCAACGTGCTCGTCATCCTGATCGACGACGTCGGCTTCGGCGCCAGTAGTGCCTTCGGTGGTCCGTGCCAGACCCCCAACTTCGAGAAGCTTGCCGCAAATGGGCTCAAGTACAACCGGTTCCACACGACGGCTCTGTGCTCGCCCACCCGCCAAGCGTTGCTGACCGGGCGCAACCACCACTCGGTGGGGATGGGCAACATCACCGAGACGGCCACCGCCGCGCCCGGGTACACGTCGGTGCTCCCGAACACGAAGGCACCACTTGCGCTGACTCTCAAGCTAAACGGCTACTCGACGGCGCAGTTCGGCAAGTGCCACGAGGTGCCGGTCTGGCAGACCAGCCCGGCAGGCCCGTTCACCGCGTGGCCGACGGGCGGTGGTGGGTTCGAGTACTTCTACGGCTTCATCGGCGGCGAGAACAACCAGTGGGATCCTGCCCTGTACGAGGGTACGACGCCCATTGAGCCACCGAAGACCCCGGCCGAGGGCTATCACCTCACCGAGGACCTGGCCGACAAGGCGATCAACTGGGTGCGGCAGCAGAAGGCGCTGCTGCCCGACAAGCCGTTCTTCATGTACTTCGCGCCCGGTGCGACGCATGCGCCGCACCACGTGCCCGCCGAGTGGATCGAGAAGTACAAGGGCAAGTTCGCCCACGGCTGGGACCGCCAGCGTGAGCTCACGTTCGAACGGCAGAAGGAACTGGGCGTCATCGCACAGGATGCCGTGCTCACGCCCCGCGATCCCGAGATCCCTGCGTGGGACGAGATGGATCCTGCACTGAAGCCCGCGCTAGAGCGCCAGATGGAGGTGTACGCCGCGTTCATGGAGCACACCGACCATCACGTCGGGCGGTTGCTGGACGCGATCGAACCCATTCTGGACGACACGCTCGTCTATGTCATGATCGGCGACAACGGTGCGTCTGCGGAGGGCACGCTGCAGGGTGCGTTCAACGAAATGGCGAACTTCAACGGCCTTGCCGACATCGAGACTCCCGAGTTCCTGATGTCCAAGATCGACGAGTTCGGCGGCGAGGGTTCATACGGCCACTACGCGGTGGGCTGGGCGTGGGCGATGGATTCGCCCTACCAGTGGACCAAGCAGGTGGCATCGCACTGGGGCGGCACGCGCAACGGCACGATCGTGCACTGGCCCAATGGGATCAAGGACAAGGGCGGTCACCGCAACCAGTTCACCCACGTGATCGACGTGGTACCGACGGTCTTGGAAGCAGCAGGCATACCAGCGCCGACGTTCGTCAATGGAGTGATGCAGAGCCCGATCGAGGGAACGAGCATGCTCTACAGCTTCAACGATGCCGACGCTCCCGAGCGGCACGAGACGCAGTACTTCGAGATGTTCTGCAACCGCGGCATCTACCACAAGGGTTGGAGCGCGGTGACCAAGCACCGCACGCCGTGGGCGATGGGCGGCGCGGTGATGCCCGCCTTCGACGACGACGTCTGGGAGCTCTACGACGGCAACGTCGACTGGACGCAGGCCAACGACCTCTCGAAGGAGAACCCGGAGAAACTTCACGAACTGCAACGCCTTTGGCTGATCGAGGCGGTGAAGTACAACGTGCTCCCGCTCGACGACCGCCAAATCGAGCGCATCAACCCCACCACCGCCGGGCGGCCGTCTCTGATCAAGGGCAATAGCCAGTTGCTGTTTGGAAACATGGGTCGGCTCTCGGAGAACAGCGTCGTCGACATCAAGAACAAGTCGTTCGCGGTCACGTCGGAGGTGGACGTCCCCGCTGACGGCGCCAACGGCGTGATCATCGCCCAAGGTGGCCGATTCGGCGGATGGAGCCTGTACGCCAAGGACGGTCGAGCGAAGTTCCACTACAACGTGCTTGGCATCAAGTCATTCGACGTCGAGGCGAGCGAGCCCGTCCCGACCGGTACCAGTCAGGTGCGGATGGAGTTCGCCTATGACGGTGGCGGAATGGGCAAGGGCGGCAACGTCACCCTGTACTACGACGGAAGGGAAGTCGGCAGCGGTCGCGTCGAGCAGACCCAGGGCTTCATCTTCTCGGCTGACGAGACGACTGACGTCGGTCGCGAGACGGGCACCACGGTCAGTCCGGACTACACCGCCCACACGAGCAAGTTCAGCGGCAAGATCGACTGGGTGCGCATCGATCTCGGCGAGGACGCGGAGGACGCCGATCACTACATTCATCCCGACGAACGCTTCCGGGTGGCGATGGCGCGGCAGTAGCTCAGCGCGCTGCCTTGGCGGGGCCGGGCGTGACCGCCGGCAGGACGAACTCCTCGAGCATCGCCCGCTCGTCCGCTTCGTCGTGACCGGGGAACACCAGAAGGGAGATCATCACGCGGACGACCCAGCGGGCCTTCTGCTGGACGTCCGCGATGCCGAGGGACGTCAGGTAGGCCTCGGTGAGGGACCTGATCAGGTCGGAACGCTCGGCCATCTCGCCGCCGATCGGTCGCTGTGATGGCGCGAACCACGATGAGAGAGCGGGGTTTTCGCGGACGAGGCGCAGTGCTCCCAGGATCGCGTCGACGAGCCGCTGGGCTGGGGTAGCCGTCGGATCCAGACGTGCTCCGAGGTCGCGGAAGACGCGGTGGGTCTCGCGGTGCACGAAAGCGGTGTAGAGCGCGTCGCGGTTCTCGAAGTACCGGTACAGCGTGGCGCGGGAACAACCTGCTGCCCTTGCGATCTCGTTCATGCCGACCGCGGCGGCGTCGTGGCGGACGAATAGTTCGTCGGCCGCGTCGAGGATCTTCTCCGCGGCGACGTCGCTCCGGCTGGCGGACAGCCAGTCACCTGCCACTACGTCACCCTGAACGGCACGGACAGCGGACGTCGCACGTAACTCCCGCCGGCCCAGACGATCTGATCCTCGTCCACCTCGAAGTCGGGTATTCGCGTCATCAGCTCCTCTAGCGCCACCCTCGATTGCATGCGAGCAGCAGCGGCCCCGAGACAGTGGTGGGCGCCGTGGCTGAAGGTGAGGATGTTGCGCGGTCTGCGTGTGAGGTCGAGTTCGCCTGCATCGTCACCGTATTGGCGTTCGTCGCGGTTACCCGACCCGTAGAGGAGCATCACTCGGCGGCCCTCGGGGATGGTGGTGTCGCCGACGGTGACGTCGCGCGTGGCCGTGCGGCCGAGCATCTGGACCGGCGACGTCAACCGGAGAAGTTCGTCGACGGCGTCGGGGATCAGGCCGGGGTTCTCGGCGAGCATCCTGCGTTGGTCGGGCCGCTGATGCAGCAATTGCACTGATCCGCCAAGCATTCCGGTCGTGGTGTCATTCCCTCCAGTGACCATCGTGAAGGTGAAGGCCAGGATCGACAGCACGCCCGCGATGTCGCCGTCTGCGCCGATTCCCGCGGCTACCAGATGCGACACCGTGTCGTCCTCGGGCTCGACCCGACGTCGTTCGACGAGCGCGGTGAAGTACGCCATCATGGCGCCGAGCGCGTCGCCGAGCGTTTCCAGCGCCCCGCCGATGCCGCCCTCGGCCGTGTTGGCCGCGACGATGGCCTCAGTCCAGCCGTCGAACTGGTCGCGGTCGGCTTCTGGCACGCCGAGGTAGTGCGCGACGACCATCGATGGCAGTGGCTTGAACAGTTCGCCGACGATGTCGCCGCCGCCGTTGTTTCGGATCCGCTCGACTCGTTCCCCGACGTACTCCCGCACCTTGGGCTCGACCGCCTCGACCTGGCGCGGGGTAAAGCCGCGCGACACCAGCTTGCGAAACTCGGTGTGCACCGGCGGATCCTGCATCACCATCGGCGGATTGTCGGCCAGCCCGATCAGCTCGAGCTCGCCGTAGTTGACGGTGAGTCCCTGCGCCGAGGAGAAGGTCTCGTGGTCGCGGGCGGCCGCGAAGATGTCGGCGTGCCGGGACAGGACGTAATAGTCGTGGTCGGGATTGTCGCGCGGCACGACGTGGTGCACGGGATCGCGGTCGCGTAGAGCCCGGTACATCGGCCACGGGTTGGGCCACGTCTCGGCCTTGGCCAGCTGGAACAGGGCAGGGACGCCGTGAGACAAAATAGCTGTCATGTCTTATTCGTACGACAGCGAGCGTCCAGTGTCAATCCTCGTGTGAGGGTGGGTCGACCAGCGCGAGCCAGAAGAGCGCCGCGAGCAAGCCGAAGATGAGCAACGCCGAGACCAGATCGAACCACTGGAAGGGGTACAGCGCGCCATCGATCGACAGCACGAGCAGTGTCTCGACGACGCCGAACAAGAAGAAGAAGACCGCCAGTCTCACCCCTGGCAGCTTGTGGTGCAGCTCGGTCCGCCGAAGTTCGACCGTGAGGGTCAGTAGCAGGATCGGCAGTATCTGCGCTAGTGCCGTGGCGGTGGCGGGGTCCACCAGCACGATCGTGTGGCTCGGGTCGCCCATCCCTGGCACGCTAACGGCTATTGCGCGATACCGTGGCCGAATTCGGCTGTGCGTCTGCTGAATTCGCCCAGGTTTTAGATCGCGGCGCCCGGGTTGAGAATGTTGTCCGGGTCGAGGGCAGCCTTGATGCGGTGGTTGAGCTCCATCGCCTCGGGGCCGAGGTAGCCCTCTAGCCACGGCCGCTTCAGCCGGCCGACGCCGTGCTCACCGGTGATGGTTCCGCCGAGGCCGACGGCCAGGTCCATGATCTCGCCGAACGCCGTCTGCGCACGCTCGGCCTCCGCGTGGTCGGTCGGGTCGAACACGATCAGCGGGTGGGTATTGCCGTCGCCCGCATGCGCGATCACCGAGATCATCAGCTGGTGCTGCTCGGCGAGCTTCTCGACCCCTGCCACCAGATCGGCCAAAGCAGGCAGTGGCACCCCGACGTCCTCCAGCAACAGCGAGCCCTTGGCCTCGACGGCGGGGATGGCGAACCGGCGGGCGGCGACGAAGGCGTCGCCCTCGTCGGGGTCGTCGGTCGAATAGACCTCCGTCGCACCAGCTTCGGTGAACACGCGCGCCATGTACTCGGCGTCCTGGATGCCCGCGGGGCCCCTGTCGTCGGTGGCGGCCACCATCATCGCCGCGGCCGTGCGGTCCAGTCCCATCTTCAGCTTGTCCTCGACGGCATTGATGGCAACGGCGTCCATGAACTCCAACATCGACGGCCGGATCTTGCCGGTGATCGTCACCACGGCGTCGGCCGCAGCCTCGACGCGATCGAACGACGCGACCACGGTGCACCCGCGGTGTTGCGCGGGCAGCAGCTTCAGCGTCACCTCGGTAATGATGCCGAGCGTTCCCTCGCTGCCGACGAAGAGCTTTGTCAAGCTTAGTCCCGCAACGTCTTTCAATCGCGGCCCGCCGAGGCGCACTGCGGTGCCGTCGGCAAGGACGACCTGAACCCCGAGCACGTAGTCAGAGGTGACTCCGTACTTCACGCAGCACAGGCCGCCCGCGTTGGTGGCGATGTTGCCGCCGATGCTGCAGATCTCGAACGACGAGGGGTCGGGTGGGTACCACAACCCGTGCTCGGCGACGGCCTTCTTGACTTCGGCGTTGAAGAGTCCAGGTTGTGCGACGGCGGTGCGCGTGACCGGGTCCACGGCGATGTCGCGCATCCGCTCGGTCGACAGCACGATGCCACCGTCCAACGCGGTCGCCCCTCCGGAGAGCCCGGTGCCCGCGCCGCGCGGAACGACGGCGATTCGATGAGTGGTGGCCCACCGCATCACCGCCTGGACCTCCTCGGTACGCCGCGGTCGAACGACGGCCATCGCGGTTCCGGCGTTCGGATCGGCGGCCCGGTCCTGGCGATAGGACGCGACGATGTCGGGATCGGTGACGACAGTGCCCTCCGGCAGCTCTGCGATCAGGTCCTTCAGCATCGTTGCGCTCACGTGTCGATGCTAGCGAGGTCGGTCACGGCACCATCCACGACAACACCGGCGAGGCCTGCAGCGCGGCAAGGAGGCAGAGCAACGCGAGGAATCCGAGTGCCCAGAGGATGACGCGCCGGAAGATCTCGCCTTCCTTGCCGTTCAGGCCCACCGCTGCTGCGGCGATCGCGAGGTTCTGCGGCGAGATCATCTTGCCGACTACGCCGCCAGAGCTGTTGGATGCCGCCATCAGCACGTCCGAGAGGCCCGCCTGGTTCGCGGCCGTCACCTGGAGCGCGCCGAAGAGAGAGTTGGCCGACGTGTCGGAGCCGGTGACGGCGGTACCCAGCCAGCCGAGAATTGGCGAAAGTAGGGCAAACGCTGCGCCCGCACCCGCCATCCAGGTGCCGAGCGTGATCGTCTGACCCGACAGGTTCATCACGAAGGCCAGCGCAAGCACCGCCATCACGGTGAGGATGGCCCAGCGCAGCTGGTGCAGCGTCGCTCCGTAGGCCTTGAGCGCCCGCGGTATCGAAAGTCGCAACACGATCATCGTGAGCACACCCGCGAGGAGCATCTGCGTGCCCGGCGTCGTGAGCAGGTTCAGGGTGAACTTGGTCAGGCTCACGGGGTCGCCATCGGTGTCGATGACGTCCAAGCCAGGCCATTTGAACGCGAACGTCGCCTCGTCGAGAAGACTCTTCACCGGTGCGATCTGGCACACGACGAACACCGCGATGATGATCCCGTAGGGCGCATACGCCTTGACGACGTCGGCCCGGGAGTCGTGGTCGCCATGCGCGCGCGAGACTCGCTCGGCGAAGTCCGCCGTCGGTTCGTCGGCGGCGCCGCCCGCGACGACGGGCACCTTCGTCGGGGCACTGCGCGGAGGCCGTACCCGCACCATGGCGACGACGAACGCGGCCGACAGCAGGGCGGCGACCACGTCGGCGAGCGGGACCGACACGAAGTTCGACGTCGCGTACTGCGCGACCCCGAACACGACGCCGCACACCACCGCGACCAGCCACGTCTCACGGATGCCCCGGCGGCCGTCCACGATCGCGACCAGTGCCAACGGGACGAAGAGCGCCAACAGCGGGGTCTGACGGCCGACCATCGCACCGAGGGTGTCGACGGGGAGTCCGGTGACCTTGCCGAGCGTGATGATCGGGGTGGCCATCGCTCCGAACGCCACCGGCGCGGTATTGGCCACAAGCGCCAGCACGGCCGCCTTCAACGGCTTGAACCCGAGCGCCATCAGCATCACCGACGTCACGGCGACGGGGGTGCCGAAGCCGGCAAGCGCCTCCAACAGCGCACCGAAGGAGAACGCGATGATGATCGCCTGGATGCGCTGATCGTCGCTCACCCTGGCGAAGGATCGGCGGAGTACGTCGAAATGCCCTGTCTCCACGGTCATTTGGTAGACCCAGATCGCGTTGATGACGATCCAAAGAATGGGGAAGAAGCCGAACGCCGCGCCCTCGGTACCCGCCAACAGAGCCTGCCCGACCGGCATCCCGTACACCGCCACGGCGATGACGAGGGACACCGCGAGCGATATCAACGACGCCACCCACGCCGTCATCTTCAGCGCGCCGAGGAGAACGAACAACAGCAGTAGCGGCACTGCCGCCACCGCGGCGCTCCATGCGAGGGAATTGGCGATCGGGTCGAGAACTTGCTGGTACATGGCAGACCTCGGGTGTGGCGTTCATCACATTTGTGACGGGCTACCCGCGGCGCGCGCGTCTGTAAACGCTTTCAGGGCCACAGCAAGGCGCGGGTCCAGCCGCCGGGCTGCGAGGTATAGAGCAGCCGCTGATGACGCCGCTCTGGATCGCCCTGCCAGAACTCGACCCTTTCGGGTGCGACGGCATACGACACCCATTCGTCGGGGACGATTCCGGGATCGGCGTCGAGAGCGGCGCGCGCCGCCGAGAGTGCGCCGTCGACGTCGGCAGCATCCGCGAGCGGTTGACTCTGTCTGCCCAAGAGCACGTGTGCTCTGGCGCCAGGCGACCGAGCGAGGAAGTCGTCGGCGGTCACTGCCGCCGGGTCGGCCACTACGGTGCCTCGCACCCGGACCTGACGGACCAGTTGCGGCCAGTAGAACGTCAGGGCGGCGACGGGGTTGGCGGCGATGTCGGAGCCCTTGCGGCTGACGGCGCTGACGGCGAAATGCCAACCGGCCGAATCGACGTCCTTCAGGATCAGCATCCGGGCGTCGGGCCGACCACCTTCGTCGACCGTGGAGAGCGACATCGCGTGCGGCTCGGGCACTCCGGCGGCCACCGCGATCTGAAGCCACTCGACGAACAGCGACATCGGGTCGTCCGGCGCTCGACTGGGATCGAACTCGGGCGCACTGCCGGTGAGCACGGGTAGTGCGCGCAAGACCGAACGCATCTCCATCGCAGTCCTCTCAGCTGGCGGTAGTCGTCGACGGTGTCTGCCCCGGCTCGGGGGCGTGGTCGAGATGCCGTAGCGCAGGCAAGAAAATCGCCCCGAGGCCGAGCACGAGCATCGGCAGCGACAAGGCCAGGAATGTCACGTGTAGTCCTGCGGCGTCGGCGAGCGGTCCAGCCACCACGAGGCCGAGCGGCCCCGCGGCGTAGGCGAGCGAGCCCATCACGCCAACGACGCGGCCGCGGAGGTGCGCCGGTGCGCGGGTCTGCATGACGTAGTTGTAGATCGGTGCCATCGGCCCGTAGACGAAGCCGACGACGGCACACAGCACCAAGATCACCGGCAGCGGTGGCAGGAAGGCGATGACCGTCATCGCGATGCCAAGGACCAATAGGGCGACGAGCACGATCGTGCGTCGGTTCGAGTACTTCGACAGCGCGGCATAGCCGAGGGCGCCGACCAATCCGCCGACGCTCAGCGCCACCAGCACCCAGCCCAGCTGCGCTGGCTCGTTGCGATCGGTGAAGTACTTGGGGAAGAGCACGCTCTCCATCGGCATGTAGAGCCCCGTCGCGGTCAGCTCGACGAACGCCAGAGTGCGCAGAACCGGTGTGTGCCAAACGAATTTGAGGCCTTCGACGACGCCTGCCCACACCTGGGGCAGGTGCTCGCGATTCGGTGTGCCCGCACCCTCTAGCCGCAGGACGGCGACCGCAGAGATCGAAACCACGAATGCCCCGGCCGTCACCCACATGGTGTTGATGCCGCCCAACGTTGCGATCAACAGCCCGCCGATGCCGGGTCCGACGATGTAGGCGAGGTTGAACACGGCCTCGTAGACGCCGTTCGCGTGATCCAACGTCCAGCCTGCACGCGTCGCCGCCTCCGGAAGCATGGTCTCGCGTGCGGTCATCCCCGCCGGGTCGAAGAATGCGCCGAGCGCGGCAAGGCTTGCCAGCACGGCGACGTTGATGGCGCCCACGCCGAAGGCAAGCGCGATGACTGGGACCGCGATGACGGCCAGTGCCGACAACCCGTCCGAGATCATCGACACCCGCCGTCGCCCCAGATAGTCGACGGCCGCGCCCGCGATCAGGGTGGCTACCAGCAGCGGCAGTGTGCCAGCCATCGCCACGATCGACGCGTCGAGCGCAGAGCCGTTGTGCTGCAACACCAGCCACGGAAAGGCGACGATCGAGATGCCGTTGCCCGCTCCCGCGGACAGCGCAGCGAGAAAGATCAGGAAGAGGGGGCCGCGCTTCGAGAGGTTCATGGGTTATCGCGGCTGAATCTAGCAGCGGGACGCCCCGGGCCGCGACGATTTATCGCCTGCGTGCACAGTGTTCTGGTGATACTGCCGCATGTCCGCACCGGCGTGGACTTCGATTCGCCGGTGCCCGCTGGTAAGGGCTGGCCCGGCGATCCGGCGCGACCGGATACACCAATCGCGCGCACGCCCGCTCGGGTCGCGTCGATGGCGAGAGCCGTCCGCACCGTCGAGAACCTTGATGCGGCGATCAGCGTGTGTCGCGCATGCCCGCGACTGGTGCAGTGGCGCGAACGCGTCGCCGTCGAGAAGCGCCGCTCCTTTATCGGCGAACCGTATTGGGGCAGGCCGGTTCCCGGCTTTGGCGCAGCAAATCCGCGTATCGTGATCGTCGGACTCGCTCCTGCGGCCCACGGCGCAAACCGGACGGGGCGGGTGTTCACGGGCGATCGGTCGGGGGACTTCCTGTTCGCCGCGCTGCATCGGGCCGGGCTTGCCTCGTCGCCGGACAGCGTCGACGCGGCGGATGGGTTGACGCTCAAGGATACTCGCGTGATGGCAGCGGTCCGATGCGCTCCACCGGACAACGCCCCGACGCCCGCCGAGCGTGCCACGTGCGCGCCGTGGCTGGACGCGGAGTGGCGCCTCACGGGAACCGAAACCCGCGTCATCGTCGCGCTTGGCGGCTTCGCATGGCGGGTGGCGCTTGACATGGTCCGCGCTGCCGGGGGTTCGGCGTCGTCCCCGCTGCCCAAGTTCGGCCATCGCGCCACCGCCACGCTCGGCACGCCACACGGTGACATGTCCCTGATCGGCTGCTACCACCCGAGTCAGCAGAACACCTTCACCGGCAGGCTCACCCCCGCGATGCTCGACGACGTCTTCGCCGACGCCAAGGCTGCCGCCCGCCCGTGATTCGTGCACCTCAACCCGCGCCCACCGCGGGTGGACGTGCACGAATCACGGGTGCGGGGAACGTTCGGGCGGCGCGAGATGTTGGATTACACGTGCGACTTTCCGTTCTCGACCTCATCCCAGTACGTAGCGATCAGAGCACGTCGGACGCCCTCGCGGCGACGGTGCGATTGGCGCAGACCGCCGACGAACTCGGATACACGCGCTACTGGGTCGCCGAACACCACAACATGCCCGCCGTCGCGGCAACCAGTCCGCCCGTCGTGCTCGCCTACCTCGCCGCGCAGACGAAGCAGCTGCGGTTGGGTTCGGGCGGAGTCATGCTGCCCAACCATGCGCCGCTTGCGGTGGCCGAACAGTTCGCATTGCTAGAGGCGGCGGCGCCGGGTCGCATCGACCTCGGGCTTGGGCGCGCGCCGGGTACCGATCCGGTCACCTCGATCGCATTGCGGGGGCCAGCGGGCCGCACGGACGCTGACGTCGAGAACTTTCCGCAGTACCTCGACGACGTCGCGGCGCTCATGAGTGCCGACGGTGTCACGGTTGCGTTCCAGGGGCGAAACCTGTTGGACCAGAACCGCATACTAAAGGCGACGCCGGCGGCTACCGGCGAGCCGCGGCTGTGGCTGCTCGGGTCGTCGATGTACTCTGCCCACCTCGCGGCGGCGAAGGGGCTGCCGTACGTGTTCGCGCACCACTTCTCGGGCCAAGGCACCGAGGAGGCACTCGCCATCTATCGCGCGGAGTTCCGGCCAAGCGAGCTGCTCGCGCAGCCGACCACGTTCATGACCGTCAACGCCGTGGTGGCCCCGACGCGCGCCGAGGCGCAGGCACTGCTGCTGCCCAATCTGCAGATGATGGCCCTTTTGCGGACGGGCCAGCCGTTGCGCGCCTTGGATCTGGTCGAGGACGCAGAGGCCCTTAGGTTGCCGCCGCAGCAGCAGGCAGTCGTCGACTCGGGTCTGGCGCGCACGATCGTTGGCAGCCCGACCGAGGCGGCCGATCAGGTGCGCGAACTGGCGAATCGCTTCGACGTCGACGAGGTGATGGTCAGCCCGGTCGCGTCGGCACGCCGCGGCGTCGACCCCCGCGAAGCGCCGGGGCGTGAACAGACCCTGGAACTGCTTGCCAAGGAATTGTTCTAAGGCGTCAGCTTCACGACTGGGATGGGACGCGTCGTGCGGGTCTGGTAGCCCTCGTAGACGTTGTGGTTGTTCTCGTTGACGATGCGAAACAGCCGGTCGTAATCCGGATCGCCGGGCAGCACCGGCTTGGCGGTGACCGCGAAACGCCTTGGCCCGACGTTGATTTCGACGCTCGGATTGGCCTTGAGGTTGTGATACCAGCCGGGCGACTTTGGGTCACCGCCCTTGGAGGCGACCACCAGGTAGGAATCGCCGTCCTTCGAGTAGCTCAACGAGTTGGCCCGCTGAATGCCGGTCTTCGCGCCGACGGTGTGCAAAATCAGCAGTGGCGCCATCCCCGGCAGGGGGATCCGATGACCGATCCGCCCGTTCGTCCCCTTGTAGATCTTGTCGTGCAGATCCAGTAGCGGCTTGCCGAGATGACGTTCGTACCAAGGCATGTAGTCGGCCATGGATTACTCCTTCACCGAATCGAGTTTGGTCAGCGCGTCGCGCAGGATGCGTCCCGTCGCTTCCCGGTCCGGGTCACGCCGCACGATCAGCCCCTTGGCGAACGACAGCTTGTCGCCGGCATGCCGCGGCGCGACGTGCAAGTGGATGTGGAACACGCTCTGAAACGCGGCCTTGCCGTCGTTGATCGCGATGTTGGTGCCGTCGGCCCTCAACTCGGACCTACGCGCGGCCTGCCCGATGCGTTGTCCGATGCGCGCCAGGTCGGCGACGGTCGATGGCGGTGTGTCGGTCAGGTCGACGGTGTGCTTCTTGGGAATGACGAGGGTGTGGCCGCGGACGATCGGCCTGATGTCGAGGATCGCGAGGTAGTCGTCGTCCTCGTAGACGCGCACCGCTGGTGCGTCGCCCGCCGCGATGGCGCAGAACACGCATGACATGCCGCCACCGTAGTCCCGCACGGGATCTGCTCCTTCACCAACTCCGCCTTGCCCGCGAGCGCCACCATGGCTATCGTGACTGTAACGATCCTTACAGAAAGGGTTGCGGTGCCGACGTCGCCAACCAAACGACAGCAACAGGGGGAGAACTCCCGCGAGCTCATCCTGGACGCAGCCGAGCGACTGATGGCCACCCATGGCTACGCTGCGACGGCGATCAGCGACATCCGCAAGGCCTGCGGTCTACCCGCGAGTTCCATCTATTGGCACTTCGGGTCCAAGCAGGGCGTGCTCGCCGCCGTGATGGAGCGCGGTGCCGAGCGCTTCTTCGGCGCGATCCCACGTCACGGCGACACATCGGAGCCGCCCGATGTCGAGGTTCAGCTCACCGTGATCGCGAAGCTGCTCTCCGAGCGCCCCGATTTCCTACGGCTCGTCTATCTGCTGGGGTTGGAGCGCACCGACGATCCCGCCGTCGGCGTCGCGGTCCGGCGGGTGCGGGACAACGCCGTAGCGGGCTTTCGCGCCGCGATCGCGACCCTGCTGCCCGCCGACGTACCCCCGGCCAAGGCCGTGCGTGTGCTCGACGAGCTCGCTGCGCTGGCGACCGCGATGTCCGACGGGGTCTTCATCGCCGACCATCTCGAACCCGATTCGACCGACGTCGAACGCATGTACCGGCGGCTGCTGCAGGCCGTCACTGCTCTGCTGCCGATCCTGTTGGAGGAAGAATGACCAACCGCACCGTCATCATCACCGGAGCCAACACTGGCCTCGGCCTCGAATGCGCGCGAAACCTGTTGGCGCGAGACAGCTTCTGGCACGTGGTACTCGCCGTGCGCAATCCCGACCTTGGCAACGCTGCGATCGCCGAACTCGGAGCACCCGATCGATGCTCGGTCATCCGCTGCGACCTCGCGTCGCTTGCCTCGGTGCGCGACTTCGTCACGGTGTTCGCTGCCGCCGACCTGCCACCGTTGCATGCCATCGTGTGCAACGCAGGGTTGCAGACGGTGGATACCAAGTTCACCGACGACGGTGTCGAAATGACCTTCGGTGTCAACCATCTCGGATATTTCGCGCTTGTCACGGGATTGCTCGACCGGCTGGCCACGCCTGCGCGGATCGTCGTCGTCGCCAGCGGAACTCACGACCCGGCCAAGTTCACTGGGATGCCCCACCCGAGCTACACCTCGGCCGAGGAACTCGCGCACCCGTCGGCCGATGCGGCAGCCGACGGCCGACGCCGCTACACCACGTCGAAGCTGTGCAACATGCTGTTCGCCTACGAGTTGGACCGTCGCCTCGGAGAGGGTGCCAGCGGCGTCACCGTGACCTCGTTCGACCCGGGCCTCATGCCGAGTTCGGGGCTGGCCCGCGACTACTCGCCTGCGTTGAGGCTCGTCTGGCGCGTCATCGGTCCCGTGCTGCGCCTGCTGCCCAACGTCAACAGCACTCGCACGTCAGGAAGCAGACTTGCGGCGCTCGCCGTTGACCCGGCATTCGAGGGCATCAGCGGCCGGTACTACGAAGGCGCACGGGAGATCCGGTCGTCGCACGACTCCTACGACAAGGCCAAGGCACTCGACCTGTGGCAGACCAGCGAGAGGCTAGTTCAGCACGTCACGACTTAGAGCGCGGTTGAGTCGCTAGTGTCTGGGCGATGAGCGACCCCATGGAGCCTCGCGAACTGGCGTTTGCCGGCGCGGCCGAACAGGCCCGCTTGCTGGCCTCGGGAACCGTCACGTCGCCCGAACTGGTGCAGATCTACCTGGACCGAATCGAGCGCATCGATCGCGAATTACGGTCATATAGGGTGCTTTTCGCCGATCGGGCGCGAAGGGAGGCGATCTCCGCGCAGGCCCGGCTCGACGCGGGGGAGCGGTTGCCGCTTCTTGGCGTGCCGATCGCCGTCAAGGACGACATCGACGTCGCCGGTGAGGTCACCACGTACGGCAGCAGTGCCCACGGTCCCGCCGCAACCGCCGACGCCGAGGTCGTCCGGCTGCTGCGAGCCGCCGGTGCCATCGTCATCGGCAAGACGGCGGTCCCAGAGCTGATGATCTGGCCGTTCACCGAGACGCTGACCTTCGGAGCGACCCGGAACCCGTGGAACCTCGACTTCGCCCCAGGCGGTAGCAGCGGCGGTAGTGGTGCGGCGATGGGCGCGGGCCTCGCGGCGTTGGCCCTGGGCTCCGACGGCATGGGCTCGATCCGGATTCCGTCGACGTGGAACGGACTGTTCGGGCTCAAGCCGCAGCGAGATCGCGTCCCCTTGGCGCCGCACGAAGGGGCGTGGTGCGGGCTGTCCGTCAACGGACCGCTCGCGAGGACGGTCGAGGACGCGGCGCTGTTCCTTGACCTGACGACGACGCTGCCAGGGCCGGATGGCGGCTTCGTCGCAGCTGCTGCGCGGCCTCCGGGACGGCTGCGGATCGCCGTGAGCTCCAAGCTGCCTCCCGGGCTGATCGGCAGGGTCGGTGCGCCGCAGCGTGCGGCGGTGTCCGAGGCCGTCTCCCTTCTGCGCGAACTCGGACACCACGTGGTCGAGCGTGATGCCGACGTGCCGGCGTCGGCGGTGGCCCATGCGATGGCGCGCTACTTCCGCGGGGTCTACGACGACGTCGGCACGCTGCCGCATCCGGAGCGGCTCGAGCGACGGACGCGGACGTTCGCGCGCGTCGGCGGTCTGCTGTCGGAACGCCGGATGGCCACGATCCGCGCCGCCGAAGGTGACCTGTCCGCCCGCATTCAGTCGGTTTTCGACGACGTCGACGTCCTCCTCACCCCTGGCTCGGCGGCTGGGCCCTCACGGATCGGGGCGTATGCACGCCGCGGTGCCATCTCGACGTTGACGCTCGTTGCCGCGCGGGTGCCGTTCCAGGCCATGTTCAACGTGACGGGGCAGCCCGCTGCCGTCGTTCCGTGGGGTCTCGACGGGAACGGCATCCCAACGTCGATTCAGTTGGTGGGCAGAGCCTTTGACGAGGCGACGCTATTGTCGCTCGGCGGTGAGATCGAGCGCGCGCGACCGTGGGCGCATCGACGGCCACCCGTCGACTAGGGCCGCCCGCGAGTGATTTGTGGAGTACTTGCAGCGCTCACCGCTGGTTTCCTTCCACGAATCGCGACGCCATCACGAGATCTCACCCCAGCGCGAGAGCTTGTCCGCGAACGACATCGGCAGGGCGCCGCTACTCGACGGCAACCGGACCACGGGTAGCGTCGTCGCGACGTGAGCCTCGAACAACTCCAATGCCGTCAGCCCGTTCACGAAGACGCGGTCGATGTCTCGGTGCTTGGCGAAGAAGGCCTTGAAGTCGTTCACCACCAAGCTCTTTCGATCGATCTTGTTGTCCATGCTGCCCGCGCGTCGGCAGCTCGCGATCACGTCCCACAGCGCGATTCCGTGACGCTTGACCTCCTCGATGCGCGCTTCGTACGGCGCGTCGGCGTCGAAGTCGAAGAGGCTAGCGATGATCGGCCAGAACTGGTTTCGCCGGTTCGCGTAATACTCGCCCGCAGTCAACGACCTCTCGCTGGGGAACGAGCCGAGGATCAGCACGCGGGCACCCTGGCCCACGATCGGCGGAAGGCCTTCACGCATCGGTTCGGTCATCGACTCTGATCATCCGGTATACGTTGAGCCGGTGGGCACAGAGGTCGACATCGAAGCCGCGGGTCTACTGGATGGTCTGGAGGGCGAGGCGCGTGCTCAGCGGGCCGAACTCGTCGAATGGCTGCTCTCGAAGGACTTCACCGTCGAGCAAATTCGTGAGTCGATCGCGCCGATGCTGCTGGCGTCGCGACGAATCCTCGGCGACGACGGAACCCACGTGTCGATGCGCGAGATCAGCGAAGCCACCGGGATGGACGTCGAGTTGCTCCAGCGCGTGCAGCGGGCGGTCGGACTGCCAAGGGTCGAGGACGCCGACGCGCGGGTCCTCATGCGGGTCGAAGGTGAGGCATTCGCGGACACGCAGAGGTTTCGCGAACTGGGTTTCAGCGACGACCAGATCGTCCTCGTCGCTCAGGTCTTGGCGGACGGGCTGACCCGTGCGGCCGATGTCATGCGCTACGCCGCGTTGGCGTCGATCATGCACACAGGCGCCAGCGAGCTCGACATCGCCAAGGGATCCGAGGCTCTCCTACGCGACGCCGCTCCGCTGCTTGGCCCGTTGATCCAGGACATGCTCCGCTTGCAGCTGCTGCACATCATGGAGACCGAGGCGGTGAGCACCAGCGAGCGTGCGGAGGGCGTGCCGCTGCCGGGTGCGCGCCTCGTTACGGTCGCATTCGCCGATCTCGTCGGCTTCACCCGACTTGGCGAGGCCGTCGACCCAGAAGACTTGGAGAAGCTGGCCCATCGCTTGACCGATCTTGCGCGCGACGTGGCGGTGCCGCCCGTTCGCTACGTCAAGAGCATCGGCGACGAGGTCATGTTGGTGAGCAGTGACCCGGTGGCGATGCTGGAGGCAGCGCTCGACCTGCTCGACGCCACGGAGGCAGACGAAGAGTTTCCTCGACTTCGCGTAGGACTTGCCACGGGCATGGCGGTGAGCAGGGCCGGTGACTGGTTCGGTCGCCCCGTCAACCTCGCAAGTCGGGTCACGGGCGCAGCGCGCCCCGGCGCAATCTTGGTGTCGGAGTCGACCCGCGACGCCATCGGCGACGCAGACCAGTTCGCGTGGTCGTTCGCGGGGGCTCGCAGCCTCAAGAACATTAAGGATGACACGAAGTTGTTCCGTGCCCGGCGTGTCTTGCATGACTGAAAAGCGCTGGTCGCCAACGGTGAACCTGGGAATCTAAAAGAATCGTGTGAGTAAATTATGCGCAAACGGAGATCTGCCGTTACCGTTCTGCCGTGCCTGAGATGGATCGTCGCAACCTGATGCTGATGGCGGGATTCGCCGCAATGGGGGCGACGATGCCCCTTGGGATTGCCAATGCAGAACCCGTGCCAGCCCCCGTCCCCGCCGTGCCGCCAGCTGCGGCGCCACCGCCGAAGTACATCTTCCACGACGAGTTCGACGGCCCCGCTGGGTCATCCCCGGACCAGTCGAAGTGGACGATCGCGACCGCCCGCGAGACGATCAAGAATCCCGTCTTCTGGGACCGTCCCGAGAACATGGGTCAGTACCGCAATGACCGTCAGCACGTATTCCTCGACGGCAAGTCGAACCTCGTCATCCGTGCCACCAAGGACAACAAGGGCAAGTTCGTCAGCGGCAAGCTCAAGGGCACCTTCTGGGGCGGCATCAACACCACGTGGGAAGCTCGAATCAAGTTCGACTGCTTGACCAATGGCTGCTGGCCGGCGTGGTGGCTGTCCAACGACCACCCCGTCGTCGGTGGCGAGGTCGACCTGGTCGAGTGGTATGGCAACCAAAACTGGCCATCGGGAACCACGGTTCACGCACGTGAGGACGGCACGTCGTTCGCGACGCAACCCTGGCCAGTAGACAGCGCGTGGCACACCTGGCGGGTCAGCTGGACCGACGCGGGCATGAGTTTCTGGATGGACTACGTCGACGGCATGCCGCCGTACTTCGAGGTGCCCGCCAACTCTCTCGACGACTGGCCGTTCAATCTGCCGGACTACCGGGTGTTTCCCGTATTGAACTTGGCCGTTTCCGGTTCGGGAGGCGGCGACCCCGCAGGGGGTATCTACCCTGCGGACATGCTCGTCGACTACGTGCGGGTCTGGTAGCTCACCGGGTCGTCCTGGGCGAGCGAAGTAACGGGATGGTTGGCGTGAACCGGCGCAGACGTAGGCTGTTCGTCACGACGAACACCGAGCTGAAAGCCATTGCGGCACCGGCGATCATCGGATTGAGCAAGCCAAGCGCGGCAAGCGGAATCGCTGCGACGTTATAGGCGAACGCCCAGAACAGGTTGCCTCGGATCGTCCGTAATGTGGCTCGGGACAAGCGGATTGCGTCTGCAGCAGCGCGTAGGTCTCCGCTGACGAGCGTCAGGTCGGACGCCTCGATCGCGACGTCCGTCCCCGTGCCCATCGCAAGCCCGAGGTCGGCCTGAGCAAGTGCGGCTGCATCGTTGACGCCGTCGCCGACCATGGCGACGACCTTGCCTTCTTCCTGCAGTCGCTTGACGTGGTCGACCTTGTCGGCGGGCAGCACCTCGGCGATGACCTCGGTGATGCCGAGCTCTCGCGCGACGGCATCCGCGGCCCGGCTGTTGTCGCCGGTGAGCAGGATGGGCATGAGGCCGAGCCCGCGGAGGGACGAAATTGCTTCGGCAGCAGTGTCTTTCACGGTGTCCGCGACGACGACCACCCCGGTGATGCCTCCGTCGACCGCCAGCCAGACTGGTGTGCGGCCAGCCGCTTCGGCATCGTCGGCGGCCGCCAGCAAGTCGGCCGGTGCCGTCGCGGCGAGCGTCTCGGTGAGCCACGAAGAGCGTCCGATCGCGACCCGGTGGCCGTCGACTACGGCGGTGACGCCGCGCCCGCCGTGGTTCGCGAACTCCGTGACGGCAGCGAGCGGACCATCCTCGGCCGCTCGGGCGGCGATGGCACGCGCTATCGGATGTTCGGATCCGTCCTCCGCTGCTCCCGCGAGGCGGAGCACGGTGTGGACGGATGTGGCAGTGCTGTCGGAGGCGGCGTGCACCTCGGTGACCGTCATGCGTCCCGTCGTCACGGTGCCGGTCTTGTCCAGGACGACGGTGTCGACGCGTCGCGTCGACTCGAGTACCTGGGGCCCCTTGATCAGGATGCCCAGTTGCGCACCGCGGCCGGTGCCGACGAGAAGCGCTGTTGGCGTGGCCAGTCCCAGCGCGCAGGGGCACGCGATGATCAGTACGGCGACGGCGGCGGTGAACGCCATGCTCGGCGCCGCGCCGACGGCAAGCCAGCCGATTAGCGTCAGCAGCGACACTGCGATGACGATCGGAACGAATACCGCGGACACGCGATCCGCGAGGCGCTGCACGTCAGCCTTGCCGTTCTGTGCCTCCGCAACGAGGCGAGCCATCTGGGCCAGCTGGGTGTCGGCACCGACGCGGGCGGCCCGAACCTGAAGCGCGCCAGCGACGTTCACCGTCGCTCCCACGACGTCGTCGCCCGGTCCGACCTCGACGGGCACCGATTCGCCAGTGACCATCGAAGCGTCGACTGCCGAGGTTCCCGCCGTGACCACGCCGTCGGTGGCGATCTTCTCGCCGGGGCGCACGATGAAGTCGTCGCCGACTGCGAGCTCGCCGATGGGAACGCGGACTTCCACACCGTCGCGCAACACGGCGACGTCCTTGGCGCCCAGGTCGAGTAGCGCGCGCAGGGCGGCGCCCGCCTGCTTCTTGGCGCGCGCCTCGAAGTAACGGCCCGCGAGCACGAACGTCGTCACGACGGCGGCGACCTCGAGATAGACATGCTCCGAAGAGCCTGCGATCAGCACCCACGTGGACCATAGGTATGCGGCGAGCACCCCGACCGAGATCAAGGTGTCCATGCTGGCCGCGCCATGGCGCAGATTTGCGAAGGCAACCCGATGGAACGGCAATGCACCCCACAGCACGACGGGCGTCGCCAAGGCGAAGGCCACCCACTGCCAGTGTCCGAACTGGAGCGCCGGCACCATCGACAGCAGCACCACCGGCACGCTCAGCCCGGCGGACACCAAGACTCGGCGACCGTACGGCTCCTCGGCGTGGTGATGGGCGTGTTCGTCGGCGGCGGGCAGGGCGGCGCTGTATCCGGTGTCCTCGATCGCGGCTACCAGGTCGTCGGTGCTCACGTGGTCGGGACGATCGATCGAGACTTGCTCGGTGGCGAAGTTGACGCTGGCGTGTACGCCGTCGATTTGGTTGAGCTTCTTCTCGATGCGGGCGGCGCACGACGAGCACGTCATGCCACCGACGTCGAGGGTCACGGTGTTCATGCTTTCGAGCATATACCCATAGGGGGTATAGGTAGAGCGCCGCTATCAGGTGGTGAATCGACTGGCCAGTGCCTTCTTGTCGACCTTCTCGCCTGCGAGTGTCGGCAGGGGATCCGACCGGATCTCCCATCGGCTCGGGATCGCGAAATAGGACACTGCGCCATCGAGGTGGTTTCGCAGCTCCTCCTCGGTCGGAGCCGGAGCGTCGGGGCGGTGGACGACGACGGCCACTAGCTCCTCGCCAAGGTCGGCATGCGGAACGCCCATCGCCGCCACCTCGACGACGGCGGGATGCGTGGCGATCGCGGCCTCGACGTGCGGGCACGCGATGTTCTCGCCGCCGCGGATCACGATGTCCTTGCTGCGCCCGTCGATGTACAGGTAACCGTCGTCGGTCAGGTGGCCGAGATCGCCGGTATGCAGCCAACCGTCGTCGTCGATCGACTGATCCTCCGGCATGCCCACGTAGCCCAACATCACCGTCGGTGCGCGCGCCAGCACCTCGCCGACGCCGCGGTCGTCTGGATCGGCGATGCGCAGTTCGACGACTGGATAGGGCCTTCCCACCGTGCCGGGATGCACTGTGAGGTCGCGAGAGTCGGCGGCAGTGAGGAATCCGCCTGCCTCGGTCATGCCCCAGGTGTTGCTCAGCCCTCGCGTGCGCAGGCTCGGCACTTTGGCCCGGATCCGGTCGAGGAGATCGGTGGTGACCGGCGCACCTCCGAGTGGCCATGACTTGAGGCTGCTGAGGTCGAAGGAGTCGAATTCGGGGTGAGCGAGCACCCGTACGGCCATGGTGGGCACCGCGCCCCAGACCTGGACGCCTTCCCGCTCGATCAGGCCGAGCACCTGCCCGGCGTCGAATCGGCTTTCCGTCATGACGATCTTGCCGCCAGTGAGAAAGTGGGTGAGCAGACTCGAAAGGCCACCAACGTGAAACATCGGCGTGGTTGCGAGGCTGACGGCCTGCGGCGACGAGACGTCAAGCAGGTGGGGGAGCCGTCCGCTGCGGCAGAGGATGTTGTGCTGATTGGCGATCACCGAACGCCGCGACAGCTCAACGGCTTTCGGCATGCCGGAACTTCCGGACGTGAAGAGGATGAGTGCGGGTGCGTCGAGGGCGAGCTCAGTTTTGCTGGCCGGCGGTCTGACGGGTGGATGCTCGAATGCGGCGCGAAGGTCGGCGAGCGGACTCGTCGACGTGCGCACCGGCAACGCGGTGTCGGCGAGGACGTGCCGCACTGCCAACAGATCGACGGCGTGTTCGATCTCTTGCGCACTCCACCACCGGTTGGCCAACACCGGGACGGCATCCGAAAGCCACGTCGCCCACAGTGCGGCCACCCATTCCGGTGTGTTGTAGCCGAACACCATGACGCGATCCCCGCCGCGAATGCCGAACTCCACCAGCATCTCTCGCGCTGATTGCACGGCATCCCGAAACTCGGCGAACGTGATGCGCCGGTCGCCGTGTACCAGGAACGTGCGATCGGTCCATCGCCCGGTCCCCGCCATGAGGTCGCCGAACGTCGAGGGACCGCCCTCGTAGACCAACCCTGGGTGGCCGCCGTAATGTCCGGCGGCCACGTCGCACGCCCATACCGTCTCGGGCACGTGCTTCAGACGGTCGCGACCTGAATGCCCTCTGACGGCTGCACGATGACGAAGCCCTGGCCGTAGAACGAGACCTGGACCGCCTCCCCGGAGCCGCGCCCGATCAGCGCACCCGCCTTGAAGCTCGTCTTCAGTTGTGTCTGCAGGTTCGCCGACCACGCGACGATCGCGTTGGTGTCGGCGAAGGTTGGCGCCTCGGCGGCGTTGAGCACCACCGGCGGTCCGTCGGTCGTGATGGCGACCCAGCCAGTGCCGCGCAGCGTGGTGTTGAACAGGCCGCCCACCGCCATGCTGCCGCCCTTCACCCGTTCGATGTTCCAGTCCAGGCTGGAGGAGAAGGCGAGGACGTTCTTGCCGCTGATCGACAGGCCGGAGTTGGTGAGGTTGAGCAAGTGCACGTCATGAGCGAGTTCGGCGAGGAACACGTCGCCCTGGCCCTGGCATCGCATCAGCGGCACGCCCTCGCCGGTCAGCGCCTTCTTGAGGAACTTCGATGCGCCGCCGCCCTCGAAGGCGAAGTCGACGTTGCCCTGGTAGGCGACCATCGACCCCTGGCGCGCCATGAACGGCTCGCCGAGGCGCACGCGCAGCATCTTCGAGTTCTGGTTTGCGACCGCCTTCGACTCCTTCTCGCTGAATCTGCCGTCGACGAGGTCTCCGGTGATGCCGGCGAAGCCGTCACCGCCTTGTGACTGGGCCTGTGAATAGTCGGGCTGGACCTGGGCCGGAGCCTGGCCGTATCCGCCGTACTGCTGGCCGGCCTGGGCGGGGTCCTGCTGTTGAGCGGCATGGGCGGCCGCGTGCTGTTGGTGATCCTGGTGTTGTCCGAGGTCCTGGTGTTGTCCAAGGTCCTGGTGTCGTCCAAGGTCCTGGTGTTCGGCCGCGCCCTGGTGCTGTGGCGCGTCTTGATGTTGCCCGACGTCCTGGTGCTGAGGGGCGCCACCCAGCGGCGACGACAGCACCTGACCCTGGTGCGAGACCTGGTCGGTCCACGCCCTGCCATCCCACCACCGGTACTCGTAGCGCCCCTCGGGATCGGCTTGCCAACTACCAGCTCCAGGTCCTGTCACGTCCAACTCCTCGATTCGATGGGGATTCGACCCGCAGACTATGGCAACCCGGTGAATCGCGGGGTCGCTCACGCCCAGTCAGTGCCCTTGGCTGGCATTCTTGGCGCATGGCAAAGGAAATCGATCCCGTTCGGGCCAAGAGCGCGCTCGCAGTGATCAAGCAACACCCCGGGATGGTGCTGTTCCTGGCGTCGCCGGGGATCATCGCGCTAGCCCTGGTGTGGGTGTTCGTCGGTCACGGCTGGGCGGTGCTTCTACTGGTCGCGCTGGTTCTCGCCGGCGGTGCTGCGCTGCTGCTCAAGCGCTGATCACGGCACCACGGCTTCGCCAGCGGCGAAACTTACACGTTTATGGCTGTAACGATGTAATCATGTAAGCATGAGACAACGTCACCATGTACACGGCCAACGCTCGGGACGCCCAGGCGGCTGGCAACAGGCACAACAACCCGACGCGACCGGCGCGCCCGAATGGATCGCGGGCCGTCTTCCCGATGGCTGGTTCGTGGGCGACCCGAAGGTGGTCGTCGACCGTGAGGAAATCACCGTGATCGGTAGGCTCCGCGAACCCGAGGGCGGCGAGAGCCAGGAGCGTGCATCCGGGCACGCGGCGCGTTTCCGTGAGGAGACGCGGCCAGAGCGGATGCGCATCGCCGACGAGGCGGAGGACCGCTACGGACGCAGCCTCGCGTGGGGTGTCGAAATCGGCAGCGGTGATTCCACCGAGCAGATCCTGTTCAGCCACATCGCGGTCCCAGTGATGACCCGGCTTCGGCAGCCGGAACGCCAGGTGCTCGACACGCTGGTGGACGCCGGCGTCGCGCGATCGCGATCGGACGCGCTGGTGTGGTCGGTCCGGCTGGTCGGCGAGCACGCCGACGAGTGGCTAGGCAAGCTGCGCGAAGCGATGTCGTCGGTGGAGGACCTTCGCACGGAGGGCCCGCAGCTCTAGCGATTCGTGCACTCGCACCCGCGGTGTGCGCGGTTGCGAGTGCACGAATCAGGATCAGCCGACGCGCTCCACGCCCACGTATGTCGAACTGAGTGTTGACGTTTGGGAGAGTGGATCGATGTCCTGGGTGGCAGAGCCCACCAGCAGGTTGCGGTTGACGCCGAACGACTGAGGCTCGGCACCCCCGCGCGGGTCGAAGACCCTAGAGCCCCAGCCGTGGTCGACGACGACGAGCCCTCGACGCGGGCGGTCGCTGAGCGCCGCGCGTAGCTCGATCTCGCCGACCGGCGAGAACACCCTCACCCGGTCGCCGTCCGAAATGCCGAGGGCGGCCGCGTCGGCGGTGTTGATCAGCACGTCGTTGCCCTTGCCGGAGCGGTGCAGTCCCGGTAACTCGTTGAGCCAAGAGTTCATCGAATGTCGATTGCGCCGGTTGCCCAGATGGAACGGATAGCCTTCTGGCGCAACGGTATTTGGCTCGCCGAGCAATTCTCGGGCCCGTGCCACGAACTCGGGCGGGGCGGCGTGCACCCTCTTGTCGTCGGTGCGTAGCGCGTTCTTGAAGTGCCCGAACTCGCGTGGTCCCAACACCAGTCCATGTGGATGACTCATCAAGTCGCGCCACTTGAGCCTGCGTCCGTTGAACTTTCGCGACATCCTCACGACGAGGTGATCGAGCCAGTGCGGACCGAACGCGAGAGAGGGCAGTCGCGTCGCCGCCGCCAGGCGTCGCGTTGCCTTGATGAATCCGTTGAGTCCCCTTGCGCCGAACAGCGGCTTGCGCATCGCCATCGCCAGATCGACGAAGATCTGCCATTCCTCCCTGGCATCCGGCGGTGGCTCAACGACTTTCGTACCGTACTGAACGAACGGTTCGTCGTGCATGTTGCTGGTGAACGCAAGCAGATCGTTGCGCTCCAACCAGTGCACCGCGGGCAATAGCCAGTGGGCGTGCCGATGGCTCTCGCGCTGCACGAGGTCGATGACCACGAGCAGATCTAGCTGCGCGAAGGCCTCGTCCAGCTTGGCGCCGTTGGGTCCCGATATCACCGGGTTGCCGCAGTTGATGAGCATCGCCCGGATCTGGCCTTGGCCGGGAGTTAGGATCTCGTCGGACAATTCGGCTAGTGCGTGCGCACCGGCCACCATCTCGCGGCCTGCCACCCGGCTGACGTGCGGCTCGGTCTTGACCATCCCGGCGAGTCGCAGCGCGTCGAAGTAGCCAGGCTCGAAGCGGCGACCGCCAGGGCGGTCCATCCGGCCGGTGATCACGTTCAGCACGTGCCCGAGCCACTCGGCGACGGTGCCCGCTGCGTGCAGCGAGACACCGGTGCGCGTCACCACCATCGCGCCGTTCGCGGCCGCGAAGTCGCGAGCCGTGCGCTCGATCTGGTCGCGTTCGATGCCGCAACGGCTGGAGAGTTCGCCGACGTCGGCTTCGGCTGCCAGCGCGCGCAGATCCGCAATGCCCGTGGCGAGTTCGGCGCAGTCCAGGCGATGCTCGAGGCCCTCGTCGAGAATCACCTTCACCATCGCGAGCAGCAGCGCCCAGTCCTGACCCGGTCGCACGGCCAGGTGAACGTCAGCCTTCTCCGCCGACTCGGTGCGGAGCGGATCGATGACGATGATCGTCGCGCCTGCGCTTTGTCGATCGAGGGCGCGCCGCCAACCTCCGGGCACCGTCTCCAGCCAATTCCAGGCGCTGACAGCCGGATTCGTGCCGACAAGCAGAAAGTAATCGCAGTTGTCGACGTCGGAGACCGGGACCATCAGCGACGATCCATACATTGCCTCGGCCACCACGTGCAGCGCATTCTGGTCGACCGAGCCAACGGCATAGCGACTGCGCGTTCCCACCGCATCCATCCACGCGTTCATGAACATCACGTTCGACGACGAGTGCCCGGACGGGTTGCCGTAGTAGGCGCCGATCGCATCGGGTCCGTCGGCGTCGATCAGCGCGTTCATCCGGTCGGCGATGTCGCGGATCGCCTCGTCCCAGGTGGCCTCTACGTAGGCGTCTCCGACCCGGCGCATGGGCTTGAGAATGCGACGCGGATGTTCGACGAGTTGATTGGCGGTGCGGCCCTTCGCGCAGAAGTCGTGCCAGCTGTGCGGGTTCAGCTTGTCAGGGGAGATCCTGGTGACGCGATTCTCCTCGACGGTGACCTCTAGCCCGCACGACGCCATGCAGTAGCGACAGAAGGTGTGGACCGTTCGGCTCTCCGAGCGCGAGGTGGTACCGGCATCGGTCAAGCGTGCCGGCGCGGTGCTCATGAAGCCATGGTGCCAAACCCGAATTGAGCAGGTCGCTCAGATCCCTTGCGATTTGTGCACGTGCACCGCGCACACCGCGGCTCAGCGTGCACGAAGCGCCTGTCTGATCTCAGCGATCACGCGTTCGGGGTACTCGGTCAGGTCCAACCAGGTGAACCGGAGCACCTTCCACCCGGCCAGCCTCATGGCGTTCTGCTTCTTGCGATCCCGATTGAAGTCGTCAGGGTCACTGTGGAAGGCGAGGCCGTCAACCTCGATGGCGACTTTGACTCCGACGAATGCGAAATCGGCTTTGTAGCCTGCTATCGGATGGTTCGCTTTCCAGCCTCTGATACCGGCCGCATTCATCAGCCGCGCCAGCAGCCGCTCCGCTGCCGAGCAGTCACCGCGACTTGCGCACACGCACGCGCGGTCACCGCGGCCCACGGTGCACAAATCGCGCGTATAGGGGGCTCACGCCTGGGCCATCGCCCAGTACTCGCCATGGCGGGCGAGAAGCTCGTCGTGAGTGCCCCGCTCGACGAGCTTGCCCGCCTCCATCACCAGGATGACGTCGGCGTCGCGAATCGTCGAAAGGCGGTGCGCGATGATGAAACTCGTCCGGTCACGACGCAGCTCGGCGGTCGCTTGCTGGATCAGCAGCTCGGTGCGGGTGTCCACGGAGCTGGTCGCCTCGTCGAGGATCAACAAGGCGGGTCTCGACAGAACTGCCCTGGCGATGGTGATCAGCTGCTTCTCGCCAGTGCTGATGTTGCCGCCGTCGTCGTTGATGACGGTCTGGTAGCCGTTCGGCAGGGTATGGACGAAGCGGTCGACGCGCGCCGCGACCGCCGCCTCGATGACCTCGTCCTCATCTGCGTCTGGTCTGCCGTACGCGATGTTGTCGTAGATCGTGCCGCCGAACAACCACGCGTCCTGCAGCACCATGCCGATCCTCGAGCGCAGCGCGTGCCTGCTGATCTCGGTGATGTCCGCACCGTCGAGCAGGATCCGGCCCGAGTCCACCTCGTAGAAGCGCATGAGCAGGTTCACCAGCGTGGTCTTGCCTGCGCCAGTCGGGCCGACGATCGCGACCGTGCTACCCGGCTCGGCGACCAGCGACAGGTCCTCGATGATCGGCGTGCCCGTCCGATATGCGAAGTCGACGTGTTCGAATTCCACGCGGCCGGGCCCCTTTTGGTCGTCTGCGGCAGGAACGGCAGGATCGGGTGCCTGCTCGTCAGCGTCCAGAAGGTCGAAAACCCTTTCCGCACTGGCGATTCCCGACTGCAACGTGTTGTACATCGAAGCCACCTGGGTAAGGGGCTGGTTGAACTGCCGAACGTACTGGATGAAGGCCTGGATGCTGCCGAGCGTGATCTGGCCCGTTGCGACCTGCAGCCCACCGACGACGGCGACTCCCACGTAGCTCAGGTTGCCGACGAACGTGGTCGCAGGCGACACCAGGCCGGAGAGGAACTGAGCGCCGAAGCTGGCCTGGTACACGTCGGCGTTGAGTTCGCGGAACCTCTCCTCCGCGAGCGCTCTGTGGCCGAACGTCTTGACGACGGTAAAACCGCTGTAGGTCTCCTCGATGTGAGCGTTGAGCCGTCCGGTGTTCCGCCACTGCGCTACGAACATCCGCTGTGAACGTCGCGCGATCGTCCTGGTCGCCAACAAAGAAAGGGGCACGGTCAACACGGTGATGAGGGTCAGTAGCGGCGAGATGGTCAGCATGACCACGAACACCGCGACCACGGTGAGCAGCGACGTCAGCAGCTGGCTGATCGTCAGCGACACCGACGTCTGAATGTTGTCGACGTCGTTGGTGACGCGGCTGAGCACTTCGCCTCGCTGCCGTGAGTCGAAGTACGCCAACGGCATTCGGTGCACCTTCGCCTCGACGTCGGCCCGAAGCGTCACCATGGTGCGCTGGACGACGACGTTGAGTAGTCGTGCCTGAAGCCAAACGAACAGGGCGGCAACCAGATACAGCGCAAGGGCCAGCAGCAGCGTCCGTCCAATCGCGGCGAAGTCCACGCCGTGGCCAGGGACTACGTTCATGCCGGACAACAGATCCGCGCGCGTGTTGTCACCGCGCGCCCTCGCGGCCTCGATCGCCTGTTCCTTGGTAATGCCTGCGGGCAGTTCGCGACCGATGACGCCGTTGAAGAGCAAGTCCGTCGCATGCCCGAGGATCCGTGGGCCGATCACCCCGATCGCGATCCCCGCGACGCCAAGCAGCACTACGGCCAACGTCATCCCCCGTTGCGGGGTCAGCCGTTTCAGCAGCCGTGTCGCAGATCCCTTGAAGTCTCGGGAGCGCTCCGTCGGCCGTTCCACCGTGGCGCGCACCTGGCGACCCATCGGCCCGGTCACCGCGATACTCCGGCTGACTGCGAGTCCGTGAACTCCGCGTAGATGGGGCAGTCCGCGAGCAGCGAGGCGTGGCTGCCGGTACCCACGACCCTGCCATCATCGATCACGATGATCTGGTCCGCCTCCGCGATAGTCGAAATACGTTGCGAGACAATGACGACGGTCGCTCCGGCGGACACTTCTCGAAGTGCAGCCCGCACACGCGCGTCGGTGTGCACGTCGAGGGCGGAGAACGCGTCGTCGAAGAGGTAGACCGCAGGGCGGCGGATCACGGCCCGCGCGATCGCGAGCCGCTGACGCTGGCCTCCCGAGAAATTGATGCCGCCCTGCGCGACGGGCATGTCGAGGCCGTCGGGATGAGCTGACACGAAACCGTCCGCAGCAGAGACCCGCAGCGCCTCCCACATCTCGTCGTCGGTCGCGTCGGCCTTGCCGTACCGCAGGTTGTCGGCAACCGTTCCGGAGAAGAGATGGCTGCGCTGCGGCACCAGGCCGATCGATGACCACAGCTGCTCGGTGTCGTAGTCGCGAACGTCGATCCCGTCCAGGCGCACGGAGCCGCCGGTCACGTCGTACAGGCGGCAGATCAGCGATATCAGCGTCGACTTGCCAGATCCCGTGGAGCCGACCACCGCCGTCACGGATCCGGGCCGTGCCGTCATGGAAACGTCTTGCAGCACTGGGCGATCAGCGCCGGGATGGCTGAACGTCACCGCTTCCATCGTGATCTCGCCCGCCACCGTCTCCGGTCGCTTCGGGTGCGCTGGACTGCTGATGGCCGCGACGGTGGACAGGACGCCGGTGATGCGTTCTGCGCACACCGCGGCGCGGGGCAGAAGCACGAGGATGATCGTCACCAAGAGCACGGCCATCAAGATCTGCATGAAGTAGGACAGGAAAGCGATCAGCGACCCGACTTGCATCTGCCCTTCGTCGATCCGCATGGCGCCGAACCAGATCACCGCCACGCTCGACACGTTGATCACCAACGTCGTGACCGGCAGCATGAGCGCCTGCCAGCGGCCAACCGAGAGCGCGGTGTCCGAGAGCGCCTGGTTGGCCTCCGCGAACCGGGCCCGCTCCAGAGGCTCCCTGGCGAACGCTCTGATCACCCTGATGCCGGACAACTGCTCGCGTAGCACGCGGTTGATGCCGTCGATCAGTCTTTGCATGCCGCGGAACAGCGGCAGGAGGTGCCTGATGATCCAGTAGTTGGCGAGCGCGAGGACCGGGACGCTCACTACGAGGAGCCAGGACAGGCCCGCGTTCTGGTGAACGGCCATCGCGATGCCGCCGATGCTCATGATGGGAGCCGTGATCAGCATCGTGCAGGTCAGTTGGACCAGTAGCTGGATCTGCTGGACGTCATTGGTGGTCCTGGTGAGCAGGGACGCAGCCCCGAAGCGGGCGGTCTCCTCGGCCGACAGGCCCGTGACGTGGTGGAAGATCGCCGAGCGCAGGTCGCGACCGAAGCCCATTCCAGCTCGCGAGCCGAAGTACACCGCACCGACCGCACAGGCGACCTGAAGGGCCGTGACGGCAAGCATGATGCCGCCCAGCTCGGTGATTACCGTGGTATCGCCCTTGGCCACGCCGTCGTCGATGATCCTCGCGTTGATCGTCGGCAGATATAGCGACGCCAAGGTGCTCACGAGCTGTAGCGCCGCCACGATCGCGAGCAGCCGCCGGTACGGCCGCACGTACTGTCGCAGCAGACGCATGAGCATTCCGCAACTGTCGCACACCTCACCGGAGCAGATCGGGACCGCCCGCAGACCCGAAAACCGCCTTGAAATACCAGGTCAACCGGCATGTCGGTAGGTGCACTGCGAACGTGCCGCTACAGTTGCGGGCGTGAGAGGACGATCGTGCGACCGCAAGCGCGTGCGCAGGGGAGGGGCATTGGCCGTTGCCGTGGCAGCGCTGATACCGATGGTTGCCGCGTGCTCGGGTGGTTCGGGTTCGTCGGGCGGACCCGAGGCTTCCGGAAGCCAGGCTCCCGACTCCGCCAAACACGGACCGATGTTTCCCGAGTGCGGCGGCATCAGCGATCAGACGGTTGCCGAGCAGACCAGGGTGCCCGGTTTGGTCAACACGGCGAAGAACTCGGTGGGGTGCCAATGGCTCGCGGGCGGCGGCATCAACGGGCCGCACTTCTCCTTCTCCTGGTACCGCGGCAGCCCCATCGGTCGTGAGCGCAAGACCGAGGAACTGTCACGCGCCAACGTCGAGAACGTCAGCATCGAGGGCCACGACGGATTCATCGCCATCGGCGACACCCCTCCGTTGGGCAACAGCCTGTGCGAGGTCGGCATCCAGTTCGGCGACGACTTCATCGAGTGGTCGATCAGTTTCTCGGAGAAGCCGTTCCCGGACAGCTGCGCAGTCGCCAAGGAATTGACCCGTCAATCGATCGTGAACGCCAAATGAGCCGCCAGGGCGTCCGGCGCAGAGCACTGGCGGGATTCGCCATTCTGCTGACCGCGACCACCGTGCTGTCCGGTTGCAGCAAGACCGTCGACGGCACCGCGTTGAAGGCGGGCTCGGGGGACGTCCCCCGCAATGAAGACTCCCAAAAGAAGTACCCCAACCTCCTCAAGGAGTGCGAGGTTCTCACCGAGGACATTCTCGCCAAGACGGTGGGCGCGGATCCGCTCGACATCCAGAGCACCTTCGTGGGTGCGATCTGCCGCTGGCAAGCGCTCAACCCCGCTGGCCTGATCGACATCACCAGGTTCTGGTTCGAGCAGGGCAGCCTAGAGAACGAGCGCCAGGTTGCCCAGCACCTGAACTACAAGGTGGAGAACCGCCGCATCAACGGCATCGACTCGATCGTGATGAAGACCAACGATCCCAACGGGGGCTGCGGCGTGGCCAGCGATGCCCTCGGAGTCGTGGGCTGGTGGGTGAATCCGCAGGTGCCTGGCATCGACGCGTGCGGGATGGCGGTCAAGTTGATGGAGCAGACGCTCTCCACCGATTCCTAACCCGAGTAACCCTGGAAACAACCGTGCGTCCGGCGTTGCGGACTAGCGCGGTACGTGGAATGCCGTCAGCGTCGCCCCGTGCAGCGTGAGCTCGTGCCACTGCTTGTCGGTGCGCAGCACCGCGATCGCCGAGGTGGGGTACTTGGTCGAGAGGTCTCCGGCCGCCGCCGCGTCGCTGGTCTTGGCGTCGGCGAGGCCGAGTGCAAGCTGGGACATGGTGGGCTCGTGGCCGATCACCAGCAGGGTGTGGACCTCACGTGAAGAGACTCCGTTGATCACGTCGAGCACCGTGCCCGCAGCGGCGTCGTAGAGCCGGTCGGAGAACTCGGCGGGCGCGTCGATCCCCGTACGGGCCAAGGTCTGACGGGTCCTGGTGGCCGAGGAGCAGAGCACGGCGTCGACGGATGGCGCGTTGGCGCGTAGCCAGTCACCGGCGAGCGCCGCCTCGCGAATGCCGCGCGGCACCAACGGTCTGTCGTGGTCGGCCACGCCCGACGGGTAATCCGACTTCGCGTGTCGAAGCAGCAGAAGCGTTCTGAACTCGTCGGTCACACCGAACACGTTATGCCATGCCGACGCGCGTCCCCTGGCTTGTCGGAACGCGGACCTACACTCGCCTTGCCCGTCAAACGATGGGGCCGAACTCGAAGGGAGATGACCGCCATGCGCTTCGTGCACACCGCCGACTGGCAACTCGGCATGACGCGCCACTTCCTCAACGGTGAGGCGCAGCCAAGGTATTCGGCCGCCCGCCGGGACGTCGTCGCGGGCCTCGGTCAGCTGGTCGCCGAATCCGGCGCCGAGTTCGTCGTCGTTGCGGGCGACGTCTTCGAGCACAACCAGCTCTCGCCGCGCGATGTGAGCCAGTCACTAGAGGCGATGCGCGCCATCGGTGTTCCGGTATTTCTGCTTCCCGGCAACCACGATCCGCTGGACGCGTCATCGGTCTACACCAGTGCGCTGTTCGTCGACGAATGTCCTGCCAACGTGACGGTGCTCGACCGGGCGGGCGTGCACGAGGTGCGACCAGGCGTTCAGATCGTCGCTGCCCCATGGCGTTCCAAGGCGCCGACGACCGAGTTGGTCGGTGAGGTGCTCGCAGGGTTGGACAGTGACGGCGTGACCCGAATTCTGGTGGGCCACGGTGGGGTCGACATCTTGGATCCCGATCCCGAGAAACCCTCAGTGATACCACTTTCCGTGCTCGAGTCTGCATTGGCGCGAGGCGCCGTGCACTACGTTGCCTTGGGCGACAAGCACTCTCGCACCAAGGTGGGCTCCAGCGGCAGAATATGGTACTCCGGCGCCCCCGAGGTCACGAACTTCGATCACATCGAAGCGGATTCCGGTCACGTGCTCGTGGTCGACGTCGACGAGGCCGATTCCTCGCGCCCGGTCCGGGTGGACGCGCGACGTGTTGGGCGTTGGCGCTTCGTGACGCTGCGACGCACCGTCGACACGAGTCGCGACATCGCCGATCTCGACTTGAACCTCGACCTCATGCCGGACAAGGAGCGCACCGTCGTTCAGGTGGGCCTCACGGGCACACTCACAGTGACGGACAAGGCGGCCCTAGACGCGTGCATCGATCGCTATGCGCGCCTGTTCGCGTCGTTGACGATGTGGGACCGGCAATCCGACATCGCGGTCGTGCCCGCCGACGGTGAATTCGACGGTCTTGGCGTCGGCGGGTTCGCGGCTGCGGCCGTCGACGAACTCATCGCCACGGCGAACGACGGCGGCGACAAGGCCGACGAGGCCCGCGCCGCACTGGCTCTGCTGCTGCGTCTTGCCGACCGAGGTGCCGCGTGAAACTGCACCGCATGTCGTTGCGCAACTACCGCGGAATCGCGCACCGCGACATCGAGCTTCCCGAAAACGGTGTCGTCGTCATCAGTGGCGCCAACGAGATCGGCAAGTCGTCGATGATCGAGGCGCTCGACCTTCTCCTCGACGCCAAGGACCGGTCCACTAAGCGGGAAGTCAAGCAGGTCAAGCCGACCCATGCCGACGAGGGCTCGGAAGTAACGGCGGAAATCTCCACGGGGCCATACCGATTCGTGTACTTCAAGCGTTTCCACAAGCGCCCGGTCACCGAGTTGACGGTGCTGGCTCCGCGCCGTGAACAGCTGACCGGCGACGAGGCTCACGACCGCGTCCTGGCCATTCTCGAAGAGACGGTCGACGTCGAACTGTGGCGGGCGCAGCGGGTACTGCAGTCGGCGTCGACGGCGCCAGTCGATCTCTCCGGATGCGATGCGCTATCGCGAGCGCTCGACGTGGCGGCCGGTCAGGCGGTGGCGCTTTCGGGTACGGAGAGCCCCTTGATCGATCGCATCGACGACGAGTACCGCACGTACTTCACGCAGACCGGTAGGCCGACGGGTGAGTGGGCAGCAGCGATCAACCGGCTTCGTCGCGCGGTGGATCAAGTCGCCGAGTGTCAGGCTGCGATCGCCGAGGTCGAGGGCGCGGTGACCCGGCACGCCGAACTCGCCGACGAGCTCGCACATGCGGCAATCGAGTGCGCGACGGCCGCGAAGCGTGTGGATGCTGCACGGGCGGCTGCCGAGGCGGTGGAGCGATTCACGAAGCGACTCAAGGATGTTCGCGTCCTCGCCGAGGCAGCGAAGTCCACGCACGCGGCGGCGGTCTCGGCACTCGACGAGCGCCGAAGGATGCGGGCCGACGTCGACGAACGGACGGCGAAGCTCGCAGAGCTGGAGCAGTCGGCACTGACGGCCGATGCCGAACGCATCGTGGCAGAACGGGCGCGGGAGGCCGCCGACGCAGCGGCGGCCCAGGCGCGCACCGTCGTCGTATCGTGCCAGGCCAGGGTCGATGCCGCCCGCGCGACCGCCGAGCAGATCGTCGATCGCGACGAGGCGCAGCGTTTGACGACCCGGCTAGCGCGGATCGACGCGTCGGACGAGCAGCTGCGGGACGTCGAGCGTGAACTCGCCGGAATCACGGTCTCGGATGCGACCATCGCGATGCTCGAGACGGCGACGGCCGCGGTGGAGAAGGCAAGCGCCAGGGCCGAGTTGGCGTCGGCCAGGGTCGAAATGGTGGCCGCCGCAGACGTGGAAGTCCGCTTCGCAGGAGAGGCGATCGACTTGGTCTCGGGTGCCGGCTGGTCGGCCAACGTCGCCGACCCCACCGACATCGAGCTGCCTGGGAAGCTGACCGTTCGCGTCGTCCCTGGAGCGCCGGCGGCGGCCACAAGTGCGGCGCTCACGGCAGCCCGGCTCGAACTACACGAGGCGCTCGCGAGGGCTGGAGTTGCCGACGTCGCCGCCGCCAAGGTGCTGCACGAGCGGGCGCGCGAACTGTCGGCATCCCGCGACACGGTCGTCGCCACCCGTGCCGCGCTGATAGGAGACGACACCGTCGAGAAGCTCCGCGACAGGCTCGCCGAACTGAGCGCCCGAGTCGCCTTGGACTGCCCTGGGGACGCAGCGGCCGCCAAGACCGAACTGGTCGCGGCAGTGGCGGCGCATCGCCAGGCGATCGCCGAGTGTGATGCGCGCACGACCCAGGCGGCGGCCGCGGCGACGACCTCGACGGAGAAGACCACGCGAGTGACCGTACTCACCGAAAAGATCGCGAGCTCGCGGGCCGAGCTGGCGGCAGTAGCCGATCGGCTTGCGCGACAACGGGAATCACTGACCGATGACGCCCTAGTGATCTGTGCTGAGGCCGAAGGCGAGCGCAGTCGGGCAGCGGCCGAGCAGGTGGCGGCCATCGAGGCCGAGCTCGCAGCTACGGCGCCCGAGGCCGTGGCTGCCGAGCTTGATGCGGCAGTGGCGCTCGCTGAACGGGCCGACCGCCGATACGCCACCACCGCGGACCAACTCGGCGAGGTCACGATGCGGCTCAAGGTGTATGGCAACGAAGGTCGCAAGGGACGGCTCGACGCGGCAGAGACGGAGCGGTCACACGCCGAAGCCGAGCACGCGAGGCTGCAGCGTTGCGCCTCCGCCGCAGGACTGTTGCGCTCCGTCATGACGCGACACCGCGACGACGCACGCCTACGCTACGTCGATCCATTCCGCACCGAGGTGCAGCGGTTGGGACGCATCGTGTTTGGCGCCGACTTCGAGGTGGAGGTCGATGCCGAGCTCCGGATTCAAAGCCGCACGCTCGACGGACGCACCGTGCCCTACGACTCGCTGTCCGGGGGAGCCAAGGAACAGCTCGGGATCGTCGCGCGGCTGGCCGGCGCGGCACTGGTCGCCAAGGAGGACGGCGTCCCGATGGTCATCGACGACGCACTTGGCTTCAGCGATGCCGATCGCCTAGCCAAGATGGCCGGGGTGTTCGACGCGGTCGCCGGCGCCGGGCAGGTCATCGTGCTGACGTGCAGCCCAGACCGCTACGCGGGCGTCCGGCAAGCCCTTCACGTCGAGCTGACCGCATAGCGCTCCCTGGTTTCACGCAGGGTTTGTCCAGGGACCCGTGACAGCATCGGGAGCATGAGGCGTCACGACTTCAAGCGGCCGCGTTCCGCGGCGGTGGTGAGGACGGTCGTCGCCGCCGTACTGGTGCTGGTGACCGCGGGCTGTACCAAACTCGTCGCCGGTGCACCGATGCCGATGAGCGCACCCAGCGGCCAGACGGCGGCAGCCCACTTCGGACCATGCCGCCTGGTCGGCGGAGGCGGCGGTGGCGGCGGTGGCGACGCGGCGAGAATCCTGGCAGAGGCGCAGTGCGGCAGTCTCGTGGTTCCGATCGACTACGCGAAGCCCGACGGCGCAACTGCTCGTCTGGCCCTGATCAGATTCCCAGCCACGGGCAAACGGATCGGCTCGCTGATCGTCAACCCAGGCGGGCCAGGGGAGTCGGGCATCGATGCCGCTGCGAACCTGGTGGATGCCGTCCCCGACGAGATCCGGCAACGGTTCGACCTGGTCGGCTTCGACCCGCGCGGGGTGGCATCGTCGACTCCCACGCTCGTATGCAACTCCGACGCAGACAGCGATGCGGCCCGCGCTGACCCCCAAGTCGACTTCAGCCCTGCCGGTGTCGCACACATCGAGGACACGGAGAAGAAGTTCGTCCAGCGCTGCGTGGACAAGATGGGCAAGGACTTTCTCGCCAACGTCGGGACGGCCAACGTCGTCAAGGACCTCGATGCGCTGCGTGCCGCGTTGGGCGACGGCAAGCTGAACTTCCTGGGCTATTCGTACGGCACGCTGATCGGCTCGGCCTACGCGGAGGCATATCCGGACAAGGTGCGGGCGATGATCCTCGACGGCGCCATCGATCCGAACGCCGATCCGGTGCAGGCCGACATCGATCAGGCGGCGGCGTTCCAGAAGGCATTCGACAACTACGCGGCCGACTGCGCCAAGGACCCGAAGTGCCCCCTCGGCACCGACCCGACCAAGGCGGTGGACACCTATCACGGCTTGGTCGATCCGCTGGTGACCAAGCCGGCGATCACGACCGATCCGCGCGGCCTGGGGTACAGCGATGCAATCACGGGCACGGTGATGGCGATGTACTCCCCGGACCTGTGGCGAGACCTGACCGCCGGTCTGACCGAGCTGACAAAGGGACACGGCGACGGCCTCCTGGCGCTGTCCGACGAATACATGAACCGCGATCCCGACGGCCATTATTCGAATGCCACCGATGCGCGTACTGCGGTCGATTGCGTCGACCAGCCGCCGGTGACCGACCGCGCGAAGGCGGTCGACGAAGACCGTCGCACGCGAGAGCTGGCGCCGTTCATGAGCTACGGGCAGTTCACGGGCGATGCCCCGTTGGGCGTCTGCGCATTCTGGCCGGTGCCGCCGACGAGCAAGCCGCACGTGGCGAGCGCGCCGGGTCTGCCGCCCGTGCTGGTGGTGTCCACGACCAACGACCCGGCGACGCCGTATCAAGCCGGCGTCGATCTGGCCAAGCAACTCGGCGGCGGGTTGTTGACCTACCAGGGCACGCAGCACACGGTGGTCTTCCAGGGCAACTCCTGCGTCGACGGGTACGCAACGACGTACCTTGTCGACCTCCAGCTGAAACCGGAGGGCGAAAAGTGCTGAGCGCGCGGTGTTCGTGCACCCGCAGCCGCGGTGTGCGCGGCTGACGGTGCACAAATCGCGCGATCTACAGCAGATTGACAGGTTGGACTGCGCGCTGCGGCGGGCACAATGACAGCGATGACCATGAACGCCAAGCGCCGCAAGGCTCACGACAGGCTTGCGGCGCTTCCTGGGGTGCGTTCGGTGCGCCGACCCGTGCTCGCAGGCGGTGATGGCGGTGAATTCGACCTGTTCTACGTGCGAACCGGGCCGAATTCCCCCCAACCCCTCGTCATCATTCCCGGCGGCCCGGGCTCGGCGTCGATCGCGCGGTACCGCGGCTTGCGCCGACGCGCGAACGCGGCCGGCCTCGACGTCATCATGGTCGAGCATCGTGGCGTCGGGATGTCACGCCACGACGACGCCGGCGCCGACCTGCCGCCGGATGCGCTGAACATCGAGGCCGCCGTCGACGACATCGCAGGCGTGCTCGACGACGCCGAAGTCGAATCGGCGGTCGTATACGGCACGTCCTACGGCACGTATCTGGCGTCGGGCCTCGGAGTGCGGCATCCCGACCGCGTGCACGCGATGATCCTCGACTCACCTCTGCTGTCTGCCGACGACATCGACATGGTGCGCGAAGCGACCCGCCGCGTGCTGTGGGACGGCGACGAGCCCGAGACCGCGGAGTTGGCCGTCAAGGTCCGCATGCTCGTCAAGGACGGCGTGCTCACCCCGGCGGCCGCTCAGCTTGCGGTGGGCATGTACGGGTTGACGGGCCCCGACGTGCTTGGGCGCCAACTCGACTTGCTCTTGGCGGGCCGCGACTGGCTGTGGGGCGGGATAGCGCAGGCGGCAAAGCTGTTCTTCGAACGCAAGACGCCGTACCAGCACGAGCCAGACCTGGTCGGCCGGATCGGCTACCGCGAGCTGAACTATGGCGCGGTGCCCGACGGACTGCCGCTGGATCCCGCCGTGACCTTCCGCGAGTTCGCCACGGGTGACGTGGATTTCGTCGAGGAACCGTTCGACCTCATCGACGCCATGCCGCGCTTCGCATGGCCGACGGTCGTCATTTCCGGCGGCCGCGACCTCACCACGCCGCCCGCGGTCGCACACCGGATCGCGTCGCTGATACCCGAATCCGTTCTCGTCGAGCTGCCCACCGCGGGCCACAGTGCCCTCGACACCAGGGAACGGTCCGCGCTGGAGATCGTGAAGGCCGTCTACGCGGGCAGGGCCAACGAATTACCCAGCAGGTCAGCCGAATTGGATGCAACGCCCAGCGAGTTGGGCATGCGGGTGCTGACGTGGGCGATCGGCGCTGCAGCCGTCGCCGAGTCCGCCGTGCCCGCCGCGGTGCCGCGCGTGGTGCGGCGCGTCACTGCTTCATGAACCCGATCGCCGTGTAGTTCACGTCGGCAAGTCCCGCAGCACCGTAGTTCGCCAAATTGCTTCGTACGGCGACGTTTCCGGGCGCTTGCGTCAGCGGCAGGCTGAACCCGATGGCCCACAGCATCTTGTCGAGTTCGTTGGAAAGGGCGCGAGCCTTCTCAGGATCGAGCTCGGAGAGCGTCTCCTCGATCTTGGCGTCGATCTCCGGCGATCCGATCTTGCCGACGTTGCTCTCGCCCGTCGAGAGGTAGATCTGGGTAAGGCCCGAAAGGGGGAAGGCGTCGCCGCCCCAACCGAACTGGGCGATGTCGAAGTTGCCGACGTTGACGTACTGGCTGAAGAACCCGTTGCCACCCTTGGCGTCGATGTCGAGCTTGACGCCGATCTGCGCCAGGCTGTTCTGCGCGATCTGGGCGAACTGTCGGGTGGCCTGCGAGTCGTACAGCACGTCGCGGATGACGAGCTGCCTGCCGTCCTTCTCACGGAACTGGCCGTTCATCTTCCAGCCCAATTCGTCGAGCTCCCGCTTGGCCTGTTCCGGATCGAAGGCGACCACTGCGCTGTTGTCCTGGTAGCCCTTCTGGCCGGCGACGAAGATGTGGTTGTTCAGCGGCACCGGATTGTCGGTCAGGCCGCGCTGGGTCACGTTCGCGATGGTCTGGCGGTCGATCCCCTTGGCGATCGCAACACGCAGCTTGGGGTCGGCGAGGATCGAACCTGGCGCGCCGTTGAAGGTGAAGTGATACCAGTTCAGGGCGGGCGCGCGTCGGATCGAGATGCCCGGCGTGCGCCTGGCGATCGTCAGCTCGTCGAGCGAGGCGAGACCGGTCGCGTCGATCGTGTTGTTCTGCAGCGCGGGTAGTCGAGCAGAGTCGTCGAGGATCAAGTAGGTGATGGAGTCGAGCCGCGGCACGGTGCCCCACCACTTGGGGTTGCGCGTCGAGGTAAGCCGCTGGGCGGTCTTGTCGATGGACGTGACGATGAACGGCCCTGCGGACGGGGGAGGCTTGTCCAGGAAGCCCTTGTTGAACGCCTCGGGGGTCGCGGTTACCGACTTCGGGTAGAGCAGACCGTTACCCGCGAAGATGCCCTTCCAGTCTGCGTAGGGCTTGGCGAACGTCATGATGGCCTGCCGGTCGTCGACTCCGCGGGTCACGGAACCGACGCGGTCCATGCCGTTGGTGCCCGCGATCGTGTACGCCTTGTTCTTGCCGTTGGTCGCATTGAACTGCGATGCGAGGTCCTCCCACGTGATGGGCGTACCGTCGCTCCACACCGCCTTCGGGTTGATGGTGTACGTGACGACCTGCGGGTTGGTGCTGGTGAGCTCGACGTTGGTGAAGTAGTCGTGGTTGACGGTCGCCGAGCCGTCTGCGGCGATGATGAACGCACGTGGCATCGTCGGCTTCAGGATGGCGTACATGTCGACGGTGTTGCCGTCGATGTTCATCGCGTTGTAGTTCTCGGGGAACCCGGAAAGGCCCACTCGTAGGGCGCCGCCATCGTGGAGGGTGGCCGGGTCCTGTGGATTCATGTCGTTGGTGCTGCCGACTTCTGCATTGCCGCCAGCCGATGGGGGTGGCTCATTACCGCCGGAGCAAGCGGTCAGGGTCAGAGCGGCGACGAGCGCGGTCGCGGACAGGCGTCGGAACATCACCCCGCCGATGGTAGAGGGTGACGGGGCAACTTCTAGCGGTCTGCCTTCGGCACGGCGGCCAAGAGGCGTTGGGTGTATGGATCACGGGGATTGGCGAACACGTCGTCGGCTGGCCCCTGCTCGACGATCTTGCCCTTGAACATCACCGCGACGTCGTGGGCGAGATGCTTGACGACCGACAGGTCGTGGGAGACGAAGAGGTAGGACAGCCCTAATCGCTCCTGAAGATCGAGCAGGAGGTTGATGATGCCCGCCTGGATCGACACGTCCAGTGCGGACACGGGTTCGTCGAGGGCGAGGATCTTGGGTTGCAGTGCGATGGCCCGCGCGATGCCGATGCGCTGCTTCTGTCCGCCAGAGAACTCGGCGGGATACCGGCTGGCGTCCTCGCGACGCATCCCGACGATCCCGAGCAGCTCGGCGACCCGTTCGTCGACGTAGTCGCCGCCGAAACCGTTGGCCGTCAGTGGTTCTGCGAGCAATTCGAACACCGGTAATCGAGGGTCCAGCGATGCGACGGGGTCCTGGAACACGACCTGCAGGTCGCCTCGTACGGCTCGACGGCTCGTCCGGTCGAGGCTCGCCACGTCGGCACCGAGCACCTCGACCGAACCCGACTGCGGAGCAGTGAGATTCAGGATCTGGTGCAACGTCGTCGTCTTGCCAGAGCCGGATTCGCCGACGATGCCGAGCGTGCGACCCTGGCGAAGCTCGAAGCTGACGCCGTCGATCGCACGCACCTCGCCGGTCCTTCTACGAAACACGACTCCCTTGGTCAGGGCATAGGTCTTGACGAGATCCTTCACGCGCAGCACGACGGGCGCGTCGGCATCCAGTGGTACGTCGGGCGGCGAGATGGAGACGCCGTAGACCTCGGCGGCGGACCGCCCTGCCACGTCGTCGGGGCGGATGCACGCCGCAGTGTGATCGGTAGCCACCTCGACCAGTGGTGGCTCTGCCGTGCGGCACTCGTCGATCACCAGCGGACAGCGCGGGGCGAACGGGCATCCGGGTGCCAGGTCGACCAACGATGGTGGCGAGCCAGGGATCGGCACCAAACGCGCGCCTCTAGGCGCGTCGAGTCGAGGGACCGAGCCGAGAAGGCCTGCGGTGTAGGGCATCCGGCGGTCGCGGTACAACGTATCGACCGGCCCGACCTCGACCGCCCTGCCCGCGTACATCACCAGCGCGCGGTCTGCGAACTCGGCTACGACGCCGAGGTCGTGGGTGATGATCAGCACTCCGGCGCCTGTGACGTCGCGGGCAGTCTTGAGCACGTCGAGGATCTGCGCCTGCACGGTGACGTCCAGCGCGGTGGTCGGCTCGTCGCAGATGAGTAGGTCCGGGTCGTTGGCGATCGCTATGGCGATCACGACGCGCTGCCTTTCGCCTCCGGACAGCTCGTGAGGAAAGGATCGCGCCCGTTGGGCGGGTTGGGATATGCCGACGAGCTCGAGCAGTTCGACCGCGCGGCTGAGAGCGGCCTGCTTGCCGAGTGTGCGTTGATGAGTCCGAAGCGCCTCCGCGATTTGATCGCCGACGGTATAGACCGGCGTAAGCGCCGACATCGGATCTTGGAACACGGTCCCGATCCTCTTGCCGCGGATGTCCGACATCTCGCGGTCGTCGAGCCCGATGAGCTCCCTGCCGTCGAGCCGGACTGATCCATCCACCTCGGCGTGCTCGGGAAGCAGTCCGATCACGGCCATCGCTGAAGCCGACTTGCCAGAACCGGATTCACCGACGATCGCCACCACCTCGCCCGCGTCGACGCGCAGATTGAGTCCGCGCACCGCGGTGACGTCCTCGGTGGTGGAGGCGAACGTGACCGCGAGATCGGTCACCTCTAGCAGGCTCATCGGGCTCGTTTCCTGCGCTTCGGCCGACGGCTGTCGGGATCAAGCGCATCGCGCAGCCCGTCGCCGACGAGGTTGGCGCACAACACGATCAGTACCAGCACTCCGGCGGGAAACAGGAAGACCCATGGGAAGGTGGTGACCGACGGCGTGCCTGCAGAGACGAGGGTGCCAAGCGACACGTCGGGAGGCTGCACGCCGAAGCCGAGGAAGCTCAGTCCCGTTTCGCCGCTGACCGCGATTCCGACGTTGAGCGCGGTGTCGATGATGAGTATCGACGCGACGTTGGGCACGATGTGGCGGACGATGATCCTGGTATTGCTGACACCCATGTACCTTGCCGCCGTGACGAATTCGCGCTCGCGAAGGCTCATCGTCAAGCCGCGGACCATCCGCGAGCTGATCATCCAGCCGAAGATCGAGAAGAGCACGATCAACCACACCACCCGCGCGTTCTGCCCCAGGCTAGGCGTGACGATGGCGATGAGGATGAAGCTCGGCACCACCAGCAGAAGGTCGACGATCCACATCAGCGTGCGGTCGCGCCAGCCTCCGAAGTATCCGGCGATCGATCCGACGGTGGCGGCGATGATGGTGGACGCGAAGGCGACGCATACGCCGATCAGCATTGACTTCTGCATGCCGCGCAGGGTCTGTGCCAACAGGTCCTGGCCCAACGAGTTGGTGCCGAACCAATGCTTCAGCGTCGGTGGCTGCTGGAGTGCGTGGTAGTCCAAATCGGTGTAGTCGTACGGCAATAGCGGTGGCAGCGCGTAGCAGCCGACGAACATCAGAAGCAGGATCGCCAGCGCAATGACGGCTGGACGGTTGGTCAAGAATCGGCGCCACACCAGCGTGCGTCGCGAGGCGAACTGCGCGACGTCGACGCCCGACTTTGCGGTCGCCGAGGAGTCGGTGGTTACGGGCTCCGTCATGCGACTCGCACCCTCGGGTCGAGTGCGGCGTAGATCACGTCGGAGAGTAGCCCGCCCAAGAGCACCGTGGCACCGGTGAAGACCGTCACCGCCGTGATGATGTTGATGTCCTGCGTCGCAACGCCCTGCACCACCCACTCACCCATTCCGTGCCAGCCGAAGATCTTCTCGGTGAACACCGCGCCTGTCACCAATCCGCTTACACCGTAAGCGAATAGGGTCGCCATGGGGATCAGCGCCGTTCGTAGACCGTGCTTGAAGAGGGCCTGACGTCGGGTCAAGCCCTTGGCGCGGGCGGTGCGGATGAAGTCCTGACCGAGCACGTCGAGCATCGCGTTGCGCTGGTATCTGCTGTAGCCGGCGATCGACCCAAGCGCCAACGTGAAGGTCGGCAGAACCAAGTGCTGAACGCGGTCGACGAACTGATCCCACGCGCCACCCGTTGCGCTGGTTGAGGTTTCGCCGATGTAGTCGAACAGCTGAACGCCCAACACCGAGTTCACCCTCAGGGCGGCAAGGATCAGAAGGTTGGCCACGACGAACGTCGGCGTGCTGATGACGAGCAACGACATGACCGTGATCACGCGATCGGACAACTTGTACTGCCGGATCGCACCCCAGGCTCCGATGACGACGCCGAGGATCGCGCCAACGACAGAGCCGATGAACACCAGGCGGAGGCTGACCCCGATGCGGCTCCACAGTTGATCGGCGATCGGCTGGCCCGTGATCGTCGTACCGAAGTCTCCGTGCAGCGCTCCGCTCAGCCAGTGGGCGTACCGGACCTGGATGGGCTTGTCGAGGCCAAGTTCGGTGCGCTTGGCCTGGATCGAGGACTCTGGCGGACGTGGGTTGCGGGCTTCGAGACCTTCCAACGGATGAAAGCTCAGCGACGCGAGTCCGAACGTCAGGAACGACGCCAGGACCAACAGCACGACGTAGTTGAGGAAGCGACGGAGCAGAAACCGGGTCATGGCATCTCCGGAAACCGCATTCGCACAGGGTAAGAGATTCGCGCTCGTGGGGTGGCGATGTGGTCGCTGGGAATTCACCGCGTCGCACGTTGTTGTTTTTAGCGACGCTAACGGTTGGAGGGCCAACTCCAACCGGAACGTCAGTGCGCTCACAGTTTTCGGGCGTTCACTCGAATTATCGGCAGCTCCGGGGCCGCCGCGATGTGGCGGTGGCTTGGTTTCACCAAAAGAAGATGGGAATCGAGATGGATACGAGCAAGCGAATGAACGTCAAGTTGTTCGCCGCAATTGTCGGCGGCAGTGCCGTGGTTGCCATGGGCGCCTTGGGCGCAGCCATCGGCCAGCAGTCCGACGGTCAGGACGTCGCTGCGGGCGGGGCGACGGTTGGTGCGGTGACGTCGACCACCAATGCTCCCGCCGGGCCCAACGAAGAGACACCGATGAAGGCCGTACCTGGCCAGAACGGCGTCCCGCCTGAGCCGTCCGGCGAGGTGCCGAACCGCATTCCCTAAAAGGCCAATTTCGAGAACAGCCGCTAGGGCCCCAGTTCTCCCCAACTTTCGGGGGCCCTAGCGTCTGTTCGCGGCAACGACTATTCGCCAGTGGTGACGGGAGTAGGCCCAGCATGGCCCCCTCCCGTTCTCGCGTAATCGATCGTCGTCACCAGTGCGGTGTCGCCGTTGCGCGTCGCCCGGATCGTCACGACGTCATTCGCCACGAACGGCGGCGAGTGCGCGGCGGCAGGACCGATCGCCGCGACGGTGTAGGTCTGCGTGAAACCGTCATCGCTGCGCACCGTGACGGACGTCGGTGATATCGCCGTAAGCCGCCCAGTCTGAGTGAGGACGGTGGTGAATCCGCCCGCACCGTCCGCGACGACGAACTCGCCGTGCAACGTAGTGGGATCAAGCGCCGGCGTCGTACCGGGGTCGTGCCGCGAACCGTCGAGCTGGTCGTGTGGCGGCGGACCGAAGCCGCTCTGCATGGAAGTGATGTGGCCGCCCCCGGTCGCTGCATAGATCGCGGCGCCACCCATGCCTGCGACGGCGGCTGCGATTCCCATTGCGGCGATGGTGCCGCGCAATCCCCACGTGCTCATCGGACTACTGTGCATCGCCTCCGTGTGCGTCGGCTGTGTAGTGGCTGGGACGCGAATGGGGCGGCCTTCTCACAGCCGGCACATAGAATCGGCACAGCCGCTGCCAATGACCTCGCGGAATAATGAGGCATGATGACCATGGCCAACGGCTCTACCAGCGAATCCGAGCTCCCGCGCGTGGCGATGCGGCGTGCCGACGGTAAACCGATACACGTGCTCGTCGTCGACGACGAACCCGTTCTCGCCGAGTTGGTCTCCATGGCCCTGCGCTACGAGGGTTGGGACATCGCGACCGCAGGTGATGGTGCGAGTGCGATCGCGCTGGCGAAGGACGAGCCACCCGACGTCGTCGTTCTCGACGTGATGTTGCCGGACATGAGCGGGCTGGAGGTGCTGCACAAATTGCGCGAGCAGAAGCCAGGACTGCCTCTGCTGTTGCTGACGGCCAAGGACTCGGTCGAGGATCGCATCGCAGGATTGACCGCAGGCGGCGACGACTACGTGACGAAGCCGTTCAGCTTGGAGGAGGTCGTGCTTCGGTTGCGCGCACTGCTGCGGCGCACCGGGGTCGCGAACGAGGCGGGAGGTGCCCAGATCGTCGTCGGTGACCTGGTGCTCGACGAGGACAGCCACGAGGTTACCCGCGCTGGCGAGTCAATTGCGTTGACCGCCACGGAATTCGAGCTGCTTCGGTTCATGATGCGCAATTCGAAGCGCGTGTTGAGCAAGGCTCAGATTCTCGACAGGGTGTGGAGCTATGACTTCGGCGGTCGGTCGAACATCGTCGAACTGTACGTCTCCTACCTGCGCAAGAAGATCGACAATGGACGCGACCCGATGATTCACACGTTGCGTGGCGCGGGGTATGTCCTCAAGCCCGCCCAGTGACCGAAGGCAAACCGTTGGCCGACCGTAGGTCGCGGTTCTTGCGTCCGCGTACCTGGTCGCTGCGCATGCGCCTCCTCGTCACCCAGATCGTCTTGCTCGCCGTGGTGTGTGCAGGGATCGGCATCGCGACCGAGCTTGCGTTGCAACGGTTTTTGACACATCAACTCGATACTCAACTCCTGGATGCCGGTCGCCGATCGGCTGCGATCTTCGACATGCCGCCACCGCCGCTGCGACCGCCTCCAGGTCTGCCACCGCCGCCGGGACATCCGCCACCGGACTTCCCGTTCAGGGAGCGCTTCGACCCCGAGGCAGGGCCAGGGCCGGGGTTCCTCAATGCGCCAGGACAGGCGATCCGAACGGTTGGCGCGGTGCTACGGGAAGACGGCACCGTCGACGCCGGCGTCATCACGAGGGACGGCGGCAGGTCAGGGGTCAGCCCAGCTGCCCAGTCTCAACTCGCCGCGATCGCGCCGGGCAGGAGACCGCGGACCGTCGAGCTCGACGGGTTGGGCAGCTATCGCCTGATTGCCCTGCAGGCCAGACACAGTGGGCGGACGATCGTCACCGGCTTGCCGACCGCCGACGTCAGCCGAACGCTGCTGTGGGTACTCGGCATGTTCTGCGTCGTCGCAGTCATCGCGCTGATCGCCGCGACTACCGCGGGCATACTCATCATTCGACGCCAATTAGCGCCGCTGTCGCGGGTTTCCGACGCGGCTCGCGACGTCGCCGACCTCGAGCTGGAAAAGGGCGAGGTGCGGCTGCCGACCCTGATCGTCGACGTCGATCCAGAGTCGGCGCATACCGAAGTCGGCAGGCTGGGCACCGCGCTGAACCGGATGCTCGACCGGATCGCGGGTGCGATGTCGGTGCGCCACGCCAGCGAGACGCGTGTGCGCCAGTTCGTCGCCGATGCAAGCCACGAGCTGCGCACACCGCTTGCGGCCATTCGCGGCTACACCGAGCTCGCTCAACGCAAGCGTGACGAGCTGCCCCCCGACGTCGCTCATGCGATGAGTCGCGTCGAGTCCGAGACGCAGCGCATGACGCAATTGGTGGAGGACATGCTGCTCCTCGCCCGGCTCGACGACGGCCGACCTTTGGAATGCGAATCGGTGGACATGTCGCGGTTGCTCGTCGACACGGTCAGCGACGCCCACGTGGCGGGCCCTGATCACCAGTGGTCGCTAGACCTCCCCGACGAACCCGTCACCCTGCTCGGCGACGAGGCGCGGTTGCACCAGGTGTTGGCGAATCTGCTTGCCAACGCCCGGATTCACACGCCTGCGGGCACAACCGTCACGACGTCCCTTTCGCAGGACGAGTCCGGCGGGGCGGTCCTGATCGTGGCCGATGACGGCCCCGGCATCCCCGTCGACCTGCAGCCGGAAATCTTCGAAAGGTTCGCGAGAGGCGACTCGTCGCGATCTCGACGAGGTTCGACATCGAACTCAGGAGCCGCGCTGGCGGCGACATCGAACTACAGCGCCAGTACCGGCCTGGGCCTGGCGATCGTCGCGGCCGTGGTGAAGGCACACCACGGCACGATTGCGGTCCGAAGTTCGCCGGGCAGTACGGAGTTCGTGGTGAAACTCCCCGAGGGTTCACAGACGACCCACAGCCTGCTCAAATCCGGCGCGTAGGAGACCGTTAGAGAATCGGCCGGGTGACTGCCGTACTGCCGAGTGTCGCGACCAGCGCATCGAGCGAGGTCGACTCGCAGGAGATTCGGCCCCGATTCGGCGCGCTGGAGCGGATCACGCTGGGCATCTTGCTGATCGGCACGGCTGCGATGTACCTGTGGAATCTGTCGGCGAGCAAGTGGGCCAACGCCTTCTACTCCGCCGCGGCGCAGGCGGGCGGTACCAACTGGACCGCTATGCTGTTCGGCTCCAGTGACGCAAGCAACGCGATCACCGTCGACAAGACCCCGGCCGCGCTGTGGGTGATGGACCTGTCGGTGCGGCTGTTCGGTCTGAGCTCCTGGAGCGTGCTAGTGCCGCAGGCTCTAGAGGGCGTAGCGACGGTCGCTCTTCTGTACGCCGCGGTGCGACGGGTGTCGGGTCCGTGGGCGGCCCTGCTCGCGGGCGCGGTGGTGGCTCTGACGCCGGTCGCGGCTCTGATGTTCCGATTCAACAATCCCGATGCGCTGTTGGTGTTGATGCTCGTCGCGGCGGCGTATTGCGTACAGCGCGCGTGCGAAAGGGACAGCAGTCGTTGGTGGATGGTGGGCATGGGGGTCGCCGTCGGATTCGGCTTCCTCGCCAAGATGCTTCAGGCGTTCCTCGTGCTGCCCGGCTTCGTCGCCGCATATCTGGTTGCCGCGCACGCACCGATGCGGCTGCGGTTGAAGCAGCTCGTGGTCGCCGCGACAGCTCTCGCCGTCTCCGGAGGGTGGTATCTGCTGCTGGTCGAGCTTTGGCCCGCTTCGTCTCGGCCGTACGTGGGCGGGTCACAACACAACAGCATCGTGGAACTTGCGCTGGGCTACAACGGGATTGGTCGTCTCACCGGCAACGAAACCGGGGGCCTCGGCAACCTGAACTTCGATGCGGGCTGGGGCCGACTATTCGGCACCGGCATGGGCCCGTACATCGGGTGGCTCCTGCCTGCGGGCGCCGTGTGCGTCATTGCGGGGCTGCTGCTGACCCGACGCGCACCACGCACTGACTCCACGCGCGCGGCGCTCATCATCTGGGGAGGCTGGTTACTGGTCACGGCCGTAGTGTTCAGCTTCGCCAATGGGATCCTGCACTCGTATTACACCGTCGCGCTGGCTCCCGCGATTGCCGCGGGAATCGGCATCGGTGCAACGATGCTGTGGCGCAACAGGTCCGACGTCAGAGTCGCGGTGACCATGTCGGTGACCGTCGTCGTCACGGTCATCCTCGCTGCTGTCATGCTTGCGCGCCACCACGACTGGTTGCCCTGGCTGCGTCTTGCGGTGGCGGTCGGCGGATTGGGTGCCGCGGCGCTGCTGTTCGTCGTCGGGCGTCTTCCGCGAAGGGTGGCCTCCGCCGTCGCATGCATTGCGATCGCGTCGTGCGTCGCCGTGCCTGCCGCGTTCACCGTGGCCACGGCGAGCACGCCGCACGTCGGCGCCGTCCCGTCGGTCGGGCAGGGTCACGGCCCTGGCGGGATGGGCGGTTTCGGTGGTGGGCTTTTCGAGGCACCGGATCCCGGGCCCGCCCTGACGAACCTGCTTGGCAGCGACGCCGACCGCTACGAATGGGTCGCCGCCGTCGTCGGGTCCACCAACGCGGCCGGCTATCAGCTGGCGGCGCGCGCGCCGGTGATGGCCCTCGGTGGGTTCAACGGCACCGACCCAGCTCCGACGCTCGCGGAGTTCAAGCAACTCGTCGCTGACGGCAAGATCCACTACTACATTCACGCCAAGACCATGTTCGGCGGCGGCGGGCGTACGAGGCTTGGAAGCGGTAGCCACGACGCCGCTGACATCGCGGAATGGGTCGAATCGCACTACGACCCCATGCGGGTCGACGGGGTTGCCATCTGCGACCTCACCGTGGGCCCGAAGAACTCATAGCCGGTGCATAGCTTCTGCCAACGACCGACACACTCACGACGCCGATCCTTGGTGTCATGACCGAACTCGACTTGGCTCCAGCCGCATCGCTTCGCTTCGAATCCCGGCCCAACGCAGCACTCGTCGCCCGGGAGCTCGGCGTGCCGGTGCTCGACGTCGTCGTGCCCGTGTACAACGAACAAGCGGCCCTTGCCGATTCGATCTACCGGCTGCACCGGCACCTGTGCGACGACTTTCCCTACCCGGTGCGCATCACCATTGCCGACAACGCGAGCGTCGATGACACTCCACGGATCGCCGCAGAACTCGCCGCCGAGCTGAGTGACGTCAGGGTCGTCCGGCTCGAGCAGAAGGGTCGCGGGCGTGCGCTGCATCAGGTCTGGGCCGAGTCCGACGCACAGGTGCTTGCCTACATGGACGTCGATCTGTCGACCGACCTGGCCGCGCTGGCTCCCCTCGTCGCCCCGTTGATCTCCGGCCACTCCGACCTCGCGATCGGAACGCGGCTGGGCCGCGGTTCGCGTGTCGTGCGCGGCGCGAAGCGCGAGATCATCTCGCGCTGCTACAACCTGATCCTCAAGTCGACGCTTCAGGCGAAGTTCTCCGACGCCCAGTGCGGTTTCAAGGCGATCCGCGCCGACGTCGCAGAACGGCTGCTGCCGCACGTCGTCGACACCGGTTGGTTCTTCGACACCGAACTGCTGGTGCTCGCCGAGCGCAGCGGGCTGCGCATCCACGAGGTGCCCGTCGACTGGGTCGACGACCCAGACAGCCGCGTCGACATCGTCGCGACGGCTACCGCCGACCTCAAGGGCGTCGGCAGGCTCCTGCGCGGTTTCGCCAACGGATCGATCCCGGTGAATGCCATTGCGGCTCAAGTCGCTCCGTCACAGCTTTCGGCCGCGCCCAACTCGCTCTTTCGCCAGGCGGTGCGGTTCGGCACGATCGGCGTTGCGTCCACCCTGGCCTACCTCGTGCTGTTCATGCTGATCCACGGCGTGATCGGCGCGCAGGCGGCCAACCTGGTGGCGCTGCTCGTCACGGCGGTCGCCAACACGGCAGCCAACCGCCGATTCACCTTCGGCGTCAGCGGGGGAGCCAAGGTGGCGCGGCACCACTTCGAGGGGCTGATCGTGTTCGGCATCGCGTTGGCCATCACCAGCGGTGCGTTGGCGGGCTTGCACGCCTTCGTCGAGCAGCCGCACCGATTCGTCGAGCTATCCGTCCTCGTGCTGGCCAACCTGATGGCCACCGCCGTCCGCTTCGTGCTCCTGCGCGGCTGGGTGTTCCACCCCCGCAGGGCCCAGTGACACTTGATCACCGACAAGGGGAAGACCACCGTGACACTCACCGCCGACGACGTTCGTACCGAGGACGTCATCACCGAAGCGAGCCCGCCGGATCCTCGTTGGACGCGGCTCGCCTTCTGGGCGCTGCTGGTAGGCACCGCCGTGCTCTACCTCTGGGGGCTCGGCTCGTCGGGCTGGGCTAATGGCTATTACGCGGCGGCCGCGCAGGCTGGCACGCAGGACTGGAAGGCCTGGTTGTTCGGGTCGCTGGACGCGGGCAACGCCATCACCGTCGACAAGCCTCCTGCCGCGATGTGGGTAATGGGGTTGTCCGGCAGGCTCTTTGGCTTCAGCGAGTTCACCATGCTTTTGCCAGAGGCGCTGATGGGCGTCGGTGCGGTGGCGTTGCTGTACTTCACCGTGCGGCGCACCAGCGGCGCGACCGCAGGCCTGATCGCAGGCACGGTGCTAGCACTGACTCCGGTCGCAACGCTGATGTTCCGATTCAACAACCCCGATGCGTTGTTGGTGCTGCTACTCGTTGTTGCGGCCTACTGCACCGTTCGTGCCATCGATGCAGACACGATGCGCAGGATGTCGACGTGGATGGCGCTGACGGGTTGCGGGATCGGGTTCGCGTTCCTGACCAAGATGTTGCAGGCGTTCCTCGTCGTGCCCGGTCTCGCCCTCGTGTTCCTCGTCGCAGCACCGTTCGGCATCTGGAAACGATTGGGCGCGTTGCTCATCGGCGGTGCCGCGATCATCGTGTCGGCGGGCTGGTACATCGCGCTCGTCAGCCTGTGGCCCGCTGACTCGCGGCCCTACATTGCGGGCTCCACGGACAACAGCCTGCTCCAGTTGGCGTTCGGCTACAACGGCATCGAACGGATTGCAGGCAATGAAGGCGGTGGCCCCGGTGGCGGTCCCGGCGGCCACGGTGGACCCGGCGGCGCCATGAACCTCTTCTTCGGTGGCAGCCCCGGCATCGGGCGACTGTTCGGTCCGTCGATGGGTGTCGAGGCTTCGTGGCTGTTGCCAGCAGCCATCATCGGGCTCGTCGTCGGCGTTTGGTTGACGTGGCGCACTGCCCGCACCGATCGCATTCGCGCTGGCCTATTGCTCTGGGGTGGTTGGCTTTTGGTGACCGGCGCGGTGTTCAGCTTCATGGCAGGGACCGTTCACCCCTACTACAACGTGGCGCTCGCACCCGCGGTAGCAGCAGTGGTCGGCATCGCGGTCAGCCAGCTCGTCGAGCGGAGGACTGCCCTGGTGCCGCGCTTGGTACTGGCCGGGATGCTCGCCGTCACGGGCGTGTGGTCGTTCGTGCTACTGAACCGCACACCCGAATGGTGGCCGGTGATCCGATGGGTGGTGCTCGTCGGATCGATCGTCGTCGCGCTGGTGCTCGCCGTCGGCGCGCATCGCCTTGGCAAGGCCACGGCGGCGATCGCGCTCGCGGCCGCGATCTTCGGACTCGGCGGCTCCGCCGCGTTCTCGATCTACAACGCCGCGAGTGCACACAGCGGACCCGGCACCATGTCCGGGCCTCAGAAGCCGGGCGGTTTCGGCGACTTCGGCAAGGGCGGGCCCGGTGGGCCGGGTGGACTTGGCCGCGCGGACAACCCGGAACTAGAGGCCCTGCTGAAGGGCGTCGACAAGCGCTGGGCGGCGGCGGGCATCGGCTCGATGCAGGTGAGCGGCCTCGAACTGAAGACCGGCAAGTCGCTGATGGCGATCGGCGGATTCACCGGTGGCGACCCGTCGCCAACGCTGGCGCGGTTCCAGCAGTACGTCGCCGACGGTCAGGTTCGTTACTTCCTCGCCGACTCGGGACGGGGTGGGCCCTTCGGCCATCGGTCGGGTTCGGCCGCAGACATCACGGCATGGGTCGAGAAGACCTTCACCAAGTCCGACGTCGGCGGCACCACCGTCTACGACCTGCAGTCGAAGGTCTGACGACGACGGGACGGTAGATGGAATCAACCCGATTTTCACCGTCGGAATCCGGGTAACGTCCAACTAGGGTCGCCCGTTGACGTATGTCCGCGATTCCGGGAGGTCCCACATGTCCGTGACCGACGAATACTTGAAGAACAACGAGGCCTACGCTGCCGGGTTCAAGGGGCCGCTGCCTCTGCCGCCGAGCAAGCACGTCGCCGTCGTCGCGTGCATGGACGCCAGGCTGGACGTGTACCGGGTCCTGGGGTTGAACGAGGGCGAAGCACACGTCATCCGCAACGCCGGTGGTGTGGTGACCGACGACGAGATCCGCTCGCTTGCGATCAGTCAGCGGCTGCTCGGTACGAAGGAGATCATCCTCATCCACCACACCGATTGCGGCATGCTGACCTTCACCGACGACGGCTTCAAGCAGCAAATCCAGGACGAGACCGGACTGAAGCCCGAGTGGGCGGCCGAGGCCTTCCAGGACGTCGACGAGGACGTCCGCCAATCGTTGCGCCGCATCGAGGCCAGCCCGTTCGTGACCAAGCACGAGTCGTTGCGCGGCTTCGTCTTCGACGTAGCGACCGGCAAGCTCAACGAGGTCAGCCTGTAAGCGATTTCGGCGCGGTTTCTACCCACCTTTGGGGTGAAAGCGCGCCGAAGTCACTCGGTCAGCCGACCTTGTAGGTGGCGATCGCCTTCGCGACCAGTTCGCCGTCCGGAGTGACGACGTCCACGTCGCAACTCACTAACGACTTGCCTTGGCGCAGAACGCGTCCGACGCCGATCAGGTCGGTCGCACGCGCAGGAGCCAGGAACTGCACCGCCATCGACGTCGTCACACCGCGAAGGGACTCCGCCGCCTGAACGCCCGCCCATGCCGCCGCCATCACCGTGACGTCGGCCAGTGCCGCGATTGCGCCGCCGTGCACCATGTCGCCCAGGGTCACGTTGGTGGGATCCCACGGCATGCGAAGGCGGACCTCGTCGCCATCGAGCACTTCGGCGACGATGCCGAGCTTGGCGACGAACGGCGACTGCGGGATGAACTGCGCCATGACCTCTGGACCGGTGGGTGTCGGCATGACACGAGTCTCCGGACCGTCGAGCATCGTTTCAATTACCTCCCACGTAGCCAAACTCCGACCCTCACGCAGGATCTGTGGAGTACTTCCAGCGCTCGCCGCTGGTTTTACTCCACAGATCGCAGGAAGCGCGAGGCATAGGACGCGAAGCGGGAGCGCAGGTCCGCCTCGTCGAGGCCGAACATCTCGCACGAGGTCGCCACCCTGCCGAGCCGGTTGCGTTGATGGGAGGCAAGGTATTCCGTCATCGCCACGCGTGCCTCGTCGCCCACGGGTTCTCCCGCGAGCGCGTAGATCTGCTCGGCGACCGCGAGCTCGTCGGTCATGAAGTCGTCGAAGCGGACGTCGATGGACCTCTCGGGTGCGATGACGTCGCGGTCGCGAACGAAGGCGGCGAGCATCGTGTCGAGGCGGTCGACCCACGACGCGGCGATCTCGTCGACGGGTACAGGGCTGCGGTGCATGCGCGCCGAGTAGGTGATCATCGCGATCATCGAAAGGACGACCGGCATGGGATCGCGATGCGTGCACACCACGACCACCCCGGGAAAGACCTTGTCGAGCACCGGCAGCTGCTCGAGGTGTTGCGGCGATTTGAGCAGCCAGCGTCGGCCTCCGCGCAGGAACTGCAACGCCTTGAGCTGAGTGGCCATGTACTGGTAATGCGTTGTCTGATCGTGGGATTGGTAGTATGTGCGCCAACGCGGCACGTCGCCAAGGGTCTCGAACAGCATCGTCGAGAAGTCGTTGGCGAGCAGCTGGATCTCCTCGTGCACGTGCTCGGTGGTCATCTCGTGCATGAGCGGGAAGTACGGCATGACGACGTTCATCACCTGAACCGCGAGGTCCATCCGGGTGCGGCGCGGATCCGGCTCGATACCGGCTTCCGAAGGCATCGGAAAGGGTTCGACGCCCTCCCAGTACGGCAGCGTGCGGAACGTCGGGCCCGCCCCGAGCAGATTGTGCAGGTGGGTGGTGCCGGTGCGGGGGAGCCCCGCGATGACGATCGGCGGCAGCAACTCGACGTCGTTGATCTCGGGGTGGCGCGCCAGCAGGTCGGTGAGCAGCAGCCGGTTCTTCAGCATCTGCAGCAGCTGGCTGTAGAAGTTGACCGTTCCCGATGGCGTCATGCCGCTGATCTCGTGCAGGGCAGCCAGGTAGACGTCGAGCCGCTCGCGATAGTCGTCGGCGCCGAAGTCGTCGAGTCCGGTATCGGCACGGGCCCTGTCGTGCAGCACGTCTGAATCGAGCGGACAGTCGGGCGCCAACGACGCCATCATCTCGCGAATCTGCTCAGCCTCCGGGCTGAACCGAGGTTCCGCGAGATCTTCCAGCCGGACGGGTGCTGTGGCGTCGCTCACATCGACTTATGTTACTTTGAGTTTCGTAATGACGACGGACTTTGGCAGACCCCGCGATCCGCGCATCGTTGGCGCGGTCTTGGCGGCGACCGTCGAACTGCTCGGAGAGACCGGCTACGCAGACCTCTCGGTCGACGCCATTGCGAAGAAGGCGGGCACTAGCAAGCCTGCGATCTATCGCCGTTGGTCGAGCAAGGCTCACCTCGTTCACGAGGCCGTCTTTCCGCTCGGCGAGGCCACGGAACTTCCCGACACCGGCTCGCTGCCGCGCGACGTGCGGGCGATGGTGCAGCGCAGCGCCGCATTCCTCACCACGCCTGCCGCGAGGGCCGCCCTGCCAGGGTTGGTGGGCGAGATGTCGGCCGACCCGACACTGCACGTCGCTCTGCTCGAACGGTTCTCCGACATCCTGTCTCGCGGCCTCGGCGAGCGACTTGAGGCTGCGGTTGCGCGCGGCGAGGCACGGCCGGACGCGACGGCCACCGATCTGGTCGAGGCCGTCGCGGGCATCACCTTCTTCGCGCTGCTCACTCACGGGACAGCACTCGACGACGCCTGGGTGGACCGAACGGCCACCTTGATCACGAGAGGGATCAGCACATGACTCACGAGTCCACGGCCGCATGGCGCGAACTGTTGGAGACGCTGGGCGGCCTCGACGGATCGTTCCTCGTCGGCGATCGCGCAGTCACCGACGACAGACACGTCGCCGACGGTTATCGCATGCTCGCGACGACGCTCGGCGTCGCATTCGACACCTACCTCTTCGCCGACCCGAGTAGGCCGCGTTGGGTAGAGCTCAATACGCCGTTTCGGGCCGACCGCCGGTGGGGTGGCGACAACACCGACGCCTACTACTTCATGTGCCCAGTCGACCCAACGCGTCGTTACCGCATCAGCGGGAACAAGGGTGACAGCGTGTACTTCTCGGTCACTGCGTACAACGAGCCGTCGCCGGGCGCTTGGTCCGACAAGATCGTCAAGATCCTGCGTGACGACGACATCGACGTAGATGCCAACGGCGACTTCACCTTTGAGTTCGGCCCGACGCCCGAGGCGGCGGTCTTGATGACGCGCGACTACCAGGCCGACCCCTCGACGGGGCGCCCAATCGAGTGGCACATCGAGGCGCTCGACGAACCCGACCCATTCTGGCGCGGCGACCAGGAGACGGCTGCTCGACTGAGGGCGAGCACCGCGTGGATGCGGACGATGTTCGCAATCCTGCCGCTCGCCGTCGGCGTGCGCAACGATGATGCCTACGACCTTGGGCACGAAACTGCCCACGGTGCAAACGAATTCGCCGAGCCTTATCAGGTGCCCGACGCCAACTTCGGCTGGTCGGCGCGCGACGCCTGCTACTCGTACGGCAGCTTCGTGCTGGAGGACGACGAGGCGCTGGTGGTCACGCACCGGCCGCCTGCGTGCCGATTCTGGAATCTGGTGGTGTGGAATCAGTTCATGGCGACGCCGGGGGTCCCCGATGCGCGTAGCTCGGTCAACGGATACAGCGCGGTGCCCAACGCCGATGGCTCTGTGACGATCGTCATCTCCAAGGGGGGTACCGCTCACCCGAATTCCGTGACGACACTGGACTATCCGCGCGGCAACCTCGCGTTCCGATGGTTCCTCGTCGACGACGTCCCTGCCAAACCGCAGTCGCGCCTGGTCAAGGTGTCCGACGCACCGAAAGTCATCCAATGATGGCTGCGCGCTAGGTCGTCGGTTTTCCCAGCGCGTCGCACGGAGCTTGGACACCGTTGTCGATGCGCGCGAGCGTGCGGCTCATCTCGGTCGGCGTGACGCTTCCGTGTCCGTCGGCATATGGATGGTCGAGGAACACCACCACCATCAGGCCAGCCGTCATGACCGCCGCGACGCAGGCGATCGGCAGGGCCTGAATGAACAAGCTCTCGCGGCGATCCGCCTGCACCACCATGTAGGTCAACGTGGCGGTAGCGCCGATGATGAGCGCGAACCACAGCGGAAGGGGCAGGGCAGACGTCGTCTCGGCGAGCCTTTCGCGCCGGCCGTCGCGCCGCTGCGCGGCCTGGTCGAACCACTGCGAGTAGGCCGCCTCTTCTCGTGCCGCGTGGGGTGCCGCGCCTGCGAAGTCGCGCTGCAACGTGTCTATCCACGACTCGACCAACTCGCTGGAGTGTCCGTCCCTCATGGCAGGCCATTCGTCGTGGACGACAGCGCGCCCGTAGCAGATCAGCCCGCCGCGCAGGCGGTCGTTCGTCGGCTCGGGAAGCACGCTGGCGACCGAGTTCATCTCGGTGACGGCGACGGCCTCGATGCTGGCACCCTCACGAGCTCGCTGAAAACTCTGCAGCGCAAAGAGGATCACGAACGCGAGCATCACCGCGAACATCGTGCCGATCAGGGTCAGCGAGCCCGCGCTACGGGTGAAGTCGGTGAACCAACCCCCCTCGGGTGCTCGCCGTCGAACGAGCAGTTTGGCGGTGACCGCAACGGTGACCACTGCGATGACGACGATCGGCGCGAGCCATGTGAGCACGGGAAGTGAGAGTAGACCGCACCCCGAGCATTCGTGCCCGCATTCCGCTCGCCGCCGATCGTGTCGAAGCGTTGACACGTTCCTCCCGGCCCGGTAAATTCCGGGGAATGCTGACATTGTTGGTCAACTCTACCAACTTAACGAGGAAGTCATGACCGCCGCCCAGGAGCTCGACCACGACGCGCGCAAGTACGAGCTGAGCCATCTGCGCTCGCTGGAGGCCGAGGCCATCCACATCATTCGCGAGGTCGCCGCGGAATTCGAAAAGCCGGTGCTGCTGTTCTCTGGCGGCAAGGACTCGATCGTCATGCTGCACTTGGCAATCAAGGCTTTTCGACCCGGCAGGCTGCCGTTCCCGGTGATGCACGTCGACACCGGGCACAACTTCGACGAGGTGCTCCAGGTGCGCGACGAACTCGTCGCCGAGTCCGGGGTTCGGCTCGTCGTCGCCAAGGTTCAGGACGACATCGACGCGGGCCGCGTCGTCGAGACCATCCCTTCCCGGAACCCGATGCAGACCTTCACGTTGTTGCGCGCCATCCGCGAGAACAAGTTCGACGCCGCCTTCGGTGGTGCTCGCCGCGACGAGGAGAAGGCCCGCGCCAAGGAACGCGTATTCAGCTTCCGCGACGAGTTCGGCCAGTGGGACCCCAAGGCACAGCGTCCCGAGTTGTGGAACCTCTACAACGGCCGCCATCACAAGGGTGAGCACATCCGCGCGTTCCCGATATCCAACTGGACCGAGTTCGACATTTGGTCCTACATCGGAGCCGAGCAGATCAAGCTGCCGTCGATCTACTACGCGCACTCGCGCCAGGTATTCGAGCGCGACGGCATGCTGCTCGCCGTGCACAAGTACCTGCAGCCTCGCAAGGACGAAGAGGTCGTCGAGAAGGTCGTGCGATTCCGCACGGTCGGCGACGTCACGTGCACCGGTTGCGTCGAGTCGCTGGCCAGCACGGTGTCCGAGGTGATCGCCGAGACGGCCGTGTCGCGCCTGACCGAACGTGGTGCGACTCGCGCCGACGACCGTATCTCTGAGGCCGGGATGGAAGACCGCAAGCGAGAGGGCTACTTCTGATGGGGCGAGCGAAGCGACGGGGGAAATAGACATGGCAACGCTGCTGAGGATCGCGACCGCAGGCTCGGTCGACGACGGCAAGTCAACCCTGATCGGCCGACTCCTCTACGACTCGAAAGCCGTCATGGAGGACCAGCTCGCCGCCGTCGAGCGCACCTCCAAGGAGCGCGGAAACGATTACACCGACTTGGCGTTGGTGACCGACGGCCTGCGTGCCGAACGCGAACAGGGCATCACGATCGACGTGGCCTACCGGTACTTCGCCACGTCGAAGCGAAAGTTCATCATCGCCGACACGCCTGGCCACACGCAGTACACCCGCAACATGGTCACCGGCACTTCGACCGCTCAACTGGCGATCGTGCTCGTCGACGCCAGGCACGGTCTGCTGGAGCAGTCGCGGCGGCACGCCTTCCTAGCGTCGCTGCTCGGCATCCAACACATCGTGCTTGCGGTCAACAAGATGGACCTCGTCGACTGGGACCAGGGGCGATTCGAGAAGATCCGCGACGACTTTCACGAATTCGCCGCCCGCCTCGACGTGCAGGACGTGACGAGCATCCCGCTGTCGGCGCTCAACGGCGACAACGTCGTCACCAAGTCCGACGCCGCACCCTGGTACGACGGACCTGCACTGCTCAGCCACCTCGAGGAGGTCTACGTCGCAGGCGACCGCAACCTCGTCGACGTGCGGTTCCCCGTTCAGTACGTCATTCGCCCCCAGACCCGCGAGCACGCCGACCACCGCAGCTACGCGGGCACGATCGCCAGCGGGGTCATGCGACCCGGCGACGAGGTCGTCGTCCTGCCAAGCGGAAAGACCACCCACATCACGGAGATCGAGGGTCCGAGCGGACCGGTCACAGAGGCGTTCGCCTCGATGGCGGTGTCGATCAGCCTCGAGGACGACATCGACATCTCGCGCGGTGACATGTTGGCGCGGCCCAACAACCAGCCTCACGTCACGCAGGACTTCGACGCGACGGTGTGCTGGATGTCCGACGACGCAACGCTCGAACCGGGCCGCGAGTACCTCATCAAGCACACCACGCGCACGACCAGGGCCAAGGTCGCCGCCTTGGACTACCGGCTCGACGTCAACACCCTGCACCGCGACAAGAGTGCAACCGCGTTGAAGCTCAACGAACTTGGCCGAGTCACGCTACGCACCCAGGTGCCGCTGCTGCTCGACGAGTACGCGCGCAATTCGGCGACGGGGTCCTTCATCCTGATCGACCCGGACACCAACGGCACCGTTGCCGCAGGCATGGTTCGCGATACGACGCCTGCTGCCACCAGGGCAGCCACCCCGAATGCCGTGCGACACCAGAACCTGGTCACCGCGAAGGAACGACTGTCGCGGGGCAGCACGCTGTGGTTCACCGGGCTGTCTGGCTCCGGTAAGTCGTCGGTAGCGATGCTGGTGGAGAAGAAGCTGCTCGAAAAGGGTGTGCCAGCATACGTTCTCGACGGCGACAACCTGCGTCATGGGTTGAACTCCGACCTCGGCTTCTCGATGGACGACCGCGCCGAGAATCAACGCAGGCTGGCCCACATCGCAGCAATCCTTGCCGATTCCGGCCAGATCGTGCTGGTTCCTGCGATCAGTCCCCTGGAGGAGCACCGTGCGCTGGCCCGCAAGGTCACCACGGACGCGGGTCTCGACTTCTACGAGGTGTTCTGCGACACGCCTCTGGAAGACTGCGAACGCCGAGATCCCAAGGGGCTCTACGCCAAGGCACGGGCGGGGGAGATCACCCACTTCACCGGCATCGATAGTCCGTACCAGCGGCCGAAGGATCCGGACTTGCGCCTCACTCCGGATCGGTCGTGCGAGGAGCTCGCGCTGCAGGTGATCGACATGATCGACGGTAAGTTGTGACGAACACTCGCCCGAAGAACGGTGAGCTGTGATGAGCGCTTGCGCGAAGAACGGAGAGCAGTGAACGATCACGAGGTCGCTGGCCAACTTGCGACGCAAGCTGGCGAACTGCTGCTCGACGTTCGCCTCGAGCTTGCCGACGCCCCTGCATCCGACCGGAAGTCGGCGGGGGACAAGCGATCCCACGACTTTTTGATGGCGGCACTTGCCGAGCATCGGCCCGGTGACGCCGTGCTCTCCGAAGAGGGCGTCGACAATCCAATACGCCTGACCAGTGAGCGGGTGTGGATCGTCGATCCTCTCGATGGCACCCGTGAGTTCTCGGAACTCGGTCGAGACGACTGGGCCGTGCACGTTGCCCTCTGGCAGGCGGGCGAACTCGTCGCGGGAGCGGTCGCACTTCCCGCGCAGGGCGTCACGCTGGTGACACCCGACGTCGTCCCGCCGCCCCCTGCCCCGGCGTCGCCGCGGATCGTCGTCTCACGAACCAGGCCGCCCGCGGTGGCGCTCGCGGTGCGCGACGCCCTCAACGGCACCCTCGTCGAAATGGGCTCGGCCGGAGCCAAAGTCGCATCCGTGGTGCAAGGCATTTCTGACGCGTACGTGCACGCCGGCGGGCAGTACGAGTGGGATTCCGCGGCACCGGTGGCCGTTGCTCGGGCGGCTGGCCTGTTCACGTCGAGGATCGACGGTTCACCGCTGGTGTACAACCAGACCGACGTCCTGCTGCCGGACCTCATCGTGTGCCGACCCGAGTTGGCCGAAGCAGTGCTCGCGGTTACGACCGCGGTTTAGCCTCTAGGGATGACCAATCCCACGCTGCGTGCCCTCTCCGAAATGCCGCTGGAGCCTGCGGGTCTGGCTGAGTCGACGCTGGTCCTGATCGACTGCCAGAAGACCTACACCTACGGCGTGATGGAGCTCGACGGCGTGCAATCGGCCCTCGACGAGACGGCTGCGTTGCTCGACCGCGCTCGAACGGCGGGCATCCCGATCATCCACGTGCAGCATGACGACGGCCCCGGCTCGCTCTACGACGTCGAGGGGGAGAGCGGCGCGATCGTCGAACGCGTTGCCCCGCGCGACGGCGAACCCGTCGTCCGCAAGCAGTATCCGAACTCGTTCGTGGAGACCGACCTCGACGAGCAGCTCAAGGCCGTCGGCGCCACCAACCTCGTCATCGCGGGGTTCATGACGCACATGTGCGTCAACTCGACCGCGCGAGCGGCCTTCAATCTCGGCTATGCGCCAACCGTGGTCGCAGCCGCGACGGCGACGCGATCGCTGCCGGGTATCGGGGGCGAGCAAGTGCCCGCCTCGGTGATCCAGGAGGCCAGCCTGGCGGGGATTGCGGACCTCTTCGCCGTCGTCGTGCCGAACGCGTCCGCCATCGGGGACTAGACGGCGTCAGAGCCGGGCGAGCAGCTCGGCCTTCTTGGCGGTGAACTCCTCATCCGAGAGGATGCCGCGCTCGTGCAGCCCGGCCAGTGATTCGATGGCGGCGATGATGGCCGCTGGATCGCCAGAGGCACCCGACGCGGAGGCGGGCGGCTGGGATGCCGGCTGCGGCGGCCGGGCTGGCGCCGGGGCGGACTGGTACTGCGACTGTGATCCCGATTGCGGTGCGGGGGAATGGTATTGCGGAGGCGGAGCGGTGGTGGGAGTCTCGGCCACCTGCTGCTCGCCGAGCTCGTGCAGGTTCGATACGTCGAAGGTGCCGAGTTGGCTCGTGAAGGTGACCGTACCGCGTGGGCCACCCTGTTGCTGTTGCACGCCGGTGATGTGGTGGTCCCCGGTATCGAAGATCCGAGTGACGCCGTTGATCTGGATCGCGAGCCGCCGGGTGCCAGGAAAGACGGCGTAACGCGCGTCGTTCTGGCCGCCCGACGAGCTAGGGACGCCGAGATCGGACGGCCACCAGTTGCCCGACGTGAATCCGGCCCGCGGACCGTTGGACTCTGGGGCGAACACCGCTGTGGTCGCAAGCAGTTGGGCCAACTCGCCGCACAGAGCATCGACGCGAGCCTTCAGCCCGTTGTCGAACATGTTGCCGACCATCGTCATTCCACCGCGCATCCACTGGCCAGACCCGCCGAGCTCGGGAATCGAGAACTGAGCCATGGTGCCGCCGCCGGCGTTCACTGCGAACAGCATCGCCAGCACCGCCTCGCGGGAGAGCCCATAGCGCTGCGCAATGTGGGCGATGGCCTCTTCGGCCTCGGAGGTGACGCTTGCCTGCATGTGATGAATCCTTCCTCTGCTTGATTCGAGCCTACGCAGGCTGCGCCATCACGCTCGGTGAGCGAAGCGTTGTTTGAGCTAGCCGTGCGTTCGGGTAACCCTGCGACAGGCGCGACCCATTCGGCGCCACAGCCCCAGTGACGATATTGCGAGGTACCCCCATGGTTGAGACCTTTGTTCAGTCGACGAACGACGTCGTCAAGTTCCTCACCGGACAGCACGACTTGATCAAGGACATGTTCGAGGAAGTGCTGTCCGCGTCGAGCGATGAAGCCCGCGAGAAGGCGTTCGTGAATCTGCGCCAGCTGCTTGCCGTGCACGAGACCGCCGAGGAGATGATCGTTCATCCTCGAGCGCGCGAGGAGCTCCGCGATGGCGACGCAGTCGTAGACGCGCGGTTGGAAGAGGAGCACGAAGCCAAGAAGCAGCTGGTAGAGCTCGAGAAATTGGACATCGGTTCCAAGGAATTCATCGACCAGCTCGAGAAGTTTCAACAGGCCGTCATCGAGCACGCGGCCAGCGAGGAGGCGGACGAGTTCGGCCAGCTTCATCGCGATCTGTCCGCCGAGGAACTCAAGCAGATGACGGGTGCGGTCCGGATTGCGGAAGCCATCGCGCCGACGCGCCCGCATCCCGGTGTCGAGTCGGCCAAGGCCAACCTCGTCGCGGGACCCTTCGCCTCGATGCTCGATCGCGCCAGGGACTTGATGGCAAGCGTCGTGCGCTAATCCGCTTGGCGGCGCGAGCAGTCGGGGCCGACAATGTTTCGATGACTCAGCCCTCGACCAAGGTCAGCCGACTTCCCGAGAAGCAGACGACGTCGCGCGGCGGCTTGGACGAACTGCTCGACGGCACGCCGTTGGCCACCGTTGCCCTCGTCCGTGAGGGTCATCCGGTGATCTTCCCCACGGGGTTCGCCCGCGTGGGCGACGAGTTCGTGATCCACGGCTCGACGGGTTCGCCGTGGATGCGCGCGTTGGCCGCGGGTGCTCCGGCGGCCGTATCGGTGACCACGCTGGACGGAGTCGTGGTGGCGCGCAGCGGATTCGAGTCCTCGTTCCGCTACAGGAGCGCCGCCATCTTCGGGGTCTTCGAGCGAATCCCCGACGAGGACAAGCTGCCGTATCTCAATGCGCTGACCGAGTCCTTCATCCCTGGACGGGTCGCCGAATTGCGTGCGAGCACCCGCAAGGAGCTGGCCGCCACGATGGCCCTGAGAATGCCCATCGGTCAAGACAATTGGTCGTTGAAGGTGAGCGCTGGATGGTCCGAAGACCCGGATGAAGACGTCGCCTCGGGGGTCTGGGCGGGCGTCGTCCCGATGACCGTCGCCTACGGCGCGCCGCTGGTCGCCCCGGATTGCGACCCGTCTACGCCGGTGCCGGCGTCGGTGCGCGCGATGTCGAACGGGTCAGTCGAGTAGCGCCGTGCGGCGGTAGAGGTCCGTGCGCCGGTCGCCGTGCACGTCGTTGTTCGCGTTGAACCTCTTGACGCGAGACTGCGCAAGGTCTATGTCGACGGTGATGCTTCCCGGCTTGCCGTACTGCGCGAGCGCCATCGGATAGCCGTCGGCGTCGATGATCACGCTGCCGCCGATCCAGTCCTGTCCGCGTTCCACGCCGACGCGGTCGGCTACCGCGATGGCCAAACGGTTCATCCCCGCGCCTGCCAGCGCACGCACCTGCTCGGTCGGTCGTTCGCCATCGGGGCGGGGAAGCAGTGGCCAGTTCACCGGTGCGCACAAGAGGTCGGCACCGTCCAGGGCAACTGCACGCACCCACTCTGGGAACTCGATGTCGTAGCAGACCATCACGCCGATGCGGCCGTGCGCCGTGTCGACCACGAGGGGTAGATCCTCGGCGCGGTCGAACACGGCGTTCTCTGAGTCCCATAGATGCGCCTTGCGGTAGACGCCGCGCACACCGCTCGGGTCGACGACGACGGCGCTGTTGTAGACCTTGTCACCTGCGGCCTCGGGAAAGCCCGCGACGATCGTCAGGTCGAACGATGCGGCGAGATTGGCCCATTCGGTGATGGCGGGCCCGTCGCGGGTCTCGGCGAGGGACACCAGTTCGGCGCGGTCGGCGAACACGTAGCCCGAGGATGCGAGTTCTGGCAGGACGACGATTTGCGCGCCGTCGCGGGCAGCCTCCTCGATCGCGGCTCGCGAGGTGGTGCGATTTCCGGTGGTGTCGCCGATGTTGAGTGGGATCTGACAGCAGGTGACGCGCGTGGTCATGTATTGATGGTGCTCCATTCCCAGCGCAGGAGCGAAGCGTCCGGGGAATTGGATTGCGCGGATCGCAGGCAGGTCGATGGCATGATTCGCATCATGCGGATGTCGGCGAAGGCGGAGTACGCCGTGCGCGCGATGGTCCAACTGGCTACCGTCGACGACGGCGTACTGGTCAAGACCGACGACTTGGCCAAGGAACAGGGCATCCCGCCGCAGTTTCTCGCCGATATTCTGTCCGATCTGCGCACCGACCGGTTGGTGCGCAGTCACCGCGGCCGGGATGGCGGGTTTGCGTTGGCAAGACCGGCGGCTGACATCAGCATCGCCGACGTTCTGCGGTGCATCGACGGCCCGCTGGCGAGTGTGCGCGACATTGGACTCGGCGACCTGCCGTACTCGGGGCCGACGGCTGCGTTGACGGACGTGTGGCGCGCCCTTCGTGCGAGCATGCGATCGGTGCTTGAGCAGACCAGCCTCGCCGACGTTGCGACAGGTGTCTTGCCCAAGCACGTCGATGCCCTCGCTGGCGACTACGTCAGCCAGGAGGAGCAGCGGGGCCACGGCTAGCGGCGTCGAGTGCTCTACCGGCTGCGCAGCGCGATCCCATCGAGCAGCATCCGCAGGCCACCGTCGAAGTCGTCCTCGATCGACGTGCGGGAGGCAACCTTCGACAAGGCGGCGATGTGCGGGTACTCGGCGCCTGCCACGGCGCCGATGCGTTGCGCCGCTTCTGCCGAACTTCCCGTCAACGGGCCTGCCAATTCGGCCTGCGCCGCACCCGTGACGAGGCCGAGCACGGCGTGGAATGCAGCGAGCCTGTCCACGTCGGCGAGGTTGGCGCGACCCAGCGCGGCCACGAGTCCGTCCACGATGGCGAAGCCCGTCGCAGAGGCCATCCGGCGGGTGAGGACGAGGGGGATCGCGGCAGGATGGGCACGCACGCCGCGCCACATCTCGGTGGCGATGGCATGGACGTCGTGCTGCCAGTCATCGCTCGGTGCGGGCATGGACACGTCCGCGACGACGGCGGCGACGACGAGTTCCTCCAGCCCCTCCTTGCCTGCGACGTAGTTGTACATCGTCATCGGGCCCGTGCCCAGAGCGGCGGCAAGTGCTCGCATACTCAGTGCGGCCACGCCCGCCTCGTCGACGATGGCGAGCGCGGCGGCCGCGATCTCTTCGGTCGTGAATTTCGCTCGCACATGCGCTCCTCTTGGCAAGTACGTCGTACGTATTGCAGCCTAACGCATACGTACACCGTACTTATCGAGGAGATGTCGATGACAGCGCTCATCCCTACCCAACGCGCGGAGTTCTTGTCCCGCGGAATCCGCTGCGCGGCGTGGCTGACGCTGCCCGCGACGGACGGTCCACACCCTGCCGTCGTGCTGGTGCATGGGCTCGGCGCCACGCACGACATGATGCTCGCGCAGTACGAACAGCACTTCGCAGCCGCAGGCATAGCCACCTTGGCCTTCGACTACCGAAACACTGGTAAGTCCGAAGGTGAACCGCGGCAACATATTTGGCTGCCCAACCAGCGGGATGACGTGCACGCCGCGCTGGCCTACCTGAGCGCTCGGCCGGAGGTCGACACAGCACGCTTGGGCCTGTGGGGCACCAGCCTCGGGGGCATGAACGTCGTTCGCGTCGCGGCCGCTCGGACGGACGTGTCGGTCGCGGTCGTGCAGTGCCCGATCGTGCACGGACCTGGCGCCGCGCGACGGCTTGGGTTGTCGAGTGCGCTGCGCATCACGCCGGCAATCGTCGAGGATGCGCTGCGGGCTATCGCCGGTCGGGGCCGCCGTTACGTGCCGATCGTCGGATCGCCCGGTAGCAACGCGATGGTCACGGCTCCGGGGGCGGCGGCGGGATGGAACTCCACGCTGGCCCCCGGTGCAACGTTCGACAACCGGATCGCGGCGGCCGACGCCGTCGCGTTGGTGGTCACCTCGGCGCTGCGGCATGCGCACCGCGTCACCGCACCTCTGCTCGTGTGCGTGTGCGATCGAGAGAATCTGATGAATCCGAGGTTCGCCACGGCGGTGGCCAGCCGAGCCCCGAAGGGCATGGCCCGACATTACGACTCCGACCACTTCGCGATCTACCACCCGCCGCTCGTCAGCGACGTGCTCGCCGACCAGACGGCGTTCTTGAAGGAGCACCTTGATGTTGCGTCGTGACATGCTGCAGCGCAACGACTTGCGTTTCCACGCCGTCGCCTCGCAGCTGAGCGCAGCCGACTGGTCGGCACCAAGCCTCTGCGACCAGTGGACGAATCACGACGTTCTCGCCCACCTCGTCGTCGGTTATGGCGGCGGGCTCGGCCTCATAGTCGCCGAGATCCACCGACGCGGGGGCTCGTTCGACGGCGCGAACGCTGCGTTGGCTCGCGCGCTAGCCGCGACGAGGACACCTGCCGAGCTACTCGACGACTTCGCACGACTGATCGATCAGCCGAGGGGGATCGGGCGCTTGCTGCCGCGCCGGATGATGGTCGGCGATCACGTCACCCACGAGCTCGACGTGATCCATGCGCTCGACCGCCAACCCGACGTCGCCATGGACGTTCTCCGATCGGTCCTCAGAACCCAAGTATCCCTGCCGAATCCGTTCGTGCCGGCATTCTTGAACAGTCGCGGTTTGCGCTTGGTTGCCACCGATGCAGACTGGACGCATGGCAGCGGCCCGGAGGTTCGCGGACACGCCGCCGAGCTCGTGTCCGCGCTGGGCAACCGGCCCAGGACGCTGTCGCGGCTCAGAGGCGACGGTGTGCCGGAGCTGTCATCGCGGGTGCTCAGCCGCTTGAACCGTACGGCCGGGTGATGATCTCCAGGTAGTGCCCCGACGGGTCCCGGAAGTACACGCCGCGGCCGCCGTCGTCGTGGTTGATCTCACCGGGCCGTGCGCCCCTCGGATCGGCCCAGTGCTGTTGTCCGCGATCGCGGATCCGCCCGTATATGTCGTCGAACTCCGATTCGGAGACGAGGAACGCGTAATGCTGCGGATGGATCTCGTGATCGTCGGCCGCCTGCGCGAAGTCGAGACTGGCGCCGTGTTCGAGCGCGACCGCGAGGAAGGGGCCGAACTCCTTGGCGGGCGGCAGGCCGAACATCTCGGTGAAATAGTTCGCCGACTCTCGACGGTCCTTGGCGGCGACGATGGTGTGGTTGAACGCGATGCCCATGTCAATCCAGTGAACCACTCGCGGCGCGAAGAGCACAGCGAGCGTTGCGGAACGCAGGCATGGGGTTCGAGGGAAGGCTCGCACGGGTATGCGGTCTTGCCGAACGTAGGCCTCGAGCCACAGGATTGCTTCATGTTTGCAAAGGCGGTGCGGTGATGTGTCTGGATTTGCGTGAGCTGGCAGTGCCCGTGATCGTCGCACCCATGGCGGGTGGGCCGTCGACCCCGCAGCTTGCTGCCGCAGGGACAAACGCGGGCGGACTCGGCTTCGTTGCCGCAGGATATCTAAAGGCCGACGCATTGGCCGAGAGGATCACGGGCGCTCGCGCCCTGACGTCGGGTCCACTCGGCGTGAATCTCTTCGTGCCACAGCCGAGTACCGCGCTGGCGTTCGAGATCGATCGCTACCGGCACTCGCTTGCGGACGAAGCCGTTCGCTATGGCGTCTCGCTCGGCGATCCGCGCTATGACGACGACGATTGGGCCGCCAAGCTGGATGTCGTCATGGATCTGCGTCCCGAGGTGGTGTCGTTCACCTTCGCTCTTCCGACCGCGGACGAGTGCGCGCGACTGCGTGCGGCCGGCATCGCGACGGTCGCGACGGTGACCAACCTCGCGGAGGGCGAGGCCGCCGTCGCGACGGGTGTCGACGCGGTCGCCGCCCAAGGCCCACTGGCGGGTGGACATCGCGGCACGCTCGATCCTTCCGTCGATCCGCCAACGCAGCCGCTCGACCAGCTTCTGCACGCATTGACCGTCGGCCTCGAGGTCCCGGTGATTGCTGCTGGCGGATTGATGACTGCCGACGACGTCGCAGGCGTGCTCGCCGCAGGCGCCGTCGCCGCCCAGTTGGGTACGGCTTTCCTGCTCGCCGACGAAGCGGGTAGTAGCCCCGTCCACCGCGCGGCGCTGGTGGATCCTGATTTCACTGAAACCGTTGTCACGCGGTGCTTTTCAGGCCGATACGCTCGCGGTCTTCGGAACCGGTTCATCGACGAACACGACGCCGACGCACCTAGTGGATATCCCGAGATCCACTATCTGACGAGTCCCGTGCGTCAGGCGTCGGTTCGTGCTGGCGATCCGCACGCCACCAACGTGTGGGCAGGGACCGGCTACCGCAAGGCCGTTGCCGCCTCGGTCGCGGACATCTTTGCGACCCTCACCTAGCCCGGCCTGGGGGTTCAGCGGCCGGTTCGCACCGCCACGTCGCCGTCGACAGTTTTGGCGGTTACCTCCGCGACGGCCTTCTTGGGGTCGTTCGTCTGAGGCACGCGGATCGACGCCGAGCCGCTCGACTGGGCGTTGACCAGGTAGGGACCAGCGGCGGGCAGCGTGATGGAGATGTTCCCGTCGCGGCTAGTGGCGTCGATCGTACGAGGAGCGACGAGTGAGAACGCGAGGTTCACGTCCCCGTCGACCGAGTTGGTGACGAACGACTCGGTCACGCGGATCGGATCACGTACCACGATGTCGGCATCGGTCACGGTGATGTCGACCCGTCGCGCACCGCCCCGAAGGACCACGGCGCCGTCGGTGGAGTGGGCCGTGAGCTGGTCGAGGTCGGTATCGACCAGGAGGACGCCATCGGTCTGCTGCGTGGTCAGCGAAAGTCGTCGAGCCACGTCGGGCGGGAGCGTCACCGTGACCTCGCCCGTCCTCCGCCAGCCGAGCAACGACGCGGGCATGGAGGCGACGGACACGCGCGTGCCGCTGCCGTCGGTCCCCACGTTGAGCCGGTAGTCGCCGTCGCCGGTGACGTTGAGCAGCCGAAGGTCGGCGTGCGGTGAGGTCGTCGCCGGATCGGCCTTGATGCGGATCGCCAGTGGTGCATCGGCCGCATCGATCGTCAGCGACTTCATGTCGCCGGGCAAGACGGCGCTATCGGTGGTGACGCGCAGTGAGCTGACGCCTAGTGCAACGGCGGTCAGGCCGGCGACGGTGCCGAGCAGGAGCAGTGTGGCCGCCAGGACGAACGCGACGCGCACCGTGCGGCGACCCGAGTCGGACAGCGGCGGAGGGGCCGCGGGCGCGGGCGGTGGGGGAGCGACGATCGTCATTGTGAAAACCCTTTCAGCGGTTCAGGATTCGAGGTATCGGAGGACGGCGAGCACGCGACGGTTCTCGCCGTCGTCGGGCGCAAGGCCGAGTTTGGTGAAGATCGACGCGATGTGTTTCTCCGCAGAGCCGACCGAGACGTGCAGAGAGCTCGCGATGGCGGAGTTCGTGCGGCCCTCGGCCATGAGCTGCAGCACCTCGTGCTCTCGCGGTGTGAGCTCTTCGAGCACTGCCTTGCGGCGGGAGCGGACGAGGATCTGCGACACCACCTCCGGGTCGAGCACCGTTCCGCCGGTGCCGACGACCGTGACGGCGTCGAGGAAGGCTGGCACGTCGGCGACGCGATCCTTCAGGAGATACCCGAATCCCCTAGTGTCCGAGGCGATCAAGTCCGCCGCGTAGCGTTCCTCGACGTAGTGCGAAAGGACCAGAACCGGCGACTCGGGGTTCTGCCTGCGCAGCAGCGCGGCGGCGCGGATGCCCTCGTCGGTGAAGGTCGGTGGCATCCTCACGTCGAGGATCGCCAAGTCGGGCGTGAGGTCGTTGACCAGCCGCAGCAGGTCCGTCGCATCGGAGACTCCTGCGACCACCTCGTGTCCCGCGTCGATCAGGATGCGCTCGATGCCCGCTCGCAGCAATGCCGAGTCCTCGGCGATCACGATCCGCATGGCAACACCGCCGTCACGATCGTCGGCCCGGTCGCGGGGCTGGACACCGTGAAGGTACCGCGTGCGGCACGCACGCGTTCCTCTAGGCCGCGCAGTCCCGTCGCATCGTCGACCTCCGCGGCGTCCGCACCGCCGACCCCGTCGTCGAAAACCGAGACGTGGAGCGCGCTCGCCGCCTCGTCCAACCGCACGGTGACCACCGCCTGCGTGGCCCGCGCGTGCTTGGCGACGTTGGTCAGTGCCTCCGCGACGACGAAGTAGGCGACCGATTCCGCCTCGTCGGGCAGGCGGTATGGCAGGTACACGTTGAGAACCGTTGGCACACCCGAGGTTTCGATGCGTTGCACGATCGCGGACAGTGCAGCGTCGAGCCCTCGGTCGGACAGGATCGTTGGAGCGATTCCGCGTACCACGTTGCGGAGTTCGACGAGGGCGTTCTTGGCGTCGTCGTGAGCCTCGGCGATCAGCTTGCGCGCCTCTGGCAGGTCGGTGTCGAGCTTGGTCTGCGCCAGACCGATCGTCATGGCCAGCGACACCAGCCGGGGCTGCACGCTGTCGTGCAGGTCGCGTTCGATTCGGTGTCGTTCGTTCTGCGCGGATGCCACCGCGCCTTGGCGCGCATCGGTGAGCGCGCTGACCTCGTGCTGAAGGGCCGCGGTGGCCGACGGAGGCAACAGCCAACGATCGATCGCCTCGTCGAGGTAGGGCGCGAAGATCAGGATGGCTGCCGCCGCGATCAGCGCGACCGCCGCCAGCAGCCACGCCAGAACTGGCGAGATGAAGGTCAGGCCGGCGTCGGCGTCACTGCGACTGATGGCCATCGCGACCGCGGGGCCGACGAAGGCGAATGCCACCAGTGCCAAGGCGATTGCCACGGCCACCATGTCATAGATCAGACGCAAGTAGTGGTGTGCTGCGGCCTTCCAAAATCGCGCGCTGCTCACGTCGAGCCACAGTTGGTGGGCCCAGCCCTGAAAGCCGTTGTAAGGTGACAACTTTCGCGGCGGCACGGGGATTCTCAGGCCGAACACGGCCTCGCTGCGCACGCGTTCGACCCTATCGACGCCCCGCACGACGTACACGAAGACGACCATCGCCAGCGCGAAACCGATGAGGGACGGAATCGACGACACGGCGACGATCAGGATCGTCAATGGAACCCAGAACCACACCATCCCAACGGCGGCACCCGTGACCATCGATGCCGAGGGGACCAGACCGAACGGCCTCGCGGGTTTCTCTGGGGCTTCGCCAGTGGGGAAATGGGATGCCGTGTCGGCTGTGTCCCTCGTGCTGAGTGCGACCATGCCTTCAACCTATGGACCCACGCCGCATTCCGACATGGCGATTACCGGACACCGCGGCGGGGGTTATCCCCCGGCGATGAATTTCGCGCGAACTCCCGGTCTGTTCGGGTAACCAACTACAGACAGGAGCTCATCGTGAGCGTCGTTTCCACCGCCACCACCGAGACACCCGCCAAGAAGTCGCTGGGAAACAAGATAGGAATCGGGATCAGCGTGCTCGTCGGCGCCTTCATGGTGTTCGACGCGGTCGGCAAGCTGGTGGGCTTCCAGCAGGTCAAGGAGGCCACGGTGGCCATGGGCTTTCCCGAGAGCCAGGTGCTGGTGATCGGGGTCGTGCTCGCCATCTGCGTGGTGGTCTATGCGATTCCGCGCACTGCGGTCCTCGGAGCACTCGGTCTGACCGCCTACCTCGGCGGTGCCGTTACTGCCAACATGCGGGTCGAGGCGCCGCTGTTCAGCACCGTGCTGTTCGCCGTCTACTTCGGCGTGCTGATGTGGGTCGGGATGGTGTTGCGCCGACCGGAGCTGCTAAGGATCGCCGGGCTCAGCCGCTAGGTCAGCGCGAGGCCATCAGCTCCAGTGCGATGTTGTCGGGGTCGCGGAACTCGAGGATGTAGCCAGCGCCGATGTCCTTGATCGGCTCGTGTGCGATGCCAAGGTCGTCGAGATGTGCTGCCGCCGCGGCAAGTTCGTCCCTGCTCCCGCTCTTGAAGCACAAGTGGTCCAAACCGACCCTGTCCTCGTGGAACTCGTCGTCGCCCACCGGACGTAGACCGATCAGCGCATCGCCGATGTTGTAGATCACGCCGTCGAAGAGAAAGGCGAACTGCTCGCGCGTCGCTTCGTCGGCACCCTCGGGCATCTCGATGGCGGGCGTCCAACCGAAGACGCTCTCGTAGAACGCTCGCGAGCGCGTGATGTCGGTGACGGTGAGCCGGACATGGGATACGGAGCTGGCAGAGATCGTCATGCCGCCCATGCTGCCAGGTGGCTCCGTGTCAGAATCGGCGACGTGCGCATCGGGATGACCTTGCCAGTGATGGAACCCAACCTTGATGTCGAGACTCTGAAGGCGTGGGCCCGAGCGGTCGACGACGGACCCTTCTCAGCACTGGCCTGGGGTGAGCGGATCGCGTTCACCAACCCCGATTCACTGACGCTACTGGGAGCGCTCGCGGCGTGGACGGACCGCGTGCGACTGGTGACCACGGTGATCGTGCCGCAGTTGCACGATCCGGTCATGCTCGCCAAGGCTCTGGCCACGGGCGACATGCTCAGCGGCGGCAGGCTGACGGTCGGGATCGGGGTGGGCGGCAGGCACGAGGACTACAACGCCGTCGGCGCCGACCCGGCCACCCAGACGATTCGCCAGCTCGCCGAACGGGTGGCGATCATGAAGCGGGTGTGGGCGGGGGAGAAGATCACCGAATCCGTGTTGCCGGTTGGGCCTTCGCCCGTGCAGCCTGGTGGACCGCAACTGATGGTCGGCACGATCGGCCCGAAGACGATTCGCAGCGCGGCGGCGTGGGCCGAGGGTCTGGCGGGTACGACGCTCGATCTCGACGTGGACCGACAAAACGAGTTGTACGACGTCGCACGCGAGGCCTGGGCAGCCGCTGGCAAACCCAAACCCCACCTGGCGACGTCCTTTTGGTTCGCGATGGGGGACCAGGACGAGGCTCGCGCACAGGTGCATCGGCACCTGCGGCGCTACATGAACTGGATCCCGACCGAGTACGTCGACGCGATGGCACCGACCACGGGGTGGGCGGGCACCGAGGACGAATTACATTCGGTGCTAAGTGGTTTCGCGAGTATCGGTTCTGACGAGGTGCATCTGATTCCGACGTCGTTGGACATCGATCAGCTCCGCCGGGTAGCGGACGTGGCCAAGGAGTTCGGCTAGCGAGTAGCACAGCGACGAGTACTGCTCTGGCGAGATCCCCAGGGCAGTACTCGACGTGCGTTGCTTAACCAGGGTTAGGTGAGCCATTAGCACCCGGCTGTCCATTGGTTGAGCCCGCGGCGGTGCCCGTGTGGCTACCCCCCAGGCCGCCGAAACCGCCCACCCCGCCGAAGCCGTTGCCGTTGCCCCCGGTACCGCCCCGTCCGCCGATGCCGAGGCCCTTGTTGGAGTTAACGGCGTTCCCGGCGCCGCCGGTTCCGCCGTTGCCCCCGTTGCCGAAGAAGCTATTGGTGAATCCGCCGAGCCCGCCGTTACCGCCGGTAGCGGACCTGGTGCCCACAATCGTGGTGACGACGTTGGTGGCGGTTCCGCCAGCTCCGCCGGCGCCGCCATTGCCAACGCCTCGTCCGCCGCGGCCACCGTTACCACCGCTACCGCCATTGGCGGCGGCGGGCGTGACGAACGGCGGTGAGAGGGTGACGCCATCAAAGAGGGTTGTGGCGCTTCCGCCTTGTCCGCCTCCTCCGCCATTGCCGCCCAGCAACCCGCCGTCTCCACCGTTTCCGCCGTTGCCTGCCGTGACCACGCCGACGCCGAGCGGCCGGTTTCCGCCAGCTCCGCCGCCGCCGCCATCACCGAGAAGTCCTGCGGCTCCACCTGTTCCGCCAGAACCGGTGTACGCTCCTGCGCCGCCGAAGCCGCCGTTGCCGACGAGGGTTCCGCCCCTGCCGCCGGCGCCGCCGTTGAGCGGCCCAAACCCGTCCGACAGGGTCTGAGCTATGAGGATCGCGCCTTTTGACGACGTAGGCGTAAGTGAGTCAAACGCGTGGTTGTTCGCGGAGCCGCCCTGACCGCCGAGACCTATCAGGCCAGCTGAGCCACCGTCGCCGCCACTGCCGGCCACCCCAGGAAGAACGGGGATGGGCTGCCCGGCCTTGGGTCCGCTGGGGTAGGTGAGTGGTTGGCCCGTTATGGGGTTGTTGATGGTAAGCCCGGCGCCGCCCGAGCCGCCGTCTCCACCGTTGCCCCAAATTCGTCCGCCCGCACCGCCGGTGCCGCCCTTGCCCAGAACGGTATTCCCGCCGTTGCCGCCATCGCCGAAGAAGCCGGCAGTGCCACCCTCTCCGCCGGATCCCAGGATGGCGGATGCCCCGTTGCCGCCATTGCCGAGGAATAGGCCGCCGTTGCCGCCCTTGCCGCTCGTACCGTCGCCGACGATCTGGACCAGCGCAGAGCCGCCGTTGCCGAGGAACTGGGCATCGCCGCCGTTGCCCAAGATGCCGGCGCCGCCGTTGCCAATGAAGCCGGCCTTGCCGCCGTCGGTGATGCCAATGCCGCCGTTGCCGAACAGCAGGCCGCCGTCGCCGCCCTTGCCGCCGTTCACCGCCGGGTCGAGGTTGTTGCCGCCGTTGCCAATCAGCAAGCCGCCGTTGTCGCCGGACAGAATTGGCGCGTTGCCGATCAGCGTGCCACCGGGGCCGACGAGGCCACCGGTGAGAGGTGTCATCTCGGCGGGCAGCAGGTAGAGGCTGGCGCCCACGAGCGTATTGCCGAAGCCGACCAGGTCGGCGGCGCCGCCGGGCGTCGTCGTAAACGTCGTGGGTACACCCACCAACGAGGAGATCTCGGTGGGTATCGGGAGTGCGCCGAGACCCGTCGGCAACGTAATTCCGGTACCGACGAAGCTGCCGATCTGGCCGGGCAGCTGATCGCACAACGCGACGGGGCAGGGCGGCGCCGCGTTAGCCGTGCCCGCACCGAGGGAGCCTGCGACGCTCGCGGTCAATGCGACGCCCGCAACGGCGCCACCGGCCGCGCGGCCGGCGACCGAAGGGCGACTCGCGGCGCGATGCTTCGCAGCCCTGTGTGCAGCAGCGGTCATGTAGGTCTCGACCTTTCGTCAGTCCGGATTCTTCAATACGGACAGCAGCAGCGTTGCCGGCGCCTCCACGAGGCGCGCGATGTCTTGACCCCGTTTGTGACCCAACCCACACGGAACCAGTCCGCACCGTATCGCTTTCCGTTTCGCACAGCAACATCTACAGCTAATTCCCGAACCATCGGAATCGATCGGAAGAATATTCGCTGGCGTCAGTAATCGCGGAACGCGATGGCCACGCAACTACGATTGACGTCATGACGGACGCGACCGAGGAAATACGCCGAGTAAGTCGGACCCCAAGCAAACCGGCAAAGAGTAGCGCCGGGTGGGTGGTGCCGCTCTTCGCCGTCGTCTCGCTCGTGGCGCTCGGGCTCGCAGGGTGGGCGGTGTTCCGTACCTTTCAATCGGGCAGCGGCGCGGCCGAGGACACCAACTACACCGACGCACAACGGTCCGACGCGAAGACCAAGGTCTGCAATGCGTTCACCGTGGTGCGCACGGGGGTCAAGGTGAATACCAACTTGACCGCGCCCGGTGGGCCAGAGGACGTCACGGGAGCACTGGCCGTCGCGGCGAACGGTCGCGTGTCGCTCTATGACGGCGGACAGTATCTATTGGCCCGTCTCGACCCGGCGACCCCATCTGACCTGGGCAATGCCGTGCGAAAGTTCGCCAACGACCTGATGGACATCGGTGCGGGCGCCACGGCGGGCCTGCAAAACAGCGATCCGGGCCAAGCAGCGCTCCTCAACGACGCCGGCACCGCCGACGGCACGATCACTCAGCTCTGTAAGTAGGCACCACACGCCGCTTGGTCAAGCAGATTCCGTGGCAGGCAGCGTCTTGGGGATCTGCTTTTCGTCGATGGCGAGGACGCCGCGTGACGATGCTGCGTAGCCGTCCACGTACCGAATAAGGGGCCTCGCCCGCTTATAGGCCGACAGGGGCAACGAACGCCTAGCGGCATCGCCGAGCCCATTCCAGCTATCGGAGCGCTCCACTGGTGCGCTCGACCCGGAATGGCGTCACGTCATGGCCGAGGTCCTGGCATTCGACATATTCGAGGTGTCGAGGATTTGCCCTGCATTGACGTAGGCGTCAGTAAATTCGTCTTTTGTCGACATCCTGGCGAACGCAATGCCGAGGCGTGACTCAACGGCGCACGCGAGTCGTAGCTCGTACCCGCCGATGTTTCGACCATGGCGCGGAGCGAGTGCCTCGACGTTGCTCGCGGACCGCCCACGTCAGCCGGCGCGTCGCAACTCGGCGATGAAGCGTTGTCCCTCGTTGTCAACCACGTGCCAGGTGTAGGGACCGATCACGTCGGTGATGCCCAGCATGTGGACGGCCCGACGGGCGTCCTGTTCACACCTGATGCCGTCGACGCGCGCGCCTCGCGAGGTCATGACGCTCCACATCATGCACCCCGTGACACGGCCTCGGTCGGAGCAGCGGCGACGCGCTCGGACGGGTTCTTTATCCGCGATGCGATGTAGTCCTGGTCGACGTACGCCGGCTCGGTCGAGTCGATGAAGCGTTCGACGGTCTCGACGAACCTGTCAGGATCGTCGTGGTGCGGCATGTGGCCGGAGTCCTTGAAGACCTCGAGGCGGGCGCCAGGCATCGCCTCTTGCGCGATCCGCGCGTGGCTGACCGGGATTATCGGATCGTCTTCGCCCCAAATCAACTGGGTGGGAACGTTTGTCATGAGGTAGCTGCGGTCGAGCATCGTGATGTATTGGCCGTGCCCATCGACCGCGCCTCGCAGGGTGTGGGAAAACGCCGACAACGCAGCGGGATCACGCAACCGCTCGACGAGCCCGAGCAGGTCGGGAAGGTCACGTCCAATCTGGGTCGCTCCGAGCACCGTCTTGGCGGCACGGCCGAACAGGCGCAGCGTGGGCATGGCGCCGGGAAGGCGCAGGGCGGCCAGTGCCTCGGCGCCCATCGGCATTGCGGCCAACCGCAGCGCGGGGCTCACGTCGGTGGTGACGCCGCCCGCCGCGACGAGCACGACGCGTTCGACGAATTCCGGGTACTGGTAGGCGAATTGTCCTGCGATGCCGCCGCCGAGCGAATGGCCGACGACGGTGACGCGGTGGATGCCCAAAGCGATCAGTAGGTCGCGCATCCCGTTGGCGAAAGCAGCCACCGAGTAGTCGGCACGGGGCTTGGCGGACTCGCCGTGGCCGAGAAGATCGGGCGCGATGACGGTAAACCGTTGTGCGAGTTTGGCATGGACGCTGTTCCACGTCTCGGAGCTGTCTCCGACACCGTGGATCATCAGGATTGCGGGCCCGGAGCCGGCGATGCGGAAGGCGCGTTCGTGGCCGTGGATGGTGACGAATTGCAGCGACGGTTCTTCGACCTTGCGTACCGACCGCAGGTTGGGTCGTGTGTGGTTACGCATCGTGTTCTCCTCTCCGAGTGGTTCGTTGAGGGGAAGCTTGCAGGGACCCGCTTGACGAAATCTTGGCGAAATTCTTGGAAAAGTCTTGGTGAAAACCAGCGGCCGAGCGGCGCGGATTCGGTCGCGCGTCATGTCGGCGGGGACTTCAGCGCTCGGTTGGCTTCGTACGCTGCGACCCGGCGCACTGCGAAGGCCGCGCTGCTAGCGTTCCGCCCAAATGTGGGTCGCAACCGAAAGGTGTCTGCCGTGCCGCCTCTACTCCGCGAGTTGCTCCGACCGCACCGCCTGATGCTGGCCGTCCTCTTTTCCGCGATCCTGGTGCAGATCGCGATGAGCCTAGCGATGCCCTGGCCGCTGAAGATCGTCCTGGACAACGTCGTGGGCAGCCTCCCGCCGCCGAAGTGGATCGCCTGGCTGGTGCCGATGATGGGAGGCACGGCCAAGGTCTACATCGCAGCGGCCGCCGGTGTCGTGACCGTGGCGATCGCGGTGGTGACGGGCCTCGCGTTCTACATAGCGAGCTACCTCACGGAGAGCATCGGCCAACACGTCGGGAACGATCTTCGGGTTCGGCTCTACCACCACCTCCAAGAGCTGTCGCTGTCCTACTACGACCAGAATCGCGTCGGCACCATCTTGTCCACGCTGACGGGTGACGTCACGACGATCCAGAGTTTCGCGTCGACCAATACGCTCAACATCACGACCGACATGTTGACGCTCGTCGGCATGGTGATCGTAATGTTCACGCTCCGTTGGGATTTCACGCTTATAGCGCTCACCGTGACACCGCTGCTCGCCTTCTTCGTGCTCCGCATCAACCGCGCGGTGAAGATCGCGGTTCGGGATGTGCGGAACCGGCAATCCGACCTGCTTGCCACGCTGCAGGAAGGCTTGCAGTCGATCGAACTGGTACAGGCATATTCGCGTCAGGACCTCGCCGAGCAGCAACTGCGCAAGGCCAGTGGTGACACGGTTGCGGCGTGGCTGGCCACCCGGAAGCTGTCGGCATTGCTGTCTCCAACGGTCGGCCTGGTGATCTCGGTGTGCACTGGCGTGGTGTTGTGGCGCGGCTCGCTACTGATCCTCAGTGGCGCGATGACGGCTGGCGCGCTCACCGTGTTCTTGACCTACCTCACGAAGTTCTTCCAGCCGATCCGCGACCTCTCGGTGATGACGAACACCCTCGCCCAGGTCAGCGTGGGCTTCGAACGGGTCACCGCGATCTGCGATGCAGACAAGACCGTGCCGGAACGACCGATGCCCACCGAACCCCCGCCGTTCCGCGGTGAGATCGAATTCGACCACGTCGCATTCGGTTACGACGAGGATCGTCCGGTGTTGAGCGACGTCACGTTCTCGGTGGCGCCCGGACAGACCGTCGGGATCGTCGGTCCCACGGGCAGCGGCAAGTCGACGCTCGTCAGCCTCATTCCACGGTTCCGCGACCACGACGCCGGCACCATCCGCATCGACGGCGGCGACATTTGCGACTACAAGCTAAACGGCCTCCGCCGCCAAATCGGCTTCGTCCTTCAGGAGACCATCCTGCTGCGCGGGACGATCCGCGACAACATCGCCTTCGGTCGTCCCGACGCGACCGACGAGGACATCATCGAGGCCGCAAAGCTCGCCAACGCCGACGAGTTCATCGCCAAGATGCCCGACGGGTACGACAGCTTCGTCGGCGACCGTGGTTCGACGTTGTCTGGCGGCCAGCGTCAGCGCATCGGGATTGCGCGCGCGCTGATCCGCGACAACCCCATCCTCATTCTCGACGAGCCGACGGCGGCGCTGGATGCCGAATCCGAGAACAAGGTGATCGAGGCGCTGGACCGCCTCATGGAAGGGCGGACCGTGCTGACTATCGCGCACCGCCTGAGCACGCTGCGCAACGCCGACAAGATCATCGTCATCAAGGACGGCAAGGTGGCCGAGGACGGCACGCACGAGGAATTGATCGCACTCGACGGCGTCTACGCCGAGCTGCATCGCCTTCAGTTCGACACACCTTGATGGCGAGGCGGGTTCGAAAACCTGTGGATGTGCTGTCAGCCTTCGTGAACGGCGGATGAATCGTCGTCGATGGAACACGCTCCTGCACGTCCGTCGCTGTAGCATCTTCGCAGCGCGAGCTGCCCCGAAAACTCATCCGGCATAAGGAGATCACAGTGTTGACGATGCGAGATCACGACGTCGAGGATTATGCAGCCCTGCGGGACATGGACGGCAGTGATGTCGGGGTCCTTAGCGACGATGACCGCGCTTGTCTTGCCGAGGTTGGCCAGTACCTCGCCGCCACCGACGCCTGGGAGCGATTTGGAGTCTGGTTGCTGCACAAGCACTTCGAGCCGTCGGACGGGGAAGTGTTCGTCGAACAACTCGCAGACGCGCCTCGCGGTACCCGCACCGCACCGATCGCCAGGACTTCCGAGCTGCAAGCTACGGCGATCCGCTTCGACGGTTCCGTCGATGCCGGCGTAGGGGCGATCGGAATGGAATTCGCGGCGCCGGCTGACTTCGGCGACACGGCCCCGTTCAACGCAGAGGACGAGGCAATCCTCATGGGCATCGCCGAAAAGCTCGACGCGTCCGGCAAGCTCGACAGGTTCGGTGTCCGCCTGATCCGCAACCCGCTGGGGCTCGCCGAGGGCGAGTTGCTCCACGAGACGTCCGACAGCTCCGACCGGACGCTGCACTGCGTCGTCACCGACCGCGACGCCCTCGTACCCGAGAACACCATCGAGACCACGTGGCGCTGGCGGGTCATCGACGGTGAGACGCAGCCGACCGTCATGCAGGAATGCACCGTCGGATGTGTCCGCGTCGGCGAGGGCCACGACATCAGCCACGCTCACTCCGAGGATTTCGGCGGCAACGACTGACGCCTTGAACGCCGGCGTGCGGTCTGCCCTCCAATGGCCTTGAGCTAACGAGGACACGTCGACGGCCTTTTTGGAACCCGTCCCGTCGATGAATGTCGCTGTGCCGCAGACCCACAGCGTCGGCCCTCCGGGCAACCCGGAGAGGAAAGCAATCGATGGACACCTTCAAGCCGTCGATCGACTGGGGCGCGGAGGCCGTCAAGTCGGTTTTCTGGATTCTCGCCGTATCCGGAGTCAGCGCGGCGTGCGTGTTACTGATCGCGGCGGTGCTCATTCGGTGGACCACGTTCGGGCGGCGCTTCTGGGCCATCACCGGAGGCTTCTTCACCGGAAGGACGAGCCTGCCCGCGTGGGGATTGCTTGCGGTCATGATGCTTTCTGTAATCGGCTCGGTGCGCATCGACGTGCTGCTGAGCTACTACCACAACGATCTCTATTCCGCGCTGCAGACCGCGGTCCAAGGCATCGCGACGAAGCATGCGGCACAGCGCAATTCAGGCGTCCACGGCTTTTACGTCGCGCTTGGCATCTTTGCGATCCTCGCGGCGGTCAACATCGCACGCATCGTATTCGACACCTGGCTGACGCAGATGTTCATCATCCGCTGGCGTGTGTGGCTCACGACGCGGCTCATGGGGCGGTGGCTCACTCGTCGCGGCTATTACAGCGCACGCTTCGTGGGACCGGGCGTCGACAATCCCGATCAGCGCATCCAACAGGACATCGACGTATTCACCACCGGAGTGGGAACCGGTCCGAACGTGCCGACCTACTACGCCAGGAGCATGCTCGTCTTCGGCGCCGTCGAGTCGATCGTGTCCGTCGTGTCCTTCGCCGTCATCCTGTGGCATCTATCGGGTCCGCTGACTCTGTTCGGGCTCACCTGTTCCAAGGCGTTGTTCTGGTTCGTGCTCGGCTACGTCGTCATCGGGTCGCTAGTGGCATTCCGGATTGGGCGCCCCCTCATCGGGCTGAGTTTTCGCAACGAAAAGACCAACGCCGCCTTCCGATACGCGATGGTGCGACTTCGCGACTCGGCCGAGGCGGTCGCCTTCTACGGGGGCGAACGCGCAGAACGCGGACAACTCGACGCCCGGTTCGGTGCGGTCATCGCCAACTATCGCCGCTACGTCCGTCGGACGATTGGCCTGGTCGGCTGGAACTATTCGGTCACCCAGGCGATCGTGCCACTGCCCTTCCTGTTGCAGACCCCGCGGCTGTTCGCGGGCGCCATCAAGCTGGGCGACGTCATGCAGTCGGCGTCTGCGTTCGGCTCGATCCAGAGCGGGCTCTCCTACTTCCGCAACGCTTACAGTCAGTTCGCTAGCTACAACGCAGCGGTCATCCGGCTATACGGCTTGGTCGAAACATGCGATGCAGTTCAGCTGTTGCCGTCCATCACAACGGAATTCACCGATGACGGCTCCGTCCAACTCGACGGCGTCGAAGTGCGCACGATCACGGGCGACCGCCTCATCGACCCGGTGGACGTCAGGCTGGAGCGAGGGGAGTCGCTGGTGATCACCGGCGCATCGGGAAGCGGAAAGACCACCCTCCTGCGATCGTTGGCGGGGTTGTGGCCCCAGTCGTCGGGTGCATGGCGTCGACCAGACGGCGACGACGCGGCGATATTCGTCGCGCAATTGCCTTACATGCCACTCGGTCCGCTGCGTACCGCCCTCTGCTACCCAGTCACCCCAGAGGGCTTCTCCGATCGCCGGCTGCAACAGGTCTTGAGCCAAGTGTCGCTGCCGCATCTCCGTGACCGGCTCGACGTCGAGGAGGAGTGGGCGAAGGTGTTGTCGCCGGGGGAGCAGCAGCGGATCGGTTTCGCGAGGGTGTTGTTGACGAGACCGAAGGTGGTGTTCCTCGACGAGGCGACCTCGGCTCTCGACGACGGCCTCGAATTCGCGATGTACGACCTGTTGCGGAAAGAACTTCCCGACGCCGTCGTGGTCAGCGTCGCCCACTCCCGCGCGGTCGAACTCCATCACCAGCAGGAGTTGGCGTTGCTCGGCGACGGGACTTGGCGGCTGGCCTCCGTGGCCCGCGACTGACAGAGCGTCACGTATCTGGCCGGCGTGAGCTTCGGGCGGACTGCGTTTGCCGTGGGTAGAGGTAGCAATCACGGTGCGAAGTCGGTCGTCGTGATCGGCGGACCGGACACCCGGGGTCAGGGGGTGACCGCCGCGCCTTCGTTAGCTCGATTTCAGAACACCGAAGACTGAGACCTGCCGCCGTCCGGACGACGCACAGCCCTGCTTCGACCGTACTCGTATTGCGAGCACGGTGTCGACGAACTCCGGCCGACGTGGGGTCATCGCGCGCCCAAACGGCGACGATGCACGTCGTCAATGACAGGTCGCCGTACGTGCTTCGGATCTGATGGTCACGTTCGGCCGAATTGCCAGAGTCACGGCATGCCCGCCGCCGTCGGACGGGTTCAGCAGAGCCGCCGGTCAGGAGTCACCGCGGCGTCGTGACCAATCTGCGAGAGCCGCCTCGCTCGTGACGTGGTCGAGCGCGAGCGCGACCGCGCCTGCGAGGGGTGCGTCGTCGCCGTGCACCCCGTCGCGGATCGGCGGCGCGGACGTCTTGCGAAAGGCCATGAGTCCGTTGCGGTATGCCGTGTCGAATGCGTTGGGAGCGGCTGCCCGCAAGGGGGGAGCCAGCCCGCCGAGTGTGACGACGTCGGGGTCGTGCAGATTGACCAGGCCGCCGATGCCTCTGCCCAGCGCCGCGGCGACCGCGTCGAAGGCCGTCCGGCTCTTTGGGTCATCGGGCTGACGGTCGAGCAATTCACGGGCGTAACCGACCGGATCGGTGGGCTCAGGCTCCCCACGGTGCCGCGCCAGCGCGCGACCGTCGACGTGTAGATCCCAGCATCCGGTGGCACCGCAGGGGCATTCGAGGGTCGGGTCGCCGAACGGGACGTGGCCGTATTCGCCTGCGGCGCCTTGCGCACCGGTAACGGGCTCGCCGTTGACCACCAATGTGCCGCCGAGGCCGACCGCGATGATGAGGTGCAGCACCGTTCCCGCATCGCGTGCAGCCCCGAAACGAGCTTCTGCCAACCCCGCAAGTGTGGCGTCGTTGCCCAACAACAATGGCACGCCGGGAAGTTCAGCGGTCAGCCCGGACAGCTCTGTGTCGCGCCAACCCTTCGTGGTGAACTGAACGAGTCGGGTGTCACTGACCGTGCCCGCCACCGACATCCCCACCGCACGCACCCGGCCGTCGCCGTTTCGGCAGGCCTCTGTGATGGCGGAACCGATCTCCGAGATCACCCGTGCGCTGCCGAGGCGGCGGTGGTCGCCTTCCGCAAGTAGCTGCGTGGCGCCGTCCACCCCCGCTCTTACCAGCCGCCAGTCACCCGCGCGTAGCTCGGCGGCCAACACCAGCGGACCGTCGGGGTGAGGGCCAAGGACGGTGGTCGGCCTTCCGCGACCCTGCGCTGGTGCCGGTGTCTCGTCGAGGAGATGACTCCGGCGCAATCGGGCGACCAGATCCGCCGCGCCACCGGTGCCGATGCCGAGGCGCTGGGCTGCTGCGGCCCGCGTGATGCCCGGTTCGGCCCGCATCACTCCCATCAACTGGGCAGCGCCGTGCCAACGCACCTGCGATGCGGGTCGGGACTCCTGCGGCATGGCCATCAATATTCCACTTGATTAGACTCGATGACTGAGTATATTCGGCGCAGTGACCGCCGTGACCATTCGAGACGACCAAGAGGGCCTGCGATCCCACCTGCCGGGCCTGCTGTCTCTTGCTGCTGCGTCCTGCCTGGCAGTCACCACCGAGATGCTGCCGGTAGGTCTCCTTCCGGCGATGAGTCGCACTTTCGGCGTCCACGATTCGGTCACGGGCCTTCTCGTCACGCTGTACGCGATCATGGTTGCCGCACTGTCGGTGCCTCTGACGATCGCGACGTCACGGTTCGGCCGCAAGCCCCTGATGCTCACCACGATGTCGTGTTATGCCGTGAGCAACGCACTCGTCGCAGTGGCGCCGACTCTTGCGGTCGTGGCGGTGGGCCGAACCATCGGCGGCATCACCCATGCGCTGTTCTTCTCGCTGTGCATCGGCTACGTGCCACGCATGGTCTCCGGCACCCACGTCGGCCGGGCATTGGCCATCGCAACGGGTGGCGCTACGGCGGGATTCGTTCTGGGAGTGCCGTTTTCGACGTCGCTCGGCACTGCGATGGGTTGGCGCGCAGCATTCGGCGTACTGGCTGCGTTGGGCATCGTGACGCTCATCGTGGTGGCCAGGTCGTTGCCCGCCGTATCCAACGAGCGTCCAGCGGAACCGGGTGCTTCGCGACGCCGTCTCGAGTTGGCGGCGGTAGTGAGTTCGAACGCGCTGACCTACCTCGGCCAGTTCACGGTCTACACGTTCGTCAGCCTGTTGCTGCTGTCTGCCGGCTTGCGAGAGAAGCTCGTGGGACCCGTGCTGTTCGTGTGCGGCGCCTGCGGCGTACTCGGATTATTCTATGCGGCAAGGACATTGGATCGCAGCCCGCGACGGACGACCGTCTTGGTACTGGGCGTCGTCATCGGCGCAGTCGTCATCATGGCGACTGGCTATCCAACGTTGAGTTGGGTCCTGGTCATGGCGTGCGTGTGGAATGGTGCTTTCGGCGGGGTGCCGTCGATTTATCAGGCCTGCGCCGTGCGCACGCGGTCCGTTTCACCCGAGATGGCGGGCGCGTGGGTCAATGCCAGCGCCAACTTCGGGATCGCAGGCGGCGCGGCAATCGGTGCCGTTCTGCTTCCGATCGCCGGCGTGGGCGGTCTACCGTGGGCCGCTGCGGTGTTGATGAGTTTGGGTCTAGCGGTGGCAATCCTTGCGCGGCGGGCGTTTCCGGCCCGGGCCTAGCCGGCCAGCTCGTACGCTCGCCGAATGGCGACATTCGCGTTGGTCCACGGCGGGTACCACGGTGCTTGGTGCAACGCCAGTGAGCGGCTCGACGCCGACATCCTCGAGCTGCCCGGCGCTCATTCGCCGTTCTTGTCGCGACCGTCGGTGCTTGCCGACGTACTGCTTCGCATCGCGGATGACGAGAACGAGTACCCCACTACTCAAGGCTTGGCGGCGACAGCGGCCTAGCGTTCACCTTGGCAAGTTTTCAACGGCAAACTCGTGAGGTAGATCCATGAAAATCCCGTGGAAGGCGCAGTCCCGTCGCCCCAAGTCTCGTCAAGAGCACGTGAAGTCTCAGGCAAGACCAGTCCAGTGGCTTGCGCCAGGGGTCGAGGTCAGCCCGGAGGGCACACGGCTCTACGTCGCACATTCCTGAGCTTGCTGAGACAGTTGTGACGACGATCTTGTTCCTTTCGCGCTGCGGCGAGGCGATCGAAAATGCGATGACGCGCACGCCGTCGTACGATCGGCCAATCGATTTTCGCCAGAGCCTGTTTCGACGGAGAAACGTTGGGCGTTTGGGCCGCGGGCCCGGCAAGGACTCGTTTGCTTAAAATTGACATCTGCGTAGATGAGTTCGGTCAAACTGCGGTTCCACACGATCTCCTGTGCCTAAACTGTGGCCCTGCGTAGCTAGCCAGACCGGTGTCGCCCTGGCAAGCAGACATCGAGCTATCGCGGGGGCGTGCTTGTGTTGAACAGTCGTTTGGGGACAGAACTCGTGGCCGAAGACCTTGACACGATCGTCGACGTGTTGTTCGCCAGGTCTTCGTCGCAAGACCCCGCGTACGTCTTCCTCGTCGACGGCACCGCCGCGTCCGAATGTCGCTGGACGTACGCCGACACTGCGAACCGCTCGACGGCATTCGCGGCCTGGCTTTCGCATCGCGGCGTGCGCCGCGGCGAGCGCGTCGTGCTGGCGGTGAACCCGAGCCTCGATTACATCGCCGCGTTGTTCGGCATCATGATGTCCGGCGCCGTACCCGTGCCTTGCTTTCCGCCGTTGCGTCCCAAGGAGCTCGATCGCTTTCTCGCGATCATGGTCGACTGTGCGCCGCAGGCCATCGTCATCGACGCGATGTACCGGGATCAGATGGACGCACTGAAGGACCGACTCGTCAGCGCCAACCTCGATCCTGCGATCCTGTACGTCGAGGACCTGGTCACCCACCTCGAGCCGGCGGCGCTCGCAACGTGCTCACCCGATGACCTCGCCCTGATCCAGTACACGTCCGGCTCGACGGGATCGCCGAAGGGCGTATGCCTGACCCACGACAACCTCGTGAGTAACTGCGAAGTCCTCGCGCGCAGCATGGGAGGGGATCCGAACAGGGTCGGGTTCTCGTGGTTGCCGCCGTACCACGACATGGGATTGATGGGCACGATCATCCTGTCGTTGCACCATGGCTGGCCGCTAGTGCTGATGTCGCCGATGCACTTCATGCAGGAGCCACGCCGCTGGCTGGAGGCGATCACCGCATACCGCGTATCGATCACCGTCGGCCCGAACTTCTCCCTCGACGCGGCCGTCTCGGCACTCGACGAAGACGACGACGCAGACCTGGATGCAGACCTGGACCTTTCGACGCTCAAGGAGTTCTACTGCGGAGCCGAACCGATCAGCGCTGCTACCTTGGCGCGCTTCGAAGAGCGCGCGGCGCCGCTCCGATTCGACATGGACGCGCTCATTCCCTGCTACGGGATGGCGGAGGCGACGCTCTTCATAGCGGGAAAGCGAAAGGGACTCCGCTACAACACCATTACGGGGGTTGACGGCGTCGAAGGCGCGGTGGTCAGCTGCGGCGAAGTCGACTCCGAACACGTCGTGCGGATCGTCGACCCGCGCACGGGCCGTCCCGCCGGCACAGGCGAAGTCGGCGAGATCTGGGTCTCCGGTCGCAGTGTCGCCGCAGGCTACTTCAATCGAGAAGCTCTCACCAAAGAGGTGTTTCACGCACGCATCGACGGCGACGGTCGCAGCTATCTGCGCACGGGCGACCTCGGCTTCGTGCGTGACGACGAACTGTTCGTCACCGGGCGCATCAAGGACCTCATCATCGTGAGCGGCCGCAACATCTATCCGCAGGACGTCGAGGCCAGCGCGGTGCGCTCCGACCCGTCGCTGCGGCGGGCGGTGGCTTTCTCGGTGCCCGGTGACGGCACCGAGCGTCTGGTCGTCGTCGCCGAGGGAGCCTTCAACGAGGTCACGACCGATTCGCACACCAGGCTCGCAGAATCCATCCGCTCCAGCGTGACGTCGGAATTCGGCGTTGGGCCGGACGTCCACATCTGCAGGCGGCGAACGATTCCCACCACCACGAGCGGAAAGGTCCGCAGGCAAGAGGCGAAGCGGCTGTTCCTCGATGGCGAGATGCAGAGGTGCCCAGCATGAGTGCGGAATCCGTCGTCCAGGGCGAGGGGACCCAGGTCCAAGGCGAGCGAACCGACGGGAAGGACTCGACGCCTGCCGCTCTCGTCCGCGACGTGCTCGCGTCGCGACTGGCCTACCTCACCGTGGGCCTGCCGACCTTGGGAACGGTGGGCGCCGTCGTCTATGCCATCTACTTCGGGTTGACGTGGACCGACGTCGCACTGTTCGTCGTCATGTATCTGATCACCGCTCTCGGCGTCGAAGCTGGCCTGCACCGCTACTTCACCCATCGGTCGTTCGAGTCGTCCGGGCCGGTCAGGATCTTCCTCGCGGTCGCGGGTTCGATGGCGGCGCAGGGGCCAATCGTGTTCTGGGTGGCCAACCATCGGTTGCATCACGCCTTCGCCGACACCGACCGTGATCCGCACTCGCCCAAGCCGCAGGGGCCCGGATGGCTGGGACACGCAAAGGGGTTGTGGCACGGCCACGTTGGATGGCTGTTCGACGTGAAGAAGATCGACTGGAGCAGACACACCAGGGACTGGCTCGCCGATCGCACGGTGATGAAGATCAACGGCTGGTACTTCACGCTGGTTCTGCTGGGCGTCGTGATTCCGGGAGTCGTCGGCGGCTTGGTCACCTGGTCGGTCCACGGCGTCATCGGCGGTGTTCTCTGGGGCGGCTTTGCGCGGATCTTCGCTCTCGACCAGGCCACCTGGGCGGTGAACTCCTTGGGCCACACCATCGGTGCCCGCGAGTTCCCGGTGCGCGACGGCAGTCGCAACATCGGTGCGCTGGCGCCACCGACGCTCGGTGGGTCCTGGCACAACAATCACCACTCTCGACCCGCCTTGGCGCAGACCCGACGGCACTGGTGGCAGCTGGACATCGCGGGCGACTTCATCCGGCTGCTCGATCGGCTACGGCTCGTGCACCACGTGCGCTACGTCAACTCGCAGGCCGACCATGCAGAAGGGGCGACATGACCGCCGAAATCCACGATGCGACAGCGCCTTCCGCCCGCGATCAGGAATCGCTCGCGAAGGCCATCCTGCAACTGAACCCGGCAAGCGCGCGGGCCAAGCGGGTGGTCGCGCTCGTCACGATCGGCATTCCGGCGGTCGGCTTCGCCGTCGGGGTTTACCTGATCGTCGTGGGCCGAGCCACCGTGGTGGACTACACGCTCTTCGCCGCGTTCTACGCGATCCAGATGTTCGGCATCACCATCGGCTTCCACCGCTACGTCGCGCACAAGTCCTTCAAGACGTCCCGGTTCTTCGAAGGCGTGCTGATGATCTCGGGGTCGATGGCACTCGAAGGTCCACTGCTCTTCTGGGTCAGCACGCACCGCCGTCATCACCGCTATGCCGACGAACTGGGTGATCCGCACTCGCCGAACCTGAGCGGCAAGAGCCTCGGTGGCAAGCTGAAAGGCCTGTGGTACGCCCATATTCCGTGGATGTTCAGCGATCAGGAATCCAAGTCGATGGTGTTCGCCCCCGACGTGCTGCGTGATCGGCGACTGTACGGCTACAACCGGACCTACCCGATCTGGGGCTTGGCCGGTCTCTTGGCGCCCGCACTCATCGGGTGGGCCATCGGTGGCACCGCAACCGCTGCGTTCTCGGGCTTCATCTTCGGCGGCCTCGCGCGGGTGTTCGTCGCCAATCAGGCCGCCTGGTGCGTCGGTTCTGTCAGCCACATGATCGGCTCTCGACCGTTTGCCAATCGGGACGACAGCGCCAACAACTGGCCGGTGGCCTTCTTCACCTTCGGCGAGGGACTGCAGAACAATCATCACGCCTTCCCCGGCGCGTATCGCCATGGAATGCGTTGGTGGGAACCAGATCTCAGTGGGTGGGTGATCGCGATACTGGCCAAGGCGCACATCGTGTGGGATCTGCACATGCCCAGTCGCGCAGCGATCGACAACCGGCTGAGCCGCAATCGCACCGTCCCGACCGTCGTGTCTACCCCCGGAGAAAGGTGAGGATGTTCAAGAGAACGAAGACGCCCGCGATCGACGGCCCGCTCACTGCGCAGTCGCTGCGTTCGTGGCTCGTCGCCGATCTGGCTCGTCGCGTGAAGTGCGCTGAAGCGGACGTGGATACCGCCAAGCCCTTCGACGCGTACGGGCTGGACTCACGGACGGCAGTCCAGGTATCCGGCGCGCTCGAGAAGGTCGTCGAACGACGGCTCTCGCCCGCGATCCTGTTCGATCACGGCACGATCGACGACCTTACTGCCTACCTCACCCGCGAGCTCCGGCTTCCGAGCTGAGCCTCTCCGAGACCACGCCATGACCCAAGCAAAGTCCCGGCCCGACGTTCCGGTCGATCCCGACCCGAGGTTCGTCGACTTCGTCGAGAAGAGCAACGCCATCGAGGGAGAGAAGCTGACCGCGGCGATTCCTCGGGAGTACATGCAGCCCTCCGTGATTCGGGGCCTGGCTGGGCTTGCGGTGAGCTTGGCGCTGTACGCCGGGGCGTTGATCGGCATTGCCACCGTCGATAAGTGGTACCTGGTGATGCCTCTGACATTGCTCGCCGGGCTCGGCGGATGGGGTCTGCACTGCATCGGACATGACTGCGGGCACGGCTCGTTCTCCCGCAACCGTCGCCTGAACTTTGCGATCGGTCATTTCGCGCTGCTGCCGCTGATGTACCCGTTCCACGCGTGGCGGCACGAGCACAACTGGCACCATGCTCATGCCAACAATCTGGACCTGGACGTCGACTGGCGCCCCATCTCCGAGGACGTCTACCGGCGCATGCCGCGTCGGTACCGGTTCGTCTACTTCAGCATGCGCACGTGGGCGATCTGGGCAGGCTCCATCAACTACTGGCTCAAATCTGGCTTCCGCCCTTCGTATTTCCCCAAGCGAGAGATGCGGCGCGACGTGCGCCGGTCCATCTGGTTCATTGCGGTGGCGGGGGGCGCCTATCTCGCGGTGCTGACGTACTTCACCGGGTGGCAGGGTCTTTTGCTGTACTTCGTGGCGCCGTGGTTCGCGATCCACGCGTGGTTCTCCATCACCACGCTGATGCACCACAGCGCTGAGGACATTCCCTATCTGCCGGAGCAGTATTGGACGCGGAACGCTAGCCGGTTGCTGGTGACGACGGACTTCGTTTACCCGCGGTGGTTGCTGTTCTGCACCCACAACATCTCGTTGCACACCGCCCACCACGTCGCACCATCGGTGCCCTACTACAACCTGCAGAAGGCGCAGACCGCGCTGCGCGAGCGGTATCCGGAGATGGTTCGCGTCGAGAAGGCGAGCGTGGGCCGGATCTGGACGATCGTCCGCAAATGCCAGTTCTACGACCCGATTTCAGGCCTTTACGCCACGCGACCGATGCGCAAGTCCGGAGCACCGTGAGCGCGCGAGGGATGTTGGCGTCCGCAACCGCGCGCGGTCACCGAGTAGTACCACGGCTGGCGGGCCAGGTGCATACGGGTATGTTCGTGAACACCCGTGGACTCGGTAGGGCCCCGAACGACATGTGCCCGTTGGGAGCTCGGCGTATCGAGGTGGCCGGCGTGCGCAGAGTCGACGCCGTCTACCAGTGGGGCGAGGACGACCCACGGGTGCTCGCACTGCACGGCTGGGGCGCTGACAGCACCACCATGGCGGCCGTCGTGGACGTGGCCGTTGCGCAGGGTGACTCCGTGGTGTGCTTCGACGCTCCCGGGCACGGCGCCTCGCGCGGCTCGCAAGCCACCATCACCGAATATGCCGAAGCGATTGGCGCCGTGTTGCAACGCTTTACGGGCATCGAGGTCGTCGTTGCGCATTCGCTGGCCGCCATTGCAGCCGTCGCAGCCATCGCACGGTCCGGTCCGGGCCGGGTGCAATCGCTACTGCTGCTTGCACCCGCGTGTTCCCTTTCTGGCGTGCTCGACAGGTGGGCAGCGCAGCGGCGGTTGCCGACGGGAGTGGCAGTGCTCATCGCAGAAGAGCTGCACCGACGCGACGGCGTTCCCGTATCACACTGGGACATAAGAACTCTTGGCCTCGGCCCCGATGTGCGCGTTCGCATCGTGCACGATCCGCACGACCCCTCGGTTCCGGTCAGCGACGCTTGGGAGATCGCCGCGGGAGGCCGAGCGGAACTCGTTCAGACGGCAGGCGTCGGGCACGACGGCATCTTGGGCAGCGAACCCATGCGTGCCGCGCTGACGTCGCTCCTGCTCGCCAACGACCACCAGCAGCCACCACCTGGGAAGGCAGTTCAATCGCGATGACAGGCCCCGTGCCCAGTTCCATTCCCGCCGTTCTCCGCGAACGGGCGAGTCTGCAGCCGCATGACCCCGCTTTCACGTTCGTCGACTACGACACCGATCCCGACGGTGTGACGGCGACTCTGACGTGGGCGCAGATCCATCGCCGGGCGCGTCACGTGGCGGCGGAGTTGCGCAAGCATGGATCGGTCGGCGACCGAGTTGCGATCCTCGCGCCTCAGAGCCTCGACTACGTCGCAGGCATCTTGGGTGCTTTCGAGGCTGGTCTGATCGCGGTTCCGCTGTCGGTGCCGCAGGTCGGAGTGCACGACGAAAGGGTCAATGGGGTGCTGGCGGATTCCGCGCCTTCCGTCATCCTGACCACCACCGCAGTTTCCGGCGGCGTTGCCGAGTACCTACGCCAGCAGGACTATCCGTCGACCCCACCCTTCGTCGAGGTCGATGCGTTGAACTTCGACGGCCAACCAAGTTTCACGGCACGCGGCCCACACACGGGCACCGCGCTGCTGCAGTACACCTCTGGATCTACTCGACAACCTGCCGGGGTGATGGTGTCCCACGGCAACCTGGTCGGAAACTTCGAGCAGGTGATGGTCGGCTACTACGCCGACTCGGGCGGCGTCGCCCCCGCGGGGTCCACCGTCGTATCGTGGCTGCCGTTCTATCACGACATGGGATTGTTCATCGGAATCTGCGCGCCGATTCTCGCGGGCATGCACAGCGTATTGACCAGTCCGATCTCGTTTCTGGTTCGGCCAGCGCGATGGGTGCAACTGATGGCCAGCCACCCCGGGGCGTTCTCGCCGGCACCCAACTTCGCGTTCGAACTTGCAGTGCGGAAGACCAGCGACGAGGACATGGCGGGTCTCGATCTGGCCGGGGTGACGCACATCGTATGCGGTGCCGAACGCGTCCATGCGGCGACGCTGAAGCGCTTCACCGACCGGTTCGCGCAATTCAACCTGCGGGCACAGGCGATTCGGCCGTCGTACGGGCTGGCCGAGGCAACGGTCTACGTCGCAGCGCGGGCACCGGGCCAGCCGCCGCACATCGCGTACTTCGAAACCGACAAACTCTCGGCGGGCCATGCCGAACGCCGCAGCGACTCGACCGGAACGGCGTTGGTGAGCTATGGGATTCCGCTAGAGCCGAAGGTCCGGATCGTCGACCCGGAGTCGTCGACCGAGAATCCGGCCGGTGCCGTCGGTGAGATATGGGTGCACGGCGACAACGTGGCACAGGGTTATTGGGGACGGCCCGACCTGAGCGACGAGACTTTCGCGGGACGCCTTACAGAACCATCCGAGGGTACGCCAGAGGGACCGTGGCTCCGCACCGGCGATCTCGGCGTGATCAGCGATGGCGAGCTGTACATCGTCGGCCGGATCAAGGATCTGGTGATCATCAGCGGGCGCAATCACTATCCCGACGACCTCGAGGCGACGGTCCAGGAGATCAGCGGAGGCCGGGTCGCGGCCATCTCGATTCCAGGTGTCGACGGCGAAAGTCTAGCCCTGGTAATCGAATACAAGAAGCGCGGCAGTTCGCCGGAGGAGATCGAAGGCATGAAGGGCGCCGTCATTTCGGCGATCTCGAACAACCACGGCATCGGCGTCGCCGATCTCGTGCTCGTTGCGCCAGGGGCGATCCCGATCACTACCAGCGGCAAGATCAGACGCGGCGCATGCGCTCAGTTGCACCGCGACCGTCAGCTCCTACGGATCGGTTGACCCGCAGGACCCTTCGATCAGAACGGATCGACGTACGTGACGTCGTCAAGCCCCTTCACCGGGTTGTAGAAGGGGAATGGCACGTTTACGTTGCCCAGTGGCGTCAACAGTGACCACACGTTCTTGCCCTTCGGATCCGTCGCTGAAGGGGTGGAGGCGTAGAGGATTCCGACGCCACCGACGGGATAGGTGACGGAGCTGTACTGCGTACCCACCGGCGGAAGGTCCGCCGCATCGACGCCGTCGGCGGGGGTGACCTTCGTGACGAGGACCGAGTTGATGACCGTGCCATCGAGACTGTATTGGTTGGTCACGTCGGCATCGACTGTCCCGATCTTATTGCCAGCCTTGTCGTACACGTCGAACTGTTGGTAGCCCTGAACTTGCACTTCCCTTGGCGGCAGCCCATTTACGCCAATCGGCTGGAGGTCGGTGGAGGGGACCAGCGTGTACTTGCCGGGGACCTCTAGCGAGTTCATCGTGGGAACCTTGGTGGCGTCCCAGAAGAACGGAATATCGATGTCGGGGAGGTTCCCCGGAAGTTGGATCTTGAACGTGACGTCGGTGGGTCCGTCGCCGACATCGGGAACGGCGGAGTAGAGGATGTCCACGCCGTGGTAGTGGTAGATGTTGTAAATGGAACCGCTCGTGGGAACCTTTCCGGACGCGGTGCCTTCCTCCGAGACGTAGGTAACCTTGGTGACGAGGATGGCTTGAGTCTGAAGCCCGCTGAGGTCTTCGGTGGTAGCCGTGTATCCCTCGAAGGTACCAATTACATTCCCGTCGGGATCGTAGACGTTGAATACCTGCTTTCCTTGGTAGACCGCGAAAAACGGTGGTACCCCGGATATTCCGATGCCTTCTTCGGGAGAGGTGGGTTCAGGAGCGATGTAGTACCCGTCGCCGAGTTTCATCGGAGTGCTGACCGACGTCAGCACTACTGCTGGGTCACGCGGCCACGGAATGGGGACGTCACCGAACGGCGTCAACAACTTGAACGAGGTGTCCCTCTCGCCGGTCGTTCCGATGGGCGTCGACGTGTACTGGATTCCGAACGCGCCGAAGTAGCCAAACTTGTTCTGCGAGATCAACGTTCCCTCCGGCGGCGCGCCCGCGCCTTCGGAGTCTGTGACGACGTATTCCTGGAACGTGCCGCCCCCGAATGGGAATGCATTCGTATTGTTCACCAGTGCGGTGAAGGTGCCGACCTCTTTGCCGGTCTCCGGATCGACGACCTTGAAGTCTTGAGTTCCCTGGAGCGTGCCGGGCGTGCCCGGGGGAGTCGTGAAGAATCCGTACCAGGAAACGACCTTTTCGGGTGACGTGGAATAGATGTCGTAGCCGTTCAGGACCATCGTCGGGGCCGGCTGTGAGGCGCTCGGTTGGTCGAGAGTACCTGCGGCGCCGGAGAGTCCGCGTCGTAGCCCGGCCAGCTGCACCAAGTTGGTCAGGCCGGTCAGCGGGACGGCTGGCGGCGGCGTAACCGGGGCGGTATCCGCGAACGGGCGCACGATCTGATTGAACACCGCGACAACGGGATTCGCGGCACCGTCAGTCGTCAATCCGACATCGATCAGTGACCTGAAGGGGGCAGCGATCGAGTGCAGCGAGTCCTGCGGGCTGAGGGCCTCCGGGAGGCTCCCCTGGACTGTCCCCGACGACACGTCCTCGACGGCCCTGTGCCGACCAGGTGCACCGAAGGTCGGCAGCGTCGACGCCAGGTTCAGCGGGGTCTTCACCACGGGCTTGTCGGCGCCCGATGAGACCTGCGGCCTCGTGGTGGCGGTGGTGAGGTGCGCGCCCAGGTTGTCGGCAAGAGCGTGCAGATTGGATCTGCCGTCATTGCCGAGTTCGCGGACGTGTGCTCCGACCTCCGCGACGTTGGACATGGTGTCCTTGACGGCCTTGCGGATCGCGTTGCCCACGTCGTGGGCAACGCCGCCCCCAGCGCCACCGTCGCCGGAGTCGCTCGCCGTGGGTCCGGGTGATGCCGTGGAATCCGGTCCGGCCCAGGCGGTTCCGGCACCGCTGACGATCGCCGCACCCACCCCCAATGCCATCGCCAGTCCGCCGACGCGGCCGATGTATGTCGAAGCAGTCATTGCTTCACCCCTCGTTATGCAGTTGCCGGCACACTAGTTGCCGTTTTGTGGACGTCCTCCTGCTGCGACACGGTTGGGCAGTCAGACCACCTGATTGGGGAGTTCGTACGCGTCGTAGACCCACCCGAGGTCCTTTCGGATGCGGTCGGGGTCCAGGTCGAACTTTTCGGGCGAGTGCTTGTGACCGCTCTTGTAATTGCGCTGCCGCTCCGCCTGCTCACGGATCTCCTCGGCGAATTCCGACGATGGCTCGATCTCGATGAAGTCGAGGATCTGCTTCATCGTCGGCTCGAGGTCGCTGATGAGGTCGCTGTACCGGACGATGCAGAGATTCTTCTCAGGGATGAGGCCTGCCGAATGGGCCTCGTGGAAGGAGCGAAGCATTTCGCACGAACCCTGATACAGGTTTTCCAGCCAACGCTTCTGATCCTCGTCGGAGGTGCGGTTCCAGACGTCGTAACCATTCTCGAGTACCCCCGTCATCAACGACATGCCCGACGGGATGACCTCGACCGGGTCGCGAATGATGTATACGAGCTTGCAATCGGGGTAGCGCTTCAGTACCGCCTCTAGTCGAAGCGTCAGCATGCTCGTCTTTGCCAGGATGCGATTGGCGTTCTTGTAGGTCAGGTTCCTTCGCCAGCAGGACTCGTAGTACTTGAAGAAGCGATCCTCTTCGCTTGCAGTCACGCCTTCCAGGCCCAACTCGCGTCGGGATTCCTTGCTACCCCAGGTGTCTTGCCACGACAGGAAGTACGCCCATGCGAATGGACCGTCCATCGTTCGGAAGAACCACGCCACGTCGTCGGTCTCGATGCCGCGCAGGCTGGTGTCGTGGATGTCCGAGGGGTGATACTTCGCCGGGGAGATCTTGTCGAGTCGCGGGACGATGCGGCCGAGCAGCTTGCGCGCGGTGATCGCAGGGAAGAGCATCTCCCACAGTTCGAAGGCCGCCGTCCCGCTGGCGCCAAGGAGCAGCCGGTGCAGGAAGGTTGTGCCGCTGCGCGGGTTGCCAATGATGAAGATCGGCCTGTCGATCCTTTGCTTGCGGTGCCCCGGAAAGAAGACGTGGTCCAAGCCCAGCGTCGTCGCCGAGATCCCTTGGCGCACTTGGAGGATCAGAAAGGTTCCTACAGGCCGGACGTAGTAGCCGAAGGTCTTGTTGATGACACGGTAGAGCCGTAAGTAGTGGCCCATTCAGCACTCCCAGACTGCAGCTGCGCTAGCCATGGTGAAGCCGGCCGCTGCGCTTCCGATGACGATCTTGTCACCGTTCTCGACCGTGCCGTTTCTGAGCCGATAGTCGAGTGCGACCACCCAAGACGTGCTCGCGGTGTTTCCGTACATCGAGTGAGTGTGCACGCCAGCCTGGGGCCGCGCACCGAGGTCGCTGAACAGCCACTCCAGGGCGGCCTCGCTCGGCTGGTGGAAGGCGTAGTGGTTGACCTCTTCTGGCGTCCATCCGGGCCCCTGAAGGAGGAGGCGGATCTCGGGCGGTACGTGCGCTCCGAGCATGAACAGGTCGTTCGAGCGTGACGAGAAGTGCCCGTCGACCGGCGTCCTGCAGAGGGCGAAGTGTTCGGAGAGCGTCTTGTGCTTGATGCCGACGAGGCGAGCGCCGCCGTCGGGCAGACGATTTCGCGTGACGAGGTATGCGCCAGCGGCGTTCCCGATCGTCAGGCCTGCGACGCCGAGCAGGACGTCGTCGACCGACTCCATGTTGTAGTTGATCCAGTCGCCCGACAGTTCTCCTGCGCAGATGAGCGCCGTCTGAAGCTCGTCGTGCAGCGCGAAGTAACCCGCTGCGACGTGCAGGGCCTCGATGAGGCCGGCGCAGGCGCAGGTTACGTCCATGGCGTGCAACGGCGCTGCGCCGAGGCGCCCGGCAACCTCAGCCGCGGTCGCCGGTTCGAACGCATCGCGGGCGACGCCACCGTAGATGATGAGATCGACGTCGGTCGCCTTCAGGCCGTTTTCCTCGAGGCAGGCAGCCGCCGCACGCGCCGCGAACTGGCCCGGCGAGACGGTCTTGTCCAATTCGAAGTAGCGCATCTTGGTATTGCACCGGTCGAAGACCCAACGGATTGTTTGCTCTATGGTGTCCCACTCGTCGGCCGGACATCGCGACGATTCGCGGACCCGTGCCAGCACGGCGTCGTTGTCGACGGCTGCGTCGGGAATCACGGTCGATGGCCGCGATAGGTAAAGGTTTGGAAGCAACATGATGACCGGTATCCCCCGTGGGTGTGAGCGCGTGATCTGGATATCGCGTCAGCCTTTGACGTAGACGTCAGTATCGTAAACGGTGATCATGGAGAGTGCGTGTGTTTGCGAGAATCCCATGTTCATGCACAGAACTGTCAGCGCCTTTCGCCGATCGCGTCCGAACCCGGTCACGTCGATCGAATAGTGGGGTTCGCTCGGTCGACCGCGCGGAGTGCGGATTGGGTGTCCAGCGGTATCTGCTGGCCATTGCGCGTAAACCATCGCGCTCCCATTCGAGTCTGGGTGTTGCAAGAGGCGGTGGTGCCAACGTCCTTGGAGTCGTGACTGCGGCATCGGGCACCAAGATCTCGGATTTCTGGTTCGGCCACGACGGTTGCCAGGTCGTCACGCCGCCGGAATCGCGAGGAAATGCCGCAGTAACGAATTTTGAACCGGTGGCCGCGATGCCGAATCGACGGTCGATCAGCGGTATGTATTCGGCGGATTGCCAGACTCGACGGTGCTGGCGATGCGGCCTACCGACGCAGGGAACGTGCTGGTGAGATTGCCATCGAATGGCGAATTCTGCATCGAACCTGCGTGCCGTCGCTGCGCAGGGACGCGAGTAGTCGATTGCTGGTGGATGCCGAGTTCGCACGTCTCTGGCGGAGCGTCCGTTGACTTCGTCGGTTCGACGATTTCATGTCGCAGCGAACGCGTTTTTTGCCAGCAGGTTGCTACCAGGCGGGCGTCGGGGTGGCGGGAGACCCGGCTGCGGTATCGCATGGAGCAACCATTTCTGCCGTCCGAGGCGCCTGCGTTAGGCGTCGAGGCGCGCGAACGCCTGCTCCCGATACCGCTGGCCGCAGGCGGTCCGGCTGATCTTGCCGCTCGTCGTGGTCGGGATGGACCCGAATCCCACCAGAACCAGGTCGGCGACCGTGATGCCGTGCGAGTCCATGATCGCCTTGGTGACCTGCTTCTTGACGTTGTCGAGCTGCTGCTGCGCCTCCTCGTCGGTAGCGCCGCGCTTCTTGATCTCGACGACGGTTACCAGCTTCTCGGTGTCGTCGATCGAGACGGAGATCGCCGCGACCCTGCCTCCGGTGATCTTCTGGACGGTCGACTCGATGTCCTCGGGATAGTGGTTGCGTCCGTAGACGATCACGATGTCCTTCATGCGGCCCACGATGAAGAGCTCGCCCGCCGAAATGAACCCGAGGTCTCCGGTTCGTAGCCACGGCCTTTCGGGGGTTTCCGTAGTGGCGGACTCTAGCGTCCCACCGAACGTCCGATCGGTCTCCTCGGGGTTTTCCCAGTAACCCTCGGAGACGTTGTCGCCGTGCACCCAGATTTCGCCGACCGTGCCCTGAGGGCATTCAGTTCGGCTGTCGGGGTCCACGATCCGTATGAGCGGCGACGTCGGGATGCCGTAACTGAGCAGCGGCGTGCCCGTCTCAGCCGAAGAAGGCTCCGCGATGCCCTCGGAGAGCTTGTCGGGATCGAAGGCGATGACTCGTGGCGGTCCGTTGCGGGTGGCGACGTAGAGGGTCGCCTCCGCAAGTCCGTAGGCGGGACGAATCATGCGTTCGCGGAAGCCGACGCCGGCGAATCGCTTGCAGAACCGGTCCAGCGTGCCAGGGTTCACGCGTTCGGCGCCGTTGACGATGCCAAGCACGTTGCTTAGGTCGACGCCTTCGAGGTCAGCGTCCGTCGTGGTGCGGATTGCTAGGTCGAAGGCGAAGTTCGGTGCGGCGGAGAACACCGGGACACCGATGGACAGCGACTGGATCCAGCGCGACGGCTGCTGCAGGAACGCGATCGGGCTGGTGAGCTCTGCGCGTCGGCCGTCGAGGATGGGTCCGATGATCCCGAGCATGAGGCCCAGGTCGTGGTAGAAGGGCAACCAGGAGACGAGCGCGGTCTCGGGTGGTAGCACGCTGTCGAACTCGGCAAAGTAGCCGGCCATCAGCTGAACGAAGTTCTCCTGCAGATTGCGGTGCGAGACCATGACCCCTGCAGGCGCGCGCGTCGAGCCCGAGGTGTACTGCAGATACGCCGTGCTTGGCGCGTCACTGAGTTGGATGTGGGGCGAATTGGTGTCGTCGAGATCCAGCGAGTCGACGTCGACGACCGCGACGGGACCGGCCGAGTCGGTCCGCTGTGCGTATTCCCGCACGACGGAGGAAACGGCCGACGTCGTCAAAATGACGGTGGGGCCGGTGTCGGCGAGAACGGCGTTGACTCGGTCGTCGTGCTTGCCCGCAGCCGGAACCGACAACGGAACCGCGATCAACCCCGCCTGGATCGCACCGAGGAACGCGACGATGTAGTCGAGTCCCTGCGGAGCGAGTATCAGGGCCCGGTCGCCGACCGCCCCCTTCCGCATGATGTCGTGCGCGAGATTGCGGCTGCGCCTGTAGAGCTGTTCCCAGGTCAGGTCGGTAGTGAGGCCGTCCCAATCCTGCTCGTAGTCGGTGTATCGGAACACCACTTGGTTGGGCCGCTGTTCGGCGCGCTCACGCAACACGGCCACGAGAGAAGAGTCGGGGTTGTGTGTCATATCCTGCGTTCCCTGGTTCGGATCATCGATGGGCCGGAAGCGACGCCCGGTGGTCCGGACAACCGGGGATTCACGCGTCGCCAAGCACGCCGCAGCCTAACCGTGGGCAACCTCCCAGCGCGAGGTTGCCCCGCATCCAGACAGCTAACGACGTGAGTCATGCTGGCGCTCGCACGTATTGGGAGGGTGAGCGCGCCCATATTGGATGGATTACTGTACCGCTGATGGGTCGGTGGCGGATCTCGTGGATTCGGTCGGTCGCCGAAATGGGCATCCTTGGGGAGGTGGCCTTGGTAACCGACCGGCCGACGCTGATCGGCAAGTCCGTGGTTTCGATGCCGAATGGCTAGCGAGGTGGCACTGGCGCTGGCGCAGCGTCTGCGCGCCCTGACTGCCGAACAGCAACAGGACCTCGTCCAGGAATTGGTGTGCTCGAACGCGGCGGTCGTGTTGGGTCATCCGAACGCCGATGGCATCGATCCCCACCAGGCGTTCCAAGACTTGGGGTTTGACTCGCTGACGGGCGTGGTCTTGTCCGGCCGACTCAAAAACGTTGCTGGCATCGCGCTGCCGCCCACCGTGGTCTTCGACCATCCGACCCCCGCGGCCGTTGCCGGATATCTCGTGGAACGGCTGTCTGCGCTGGTGGCCGCGGACGAGGCGGCGGCGGCACCGGTGACCATCGAGACCCCGGTGGCCGTCGACACCCCGACGGCAAACGTCGAAGACGCGGTGGCAATCGTCGGCATGGGGTGCCGCTATCCCGGTGGAGTGACGACCCCGGAAGCACTGTGGGACTTGGTGATGGCCGGTCGCGACGTGGTCTCGGAGTTTCCACGAGATCGCGGCTGGGACGTCGATGAACTGTTCAACCCAGATCCGGATGCGGCGGGCAAGTCGTATACCCGATCGGGCGGATTCCTGTATGACGCGGGCGATTTCGACGCGGGGTTCTTCGGAATAGGACCTCGCGAGGCGCTGGCCACCGATCCGCAGCAACGGTTGTTGTTGGAGACCGCATGGGAAGCGTTGGAGCAGGCCGGGATCGATCCGGTCTCCCTGCGAGGGTCGGCCACCGGTGTGTTCGTCGGGATCATGAATCCCGATTACGGTCTGGGACAGCATGATTCGGCCGAAGTGGAGGGCTATCGGTTGACCGGGCTGGCAACCAGCGTGGCCTCCGGGCGTGTCGCGTACGCATTGGGCTTGGAGGGACCCGCGGTATCGGTGGACACGGCGTGCTCCTCTTCGCTGGTGGCGTTGCATTGGGCAGCACAGTCATTGCGATCCGGAGAGTGTGACTTGGCGCTGGCCGGAGGTGTCACCGTAATGGCCACCCCGACGGCGTTCGTCGAGTTCTCCCGGCAGCGGGGGTTGGCTCCGGACGGACGATGCAAGGCGTTTGCCTCTGCCGCGGACGGCGTGGGTTGGGCCGAGGGCGTCGGCGTGCTCGCGGTGGAGCGGTTGGCGGATGCGCAGCGCCTTGGACATCCGGTGTTGGCGGTGGTCGGGGGCAGCGCGGTCAATCAGGATGGCGCATCCAACGGATTGACGGCGCCAAACGGCCCTTCGCAGCAGCGGGTGATCAAGACGGCGTTGGCCAACGCTGGGTTGACCCCGGCAGACGTCGACGTGGTCGAAGCGCATGGCACGGGGACGGTGTTGGGCGATCCCATTGAGGCCCAAGCACTTTTGGCGACCTACGGGCAGAATCGGTTGGCGGGACGGCCGTTGTGGCTGGGGTCGGTCAAGTCGAACATCGGTCACACGTCGGCGGCGGCCGGAGTGGCCGGCGTGATCAAGATGGTGCAGGCGATCCGCCATGCGGTGATGCCCGCGACGTTGCACGTCGATGCGCCGACGCCACACGTGGACTGGTCGGCGGGCTCGGTGTCGTTGTTGACCAAGGCGCGCAACTGGGACGGTGACGGCCGTCCGCGCCGGGCGGGGATCTCGTCGTTTGGTATCAGTGGCACCAATGCACACGTGATCTTGGAGCAGGCTCCAACCCCGCCCGACCTCAGCGATCATGTTGGCGAGGAGGGTCTTTCGCCGTTACTGGTTGTGCCGTGGGTGGTGTCGGGCAAGTCGAAGCAAGCCTTGGCGTCCCAGGCGGCCCGGTTGTCGGAGTTCTTGGCGAAGTCATCGGAGGCGGATCCAGTCGACGTGGGGTGGTCGTTGGCGGCGACGCGCTCGGCGTTCGAGCATCGGTCGGTGATCCTCGGCGCTGACCGTGACCAGTTGATGGCCGGCTTGAATGCGCTTGCCCACGACCAACCCGATCCCTCCGTCGTCATCGGCCGAGCGACGTCCACGGGCAAGACCGTGTTCGTCTTCCCCGGCCAGGGCGCCCAACGACTGGGAATGGGCCGACAACTTCACGCGGAGTTCCCGGTCTTCGCCGAGTCGTTCGACGAAGTGGCCGACGAATTGGATCGTCATCTGCGGATTCCCTTGCGCCAGGTCATCTGGGGGGACGACGAAGCTCTGGCCGCCAGCACCGAGTTCGCCCAGCCGGCGCTGTTCGCGGTGGAAGCGGCGTTGTGTGAGTTGTTGCGGCACTGGGGTGTTCGCCCTGACTTCGTGATGGGCCATTCCGTTGGCGAGTTGACGGCGGCGTACGTGGCCCAGGTGTTGTCGTTGGCCGACGCCGCAGCCCTGGTGGCCGCGCGCGGCCGGTTGATGCAGGCTTTGCCGCAGGGCGGGGTGATGACGGCAGTGGCGGCGAGCCAAGAGGAAGTACTGCCGTTGCTCGTCGACGGCGTAACCATTGCGGCGGTCAACGCGCCAGGCTCGGTAGTTCTCTCCGGCGAGGAAGCAGGGGTGACCGCCGTTGCGGATGCGTTGGCCTCCAAGGGCCGCCGGATTCATCAGTTGGCGGTATCACACGCGTTTCACTCCCCGTTGATGGAGCCGATGCTCGACGAGTTCGTCCGAATCGCCTCCGACGCGACGGTTGGCGAGGCTCAGATTCCCGTGGTGTCGAACGTGACCGGTCAACTGGCAGGTCCCGGCTACGGTTCGGCGCAGTACTGGGCGGACCACGTCCGAAGGCCGGTGCGTTTCGCCGACAGCGTGCAGCTCCTGGAGTCGTTGGGGGCCAACAGGTTCGTCGAGGCAGGCCCTGGCGCGGGATTGTCGGTAGCCATCGAGGGATCCCTATCGACGGCCGCCGCGGTCGTGCCGGCACTGGACAAAGAGCTTGCTGAGTCCACAGCGCTAGTTGCTGCCGTCGGCCGGTTGTTCACCGCAGGAGTCGGCGTGGACTGGTCGGCGGTGTTCGCTGGGCGTGATGCTCACATCGTACAGTTGCCAACTTATGCCTTTCAGCGACAACGCTTTTGGCTTCAGTCAAAGTCGTCGGGCAGCGGTGTCGTAGCCCCCGATTCGGTCACTCCCAAGCCGAAGGCTTCGGAGCATGCTCCGCCCGCATCGCCCGACAGTGGTGATGCGAGCGATCCTTCACGATTGGCATTAGCTCAATCCCTGCAGGGTCTGACCGACGACCAGCAGCGTGATCTGCTAGAGGAATTGGTCCGGTCGCAGGTAGCGGCGGTCCTCGGGCGTTCCGCCGACGACGTCGATCCTCACAAGCCCTTCCAGGAACTCGGGCTTCAGTCACTCAGTGCCGTCGAGCTTCGCAACCGGCTGAACGCCGCAACGGGACTCGACCTAGCGCCCACCCTGATCTTCGAATATCCGACTCCGGCGGCGCTCGCCAATCTGTTCGCCGCCAAGCTCGGTGGGTCCGGTGCAAGCAATAGCGCACTCGAAGACGCGCTCGACGACTTCGAGGGAATGCTGCCGTCGATCGACGCGAGCGACAGGCAGGCGGTGGCCAGTCGCTTGCGTAGGCTCCTCGAGATCGTCGACGACGACTCATAGACCACCGAACTCAAATCCCTCTGCGCGGCTTGCGGTTCGACGTTACGGAACGAAGTAGTCAACGTTGTCAGGGCCAAGGCCCTTGACCGGGTCGTGGAAGGAGATCGGGACGTTCACGTTCCCCAATGGCGTCAACAACGTGTAGGTGTTCTTGTCGCCCGAAGGTGAGGCAATCGAGGTGTAGAGGAGCCCGAAGCCGCTCGCCGGGTAGTACACCTGGCTGTACTGCGAGCCGACCGTTGGCACGCTTGCGGGATCGGTTCCCTCCGGGACGCCCGTGACATTGGTGATCAGGATTGACTCCACGTAGGTGCCAGTGATGCCCCACTGGGTCGTGACGTCGGCGTCGACCGTGCCGATCTCGTTCCCGCTCGAATCGAGGACCTTGAATTTTTGATAGCCCTGGAGTTGTACTTCCCGTGGCGGGAGTCCATTGACGCCAATTGGGACGAATTCGGAAGCGGGCACGAAGCTGTACTTGCCTGGGACCGAGAACGAGTCGTGTGTCGGAGGGTCGGTGGCGTCGTAGGGCATCGGAACGTTGATGGTGCCGAGCGGCGTGCCGATCCTGAACGTGACCACCGCGGGCCCGCCGCCGGGTGGGACGACTGCTGAGTACACGGCTCGCTTGCTACGGAAGACGTTGTACACCGAACCGGGCCCGGGAATCACGTCGGTGGGACCTGAAATGTATTCCGTGACGTAGATTGCCTCGGTGGCCCCGCCAATTGCGTCCGACGTGGTGGTGACGTACCCCTTGAAGCTCCCAACCGGTTCGGGGTTGCCGGTTTGGTAGACGTTGAATACCTGTTCCCCTTGATAGGACGAGAAGAGCGGCACGACACCGCTGATCGAGACGGGTATTTCGTCGTGACCGGGTGCAGGAGCGATGTAGTAGCCGTTTTCGAGTTGCATGGGCTCGTTGACAGCCGTAAGGACTTGAGCGGCATCGTATTTCAGGGGAATCGGGACGTCCCCGAAGGGCGTCAACAACTTCAATGACACCTCTCGCTCATCGACGCCCGTGGGTGTCGAGGTGTAGAGGATCCCGAACAGGCCGAAGAGCGGCGACCTACTCGTTGCCACGAACGTACCAACCGGAGGAGCGCCGACGCCGTGTGTTTCGGTGACGACGAATTCCTGGTACCGCCCGCCGCCGAAGACGATGAAGGCGTTCGAATTGCTCACCAGGGCTTTGAAGTTGCCGACGGTGGTGCCCGAGGAATCGACGACGTCGTATTCCTGCTCGCCCTGAACCATGCCCGGCCCCGCCGGACCGATCGTGAACAGCCCGTAGAACGACTTGACCTTTTCGGGGGACTCCGGATCGGCGACGATCTTGTAGCCGTTGAGTACGAAGGTCGGGTTGACTGCCGACGCGGTCGGCTGGTCGAGAGTGGTGGCGGCGCCCGACATTCCGCGGCGCAGGCCGGCAAGCTGAACCAAGTTGGTCAAGCCGGTGAGTGGGACCGCCGGCGGCGGCGCGCTCGGGGCGTCGTGGGTGAATGGCTGCAGTACTTGGTTGGCCACGGCGGCAACGGCGGCCGCGACGCCGGTGGTTGCAGTTCCCGTGTTCGACGTGACTCGCAGCGGTGCGGTAATCGAGTCCAATGTCTCCGAAAGGCTCTGTGCAGCTGCCCCTGGTGACAGCGCTTCGGTCACCCTGGAGAGTCGCGGCTCGACAGCGCCGAGGGTTGGCAGGGGCCTCGCGGCCAACGGCGTCTTCACCACGGGCTTGTTGGTGCCGGACGCACTCTGTTGCAGCGGCGTCGTGGTGGCGGTGGTCAGGTGCGCGCCGAGGTTGTCGGCCAGGTCGTGAAGGTTGGTGCGCAGATTGGTGCCGTTGCCAAGGTCCCGTACGTGTGCACCCACTGCCGCGACGTTCGACAGGGAATCCTTCACGGCCTTTCGGATGGCGGATCCCACGTCGGAGGCGCGGTCGCCGGACCCGTCGGTGGTCGACGGTCCAGGTGGGGCCGACGAATCGGGTCCGGCCCAAGCGGTCCCGGCACCGCTGAATATCGCCGCGCCCACGCCCAACGCCACCGCGAGACCACCCACGCGCCCGACATAATTCGAAGAATTCATGACTTCCTCCTTAATGGGCGCACGGCTGGCGCTATTTCTGCTGACAGTCTTTGGGGCGGTCAAGCCGTATTGGCATGGCTTTGCTTGATCTCCGCGCGCATTCGCGTGCCGGGCTTGGGGATGACTTGCGGATCCGCGACAGCGTTCGTTGGTTGTCGGCAGCCCGGTCCAGGATGACCGCCGCGGGACGCGAAACGTTAAGGCGTGGAAGCATCATCGGCGCATCACCCCCCGGCGTCGAGCACGCGATCTTGAAATCGCCTAAAGCTAACTAACAGAGACGTCAGTATCCTAAGCGGTCACCACCAGCTGTGCGTCTGTTTGCGAGAATCGACTGTTCCTGCACGCCACGTCAGCAGAACTCGAATTCGGCGAATGGCCCATTCTGCTGGTGCAGATCGATAGAACGCGTGTCCGGCAGTGTCCGAATGCCCATTTCCCGCCCTGCGCACAATGCGCACAAGGCGGTTTTCGATCGTTGCGCGGCTTGTGCACACAAGCGCGACTTCAGCATCGCTCATTCGTAACTTCGCAGGTAGATCGCATGAATGACCTACGAAACGGAGTTCGAAATGTTCATCTCACTGCAAGCAATGCAGATCCGCGGAGGGACGTCCAAGGGTGTGTACCTTCTGCGCGACGACCTGACCGCATATGCCGATTCGCTCGACGACGTGCTGTCGGCGCTCATGGGCGGCGCACCTCGCCAGGTCGATGGCCTCGGAGGGGATGCCACCACCACCAGCAAGGTCGCCATCGTCGGATGCTCGGACGAGGAGGACGTCGACGTCGACTACCTCTTCGCCCAGGTCGATCCGAAGACCGGTGCCGTCGACTGGACCCCCACGTGCGGCAACGTCCTCGCTGGCGTAGGACCGTTCGCGATCGAGCGCGGACTTGTACCGGTCGCAGGTGCGAGCACCGACGTGCGGATCCGATTAGTCAACACCGGAGCCCGTGTCGTCGCCTCCGTACAGACCCCCAGCGGCGCCGTCGAGTATGGCGGCGATCAGGCGATCGCGGGCGTCCACGGCAGCGCCGCTCCCGTTCGGCTGACCTTCACCGACTTCGCGGGCGGCACGACGGGCGCCCTATTTCCAACAGGCAACCGCGTCGACCACATCGACGGCGTCGAGGTCAGCTGCGTCGACGCAGGCGTGTGCGCCATCATCATGCGAGCCGCCGACCTCGGGTTGTCCGGAGCGGAGACCCCCGCAGAGATCAATGGCGACGGCGCCCTCCTCGTGCGTGTCGAGCGGATTCGTTGCAAGGCTGGCGAGCTGATGGGCATGGGCGATGTCAGTGGGCGGGTAGTTCCCAAGGTGATGCTGGTGTCGGACTCGTCGGCGGGATCCAGCGCCGACATCAGGTCGCGCTACCTGGTCCCGACGTCGTGCCATCCCGCACACGCGGTCACCGGTGCCATCAACCTGGCGTCAGCGGTGTCGATCCCCGGCACCGTGGCGCACGAATTTCGCTCCACGACAGGCGATCGCAGCATCGGCATCGAACATCCGGGCGGCGTGCTGGAGCTCGGCATCGCTCTGGACGGCGATGCGCCGAACGGTGCCACTATCACCTCGACTGCGCGGAAGCTGTTCGACGGCAACGCTTTCGTCGAGATGCATCCGGCCGCCGTTTGTTGAGCACAATGCGCACGAGATGGGTTTCGAGCACTGCGCGGGTTGTGAGCACAAGCACGACCACCGCCCCGACCCCTCCTAGGCTCGAAGCGAGACCTCAAGAGGGGCAACCGAATAACTTCAAGAGATGGATGAGAATCATGAAGAATCACACACGTTGGATTGCCGCGGCAGCGATCGTCGTCGCGCTCGGCTTTTCGTTCACGTCGATCGCGCTACCCGCTGGGTGGTTGATCGCAGGCATGCTCGGCGCTGCGATCATCGCCCTGTCCTCCCGCCGCGAGTTGACGCCCCCTGCAAGGGCGATGTCCGCGGCCCAAGGGGTCATCGGCGTCGTGGCCGTCGAGCCGTTGACCAAGCTGACGGGTGGTGACCTCGTGCACTTCGCTGGGTGCGCGGCCTTCTCGGTCACCATCACGTTGGGATTGAGCGTCGTCTTCGGGGTGGCGTTGGCCCGGCTGGCCAGTGGTCTTGGCACCGCGACGGCGAATCTGTCGCTTATCGCCGGCGGCGCGAGCACGATTTCGAGCATGGCCCGCGAACTCGGTGCCGACGAGCGCTATGTCGCGCTTTCGCAGTACCTACGTCTGACCATCGTGGTGCTGTCCATGCCAATGGTGCTGGGCGCGTTAGGAACTCATGATCCCGAACCGCTGACTGTCGGTGCCCACGACCAGTGGAGCATCGTGGGACTGCTCGGCATGGCGGCGCTGATCCTCGTTGCCGGTCACGTCGCGAAGGTTGTCAGGATGCCCGCGCCGTTCCTGTTGGGGCCGCTGGTCGCAACTGCCATCCTCGCGATCGCTGATCCGTCGCTGGCGTCGCTCGTCAGCCCGAACACGCTGATCACCAACGTCGCCTACGTCGTGATCGGATGGCAGGCGGGCGGTGGGTTCGCCATCGACGTGCTGCGGAGGTTCGTGCGGCTGATCCCCTTGACGCTCGCCTTCATCGCCATGACGATCGGCAGTTGCTTCGGTGTGGCGGTCGTCGTCAGCCACTGGGCCTCGGTATCCCTCGCGGATGCCTACCTCGCCACCACGCCCGGCGGCATCTACGGTGTGCTTGCCATCGCCAACGAAGTCCACTCGGGCCCAATCGTCGTGACGTTGCAGATCTTGAGGCTCGTCACGATGGTGGTCGCGGCCGGGTTCATCCCGAGGATCATCGGTTGGTTGGACCGGCGCCAGGCCGTTGAGCCCGTCTTCGCCTAGTGATTTCGGCGTGGAAACGTTCGCCGCGTCAGCGAGCGTTTCCACGCCGAAGTCGCTCTGGAGGTGTCGGCGCTGTCGTGAACTCCTGCTCCGGGCGCCCAGTGGTGCCGTACCGCAAGCCCACCGTCACCTCGCCCGAAGTGGTCAACGCCGAAAGATAGCGTTGCGCCGTCGCCCGCGAAACCCCAATGACCTCGGCTACTTCCGCAGCAGACATGGCGGATTCTGCTTCGCCCAAGGCCTGCAGTACCAGCTTCTTGGTGGGGGACGGCGCGGCCGTCGACTGAGGAGGCGGGGCGATCTTCGGGCGGAGTGCCGCGAAAGCCGCGTCGATTCCGGCTGCACTGACCGTCTGTGCCGCAAGGATCTTGCGATACCGCGCGTAGCCGGCCAACCGCGACGCCAACTCCGTTGGCTGAAAGGGTTTCACCAGATAACCCCACGCACCTGCGGCGAGAGCGGCTCGCACGGTTCGCGTTTCGGTGGCGGCGGTCAACATCATCGCGTCACCCTCCAATTCCCGGACGAAGTCGACACCCGAACCATCCGGTAGGTAGACGTCGACCAGCGCGAGGTCGACGGGGCCAATCTTGCGGGCGGCACCCAGAGTGGTCGCCGTGTCGACGACGGTGAATCCCGGCAGGGCCTTGACGATTCCGGCATGCATGTTGGCGACGCGGAAGTCGTCATCGACCACCAGCACGGTCAGGTCGACGTCGTCCACTCGGCCTCCTCTTCGAGGTGCTCATCAATTTCTGGGATGTCCTCTGGAATGTCATCGACGATCATCACGCCGGGCAAGCGGGCGATGAACTCGGCGCCGCACAGCCGCACATCGGGGTTGCCTGCGCTCGACAGTCGTAGCTCGCCACCGAGCCCTCGACTCAGCTGTCGCGACAGCGCCAACCCGATGCCACGGCCGCCGGGTATGCCCGAATCGGGTTTGGTCGTAGTGCCCTCGACGAAGAGATCGTCCACGAAGTCGGGGCTGACTCCGCCGCCGCTGTCGGCAACCGTGATGAACAGCGTCGATTCCTCCTGCAGCAGCTCGACTTCCACTTCCTTGACGTCGCCGGAGGCGCTGTGGGTGGCGTCGATGGCATTGTCGACGAGGTTGCCCAAGACGGTTGTGACGTCCACCGGAAGCGCCAAACGCCCTGGCACCCAGCTGTTCTCGCCGATCGTCAACGTCACACCTGCCTCGCGTGCAGTCGCCGCCTTCGCAGCGAGAAAGGCCTGCAGGAAGGGATCGCGCACGACCTCGATGCCCGGCACCGCCGAGCCCAACGGACCAGTACCAAGCAGTTCCTCTACGTACTGCCCGGCTTCCTCGGTGTGGCCCGCGTGTAGTAGCCCGTTGAGCAGATGCAGTCGATTGGCGAATTCGTGGCGCTGCGCCCTCAGCGCCGAGCTCATCAGTTGGACGGCGTCGAGCTGACGGGTCAGCGATTCGACGTCGGTGCGATCACGAACCACCAGGACGGTGCCGAGGTTGCGTCCGTCGCGTTCCACCGGCCGTGCCGACACCACGACGATTCGGTCGTTGACGTTGGCCAACGCCGGTGTCGCCGCCGCCGCTCTGAACACGTCGAGCACACGCGGCGTCAACCCGATGTCGGCGACGGGCCGGCCCGCTTGGTCGTCGATCCCGAGTAGCCGCGACGCCTCGTCGTTGACGAACGTGGTCCGCCAGTCCGCATCGGCAGCGACGACGCCCTCGCCGATGCCATGCAGCACGGCGGCCTGCCCACGGACCATCTCGGCCATCTCGGTTGGCCGCAAGCCAAGAGTGAGAGCTCGCCATCGGCGTGCCAGAAGGAACGAGGCCACGGCACTGAGCAACAGGATGACGCCGCCCAACACCGCGGCGGTACGGACATTTCGCCAAAGTTGCTGATGGACAACCGCAGTCGAGATCCCGACGCTGACTTCGCCGACGACGCGCTGAGAGTTTGGAGCCAGCACGGGTACCTTCGCCGCCACCGAAGGGCCGAGGGTTCCCGTTTCGAGGTCCACCTCCTCGCGTCCGGCAAGGGCAGCAGTCGCAGCGGTACTCGTTGGCTTGCCGAGCTCGGCGACGTCCGGGTGGGCGAGCCGTAATCCTGCGTCGTTGGTGATCACTACGAACAGCATGTCGGTGCGGTGTTGCACGTCCGTCGCGATGGCTTGTAGGGGCCCGTGGGCGAGTTCGTGGGGGGAGAGGGCACTCGGTTGGCCGTCGACCCCGGCGACACTCGACCTGACCAGGGGTGCCGATGCGAGCACGCGGGCAATGTCGAGTGCGCGGATGCCGTACTCGTAACGGATTCTTTGGTGGCTGAAGAAGGCGAACACGCCGAAGGCGACGACGAGTGTGAGTGCTACGACTGTCATCTGCAGCACGAGCACTTGGGTTGCGAGCCGCGGGTCGATGCGGCCCTTCCTGGCCATGACGAGCTAGCCTACCTGCCGGTTTCGCGTGTTCGGGGATTGAAACGGCAGCGCCGGTTGCGTGGAATCCACGCAACCGGCGCCCCCGCGGAGGGGTTAGTCGGGATTGATCTCCTCGAGGCTGCGGCCGGTGGTCTTCGGCCCCATCGGAATCAGTATCGCGATCGCCGCGACCATCGCCACGACGACGACCGTGAACATGGCAGTCGCGCCGTAGGCGCCGAGTACCGGAATCAGTACGAACGGGAGTGCAGCGCTTGATAACCGGGACAGCGAGTACGTCCAACCCACCGCAGTCGCACGCACGTCGCTTGGGAAGATCTCGGCCTGGTAGACGTGGTAGATGTTCGAGAAGACGTTGGCGGCTGCCGTCGTCAGCACGCCGAACAGGACGATCAGCGCACTGCTGGCAGTGACGGCGAACGCGATCCCGCAGAGCGCCATGGCTGCGGCGCTGGCGATCACGAGGGTCTTGCGCTCGAATCGTGCCAGCAGGGGGATCGAGATCAGCGAGCCCAGCGGATATCCGACAAAGGTCAGCGCGGTGAACAGCAGCGACGACGTGACGTCGAAGCCACGGGCCACCAGGACCAGCGCCGCCATGGTCCCGAAACCGTAGTAGCCGAAGGGCTGAAACAGATGGAAGACCGCGAGCATCGCCAGCCTGCCCCGGTACGGAGCTTGGCTAAGCCGCGCAATCGGATTCGAGTTGGCGCCGGTGTTGCCGACCGCAGGTGCGGTCACCGGCTGCGGCACGATGCCGCTGCCCGCAGCCAAGCTGCGAAGCGCCACTTCGGCTTCCGCGGTGCGGCCCCGCGCCGCTAGCCACCGCGGCGATTCTGGCAAGCCACGCCGCATGAGCATGACGAACACTGCGCCGACGCCACCGATCAGCAGGAGGACTCGCCAGCCCTCGATGCCGAAGATGGTGTGCCCCGAGAGACCGAGTGCCAAGAAGCCCAGCGCGGGAACTGCGAGGAATGAGCACGTGTACGCCCAAGCGGCGAGCCGCCCGCGATGTGCTTTCGGAAGGACGTCGGACAGGTAGGAGTCGGCGACGGGATATTCCGCGCCGATGCCGACGCCTGCCAGAAACCGTGCGGCGACCAAGAGCGTCGGATTGGGTGCGATCGCGGCCAGCAGGCTGCACACCGAGAACCAAATCAGGTTCAGCAGGAACGCCTTGCGTCGGCCGATCCTGTCGGCGATGCGGCCGAAAGCTGCTGCGCCGATGAACATTCCGAGGAACGAGGAGGCCATGAGGAGCGCCACCGTCGTCCCACCGAGGTGGTATTCGGTCTTCAGGGCCGAGGCGATCGAGCTCGACACGAAGATTTCGTAGACCTCGAAGAACAGCCCGAGGCCGATCGCAACGACGATCTTGCGGTGCGCTCGCGTCACGGGCAGCGCGTCGAGTTGGCTGCCGACGTCGGGGGAGGCGGTTTGGACGGCGAGCCGATTCGGCTGCGTCATGGTCATCGTCATTGGTCGGTCCTTTCTCGTCGAGGCGGTCAGTGGTTGTCGTCGTGAGACGAGTCGGAATGATGACGGCCGGACTGGTCGCGATCGCGCGACCAATCGTGGTCGTATGAGCCGTTGTTCGTCCCGTCGAAATGGGGGAGGAACCACCGGAAGTCACGCGGCGTGACGTCGCGAGGCGGTTGCCACTGCTGCTGCTGCCATTGATACCCGTCTTGCTGCCCATTGGACGGTGAGTAGGTGGCGGCCGGCGGGGATTGGTGGCTGGCAGAAGTCGTGTTGCCGCTCTGGCTCCTCCGTGCCTGTGAGACGGGCGCGACGGTCTGCGTTGGCGCGACCGGGGGTGTCGTCGGTGCGCTGACGACGGACTGGGTGGCCGTGTTCGGGGCAGCAACCTGAGTGGGTGAAGACTGGCCGCCGAACACCGCGATCGCGGCGGTGGCGATGGCCGCGGCCGCGCCGACCCCGATGCCTGCGAAGGTCATGGCGCGGGGCATGCGCTTGGTGCGCATGGCCGCATACTCGGGTGCGGCAGGTTCCCGTGAGGATTCCTGCGACCACGCCAGTGCGGGGGTGGCAGGCCTGGCCATCGTGGCGGCGTCGTAGTCGATCCTCGGGATGGCCGCGGTCGCGCTCTGCGCCCAGTCGTCGGTCTGGCTACGCCGTTGGTTGTCGTTCATCGGATGCTCCTTGCTTTCGGCCTCAGGCGGTTCCTGATGGCGTCATGCATCCGACGGTAGGGAGCGGGAAAGCACAGGTCGCGCTTGTGCGCACAACCCGCGAAGCACGCGATTCACGCGGTTTTGCGCATTGTGCTCGGCGAGGGTTTCTAGGAGTCGCCCGAGCTCAACTGGCGACGTTCGGCCGGCTTGCGCACCTGCGCAGGCGGCTGTCCCTTCGGCCGTTGGACCCGAGCGGCCTTGACCCGCGTCGGTTCGATGGGCGTGAGTTCAGTGCTGGCGTCTTCGATCATCGCCTCCTCCGCGGGCGGGTCGACCGTTTCCTCCGCGACCATGCTGATCCGATGGCTGCGACGCAGGCTGAAGTGAATCTCCTCGGTCTCCTCGAACACGCCGAGCGCGCTGCGCAGCGGTCGGGTCGTCGTCTCGATCGCGCTCGCGACGATCGGCGGGACGAACGGCCGGATCCACCGGGTCGCCGTCTTGGTGACGGCGGGAGCCACCGGGATCAGTCCGCGTTCTCTCGGCGCGAGTTCGGCGGATTCGACGAGGGCCGGAAGGTTGTCGGGGGCGTCCTTCGACGGCAGTTCGGCTAGCGGCTCGACGACGCGCGCGGATTCGACGGCCATCTGCATGGGTGCCTCCGCGGGCTCTAGTGCCTCCGCGACCCGGCGGCGCTGTGTCTCACGGTCGATCTCGTTCTGCGCCTCGATTGCCATTCGTGCACTCGCGAGTTGCTGTTCGGCCCACATGGTCTCGATCTCTGCGCGGACCTCCGCACGCTTCACCGCGATCGTGGTCTCGGCGTCGATTTCGGCCCGTTCGCGTTCCTCGCGCGCGGTGATGCCGCGGTCCTGAGTGGTCTGGCCGCGCCAGAGCTTCAAAATGAGCGGTAAGAGGATCAACAACGCGAAGAAGCAGCCCGTCAGTACACGCAGCACCAATGCTCCGGGACTGGCGACGGAATGGGCGTTCATGGCCGACCATCGCGCGCCGAGCCCTCGGTCGGATTGCGCGATGGCGGCGTCGCGGGCGTGCGCGAGCATCTGCTCCTGCATGGCGATCTGACCGTCGAGTTCTGGTGCGCGACCATCACGTTCGGCGACCGCGGTGTCGAGCTGCCGCTGCGTGTCCATCAGAAAGCTGTTCGCCGTGCGGTTTTCGGGCCCTGCACCGGGCAGACCGGTGATGTGGGTCTGCGGGCAGGCCGGCGACGGGTTGAACTCGCACCGCGCGACGACGAGCGCATCGTCGCGTCGTCGACTCGCGTCGGTTACCGCGTCGTCGAGCGCAGTGCGGGCCGCGCGAATCCGGTTAAGGTCCTCCGACGCTGCCACGACGACGGGTGTGGAATCGGCGTCGCGTGCCGCGCGCTCGTCGAGGCGTGTCGAGATCGAGCCCGCGAAGATCGCCATCGCAGCGATCTCGCCGACGACGGCGCCGCAGATCATTGCGACGACGACACGCGCGAGCACACCTGACCACCCACGCTTTGGGCCACTTGCGATGCCTCGACTCACCGCGGCTACGAACACGCCAAACACGACGGCGACGGCCAATGCCGCGAGCGTCGGCCAGCGGGCCGCCTCTTCGAGGACGGCGGTCGTGACTAGCGCGGTCAGTGTCGCGGTGACGAGCACCACGACGCCTGCAACCATGCCGGTGGATCGGTGGTGTCGCTCGTCCAACTCGGACCATTCGGCACCGCCAAGCCATGTGACGGCGGCAGCAAAACCATTGGTAGACATGGAACTCCAAGAGTTGCTGTGTGTAGTTACCAGGCGGAGGCGGCACGCCGGTAGGAATTGGTTCCCATGGTCTCACGAGGGCGCCACGGGCGCACATTCCCAGCGGACCGGATGTGCCCGACGTCTCGGTCGAGCAGTGGAAGCGCTCGTCGTCACTCCCCGCGAGCCTTAGGCTCCGGTGATGACGACCTTCGCCCTCGTCCATGGCGCGTGGCACGGCCCATGGTGCTGGGAGGACGTATCGCCGCTGCTGGAACGAGCCGGACACGACGTCTTGGCTGCAGAGCTGCCGAGCGAGGACGGCTCAGCCGACTTCGACGTCTACGCCGACGTGGTGTGCGCCGCCCTGCAGGAGCGCGACGGCGACGTCATCGTGGTGGGCCACTCCTTGGGAGGGCCCACCGCAACTCTGGTCTCGGCACGCAGGCCCGTTCGTCACGTGGCTTACCTGTGTGCCGCGGTGCCCGAACCGGGACGCACCTTCGTCGATCAGATGCAACGGCATCCGGACATGGTCGATGCGAACTGGGCCGGCGGGTTGAGCGATCCCGACGAACAATTGCGTACGCGGTGGGTCGACAGCGAGTTGGCTCGCCACTTCTTCTACGACGATTGCGATGAGCACGTCGCGATGGCCGCCTTCGAACGACTCAGGCCGCAGGCTGCCGCCGTGTTCACCGCGCCGCTGTCGTTGGCCGAATATCCCGCGGTCGCCCGCACCTACGTCGTCTGCGCTGACGATCGGCTGGTCTCGCCCAGCTACCAGCGCAGCTTGGCGCAGACACTCGATGCCGACGTCGTCGAACTTCCCGGCAGTCATTCGCCGATGCTTTCGAGGCCGTCAGCCGTGGCTGACATCCTGCTTTCGCTTGCAGCACAACGCATCTAGGTGTGTCGGAGTGGCTCGCCATGCTGTGGCGGCAATATCGCGATCAGCGGAACCTCACGGTGGCACGTCCTGCCGCCGCGAGCACGTAGCCCAGCGCCAGGAACCCTGCCGCAAGCACCCCGACGTTGACGGTGACGCCGAGCATCCCGACGCTCGCGGGGTCCAGGAAGTAGTACGGAGCGCGACGCCCAGCGTGATTGAGAACGACCAGGGCCAACAGCAGATAGGCGAAGGGGTACACCAGCCATGCGAACGGCTGCCACCACCGCACGTCCCCTTGACTTCGACCGACCGCCAGCCAGTCGGCAAGCGCGAGCGTGGGAACCACGACGTGCAGCACCGTATTGGCCACCGTGTAGCCCATGCTCTTGTCGGTCAGGTACAGATTCCAGATCACGCCCGCCACGACGACGTAGAGCACGACCGCACCGCGTAGGCCCGCACGTGATTCGGCACGCGGCGAGAACAAGGCCCAGGCGTAGTAGGCGGCGGCGAGCACGTTGGCTTGATACGTGAAGGTGATCAACCGCCATGACACGCCGCGCCGCGACGTCACCTCCACCAGCAGAATTGCCGCGAGCACGGCTGCGACGATCGCCACCCGCAGCACGATCGCCAGCGGTTGGCGTGGTCGAAGCTCGACGAGCTCACTCATGACTTCCGCAACGTCCCGACCGGTACCCTGGTTCCCAGATCATGAAACACATTGCATCACAATCAATCTGGCACACCTTGCCGAAAGAGCACACGTCTTCGGCGACTCGGCGTACTTCGCGAACCGACGTGCCACGCAACGTGCACTCGGCGTTCTCTTCGTCGCCAGCACCAAGCGCAGTCGAAGTAGTCGCGAGGGCGTTCCCGCCAAGTGAGCCCTTTCCCTGCTAGACCCTGCCTGCGACGAAGCCGGCGGCCTGGTTGACGAGTCCAGAACCGATGTAGGACGGCTGTAGATGCGAGTCCCAGTTCACGCCCCGTCCACAGATGGGGTCGCCGTCGGCGCATTGGTCGATGGTCTTGCCAGCGAAGAGGGGCGCCGGGCCGAGTCGGAATGCCGCGTTTCCGAACATGACGACGGCCGCGACGTGCTGGGCGAGGCCAGGAGTCAACCTCGTCCTGACGGCGAGGTCAGCTGCCGTGGCCCCCAGGGAGTAGCCGCCTATCACCAATCGAGTGTTGGGGCAGCTGTTCGCCATGGACCGAACGTGGTTGTTGATGTCGTTGGCGCCGCTCACGGCGTCCACATTGGCGGGATAGTTGACGCCGTACACACCAATCGACCTGGGCGTCTGCGAGCGCAGCGAACCGACGAGAGCGTCACCGACTGCGCCGACGCCCGGTGGTTCCAATCGACCGCGAGCGAAGATCACTTCGACGTCGGGGCACGCCGCCGCTGCCGTAGGAATCGGCGGTGTCGTCGACATCGCTGGAGCAGTCACCAGGGCCAAGGCGAGCACGAAGGCGCTCACCAGGCTGAGGACACGGCGTGCGAATGGTCTTTTGAGCCCCATGACAGGTTGTCGGGGCGCCGGCGTCGGACGTTACGCCGCGATCACTTGATGGTGTAGCCGCCGTCGATCAGCAGATCCGCACCGGTGATCATCGCTGCGGCATCGGAAGCGAGAAACACTGCCGCGGCAGCGATTTCGTTGGGGTAGGCGAAGCGACCGATGGGAATTTGCGCCTTGAGCGCATCCCCCTGTGGGCCGTCCCAGGCCTTGCGGCCGAGTTCGGTCAGGACCACGGTCGGCGAGATGGTGTTGACGCGGACACCCCGTCCGCCCCACTCCGCGGCGAGCACCTTGGACAGTCCGACGACGCCGAACTTGGATGCGCAATAGGCGACGTGCTGATCGAGTGCCACCGTCGCAGCCTGCGACGCCATGTTGATGATTGCTCCGCCGTCTTCCTCCAGCATGTGCCTGCCGACGGCCTGGCACATCAGGAAGGTGCCCTTCAAGTTGACCGCGATGGTCTTGTCCCACGCGTCCAGCGACAGCTCCTCCGCGGGAGCCAGCATGACGATTCCCGCGCAGTTCACCAGGACGTCTACCCGGCCGAATGCCGCGACGACGGCATCGACGGCCGCCGCGACCGAGTCGGGGTCAGCGACGTCGCAACCGAATCCACGACTGCGGTGGCCGACCGCGTCGGCCCGGTCCTGCGCGGCAGCCTCGTTGAGGTCGACCACCGCCACCGTGGCTCCCTTGGCGACGAGCGCAGCGACGATGGCGGCGCCGATGCCGGAAGCGCCACCGGTGACCAGCGCAGTCTTGTCGTGCAGATTGAAGTCCAGATCGACTGTTGGCTCTGTCATGGCCGTGATGTCCCTTCGATTGTCGAGCTTCGCGTCAGGCAAGGACTGCGGCGGCAATCTCGGTGTCGGTGACGATGGCCGAGATCAATCCCGAGCGCAGCACGGCCTTCGCTGCCTCGATCTTGGCTGCGCCCGCACAGATGGCGACGACGGTCGGGATGGCGCGTAGGTCGTGCTCGCTGATGCCCATCCGGCGTTCGTCAAGTGCGGCCACCCGCTGGCCGTCGGCGTCCAATAGCAGTCCACACGTCTCCGCTCGAACGCCAACGCGGTACAACGACGTCGCCTCGTCCTCGGACAGCGACGTGTACACCTGGGACGCCTCCGATGACCAACCTCCAACCGACACCAACGCGCACGTCACTCTGGATTGGTTGGCGAAGGCGTCCGCGATCTGCGGTGAGCTTGTGAGGCTTGCGACCGTGCGGGAATCCGCGACGACGTATGGCGCATAGAGCGGCCACGACTTGCCGCCGGTGACCTCGCTGATGCGGCGAGTCAAATCGGCCCCGTTGGACGTCAGTCCACCCGCCAGCCCGGTGAGCTGAACGACGTCACACTTTGGCAGCGTGGTCAGATGCGGCGCAATGCGCGTCATCGTGCGGCCGCAGTCGACGCCGATGACGTCGCCGTCGCTCAGGATCGACTGGAGTAGCTCGGCCATCGCCTTGGCGACGGCCTCGACGCGGTCGGACGTGTTCTTGGATTCGGCGGCGACGGCATAGGCGTGCTGTAGCGAGTACTTGCGCTGCAGGGCGGTCGAGAGTTCGACGTTGATGGATCCTGGATCATGGATCGTGATCTCGACCATGCCCGTCTCTAGTGCTTCCTCCAGCATGCGGGCCACCTTGAATCGGGACAGTCCGAACTCCTCGGCGATCTCGACGCGGGTGCGTCCTTCCAGGTAGTAGCGCCGCGCGATCACCGCGCGCTGGAACATCTCACCTGCTCCCACGACGCCCCCTCTCCTCGTCAAGTCATGATCGCTCATATGAGCGCTCACGCTTGACATCTGAGCAGAGCGTAGACGATGATCCACATCACAAGCAATCAGATGAGCGACGGTTATCACAAACGAGCGCGGGTACCCGATGCCTGGGAGGCGACTGGATGAACGGGCACGGCGCCGAGTTGGCGACGCTTGCCATCTCCGCCCGGTCACGCGAGCCTGCGGCGGCTGCCGCGCTGGTCGGCTCGGCCGAGCAGTCCGTAATCGAGGTAGCCAGACGTTTGCTCCGGATCGCAGGCAAGGCCTCGTGACACCCGCGTCGAAGCCATGGTCGTCGGGCGCGCTCTGCTCGCCCCATTGAAAGGAAGTGCGACATGACCGCCACGGTCGACAAGCCGCCCCCCACCATGCGGGCAAGTGTGATGACGGGCGTGCGCACGCTCGAGATCGAAGACCGGCCGGTTCCGACACCAGGCGCCCACCAGGTGCTGGTGGAGGTCGCTGCCGTTGGGGTGTGCGGATCGGACGTGCACTACTACCGCCACGGGCGCATCGGTGACTTCGTCGTCGATGCGCCGATGATCCTCGGGCACGAACTGTCCGGACGGATCGCGGCCGTCGGCGAGGGGGTGGACCCACGACGCGTCGGACAACGCGTTGCCGTCGAGCCGCAGCACCCGTGCCGAAGGTGCAAGCAATGCAAGGCGGGTCGATACAACCTCTGCCCGCACATGGAGTTCTTCGCGACGCCGCCCATCGATGGCGCGTTCTGTCGTTACGTGCTGACCGACGACGACATGGCGCATGCCGTTCCCGACTCGATGTCCGACGACGCCGCCGCGCTCCTGGAACCGCTGTCGGTGGCGATCGCCACGATGCGCAAGGCCCATGTGGCGCCTGGCACTTCGATCCTCATCGCCGGTGCGGGTCCGATAGGCGTCCTCTGCGCCCAGGCCGCACGAGCGTTCGGTGCGTCGCGCATCGTCGTCACGGATCTCCTCCCGTCGCGTCGGGAGAAGGCGTTGGCGTTCGGCGCCACCGAGGTGCTCGACCCCGCTGCCGTCGACGTCACGACGATCGAGCCGGTCGACGCGTTCGTCGACGCGACCGGCGTGCCCGCCGCCGTCGTAAGCGGTATCAAGGCCGTGGGACCCGCCGGGTACGTCGTGCTGGTGGGCATGGGTGCCGACGAGTACGCACTGCCCGTCAGCCACATCGCGAATCTCGAGATCAACGTCACCGGGGTGTTCCGGTACACCGACACCTGGCCCGCCGCAATCCATCTGGTGGCGTCCGGTGCGATCGATCTCGACGGCATGGTGACGGGACGATACGACCTCGAGCACGTTGGCGAGGCGCTCGACAGCGATTCCGACCCCGCGAGCCTCAAGTCGATCGTGGTGCCGTCGTGAGTCAGGCGTTGTTGCGCTGCAGCGACATCGAGAAGAGTTTCGGCGGAGTGCCGGTGCTCAAGGGCATCACGCTCGATCTGCAGCCCGGCACGGTCACGGCGCTGGCCGGCGAGAACGGTGCCGGCAAGTCGACGTTGATGAAGATCATCAGCGGCCAATACACCGCCGACCACGGCGTGGTCGCCGTTGGTGATACGACGCTGACGTCCGGCAACACGAAGGACGCAGTCAAGCACGGCGTCGCGATCGTCCCGCAGGAACTGGCGTCCATCGAGGACATGACGGTCTACGAAAACCTTTTCGTCGGAAGGGAACTCAGGGTCGGCCCATTTCTAAACCGTCGCGCGATGATCGACGAGGCACGGGACGCACTGAACGTGTTCGGCGTGGACATCAACCCGGCCGCCAGGATGGGCAGCCTCCCGGTCGGTCTGCGCCAGATCGTGGAGATCGTCAAGGCCGCCCGCACCGGGGCGCGGGTGGTGATGCTCGACGAGCCCACTTCGGCCATCTCGGAGCGTGAGGTCGAGGGGCTCTACAAGATCGTCCGCCAGCTGCGCGAGCACGGCGTCGCCATGGTGTACACCACCCACAAGATGGCCGAGATCCGCGCCATCGCCGACCGCGTCGTGGTGTTGCGCGACGGTGGCCTGATCCTGGACAAGGCGATCGACGACGTCTCCGACGACGACATCGTGACGGCGATGATCGGCCGCGAGCTCGACGCGTTGTTCCCCGAGCGCCCCACGGCAGGCGCCGATACCGTGCTCGAGGTCAGGGATCTCCAGGTCGACGGCGCGACCGCACCGGTGTCGTTCACGGTCAAGGCGGGCGAGATCGTCGGTCTCGCAGGCCTCGTCGGCGCCGGACGCACTGAACTGTTAGAGGCGGTCTTCGGCGCTCGTCGCACCACTGCCGGAGACATCGTGGTCCGTGGCAAGCACGTCAAGCGCAATCAACCCGCCGCCTCGATCACCGCGGGTATGGCCATGGTGCCCGAGGATCGCAAGCTATCCGGGGTCGTGCTGTCGATGAGCGTGCTCGACAACGGCACACTGCCGCGGCTGTCGTCATTCTCGATCGCCGGGTGGCTCCGCGGTAAGGCGCGAACCAAGGCGGTGTCCGAGGTCATGTCGTCGGTTCGGTTGCGCAGCAACGGGATGGGCCAGGAGGTCGGCACGCTGTCCGGCGGCAACCAGCAGAAGGTCGTGCTGGCACGTTGGCTCACGGGCGAGGTCAACGTGCTTCTGCTCGACGAGCCGACCCGCGGCGTCGACGTCGGCGCGCGCAGCGAGATCTACCGCATCGTCACCGAATTCGCCGCCCAGGGGATGGCCGTGGTGATGGCGTCATCCGACATGCCCGAGATCGTCGGGCTGTCACATCGCGCGTTCGTCATGCGCGGCGGCGCATTCGTCGGCGAGCTCGATCGCGACGCACTCGACCATCCCGAGGTCCAGGAGTCCGTCTTCCGGCTGGCCACCGCCCTCGAAGCCAAACCCACGTCCACCGATCAGGAGAAGGCATCATGACAACCCCCTCCGATGTTGACGCGGCCGAATCCGCTGGCCCACCTGGTCCGTCCGCCGCGCCGACCGTCGCATCGCCCATCACCGGCGAGCCGGTCAAGTTGTTTTCCCGGCAATGGGTTTCGGGGATCCTACTGAGGTACTCGATGGTCATCGTGGTGCTCTTGGTCATCGCGTACTTCAGCTACCGCAGTGCGCGCTTCTCGACGCCCGACAACCTCATCACGATCCTGGTGGCGGCCGCTCCGTTCGCGCTCATCGCCCTGGGGCAGACCCTGGTGATCCTCACCGGTGGCATCGACCTGTCGGTCGGCAGCGTGATCGCCGTCTCGGCGATGGCGGGCGCCGCGACCGCCAAGGCCAACCCCGGCCAGGTGTGGATGACGGTTTCGGTGGCCATGGTGGTGGGCCTGATCGTTGGAAGTGTCAACGGAGTTCTGGTGTCGCGCATCAACGTTCCGCCGTTCATCGCGACGTTGGGCACACTGACCGCCGGCTCCGGCGTGGCGTACGTGATCGGCGGCGGTGCACCGATCAACGGTCTGCCCGCTGAGTTCGGCACGATCGCGAACACGAAGATCCTAGGCCTGCAGATCCCCGTGCTGTTGATGATCATCGGCATCGTCGCGCTCGCGATCATCATGAAGCGCACCGCCTACGGCATGCGCGTGTACGCCGTCGGCGGTAATCGCAACGCCGCCGAGATCGCAGGAATCAACGCGAAGAACGTGTTGTTCAGCGTCTACGCCATTTCGGGTCTGCTCGCCGGCTTGTCCGGGGTCATGCTGGCGTCGCGTGTCATCTCCGGTCCGCCGAACCTCGGACAGGGCTACGAACTGGACGCCATCGCCGCGGTGGTCATCGGCGGCGCCAGCCTGATGGGTGGGCGCGGCACCATCTGGGGCACGACGCTCGGCCTGTTCATGATCATGACGCTGAACAACGGCCTGGACATCCTCGTCGTGCCGGCCTACTGGCAAGACGTGATCAAGGGCGTGCTGATCGTCGCCGCGGTTGCCGTGGACGTGTGGTCCTCCAGGAGGCGCACCTGACTTTAGTCGAATAGTCAAACGCTGCAGGTCATTTCACAGTCGAATTACTGCAAAGAAGGAAGAGAGCCGATGAGATTCACCACCAAGATTGCCGCCGTGGCTTCGGCGGCCCTGCTCGGCGTTGGGCTGACCGCCTGCGGTGCGGGCGATACCACCGCCAACAAGGACACCAAGCGCATAGGGGTCTCGGTGTACGACATGAGCTCGTTCATCACCGCGGGCAAGGAGGGCATGGAAGCCTACGCCAAGGCCAACAACATCGAATTGGTCTGGAACTCGGCCAATCTCGACGTGTCGACGCAGGCCAACCAGGTCGACTCGATGGTCAACCAGGGCGTCGACGCCATCATCGTCGTTCCCATCCAGGCCGACTCGCTCGGCCCGCAGGTTGCCACGGCCAAGTCCAAGGGCATCCCGCTGGTCGCGGTCAACGCCGCGCTGAACAACCCCGACGTCGCGGGCAACGTGCAGCCCGACGACGTCGCCGCCGGCGCGCAGGAAATGCAGATGATGGCCGACAAGCTAGGCGGCAAGGGCAACATCGTCGTCCTGCAGGGCCCGCTCGGTCAGTCCGGTGAGATCGACCGCACCAAGGGCATCAAGCAGGTGCTGGCCAAGTATCCCGACATCAAGATCCTGGCGATGGACACCGCCAACTGGAAGCGTGACGAGGCCGTCAACAAGATGAAGAACTGGATCTCCGGCTTCGGGCCCCAGATCAACGCCGTGGTGTCGGAGAACGACGACATGGGCCTCGGCGCGTTGCAAGCACTCAAGGAGGTTGGCCGCACCGACGTGCCGATCGTTGGCATCGACGGCATCGAGGACGGTCTCAATGCCGTCAAGAGCGGTGAGTTCATCGGCACGTCGCTGCAGAACGGCACCGTCGAGCTGTCGGCAGGCCTTGCGGTCGCGAACGCTCTTGCCAAGGGGGAGAAGGTGAACACCGCACCGGTGTACATCATGCCTGCCATCACCAAGGCCAACGTCGACGTCGCGATCCAGCACGTGGTGACCGAGCGGCAGAAGTTCCTCGATGGTCTGTCCGAGCTCACCGCGAAGAACCTTCAGTCCGGTGACATCGCCTACGAGGGCATCCCTGGCCAGAAGGCGCCGTAGTTCTCACCGTTTCCGCGCGAGCAGACGCAAATTCCCCTGAATCCTTGGGATTCAGGGGAATTTGCGTCTGGTCAGCGAGAGGGTTGTTGGCCGTAGCTCGACAACCGGCGGGCGACGTCGGCGAGTTCGTCGTCGTCGAGCACGTTGATCGGCGCACCGCTCGCCATGGCGCGCAGGTGTACGTCGCAGACGTACTCGAGGTAGGGCACTCGGTCGAGGACCTTGGGCAGCGCCTGGCCGACCAGGACGGCGCCGTGGTTGCCCATCAGGGCGGCGGTACGGTCCCTCAGTGCGGCGGTCACGTTGTCCGCCAGCTGCTGGGTGCCGAAGCCCGCGTACGGTGCGACACGGACTGTGCCGCCGAATAGTGCGGAGTAGTAATGCGATCCGGGCACTACGTCGACGACGGTCGAGAGTGCCGTCGACGCAGGGGCGTGCGTGTGAACGACGGCAGTGTGCTCGCTCGCGCCGTACACGGCGAGGTGGAGCGCGAGCTCGCTCGACGGCTCCAGTGCCGCATCGACCGCATTCCCGTCCAGGTCGTGGATGCCAACGTCTCTAGCCGACATCGCTTCGTAGTCAACGCCACTGGGGGAGATGACCACGAGGTCGTCGATCCGGATCGAGACGTTTCCCGCGGTGCCGACGACGAGCCCGGAACGGCTGAGGTGTTGGCACGCGTCGACGACCTGCTGACGCTCCCGTTCGAGCCTCATGGTTCGAGGATGTACTTGGAGCCGCGGCCTGCGGCCATGTCTTCGAGGCTGGGCACCAGCGCGTCCAACGGTCGTCGCTCGGTCACCAGCATGGAGCCGTCGACCTTCCTGCTCGACAGCAGTTCCACCGCGATGCGCACGTAGTTGGGGGTGTGGTGGAACACGCCCTTGAGGGTGTACTCCTCGTAATGCATTGCGCTCGAGTCGACGGAGAACGGTGCGCCCTTGGGTGTCCCGCCGAAGAGCACGGCCGTCGCCCCCGGTCGTAGCGTTCGCACGGTCTGCTCCCAGACCTGCGGCAGCCCGACGGCCTCGATCCCGACGTCGGCTCCGCGTCCGCCCGGCGTGTGGCGCTTGATCAGCGCGACGCGGTCCTCGAAGTCCGAGACATCCGACAGGTCAATGGTTTCCACCGCGCCTGCCCGCTTGGCCTGGTCGAGCCGCCAAGGCGACTGGTCGACAGAGATCACGTTGGCGCCGCGAAGCGTCGACAAGACCACGAACATCAGGCCGATCGGCCCCGCACCGTGGACGACGACGGTGTCGCCCAGCTCGATACCGGTCTCGGCCATCCCATGCACGACGGTGGCCAACGGTTCCAGTGGTGCGGCGTCGGCGAAGTCGAGGTCGTCGGGCAGCTTGTAGGTATTGCGGGCGACGATCGCAGCCGGAATGACGACTTCCTCGGCGAACGCACCGTTGAGGAATTCGAGGTTTTCGCAGAGGCTTTCGCGGTTGCGGATGCATGCCCAGCAGTGTCCGCACGGCACCGTGTTGGCGGCCGTCACGCGATCTCCGACCGCGAACTGGTCGACGCCATCACCGACGGCAGTCACGACGCCTGCGAACTCATGCCCGAATCGAGAAGGGAGAGTGGGGAACAGCTTCGGGTGCCCACGTCGGTAAGACTTCAGATCGGTCCCGCACGTCGCCGCGGCCCGCACCTCGACGAGCACCTCGCCCGGCGCCGGTTCCGTCGCCCGGATGTCCTCCAATCGAAGGTCTCCTGGCCCGTAGAACATGGCCGCTCTCATCGTTGATCTCCTGATTCGTCGTGCTTGGGTAGGTCGTGCAGGGTGTGGAGCAGGTCGCGGGTCTCCGCGTAGACCCGCTCGTAGACGGAACGGAGTTCGGCGTACTCGAGCGCAGCGTCGGCGCGCGGCTCGACGACGGCATCCGTTCGGGCAATCGCCGACGCAGCTTCGGGGAGGGCCGCGTACTCTCCGATCGCGGTCAGCGCGATGGCCGCAGCACCCAGCGCGCTGACCTCACCGGAGGCGCACACCTCCAGCGGGCGGTTGAATACGTCGGCAAGGATCTGGGTCCATAGCGGGCTTCGCGCGCCGCCGCCCATCGCGCGGATCACCTCGACCCGTTGACCGCGGGCGCGTTCAAGGCCGTCGAGTTGCGTCCGCAGTTCGAAGGCGATGCCCTCCAACAGCGAACGGTAGAAGTGAGCGCGCGTGTGGCAGCCTTGCCAGCCCAGCGTGACGCCCGACGCTCGGCCGTCCCAATGCGGGGTTTGCGCGGCGTTCCAGTACGGCAGCGTGAGCAGCCGCTCGCTACCGACGGGCACTGCCGTGGCATCGCGTTCCAGTCGAGGGTCCGGAGCGCCAGCGAGGTCGGGATCGCCGAACTCCCTGCGGAACCACGTCGACAGGAACGTGCCCGACGAACTGAACGTTTCGACCGTCGTATGACCGGCAATCACCGAGATCATCGATCGGTAGGCCCGTGACGGCAGATACGACGTTGTCTCGCTTCCGATTACGACTGCAGTACCGAGAACCAGGTAGGCGGCGCCAGGGTCGGTGACACCGAGTCCGACGCCCGCGGCCTGGCCGTCACCCGTTCCTGCGACGACGACGACGTCACGGGTGACGCCCCAGGCGTCGGCTAGCTCGGCGCGCAGCGGTCCGAGTGAGGTGCCCGCTGGGACGAGTTCGGGTAACTGGTCGTGACGCAGCCCGGCGAGCTGCAGCAATTCGGCGCTGTAGTCGCCGGTGGTTTGATCAAGCAGCGCAAGGGGATCGACCGATGCGGTGCTGGACACCCACCGTCCCGTCATCGCCTTCGCGAGGTAGGAATGGACGTCGACCACCCGTCGACAGCGGGCCAGCGTGTCGGGTTCGTGGTCGCGCAGCCACAACAGCTTGTACAGGCCGGGGGTGATGTCGGCGGGCTTGCCGGATAGAAGTTCGACGCGGTCCGTGCCATAGCGCCTGACTTCGGCGTCGGCGCGGCCGTCCATCCACAGGATGGCGGGTCGGATGGGTGCGTCGTCGGCGTCGAGGCATACGAAGCTCTCGCGCTGGTGTGTCACGCAGATCGCGGCGATCGCGCCGCGGTCGGGAATGTCGTTGAGCGCCTGCCTGATTGAGAGGTCCGTGGCGGACCACCAGTCGGGGGCCTGCTGCTCGAACCAGTGTGGAGCCGGGCTGCGCGTGTCGAGCGCGTGGGAGCCAGCCCCCATCAGGTTGCCCTTGGCGTCGACGACGATGGCCTTGGCCGCCGTGGTGGAGCAGTCGACGGCGAGGACGAGCGGTGACGTCATCGTCGCGCCCCTTCTACGAGTTCCGTTGATTCCGTTGAGACTTCGGCGACGACGACGTTGACGCCCGTATCCTGGAGCCGTCGTAGCTGTGCGGCGTCGATGCCGTCATCGACGACGACCGCATCGAAGTCGACGACGTCGCAGATCCGGTGGATGGCTCGGCGGGCGACCTTGGTGTGGTCGATCATCAACACGCGCACTTCGGCGCTTTCCATGAAGGCACGCTTGAGGTCCGCGGCTGCGCTGGACGGATGGAAGCACATGCCCCGCGAGACGGAGGGAACCGACATGAACAGAACGTCGTAGTGCATGTCGTGCAGGGCGCGCACCGACTGTGGTCCCACGAAGGACGAGAACTCCGGCACGTAATCACCGCCGATGGCGTTGAGCCGTACCCGCGGATCCGAGGACAGTTCGTTGATGGCGGGCAAGAAGTTCGTCACCACCGTCAGCGGCAGATGCTCGTACAGCGCGGGGAGTACCTGCAGTGCCGTCGTGCTGTCGTCAATGGCGATGGCCTGCATCTCGACGCGTTCGGCAGCCCAGGCGAAACTCGCCTTCGCGACGGCTTGCTTCTCGGCGAGGTTGAGCGCCTTGCGCAGGTCGATGTTCCGCTCGAAGGCTTCGCTCGGCGGCGCTTCGGCGCCGGAGCGGACCTTGCGCAGCATGCCCTGCGCGTCGAGGTGGTCGAGGTCGCGGTGAATGGTCATGATGCTGACGCCGAATCGGTCGGCCAACTCGTCGATGCGGGCGACGCCGCGGGCCTTCACGAACGCGGCGATCTCCGAGCGGCGGTGAGCGTTCCCACTGGGGCGTGGCGATTGGGCGGGCATGCTCGACCTCCTCGATCGCCGGTCGGATCTTTCTGAGTCAAAGTATCACGAGAGATCACAAATCTAACAGGATGATTGTGATATTTGCGAAGCCGTCATGTCGCACTCAGCGTTTTCACAGCGCCTCGGTGCCACTCTGGTCCTCAGCGCGATCACGGCGGTGCGGCCGAAGATCTCGCTCAGCCAATCGATCGGAGCAGCCATGAACTCGATCAATCGACATCAATTCAAGCGATCCGCACTGGCGGTCAGTGCCATCGCCATCTTCGGCCTGGGAGCGGTCGGCGCCGTGATGGCGCCGACTTTCGACAGTGAAGTCAACGCGGCGGACGTCACCGTGAAGGGCGAGCCTCGCCCCACGCCCGAGCCGGCGCCATTGGAATTCGGCACGCAAGCGATTGTGATGGGGGTGCCAGCCTTGACTGGCAGGCCAGGCCCTTGGCCCGGGCAGAACCCCAATCGCATCCCTGAGTAGGGTCCTCGGGCGCACCGAATGGCGCCCGTCCGTATGGCGAGCGCCGCGACGGACGCGGCGGCGATCCGAGCGCGCTAGGAACTCGCCTCGCTACTGAGCCTCCCGCGGTCCCACCTTGACGGTGGTCCGGCGTCGATCCGGCCGAGTCCGGCGAGGGTGACCAGACCGGCATCGTCGCCGGGTCGGTGGGCCGTGACGGCCAGATGGCGTTGACCCACAACATCTCCGCGCACCTGACCTCCGAGGGCTGGGTGAACCGTGCGGTGCAGTTGGCCGCCGCCATCGGCGCATCGTCGTAGAGGGCTAGAGCGCGGCCACCACCTACCTGCGCCTGCTCCGGGAAGCGGTGGCGCGCCAGGGTGCCGAGCACCAGATCACGGTGAGCACCTGGCCGCCAAAGGGCCAGGCCCGCAACCGCGAGGCCCTTGCCCGGTCTCAAGGTCTCATCGCCGCACTGGAGACAGGCCGGTGCCGCATTGCGGGCCACCTCTCCGACCTGGAGGCCGACATGCTCGGCTGGGAGGCCGGGCAGCACCAGCCCGACTCGGTGGCGGCGGCCACCATCGTGTTCGAGACGCTGGCCGCCAGCGCCGCCGGACAATTCATCATCGCCACGCCGGACTCACGACGGCTGGGACAGCGCACCGGCGGCCCTGCCATCGCCGGGAGCGACGGCGCGACCGTGCACCCGCTCAACCCCTGGGCGCGCAGCGTGACGCGGCGCATCGTGTGACAACGGCGGCGCACCGTCACACCCACGGCGTAGGCTGCGCGGTCGTGAAGAAGCACACGGTCACCCTGGACCTGCCCGCCGCTGTTAATGCGCAGCAGCTGTACGAGGAGGGGATGAAGCACATCGAGCACGGGTTCCATGCGGACTACACCTGCCACGGCGCAAAGCCAAGTACGTCGTCGCCGGGCATGAGAACGTGGAGCTACAGCTACATGCACCGCTGATCGGGGAAAATCGATGAGCTTGAGCGCATTCGACACGTCGCGGGAGCACCGGACGCTCGATGACCTGCGTGCGTTGGTGCAAGCAATTCACCAGTCGCCGACGATGCAGCAGGAGAACAATTGGTGCGAGTGGAAGTGCTCTGACCCCACCTCGTCGGAGGGGCTGACCGGCATAGCCAGGACCATCCTTGGCTTCGCCAACAGGGCGGTGGATGTCGCGCAACTAGCGTGTCACGGCCTTGCTTACATGGTTGTGGGAGCGCAGCCGCAATCAGCGCCAGGAGTGACCGTCATCGACCTCGCCGATTTGGGCAAGAAGCTCAAGTCATACGTGAACGGGCCGAGCTGGACGCCCCATTACGTCGACTACTCCGGTGTGACCGTCCTAGTCATCGTCGTTGAGGCCCCCCGGTTGGGAGATCGCATCTACTCCCTGCTGAAGGAACTCAAGAAGAACGCGACGACGTACAAGCGCGGCACGGTCTTCCATCGCGGCACTGCCGAAACAGAACAGGCAACCCCCAACGAGATCGACATGCTCGCCGACCGTTATGCCGCCAGCGCTGTCGCGAGTGGCATCGCCCGAATGGAGGCGCTACAAGCATCCCGTCAAGCCACCGATGAAGCGAGCCAGGCCGCAAAGGTCGCTGTCGTTCCCGGTATCACGCGTGGGCAGCCTGGATGGGAGGTGCGCAACGACAGTGACGCGCCGATCTCGTCAATTGAGATGCGAACTACCAACGGTGAGCAGATCGTCGTCTACCACGGGTCTGGGCCTGAATGGAATGACTTCTACGCCTTACCCCCGTTGCCCGCACACGATTCGTCCCAACTGACGTTCAGGCCGGCGGATGGCAAGTCAGGCCCTGGCATTCTGGACCCGGCGGAGGTTGACAGGCTGGCAGTGACGTTCACTGACGCGAGCGGCCGTCGATGGGAAAAAATGGGTTCGCAGCTACGCAAACTGGATACCGACTAGGTTCGTCCAACAGTCCAGTCGCTGCCGAGCGCAGAAGCGAGCAACTCGGCGAATCCGAAGTAGAGGTGGCTCAGACCGACGATGGACAGCAGCGCGGCGTACTTGTAGTACGCCTCGTGAAACGGGTCAGCCATGAGGTCATCCAACTGTGTTCTGGCGTCACCGAAGTGCAGTGAGTCGCCGTAGTTGAAGGTACGTATCAGCGTGTCGGGATTGACGTTGCCGTAGCTGACCTGGCTTTCCAGCGTGATGTTGCCGACGTTGTCGGTTTTGCCCGCGTCGACGACCTTGACCGCAGTCAACGTCTGCAGTGTGTGGTTCATTAGCTTGCCGCGCGCCTCTTTCCATTGCAGAACTATGCCTTTGGCCGCGTCGCGCTGATCGTCCGGCAGAGTTCTCATTGCTTTGAACAGCGCGTTGTGCGCGTTGGTGAAGCAGGCAGGCTCGCCGTCGTTGTGCAGTTGTCGGAACAGCGCCGACGCACCCACGAAGCTCTCGTCGCTGGGGTAGTCCGACACCTGGATATGCCATTCACCGTCCGTGGCGTCCTTACGGCCCCGCAGCCTGGTGTTGTCGTTGATGACGCTGAACTTGGCCAGCCGCTGGCATACCTCGATGAAGCGAAGCACGCTGCCCCGGTCGTCGCCCTGGATGTTCAGCTGAGGGAAGGCGCTCGGGTCGGGCAGCCCAAAGGCGTAGTCCAACTTCTCCCAGTGGTGCCGGAACCCCTTTGCGCCGTTCTTGCCGAAGCGCTGGAGCGGAGGATTGAAGCTCAGTTCGCGGGGATGGATGGTGTCCTCGACTGGCTTCATGTCGAACGTCAGCGTCTCGCTTGTGAGGTCGACGGTGCGCTTGGTGATCTTGGAGAGGAATTGGATCGACGGTGCGCCTGGCGGCGCGCCCTCATCCGGCGGCCACGCCATCGTCATGTACTCGGATTCGGACACCTTGCGCGGCGTCAGCGGCCCTTCTGGGCTTTCGGGATCGAGTGGCTCCGGTAGTCCCATCCACTTCGATTGCTGCCCGGCGGCGGCACGCGATCGTTTCGGTTCGCGCCGAGGTTTCGGTTCGGGCGGGGGAGCGTCTGCCGGGCGGCGGCGCTGTGCGTCGGCGCGCTGCTTCTCTCGCTGCTTGAGGCGCTTCTTGTCGCCCTTCTTGCTCACGGATCAGAAGGTACGCGGCTGCGCCGACAGGGCGGTCTGTCGCGGGGGCTTGTCAATCAGCAAAGAGCGGGAGCGCTGACTCCTGTTAGATGCCGCTCCAGCGCCGCTTCCAGCAGTTTGCTCAATGGAGAGTCCGGGGTTAGGCCCAGCGATTCGAAATCCATCAGAGGCTCAGAGCTTGCATCCTCGGTCGCCGCCCCCGCGATGACGAGGTAGATGTTCTTCACCTGTCCGCCGCCGTGGTAGCGCATCCCAAGAATCAGCGAGTCATAGACCGACATCTGCTCCAGGAGACTGCTGAGTGGCGCATCGGGCAGGGCATTGACAATCACCGGATCGCCGCCCGCAGTCGGATACGATAGAAACCAATCGCGGTCGTCGGGGTCGATCTGACGCTCGGCGTCGCGTAGAAGCTCGTCGTAATCGCCTTGGCCGACTGGAATGCGTAGCCAGATTCCGAGGTTGCCGATCTCTCGCTCAACGTACTCACGAACGATCGGTAGGTCGTCGGTTTCAAGCGAAAAGCGCAGTGCATCCAGGTACTGCGCGCGTGCCTCATCCAGCGTCTCACCGCCGCCGACGATGCTTTCCGGCATCGAGTAAAACTGCCAGGCCGGTTCGTGGGCTGCATTGAGGCGGTAGACGACGTTCTGGGCTGTTTGTCCCATCTAGCTACACCTCTTCTCGGGCTTCGGTCGCGGTCAGTCCAACGTCATCAATTAAGACACGCCGAACATTGCTCCCGCTTACCTCGGCATTGTCATGATATGTGAACGTGAACCGTTTGTGCCGTCCCTGATACCGGCGATGGGATCCGTCTCTGCGGAGCCACGTTCCGCAGTGCTTCTCAACGATCCTGGCCAGCGCCGCGCCGCGCATGGATGGCCACCGTTCACCCACCAGCAACGCTCAATCGGTACCGACCAATCTCCACACGTCGCATCGTAGCTAGCGAGCGCGTCGAATCTGTGTACTTGGGTGGGCTTCTAGCCTGTAGGCGCGTCAGACGGTGCGCCAGATACCTGGGGGATTGTAATTGCCCGTATGTTGCCCATGAGGGGCGAAAATATATGTTGACCTGGTGCCCCCGGCAGGATTCGAACCTGCGTTACCGCTTTCTAGCAAACACCAATCTGGCCACAAGAAATCGCCGCCTAGCTGGGCATATAGAGGTCATCCGGTTCCCGCACTTCGCGTAGGTCGCTCAGGTAGCATCTACTCGGATAGGTAGCGCATAGGTAGAGACCAGCAAATATGCAGGTCACAGCTTTGGACGGCAGGAGTTGGGAGGATCAAATATGCGAATTGAAACATTTGCCAATCAAAATGGCTGGTTGGGAGGGTCTTGTCGATGACTTCGGATGAGAGCTTGATTGAGCGTTTCGAGGCTGTCACGCTCGCCGGAATCGAAGAGGGCAAGCGGTTGGGATACAACCCAACGCGGTACCTACAGATGGTCAGAGAACGGGGGGCCGTAGGTGCAGCGAAGCAAGTTCTACGGCCAGGCCCACCCGCCGACGGTTTCGTCACCCTTGCGCACCTAAACAGTCGTCCTGACCTCACCACCGAATACACGGCGCTCATGCCCGAGTTTCGATCATTGTTCACTAATGATGAGTTGGCCGTAGCGGAAAGCCGTCTAGGCCGATGACCGAAACGGATCGCAATCGCGCGCACTACGGGTACAGCTCGTTTCACAAAGATGACGGTCAACGTCACGCCCTGGTCAATGGTGATTCCTACATCACCGCGACCGAACACAGCACGATTGGAACCAAGGTGTTCCTCAAGGACGGAAACGGTTGGTCTGTCCTATTGCGGCGCGACGGCACGTCGTACTGTGCGGACGGCAAAACCCGTGACGGTGCTGAAAGAGCGTTGATTGAGAAGTACCCCGCTCTTGACTGGAAGATCACCGACCGGTGAGCGGCCTAGCGCTTGAAGATCTGGGCTACGAACTACGGCTCTTGGTCGGAGCGGATGAAATCGTCAAATTCATCGAAGCTCACGACAATGCCGCCACAAGTGGCGCCGAGAGATTTGGCAACCTTGTCAACTACTACAAAGATTCAATCTACCTGCACGCGCGAAATCTGTTGAATGCCTTGACAAATGAGTATGAAACCGAAATCGGCACGATTCCAGCCGCTATCACTTCAGCGGACTACGGCAACATCAAAGTGTCCCTTGAGTGGTATGTCACCCACATCAAGAGGCCCCGAAACCAAGACGGTGTGAGCAATGTTCGGGGCGGAAAACACCTCAGTGAACACGTCCATGATCTGACGGCAGAAGTCAAGCGGTGTTGGAACGAATGGATTGCCGCGACTGGCGACCAAACGCTGAGAGATCTTCTAAAGACTGCCGATCAACAGGCACAGGATGACGTGGCCCAGTTGACGGGACTACTGAAATGAGCGGAAAATCAGGGCACAGAGCTTGGGGCCACATCAAGCGGCAGAGAACCAAGACGCCAAGCTATCAGGCATCTTTCGTCGGTCCTGATCTGCGCCGTCACTACGCACCGCATACGTTCTCCAACCGGATGAATGCGGAGCATTGGCTAGTGCGTGAACGTGACTATCGGGACAAGTGTGCGGCAACAGGGGAGCGGTGGAAACCGCCCTCAGAGCGCGCTACAGAGAGGAAAGCCGAAGTTCTGACCTTCGGGGTCTACGGTAAGCGTGTCATCGATCAGAGGCAACTAAAGCCACGAACTCGAATCGAGTACGAATCAAAGTGGTCAGCGTTGATTGAGCCAACGTTCGGCAAGGTTCCGGTATCTGAAATGAACCCTACGGCTGTACGTGCCTGGTTCGCAGGACTCGACGCAACCAAAGAACGCCGAAATAGTCACGCCTACGGCATCTTGAGCATGATCTGTAATATCGCCGTGAAAGATGGTCTGCTAGAGCGCAATCCCTGCATGATTCAAGGCGCAATGAACACCAAACCAAAGGCGAACGTCAAGCCGATCACAATTGTTGAGCTGCATACGATTGCCAACAAGCTTGGCGCGAGTGAGAATCACGCACGCTTCAAAGCTCTAGTCTTACTGGCTGGTTGGTGCGGTCTGCGAATCGGTGAAGTGACAGAGTTGCGCCGAAAGGACATCAGTGCCAAGTGTGACGTTGTTTCGATCACGCGAGCTGTGGGCCATCGTTCGCGCCAGTGTTTCATAGGGCCGACAAAAACAGGGGAGACGCGAGAGGTTGACATTCCTCCCCATATTCAGCAGGACATCAAAGATCATCTTGCACAACATGTTTCGAGCGATCCCGAATCACTGCTGTTTGTTCCCGCTCGCGGTGGTTGCCACTTGAATGACCGGGTGTTCAACAAAGACCTGTTTCAATCCGCAGCGAAAGATGTCGGCCGCTCCGATCTGTCAGCGCATGATCTGCGGCGGTTCGCTGGCACCACGAACGCACGTGTCGGCGCAACGATGGCAAAGAACATGCGCCGTCTAGGACACAAAACGTTCAAGGCCGCAATGCTCTACCAGCACGCCTACGATGACAGCGGCAGGGACTGCCCCCATTTCAGTTGACTGGTTGGGGTGAGCGTTCAGGCCGCGTGAGCGACCTTGTTGATTGTCTCAAACTCGACCGGAGTGAGCCGTCCGAGTCGGCGTTGCCGTCGCTTCGGTGGTAGGTATTCTCGATCCAGGTGACGATCGCCAGTCGTAGTTGCGCCCGGGTCGACCACCGTTGCCGGTCGAGGACGTCGCGTTGCAGCAGGGCGAAGAAGGACTCCATCGCAGCGTCGTCACCGCACGCTCCGACACGGCCCATGGAACCATGTAAATCGTTGTGCACCAATGCATGAACAAAACTTGCGCGACCGGGATTGGCTGCCACGATCCGAGTGCACGATCGTCGCCACCGGCGAGCGGGTCGCAGTCGCGTTGTGCAATGCCGACACCGCCAGGGACGCCTTCATCCGCGCATCGAGGGAGTATCCGACGATTCGGTTGGAGTAGAGATCCTTGATGGCGCAGAGGTAGAGCTTGCCTTCATCGGTGCGGTGTTCGGTGATGTCGGTCAGCCACACCTGGTTGGCACGCTGTGCGGTGAACTTGCGGTCGACGAGGTCGTCGTGGACCGGCGTGCCGGCCTTTCTGGTTAGGCCTGGTTTCTTGGCGAACACCGACCAGATCCGCTCCTGGGAGCACAGCCGGGCAACCCGGTTCTCACCGGCCGTGATCCCGCGCCCTGGGAGCTCGTCGGCGATGAAGCGGTACCCGAATGCTGGGTCGTCGCCGTGGATGTCGTGGGCTGCGTCGATCAGATGGGCGTCATCCCAGTCACGTTGTGACACTGGGTCTTTCCGCCACTTGTAGAAGGCCTGTGTGGAGAATCCGAGCACCCGGCAGGTCACCGTGACGGGCACTGCGTCAGCGGCAAGGTCAAGGACCAGCGGGTACATCATTTTGGGTTGACGCTCCGCGACAGATAGCCCACGGCGCGTCGCATGACCTCGGCTTCCTGCTCAAGGAGCTTGATCCGCTTGTGGGCTTCGCGCAGCTCTGCGGACTGGTCACCAGCACCGCGAGGGCCCGCGGAATCGACGCCGTCTTCCCGGTCGGCGATCTTGAGCTAGCGATGCAAGCACGCTTCGGAGATTCCGAAGTCCTTAGCGACCTGACGGATGGAGGCCTCGCCCTTGCGGGCCACGGCGATCACGTCGCGGCGGGACTCTTCGGGAAATGCTTTCGGCGCGGGAAACATCCTTCACCGTGAGGAGCGATCCTCACAGATCAGATGTCAACCAAACCCGGGGCAGTCCCGATCACCAAAGCAGTCAGTTTTCTAGCCCGCGGGTTCATTTACGTGTTTCTTCTGTGAAGACCGTGGCCTCTGAGAGGGTGCAACTTGGCCACCGGTGGCCAAGTGCCGGAACCGATTCGAACGTCGGCCTACGGTCGCCTAGAGGCAACACGCGCGTCTCAGTCCTCGTAGTAGAGGTCTATGCGGTTGTCGCTTTCCGTCATCCTCAAACGCTCAAATGAATCATCGGTCATCACAACGCCGCGCTGAGCCAGCTCGTAGACGCTGACCTGATTGTTCTCGTCGTAGGCGACCTTCAGCATGAAGATATAAGGGGTAGCGGAGATGAACGACGTATCCGGCTGCTCGGGCTCGCTGCGATCGCATCCAGTTGCGATGACACCACGTACGGACCCGGAGTGGTCTAGAACGGGTCCGCCACTCATTGCAAAGTCACTCTGTGCAGTTGTCTCGTAGCACACGGTCGGTAGATCACCCCCGATATTGCCATCTATATCGATGAACGTGTTTCTTCCGTCGGGATAGATTTCTGTTACCTTGCCAGCGGTGATCTTGAGGTTTGGCCATAGTTGTTCCGCACCACCGTTAGATGTTTTGTATTCAAATTCTGGGTATCCCAATGCCATAATTGGTGTGCCCTCGGGCGGCACAAGCGTGTTCAATCGCAGCGCCGGAAACGTGATGCTTGGCGCGTCGGTCCATAACAGCGCAAGATCGCTCCCACTCGCAGGGTGACGGGTGAATGATGTAACCGGTATCGGAATTCTATGATCGTCATCCGGGCCAATCCAGAGGATCGCGATGTACGAGTCGGGGTAGGTTTCGCTATATTCGGTAGCACCCAAACGGCCCTCAAGGTTGTGTCTCGCTGTGACCCACACGCCAATAGGGGACACACAAAACGCGGTGCCGACCTGGTAGATGCGTTCTGCGGTGACCACGACAAACGGCACCACGGCTGATTGAGCAAGCTTCACAAAAGCCTCACGGTTCATGCCTGTGCTTTTTCCTCCTCAGGAGCGTCTTTCCCTGTCGGGATTAGCAGATTGAGGCGACGTGCATCAGTACCGTGCGGAGCCGTATTCGCCCGCAAAATATCCATAATGACGGATAGTTTATGCATCCGGGATAGCCCTGCATGCTCATTGTGGTGCAAGATACCGGTGTCATTGTAGTGGCTTGCATTGATTCCAATGAGAAAGGATCGGTGATACTTTGGCGACATCATCGTGCCTTGATCGGCAAGGCTGCCGTCACTCATTTGGCTCACTATATTAATTGGCGGTAGACCACGCTGAGCGACATACACCGGACTTCCCGAATTTCCTTCTGTCGAATATGCGTCGAACAGCAGTTGATGGCTACTGTCTCGTTTCGTGGGTGCACCTTCATCGGATCGGTAGTCGGTTTGCGGATCACTGGAAATCATTCCGGGACGCATTACTGGCCGTAATTGAGAATGGTCGTGCCAGACAGGATAACCCGGGAACGCAACAAATTCGCCCGGTTCGAGTTGCGGCCAAAGCTCTTCGCAATTTTCGAGATCTTCCCAACAGATTGCATGTTCGAAAGCGATATTCTCGTCGCTGTTTTCAGCCATGAACTTGCCCAAATCACCGTACATTTCTCCCACCACGTCTATACGAGTTTCTGGTGTAGATGTGATGGGAATGACAGCAACATCAATCAGAGGATCAGGGTGATACAGAGGTTTCGGGTTGGCTATTGTATGTTCAAGACGCAGGATATTGCTTTGCCACCAGTGCACTTTGATCAACTTTACGACAGTGCCAATATCTTCTGGGTTGTCATAAAAAGTCAGATCTACCACATGTCGGTTGGTTACTAGTCCTATACGGCTGTCGCCGGTTGGGAACTCGACAAGGAAGCCGGTGGCCTTGGACGGGTCTTTGATCTCTGTGCCATCAACGGGGTAGTGATGTGTTGCCGTCACCTTGCAGGCCGAATAGAGCTGGCGCGCGCCAAACCCGGTGTCCACGTCGACGAGTATACGTTGAAGACGCTCGTTTTGGCTCTTAGCGATGGATTACCACGACGTCGCTACGCGGTCTAGATAGCTGTCGATTTCGGCGGCGTCAACCTTGACCAGTCGGCCCACTTTGTAACCCTTAAAGCGGCTCTCCGCAATGAGCTTTCGAATGGTATTGGGGATATATTCAAACAGTAATGCTGCTTTGGTTGTTGATATCAATTGACGCTTAGAGATTTTGAATACCTCTAGCTAATGTTGGTCGATTAGCCAACGCTCTAAAGGCATCTCACTAGAATGCTAGCGTTCTGTCTGATTGCAGCATCGATGGGAGTGGATGGATGTTTCACTGATCCAAATGTTGGCGCTCAGAATGGCGCAGCACGGTGGGCAAAACCGCACTCTGAGTTTAGCAGCCTGAGCGAAAATCGGTGAACTTCGCGGGGTGCCGGGGGTGGTGGTCAGCGAACAGTTTTGACCATGGCATCGCCGAGGCGGATAGGTAATGGATCGGTAGACGGTTCAAAACCGACTCTGTAGCAAACGGCTCAATTTGAGTTCTCGCTGGTAAAACCAGTTTTGACGTTCTTTGGTTATGGTGCCCCCGGCAGGATTCGAACCTGCGGCGACGCGATATGCACCAACGCACTCTGACCAGCCAGAACGTCTGTAATCCATTGTGCGACAGCAGATAACGTCCGAGACGCACACACCATTTGATACCAGCTGATCCCAAGCTCTACCACGAAGGCATCCGACGTTGGTAGGCTAGCACTGCAAACGCTGCTGGTGGGGATACTCCCCGGCAGGAACGCAGCGGATAGGGATTGGAAACGCACGCCAATGGCTGCCAAAACGGGACACCGAAGCTGGGGATACGTCGTCCAGTTGCCCAACAAATCGAAGCGCTATGAAGCCAGCTATATCGGGCCGGATCGAAAGCGCCATTACGCGCCACAGACATTCACGCGCAAGGACACCGCCGAAGGCTGGCTAGCCAACGAGCGCGCATTTCTAGAGCGCACGACGATGACCGGCGAACCGTGGACCTCGCCGAAGCAACGCGCCACGCTCACGCAGGCGCAATCGGTGTCATTGGCCGACTACTCGAAGACGTGGATCGAACAGCGCAACGTGAAACCGCGCACCCGCATCGGCTACGAATCGCTGGCCGAACAGGTGATCAATCCCGACCTGGGCGCAGCGTCACTGCGGTCACTGACAAGCGAAATGATCCGCGCGTGGTATTCCGGTCTGGGCAACGACGCGCCACGGCGCAACAGCCACGCCTACGGCTTGCTTCACGCCATTCTCGCGACGGCGGTAAAAGACGAATTGATCGACCGCAACCCGTGCCAGATCGAACGCGCGATGAGTTCCAACCGCAAGCGCGAGCCAGTGATTCTTGAGCCGCACGAAGTGGGAACCTTGGCCGACGAGATAGGAGAGCGGTGGGCCGCATTGGTGCTGCTGTCGGCGTGGTGCGGATTGCGCTGGGCTGAGGTAGCCGAATTGCGGCGGGGCGACTTCGGGCCAGGATGCGAAACGGTGACGGTTTCACGCACGGTCAACCATCGCGGCGGCTGCCAGATCGACACGACCAAGAACGGTAAGGCTCGGACTGTGGTCATTCCGCCGCACATTCGGGCCGACATCAAAGCGCATCTGGACACGCAGACGAAAGCGGGTGCCGACGCGCTGCTATTCGTTCCGGTGCGTGGTGGCTGCCACTTGGATAACAAGACGTTCGCCGATTCGTATCTGAAACCAGCGTTCAAATCCATCGGGCGGGATACCGCGACGCACCACGACTTACGGCATTACGCGGGAACGATGACGGCGCGTGTGGGCGGATCACTCACTGAGACGATGGCGCGTCTTGGTCATTCCACACCGCGAGCATCGCTGATGTATCAGGCGAACGTCAGCGAGCGCCAGGCAGTGATTGCCGAGGCGCTTTCAACATTGGCGACGACGACCAAGCCTGTTGCCGATGCGGTAGCCGATGCAATCGAAAGCGAGTCAGCGTGACGAGTGCGGTGGACGGCATCCCGTTGTGGCTGAGGATCGCGCTGGGCGTGGTTCCGTTGCTCGCTGCCCTCATCGGAGGCGCGTTCGCTTTAGCCAACACGCTAAATCGCCGGATCGAGCGCTTGAAGAATCTCACGGATACCTTGGACAAATTTCCATCGTGGCTCAACTACGACAACGGAATTGAACGTTTAATGCTAGATGAGCTGCACGGGATCGAGCGCGCAACAACGCCGTGGTATCGCTGGTATCGCAGGGTGGTGGTTGTCGCAGTGTCGATCTACCTTGCATCCTTCGCGGCCAGCTTTGTGCCAGGTATTTACGGCGGGAGTACCGGCAAGACGCTGACGTACATAGCGGTCGGTGCGATTGTGATTGCATCTTTCCTGCTGAAATGGTCTGGTGGCAGACAGCGCAAGCTGGACTTGCCCCACAAGGTGCGGCTGGAAATACTCAAAGCTGTAGACGAAGCGAAGCGGTCACGACAGTCAGCGGATGAAGAGAAACCCGCCGAACCGGTTTCATCCACGACGAACGAATCGGAAACGGGACCGCCCTAACCCCGGCAGGGTCGCAAACTGCCGGGTTCAGGCGAATCGTTGCAGGTCAGTGCGTTATCGGTGCGAACGTGTCGGATCACTATCGGATGCGTAGATCGGGTAAGTTCTAAATCTGTTGTGCTGCAACGTGTTTCAGGACCGGCCAGGCGGCAACGCGCGTGGTGTGCGGCGCACCGTTGCGTGACCGGATGCGCGAGCTTGAGCGGCGATACGTCGCCGGTATTCGCCTTGAGCTTCGTAGGCCTCGGCGCGCGTCATCAGTCCAGCATCAGGCATCGGGTCGAACACGCTCAGCGGGTCGTGAGGGTAACCGGCCCCGCTGGTGGGATCGGCGGCTGCAACTGGTCCGGTGCCGGGATACCAATCGTCATCGTCGGGTGTGTCGGCCTGGCCGTGGCCGCGTTGATTCGGGGTCTGCGATTGTCTCGGCGCATAGGAGTCGAAATCATCCACGATCTCAGCGTCTATCGGCTCGCCATCCTTGGCGGTCAACGTGTTCGGCGCTTGGTCGGAGCGATCCGAAATACCTTGCAAGCGTCGGTATTCCGCGCGCGATCCACCTTCCAATGTGGTCACTCGATCCAATATTTGATCTACCGGCTTGGCGCTGATTTCAAGTTCAGTCTTCGCCCCGCCCACGCTGCGGTCAATGATGGCTAGCGTTGCCTTCAATCGCGTCTCTACGGGATTGGTTGCGTCATAGGCGATTTCGGTCAGTTTCTTTACTGCCGGGTCCGCGTGTTCCATCAGCCGACGCTTAGCGGCTTGCATGGATTGGCGCGCTCTGCCCCCGTGCGTTCCGCACACCCTCTGGCCATCCATCGCGGCCTTGAGGCATCGCCCTGAACCATTGGAGCGTCGCGCGGTGCATCGTCTGGCCTGCACGTCTGGTGGTCGCGTTGCCCACCATGGTTCGGTCCATTGGCGCGGGGTGCTGTTCATGGGTCGATCTGTCGAAGGGTGCTCACTCATTCTTCGTTCCATCCCGTTGTTCTTGTGCGTCGTTGCTTTCGAAACCATTGCAATTCGGCTGCTTTCGGCGTCGTTCGTCGTTTGCATGCGCGGCTGTACACGAATCGCATCGACAGCCATAGGCTGTGTAACCATTGGTGGTTCCGTGGCGCGGATCGTTTGGGTCCGGTAAACCTTGTTCCAATCGTCGTTTGCGTCGTTCGGCTTGCTTGGCCTTGGCGTCGTCGCTGAGTGGTTTCGGCGCGGCCACGTCGTGAGCGTTGCGCCGCGACGTGTTCAAACGTTCATTACGCGCTTGGGTGTCGTAGAGAATCCGCCCGATCAGCCCATGCCAATTGCTCGCCACGATCAACTCTGGCTGATTCCGTAGAAGGTACGCCGTTGTTTCCAACAGGTCTGCGTTGGTGACAAGCAGCCGTGTCGGTATCCTGTAATCGGATGGCGTAGCGTCGATATCGCATTTGGCGTGCACGATGTGCCAATACACCCGGTCGCGTTTGACCTCTAAGACTTCCCAATCGCCCACGGGTTCATAGCATTTAGACACCGTAGCGCGGTCGATCTTAATGTAGCCGTCACGGCGTACGGATCTGCCGCATTCGTCGCAGCGCATCACTAGAGCGCGAGTCGGTGTACGTCGCGGTGTGTGCGGGGCCTCGGGGAGGCTCGTCGGCGCGATGTCAGCGGTCATGACCGGGCCTCCCGTGAAATTTCGTGGATACGTATCCATCACCGATATCGCTCTGACCTGCTGGTATCCGCCAATATCCACCATTTGAGGGCACTTCGGATTCTTTTCTATATACGCATTTATCTATCTCTATTACTTCCAACCAACCAATAGTAGATACCGTGGATATGGTGGATACCCGCTGGTCAGGCGGCGAATCGGTGGTGGATACCAGGTGGATACCGTCGCCGGTTCGTGGATACCCGCAGGTCACCGCGTCAGTCATCGGTCGGCCCCCACTCGGACATCGGGGGTGTTCTCAATGAAATGCCGATGTAGCCGCGCCTTTGCTTTCCCTTAGGTCCACGCTTGACGTGTTCCAGCCGCGCACCGTAGGCGGCACGCATCTTCGCCATGAACGATTTCTTCGAGCCGGGTTGAAGGTTGGCCTTATCGCACCAACCCTTCCATCGTTCGAACAACACGTCATCGGGGGCGAATCCGTCGATGTCCCAATTGCAGTGATCTTCGATGAATTCCGTGACCGGGCTTGCCATGTCGTTCATGTCGTCAATCAATCCGCGCGTCGAAGCCGGTTCGGTGAACTCACCGCGTGCAGTCAACCGGTCCAAACCGTCGAGTGCCCAGTTGAAGATACCGGGTAGCTCGGAGTCGAGTGCCTTGCGCAAACCGCGATCAGGATTGCTTTCGAATGTGACCCGTGTTTCCAGCGGCAGGATGCGGCTGACGATGGCCCCCGAAGCGTCGGGGATCGCAGACAGTTCGTTGGCGATGTAGACGAATCGAACTGGGAGACGCCCGCGCCACGCGCTCTGATACTTGCGGTCAATCGTCGCCTGGCCTTCGCCCACGATGTTCTTGAGGATGTCCACGAATTTCTTTCCGCTGCCGGTGATCCGATCGTCATCGAAGATTCCCAAGCTGCGACCAATCAGGTTCGCTAGCCCGAATTGACTCACCAGGTCAGCGGAGCGGCATTCGGTTTGGTTGTCGCGCCCGACGAGTGTTCGCAGGACGTGCGCAATCGTGGTCTTGCCAGAGCGGCGCGGCCCGATCAACATGAGCATCTTGTGCAGGTTGGTTCGACCGCTGAGCACGTAGCCGAACCACTCCTGTAGCGCGTCGATGGATTCGGGGTCATCGGGCCACAGTTGATCTAGGAACGTCAGCCAGCGTTGCGGTTTGGGTGCCAACGGTTCGTAGTCGAAGGGCAGCACGAACGTGTTGAAAAAGGCCGGCGAATGGTCGATCTGCTTTCGGTCCTCCACGCGCAACAGCGTGTTCTCGAACGCGATCACGTGATCGGTTCGACCGTCGTCCCAGCCGGGTGCATCGGCCTCGGAGTCACGTCGGACAACCGAGCGCAGCGCGTGCGAAACGGTGCGCGTCTTGGTCTCAGTGGGATTCCACGGCAAACGCTCGCCCTTGGCGTTCAGATACACCGCGCCTTCCAGTACGTCGTAAAGCAAGGCGTTGAACTCGTCGCCGTCAAGCACACGCCAGCGTGTCCCGACGTACTGGTACCAGTCGTCCCGCCAGCGTTTCAGCGGCGCGTCTCGGCGGTCGAACACCGTGGCAAGCTGGCGTGCGACTCCCAGTGGGACACGCTCGGAATGCCAGACGTCGGCCCCGCCCTCGGCGCACTTGCACGTCTGCGGCACGGGTTGGCCGTGGCCGTCCATCAATGCTTTGATCTTGCGGAGCGCGCCGAGCTTTGAGCGCCAGATTTCGCCGGTCGCTTCACTGGGGGAGCGCTTGCCCATGGTTAAAACGCTCGTCTGCCAGTGGTCTTCAATGGACTTCACCGCGTCGCGCCAGCCGGTGTGTCCCTCGGCGGCCAGGCGGTAAAGCAGCCACAGTGAATCGGTGATCTTGTCGTGGGATGACGGGTCGTCGTCAATGTGGCGCTTCCACGTCGCTACGGCCAGGGATACATCCCAGCAGGTTTTGTCTGCGTTGCCGTCGTTGAACGTGTCCTCGGCCCACGCGAGCAATTCGGCGTTGCTGAGGTCCCAGTCGATTTTCAGCCCGCGCAGATCGCGACGGGTGTAGCTGGTCAGGTAGGTGACCCACGGCGGCGACAGGATCGGGAATGCCTCGGGACACGGCAACGTGTCGGATTCGACCCACGCGGCCCGTCCTGCGTCGTCTGGGGCCACCCCTGGCGGGAACCACCAGTACCGCCCGCCCTCGGGATGCAGCGACGGCCAGACGACCGCGTACTTGTGACCGTGCCATACAACGTCAACGTCGCTGTCGGCTTTCGATCCGAATGTGACGCGCTTGCCGTCGTCGTCTATAACTGGCGCGAGAAACCATCGGATGCCGCTCACGCCATCGGTGCGCGATGAACTGGTCCACGTTTCACGATCAGACGGCGGGCCAAACTGGGCGATCAATTCGGCGAGTTGGTCGCCACCGTGTTTGGCGTCGTAGTGGTCGACGTCGATCCCGACGAGTTGATGCGCCTTGTCATGGACGGTCACCGTGGTTCCGAACCACACGCACACGTTGGCATCGCGATATTTCGGCGCGTGCGACCAGGCCGTGAGTTGGTCGGTGGTGGCAACGATGCCGTCGTGGCCGATGTATCCGGTCGGTGGCGGCTTCTTGCGTCCCGCTGGCAGGGGCAGCGGGGCAAAGCCCGCCGCGAGGTAGTCGCGCCACGTGGCCGCGAACGGCCCGCCATCCTGGTCGTGCTCGTCGGCCTGGCCCGAAATTGGCGGATCGGGTACCACGGTCAACACTGCAGATGTTGATTCGTCTGCCGGTTGCAACGGCGGCTCAGATGGGGTTGATTCCTCGGCGTCCGCGCGAGTCGTTTGATCCGGTCGAACGAGCCGCACGAAATACCCGCCGCTGGGGGCTGGAAGACGGGCAATCGACCACCAATCGTGTTGTGCGGCTGCGTTGTCGGTGCGATGTAGTACGCTTCTCATAGTCGGCTTTCCCAATCTGACTGCTCGCCTCGGTTGTCCATCCGTCGTCGGACAACCGGGGCAACTCGTCTCTAACATCGAATCTATCGGCGTGGCAACGTGTTTCGCTGCTGGCGCGCCGGTAGTCTTGCTCGCGGTAGTTGGAGCTATCGAGTAATGCCGACCGGCTGAGACAAGGAACCGAGCCACCGTTTCGTCTCAGTCGGTCGGCTTCGTTTACGGCTCTAGGTCCGTGAAATCATCGTTACCGGCAGTGCTGCAATCACTTTCGGGCTTCTGATCCGCAGACGGCGCGAACGGCAGTGAGCCGAATCCATCCGAATACGATTCCTCCACAACGCATTCAGCACCATTGACGCCGTTTCGAAATTGGAACGCACCCATGCACCAGCAGCACACGCGAACCAAGACGATGAGGTCGCCGCGTGCCACGGGAAACGTGGTGAACGAGCGCACGATCAGATCGTCGTAGCGCAGCGAAGCGAACCAATCCACGCAGTGGCGATAGCGCTTACGTTGAATAATCGAAGGGCCACACACCTGCAAATCGCAGTGGATATCGGCTTCGATCGCATCGAAAGCCTTGTCGAAGTCCTCGAGCGAACGCATCACCCACGGTTGCGACGGGCGCGACGTGGCCACGATGGCGGGCAGTCCCGGCGCGGTGGCCATCGTGAACGCGGCGGCAGCGTCGTCGGCGGGCTTGCGTAGCGCATCCGAGACACCGGCCAGCAGGTCGAACCATCGCAGTTCCGGCCATTGCTCGTAAAACGACTCAACGGCTGATTCCGTTGCACACCAGCATGATTCGAACTCCGCACCTTGCGCGCGCGTTCCGGCGTCGGGCCTGTTCGTCAGGATCGCGTGCAGCGCGGTCGCCGCCTCGGCGGTGACGTGGGCGGGGATCGGCTTGCCCTCACCGGCTGGCACGCGTTCCCGTGCATTGAGCAGCCGATGCCCGATGTCTTCGACGCTGGGGCGGGTGGCTCGTTCACGTAGGCGTGTCGCGTGGGCCTCACTGCGCGCGATGGTGCTGCGCAGCTCGGCTAGTTCGGCCTCGGTAGTGATGCGTTGGGCGGACATGATTTCTTTCCTCTCCACAGGGTGAATCGCTTTGGCTTGGTCGGTGTGCTCTCACTGGCGCACTGTGCTGGCGGTGGACCGGCTGAGTAGGGTGTCAGGATCGTTCGGGCGTACATGCGCGCGGCGCCATCGGTGAGGCCAGGGACCGCGCGTAACGCAGCACAGACACGTTCGATGCGGTCGGCCTCGACGCGGCGAATCTCGTCGCGTGCGCGTCGTGTGATCCGCACGGGATCGCCTTGGAATAGTCCGACGGACCTCATGCCGACCGGCTTACATCGGTGACCAGGCGGGCCAAGTCACTTTTGTTGACCCGTAGCATTCGTTTGCCGATCCGGCGCGCCGGTATCAAACCCTGACGCACCCATTTGCGCAACGCGTCTTGGCTAACACCGATCAGGGCGGCGGCTTCGGGGATCGAAAGCATTTGGCCCACCGAATCAACAGAGCTTGGGGGTACCTCTGGGGTGGGGATTGGCGGTGCGGGCATTCTGGACACGGATACTCCTATGGGACAACGGATTTCATCAATATTACCAAGACGACGGGGCCTTTAGCGAGTGTCATGACTAACGTGGGTGAGCAGATGTTGCGGACCGACATACCATGCTGCGCAGCGTGATTCGGTCAAAACGGCGCGTAGAATCGGCAGGAGTACCACCGTCGAAGTGAGGCCACATGAACACCCTGATCGCGACCGACCGACTCTCTGCCCGCGCCGCGGCACTCGCTGCGTGGCCACTGTTCGGCGGGACATCGCCTACCGCACCCCTAGGCGGGGGTGGTATTGCCACCAGTGGCGACGTGTTGGTGAATCAAACCGCTGATGGCGTCGACCTGAATGCAGTCTGGGATGAGTTCCGCGAAATTCTCGACGCGTGGAATACCGAAGTCGTTTCCATCACTGACCTTTTGAGTTTCAAGACGACTCAGACGGCCGAAGCCGTCCCGCAGAACTTTGCCACCGATTCAATGGACCCCGCGAGCGAGATCGGCGTTCCTACGGCGACCGGCGGGCCTGGTGACGCCCTGCTCGTCGGATTTGATTTGAGGGACTACGACAAACGCAACGTGTTCACGTGGCGCGCGTTGAAGAACATGGATCTGCGGCAGGTTCAATCGCAGATGGACCAGTTGCTTCACATGGACGCCAAACTCACGAACGGTTTGATCCTGCGGCGGCTGTTCACTCCGACCCGGGGCCGCAATGAATTTGGGGCCGTAACTTATCCGCTCTACGATGGGGTTGCACCCGGCCCGCCTGACTACCTCGGTCGAACGTTCCCGTCAACGGAGAATCACTACATCGCCTCCGGCGCAAGCGATATCGACTCTGCAGACCTCGAAGACGCAATACGCTTGATCCAGCGCAAGGGATTCGGCACCACTTCCGATTCGAAAATCGTGGTTTTCTGTAACCCAGATGAAGCCGAACAGATCATGGCGTTTCGAGCCGGTGAGGAATCCCGCCCGGGTGGTCCAGTGGCCAAGTACGACTTCATCCCCGCCAACGATGCCCCACCGTTTCTCACACCTGGCGGTGAGTTGGTCGGCGAACAGGTGCCCGGCAATTACTTTGGTGTGAAGGTCGAGGGTAGTTATGGCCCAGCGCTTTTGGTCCAGAGCGATTACATCCCTCCGCAGTACGCTTTAGTAGCTGCAACCTACGGGCCGAATGCTCCGCGCAACGTGTGCGCGTTTCGCGAGCACCCCAATCCGGCCTATCAGAACTTGCGCCTGATCGCAGGCAATGCAGGCCAGTACCCGCTGGTGGAATCGTTCACCGCTCGCGAGTGCGGCACGGGCGTCCGTTACCGGGGCGGCGCGGTGGCAATTCAGGTCACTAGCAACACGAATTACACCGCGCCCGCCATCGCGGTCTAGCGGAGGCCACGATGGCCAGACGAATCCGGCGCAACACGGGTCAACCGTCGCGCCCGATCACCGGCAAGGGTGGCTACCCAGCGAGCGCAGACGAAATCGTCATGGCGCTTGGGTCAGCCGAACGCAAAGCGCAGACCCTTGCCGAGACTCCTAGCGAGTTCGCAACGCCCGGTGACAACCCGTATCGCGTGAGCACTGTTGCCCCGCCCGTGGACGGGCCGCGAGCGAAGATGGCGCGCGGTCGCAACCGTCGTCCGCTGATCTGACACGAAAGGTCCTGAGATGGCGACGAAGAAGCAGCAAGCAGCACGCGCCCGATTCAAGCGCCAAGCCAAGGCCAAGGGTGCGACGAAGATCGGGCGGCGGGCCAAGAGCACCGCGAAGCCGCGCCGGAAGCGGTAGCGCCGTGGCTCGTCGTCCAGGTGCTCGCGGTCGCCGGTCGCAACCCCGTGACTCGCGCGGCCGGTTCGCTCGCGGGGCCGTTGGTGGCGCGCTCGTCGGTGGTGCTCTCGGGTCCAAGGCCGCGCGTCGTCGCGTCATCCCCGGTAGTCGCAGGGTGCGTGTGACGCGGGGCGGTGGCTATGCGGGCGTCTCCTACGCGGTGGCGGGTCGCCGTGTCGACGTGGTGGCGCGGGTGAAGGTGACCCGCCGCGCCCGGTGATCAGCGCTGATGTGTCGGGTTGGCCGTCTACGCTCACGCCGTGAGCCCGCCAGTCATCGCAGCAATCATCGCGGTGAGCGGTGTACTGATTCAAGTCACCGTCACGTACCTGATTAGTCGACAGAGCGCCAACGACAAGAGCAGCGGCATCGAACGCCAGCTAAATATCCTCGCCATGCTGGACCCGAAATCCGATGAGGCAAAGCAGCTTGATGAACATGTGCGGGCTGACATCAGAAGCCTGGTCACTCGTGATCTTGACCGCGAGATAGCGGTCGAAGGGCTTGTAATTTTCGTGTCCTTCTATGTGGTCTTCTTTGCCCGCTACGGGCTTGGCGTGTGGCTTGAACACGGCGTACCCCAAGACATTCACCCGATCGTTTTCGGCATGTATTGGGGAATTCTTGGCCCATTGGCGTTGATCAGCTGGCAAGTGCTCAAATATTGGTACCGAGGGATTCGACTGTGGAAAGTTCGACAACGAACGCGATGGATGGAATGGAAGACGGCGCGGGCCAAACGCAAACTCGAATGGACAAAGTTGCGCCAACTTCGAATGCTTGTGGCCGGAATCAACTTGGTAGACGCCGCGACCCCACTCAAAGACAAAATCATCAAGGCTGGTGGCCCAGAGGCTTGGCGGGTGTTTGAAACCAACGGCGAAGTGCTCAGGCGTGAGCGCGATGAGTTCTTCGAGAAATGGGGCGAAATCAACGAATCGCTCGCCCACCCGCCCTGGTGGTGGCCGATTCGGCAACTCTACAAACGTGCGTGGTGGGGTTTCAGGGACGCGAAGAGGCTCGTCGCCCGGAAGATGCGGCCCCCTCCACGAAACGATCCAAATCCCCCACATCAAACTTGAGCAGCTTCGGACCCATTCGGCGTACTTTTAGACGACCAGCGCCAACGTAATTGCGAACGGTATTGATAGAAACACCGAGATATTCGGCAGCTTGCGCAGTCGAAAGCCACCGGCTCGGTTGCTTCGAAACGGAGTCAGAAGTGATTGATTTCGTGGACACGGAACGCCTTTCACAAAAGATTCCTGTAGGAATCGAAATGAAGTGCGTTTGTTTTCCTGACCCGCCTCAGGTTCCGTAATCCCTTCGGTCCCAATGTTGCCATTGACCCGTTGGCCAATTTACCGACAATTGGCACCAATTGCCACATATCAGCGCTATTCGACGCCAGGGGGGGGTGTGTGGTGTGGAACGTCGTCCCGCCGTGGGGCGCCGCAGCGGGTCAGCGCACGCCAGCAAACACCGCGACAGGGGGAGGCATCCGTCACTAATCCGACGGTTTGGGCCAAATGACCTGTTTACGCAGGTCAGAGGGGTGCCCCCGGCAGGATTCGAACCTGCGGCCTTCTGCTCCGGAGGCAGACGCTCTATCCCCTGAGCTACGGGGGCGCGCGTGAGACGCTGCGCCGTTGGGCCTCGACAGCCTAACGCATCCGGGGAACAGCTCCGTCAACGGAAGGCATGAGAACACAGTCGCCCAACCGCGAGGTGCTGGCTAGAATCGTCGGCATCTCGGGGAGGGGATTCGATGTTCGAACGCATTGGGCGCGGCTGGCGCATCGCAAAGGCGAGTTGGGGCGTGCTGAAGCAGCATCCGTCATTGCTGGTGTTTCCGATCTGCTCGGTGTTGGCGTTCCTGCTGCTGTTCGGAACGATCGCCGGCGTGGGTTACGCGGGAGCGGATACCCAGTTCGGCATCGACCTTCGCAACTCCCTGGACCATGTCAACTCCAGGGATCCGATCGTCTACGCCGTGGTGTGGGCCTTCTACTTCGTCGCGTCGGTGATCACCATCTTCTTCAACGCCGCGCTGGTCTCCTGTGCGCTGGACGCCTTCGAGGGCCGCACGCCCACCGTGGCGAGCGGCTTCTCGGCCGCCGTCCGTCGTCTTCCCCAGATCCTGGGGTGGTCACTGGTCTCGGCGACCGTGGGACTGGTGCTGAACGTCGTGCAGAGCTTTCTGCGCGACAAGCTCGGCTTCCTCGGGTCGATGCTGGGCAGCTTGATGGACTTCGCGTGGGCGGTCGTGACCTACTTCGTGGTGCCGGTGCTCGTCGTCGACGGCGTCGGGCCCGTCGAGGCGGTCAAGCGGTCCTCCAGCATCCTGAAGCGCACCTGGGGCGAGTCGGTCGGCGGTGAAGGTGGCCTGGGCATCCTCTCGTTCGTGCTCACGCTGCCCGCGTTCCTGATCTTCCTGCCCTTGGGCTTCCTCGCAAGCGACGTGTCCCTGGCCTTGGTGATCGCGGTGGCGTCGGTGGCCGCGTTGTACGTCCTCGCCGTTTCGCTCGTCTTCGCCGCGCTGAACACCATCTTCCGTGCGGGGACGTACCGCTACGCGACGACCGGCCAGGCTCCGACCGCCTTCGACCCGGCGCTGTTGCAAGGCGCATTCCACAGGAAGTGACGCGTTCCCGACGCGAAACTGATTCGGGGCCTGACCACCCCAGACCATAGGATGGTCCCCCGTGACCCCCGCCGACTTGGCCGAACTGCTCAAGACCACCGCCGCCACGATCCTGGCCGAGCGCGGTCTCGACGCGGCGGCGCTTCCCGAGACGGTAACGGTCGAGCGTCCTCGCAATCCCGAGCACGGCGACTACGCCACCAACCTGGCTCTTCAACTGGGCAAGAAGGTCGGCGTCAACCCGCGCGAGTTCGCCGGGTGGCTGGCCGAGGCGTTGGCGTCGGCCGACGGTATATCCTCGGCCGAGGTGGCGGGCCCCGGCTTCGTCAACCTGCGCATCCAAGCCGCGGCGCAGGCCGTCGTCGTCGGCCAGGTCATCGACGCCGGAGCGGCCTACGGCAATTCCGCCGACCTCGCCGGGGTGAACGTCAACCTCGAGTTCGTCTCCGCCAACCCCACCGGGCCGATCCACATCGGCGGCACCCGCTGGGCCGCGGTCGGCGACGCCCTCGGCCGCCTGCTGTCCACCCAGGGTGCCCAGGTCGTTCGCGAGTACTACTTCAACGACCACGGCGCGCAGATCGACCGCTTCGCCCGGTCGCTGGTTGCCGCCGCCAAGGGCGAGCCCGTTCCCGAGGACGGTTACGCGGGCGACTACATCGCCGACATCGCCGCACAGGTCGTCGCGAAGGTGCCCGACGTCTTGAGTCAGCCCGCCGACGAGTGCCAGGAGACGTTCCGCTCGATCGGCGTCGTCCTGATGTTCGCCCACATCAAGGCGTCCCTGCACGACTTCGGCACCGATTTCGACGTCTTCACCCACGAGGACTCGATGCACACCAGCGGGCGCGTCGATCAGGCCATCGCCAAGCTGCGCGAGACCGGGAGCATTTACGAGAAGGACGGCGCAACGTGGTTGCGCACAACCGAATTCGGTGACGACAAGGATCGCGTCGTCATCAAGAGCGACGGCAACGCCGCCTACGTCGCGGGCGACCTGGCGTACTTCCTCGACAAGCGCCAGCGTGGCTTCGACCTATGCATCTACATGCTCGGCGCGGATCACCACGGCTACATCGCCCGGCTGAAGGCCGCCGCTGCCGCACTCGGGGACGATCCGGACACCGTCGAGGTGCTCATCGGGCAGATGGTCAACCTCGTCCGTGACGGTCAACCGGTGCGGATGAGCAAGCGTGCAGGCACGGTCATCACGCTCGACGACCTCGTCGACGCCATCGGGGTGGACGCCGCGCGTTACGTGCTGATCCGCAGCTCCGTGGACAGCCCGATCGACATCGACCTGGCGCTGTGGTCGAGCGCGTCGAGCGAGAACCCGGTCTACTACGTGCAATACGCGCACGCGCGCTTGTCCGCGCTGGCGCGCAGCGCCGCCGACCTCGGGATCGCGGCGGACACCGCGCACCTGGACCTGCTGACCCACGACCGCGAGGGCAAGCTGATGCGCAGCATCGGCGAGTTCCCCCGCATCCTGAAAACCGCTGCGTCGCTTCGGGAACCGCACCGCGTGTGCCGCTACCTAGAGGACCTCGCAGGCGACTATCACCGGTTCTATGACTCCTGCCGGGTACTGCCCCAGGGTGACGAGGCGCCGAGTGAGCTGAATGCGGCTCGACTGGCGCTGTGCGTGGCGACCCGTCAGGTGATCGCGAACGGTTTGCAGATCCTCGGCGTCAGCGCACCGGAGCGGATGTGAACGCACACCCCGCAGGTCCTCGTCACGCGGACGAGATTCATCACGGTGGCGCCCCAGCGCGTCCGCAGTCCGGCGCCGAAATGATGGCACTTGCCCCGAATGTCTGGCCGCGCAACGCCCTTCGTGACGATGATGGGACCGTATCCATCGCGGGCGTTGCCGTGAGCACACTGGCGCAGACGTACGGTACTCCACTGTTCGTGATCGACGAGGACGACTTCCGGTCGCGCTGCCGAGACATCGTTGCAGCCTTCGGCGGCGGCGAACACGTCCGATACGCGGCCAAGGCCTTCCTCTGTTCCGAGGTGGCGCGCTGGATCGACGAAGAAGGACTCTCGCTCGACGTGTGCAGCGGCGGCGAGCTCGCGGTGGCCCTTCACGCCAACTTCCCTCCAGAGCGGATAGCCCTGCACGGCAACAACAAGTCGGTTGCCGAACTGTCGGCCGCCGTCGGTGCGGGCGTCGGACACGTCGTGCTCGACTCGATCACGGAGATCGAACGTCTCGACGCCATCGCCGGTGCCGCCGGCGTCGTGCAGGACGTCCTCATCCGCGTCACCGTCGGCGTCGAGGCGCACACCCACGAGTTCATCTCGACGGCACACGAGGACCAGAAGTTCGGGCTGTCGCTGGCCAGCGGCGCTGCGATGGATGCGGTCCGCCGCGTCTTCGCAGCGGATCACCTGCGCCTCGTCGGCCTGCACAGTCACATCGGCTCGCAGATCTTCGACGTGGCGGGCTTCGAGCTGGCCGCACACCGGGTAATTGGACTGCTGCGCGACGTTGTCGCCGAGTTCGGCGTCGAGAAGACCGCTCAGATCGCCTACGTCGACCTCGGCGGCGGTCTGGGCATTTCGTATCTGCCGCAAGATGATCCACCGCCGATCTACGACTTGGCCGCCAAGCTCGGCGCCATCGTGCTCCACGAGTCAGCCGCCGTGGGACTGCCCGCCCCGAGCCTGGTCGTGGAACCTGGGCGCGCCATCGCTGGCCCTGGCACCATCACGCTCTACGAGGTCGGCACGGTCAAAGATGTTGCCGTGGCGTCCGACAGGTACCGCAGATACGTCAGCGTCGACGGCGGGATGAGTGACAACATCCGCACGTCGCTCTACGGTGCCGAATACGACGCTCGGTTGGTCTCGCGCACGAGCGACGCGCCTCCGATCCTGGCTCGAATCGTCGGAAAGCACTGCGAGAGTGGCGACATCGTGGTTCGCGACACGTGGGTCTCGGCCGACGTCACGCCGGGGGACCTGATCGGCGTCGCCGCGACCGGCGCCTACTGTTATTCGATGTCGAGCCGGTACAACTTGCTCGGCCGTCCTGCGGTGGTCGCCGTCCGCGACGGCGCCGCCCGCCTGATCCTGCGGCGTGAGACGGTGGAGGATCTGATGAGCCTGGAGGTAAGTACTCAATGAAAGAGCCTGAGAAGCCAGTCGGTATAGCGGTTCTGGGACTGGGGAACGTGGGCACCGAGGTGGTGCGCATCATCGAGGAGAGTGCGCCCGATCTCGCTGCCCGCATCGGTGCGCCGCTTCAGCTGCGCGGGATCGGGGTGCGTCGAGTAGCCGCGGATCGCGGCGTGCCAGTCGAGTTGCTGACCGACGACGTCGACGCGTTGGTCTCTCGCGACGACGTGGACATCGTGGTCGAGCTGATGGGTCCCGTCGAACCCGCGCGCAAGGCGATCCTCGCTGCGCTCGAGCACGGTAAGTCGGTGGTCACCGCCAACAAGGCACTGATGGCCCAGAGCACTGGCGAATTGGCTCAGGCGGCCGAGAATGCCAGCGTCGACCTGTACTTCGAGGCAGCGGTCGCCGGTGCCATCCCGGTCATCCGCCCGCTGACCCAGTCGTTGGCCGGTGACACCGTGCTGCGCGTCGCGGGAATCGTCAACGGCACCACCAACTACATCCTCTCGGCGATGGGGGAGACGGGCGCGGACTACGCCTCCGCGCTCGCCGACGCCAGTGCCCTCGGGTACGCCGAGGCCGACCCAACGGCCGACGTCGAGGGCTACGACGCGGCGGCCAAGGCCGCGATCCTGGCGTCGATCGCGTTTCACACCAGGGTGACCGCCGACGACGTCTACCGCGAGGGCATCACCAAGGTCAGCGCAGCCGACTTCGACTCGGCGAAGGCGCTCGGGTGCACGATCAAGCTTCTCGCCATCTGCGAGCGCCTCACCAATGACGAGGGGCAGCAACGTGTTTCGGCCCGGGTGTACCCCGCACTAGTGCCGCTGGAGCATCCGCTGGCATCCGTAAACGGTGCGTTCAACGCCGTCGTCGTCGAAGCGGAGGCTGCGGGTCGGCTGATGTTCTACGGCCAAGGTGCCGGCGGATCGCCGACCGCATCGGCTGTGATGGGTGACGTCGTGATGGCGGCCCGCAACCGGGTGCAGGGCGGCCACGGTCCGCGGGAGTCGAAGTACGCGCAATTGCCCATTGCGCCAATCGGTTTCATCCCGACCCGCTACTACGTCAGCATGAACGTGGCGGACCGCCCCGGCGTGCTCTCGACCGTCTCCGCCGAGTTCGGCAAGCGGGACGTCAGCATCGCGGAGGTTCGGCAGGAGGGCATGGTCGACGACGGTGGGCAGCCGTGCGGCGCCCGGATCGTCGTCGTCACGCACAGGGCGACGGATGCATCGCTGTCGGAAACCGTTGCGGCCCTGGCGGATCTCGACGTGGTACAGAGCATCGACAGCGTGCTTCGGCTTGAAGGGACCAGCGAATGAGCTCACGAACGGCCGTGCACAAGCCCTGGCCCGGTCTCATCGCCGCGTATCGCGACCGCCTGCCGGTAGGCGACGATTGGACGCCGATCACGCTGCTAGAGGGTGGCACGCCGCTCATCCACGCCAAGCGGCTGTCCGAACAGACCGGCTGCACGGTGCATTTAAAGGTCGAGGGGCTCAACCCCACCGGGTCGTTCAAGGATCGCGGCATGACCATGGCCGTGACGGACGCGCTGGCGCGGGGTCAGCGGGCGGTGCTGTGCGCATCGACCGGCAACACGTCGGCATCGGCGGCCGCCTACGCCGCACGAGCGGGGATCACCTGCGCGGTGTTGATTCCGCAGGGCAAGATCGCCATGGGCAAGCTGGCTCAGGCCGTCATGCACGGCGCCAAGATCATCCAGATCGACGGCAACTTCGACGATTGCCTCGAATTGGCCAGGAAGATGACTGCCGACTTCCCGACCATCGCCCTGGTGAATTCGGTCAATCCGGTGCGCATCGAGGGCCAGAAGACGGCGGCGTTCGAGATCATGGACGCCCTCGGCACCGCGCCGGACGTCCACGCGCTGCCCGTGGGCAACGCAGGCAACATCACGGCGTACTGGAGGGGTTACAAGGAGTATCACGCCGACGGTCTCAGCGACCGCCTGCCTCGGATGCTCGGCACGCAGGCCGCAGGTGCCGCGCCGCTAGTCCTTGGCGAGCCGGTCGCCAATCCCGAGACCATTGCCACCGCCATCCGGATCGGCTCGCCCGCGTCGTGGAATTCCGCGGTCGAGGCCCAGGAGCAGTCAGGCGGCCGCTTCCTGGCAGCCACCGACGATGAGATCCTCGCGGCGTATCACCTGATCGCCAGCAGTGAGGGCGTCTTCGTCGAACCGGCGTCCGCTGCAAGTGTCGCGGGATTGCTCAAGTCGATCGACGACGGCTGGGTGACGCCAGGGTCGACCGTGGTCTGCACCGTCACCGGAAACGGGCTCAAGGATCCCGACACCGCGCTCAAGGGCATGCCCGAAGTCAAGGCCGTGCCCGTCGACCCAGTCGCGGTCGTCGAACAGCTCGGGTTGGCCTAGGAGAGGGCTCCTCGTGACGCAGATCTTGCCTGCCGGTGTGACGGCGAGTGCCGTCGTCGCGGCGTCGAGCGCCAATCTCGGACCTGGGTTCGACAGCCTCGGCTTGGCGTTGGGCCTCTACGACGAGATCTCAATCGAGACAACGGATTCCGGACTGCGCGTCGAGGTCGTCGGTGAGGGTGCCGGACAGGTTCCCCTGGACTCATCGCACCTCGTCGTGCAAGCCATCGAACGGGGATTGCGAGCCGCGGGGGTGGCGGCCGCAGGGATGAACGTGTTCTGCCGCAACGCGATTCCGCACTCTCGTGGACTCGGCTCGTCGGCTGCCGCCGTCGTTGGTGGCATCGCCGCCGCGAATGGGCTTGTAGCCCAATCTGATTCGGTGCCTCTCTCGGAAGCTGAGGTCGTGCAGCTGGCCTCCGAGTTCGAGGGACACCCCGACAACGCGTCTGCGGCGGTGCTCGGGGGCGCCGTCGTGTCCTGGACGCAGGGCGAAGGCGCAGAGGCTCGCTACTCGGCAGCCCCACTGCGGCTGCATCCGGACATCCGCCTATTCCCTGCCATCCCCGAGGTGCGGTCGTCGACGGCGGAGACGCGGGTGCTGCTTCCCAGCCACGTCAGCCATGTCGATGCGCGATTCAACCTGAGCCGCGCCGCGCTGCTGGTGGTGGCGCTGACCGAGCGGCCGGATCTCTTGATGGAGGCGACGGCTGACCGTCTGCACCAGCCGCAGCGGGCGGCCGCCATGCCGTCGTCCGCGGAATATCTGGCCATCTTGCGCCGTTGTGGTGTGGCAGCTGTGCTTTCGGGGGCGGGTCCTGCGGTTATCGCACTGACCACGACGACCGAGTTGCCTGCAGAAGCTCTCGAGTTCGGCACGGCGAATGGGTTCACCGTCAGCGAGATGTCGATCGGCGATCGCGTCCGCTGGACGGCTGGCGTAGCCGCCAGACGTTGATGGGTGCAACGCGCCGGCCACCCCGTTCTTGCTTCAGATCGGGATGAGGGTTATCCTCGCTCTCGTCCAGCAATCGCAGCGTCTGTGCCTGCGCCGACACTAGGACGATCACCAAATTCTTCTCGTGGATGACGGTTCGCCGTACTTCGGCGCACCCCAGCGATCACCGTTGCATCGGCGGCGGTGGGACCTTGGCATTCAGCACTTCTGCTGAGTGCGATGAAACTCCCGGACGCGTTCAGAGCAGCCGGGGGTAAGGAAAGGAAATCCGTGACTGATACGGACCTCATGACGGCTGATGGCAGCGAAAACGTTGAGCTGCCCGACCCCGTGACCTCGAACAATCCAGAAGTCGAAGCGGCTCCGGAGCCCGAAGCGGCTGCGGCTACTGCGCCCGCGAGCGACGCCCCCGCTGCGGCCGACGCGCCCAGCGCCGAGGCCGCGCCAAGTGAACGCACGGTCTCACTGTCCGCCATGGTTCTGCCGGATCTGCGCGCGCTCGCCAACCAGGTGGGCGTCAAGGGCGCGTCCGGAATGCGCAAGAGCGAGTTGGTCGCGGCCATCCGCGAGCGTCGCGGCGACACCAACGGTGCTGGTCAAGCGGCCGCCGAACCGAAGGCCTCCGAAGGCAAAGCGCCTGAGGCGCAGGCACCCGTCGAAGCCGCCCCCGCCGACGCGTCGGTGCAGGCAGAAGGCGCGGCACAGGTGGAGGGCGCCGAGGCCGAACCGGCCGGAGATCAGCGCCCCGCTCGTCGAGAGCGACGTGGCGCGAACCGTCAGGCCGGTTCACCGGAGGCGGGCGACAACGCTGCCCAGGCCGCCGATGGCGGCGACGCCGGTGGAGACGCAACCGAATCCCCGCGCAACCAGCAGAACAAGAACAACGGCGGCAACAACCGCGGCAACAATGCCGACAACGCCAACAAGAACACCAACCAGAACAACAACGCGAACAACAACAACGCGAACAACAACAACGCGAACAGCAGCAACGCGAACAACAACAACGATGACGACGGTGACGGCGATGGCGACGGACGCCAGGGCCGGCGTGGCCGCCGGTTCCGCGACCGTAGGCGCCGCGGCGAGCGCGCGGGTGGAGAGGGTGGCGCCAACGCCGACACCGAACTCCGCGAAGACGACGTCGTCCAGCCGGTCGCAGGAATTCTCGACGTCCTCGACAACTACGCCTTCGTTCGCACCTCCGGCTATCTGGCCGGACCGAACGACGTCTACGTGTCGATGAACATGGTGCGCAAGAACGGCCTGCGTCGCGGTGATGCCGTGACGGGAGCGGTCCGAGTCGCCCGTGAGGGCGAGGGTGGCGGTGGCGGCGGCGGTAACAACCCGCGGCAGAAGTTCAACCCGCTCGTGCGGCTGGACACCGTCAACGGCGGCCCTGTCGAAGACGCCAGGAACCGTCCCGACTTCACCAAGCTCACGCCGCTGTATCCGAATCAGCGGTTGCGTCTGGAGACGACTCCGGACCGGTTGACCACTCGCGTCATCGACCTGATCATGCCCATCGGCAAGGGCCAGCGTGCCCTGATCGTGTCGCCGCCGAAGGCCGGTAAGACGACGATCCTTCAGGACATCGCCAACGCGATCACCGTGAACAACCCCGAATGCCACCTCATGGTCGTGCTCGTCGACGAGCGACCTGAAGAGGTCACCGACATGCAGCGTTCGGTCAAGGGAGAGGTCATCGCGTCGACCTTCGACCGGCCGCCGTCAGACCACACCCAGGCTGCCGAGCTCGCGATCGAGCGGGCGAAGCGCCTCGTCGAGCAGGGGCGCGACGTCGTGGTGCTCCTCGACTCGATCACCCGTCTGGGCCGCGCGTACAACAACGCGTCGCCTGCGTCGGGCCGCATTCTGTCCGGTGGTGTCGACTCGACCGCGCTGTACCCGCCGAAGCGGTTCCTTGGTGCGGCGCGCAACATCGAGCACGGCGGATCGCTGACGATCATCGCCACGGCCATGGTCGAGACGGGATCCACCGGCGACACCGTGATCTTCGAAGAGTTCAAGGGCACCGGCAACGCCGAGCTCAAGCTCGACCGCAAGATCTCCGAGCGCCGGGTCTTCCCCGCGGTCGACGTCAACCCGTCGGGTACCCGCAAGGACGAGCTCCTGCTGTCGAGTGACGAGTTCGGCGTGGTGCACAAGCTGCGCCGTGTTCTGTCGGGCCTCGACTCGCATCAGGCCATTGACCTACTGATGAGCCAGCTGCGCAAGACCAAGACCAACTACGAGTTCCTGGTTCAGGTCTCCAAGACGACGCCGCAGATGGCGAACGACGACTAACTCCGCCCAGTTGCTGGTGCAGACGCCAACGCCCCTGAAATCCCCGAGATTTCAGGGGCGTTGGCGCCTGTTCGGCAATCACACGTTCGGGTCGGCTCGTAGCCCTGGCATGACGTAGCGGCGCACGTGCGTCAGCACCGCTGAGTCGTCGGCAGGGTCGAGCCGCGCGCCGGGTACGGTGGCAAGCGAAAGAATCACCCGCGCAACCCATTCCGACGCTTCGGCGATGTCGAGGTCTGCGTGGATGTCGCCAACCTCGCTCGCGACGACGAGGTAGCGCGACCAGAAATCGGCGAGGTCGGGAACCAGGCCTTGGACGCCGGCACCGGCACAAGCCGCGAACTCCTCCGGCTCCTCCATTCTGAGCTTGACCAGTAGTACGCCCGGATCATCGTAGGCGGCTCGGCCATGCCGGATACCCGCCGCGATCTGCCGGTCAAGCCCGTCGATCTTCTCGAGCAGGGAATGCGCCCGCGACCAATACGCGTCGTTGAGCCGCACCAACGCCGCGCCAAGCAGCGAGGCCTTGTCGGGAAAGTGGCGATAGAGCCATCCTCGAGAAACGCCGGCGACCTCGGCGACCTCCGAGACGGTGGTGGCGCGGATGCCCTTCGCGCGGAGACACGCCTCAGCTGCATCGATCAGCCGATCGCGGACGGTCTTCGGCGTGGTCGCGCTCGTCAAGTGCGGCTCCTGATCGTTTTGCCGCGAGGCGGCGTCGTACCGATGCAACATTCTGACAAGAGCCCGACGCTACGCCCGGTCGACCGAGCATGGTAGACACTTTTCAATATTTGTTCAGTCTCCCCACCAAGGTGGTCAACGATGGCGGATACCCTCCAGCAACTGCTTCGCGAACGGGCCGACCAGGACTCGATCGCGATCAAATGCGGCGACCGGACGTGGACGTGGCGGGAGCATCTTGCCGAGGCCAGCGCGCAGGCTGCGACGCTGATCGCGTCCGCCGATCCAGCACGGCCGCTGCACGTCGGTGCGCTGATGGGCAATACCCCGGAGATGTTGACTGCCCTGGCAGCTGCTGGCCTCGGTGGTTACGTGCTGTGCGGAATCAACACGACGCGTCGTGGGGAAGCACTGGCGCGCGACATACGGCGTGTCGATTGTCAGGTTCTGCTCACCGATCCGGAGCATCGCCATCTGCTCGACGACGTCGAGTTGCCTGGCGTGACGGTCATCGACGTGACGAGCGACGAGTGGGCCGCATCCGTGGCGTCGGCCCCTGCGCTGGTGCCACACCGCGAGGTCAGTCCCGACGACTACTTCATGATGATCTTCACCTCGGGGACCAGCGGAGACCCCAAGGCGGTTCTGGTGCCCAACATGATCGTGTTGTTCGCGGGCAACGCGCTCGCGCAAAACCACGGGATCGACGAGACCGACGTCTGCTATCTGTCCATGCCCCTCTTCCACTCCAACGCCGTCGTCGCCGGGTGGGGCCTAGCGATCTGCTCGGGCGCAGCCATGGTTCCAGCGACCTTCTCGGCGTCGCGGTTCCTGTCCGACATCCGCGGCTACGGCGCCACATACATGAACTACGTCGGCAAGCCGTTGGCCTACATCCTTGCGACGCCGGAGGGGCCCGACGATCACGACAACCCCCTGAGGGTTGCGTTCGGCAACGAGGGGACCGAACGCGACATCGCGGAGTTCGCTAGGCGTTTTGCATGCGAGGTCACCGACGGGTTCGGCTCGACCGAGCAGGCAGTGATCATCACTCGGTCCGAAGGCTGTCCTCCTGGTTCGATCGGCAAGGGCTTCCCCGGTGTCGCCATCTACGACCCCGAGACCGTGCAGCCTTGCGAGGTGGCGCGTTTCGACGAGACTGGGGCCTTGATCAACGCCGACGCCGCCACCGGCGAGATCGTGAACACCTCTGGCAGCGGGCTATTCCGTGGCTACTACAACGATCAGGGATCGACGGACGAGCGGTTGCGACACGGCATGTACTGGTCGGGCGACCTGGCCTATCAGGACGCCGACGGCTGGATCTACCTCGCAGGCCGCACCGCGGATTGGATGCGCGTCGACGGCGAGAACCTGACTGCCGCCCCCATCGAGCGAATTCTGTTGCGGCTGAACATGATCAGCCGGGTAGCGGTGTACCCGGTGCCGGACGAATACGTCGGCGACCAGGTGATGGCCGCCATCGTGCTGCGCGACGAAGCAGAGCTGAGCCCCGCCGAATTCGCGCAGTTCCTTGCGGCGCAACGAGATATGTCGCCCAAGGCGTGGCCGCGCTACGTATGGATCGCCGACGACCTACCCAGCACCGCCACCAACAAGATCCTCAAGCGCGAACTAGTGAGCCGCGGCACCGACCCCGAGGGCCGCGCGCTGTGGAAGCGCGACGGCACCGAGTTTCACCCCTACGGCGTGGCTGCCGTCACTGGTAGGGATCGGTGATCTCGCGCAGCGACATCAGCATCTCCCACGACTGCCTGTGGGCATGCGGCGCGCCACCCCTCTTCGGCCTTGCCGACTTCCGCCGCGGAGGGGACCGCCGACTGACCCATCCCGCCAGTGTGGCGAACGTCGGGTCCGCGGAATAGTTGCCGGTCGGCGCATGTTTATGACTCTGACGGCTGACCTGGCATAATGGGCCGTCGACCTCGGTTCCGGTTCACGTCTGAAGACCACAGGTTAGAACTCAGGCGACCCGGCGGCCAACGATTGCAGAGGACCAGAAAATGAGATCGGGTATTCACCCCGCATACGGCGAGACCAGCGTGGTCTGCGGCTGCGGCAACACCTTCCAGACGCGGAGCACCAAGGAAGGCGGCCACATCGTGGTCGAAGTCTGCTCGCAGTGCCATCCCTTCTATACGGGCAAGCAGAAGATCCTCGACAGCGGCGGTCGGGTGGCTCGCTTCGAGAAGCGCTACGGAAAGCGCGCGGGGGCGACGGGACAAACGTCGGACAAGAAGACCGGCGACAACTAGCTACGCCATCGGCGCCCGTTCTGTCTCTGGCATTCACCGCCAGTTTCAGGATCGGGCGCCGATTTGCGTTTGCACGAGGAGGCTCACGTGACGGCCGCATCAGGCTCGCAGATCGAAGCACTCCTGGCCGAACACGCCGATCTGGAGCGTCAGCTTGCCGACCCCGGCCTGCACGCCGACGCAGGCGCGGCGAAACGCGTCGGTCGTCGATTCGCGAAGATCTCGCCGATCGTAGCGACCTATCGCAAGTTGGAGACCGCCAGCGGCGACCTCGAGGCGGCAAGGGAGTTGGCAGCCGAAGACTCCTCGTTCGCCTCGGAGATACCGGACCTCGAGGCCAGGGTCTCGAAGCTCGAAACCCAGTTGACCGACCTGCTGGCGCCACGCGACCCCCATGACGGCGACGACGTCGTTCTCGAGGTGAAGTCCGGCGAGGGCGGTGAGGAATCCGCGTTGTTCGCTGCCGACCTCGCCCGGATGTACATCAGGTACGCCGAGAGGCACGGCTGGACGGTGACTGTGCTGGACGAGACCACGTCCGACCTCGGCGGCTACAAGGACGCCACCCTGACGATCGCGAGCAAGGGTGATTCGCCCGACGGCGTGTGGTCGCGGATGAAGTTCGAGGGTGGCGTACACCGCGTTCAGCGCGTGCCCGTCACGGAGTCGCAGGGCCGGGTGCACACGTCGGCGGCGGGCGTCCTCGTCTACCCCGAACCGGAGGACGTCGAGGCGGTCCAGATCGACGAGTCGGACCTTCGCATCGACGTCTACCGGTCGTCTGGCAAGGGTGGCCAGGGCGTCAACACCACCGACTCCGCCGTGCGCATCACGCATCTGCCCACTGGCATCGTCGTGACTTGCCAGAACGAACGTTCGCAGCTGCAGAACAAGGCGCGCGCCATGATCGTGCTCGCCGCGCGACTTCAGGCGCTCGCGGAGGAGCAGGCACAGGCGGACGCGTCTGCCGACAGGGCCAGCCAGATCCGCACCGTCGACCGTAGCGAGCGCATTCGCACCTACAACTTCCCCGAGAACCGCATCGCCGACCACCGCATCAACTTCAAGGCGCACAACCTCGACCAGGTCCTCGACGGCGACATGGACGACCTGCTCGACGCGCTCGCCGACGCCGACAAGCAGGCGAAGCTACAGAAGGCATGACTCAGCTTCGCTGGAGGCGAATATGAACTCGATGCGGCGGGCGATCGACGACGCGACCGAGACCCTGTCGGCCGCAGGCGTCGGCGCGCCACGCGTGGACGCCGAATACCTGGCAGCGCACGCGGCGGGTGTCGATCGCGGCCATCTTCCGTTCACCGAGCCCGACGACTCGTTCTTCGACCGGTACCGCGACGTGATCGACGCCCGTGCGACGCGGATACCGCTGCAGCACTTGATGGCATCGGCAGCCTTTGGTCCGGTCGTCGTGAGCGTCGGCCCTGGCGTGTTCATACCGCGGCCCGAGACCGAGTCACTCTTGGAATGGGCTCTCGCGCAACCAATTCCGGCCAACGCCTTGATCGTCGACCTGTGTACCGGTTCGGGTGCGCTCGCATTGGCCATCGCGGTGACGAGACCCGACGCGAGGGTCCTCGCCGTCGACGATTCCGCGGACGCCCTCGAATATGCTCGGCGAAACGTGGCGGGAACTGGCATCGAGGTAGTCGAGGGTGACGTCGCGACGGCGGACTTGCTCGCCGATCTCGACGGTACGGTCGATCTCGTCGTCGCCAATCCGCCCTACATTCCCGAAGGCGCCGAACTGGAACCCGAAGTGGCCCAACATGATCCCCACCATGCGCTGTTCGGTGGCACTGATGGCATGAACGTCATCGGGCCGATCGTCGAATTGAGCGCGCGACTGCTTCGGGACGGTGGGCGCGTCGGCATCGAACACGACGACACCACCGCGTCGCAGACAATGGAGCTGTTCGAACGGACGAGTGGTTTCGTCGACATCGCGTCCCGGCGGGATCTCGCCGGCCGCCCCCGATTTGTCACCGCAACGCGCAAAGAGGTGAAGTAGTCGCCATGAGCCAGCCAACGGCGAACGTGTTCGACTGTTCCGACCCAGACCAGCGTTCGGCTGGCATCGCCTCGGCGGTCAGCGCCGTCAAGGGCGGCCGCTTGATCGTGATGCCCACGGACACCGTCTACGGCCTCGGAGCCGACGCGTTCGACGGCGCGGCGGTCGCGGCGCTGCTGGCAGCGAAGGGACGCGGGCGCGACATGCCGGTACCCGTCCTCGTCGGGTCGTGGCACACCATCGACGGGTTGGTGTACTCCGTCCCGCACGCCGCACGCGAGTTGATCCACGCCTTCTGGCCTGGTGCGCTAAGTCTGGTCGTCCAGCAGGCGCCGTCGCTTGCCTGGGATCTCGGCGACGCGCACGGGACCGTCATGCTGCGTATGCCGTTGCATCCGATCGCCATCGAGCTGCTGCGCGAGATCGGGCCGATGGCGGTGTCGAGTGCCAACATCTCCGGGCGACCAGCGTCGCTAACGGCTAGCGAAGCCCGCGATCAACTCGGCGATCTGGTCGAGGTCTACTTGGAGGCAGGTCCGTCCGAGCAGCAGGCGGCATCGACGATCGTCGACCTCACAGGTGCCCGGCCGCGCATCCTTCGCCAAGGTCCCATTACCGCCGAGGCGATCGCCAAGGTGCTGGGTGTCGACGAAGAGAGCCTGACCGTCTGACGTGCCGCGGTCTCAGAATCCTCCAGTACGGTTCACCAGGTGGTGAGCGGCGTGCACACACTGGCGACTGACCTGCTCGCACTGTCCGAGCGTGGTGCAGGCGTCCCGCTGCGCGAGTTGGCCCTCGTCGGGTTGACGGCGGCCATCATCACGTACTTGGCGACGGGATGGGTGCGCGTCTTCGCGTATCGAGTTGGCGCGGTAGCACATCCACGCGATCGCGACGTCCACGTGCAACCGACGCCCCGCATGGGCGGCCTCGCGATGTACGTCGGCGTGCTCGCTGCGGTGCTCCTCGCCTCGCAACTGCCCGCGCTGACAAGGGGTTTCGTCTATTCCTCTGGTATGCCTGCGGTCGTCGTGGCAGGCGGGCTGATCATGGGGATCGGCCTCATCGACGATCGGTGGGGCCTGGACGCCCTGACCAAGTTCGCAGGGCAGATCACCGCGGCCAGCGTCCTCGTCACGATGGGGGTGGCCTGGAGCGTCCTCTACATCCCGATCGGCGGCGTCGGCACCATCGTCCTCGACCAGGTCTCGTCGATCCTGCTGACGCTCGCCCTCACGGTCGCGATCGTCAACGCGATGAACTTCGTCGACGGCCTCGATGGGTTGGCGGCCGGTCTAGGCCTGATCACCGCGTCGGCGATCTGCATCTTCTCGATCGGACTCTTGCGCGATCACGGCGGCGACGTCCTCTTCTACCCGCCTGCCGTGATCTCGGTCGTCCTCGCGGGTGCATGTCTGGGCTTCCTGCCCCACAACTTCCATCCCGCCAGGATCTTCATGGGCGACTCCGGTTCCATGCTTATCGGCTTGATGCTGGCGGCGGCGTCGACGACTGCGGCGGGACCCATCTCGCAGAATGCCTACGGCGCACGTGACGTCTTCGCGCTTCTCTCGCCGTTCCTCCTCGTCGTCGCAGTGCTGTTCGTGCCAGCGCTGGACATGTTGCTGGCGATCGTTCGTCGTACACGTGCAGGTCGCAGTCCGTTCAGCCCGGACAAGATGCATCTTCATCACCGACTGCTTCAGATCGGGCACTCGCATCGCCGAGTGGTGCTACTCATCTACCTATGGGTCGGCATCGTCGCGTTGGGCGCGGCGAGCACCATCTTCTTCGACCCGCGCTACACGGGCGCCGTCATGCTGGCAGCGATCGTGGTCGCCGGCGTGATCACCTTGATTCCGCTGTTACGGCGCGGCGAGGAGCGCCCGGAAAACGAGTACGACGAAAAGTAGTAGACGTGGTTTCTGACCACATACTGTGTGATAACCTGCTGGCAGAACCCGAAAGACCTCGCGGGTTGCCGGCCCGGCGCTTCGGTTCACCAATCGATGAACGCCGATCAACGACCGACAAAGGGAGCTACCCCTTGGGTGATTCCAGCGCGCAAGTTGCCCTCCGATACGCTCGTCGGGCACGCACCGGGACATCGTTTGTCAATGGGGACCGCTTTCCGCGATGCGAGATAGAGGTGAAGCAGTGACGACGCCAGCGCAGGACGCGCCGTTGGTGTTTCCGTCCGTGGCCTTCAGGCCGGTGCGACTCGCCATCGTGTGCCTCGCGCTCATCGCCCTCGCGGCTGCCGCGTCGATCTCGATCGGTCACGTGTTCTTCAGTTTGTTCTTCGGACTGGGGCTCTTCCTGGGTTTGCTCAACGCCATCCTCGTGCAGCGCGCGGTCGCGTCGATCACCGCCAACGAGCACCCGCTCAAGAAGAAGATGGTCGCGAACTCGGCGACGCGGTTGTTGGTCATCTCGGCCATCGCACTCGGCGTCGCATTCGTCTTCAAGAAGCACGACGGCCTCGGCGTGCTCTTCGGACTTGCCTTATTCCAGGCCCTCCTCGTGATCAGCACCAGCATCCCGGTGCTGCGAAAGATCCGGGCAAATGGACTGGACGTGTTGGATACGGAATCGAAGGATTGAGCTTCACGCAATGACGCAGATGACGCAGACAGTTCTCGCCGAAGGTGCGGCGATCCACGTCGGAGTCCACGAACCCGTTTGGCATTTTCTCGGGATGGACTTCAACGGCGACACCATCATCTCCACGTCGGTCGCAGCGATCATCGTCATTGCATTGGCGTTCCTCCTGCGTGCCAAGGTGACTTCGACCGGCGTGCCCGGGGGAGTGCAGTTGTTCTGGGAGGCGATCACCATCCAGATGCGCGGCCAGATCGAGGGCGCGATCGGGATGAAGATAGCGCCGTTCGTGCTCCCGTTGGCCGTCACCATCTTCGTGTTCATCCTCGTGTGCAACTGGATATCGGTGTTCCCGTGGCAGTACGGCGTCGAAGGTGGCGCAGCGGGCGAGGTTCTCAAGTCACCTGCCGCTGACGTCAACTTCGTGTACGCGCTCGCGCTGTTCGTGTTCTTCAGCTACCACGCCGCGGGCGTCTGGCGGCGCGGCCCGTTCGGTTACCTATGGAAGGTACTGAAGGGTCACGTCACCTTCCTCATGCCGATCAACGTCGTCGAGGAGATCGCCAAGCCCGTGTCGTTGGCACTCCGACTCTTCGGCAACATCTTCGCCGGTGGCATCCTGGTCGCGCTGATCGCTTTGTTGGGCAATGCGTTTGGTCCTGCTGCCATGGTGCTGCCCAATGCGATTTGGAAGACGTTCGACCTCTTCGTCGGACTGATCCAGGCCTTCATCTTCTCGCTTCTGACGATCCTGTATTTCAGTCAATCCATGGAGCTGGACCACGAAGATGGGCACTGATCTGCACTAGAACCTGCACGACCCAACGACCAACAAATCCGGTGGCGACGCCATCGGCTAGCAAGGAGGAAATGGAATGGCAATGGACCAAGCGGCTGCCCTCGTCAACGCGGGCGCTTACATCGGCGGCGGTTTGATCATGGCTGGCGGCGCCATTGGCGCCGGTATCGGTGACGGCATTGCGGGTAACGCACTGATCTCTGGCATCGCTCGGCAGCCGGAGGCGCAGGGCCGCCTGTTCACCCCGTTCTTCATCACCGTCGGTCTGGTGGAGGCGGCGTACTTCATCAACCTCGCCTTCATGGCGCTGTTCGTCTTCGCAAACCCGCTGAGCGGGGCCTAGTTCAGCGATATGGGCGCATCGACCACAACACTCGCGGAGGGCAACTTCCTGCTGCCCAACGGGACCATTTTCGTCGTCTTGCTCATCTTCTTGATCGTGCTCGGCGTGATCACGAAATGGGTTGTGCCGCCGGTTAGCAAGGTGCTGGCCGAACGCGAGGCGATGCTGGCCAAGACGGCGGCGGACAGCCGCAAGTCAGCCGAGCAGGTCGCGGCGGCGCAGGCCGACTACGACGAAGCGATGGCAGGCGCGCGTACCGAAGCGTCTGCGATCCGCGACCAAGCCCGCGCGGCCGGTCGACAGATCGTCGACGAGAAGCGAGCTGAAGCCAGCGGCGAGGTCGCCGAGATCGTGCGGGAGGCCGACGAGCAACTGGCCCAAGAGGGTTCGGCGACGCAGGCTGATCTTCAGTCTTCGGTGGACCCGCTGGCGGAGACCTTGGCAGGCCGCATCCTCGGCGTCGACGTGAACTCGGGACGGAAGAGCTAGTGAGCATCTTCATTGGCAACTTGATCGGCTTCGCGATCATCGTCTTCATCATTTGGAAGTGGGCGGTGCCCCCGGTCCGCGACATGATGCGCAAGCAGCAGGACGCGGTGCGGACAGCCTTGGCCGAAAGTGCCGAGGCGGCAAAGAAGCTCGAGGATGCCGACTCGATGCACGCGAAGGCACTCGCCGACGCAAAGGCGGAATCCGAAAGGGTGAAGGGCGAGGCCAAGACTGACTCGGAGCGGATCAAGGAGCAGTTGGCCGAGCAGGCCGGCATCGACGCGGAGCGCATCAAGGCCCAAGGCGCACAACAGGTTCAGTTGATGCGCCAGCAACTGATCCGCCAACTTCGACAAGGCCTCGGTGACGAGACCGTTGGCAAGGCGAGCGACCTCGTCCGCGCCCACGTGAGCGATTCCGCGGCTCAGTCGGCAACGGTGGATCGCTTCCTCGACGAGCTCGATCAAATGGCGCCTTCGGCGGCAGCCATCGAGACGGGCGCCTACGCCCGACTCCGTGCTGCCAGCCGTGCGGCGCGGGTCGCGCTCACCAACGAATTCGACCAAGTGGCAGGCAGCCTCAGGGCTCCTGGCTTGACTACCCTTGCCGACGAACTCGGTTCGGTGGTTTCCCTGCTGGTCGCCGAACCAACGCTCACCAGGCACCTCGCCGAACACAACGACGACGCGGACGCCAAGGTGCGTCTGGTCGACCGGCTGTTCTCGGACAAGGTCGACGATCACACGCTGAAACTGCTCCGGACGGCCGCCTCGCAGCGGTGGTCCGCCGAGGCGGATCTCGTAGACGGGATCGAACACCTTGCCCGTCTTGCGCTGTTGAAGCGCGCCGAGATCGAAGGCCAGGTCGACGAGGTCGAGGAGCAGCTGTTCCGATTCGGCCGGGCCCTCGACTCGGAGCCGCGCCTCACCGCGCTGCTCAGCGACTACACGACGCCGGTCGATGGCCGAATCGCGCTGCTGGACAAGGTCATCGACGGGTCTGCCGTCGACGGGACGGCTGCGGCGCTCCTTAGGCAGACCATCGCGCACCTCCGCGGCGAGCGCGCGGACGAGGCCGTCATCGATCTCGCCGAGCTCGCGGTGGCCCGTCGGGGCGAGGTCGTCGCACACGTGAGTGCAGCGGCCGATCTCACGGATGCGCAGCGCAATCGGCTCGTCGAGCTGTTGACTCGCATATACGGACATCCGGTATCCGTTCAGCTCAACGTCGATCCCGAACTCCTCGGCGGACTTTCGATCACCGTCGGCGACGAAGTGATCGACGGGTCCATCGCATCCCGCCTGGCCGCTGCACAGACTCAGCTGCCGGACTGACACCAAAGACTCACCCCCACAAAAGGTAGGAAGACGAAGAATCATGGCAGAGTTGACAATCTCCGCTGCTGACATCGAAGGTGCCGTCGAGGACTACGTAGCGTCGTTTTCCGCCGACACCCAACGTGAAGAGGTAGGCACCGTCATCGACGCCGGTGACGGCATCGCACACGTCGAGGGCCTGCCCTCGGTCATGACCCAGGAGCTCCTTGAGTTCCCAGGCGGCGTGCTCGGCGTGGCGCTGAACCTCGACGAACACAGCATCGGCGCGGTCATCCTTGGCGACTTCGAGAAGATCGAACAGGGCCAACAGGTGAAGCGCACCAACGAGGTGCTGTCGGTGCCGGTGGGTGACGCGTTCCTCGGTCGCGTCATCAACCCGTTGGGCCAGCCCATCGACGGTCAGGGCGACATCGAGTCGGACAAGCGGCGCGCGTTGGAGCTACAGGCGCCGTCGGTGGTTCAGCGTCAGGGTGTCTCCGAGCCGCTGCAGACCGGCATCAAGGCCATCGACGCGATGACCCCCATCGGCCGCGGTCAGCGTCAGCTGATCATCGGTGACCGCAAGACCGGCAAGACCGCGGTCTGCGTCGACACGATCCTCAACCAGCGGCAGGCTTGGGAGACAGGCGATCCCAAGCAGCAGGTGCGCTGCGTCTACGTCGCGATCGGCCAGAAGGGCACCACGATCGCCAGCGTCAAGCGTGCGCTAGAAGACGGCGGCGCGATGGAGTACACCACCATCGTGGCGTCCCCGGCCTCTGACCCCGCCGGCTTCAAGTGGCTTGCGCCCTACACCGGTTCGGCCATCGGGCAGAACTGGATGTACGACGGCAAGCACGTCCTCATCGTGTTCGACGACCTGTCGAAGCAGGCCGACGCCTACCGCGCAATCTCGCTGCTGCTGCGCCGCCCGCCGGGCCGCGAGGCCTTCCCTGGCGACGTGTTCTACCTGCACTCGCGTCTCCTGGAGCGTTGCGCGAAGCTGTCCGACGAACTGGGTGGCGGATCCATGACCGGGCTGCCGGTCATCGAGACCAAGGCCAACGACATCTCGGCGTTCATCCCGACGAACGTCATCTCGATCACCGACGGCCAGTGCTTCCTGGAGTCCGATCTGTTCAACCAGGGCGTGCGACCGGCCATCAACGTGGGCGTCTCGGTGTCTCGCGTCGGCGGCGCCGCCCAGATCAAGGCAATGAAAGAGGTAGCGGGAAGTCTCCGTTTGGATCTTTCGCAGTACCGCGAGCTCGAGTCCTTTGCGGCCTTCGCCTCCGACCTCGACCCGACGTCGAAGGCTCAGCTGGAACGCGGCAGCCGCCTGGTCGAGTTGCTCAAGCAGCCGCAGTACAGCCCGCTGTCGGTCGAGGAGCAGGTCGTCGCGATCTTCCTCGGCACCAAGGGGCACCTGGATTCGGTTCCCGTGGAAGACGTTCAGCGTTTTGAGAACGAGTTCCTCGAGCACATCAAGGCCAGCCACGACGACGTGTTCAGCAGCATCAGGGAGACCAAGAAGCTTCCCGAGGAAGCCGAGGACAAGTTGACCGAGTTGGTCAACGACTTCAAGAAGGGCTTCGCCGCCACCGACGGCAGCTCGGTGGAAGTGAACGAGGCGGAGACCGAGGCGATGGACGAAGAGGACCTCGAGAAGGAAACCGTCAAGGTCCGCAAGCCGGCACCGAAGAAGTAGGTAGGCGAAGCACATGGCAGCCACACTGCGCGAGTTGCGCGGACGCATCCGCTCCGCTGGGTCGATCAAGAAGATCACCAAGGCCCAGGAGCTGATCGCCACGTCGCGAATCGCCAAGGCGCAAGCCCGAGTTCAGGCGGCGAGGCCCTACTCGACCGAGATCACCAACATGCTCACCGAGCTTGCGAGTGCCAGCGCGCTGGACCACCCGCTGCTCGTCGCGCGCGAGAACCCCAAGCGCGCGGGCGTACTGGTGGTGTCGTCGGACCGCGGCCTCTGCGGCGCCTACAACGCCAATGTGCTGCGTCAGTCCGAGGAGCTCTTCTCGCTGCTTCGCGAAGAGGGCAAGGACCCAGTGATCTACGTGGTTGGCCGAAAGGCGCTTGGCTACTACAGCTTCCGTCAGCGTGAGGTCAAGGAGTCGTGGACCGGCTTCTCCGAGCGGCCGACGTACGAGCAGGCCAGGGAAATAGCCGACACCCTCGTCGGTGCCTTCATGTCCGGTGCCGACGACGAAGGCGACGATGCGGGCGATGACGGTATCTTGGGCGTCGACGAACTCCACATCGTCTTCACGGAATTCAAGTCGATGCTGTCGCAGTCGGCCGTCGCACGTCGGATTGCCCCGATGGTGGTCGAATACGTCGGCGACGAGGAGCCGGAAGACGGTCCGCGCACGCTCTTCTCGTTCGAGCCCAACGCCGAGGAACTCTTCGACGCACTGCTTCCGCGCTACGTCGCTACCCGCGTCTACTCGGCACTGCTAGAGGCGGCAGCCTCGGAGTCGGCGTCGCGTCGTCGCGCGATGAAGTCGGCCACCGACAATGCCGACGACCTCATCAAGGCGCTCACGCTTGAAGCCAACCGCGAGCGCCAGGCCCAGATCACCCAGGAAATCAGCGAGATCGTCGGTGGCGCCAACGCGCTGGCCGACGCGAAATAAGCCCCGTAGGAAGCGAAGAGGAAATGACTGCTACCGCAGAAAGCAAGACTGGCACCGCCGGCCGCGTGGTCCGCATCACCGGCCCGGTCGTCGACATCGAGTTTCCGCGCGGATCCGTGCCGGAGCTCTTCAACGCGTTGCACGCCGACATCGCCTACGAGGAGATGGCCAAGACGCTGACCCTCGAGGTTGCGCAGCACCTCGGTGACAACCTGGTGCGCACCATTTCGATGCAGCCGACCGATGGACTCGTCCGCGGCGTCGAGGTCACCGATACCGGCAGGTCGATCTCGGTGCCGGTCGGCGACGGCGTCAAGGGCCACGTGTTCAACGCACTCGGTGACTGCCTCGACGAGCCCGGCTACGGAAAGGACTTCGATCATTGGTCGATCCACCGCAAGCCGCCGCCCTTCGCTGAACTCGAGCCCAAGACCGAGATGCTCGAGACCGGCCTCAAGGTCGTCGACCTGCTCACCCCGTACGTGCGTGGCGGAAAGATCGCCCTGTTCGGTGGTGCCGGCGTCGGCAAGACGGTGCTCATCCAGGAGATGATCAACCGCATCGCTCGAAACTTCGGCGGCACTTCGGTTTTCGCAGGCGTGGGGGAGCGCACCCGTGAGGGCAACGACCTCTGGGTCGAGCTGGCCGACGCCAACGTGCTCAAGGACACCGCGCTGGTGTTCGGTCAGATGGACGAGCCGCCCGGCACCCGTATGCGCGTCGCTCTGTCGGCGCTGACCATGGCGGAGTACTTCCGCGACGAGCAGAACCAGGACGTGTTGTTGTTCATCGACAACATCTTCCGATTCACGCAGGCAGGTTCGGAGGTCTCGACGCTGCTCGGCCGCATGCCGTCGGCGGTGGGGTACCAGCCGACGCTTGCCGACGAGATGGGCGAGCTCCAGGAGCGCATCACGTCGACCCGCGGCCACTCGATCACCTCGATGCAGGCCGTGTACGTGCCCGCCGACGACTACACCGACCCGGCCCCCGCGACGACGTTCGCCCACTTGGATGCCACGACGGAACTGTCCCGCGCGGTGTTCTCGAAGGGCATCTTCCCCGCGGTGGATCCGCTGGCGTCGAGTTCGACCATCCTTGACCCGGCCGTGGTTGGCGACGAGCACTACCGCGTTGCGCAGGAAGTCATCCGAGTCCTGCAGCGCTACAAGGACCTTCAGGACATCATCGCCATCCTCGGTGTCGACGAGTTGTCCGAAGAGGACAAGCAGTTGGTCAACCGAGCACGACGCATCGAGCGCTTCCTCAGCCAAAACATGATGGCGGCCGAGCAGTTCACCGGTCAGCCCGGTTCGACCGTGCCGCTGAAGGAGACCATCGAGGCGTTCGACAAGCTGACCAAGGGCGACTTCGACCACCTGCCCGAGCAGGCGTTCTTCCTCATCGGCGGCCTCGACGACCTGGCCAAGAAGGCCGAGAGCTTCGGCGCCAAGCTGTGACGCGAGGAGCGCTGAGAGGAGCAGTGAGCCATGGCTGAGATGCACGTCGAGATAGTTGCCGTCGAGCGTGAGCTGTGGACCGGTGATGCGACGTTCGTGTTCACCAGAACGACGGCGGGTGAGATCGGCATCCTGCCGCGCCACATCCCCTTGGTGGCCCAGCTCGTCGACGATGCGATGGTCCGGGTCGAACGCGAGGGTGAAGACGATCTGCGCATCGCCGTCGACGGTGGCTTCCTGTCCGTGACGGAAGAAGCCGTGCGAATCCTGGTGGAGAACGCGCAGCTCGAATCCGAGATCAACGCGGACGAGGCCAAGCAGGACTCAGAATCAGACGACGAGCGGACAGCAGCGTGGGGCCGGGCGCGACTACGTGCCCTGGGACAGCTCGACTAGATGGCGATGAGCCTGCCCATGATGATCATGGCCGCGCTCATCTGTGTCCTGCTGCTTGCGGTCCTCGCCCTGAGCTACCGTCTGTGGAAGCTTCGGCAGGGTGGCACTGCGGCCATCCTTCGGGACATCCCTGCCATCGGTGGCCAGGGGTGGCGCCACGGCGTAATCCGTTATCGCGGTGGGGAAGCCGCGTTCTTCCGGCTGTCTAGCCTTCGGTGGTGGCCGGACCGTTCGCTGTCTCGCCGAGGGCTAGAGATCGTGTCGCGCAGGGCTCCTCGCGGCGACGAGTTCGACATCATGACCGCGGAAATCGTCGTGCTCGAATTGAGGGACTCCAGTCCGGAGCGTCGGCGCGGTTACGAGGTCGCCCTCGATCGCGGTGCGCTGACCGGGTTTACGTCGTGGCTGGAGTCGCGGCCCTCGCCACGGACGCGGCGGTAGGCCGCAGCGCTCATCCGCCCGGCCGCCACAGGACGTCACCGTCGGGATTCGCCGCGCGCGACAAGATGAACAGCAGATCTGACAACCGATTCAAGTACTTGGCAGGCAGCACGCTGACCGATTCGCCATGGGCATCGATGGCGCGCCACGCGGACCGCTCGGCTCGGCGAGTCACCGTCCTCGCCACGTGTAACTGTGCGGACAGCGGCGTGCCTCCCGGCAGGATGAACGAATTCAGTGCGGGCAGTGGCTCATTGAACTCATCGCACCACGACTCGAGGCGGTCGATGTAGCGCTGAGTTACTCGCAGCGGCGGATGCTCTGGGTTTTCCACGACGGGTGTCGAGAGATCGGCTCCCGCGTCGAACAAGTCGTTCTGTATCTGGCGTAGCACCTCGAGAATCCGCTCGTCCGAAGTCCCCAAAGCCGAACTCACGGCCACGGCCACCCCTAGGGCGGCGTTGGCCTCGTCACAGTCCGCGTAGGCCTCCAGTCGCGGATCGTTCTTGGATACGCGGCTGAAATCGCTGAGTCCGGTCGTTCCGTCGTCACCTGTGCGGGTATAGATGCGGGTCAGATGGACTGCCATGGTGAAACGGTACCGCGGCGCATGGCCTACCGGACTGACACCGCCCCCCACGCTGTTTACACTGGCCCGCGTGAACGAGCGTTTCGTGGTGACCGGCGGAAGTCGGCTATCCGGCGAGGTCGCCGTCGGGGGAGCAAAGAACAGCGTGCTCAAGCTGATGGCAGCCTCGCTGCTCGCCGAGGGCACCAGCACCATCACGAATTGCCCTGACATCCTGGACGTCCCGCTGATGGCCGAGGTGCTTCGCGGTTTGGGAGCCACCGTCGACCTCGACGGATCGACGGTACGCATCACGTCACCCGACGAGCTGAAGTACGACGCCGACTTCGCCGCGGTCCGGCAGTTCCGTGCCTCTGTGTGCGTGCTCGGACCACTCGTCGGCCGCTGCAAGAAGGCCAAGGTCGCACTGCCAGGCGGTGACGCGATCGGGTCTCGGCCGCTCGACATGCACCAAGCGGGCCTGCGGCAGCTGGGAGCTCGGTGCAACATCGAACATGGATGCGTCGTCGCAGAGGCGGATCACTTGCGCGGGGCCGAGATTCAGCTCGAGTTCCCGTCGGTCGGAGCGACCGAGAACATCCTGATGGCGGCGGTGCTCGCCGAGGGCGTGACCACCATTCACAACGCAGCGCGGGAGCCCGACGTCGTCGATCTCTGCACCATGCTGAAGCAGATGGGCGCACAGATCGTCGGCGACGGTTCGTCGACGATGACGATCACAGGCGTCGATCGACTTCACCCGACGGAGCATCGCGTGATCGGCGATCGGATCGTCGCCGCGACGTGGGGTATCGCAGCCGCGATGACTCGCGGTGACATCTCCATCACGGGCGTCGACCCGCAGCACCTTCAGCTGGTGCTCCACAAGCTGCACGCCGCAGGCGCCACAGTGACCCAGGACGACGACGGCTTTCGGGTCGTCCAGTACGAGCGACCCAAGGCCGTCAACGTCGCCACCCTTCCCTTCCCGGGTTTTCCGACTGATCTGCAGCCCATGGCGATCGGTCTGGCGTGCATCGCCGATGGCACGTCGATGATCACCGAGAACGTCTTCGAGGCACGGTTCCGCTTCGTGGAGGAGATGGTGCGCCTCGGCGCCGACGCCCGAACCGACGGTCACCATGCCGTCGTGCGCGGCGTGCCACAGCTCTCCAGCGCCCCCGTATGGGCCTCCGACATTCGGGCGGGTGCAGGTTTGGTGCTCGCGGCCCTGGTCGCAGACGGTGAGACCGAGATTCACGACGTCTTTCACATCGATCGCGGCTATCCGTTGTTCGTGGAGAACCTGGCGGTTTTGGGAGCAGAGATCGAGAGGGTAAGCTCTCCGTAAGTACAAACCCACGGCCCCGGCTGATGGTCGGAGGACGGGGTTTGACGCGCCCCACCAGATGGAGTACAGTAGTGGGGTTGCCCTTTCACCGGGGCGTGTTGTTTGAGAACTCAATAGTGTGTTTGGTGGTTTTTGTTTGTTTTTGGTTGCCTGTGTGGGGGACTCCCCGTCTTCCTGTTTCATGGGTGGCTGTTTTTTTGATGCCAGTTTTTGGTGTC